>JAABUN010000230.1_pt1 | contig 148653 bp, 145 predicted proteins | sample 5559311 | NCBI WGS metagenome assembly JAABUN01 (sample SAMN10711877, study PRJNA513370) | rock metagenome | isolation source: Antarctica rocks | place: Antarctica: Victoria Land, Siegfried Peak sud
CGCGATCACCCCGGCCGAGCAACCCCGACCAGCTCAGCCGGGGTGATCACTCCCGTCGTGCGAGCCAGAGGGGTCAACATTGCACGCCGATCCGGGGTCAATCTTCGACGCCGTTTGACAGCGGAGCCGGCCGAGAATTCATGGGCGCTCGCCGCCGGCGTGTATCCGCTTCGGGCCGAGATCGCAGGTCAAGCGCTTCAGCGGTTCAGGGCCGCCGTACGGCGCCCCACACCGTCCTGAGCGCTTCGCAGATGGCTTCGGCTTCGTGGACCGGCTCGGGGCCGTGCAACCGCAGAACGGCATCGTTCGATTTCAGCGCACCGGGTGGCCCGAGTGTCTCCACCGTTTCACGGATCATCCGAAGGGCAGCCCACGCGTTCTGGTATGAAGCGCGCCAGCGCTCTCGCTCATTCGCGTCCATGTCCATACGGGAGAGTTTAACCCGGCTCCGGCATGCTGGCGAGCATGGCCAAGCCACCCCGCAAGCCCCGCCCGCTCCCGCGTTCGTCAGACGCGGTCAGCCCGACCGTCGCCAGCCCAACGATCGTCAGGAGGGTCGACCAGCGCCAGCCGGACCTCTTCGGTTCCCGGCTTCATCGAACCATGCAAGCCAACGCTCCGGGACCGCGTGCCGTCCGGCGACCGCGCTGGCAGTTCGAGATCAAGCACGACGGCTACCCGGGCTTCAGACTCACGCTCACGCCGGCCAGAGCCGCAACGGCTGGCGCAAGCGAGTGACACGGGCCGCCGCCAAGGTCCGGCTTTGCGGACGAATACGATGCCGCTCAAGAGCGTGGCGAGGTAGCTCGTCAAGGTCAGCGCACGCGGTAAGTTGCTCCCGGCCGCGCAGCCCGGTAGCGTCGCCCGCCCGCTAAAATGACGGGCTTGGGAGGCAAGGTTCATGGTCAGACTAATCGTCATCGGCATTGCGGTGGCGTGTATCGCCGGTTGCGCGTCCGGGTCGGGCGATATCGCAGCGTCGTACGTGTCGCCCGTCTCCTACTCATCGTATTCATGTCCGACGCTCCGACAGGAGGCGACCCGGGTGTCTTCTCGGGCGGCGCAGGCTGTCGGCGCGCAGGATCAGAAGGCCAACAACGACGCGGTCGCGACCGGTGTCGCCGTCGTCCTGTTCTGGCCAGCCGCGTTCTTCATCAAAGGTGATGGTGCGTCTGCGGCCGAGGTATCGCGCCTGAAGGGTGAGATGGAAGCCATCGAACAAGCTTCTGTCCAGAAGCGCTGCGGGATCCAGTTCAGGCGAGCCTGAAGGGGGTGAGCCGGAGAGCCGCATCGCCAAGCCGGCCGACCGGCATTGTCGCTGGCGAGGCTCGGCGGTCATGGTCTGACCTCCTGTGGCATGATCACCCCGACCACCCGCCCGACGATCCATGGCGTCGATCCATGGCGTCGATCCATTCGTCCGTGTAGCCGGTCGCGGCTGCCATCTCGTCTTGCACCGCGAGCCAGCGCCGGAAGATCGGATCGACCCGATCTCCGGCCGGCACAGGAGCCGCGAAGCTGGGCTGTGCCAGACACGCGCTCGCCGTCGTGGCGCCTGCCAGGAAGGCGCGGCGGGATGCAGCGGCCCTCACGACGCCACCTGCCGGTTCTGCACGCCCACGAACTTGTGGATCGCGAGCAGGTTCGCGCACCTGATCATGTACTGGCGCCGCGGCTTGAGCGGCTCTGCGATCACGAGGGCGTGAACGTCGCTTTTCGGGTGCTCGCGGAAGGGCAGCGTCACATAGGGCGGCAGGCCCATGGCGAGTTTCTTGATCGCGCACTGAAGCCCGCCTGGCCGGACCAGCTCCGGCCGGAGGATGAAGCAACAGAAGTCCCCGACCGCGAACGGTTCGTCGCGGGAGAACTGCACCTCGTCGCCGTCCACGAGGTCGGGCTCAAGACAGTCGCCGGAGAGGCGCATGGCGTAGAGGGGCGGGATCGATTCGACGGTCGGGAACGGGATGCCGGGAAGCGGCATCGGCGAACTCGGCCGGCGTCGGCGAGCGGTCGTGGTTGTGCTAAGGGCATGGATAGCCATTCGTCATCTCCCATCGGTGACGTGGTGGTCAGAGCCGGGCGGGAGTGACAGCTCCTTGTCCGGCTCGCCGTTTTATGACACTATCAATTTACATGTCAACGATTGATGATGTTAAAAAAAGAGGACGGGGGCGGCCGCCTGTCGACACACAGGCGATCACCTTGCGCATCTCGCGGGCGGACCTCGCGACGCTCGACACCTTCATCGCATCCGAGCCCGACCCGAAGCCGACGCGGCCGGAGGCGATCCGGCGGATTGTGGCGGAGCGGCTGCAGCCCGCCACAGAGAAGAGCGTAGCGCCATCCGCTAGAACGATTGCTGCAAGGGGCGCAAAGGTTCGATCGGACGCCGCGGACGCCGCCGATCACGCGATGACCGGAATGGAAGGGACGCCTGAGGTCAAAGCCCAGCGCCGCCGCGCCTTGACCAACGAACCGGCAGCGGTCGCGAAAGCGCGGGCGAAGCGGACGGCGAGGGAATGATGATCCGGCGCGTCGTGACGGAGTGGCTGAAGGCGAAGGGGATGCTGGGGTGAGCAGAGGGCGTGAGGCCGTAGCCCCGCATAGCTCAGAACGAGAGTGTGGCGATCCCTAGAGGGCCGTTCATAATGAAGACGCAGCTCTGGAGAACGTCGCGCCCGAGCAGACCATCTATGCCCTGTGGCCGCAAATGAGTCTCAAGCACCGGCAGCGCTTCGACAAAATGACCCAGCTCGCCGGGCTTTGCCGGCGGAATGTACAACATGACGTCGTACTGAAAGCATTGATGCGGGGTCGCCCCGGTGGACGGGGTCTGCATCATGACTGCGCCGGAAGGCGCGAGCCCGAGCGGCTTCACTAAGTCCGGGTCGACGCACGTTCCAGATGCGCCAGTGTCGATTAAAAAAGTGCCCGTCACCCAAGGCGGGACCAGCTGATTAGAGGCGATCAGCGCGTCGGTATGCGGCTTGCTCAAGCCAACGCTGACCTGGATCAGCGGGCCGCCGTGCTGATACGCGAGGCTTATGTTCGGCATTCAAACCGATGGTCTCGCGTGAAGGAAGCGACCTGCTCGGCAGGGGCGATCCGTTTCACCAGGAACTCGCCCGGCCGGTACTGCTGGTAGGCAGCCTTCAACGCATCTGCGTAGGCCTCGTAGACGCCGACCTGGTCGTCCTTGATCAGAACGAATTTTCCTGCGTTCGCCAGAAGCTCAGGAAGCTTCTCATTGTACGTCCGGATCTCTCGTTCGAGCGCAGCCATGGTAAGCCCTCAGCGTGCAATCTCCACTCGGGAATGTGTGAGCAATGAACCGTTAACAGGAGATGACGTTACGCCGCAAATTAAATTCCCGTAGCGCGATGGAGCGCTACCACCCCGGCCTGATCACCTCGACGCCGCCCGGGACGTAGCTCGACGGGTCGGCGATGAGGCCGCCGAAGATCATCCCGCCTTCCTCGCCGATCTCCTGTTCTGTCGAGATATCCCACCGGCCGAACAGGCGGTTAGGGCCATGACGGAGCCGCTTCATCTTGAGCCTGATCACGGTCGCGGTTGCGAACAAGGTCAGGCCTCCATCCTCTCGCCGACCCCGTCCGGCCACCGCTCCAGGATCCGCGTTTCGATCCGGTCCCGGTAGACCGTCGTGATCTGGCAGAAGCCGCCGACCGGCAGGTCTGGGCAGCCGCGCTGCTCGCGCATGATCCGCAAGCCGTCTGTGGCCGGGTCCATGTCGTGCGTCAGCGGGATATCCGTCTCGGGCGAGGCGAGGCCGTAGATCCGGGTCACGGTGAACGCGGCGAGCCCGGGCCGCTCTATCTCGCTCACGAACCAAGCGACCGGCTGCCCTTCGCGCTCCGACCAGCCGGCAAGCAGGATCTCACAAGCCTCGGCCGAAGCTATGCCGTTTCGCTCGGCAACGGCCCGCTGAGCGGCCGCATTGGCCTTCAAGGTTTCCCCGAGGTCGTCTGCAGCGTCGTCGAAGGTTGCCCTGTGACCGCACGAGAGCCAGGCTGAGGTGAGCAGACTAGCCGGCCCTCGTGTCGCGACCACGGCATTGACGTTCGAGAGCGGCATCGCCTTGTGGACGTGAAAGAGAACCTGCCCGTCGACGCCCGACGCAACCCCGTCCGTCAGGACGTGCACGGCATCCTCGCGGACGAAGGCGATCAGCGCTGTCATGCGGGCCGTTCCGGCTCCGGCGCGGCCGCAGGCGGCTCTCGCATGAGCTGGACGCCCTCAGAGGCTCCGGTGAGAACCGCCGTCCCGACGATGGTGAGCACTAAGGGCGAGGCAAGAGCGGCCGCCTCTGCGCCGATCGCAACCGTCGCGATGGCCAGTCCGATGACTGGGGGCATCGTTGGGTCTCCTATGCGGTCGCCCTGAAGGGCAGGACGGGAGCCGGCGGCCGGAGAGGCAGGATGGGCGGCAGGGAGCGCATTTCGCCCGTCGGCCCACTCTCAAGACGGGCGCACTTCATCACGAGCTTTTCGGCACGCAGTACAGCAAGGTCGAGATGGCGGCGCGCCTGCTCGACCCGGGTGCGCTCAGATGCCTCCACCGGATAGAGCTTCTCGACAACTCTAGCCTCGACCAAGCTCATGCCCTCATCGTCGAGGCCGGACAGCATGGCCGGGGCGCCGGTCACGGCCGCAAGCACGATGGGATCGCCCATCAGCGCCCAGACCTTCGCGACCCGCTCGCGGGCAGGCGCGTCCCTGATGACCGATCGGACCTCCGCAAGGACGGACGAATCGACATGCGCTGGGGCTGCGCGGTGCAGGCCCATGATCTTGCCGAGGTGCTTCAGCTTCGCCTCGGCATAAGCCCTTGCGGTCTGTAGATCGGGCAGCTCGGAAACGTCCTTCAACGCCTTCATGCCAAGCGCGGCGAGGCGTCGCTGCCGCCCATCCGGCGACAGGTCACGATCGCCATCGACAGTGCCGACCCGTTCGTCGAATTGGCGAAGCGCCACCCGAAGCGATGCCACCGACCGATGCAGCGCACGCCAGTAATCGCCCTCGTTTTCGGCAGGCCAAGTGATGGCCTCGCCGCCGACAAACATCAACTCATCTTCCGCAGCGCGGGGCATGGTGATCCTCCTACTGGCCCGAGCGGGCGCGCGTCATGGCGCCGACGCTTTGTTCGAAGCTGATAGCAGCGCTATGATATGCGCTCTCCGCGGCACGCACTGCCAGCCGGTCGCCGTCACGAGCCACAATGGCAGCGTTCAGCTCGGCCGCGGTCGCGGCAACGTCCCCCACGCCACCCTTAGCCCGATCATGCGCCGCCATCGCCGCGTCGACACGAGCTTGCGATGATGCGAGAGCATCTTCAGCATCCTGCAACACAGAAGTGGCATCGTCCTGTATATTCATCGCTATCTCCCATCAAATGTCAGTATAAGCCTAAGACAGTACCAATGCCGATACGCCGGTCGTTCGCGCCCTGAAGAGAGGCGAGGCATCCGGCCACGGCATTGGCCAAGTCGTCGTGCTGCCCCGGCGCGTGGTCGATGCTGTCTCGCCCGCCGCGAGCGGTGCGGCGCTCCAGCCCGCACAACTGAGCCGCAAGCCTGGGGAGGTCGAGCAACTCGACCTTGCCCGAGTTCAGGAGAGGCAGGGCATCCCGATACAGGTCGGAACGCGGCTTTTCGGCCAGGACATACTCAATCCCGTGAACCCGAAAGCGCTCGCGCGGCCACTCACCCCCGTACCGGTCGCCCGTAACCGTCTTGAGCCCGTAGGCCTTCAACGTGGTCGCGAACTCCGCCGTAACGACCTCCGGCGAAAACGGGGGCCTCCTCTCGCGGACCGCGTCGAGCACGATCGTGTCCTTCTCCGCATGCGCCACGGCGAGCGTCATGGCGTCGGCCGAACCGCCGGAAGGGTCGACGAAGGCGACGTAACGGGTGCCGGAGATCGGTGGCAGCTCGTGCCTGCTGGGCACAACAGCGGCGTCGACCACCTCGCGGCGGAAGAGAAGCTCAAGCCCCTCCCGGAACACGGCCATGAACTCGGCACGAGCGCTCGCGGGATCGCGCTCCATCGCGGCGTCAACGACGGCCTGCGGAACGGTCGGGTTCATGATGCGCGTCGGCGCCTGCCAGACGAGCACTGAGGTCTCATCCTGCCCGTGGTAGCGCTTGAAGGCGTCGTAGAGGGCGCCGCGCCGGGCGTACGGCGAAGAGGCACACAGGAGCATCGCACCCGGGATGGTGGCCAGGGCAGGTCGGAGCGCGTCCAGCACCTCGTAATCTGGCGAGGCGCTGTCCTCCGATGGCCAGAACGCGATTTCGTCGCCGAGCGCCGCCGCGAGCGTGCGACCGCGAACGGCCCGGTAGGAGGATGTCCCCACCTCCACCGTGACCCGGTTCACGAGGTCGAACTCGTCGGCCGTCTCCCGCTCCACCATGCGGGCCAGCATCGGCACCTCGAAGAGCAAGGCCCGGATGTAGCGGAAGATGGTGCGGGCCTGCCGACGGTCTGTCGCAATGATCAGGATCGTCGCACGCTCGCCGGGGGCGAGGAACCGCCGCAAGTCCTGGAAGGTGGCAAGATAGACCGCGATGAGCGCGAGCGCGAAGCTCTTGCCGGAGCGGCGGCCGCAGACGAGCCAAGCCTCGCGGAAGGGAAGGGTAGGTGACGATGTCCGACCCGTGCACTGTCGGAAGAGAAGCACCTCTTCGTCGGACATCGGGAGAGCAAACAGGGACGCAAGAAACGCGCGCCATGCCGCCCACGTCTCCGGATCGCGGAACCACGACGCGAACAGGTTGGGGTCGTCCATGGCCTGCAAGAGGCTCATGCCAACCACAGGCCTCGTGGCGCCGGAACTCATGCGGCGCTACCCTCGATCGTGCGCCCGCCAATGTAGTCCCGGAGGTCGGGCGTGACATCGCGTGGGCGCCGCTTCAGGCCGGTTGACTTCAAAAGCCGGCGGAGGTTGCCGGCCGTGCGCTGGTACAAGTCGAGGGCTTCAGGGTCGGCCTCGCCCTCGGTCGCGAAGCCGGCCTCAAGCCGCTCCAGTTCCACCGTGAGCGTCGCCGCACGGCGTATGAGGGACTTCTCGGCCTCCGATGCGTGCGCCTCGCCGCCGAGGTCGGACAGGTGGAGCCCGATGAGGTCACGGAAACGTCTCGCCCATAGGGTCCGGCCATCGACGCCGGACAGCACGGCCGATCGGTTCGTCAGCTTGCTCCGCGAGAAGCCACGCGAGCCCGAATATTGTGGGGCTTTCGAGCCCATCCGCTACCCTACCGTTACCCGGATCGTGGCCGACCTCGGATAACTAAGGCCTAAGTCTCTGCAAATGCAACATAACAAGACGTAACGTCAGCTGATTTCAAAACAGTGGGTGCAAACTTCGCCGGTCAGACTGGAAGGTGTCTCGCGCCGTGTACGGCGCCCGCGAAACGGCTCTCGATCAGCAATAGCAAGTCGGATTCAGCGCTCCGTCTGTCCTTTCCCCTCCGGTAGCGCAGATTTTTAGCTCGGCCAGAGGGGTGATTAGCGCCCCGCCTCCCGCGAAGCGGAATGGTGACGCATTGACGCTTGGTGACGCGATTTCCCTATTCTACCCCTATACGCGTGCGCGCGCATTCGAGCCTCTATGCGGAAAGACACGTCACAACGCGTCAAGCGTCACTCCCCCGCCCGCGCTGCCGCTGCTTTGCGGGCGTCCACCTTCGACCGAAGCTCGATCCCCTCCCAACCCCGAACCTTGTTGCCCCGCTTCTGCCGCACGCCGTTCCGCCGCATGGCCGGCGCGAAGCTCTTCATACTGCCCGCCGGCTCACCTGCCGCTTTGGCGTAAGCCGTCCAGGACGCGAACAACTCGGCCGTCGTTTCCGACTTGTACTCGTTCCCGAGGTCGAGTTCGCACTCATCCGCGAGCCATTGCTTGAACAGGTCCTGTTCCGCGAAGTAGGCGTCGGTCGCGTCCACCACGCTCGCGGGCCGGACGAGGCCGTGCTCCTGCCAGTCCAAGCACCCTTTGATCGCCCATCGCAGGATACCGGGCCACTCGGCCTTCAGCTTCTCTTCAAGGTGGCGGTCGGGCTTGGCAGGCTTGCGGGTGAAGGGCGCGATATTGAACCGGCGCCGCGCCGCATCGTCCACGTTCCGGAGCACGGGTTGATGGTTGCCGACGATCGTTAGCTTGAACGACGGCGTGAAGGTGAAGAAGTCCTGGCGCATGAACCGCGCCGTGACCGGGTCGCCGCCCGTGAGCTGCTTGATCCGGCTCTCGGCCCAGGCGTGGCCCTCCTCGGTCTCCGACGCCGTCACGAGCCTGGCGCCCCGAAGCATCGCCATGTCGGTCGGGTGCCGGTCGCCCTTGGACGCCGTGAAGGTGTCCATCGCCGCGGTCCGGGCGTAGGCCGCAAGGATCGCGGTCAGCACGTTCAGGAACACGCTCTTACCGTTTCCGCCCGGCCCGTAGACGAAGACGAGCGCGTGCTCGCGGGTGATCCCCGTGAGGGCGTAGCCGCACCATTGCTGCAGGAACCGGATCAGCTCTCCGTCGCTACCGGCCGCCTGGTCGAGGAAGGTCAGCCAAAGCGGGCACTCGGCGTCGGCGAGCGGCGCGACGGCGGTCAGCTTGGTAATGTCATCGGCCTGGTCGGCCGGCCGCAGGTGGCCCGTCCGAAGGTCGACGGTCCCCCCAGGCGTTCCGAGCAGCCACGGGTCCCGGTCCCATGCGTCGGACGTGACCGCGAACACGGGATCGGCGCGCGCGAACCGCTCGACGCCGCTCGCGAAGCTCGTCTTGCTCAGCGTGTAGCGCATCTTCGCCGGCTCGTTCTCCGATAGGTCGCGGGCAAGCTCCCGCGCCCACTGGAAGGCAAGCTGAGTGCGGTTCTGCCGCCACGCCGATCCGTCCCATTCGAACCATGCGCCCGTGTCGTGGCAGTACCGGAGGGAGGTGCAGTAAAGCTCCCTGAACCGGATCGCGGCCGAGTCCTCCGTCACGATGTCGTTGCGGGCCGTCCGGGTCGCCGTGAAGGGCACGGCGCCCTCTCCGGCCGTCGCGCGAGCGGCGCTCATCGTGACGCCCTCAGCGCATCGTTCATGTCGCTGCCGATGCTCGGCAGGATAGAGACGACTTCCCGGCCCCGGTCTGCCCATCGTGCCGTGCATCGCTTCACGGCTCGCCGGGATGCCCCGCTCGCGTCTCGCTCCTCGAGGAGCCGCAACGTCGCGATGCCCGGCAGGATCGGTAGCCGTTCGATCTCCCCGACGCTGCCCAGTGCCCAGATCGGGGCGAGGCCGAACTGGCGGGCCGCAAGGCAGCTCTCGACGCCCTCGCCCACCGTGAGGACGCCCGACCCTTCCTCGTCGATCTTGACGGCTGCGCCGCCGGACGGGCCGAGCATGCGGCGCTCGATCTTCTCGCCTTCCGGTGTCAGGGCCGTGCGGTGAACGGCCACAAGCTCGTCGGTTCGAAGATCCCGCATCGCCGTGACCACGGCCAGCACGCGCCCGGTGGTGCCGTCGTCCTGCCCCCACGGGCAGGCCCCGTGAAATCGGATGACACGCCCGCCAACATCGGCCGGGAGGTCGAGCCCGCGGCTGCGGAGGTACGTCTCGACGACAGTGTTCCGCGGATTGATGGCTTGGCCCCAAAGGCGCCGCGCCCGCACGATTCGGCGCGCTCGGTCGGCCGCCTCGTCGCGCTTGGCGGCGCGGCGTTGCTCCTCCTGCTCACGGCCGGCGACCTGGCGAAACGGCTGTCGGTCCAACCCGAGCCGGCTGCGGACGTAATCGCGACACTCCCGCCAATCGTCGGCTGGCGAATGAGGGTGAACGATGAACCCGTCGGGCGAGCCGAACGAGAGCACGATGGCTAGGCTCCGATCGCGCCCCGAGTGATTGGGGCCAGGTGCCACGACCTGCCGGCCGCTGACCTTTCCGCCGAGGGCGCGGGCGATCTCCGGGAGCGAGAGATGCACGCTCATCGGCGGCCCCTGAACGTCCGGTCGTGCAGCGCCTTTAGCCAGGCAACCTGGCGCTCGCTCAAGGGCATGTGCAGTGTCAAACGCCTGCGCACATCCGAGATGAACTTCCGCTCGTGGGAAGCGAGGCGTTCCTTATGGGACCAGGTGTAGTTCGCCAGACTGGCCCAAGTCCCGGCATGCCAGTCTTCGTTCCACTCCCATTCCTCTTCCCTACAGCAGCATGTCGGCTCGGCCCCAACTGGCCCGGCTTCGATGCCACGCGCTAAGTCGTGAAGGTCCAATCCGGCCCCGGCGAGCGTCCGTTCGATTGCCCGAACGGTCGCGACGATCTCGCCGTCGAACGTCGAGGCGAGGCGCGGAATCAAGAGGGCCAGCTTTGGCCTGACGGGGGCGAGGTCGCTCATCGCCGCGCCTCCGTCTGGAAGGCGTGCTCGGCGATCGTGCGAGCGGTTGAGGCCGTCAGCCGGAAGCGGGTTGCTATGCGAAGCGCTTGCTGGTCGAGGACGGGAAGGCTATGTTCCGAGCTGTCGATCGTGCCCACGAAGACATTTCGGAAGCCGGTGCGGGGTGCCACCCGCCCGGCTTCTTTGCTGTGCGACATCCGATCACGCGGCCTTCCGCTGGCGTTGCGGACGGGATCGTTCCCAGGCGACCAGGTCGGCGAGTTTCCAATAGCGGAACCGGCCGATATAGAGCGGCTGCGGGAAGTCGGACAACGGGTCGTTCACCCACCGGCTCAACGACATCGACGTTACGCCGTAGCGTTCCCAAACGGCGCGCGCGGGAAGGTAACGGTCGACCTCGGGCACGGCGTTCTGAGGACTCACGGGTGTGGAAAATGGAGTAGTGTTCGTTTCCAGGTCTGGCAGAGTCATCGCTTCCTCGCGTTGCTCTTTGTGAGCACGATAGAAAGCTGACGAGCGGACGGTATGCAGTCTAGGGACACTAACGGAGAGTCCGTTCTTCTCCGTTACGCTCCGTCATTGTAGCGGCGAACTAGGCGTCTTATCTTGCTCTCAGGGGTTCCAGCACCACCCGCTCGTGATCCGTCCTCGCCTGCTACAATCCTTGCCGCTTCCGAGGGCGAAGCTAACGTCCCATTTGGCGGGAGCAACGCTCGCATCTCTTTTACAAGTGGAGCGTCCGCGGAGTCCAAAGAGCGACCAGGAGGCCGACCTTTAGTCTTTCCGACTTGCGACGATGGTGGTCCCCAAATACTTTGAACTTTCTCACGATCTACCTCGATCGCGACGGCCTGAACCTGTCCGTCCGGCCCTTCCCAAAGACCGCGCCCGAAAGGGTCGGCATGTTGATCGTACAGTCCGATCACGGCCGAACTTGCATCGAAATCTACGGTTGCTCTCTCCCAGAATGAGCCGCCTTTTAGCCAGTGGCCTAAGGGCTGATTTAATCGATGATCGATCTCGCCCCTTATGCTCCCCCTGCCTTCCTCCAAATGGCCCGCGACGCTCGCGAGCCTCCCGCGCCTTAGTTCATGAAGTAGTTCGGCCTCGGCCGTGGTACGGTCGCCTACAATACTTTCAATGTAATCTCTTGCGGCAGAGAGTGTCATCCATCCAGGCATCGTTACGCCCTCCCGGCCGCGAGCTGCACGACGTTGGACGCTGGCTCTTCGTCCACGAGGGCCGTAACGAAGCGACCCCAGGCCGCGAGCGCCGCCCGTTTCTCGTCTGCGAAGCTGTGCCGCTGGTAGACGCTGACGATGCCGCCGAACGAGCCGGACACGTGGTTGAGCACCTTCTCGATGACGGGCAGGTTGATCCCGAGCCGGGCCATGCCAGTGGCCACGGTTCGCCGGAGGTCGTGGAAGGTCCAGTGCGGGGTCTCTGACGCCTCCGGATCGTCCTCCCGGGCCAGCCGCAACATCTCGGCGTCGAGCCGGTCCTTAGCCTTGCTGTAACCGCTCACGGCCGTTCTGCCGTTGGTCGAGAAGACGAGTTCCCGTTCGCCCTTCACGCGGGCGACGGAGGCCAGCACGGCGAGGGCGGCATCGGAGAGCGGCACCTGATGCGCCACGTCGTTCTTCGCCCGATCCCGCGCGATGGTCCACAGCTTGCCCGAGAGGTCGACCTCCCGGTCGGACATCTCGCTGACCTCGCCCAGGCGCTGCCCGGTGAGCACGAGGAGCCGGACCATCGGGCCGAACGGCTGTCCGAGGCCTCCGGAAGCCCGCCAAACTAGGCGGAGCTCGTCGTCGCTGAGAACCCGATCGCGGCTCCGCTCGGCCGAGGGGGCCTTCACGCCGGCGCAAGGGTTTGTCTCGATCACGCCGCGCTCGAGGAACCATCCGAACATTCGACGGGCCGCGGCGAGCACGCGGTTTGCGATGATCGGCGCTCCCCGGTCCACGATCTTGTCGAGCAGCTCGACGACGTCGCGCCGCTTGATGTCCTGCAAGGGCCGGTCGCCCCAGGCCGGAACGACGTCGTTGTCCAGGAGCCGCTTCGTCTCGCGCCAGCTTGACTCGCGGGTGTTCGCCTTGGCGTACCGATCAATGAAGGTCGTGACCGCGTTGCGGACGAGATCGCGCTCGGCTCGCACGGTGTCTGCCTCGACCAGGCGCCGGTCCTTCTTCTCCTGCCCCGGGTCCTCGCCGGTTGCGACGCGCGTCAGAGCCGTCCGGGCTAAGTCGCGTGCCCTTTTCAAGTCGATCGCCGGATAGGCCCCGATCGTCAGCTTCTTCGGCTTCCCTCCGTGCCGATACCGAACCGCCCAGCTCTTGGCGCCGCTCGGCTGAACGACTAGGTAGAAGGCGGGGAGCCCGCCGTCCGGTATCTCTAGCCGACGCGCCGGATGCGGTTTCACGCGCTCGACGGCGGCGGTGGTGAGGACGCCCGACATGATCAGCTGCTCCCGCCAAGGGTAACGGCCGGGTAACGACATGAGGTCGTTATGCCGTGTTACCCGACGTTGGCAACATGACGGCACATCCGCCTGAACACAAGGGCAGGAAGGAACAAAAAGAGGATGCGAGCAGCTGAATTGTTGGGCCGCGTTAGTCCTCTGCGTCCGTCTCTTAATCAGCGGGTCCTAGGTTCGAGCCCTAGTGCGCCCACCATCGCGATCTTCTTCCGCATCGTCCCCCCGGCGCCGGGCGCGGTTCCACGGGCGCCTGCATGAATGACGATCCCGAGCCGCCGAAGACCGTCGCCGTCCCGATCGAGATCCCGCTCGAGGGCGAAGGGCCGTTCCAGCTGCCGATCTGCACCGACCTGAAGGAGATCGCGGTCGGCGAGAGCCTCGCGGTCTTGCGCCTCGAGACCATCGACGGCCAGCGGGTCGACATTCCGGTGCCGATCGGGATGCTGATCGAAATTGGGGACGCGGCCGAGGAGGCCCTCCAGCACGCCATCAGGGCGCGTGACGGCTCGACGATACAGTAGCCGGGCGCCGGGCTGCGGACAGGGGATCGATGACGCGGCTATCGGTGGATATCGGCGGGACGTTCACCGACATCGTCCTGGAGGCGGTCGGTCGGCGGCACGCCCGAAAGGTGCTGACCACGCCGCGCGCCCCGGAGGAGGCCGTGCTTGCCGGCACCCGGACGGTGCTGGCCGAAGCCGGAGTGACCTTCGCCGACCTCGCCGTGTTCGTGCACGGCACCACGCTCGCGACAAACGCCGTGATCGAGCGCAAGGGCGCCCGGACCGCGCTCGTCGCCACGGCGGGCTTCCGCGACGTGCTGGCCATCGCGGACGAGGGCCGCTTCGATCAATATGACATCTTCATCGACAAGCCGGTCCCGCTCGTTCCGCGCCGCCTTCGGTTCACGGTGCCGGAGCGGGTCGACGCGGCCGGTCGGGTGCGGCTGGCGCTCGACGAGGCCGCTGTCCGGGGCGTCGCCGCGGAGCTCCTTCGCCACGGCGTCGAGGCGGTGGCGGTCGCGCTCCTGCACGCCTATGCGAATGATGGGCACGAGCGCCGCATCCGGGACATCCTGGCCCTCGAATGCCCGGGCCTGGCCGTCACGCTGGCATCCGAGGTCGCGCCGGAGATCCGCGAATACGAGCGCACCTCGACCGCGGTCGCGAACGCCTATGTCCAGCCGCTCATCGCCGGCTATCTTGGGCGGCTCGCGGAGGCGTTTGCGGCCGAGGGCTCGCGCGCCCCGGTCCACCTCATGACGTCGGGCGGTTCGCTGGCCAGCCTCGAGACGGCGCGCCGCTTCCCGATCCGGCTCGTCGAATCCGGGCCTGCGGGCGGCGCCATCCTGGCCGCAACGGTCGCGGCCGAGCGCGGCGACGGGAAGGTGCTGTCCTTCGACATGGGCGGCACCACGGCCAAGATCTGCCTGATCGAGGACTTTCAGCCCCTGAAGTCGCGATCGTTCGAGGTGGACCGATCCGCGAGGTTCCTGAAGGGCAGCGGCCTTCCGGTCCGGATCCCGGTGATCGAGATGATCGAGATCGGGGCAGGGGGCGGCTCGCTGGCGCGGGTCGACCCCATGAAGCGGATCACGGTCGGGCCGGACAGCGCCGGCTCGGAGCCGGGGCCGGCCTGCTACGGCCGCGGCGGGACCGTGCCGACCGTGACCGACGCCGATCTCGTCCTCGGCCGGATCGACCCCCTCCGGTTCGCGGGAGGCACCATCCCGCTCTCGCGCGAGAAGGCCGACCTGGCGCTCGACCGCGAGGTCGGCCGGCTCTTGTCGCTCCCGACCGAAGCGGCCGCCTACGGCGTGACCGAGATCGTCGACGAGAACATGGCGAACGCCGCGCGCGTCCACGCCGTCGAGCGCGGCCTGACGCTGCGGGACCACGTGCTCGTCGCCTTCGGGGGCGCGGCCCCTCTCCACGCCTCCCGGCTCGCCGAGAAGCTCGGCATCCGTCGGATCGTGATCCCGGCCGATGCGGGTGTCGGGTCCGCGATCGGCTTCCTCGTGGCCCCCGTCGCCTACGAGCTCGTCCGCAGCCGCTACATGCGCCTCGACCATTTTGAACCGGAAGCCGCGAACGAGCTCCTCCGGGAGATGGTCGGCGAAGCCCGCCGGCAGGCCACGAGCGCGGCCGGCGAGCGCCCCCTGCACGAGAGCCGGTCCGCCTTCATGCGCTATCTCGGCCAGGGGCACGAGATCGCGGTCGAGCTGCCCGACACTGCGCTCCTGGGCCAGGATGTCGGGCCGCTTCGAGACCGTTTCGAGGCGGAGTACCGCCGCCTTTTCGGGCGTCACATCCCCGGCGCGGCGGTCGAGGTCATCAGCTGGGCCGTGTCGGTCGGGACCAGGGAGGACGCGGCTCAGCGGCTGGCGCGGGCCGAACGCCGGCCCGGACCGGCGTCCATCGGTCGTCGCCCCGTGTTCCTGTCCGCGGGCGAACCGGCGCGTGAGATCCCCATCTATGCGCGCGCCGATTTCACGCCGGGCGCGACCGTGCCCGGACCGGCCGTGATCGTCGAGGAGGGTACCTCGACGCTTGTCGGCCCGTCATTCGAAGCGGTGCTCGATGCCGGCGGCGCCCTCGTGCTCGACCACGTCCTGGATGGAGGCCAACCGTGAGCATCGCGCCCGGCGAGATCGAGTTCCAGGTGATGTGGAGCCGGCTGATCTCGGTCGTTGAGGAACAGGCGCAGACGCTGATCCGGACGGCCTTCAGCCCGATCGTCAGGGAGGCGGGCGACCTCTCGGCCGGCATCTTCGACCGGCGCGGCCGCATGCTGGCCCAGGCCGTCACGGGCACGCCGGGCCACGTGAACTCCATGGCCGAGGCGGTGCACCATTTCATCGCCCGCTTCCCGCTCGACACCATGCGGGACGGCGACGTCTACATCACGAACGACCCCTGGCTGGGGACGGGCCACCTGAACGATTTCGTGCTGACGACGCCCTGCTTCCATCGCGGGCGGCTGGTCGCGTTGTTCTCCTGCACAAGCCACCTCATGGATATCGGCGGGCTCGGCGTCGGCCCGGACGCGACTGACGTGTTCATGGAAGGGCTCTACATCCCGCACCTGAAGCTCGCCGCCGAAGGGCGTCTCGACCAGACCCTGATGGCGATGATCCGGGCGAACACTCGCCTGCCGGTCGACACGGAGGGAGACACCTACTCGCTCGCGGCCTGCAACGATGTCGGCTGCCGCCGGTTGGTCGAGATGATGGAAGAGTTCGGGCTCGACCACCTCGACGCGCTCGCGGACCACATCTGCGACCGCTCCGAGGCGGCCGTCCGGGCCGCCATCGCAGAGCTGCCCCAGGGTGCCTGGTCCTACGTCATGACGATCGACGGCTACGACGAGCCGGTGACGCTCTCGGCCACCACGACCGTCTCGGACGGCGCCATCCTGGTGGATTACACGGGCACGAGCGCCGCGTCCGGACGCGGCATCAACGTGCCGATCGCGTATACGACCGCCTACACGGTGTTCGGGCTCGGCTGCATCGTGGCTTCCCGCATCCCGAACAATGCCGGCTCGTTGAAGCCGCTCACGGTCTCGGCTCCAGAAGGCTCGATCCTCAACGCCGTGAAGCCCGCGCCCGTCTCGGTCCGGCACGTGACCGGACAGATGCTGCCCGACATGGTGTTCGGCTGCCTGCGCCAGGTGGTCCCGGACCGCGTCCCGGCCGAGGGGACGGCCTGCCTCTGGAACCTCAACCTGCGCGGCCGGACGTCGGACGCGAACGGCAATTTCGGCTTCTCGACCACCTTCACGTCGAATGGCGGCACCGGGGCGCGGCCGACCAAGGATGGGCTCTCGGCCACAGCCTATCCGTCCGGCGTCAAGGGAACCGCGGTCGAGATCGCAGAATCGCTGACCCCGCTGATCTTCTGGAGGAAGGAGCTCCGGCCGGGCTCGGGGGGGCCCGGGCGTTTCCGGGGCGGCCATGGGCAGATCATCGAGATCGGCAGCGCCATCGCGGAACCGTTCGAGCTCCTGGCCGCGCTCGACCGCATCGAGCATCCCCCTCGCGGCCGCGACGGCGGACGGGACGGGGCGGCCGGGTATATCGGGCTCGCGTCCGGTGCGCCGCTGCGCGGCAAGGGATTGCAGCGCATCTTGCCCGGCGATAGGCTCCTGCTGCGCACGCCCGGCGGGGGAGGGCTCGGCGAGCCCGCGTCGCGATCGCCGGAGCGGCTCGCGGCGGACCTAGAGGACGGCCTGACGGGCGAGACCTTCGCTAAAGAGAGTTCAAGCAGGTTGCGCTGACCGGCACGCGATCGAGCATCCGCGCCCCCGCTTTCTCCTCGGTGGGGAGAGGTGGGCGCGGCCGAACGAAAGGCGTGTGTCAGGGAGGGAACCCTGGTTGGACCGGGAAGACGCTCGGCGGGAGCCCCGGTCGCCGCGCTCTCGGTCAGGGTCTGGCAGGAGGCGGCGGGGCAGCGATGGCCTGCATGGCGCCTCGATAGAGCAGCGCGACGGTGGAGGCGGCCATGGTACATGTCCTGATGCCGGTGCTGATCGCCGCCCTTCTGCCTCTCTCGCACACCGTCGCAGCCCAGAGCGCTCCTCCTCCGCTCGCGCTCGTGCTCGGCACGGCGACGCCGGGCGGCGGTTTCCCGGTCTATGGCGAGGCGTTCGTCGCGGCCGTGCGCGAGGCCGACCCGGCCTTGGTGATCGAGCCCCGGAACACGAAGGGCTCGATGGAGAACATCCCGCTCCTCGAGGCCGGCAAGCTCGACATCGCACTCGTGCAGGGGGAACTGGCCTATGAGGCCCTCGCCGGACAGGGCAGGGCTCCGAGCGGGCTGAAGGTGATCACCGCGATGTACTCGACCGCGGGCATGTTCGTGATGCGGGCGGACAGTCCGGTGCGCACGATCGAGGATCTGCGCGGCAAGCAAGTTGCGCTCGGCGCGAAGGGGTCCGGCCTTACGGTCCTCGGACGTCTCGTACTCCAGGGCCTCGGACTCGACCCCGACCGCGACATCGAGCCCGTCTATCTCGACCGCGCCGGCGATGGCCCCGCCATGGTGCTGGACGGGCGGGTCGCCGCGCTCTGGGGCGGGGGCATCGGCTGGCCCGGCTTCACCGCGCTCGCGGAGGCGCCGGGCGGGGCACGCTTCGTCGCGCCCTCCGAGGACGGCATCGCCCGCATCCTGGCCAGGAACCCGTCCATGCGGCGCCTGACGGTGCCGGCCGGCGCCTATAAGGGGCAGGACGCCCCGATCGCGTCCGTCGGCTCCTGGAGCCTGGTCCTGGCCCGGCCCGACCTCGACGAGGCGTCCGGTTATCGGCTGGCGCGGGCGCTCGACCGCGGCAAAGCGGCCCTCGGGCGTCGCCTGCCGGCCGCCCGCGAAACCGATCCGGCCAACACGGTCGCGGCCGTGCCGCCGGGATGGCTCCATCCCGGCGTCCGCCGCTATCTCGGCGAGGCCGGCCATCTGAGGCCTTAACCTCGGTCTGCAGGTCCGATTGGCAGCGCCGCCGCGAGCGTGCATGTTCGCGCAAACGATGGCTTGAGAGGGTCGAGATGGTGGAGCTGACGAGACGCGGCGCGCTGGCCGCCGCTCCCGCGATGGCGGCCGGCGCCGCAATAGCGCCCGGGCAGGCGCGGGCGGCGGCGCCGGTCGCACGCCAGCAGGGGCCGGGCTATTACCGCTACCGGCTCGGCGACTTCCAGATCACGGCCGTGACGGACGGGGTAAGCACCTACCCGATCCCCGAGGCGTTCGTTCTTAACGTGCCGAAGAGCGAGGTCGGAGCAGCCCTCAAGGCCGCCTATCTCGACGGCGAGACGATCTCCGTCCCGTACACGCCCGTCGTGGTCAATACGGGCTCGCGGCTGGTCGTCATCGATACCGGCACGGGCGAGGCGAACCTCGCCGCGTCCAAGGGCTCCGCAGGCCAATTCCAGGGCAACCTGAAGGCGTCCGGGATCGACCCGTCCGACATCGACGCGGTGGTGGTCTCTCACTTCCACGGCGATCACGTGAACGGCCTTCTCTCAGCGGACGGGAAGCCGGCCTTTCCAAAAGCCGAGATCCTGGTGCCGCGGCTCGAATGGGCGTTCTGGATGGATGACGAGGAGATGAGCCGCGCCCGGAAGGGCCGGATGGAGGGCTTGTTCAAGAACAATCGCCGCGTCTTTGACGCGCTCGGCCGCAAGGTGACGCTCTACGAATGGGACAAGGACGTCGTCACCGGCATCACGGCCGTCGGCACGCCCGGTCATTCGCCGGGCCACACCTCCTACGTGATTGCGTCGGGGAACAGCCGGGTCTTCGTGCAATCGGACGTCACCAGCGTGCCGGTGCTCTTCGCCCGCAACCCCGGATGGCACGTGAACTTCGATCAGGATCCCCAGATGGCGGAAGCCACCCGCCGCCGGGTCTACGACATGCTGGCGGCCGACAGAATCATGGTGCAGGGGTTCCACTACCCGTTCCCGTCGGTCGCCCATGTCGAGAAGGCCGGAGGAGGCTACCGGGAGGTCCCGATGCCCTGGAGCCCGGTCGTCTGAGCGATGTGGAAGGCGTTCACCCTTGCGCTCGGCCTTGCGCTCGCCGTCACGGCTGCCCGGGCCGAGCCGGTCACGCCCGACATCGTTCGTGACCTCGCACCCACGGGGCGCCTCAGGGCCGCGATCAACACCGGCAACATCGTCCTCGCCCACCGCAACGGGGCGGGCGAGCTGAGCGGCGTGTCGGTCGACCTCGCGCGCGAGCTGGCGCGACGGGTCGGCCTGGAGCTCGATCTGATCCCCTTCGACGCGGCCGGGAAGGTGGCCGACGCTGGGACCGAGAACGTCTGGGACGTCGCGTTCCTTGCCATCGACCCGGTCCGGGCGTCCGGCGTCGCGTTCACGAGCCCATACCTGTTGATCGAGGGCACCTACGCCGTGCCCGAGGGATCGGCCCTGCGCAGCATCGCGGACGTGGACCAGGAGGGCGTCCAGATCGCGGTCGGCCGCGGCAGCGCCTACGACCTCTTCCTGACCCGGAAGATCAAGCGCGCCTCCCTCGTCCGCACGACGACGTCCGCGGACGCCGTCTGGCTCTTCGTCGAGAACAAGCTCGACGTGGTGGCGGGCGTGAAGCAGCCCCTGGTCCTGTTCGCGCGCGACACTCCCGGCTTCCGGGTCATGGAGGGCCGCTTCATGGCGATCGAGCAGGCGATAGGCGCACCAAAGGGACGCGACCTCGCCAACGCGTATCTGCGCGACTTCGTCGAGGAGATGAAGGCGTCCGGCTTCGTCGCGGCGGCGCTGGAGCGGCACCGGCAGCCGGACGCGGTCGTGGCGCCCCCGGTCGGGCCGCCGCCGTGAGACCTTAGGCCGCCTCGACCTCGGCCAGCGTGCTCGGATGGAACAGCTCGGCAGGGTCGACCACGCGGGACGCGAGCCCGTCCGCCGCCGCGTAGCTCGTCATCGCGGCGATCTCGTCCCGGTTGGCCCCGAATCCGTAGGGCCAGGGGTTCGGCCCCAGCACGGCCCGGGTCGCCTCGAAATGGGCCGCGACCCAGGGCAGCGACACGCGCAGCACGTTGACGAGCTGCAGCTCGGCCAGAGCGCCCGCCTTGGCGCGCGAGAAGGCCCGGAACAGCTCGAGCGGCAGCCAGGGGTGTGCGGCCGCGATCTCGCGGCGGACCGCGATGCAATGCATGATCGGGAAGAACCCGGTCGCCCGGAAATAATCGGCCTCCGCGGCCGGGTAGTCCGGGAAGAGCCGGTCCACGGGAGCGGACCGAGCGACGAAGCAGCTCGGCGGGCGCGGTGTCACGATCGCGTCGAGGTCGCCGGCCGCGAGAAGCCCATTCAGGGTGTCGCTCGGCTCGATCCGCTCGACCTTGATGCGCGCCGGGAGGGTGACGGCGACGCGCTCCGTGCCGCCGGCCTGCTCCTGGCTGCCCACCACCCAGGTGACGTCCTCGGGACCGATCCCGTGCCGGTCGGCCAGGATGCCCCGGACCCACATGGCGGCGGTCTGCTGGTATTCCGGCAATCCGATCCGGCGTCCCTTCAGGTCCTCAGGGCCCGCGATGCCGCGATCGGTCCTGACGAAGATGCCGGAATGCCGGAAGGCGCGAGAGGGGAAGACCGGCACGCCGACATAATGGCTGTCGCCGCGCGCCGTGGTGACGATGTGGCTCCCCATCGAGAGCTCGGAGATGTCGAAAGCCTGGTCGCGCAGGGCGCGGCGGAAGATGTCCTCCGGCTCGCCCGAGAGCGGGATCAGGCGGCAGCCCGGCACGGGCACGTGCCCGTCGAGGATCGGGCGGGTGCGGTCCGACAAGGTGCAGGCGAGGCTGAGGGTGATGTCCGCCATCTCGTCGGTCCAGGCCCCGTTGTGAACGGCCATTGCGCAGAACTGCGCGGAGCCGGCAAGGGGCCGCGTTGAAGACCCGAAGCCCTTCGGCTACCAACGCGAGATAACGAGACGACAATGGGTGGAGGCGACGACTTGAAGCGACTCACGCACCTCCTGGCCGGGATGCTGGTCGTCGGAACTGCCGCTCTCGGCGGCGTCGTTGCCGCGACGGCTCAAGACTATCCCACCCGGCCCATCCATCTCGTCGTGCCGTTCCCGGCCGGCGGCTCGGCCGATACGCTCGCCCGAACGATCGGGCAGGGGCTGTCGGAGCGCCTGAAGCAATCGGTGATCATCGAGAACCGTCTCGGGGCCGGCGGCAATCTCGGCACCGACGGCGTCGCGAAGTCGCCCCCGGACGGCTACACCATCCTGGTTTCGCCGAGTTCGATCGCGATCGCGCCGGCGCTCTACGCCAAGCTGCCCTTCGACCCGGTGCGGGATTTCGCGCCCGTCAGCCTCGTCGCGAACATCCCGATGGTGGTGATCGTCAATCCCGGAACGCCCATCCGGACGATGGCGGAGCTGGTCGGGCTCGCCAAGGAGAAGCGGGGCGAGCTCAGCTACGCCTCCGCGGGCAACGGCACCACGAACCATCTCGCGGTCGAGCTGTTCAAGGCCGAGACCGGGATCGAGATGCTGCACGTCCCCTATCGCGGCAACCCGCAGGCGATCCTCGACGTGATCGGCGGCCGCGTGCCGGTGATGTTCGATTTCGTGCTGACCGCCCTGCCGCAGGTGCGGGACGGCAAGGTCCGCGGCGTCGCGACCACCGGCAAGGCCAGGTCGAGCGTGCTTCCCGACCTCCCGACCGTCGCGGAAACCGTGCTGCCGGGCTTCGAGGCCGGCACTTGGTTCGGGTTCTACGCGCCGGCCGGGACACCGCGCGAGATCGTGGACAAGCTCCACGCGACCATCGTGGCCGTGCTGCAGCAGCCCGACGTGTCCGAGAAGCTGACGCGGCTCGGGGTCGAGATCATCGCCGGCACGCCCGAACAGCTCGGCGAGACCACGAAGGCCGACGTCGCCAAATGGGGCCCGATCGTGCAAAGGGCGCGGCTGAAGCTGGAGTGAGCGGCTTCGCGGCCGGGGAGATGATCGCATGCGGTTGGTGACGTTCAGGGCCGGTGACGGCGCCAGGGTCGGCGCGTTCGTCGGGCCGGAGGAGGTCGCGGATCTCGGGGTGGTCGCGGCCTCGATGGCGGAGCTGATCGCCGGGGGCGAGGCGGCGCTGTCGCGGGCCCGGGCCGCGCTCGAGGCCGCGCCGCGCCACGCCCTCGCGTCGGTGACGCTGTTGGCGCCGATCCCGCGACCAGCCCGCAACGTCTTCCTGGTCGGCAAGAACTACCACGAGCACGCGAAGGAGTTCGCCGGGAGCGGATTCGACGGGAGCGCGACCGAGGTCGTGCCCGAAGCGCCGGTCGTGTTCACGAAGCCGCCCTCCGCCGTGATCGGCCCCGGTGAGGCGATCCCGGGCCATCTCGACCCGACGAACTCCACCGACTACGAGGGCGAGCTCGCGGTCGTGATCGGTTCGGGCGGGCGCGGCATCGCCAAGGCGGACGCGCTCCGCCAGGTCTTCGGCTACACGATCGTGAACGACGTCACGGCCCGCACGCTGCAGCACAAGCACCGGCAATGGGTGCTGGGCAAGGGCATCGACGGCTTCTGCCCGATGGGTCCGGCGATCCTCACCGCCGACGAGGCGCCCGATCCGACGAAGCTCAGGCTGCGCACCTGGGTCAACGGAGAGCCGCGCCAGGACGCGACCCTGGCCGACCTCATCTTCGACATCCCGACCCTGATCGAGACGATCTCGGCCGGCATCACGCTGGAGCCCGGCGACGTGATCGCGACCGGCACCCCGGTCGGGGTCGGGCTCGGCTTCTCGCCGCCGAAGTTCCTCAAGGCGGGCGACGTGGTGCGGATCGAGGTGGACGGGATCGGGGTGCTGGAGAACCCGGTCGCGTGATTGGGGCAGGAGGGTTGCGGTGAGCATGCTCCAGTTGTCATTCCGGGGCTCGCGAAGCGAGAACCCGGAACCCATGACCGTCCGCGAGCCCTTCCGTGGGTTCCGGGTTCCGTGCTGCGCACGGCCCCGGAATGACGTCCTTGAGGGATCGCTCCCATGAACCGCCGCCACATCCTGACCCTCGGCGCTGCTCCCCTCGCGGTCGCGCTCTCGGCCCGCGCTCAAGCCCCCTGGCCGAACCGCGTGGTGACCATCGTGGTCCCCTTCCCGGCCGGCGGTCAGGCCGACCTCGCGGCGCGGCCGGTCGCGGCCGCGCTGGAGCGGCTCCTGAAGCAGCCGTTCGTGGTGGAGAACCGGGGCGGCGCCGGGGGTGGGGTCGGCAACGCGGCCGTCGCCCGGGCCGAGCCCGACGGCTACACCCTCCTGATGACGCTCTCCTCGCTCGCGGTCCTGCCCGAGGCGGACAAGCTCTTCGACCGGAAGCCCTCCTACGATGTCTCCCAGCTCGCGCCCGTGGCCCGGGTGCTGGCCGACCCGACGGTCCTCGCCGTCCCGGCTTCCGCGCCCTGGCGCAGCGTCAAGGCCCTGGTCGAGGACGCCAGCGCGCGTCCCGGCATGATCCCGTACGGCTCGTCGGGGCCGTACGGCACGCTGCACGTCGCCATGGAGATGTTCGCCAACGCCGCCGGCATCAAGCTCCTGCACGTCCCCTACCGGGGCGCGGGCCCGGCCGTGACCGGCATCCTGTCCGGCCAGATCCAGGCGCTCGCCTCCGCGCCGGGCGTGATCAAGCCGCAAGTGGAAGCCGGCGCGATGCGGGTCTTGGCGAATTGGGGAGCCGAGCGCGTGCCCTCCTTCCCGGACGTGCCGACCTTCAAGGAGCTCGGCTACCCGGAGGTCGAATTCTACATCTGGGCCGGTTTGTTCACTCCGCGCGGGCTGCCGGACGCGGTCACGGCCCGCCTCGCGGCCGCAGTGAGGCAGGTCATGGACGAGCCCGAAATCCGGCGCACCTTCGAGGCCGCGGGAAGCCCGCCCGCCTATCAGGACAGCGCGGCCTTCGCCCGCTTCGTGGAAGCCGACAGCGCGCGGCTGATCAAGGCGGTCGCCAAGATCGGCAAGGTCGAGTGAGGTTCTCGGCTGTCATTCCGGGGCTCGCGCGAGCGAGAACCCGGAACCCACGGCTCACGCGGCCGATTGATCGGCGTTCGTCTCCGGTCGTGGGTTCCGGGTGCGATGCGGAGCCTGTCGTCGGGCCAGCCGAAGGCCGGACCCGATGGCATCGCCCCGGAATGACACCCGAGATGTCGGAAGGAAGCCGGATGAGCGCGCCGAGAGCGCTGCGTTGAAAGTCTCGATCTTCTCCGTCCAGGATCATCATCCGGGCCGGGAGCGAACGCTGCCCCAGCTCTACGATCAAGTCCTGCGGCAGGGCGTCTTGGCGGACGAACTCGGCTACCACACGTTCTTCGTGGCCGAGCATCACTTCCACGAATACGGGGCGGTCCCGAACCCGGCCGTCTTCCTGTCGGGCCTGGCGGGGCGGACGACGCGTCTCCGGCTCGGCACCGCGATCTCGATCCTGACCTTCCACCATCCGCTCACCATTGCGGAGAACTACGCGATGGTGGACGTGCTCTCGAGCGGGCGTCTCACGCTCGGGGTCGGGTCGGGCTACCTCAAGCACGAATTCGCCGGCTACGGCATCGCGGGAGCCGAGAAGCGCGACCGTTTCGACGAGAACCTCGCCCTCGTCGAGCGGCTGCTTGCGGGCGAGCGCGTGACGCACCAGGGCCGGTTCACGAGCCTCGACGCGGTCCAGATCAACGTGCGGCCGGTGCAGCGGGAGGTGCCGATCTACGTCGCCATCTTGCGCAAGGAAGCCGCCTATCACGTGGGCCGGCAGGGCCGCCGCATGCTGTTCGTGCCCTACGCGTCCGTCGACAGCTTCGACGAGATCGCGGAGCTGATGAGCGAGTTCCACCGCGGCCGCGAGGATGCCGGGCTCACCGACCACACCGACGCGGCCGCGATCACGCTCCACACCCATGTCGCGGCGAGCGACCAGGAGGCCCGCCGAGAGGCCGAAGGCGCCTTCAATCTCTACGTGGCGACGCGGCTTTACGCGAAGAGCGCGGTCTATGACGACATCATCCGCAGCGGCCTGTCGCTGTTCGGCTCCGTCGAGACCGTCGCCGAGAAGATGCTGCGGCTGAAGTGCATGGGGCTCGACCACGTGCTGACGCTGCAGAATTTCGGCCTTCTGCCCGAGACCCTCGTCCAACGCTCGATGCGGATGATGATGGAGGAGGTCGTGCCGCTCGTGGACGCACGAAGCGACCGCGCCTGGGCGGCGTGATCGGGCGGCGCCTGGTCGGGATTGCGCCCGAACCCGCGCTGGCCGAAAATGTCGCCCGAACGGTCGTGCCTACGCTCCGGCCTGTTTCCCCGCAGAACCCAGGCAGACGATGACCGAGACCTCCATCGACGACGTTTGCGTCGACACAATCAGGACGCTCGCGATCGACGCCGTCGAGAAAGCGAAATCGGGCCATCCCGGCGCTCCCATGGCGCTGGCGCCTGTCGCCTATACGCTGTGGCAGCGATTCCTGCGCTACGATCCGGCCGACCCGACCTGGCCCAACCGCGACCGCTTCGTGCTCTCGGCCGGTCACGCCTCCATGCTGCTCTACGGGCTCTTGCATCTGGCGGGGGTCTCGTGTGGCCCGCACGACGAGACGAACCGTCCGGCCGTCTCGCTCGACGACATCAAGAGCTTCCGCCAGCTCGACAGCCGCACCCCGGGCCATCCGGAATTCGGCTTCACGCCCGGCGTCGAGACGACGACCGGGCCGCTCGGGCAGGGCTGCGGCAACTCGGTCGGCATGGCGATGGCGAGCCGCTGGCTCGCGGCCCGCTTCAACAAGTCGGGTCTCACCCTGTTCGATTACGACGTCTACGTGATCTGCTCGGACGGCGACCTGATGGAGGGGGTCGCGAGCGAGGCGGCGTCCCTCGCGGGCCATCTCAAGCTGTCGAACCTGTGCTGGATCTACGACTCGAACACCGTCACGATCGAGGGGCACACGGAACTCGCCTTCAGCGAGGACGTCGAGGCCCGATTCGCGGGTTACGGCTGGAATGTGCTGCGCGTCCCGGACGCGAACGATCGCGAGGCCGTCTCGGGCGCGCTGCAGGCCTTCAAGGACACGCAGGACCGGCCGACCATCGTGATCGTCAATTCGATCATCGGCTTCGGCTCGCCGAACAAGCAGAACACCTCCAAGATCCACAGCGACGCGCTCGGCGCGGAGGAGGTGCGCCTCACCAAGGAGGCCTATGGCTGGCCGGCCGAGCCCCAGTTCCGGGTGCCGGACGGGGTCTACGAGCGCTTCCGGGACGGGATCGGCGCGCGGGGGCGCGAGCTGCACGAAGCCTGGAACGCCACGATGGACCGGTGCCGGCGGGACGAGCCGGATCACGCCCGCCACGTCGATCCTCTCCTCAGCCGCGAGATGCCGGAGGGCTGGGATGCGGACATCCCGACCTTTCCGCCCGACGAGAAGGGGCTCGCGACGCGGGAGAGCGCCGGCAAGGTCCTGAACGCCATCGCGGGCAAGCTGCCCTGGCTTCTCGGCGGCTCGGCCGATCTCGCGCCCTCGACCAAGACCAAGCTCGAATTCGAGGGAGCCGGCACCCTCTCGGCCACCGAGCCCGGAGGCCGTAACCTCCATTTCGGCGTGCGCGAGCACGGCATGGGGGCCGTCGTGAACGGTCTTGGCCTATCGGGCCTGCGCGCCTTCGGGGCGACCTTCCTGGTCTTCAGCGACTATATGCGGCCGCCGATCCGGCTCGCGGCCCTGATGGAGATCCCGGTCTTCCATGTCTTCACCCACGACTCGATCGGCGTCGGCGAGGACGGGCCGACGCACCAGCCCGTCGAGCAGATCCTGGCGCTCCGAGCGATCCCGGGCCTCGTGGTGCTGCGTCCGGCCGACGCGAACGAGGTCGCGGAAGCCTACCGGGTCGTGATGGGGCTGACGCATCAGCCGTCCTGCCTCGTCCTGTCCCGCCAGGCGCTGCCGACCTTCGACCGCGCCCGCTACGCCGCCGCGTCCGGGCTGGCGCGGGGGGCCTACGTCATGGCCGACCCGGAGAGCGGGCCGCCGCGCGTGATCCTGATCGGGACCGGCAGCGAGGTGCAGCTCTGCATCGGGGCGCACGAGCGGCTCGCCCGGGAGGGCATCCCGTCCCGGGTCGTCTCCATGCCGTCCTGGGAGCTGTTCGAGCAGCAGGATGCCGGGTATCGCGAGAGCGTGCTGCCGCCCGCCATCACGGCCCGGGTCGCGGTCGAGCAGGGCACCGTGATCGGCTGGGACCGCTATGCCGGCTCGACCGGCGCCATCATCGGCATGCACACGTTCGGGTCCTCGGCCCCGCTGAAGGACCTCCTCGGAAAGTTCGGCTTCACGCCGGACGCGGTCTACGAGGCCGCCAAGGCGCAGATCGGTGAGCCGGCATGAACCCGCTGAAGCGCCTCTTCGCCGAGCAGGGCCAGGCGATCTGGCTCGATTTCGTGGCCCGCGGCTTCATCGCGGAGGGCGAGCTCAGGCGGATGATGGAGGAGGACGACCTCCGCGGGGTCACCTCGAACCCCTCCATCTTCGAGAAGGCCATCGGCGCCTCCGACGAATACGACGAGGCCTTGGGGGCGGCCGAGAGCCATCCCGGCACGCCCGTGATGGAGCTGTTCGAGGGGCTCGCCATTGCGGACATCCAGGCGGCCGCGGACGTGCTCCGCCCGGTCTACGACAAGACCGGCGGCCAGGACGGCTTCGTCAGCCTCGAGGTCTCGCCCTACCTCGCGCTCGATACCGCCGACACCGTCGCCGAGGGACGCCGGCTATGGCGGCAGGTCGGGCGCGACAACCTGATGGTGAAAGTGCCGGCGACAGCCGCGGGCGTGCCGGCCATCCGGACGCTGATCGGCGAAGGCATCAACGTCAACGTCACGCTCCTCTTCTCGCAGGACGTCTACGAGGAGGTCGCGAACGCCTATCTGGACGGCCTGGAGCAACTGGCGGAGGGTGGCGGCGACGTGCATCGGGTCGCAAGCGTCGCGAGCTTCTTCGTCAGCCGCATCGACACGGCCGTCGACAAGGAGCTCGACCGCAAGATCGGCGAGGCCAACGACCCCGACGAGAAGGCCGCGCTGGAAGCCCTGAAGGGCAAGATCGCGATTGCCAACGCGAAGCTCGCCTACCGGCGCTACCGGCGCCTATTCGGCGATGGTCGCTTCGACGCCTTGAGGGCGAGGGGCGCGCGCGAGCAGCGCCTGCTCTGGGCCTCCACCGGCACCAAGAACAAGGCTTACCGCGACACCCTCTACATTGAGGAGCTGATCGGCCCGAACACGGTCAACACCGTCCCGCCCGCCACCCTCGACGCGTTCCGCGATCACGGCGCCGTCCGGGCCTCGCTGGAGGAGGATGTCGAAGGGGCCGCTCGGGTGCTGGAGCGGCTCGCCCGCTCGGGCATCCCGCTCGACGAGATCACGGCGAAGCTCGTCGACGAGGGAGTCACGCTCTTTGTGGACGCGGCCGACAAGCTGCTCGGCGCGGTGGCGACCAAGCGCGCGACCGTGCTCGGGCGGCGGCTGAACGGCGAGAGCTTCGCGCTCGGCAAGGCGCTCGACGAGGCCGTCCGGAGCGGGGCCGAGAGGTGGCGGGCCGACGGCACACTCCGGCGCCTCTGGAAGCGCGACGCGACGGTCTGGACCGGCAAGGACGAGGCGCGCTGGCTCGGCTGGCTCGACATCCTCGACCGGGAAGAGTCGAAGCTGGACCAGTATTGGGCCTTCCAGGACGAGGTCCAGCGCGAAGGCTTCACTGACGCCGTGCTTCTCGGTATGGGCGGTTCGAGCCTCGGCCCCGAAGTCCTGGCCGAGACCTTCGGTCAGCGGCCCGGCTTCCCCCGGTTCCGCATCCTCGATTCGACGGACCCCGACCAGGTCCGGGCGACCGCGGAGGCGGTGGACCTCGCCCGCACGCTGTTCATCGTGTCGTCGAAATCGGGTTCGACCCTCGAGCCGAACGTCTTCCGCGACTACTTCCTCGACCGGGTCAAACAGGTCGTCGGGGCGGAGACGGCCGGCTCGCACTTCGTGGCCGTCACCGATCCGGGCTCCGCCATGGAGGCGGCCGCAAAGGCCGACGGCTTCCGGCGGATCTTCCACGGCGAGCCCTCGATCGGGGGACGCTACTCGATCCTCTCCGCCTTTGGGCTCGTGCCGGCCGCCGCCTGCGGGTTCGACGTCGCGGACATCGTCGGGCGGGCCCGCATCATGGCGCGGTCCTGCGGCCCCGACGTGCCGCCGGACGCCAATCCGGGCGTGCGGCTCGGCCTCGCCATGGCGGTGGCCGCGGCGTCCAGCCGCGACAAGGTCACGCTCGTGGCTCCCGCGGCGTTGCAGGATTTCGGCGCCTGGGCCGAGCAGCTCATCGCCGAGTCGACCGGGAAGGACGGTCACGGCCTGATCCCGATCGATGCGGAGCCGCTCGGGCCGCCGGACGTGTATGGCCGCGACCGCCTCTTCATCCAGCTCCGACTCGGCGGCCATCCCGACGCGGTGCAGAACGCGGCGCTGGCCGCCTTGGAGGCGGCCGGCCATCCGGTCGTCCGGATCGACCTCGCGGAGCGGGACGATCTCGTGCAGGAATTCTTCCGCTTCGAGTTCGCGACCGCGGTCGCGGGCTCGCTCCTCGGCATCAACCCTTTCGATCAGCCCGACGTCGAGGCCTCCAAGATCAAGACCCGCGAGCTGACCGACGCCTTTGAGCGCGACGGCAGCCTGCCGGGCGAGACGCCGATCTTCTCGGGCGAAGGGGTCGACCTCTTCACCGATCCCCGCAATGCGAACACGCTCCGCATCGCGGGCGAGACCGACTTCGCGGGCTTGCTCCGGGCCCATCTCGGTCGGATCCGGGAGGGCGATTACGTGGCCCTTCTCGCCTATCTCGACCGGAACCCGGCCCATGCGGAGGCGCTGACCCGGATGCGGCTTGCGATCCGGGGCAGCCGCCGCGTGGCGACCTGCCTCGGCTTCGGGCCGCGTTTCCTCCACTCGACGGGTCAGGCCTACAAGGGCGGACCGAATACCGGACTGTTCCTGCAGATCACCGCCGAGTCTGCCGCCGACCTGCCCATCCCAGGTCGCCGTTTCAGCTTCGCGACCGTCGAGGCCGCGCAGGCCAGGGGGGATTTTGACGTCCTCGCGGAGAGGGGCCGGCGGGCGCTCCGGGTGCATCTGAAGGGCGGCGACGTCGCGGGCGGGCTCGCGACGCTGGAGCGTGCCCTGATGGCGGCGCTCGCGTGAGGCCGGGGTTTCCACCCATGGGGTCATGCTGAAGCTCCGTCATTCCGGGGCCGGGCGCAGCCCGGAACCCGGAACCCATGGTCGTTCGCGGCGAAGGGGTGGATCGACGTAGGCGGATGCGAGGTGGGTTCCGGGTTCTCGCCTCTGGCGAGCACCGGAATGACGGGTTCGGAGAGGTTCGCGCCAATGCAACTCGGGATGATCGGGCTCGGCCGCATGGGCGGCAACATCGTGCGCCGGCTCATGAAGGCCGGGCACGAGGCCGTGGTTTACGACCGCAGCGCCGAGGCCGTTGCCGGTCTCGCAGGGGAGGGTGCCCAGGCGAGCGGCGGGCTGGAGGATTTGCTGTCGAAGCTCCATGCGCCCCGCACTGCCTGGGTGATGCTTCCGGCCGGCGGTCCGACCGAGGAGGCGGTGACGCGGCTCGGCGAGCTGCTGAGCTCGGGCGATACGATCATCGACGGCGGCAACTCCTTCTACAAGGACGACATCCGCAGGTCGGCAGCGCTACGCGAGCGCGGCATCCATTACCTGGATGTCGGCACATCCGGCGGCGTCTGGGGTCTCGAGCGCGGCTATTGCATGATGATCGGCGGCGACCGCGGGGCGGTCGACCGCCTCGATCCGATCTTCAAGGCGCTCGCGCCCGGGATCGGGGAGGTGGAGCGCACGCCGGGCCGCGACGGCCGCGACCCCCGGGCCGAGCAGGGCTACATCCATGCCGGCCCGAGCGGAGCGGGCCACTTCGTCAAGATGATCCATAACGGCATCGAATACGGGATGATGCAGGCTTTCGCAGAGGGTTTCGACATCCTGCGCGGCGCGAACGGGGCCGAATTGCCGGCCGAGCAGCGCCTCGACCTGAACCTGGCCGACGTCGCCGAGGTGTGGCGGCGCGGCAGCGTCGTGTCCTCCTGGCTCCTGGATCTCACGGCCACAGCGCTTGCGGCCGACCCGAAGCTCGACGGTTTCGGCGGCGTCGTCGAGGATTCCGGCGAGGGCCGCTGGACGATCAACGCCGCCATCGAGGAGGCGGTGCCCGCGACCGTCCTCTCGGCGGCCCTTTACGCCCGCTTCCGTTCGAGGCAGGAGGCAAGCTTCGCCGACAAGGTCCTGTCGGCTATGAGGAAAGGGTTTGGCGGACATCAGGAGCCGAAGGCGCGATGATCCTCACCCGCGAAGCGGGGGAGGGGGACCACGCGAAGCGTGGTGGAGGGGGCGGGCCTCGCCCGGCCGGCCTACCGCGCCCCTTCCACCGTCCTCCGGACGGTCCCCCTCCCCCGTGCTTGAGCACGGGGGAGAAGCCCGGGCAGCGTCCCCTTGCCTGACGGCCCTCCCGCCTCGGCCCGGAGCGCCCGGCCGGCCCCGCCCTGCACGCTGGCCATCTTCGGGGTCACGGGCGACCTGACGCGGCGGCTGCTGATGCCGGCTCTGTACAACCTCGCTCGCTGGGGCCTGCTGCCGGAGGGCTTCGCAGTGGTCGGCATCGGGCGAACCCGGATCACCGCCGATGACCTCCGCACCCGCTTGAGTGAGGCCATGCACGGCTTCGTGACCGACAAGGGCGGCGAGTTCGCCCCAGACGGCCTCGACGAGGCGGCCTGGGGGCGGGTCGTCGCGCGTCTCGACTACGTGACGGGCGACGTCGGCGACCCCGAGACCTATTCCGAGCTCGGCCGACGGATCGCGGCGAACGGCCAGGGCCCGGGCAGCGGCAACACCTTGTTCTACCTCGCGGTCTCGGCCGACCTGTTCGGCCCCATCGTCGAGCGCATCGGCGAGGCGGGCCTCGCGCGCGAGGACGACGGTGCCTGGCGTCGGGTCGTGATCGAGAAGCCGTTCGGGCGCGACCTCGCCTCCGCCCAGGCCCTCAATCGCGACGTTCTCGCCCTCCTGCGCGAGGATCAGGTGTTCCGGATGGACCACTTCTTAGGCAAGGAAACGGTGCAGAACATCATGGCGTTCCGGTTCGGGAACGGCTTCTTCGAGCCGCTGTGGAACCGCGACCGCATCGACCATGTCCAGATCACGGTCGCGGAGACGGTGGGCGTCGAGAAACGGGGCGTCTTCTACGACGCGACCGGGGCGATGCGGGACATGGTGCCGAACCACCTGTTCCAACTCTTCACCCTGATCGCCATGGAGCCGCCGACCTCGTTCGGTGCGGATGCGGTCCGGGACAGGAAAGAGGACGTGCTGGCAGCCGTGCGCCCGCTCGCGGGCGAGGCCGTGCCTCGCGACGCGGTGCGGGCCCAGTACCGGGCCGGGACGTTTGACGGCCGCGCAGTTCGGGACTACCGGGCCGAGCCGGATGTCGACCCGGCCTCGGCGACCGAGACCTATGTCGCGCTGAAGCTCGGGATCGACAATTGGCGCTGGGCCGGAATCCCGTTCTACCTCAGGACCGGAAAGGCGATGGCGCGGCGCGACACCGAGATCGCCATCCGGTTCAAGGAGGCGCCGCTGGCGCTGTTTCGCGAGACGCAGGTCGACGAACCCGTCGCGAACTGGCTCGTCCTCCAGATTCAGCCCGACGAAGGCATCTCGCTCCAGTTCGGCGCCAAGGTGCCGGGCCCCGAGGTCAGGATCGAGGGCGTCACAATGGAGTTCAAGTACCGGGATCATTTCGCGGTCGAGCCGTCCACCGGCTACGAGACGCTGATCTATGACGCGATGATCGGCGACGCGACGCTGTTCCAGCGGGCCGACAACATCGAGGACGGGTGGCGCGTGGTGCAGCCGATCCTGGACGCCTGGGAGGGCGGCGACGTCCCGATGGCGAGCTACGCGGCCGGCAGCGCCGGGCCGTCCGAGGCCGACGACCTTCTCGCCCGCGACGGCCGGGCCTGGAGACCGCTGTGATGCGTGGACAGGTCGTGGCTCCCGTTGAGACACTCGCACGCCTGACGCCGACGCGCTCCCCTTCCGCATGCGGGGAGAGGTCGGGGGTGGGGGGCGCCCCGCCTGTCATGATGGTGGAGGCGCCTCCTCGGCGACCCCCATTCCGGTCCTCCGCGGAGGTTATTCTTGCGCCGGCCGGAGGCCAGACCCGAGACCTTGGGCTCGGTTCTCCCCGCGCCCGGGACGGGAGCGCCCCTGATCGTCCGTCGACCGCAGCCGGCGGGAGAGCGACGTGACGGCCGAGGCCGCCGGGCCCGAGATCCCGCCCGAGGCCTCCCCCTGTCCCTCCGTTCTGGTGGTGATGGGGGTGTCCGGATCGGGCAAGACCACGATCGCGTCGCTGCTGGCGCGCCGGCTCGACTGGATCTTCGAGGATGCGGATTGGTTTCACCCGCCCGCCAACGTCGAGAAGATGGCGGCCGGCACGCCCCTGACGGACGAGGACAGGTGGCCGTGGCTCGCCGCGATCGCGGCCTGGATCGACGAGACCCGGACGGGCGGGCGCCACGGAATCGTGGCCTGCTCGGCCTTGAGGCGCGCCTACCGGGCGGCGCTCGTCCGCCAGCACGGCGACGCGGTCCGCATCGTCTATCTCGAAGGGGACAGGGCCTTGATCGGCCAAAGGATGGCGCTGCGTCAGGGCCATTTCATGCCGCAAGCCCTTCTCGACAGCCAGTTCGACGCCCTGGAGGCGCCGGGGCCGGACGAGAGGCCGCTCACCGTGTCGGTCGAGCCCCACCCGAACAAGGTGGTGGACGCGATCGTGGCCGCGCTGGAGGCCGAGATCGGCGGCCCGGTCCCGAAAAACCGATCCTGAGAGAGAAGCGCCCGGCCTGGGCCGGGTGCGCCGGGTCGCGGCCGCTGCTGTCGCATCCTTCGGGTTCCTCGTCGGACCGCAGGAACAAGCCGGCCCCGCCCTCATTCTCTCGGGCGGCCCCTGCGGCGCCGACCTAAACTGGGAGATGAGACATGGGATTGCTCGATCAGGTGATCGGAGGCGTGACGGGCTCCAGCACCTCGCCCCTGACCAAGGCTCTCCTCGCCATGCTGGCCGCCAAGGCCGCCACGAGCTATTTCGGCGGGAATACCGCGAGCGCGGCGAGCGCTCCGGCCCGGACGCCGTCCCCGGCCCCGTCCGGCAAGATCGAGAGCGGCATCCTGGCCGGCCTGCCGAGCCTAGATTCCATGCTCGATCACTTCCGCTCGAAGGGGCACGACGACAAGGTGCAATCCTGGGTCGGAACGGGGCAGAACAAGCCGATCCAACCGCAGGAACTCGAGGCCACGCTCGGCCCCGGCGCGCTCGGCCATCTGCAACAGGAGAGCGGGCTGTCTCGCGAGGAGCTTCTGCGTCAGCTTTCGACCGCGCTGCCGCAGGTCGTGGACAAGCTGACGCCCCATGGCCGCCTCCCCACACAGCAGGAACGCGCCCACTGGTGAGGCGTGCGGGCGCAGGCCCGAAGCTCGGGCGGATCGACCGCCAGGTCATTCTCTCGCCCTGCTGACCTGGCGGGGCCTGTCGCGACTTCTCGCAGGGCCTGTCAGGCCCACCTAGCAAGTCCGCCACCGAAGCCGGGGGCTCACGTCAGGCGGAACAACGTCGTGCGGTCGAGGGTCTCGCCGAACCAGGCAGAGATCGCGGCCTCCTGCTCCCGCAAGTAGCGGGGTTGTCCACCCTCGAGCACCATCGGCATGTCGTGGCCCGGAAGCAGGATCGTGCCGGGCCGGGCGCGCCACATGGCCCAGATCCGCTTCATCGAGCGGCGGCTCACGGCGGGGTCGTAGGTCATGTCCGCCTCGAGCGACAGGATCTCGGCCCTGTTCTTGGCCGCGTCGCCGGTCAGGATGAGATCGCGCTCCGGGCCAGCCACCACGAAGACGAGGTGCCCGGGCGTGTGGCCGGGCGCGTCGTGGCAGGTGATGCCGGGCAGGACGTCGTCGCCGTCGCGGACACGAACTGTTTGCGGCGAGCGATCGAGCTCGCGAACGTAGAGCTCCGGGATCGGGGTCGTCCCCCAGGGCTCCGCGACCGACCAGGCGAGCTCCTCGCTCCCGATCGCGATGCGGGCGCGCGGGAACATGACCCAGTTGACGGAGTGATCCCAGTGCGCGTGAGTGAGGAGAACGTCCGTCACGTCGTCGGGTCGGAGCCCGAGCGCGGCGAGCCTGTCCAGGATGAGCTGGCGCTGCGCAAAGGAGCCGACATCCACGAGCGCGATCCGTCCGTGGCCGCGCAGCAGCGCGATCGTGCTCCAGCCGAGTCCGCCATGGCACACGGACTTGCCCGGATAGCCGTGGACCAGGATGTCGACCGCGTATCCGGCAGTCCCGAGGTCCGGGGCGGCGGATTCGACCGCGTGCTCGTCGCTCATGTCAGCTCACTCCGAGATAGACCCGCTGCACCTCCGGGTCCGTGGCGAGCTCCGCCGAGGGCCCCGACATCGCGGTGCGGCCGACCTGCAGCACGTAGGCCCGATCCGACACCTCCAGCGCAAGCTCGACCGATTGCTCGGCGAGGAGGATCGTCAGCCCCTCCCGGTGCAGCCGAGACAGCGTCTCGTACATGAGCTCGACCGTCGCGGGCGCAAGGCCGAGGCTCGGCTCGTCCAGCATGAGGAGCCGGGGGTCGCTCATCAGGGCGCGCCCGACCGCGAGCATCTGGCGCTCGCCGCCCGACATCGTGCCGGCGAGCTGCCGCCGACGCTCGGCGAGTTTCGGGAAGATCTCGTAGGCTCGCTCGAGGAGACGCGCGGCCTTGGCCTTGTCGGTGAGGGGGGTGGCCCCAAGCCTGAGGTTGTTCTCGACGCTCTGTCCGATGAAAAGCCGCCAGCCCTCCGGCGACAGCGCGATCCCCTTGCGGACGATCGCATGGGCGTGCCTGCCGTCGAGCCGCTCGCCGCTGAACATGATGCTGCCACGGCTCACCGGGATCAAGCCCGCGATGGCGTTCAGCGTCGTGGTCTTCCCGGCGCCGTTCGATCCGAGGAGGGCTACGACGGAGCCCTCCGCGACCTCGAGCGAGACCTCCGCCACGCCGATCAGGTCGCCGTAGCGCACCTCGAGCTTGGTGACGGAGAGGAGGGTCACGGGTCGACGCCCAGGCTGCCGCCGCCGGTCGTGCCTTCTGGATCACCCGCACCCCGGTTCGCGCCTCTGGCGCGACTCCGCCCTCCCCACAAGGGGGAGGGGAAAGGTGCCACGACTCCCGGGTTCACGGCGCGTGGGCTCCGGCCTGTCGGGCTGCGCGCTTGCCGAGATAGGCTTCGATGACGGCCGGGTCGCCCGTGACCTCGCGCGGCGAGCCCCGCGCGATCTCGCGGCCCTGGTGGAAGACGATCACCCGGTCGGCGAGCGAGTTGATCACCTCCATGATGTGCTCGACGATGACGAGCGTGACGCCCGTGCGGTGGATCGCGCGCACGAGTTCGATGGCGCGGCGAATCTCGGCCGGGTTCAGGCCCGCCATGGCCTCGTCGAGGAGGAGGACCTTCGGCTCGGTCGCGAGCGCCCGAGCGATTTCGAGGCGCTTCCGGCCCGGCGTCCCGAGATTGCGGGCCGGGCTGTCGGCAAGGGCCGCCATGCCGACCTGGTCGAGGATCTCGCGCGCCTTCTTGCGGGCTTCGCTGGCGCTCGCTGTCCGGAGGAACGCGCCGATCATCACGTTCTCCTCGACGCTCATGCCCTCGAAGGTCTGCGGGAGCTGGAAGGTGCGGGCGAGGCCGAGCTCGGCGCGGGCTTCGGGCGAATGGGCCGTGATGTCCTGGCTGCTTAGCGTCACAGCGCCGGCGCTCGGCGCGAGGTCGCCGGTGAGGCAGTTGAAGAAAGTCGACTTGCCCGCCCCGTTAGGGCCGATCAGACCGAGGATCTCGCCCTGCTGGACGGTGCAGGACACGTTGTCGACGGCTGTCAGGCGGCCGAACACCTTCGAGACACCCTTCGCCTCAAGCAGCACCGGGCTTGTCCCCGCTCGTCGCATCGCGGCGCTTCGTGGGCTTGAACAGGCCGAGGAGCCCGTCAGGGCGAAAACGGGCAATGAGCACGATGATCGCGCCGTAGAGCACGAAGGTGAGACCCGCGCCCTTGCCGCCGAGCAGGTTGTTCGAGATCTCCTCGAGCGGCACCAGGATCGCGGCGCCGACGAGCGGGCCGAAAAGGAGACCGGCTCCCCCGAGCGCCGCCATGATCAGCATCTTGACCGAGATCAGGATGCCAAGGCCCGATTCCGGGTCCACGAAGCCGAACATCATGGCGTAGAGCGCCCCGGCGATGCTGGTCAGCCCGGCGGACAGCATGAAGGCATAGAGCTTCACCCGGCCGGCTCTCGCGCCGAGCGATCGGGCCGCGCGCTCGCTGTCCTTGATGGCCCGGAGATAGAAGCCGAGCCGACTCCGCTCCATCGTCCAGGTAACGCCGAGGGTCAGCGCCAGGACGGCCAGGAAGAGGTAGTAATAGGGAAGGGCCGAGATGAAGGAGAGATCGAGGACGCTGCGTGGGACGGTCGGGCCGGAGAGGCCGACGGCCGCGCCGAGGAACTCGGTGTTCGTCGTGACGAGGCGCGCGAGCTCGGCGACCGCGATCGTCGCCATGCTGAAATAATGGCCGGAGAGCCGAAGGGTCGGCACGCCGATCAACGCCGCGATGGCGACGCTGGCCGCGATCCCGATCGGGACGCCCGCGAGGGGCGGCAGCGCGAAGTGGTGGTAGACGGCCAGCGCCGCATAGGCGCCGCAGCCGAAGAACACGACGTGCCCGACCGAGACCTGCCCGGCATAGCCGCCGACGATGTTCCAGGCCGAAGCCGCGATCGCGTAGAGGAGGACCAGCGCGCCGAGGCGCTGCTGGAATGGCGTCGAGAAGACGAGAGGGTAGGCGAGCACGAGCAGCGCCACCGCCGCGACCCCCATCGCGCGCCCGGAGATCGGCACGCCTACGCTGTCATTCCGGGGCGGCGCGCAGCGCCGAGCCCGGAACCCATGGAAGAGCAACAGAAGGGGAGATCCAGGCTCCGGTGCGAGCCGTGGGTTCCGGGTTCTCGCCTGTGGCGAGCCCGGAATGACGTAGAGAGGGGAACATCGCGCCCGTCACGACTTGCCCATCAGGCCCTGGGGCCGGAACCAAAGTACGGCCACAAAGAGCGAATACACGACCACGTCCTTCCAGATTCCGCCGATCCAGTAGGCGGAGAGCGACTCGATCAGCCCGATCAGGAGCCCGGCGACGAGCGCGCCCGGGACGCTGCCGAAGCCGCCGAGCGAGACGGTCACGAAGGCGATGATGGCGAGCGTCTCGCCGACCGTCGGCGAGATGTAGAAGAAGGTCGCGATGAGAGCGCCCGCGATCCCCGTGGCGCCGGCCGCGATCGCCCAGGCGATCGCCTGCATGCGGTCGGGCCGGATGCCCATCAACTGCGCGGCCGTCGCGTCCTCCGACACGGCCAGCATCCGGCTTCCGAGCGGAGTGCGGGTGAGGAGAAGGTGGAGGCCCGCGGTGACGGCGAGCGCCACGATCCCGGCGGCGAGCCGCGAGGATTGAAGCCGGATGCCGAACACCTCGAAATTGCCGCCGAAGAGGTCGTCCGGCAGCGACTCGAAGTTGGCTCCGAAGACCCCGAAGATTGAATAGCGCAGCAACAGCGCGAGCCCGAACGTCCCAAGGATCTGCGCGATCATCGGCCCCCGCATGACGTGCCGGACGAGCAGAAAATAAGATATGACGCCGAGAGTCGCGAGGAGAAGCGCCGCAATCGGGACGGCTCCTGCCGGCCCCACCCCGAGCAGCTTCCAGAGCACGAAGGCCGTGTACATCGCCACCATGACGAAGTCGCCGTGGGCGAAGTTCACGACGTTCATCATGCCCCAGATTAGCGTCAGCCCGGACGAGAACAGAGCGTAGACGGCTCCGAGCAGGAGCCCGCCGACAATGACCTGAACGAGGGTCGCGGAGATCATCAGCGCTCCTGCCCTCCCCCTTATGGGGAGGGCCGAGCAGGCGCGAAGCGCCGCTCGGGGTGGGGGTGGCGCAGGGTGAAACGGTAGCGGTGCTTTCTGGACGACTCCCACCCCGGTTCGCGCCTTTGGCGCGACGCGGCCCTCCCCGCAACGAAAAGGGGAAAACCGTGGCTCAAGCTCGGCACTCTCACCAGCCGCTTGCCTATCCCTCGCTCACCACCCCTTGTAGGGCAGCTTGAGCTCGGCGTTCGCGCTCCCCTTCGGCCAGACCGAGACGTACTTGTCGCCCTGGACCTGGATGAGGAGCGCGGACGCCAGGATATTCTGGCCCTTCTCGTCGAACTTGATGCCCTTGTAGCCCATCACGAGCTGGTTCGGCTTGAGGTCGGTCGCCTTCAGGGCCGCCTGGATCTTGGCCGGCTCGGTCGAGCCCGCCCGGTTGATGGCGTCGACGAGCGTGAGGAAGCCCTGCATGATGCGGCCCGAAGTGTCGTCGAGATCGCCGCCGGTCTTCTTCTTGAACATCTCGTTGATCAGGAACGTCGCGGAGCCTGGCTTGCCGATGTCAAAGGCCGAGCGGTTGATGGCGCCCTGAGCGATCGGCCCAACCGTCTTGATGAAGGAAGGATCCGAGAAGCCGGAATTGTCTCCGATCAGGATCGGCGGCTTGTAGCCGAGCGCCTGCATGGTCTTCATGAACAGGATCGCGTCCGACGTATAGCTGATGAATATGACGACGTCCGGGTTCTTGTCTTTCATCTGCAAAACCTGGGACTGCACGTCCGTGGTGTTGGAGCTATAGGGAATCTGGAGCGAGATGTTGAAGCCATTCTCCTTCGCGGCATCGGTCACGACCTTGGCGATAGAGGTGCCGTATTCCGTGTTCTCGTTGGCGATGACGATTGAGTCGACCTTCCGGCCGGACGCCTTCATGTCCTTCAGGAAGGCCATGTAGATCGTGGCGATGTCGGACGCGACCGGGGTGGTGCGGAAGAACCACTTGAAGCCGCGCTCGGTGAGGTTCGCGGCGACCGACTCGCCCGTCATGAAGGGGATGCCGTAGCGCTCCGCGATGGCGCTCGCGGTCGTGGTGATGCCGGATTGATAGGCGCCGTGGAGAGCCACCACCTTCTCCTCGGTGATGAGCCGGAGCGCCTGGTTCTGGCCTGCCGCCGGCGTGCCCTGGTTGTCGGCGAACACCGCCTCGACCTTGGCGCCCTTGAGGCCGGCCAGGCCGGCGCCCTTGGCGAGCGTGATGTCGCCGAGTTCGGGGTGGTCGTTGTTGATGATGTCGAGAGCGACCTCGATCGCGGCCTTGGCCGAGGTGCCGGCGCTCGCGGCGTTGCCGGACAGGGGATAGATCGCCCCGATCTTCACCGTCTCCTGCGCGATTGCGCCGGCTGGGAGGCCGAGCGCGAGGCCCGCGACGGCAAGCCACTGCCCGAGGTGACGTCGACGATGAAGCGTCATGCCTGTTCTCTCCCTGACGTGTTCTGCAGGGCATCTTAAAGAAAGAAGGCGCCGCCGCTAGGGGTCTTCGCCGCCTGTCGTCCGCTCCGGGCAGCGATGGCCCGCCGCCCTATCCCTTGATGCGCGCCAGGTGCTGCGGCCCGAGCCCGGCGGGGTCCCGGAGGCCGAGCAGTGCCAAGTCGCGGTCGATTTCCTCCGACAGCAGCCCGATCGCGTGCCGCACGCCAGCCTCTCCGAAGACCGCGGCCGCGTAGAGGAAAGGCCGGCCGACGAAGACGAAATGCGCGCCGAGCGCCAGCGCCTTCAGGACGTCGGTGCCGCGCCGGATGCCGCCGTCGAGCATGATGGTCATGCCGCCCGCCTCGGGGGCGCCGCCAGCCTCGGCGGCGATCTCCGGCAAGACGCGGAGCGGCGCGACCGCGTAGTCGAGCTGCCGTCCGCCATGGTTCGACACGATGATCCCGTCGACGCCGCGCTCGCGAGCCAGGCGCGCATCCTCTTTGGCCAGGATGCCCTTGACGACGAAATTGCCCTTCCAGCGCCGCCGAATCAGCGCGACGTGCTCCCAGGTCAGCTGATCGCGCCGGCCGATATTGCGGACGAGGTCCTTTGACAGGATCGGCGGCCCGCGGGTCGCGTCCATGTTCTCGAAATGCGGCATGCCGTGCCGCCGCAGGGTGCGGAACCAGGTGCCGAGGAGCCAGCCGGGATGGGTCACCGCGTCGAAGGCGAGGCGCGGCGTGATCTTCAGCGGCATGGAATAGCCGGTGCGGACGTTGTTCTCGCGGTTCGCCGGAACCGGAATGTCGACGGTGAGGACGAACGTCTCGAAGCCGGCGGCCGCGACCCGGTCGACGAGCGCCTCGATCCGGTCGGGCTCGCCCGGCTGGTAGGCCTGGTACCAATGCGACCCGGCCTCGCGCACCTCCTCCAGCCGGATGAGGGAGGAGCCGCTGAGCACCATGGGCAGGTCGGCGCCGGCCGCCGCCCGCGCCAGCACGAGGTCGCCCCGATACGCGGCGAGCGCCGACGCTCCCATCGGGGCGATGCCGAAGGGCGCGGCGTAGCGCCGGCCGAACAGGGTCGTGGCTTGGCTGCGGCCCGAGACATCGGCCAGCATGCGGGGCACGAAGGCGTAGTCGGCGAAGGCCGAGGCATTGTCACGGAGCGCCGAATCCGTCTCGGCCGCGCCCGCGATGAAGCCGTGCACCGCACGTGGCAGGTAGCGCCGGGCCGCGCCCTCGAAATCCGACAGCGCCAGCATCCCGCGCAGACCGCGGGGCGGTCGCGCCGCCCCCGGGCGTTGCACCACACCCTCGGCCGGCTTCGCGACGATCCCGGCCGTCGAGGTGGCACGTCCTTCGAGGTCACCCGAACTCGACCACATCGGCGCTCTCCTTCGCGCATGGTTTCCGCATGCGTTTTCCCTGCCTGACGTGTATCGCAAGCGACAAGAGTAAACCGGGGAGAACAGCAAGATGGGTCGCAAGCTAATCCGGATCGCGGCCGCGGCAACGGGCCTCGCGGCGCTCGCCGGCGCGGCGTCCGCGCGCGACATCAAGATTGTCCACGTCTACGACAAGACCGGGGCGCTCGAGGCCTATGCCAAGCAGACTCAGACAGGCCTCCTGATGGGTCTGGAATACGCGACAAGCGGCACCATGGCGGTCGGGGGAAACAAGCTCGTCGTGATCGAGCGCGACAACCAGGGCAAGCCGGACATCGCCAAGGCCCAGCTCGCCGCCGCCTACGGCGACGACAACGCCGACATCGCGGTCGGGCCGACCTCGTCCAACAACGCGCTCGCCATGCTGCCCGTCGCAGAGGAGTACAAGAAGGTGCTGCTGGTCGAGCCGGCGGTCGCCGATTCGATCACCGGCGACAAGTGGAACCGCTACATCTTCCGCACCGGCCGGAACTCGTCCCAGGACGCGATCTCGAATGCGGTCGCGCTCGACAAGCAGGACGTCACGATCGCGACGCTCGCCCAGGATTACGCCTTCGGGCGCGACGGCGTGAAGGCGTTCAAGGGCGCGCTGAAGAACGCCAAGATCGTGCACGAGGAATACCTGCCGCTGAACACGGCCGATTTCACGGCCGGGGCGCAGCGCCTCTTCGATGCTCTGAAGGGCAAGCCCGGCCGCAAGATCATCTTCGTGATCTGGGCAGGCGCCGGCAACCCGTTCAAGATCGCCGACCTCGACCCGAAGCGGCTCGGCATCGAGCTCGCGAGCGGCGGCAACATCCTGCCCGCGATGGCGGCCTACAAGCAGCTGCCCGGCATGGAGGGCGCGACCTACTACTACTTCGACATTCCCAAGAACCCGGTGAACGACTGGCTCGTGGCCGAGCACAGGAAGCGCTTCAACGCGCCCCCCGACTTCTTCACCGCCGGCGGCATGGCGGCCGGGATGGCCCTCGTGGAAACGTTGAAGAAGACGGGCGGAGACACCGATACGGAGAAGCTGATCGCCGCCATGGAGGGCCTCTCCTTCGAGACCCCGAAAGGCACGATGACCTTCCGCAAGGAGGACCATCAGGCCATGCAGTCGATGTATCATTTCCGGATCAAGGTCGATCCGGCCCTCGCCTGGGGCGTCCCGGAACTCGTGCGCGAGATCAAGGCCGACGAGATGCAGGTGCCGATCCAGAACAAGCGGTGATGGCGGTACGCTTCCCTCTCCCGCACGCGGGGAGAGGTCGAATCGGCGCCAACCGACCGGGTGAGGGGGCCTGCCCGTGATTGCCCTCCCGTCTGCGCCCCCTCACCCGGCCGACGCTGCGCGTCGCCCGAGCTCTCCCCGCGAGGGGGGAGAGGAGATCGCCCCAGCGCCTGGGGGCCCGCCCGCCCTCGAGACCCGCGGCCTCACCGTGCGGTTCGGCGGCCATATCGCCGTGAACGCCGTCTCCTGCGCGTTCCGGCCCGGCACGCTGACCTGCATCGTCGGCCCGAACGGGGCCGGCAAGACGACCTACTTCAACCTCGTCTCCGGCCAGATCGCGCCCTCGGCGGGCACGATCCTGCTCGGGGGCGAGGACGTCACCCGCACGCCCGTCGCCCGGCGGGCGTTGCGCGGGCTCGGCCGCGCCTTCCAGCTCACGACCCTGTTCCCGCAGCTCTCGGTCGCCGAAAACGTGCGCCTCGTGGCCCAGGCCCGGCGCGGCTTCGGGCTGTCGCTCCTTTCCCTCTGGAGCGCCCGCCGCGAGGCGATCGAGGAGGCCGACCGGTGTCTCGAACGCGTCGCCCTCCTCGAGCGGCGGGGCAGCGTGGCGGCCGCGCTGCCGCATGGCGACCAGCGCAAGCTCGAGGTCGCGATGCTGCTCGCGCTCGATCCCGACGTCTTCATGTTCGACGAGCCAACCGCCGGGATGAGCGTCGACGAGGTCCCGGTGATCCTCGACCTGATCGGCGAGATCAAGGCGCGGCGCGACAAGACGGTGCTGCTCGTCGAGCACAAGATGGACGTCGTGCGCTCGCTCGCCGACCGCATCGTCGTGCTCCATAACGGCCGGCTCGTGGCCGACGGCCCGCCGGCCGAGGTCATCCAGTCGGCCGTGGTGCAGGAGGCCTATCTGGGCGTGCCGGCCGGGGGTGGCGCCCGTGCCTGACCCCCTCCTCTCGCTCGAGGCGGTCGAGACGCAGATCGGCCCCTACCACATCCTGCACGGCGTCGACCTCGCCGTGCCGGTCGGGGGCTGCACGATGCTGCTTGGCCGCAACGGCGCCGGCAAGACGACGACGGTCCGGACGATCATGGGCCTGTGGCGGGCGAGCGCCGGCCGCCTGCTATTCGACGGCCGGGACGTGACGCGGCTCGGCACGCCGGACATCGCCCGGCTCGGCATCGGCTATGTGCCGGAGAGCATGGGCGTGTTCAGCGACCTCACCGTCGCCGAGAACATGCGGCTCGCGGCCCGCTCGGGCCGCATCGACCCCGGACGGCTGGACGGCATCTTCGCCGCCTTCCCGGCGCTGAAGCGGTTCTGGCTCGGCCGCGCCGGGCACCTGTCGGGCGGACAGAAGCAGATGCTCTCGATCGCGCGCGCCATCGTCGAGCCGCGCCGCCTCCTGATCATCGACGAGCCCTCGAAGGGCCTCGCGCCCGCGATCATCCAGAACATGATCGCGGTCTTCCGCGACCTGAAGCGGACCGGCGTCACGCTGCTCATGGTCGAGCAGAACCTTCTCCTCGCGAGCGCGGTCGGCGACACGGTCGCGGTGATGGATGATGGCCGGGTGATGCACGCGGGCTCCATGGCCCAGCTCGTCCGGGACGGAGCGCTGCAGCAGCGCCTGCTCGGCCTCTCGCTCGCGGAGCATCAGTGATGGGGTCGCGTGCTTCTCCCTCCCCGGGCGCGGGCGACGTTCCTCCTCACGCGAGCGACTCGAGTGAACACGCCGTCAGCACGGCTCGATCAGCGGCCGGGATGTCGCGACGGCGCCCCGGATGCTTCGCGTGACCAAGGTCCAACCCGCCGCCCTGGACACGCCCGACGATCTCCCGCGTCGCCCGCCGGACTGGCTGCCGCTCGCGCTCGTGCCGCTGGTCATGGCGGCGGCGCTGCCCCTGGTGGGGAGCCCCTCGACCTGGCTTACATTGACCGTCGCCGGGCTCGCGATGGGCGTGATCATCTTCACGGTGTCGTCGGGCCTGATGCTCGTCTTCGGGCTGATGGACGTCATGAATTTCGGACACGGCGCCTTCATCGCGCTCGGCGCCTATGTCGGCCTATCCGTGCTGGCCCCGCTCGCGCCCTGGACCGAGTCGGCGGCCTTCGGGCCGAACCTCGCCGCGCTCGCGCTCGCGATCGTGGCCGCGACGGCGGCCGCGGGCCTTGTCGGGGCGGCCTTCGATCGTCTGCTGATCCGTCCCGTCCACGGCAGCCACCTGAAGCAGATCCTGATGACGATGGGCGGCCTGATCGTGGTCGAGCAGCTGATCAAGGCGGTCTGGGGCGCCGAGGCGATGTCGGTCTCCGTCCCCGCCTCGCTCAGGGGCGCTCTCGTCCTCGGCGACGCCGCGATCGAGACCTACCGGGTCTTCGCGCTCGCGCTCGGGGCCGCCGTGTTCCTGGGGCTTCTGCTCGTCCTGAACCGGACCCGGATCGGGCTCCTGATCCGGGCCGGCGTCGAGAACCGGGAGATGGTCGAGGCCCTGGGCTATCGGACTCGGCACCTCTTCGTCGGGGTGTTCGTGGCGGGCGCGATGCTGGCCGGGCTCGGCGGGGTGATGTGGGGCCTCTACCTGCAGACCTTCACGGCCGCCATCGGCACCCAGGTGAACGTGCTCATCTTCATCGTGGTGATCATCGGCGGGCTCGGCTCGACGACCGGCTGCATGATCGGCGCGCTCCTGGTCGGGCTGACCGCGAACTACGTCGGCTTCGTCGCCCCGAAGCTCGCGCTGTTCTCGAACATCATCCTGATGCTGCTCATCCTCGTCTGGCGCCCGCAGGGGCTTTATGCCGTGGCGAACCGGTGAGCGCGGCCACCCGGCCAGGTGGATGGGCGATCCTGTCCGGGGATCCCCCCCGGAGCACGCTCCTGGCCGCCATCCTCCTGGCGCTGGTCGTGGGGCTCGCGCTCGCGCCGTTCCTCTTCCCCGGTGCGCGGTCGCTGAACACGGCCGCCAAGATCCTCGTCTTCATCGCGCTCGTCGCGAGCTACGACCTCGTCCTCGGCTACACGGGCATCGTGTCCTTCGCGCACACGATGTTCTTCGGCATCGGCGCCTACGGGGTCGCCATCGCGTCGAGCCGGGTGGGGCCGGGCTGGTCCGCGCTCGGGGTCGGGGCGGGCGCGGCGCTCGCGCTGTCGGCCGCGCTCGCGACGGTCATCGGGCTCTTCTCGCTCCGGGTCAGGGCCGTGTTCTTCGCCATGATCACGCTCGCGGTCGCGACCGCGTTCACGACCCTCGTGTCGCAGCTTTCCGAATGGACGGGCGGGGAGGACGGCCTGAGCTTCAAGATGCCGGAGGTGCTGAACCCCGGCTTCCGGCTCCTGCGCGAGCCACTCTTCGGCGTCGCCATCACCGGCCGCGTCGTGACCTACTACCTGATCTTCGCGGCCGTCGCCGTGCTGTTCCTCCTGATGCTGCGGATCGTGAACTCGCCCTTCGGCCGCGTCCTCCAGGCGATCCGGGAAAACGACTTCCGGGCGGAGGCGATCGGCTACCGCACCGTGCTCTACCGCACGCTCGCGAACGTGCTCGCCGCCCTGTTCGCGACGCTGGCCGGAGTGCTGATGGCCATCTGGCTGCGCTACAACGGCCCGGACACGACGCTCTCGCTCGAGATCATGATCGACATCCTCCTGATCGCGGTGATCGGCGGCATGGGCACGCTCTACGGCGCGATCGTCGGCTCGGTGCTGTTCCTGATCGCCCAAACCTACCTGCAGGATCTGATGGCCGCCGCCAGCACCGCTGCGGCCGGGCTGCCGCTCCTGCCGAACCTCCTCCAGCCGGACCGCTGGCTCCTCTGGCTCGGGCTGCTCTTCGTTCTGAGCGTCTACTACTTCCCGCAGGGGGTCGTCGGCAGCCTGCGGGCAGGACCTCGCGTCCGGCCGTGAGGGTCAATGCGCGGGAGGCGCCTCGGCCTGAGCGCGCAGCATCGCCGCGCTGATCTCGCCGTAGAGCGCCGTCCACGCCGCCCGTACCTCGGGCGTGAACCGGGGCCCAAGAATCTGCTCGAGGCTCATCAGGAGCGCGTCGCCGACCGGCCCGTAATGGCTCGGCTCGACGCCGTAGCGGGCGTGGCGGTGGCCGAGACCCGTGACCAGCGAGGCCAGTCGCTCGGGCTCTCTGATCGCCCCGACCATGCTGGCGAGGGTGTCCTCGAGCTTCTTCTTCTGCTGGGCGAGGTCGTCGGGAAACAGCGACCGCGCCTCGGGCGCGATCGCAAAGACCTGATCGTAGAAGATCTCGGCGGCCTGTAAGGGAAACGACAGGAATGCGTCTGCGGTATCCTCGATCAGTCGGATTTGACCGTCGCTGAGGCCGGCCGCCTCTACGAACCGTCGGAACTCGGTGGCGGCGTGCATGACGCCGGTCGCGTCGACGATCCTGACGTCCTGAAGGCCGTCATCTTCCATCTCGCGCGCCTTATCGAGAGCCTCGCGGGGGTCCGCCGCAAGGATGCTGAGACCGCCGTAGGTACCGGCCCGCGACTTGATCGTGTAGGGCAACCGACCGTCCTCCTGGCGCGCCGACTCGATGCCGTGCGCGATTTGTTCTCTTCTATCGCATCGCGCCAGTCGCTTCGCGAGGCCGCCGTGCAAGCGTAAGCTCTGACATCCTGGCCTGCACCCGGCTGCTCCAAAGCGGGAACCCGGAACCCACCCGCGGCCTCGGCCGCTGGTCATCCTCCTTCTCGCAGAAACCGAAGGTTCCGGGTTTTCGCCTCTGGGAGCCCCGGAATGAACTTCCGGTTCTCACGCCGCGATAATGGGCGAGGCCTCGTAGCTCGGCTCGCGCACCGGGACGCCCTCGAAGGCGCTCCCCTCCTCGAACCAGGAGCGCGGCGCGGGGGCACCCCAGAGAGTCTGCCGTTGCGGATCGCGCAGGTCCCAGCGGATCGGCTCGTGGTCGGGATCGACGGTCAGGTAATCGGAGCAATAGATCTCGATCCGGTGTCCGTCGGGGTCGCGGATGTAGAGGAAGAACGCGTTCGAGATGCCGTGCCGGCCCGGCCCGCGCTCGATATTCGACACGTAACCGGTGGTGGCCATGAGATCGAGAAGGTCGATGATGTTCAGCGGCGTCGGCACCCAGAACGCGACATGGTGCAGCCGCGGCCCGACGCCATGCGTGAAGGCTATGTCGTGCACCCCGCCCCTCCGGTGCATCCAAGCGGCCCAGAGCCGGCCGTTCTCCTCGCTTTCCGTGTACTCGGTCGTCCGGAAGCCGATGGAATTGTAGAAGTCGACGGAGGCTTGGACGTCGTCCGAGAAGCAGTTGAAATGGTCGATCCGGAGCGGCTTCACGCCCCGGTAGAGCCCGAATTTCTGGTGGATCGACGGCAGCTTGTCCATGCGGAAGTAGAATTCCAGCGGCACGCCGAGCGGATCGGTCGCCCGCAGCGTCCGTCCCTGGAACGGCTCCTCGACGAAGCGGGCCGGGAGCCCGCGGGCCTTGAAGAAGGCCTGAGCCTTGTCGACGTCCTCTTCGGAGAAGACCTTGAAACCGAGGATTCGGGCGACCGGCTCCGCAGCCTTCTCCAGGACCACGCAATGGTGTCCGCGCTCCTCCATGGCGCGAAGGTAGAGGCGCTCGGCCGTCTCGTCGGTGACCTGCAGCCCGAGCGTGTCGGCCCAGAAGGCGCGAGCGCGGCCGAGATCGGCCACGGTCAGGACGACGTGGTTCAGCCGGACCACCTGGAACGGCGGCGAGAAGACGGAGGCGGGGATGGGCACGGTCGTCGCTCCGCGGGACAAGATATCATGAACCGTCACTCCGGGGCGGCACGTGGCGCCGAACCCGGAAACCACGATCGTCAATGACCAGACCTTCGATCACAGGGGGACCGTGCGGGTGGGTTCCGGGTTCGGACCTTCGTCCGCCCCGGAATGACGGTGTGAGGCTACGAGCCTTGGGTCCGAACGCGGCCTCACTGCATCTTCGCGCCCGAGATTTTGACCAGCTTCGCCCATTTGACCAGCTCGGCCGCGATGAAGGTCCGGAACTCCTCGGGCGAGTTGCCGACCGGCTCCGACCCCTGCTGGGCAAGCTTCGCCTTCATATCGGCGGAACGCAGAGCGTCGATCACGGCGCGGTTGAGGGTCTCGATGATGGCGGGAGGGGTCTTGGCGGGTGCGAGAAGGCCGTTCCACAGGGCGACCTCGTAGCCGGGGAGCTTGTCGCCAATGGCGGGGACGTCCGGCAGCAAGGCCGAACGCCTGGCCGTCGTCACGCCGAGCGCCTTTAGCTTCCCGGCCTGAACCTGCTGCAGCACCTCGACCATGGGGGCGAACAGGACCTGGATCTGCCCGCTTAGGAGATCGTTCAAGGCCGGAGCGCCGCCCCGATAAGCGACATGCACCATCCTGACGCCCGCGAGAGACTTGAACAGCTCGCCCGACAGGTGCTGCGAGGAGCCGTTCCCGGCCGATCCGAAGCTGAGCTTGTCCGGATTCGCCTTCAGATAGGCGACGAACTCCTCGACGGTCTCGACCGGCACCGCGGGGTTCACCACGAGCACGTTCGGGATGAAAGCCGTGAGCGCGATGGGTGCGAAATCGACCTGCACGTCGAAGGGCAGCGTCTTGTAGAGGCTCGGATTCGTGGCATGTGTGGTGCTGGTTGTCAGGAGAAGCGTGTAGCCGTCGGGCTCCGCCTTCGCGACCGCGTCGGCCCCGATATTGCCGCCGGCGCCGGGGCGGTTGTCGATCACCACCTGCTGGCCGAGCCGCTCGGACAGAGCCTGGCCGATCAGGCGAGCCGTGACGTCCGTGCTGCCCCCGGCCGCGAACGGGACGACGAGCCGGATGAGCTTGGTCGGCCAGTTGGTCGGCGACGTCTGGGCCGGGGCGGCTCCGGCCGCGAGCGCCAAAGCGGCGGCCGTGATGGCGATAATCCTGAACCCTCTCATCGCGATGGCCTCCTCATACCCGCGACCTCATCCTGAGGTGCTCGGCGAAGGCCGAGCCTCGAAGGAGGTTTCCAGAAAGCACTGGATCATCCTTCGAGGCCCGCTGCGCAGGCACCTCAGGAGGAGGTGGTTGGTCTCGAAGCGAACATCGAGCACCTTCAATTGTAGAGCGCCTCCTCCCCGAGCACCGACCGTCGGAAGCGATTCTTGAGGATGGCGCCCTCCGCGGGCGGGAGCACGAACGGCAGCGCTTCCGGGTCGATCTTGATCTGGGCGAAAACCGGGCCTGCCCCGTCGTGAGCGAGGTCGCGCAGGCTCGTGACCTCCGCCGGCTGCCGCACGAGAAGGCTCGTCGGGAAGCCGGCCGCTTTGGCGATGCCGGCGAGATCCACCCCGGACGCCGTATGGGTCTTCTGCATCCCGGTTTCGCCGAAGCGCTCGTTGTCGAGCACCGCGACGGTGAGGTTCGGCGGGCGCTGGACCGCGACGGTCGCGAGCGCGCCGAGGCTCATCAGCATCTCGCCGTCGCCGGTCACCACGAGGACCCGGCGGTTCGGCTGGGCGAGCGCGAGGCCGAGCCCCATCATGGCGGCGGCCCCCATCGCGCCCCAGAGCGGGAAAGAGTTCGGGTGGTCGCCGGCGGCCGAGATGTCCCAGTTCGGGGCTCCGAGGCCGGCGATCACGAGGAGGTCGCCCCGATCGCGCAGGAGCTCGGCTACGACGGCGCGGCGGTGCAGGAGCCCGTTCGGCGAGATCATCTCGTGTCCGCCCTCTCGCTCATCGGCTTCGTCAGCTCCTTGAAGTCCTTCGCGCCGAGCACGCTCTGGCCGATCAGGACCGCGACGGAGCGGCCGGTGCTGAAGGCGAGGCGGGCCGCGCCTGACACGGCGGGCGCCACCTGATGGGACTCTTCCGCGCGGCGCACGAGGACGTCCATGGCCTCGAGCGCCGGCTGCGTGCCGCGTCCCATCGGGACCTGCCACGGATTGAACTCGCCCCAATCGCCCCGCATCGTGACCAGCATCAGGAGGGGCATTCCGCAGATGGCCGGCAGGGACAGCATGTTGATGCAATTGCCGACGCCGCTCGATTGCAGCAACAGCACGCCTCGCTCGCCCCCGAGCCAGGCTCCGGCCAGGAGCGCGACGCCTTCCTCCTCGGTGGTCAGCGTCACCACGCGGGCGTCCGGGTCGTCCTCGAAGAGCCGGATCAGGCGACTGTGGCCCGCATCCGGAACGATCGCGACCTGCTTGACGCCCTGGCCCTTCAGCACCCGGTAGACGGCGTCGGGCCAATCCACGGGAGCGCCATCGGGTTGAACCGCCGCCTGCGTTGCGCTCACCATCCGCTTCCTTTCGGTTGCGCCCGAGTCAGCGCGGGCTGGTATCGATGTCAACCATCTGCTTCTGGATGACAGGACGCACGACAGCTCCTATTGGGCGGCGCAAAGCGGGTCGGAAAGGAATCCGGCGACGCCGCCGAGGTGACGTTGTCGGGTCGCGCTGCACCGGCTAGATCGGTGCGCCCCGAACAGACATTGGCCCCCACCCTTGATCCCCCGTGTTCTCGTGACCGGCGGCGCCGGCTTCATCGGTTCGGCGCTCGTGCGCCATCTCGTTCGCGAGAGCCCCTACCGGGTGCTGAATCTCGACAAGCTGACCTATGCGGGCTCGCTCTCCTCGGTCGCGCCGGTCGCGGAAGATCCCGGCTACGAGTTCGTCCAGGCCGACATCTGCGACGGCCCGGCGATGGAGGGCGCGTTCGCCCGGTTCGACCCGGACGTAGTCGTCCATCTCGCGGCCGAGAGCCATGTCGACCGCTCCATCGACGGTCCGGACGCCTTCATCGAGACGAACATCGTCGGCGCCTACCGGATGCTCCGGGCCGCGACGCGGCATTGGGGCTCGCTCGACCCCGTGCGGCGCGAGCGCTTCCGCTTCCACCACGTCTCGACGGACGAGGTGTTCGGCTCGCTCGGGCCGGAGGGGTTCTTCGTCGAGGACACGCCCTACGATCCCCGCTCGCCTTATTCGGCCTCGAAGGCGGGTTCCGATCACCTGGTCCGGGCCTGGCATCACACCTACGGCCTGCCGATTCTGGTCACGAACTGCTCGAACAATTACGGCCCCTACCACTTCCCCGAGAAGCTGATCCCGCTCGTCATCCTGAAAGCCTTGGCCGGCGAGCCGCTGCCGGTCTACGGGCGCGGCGACAACGTGCGGGACTGGCTCTTCGTCGAGGACCACGTGCGGGCGATCCGGCGCGTGTTCGAGGCCGGACGACCGGGCGAAACCTACAACGTGGGTGGCGGAGCGGAGCGCACCAACCTGGAGGTCGTGCAGGCGATCTGCGCCTTGCTGGACCGGCTCAGACCCCGCCCGGACGGGCGGCCGCATGCCGATACGATCACCTTCGTGGCCGACCGGCCGGGACACGACCTCCGCTACGCGATCGACGCCTCCAAGCTGCGGGGCGAGCTCGGCTGGGCTCCCCGCGAGACGTTCGAGACGGGGCTTGCAGAGACCGTCCGCTGGTATCTCGACAACGAGCCCTGGTGGCGGGCGATCCAGGCCGGCTCCTACGGGGGCGAGCGTTTAGGACTGAAGGCGGCGGGGTCAGGTGATCCTCCCCCGAAGGGGGAGGTGGCAGGCCCGTAGGCCTGACGGAGGGGGATCAGCGCCGTGACGTCATCGGAGAACCCGTAACGCCGCCCATCTCCGAGCTTCGCTCGGATCCATCCTCCCCGCTGAAGCGGGGAGGATTCAGGCGCGCGCCTGCGCCCCCATTACCTTCTCGATGAAACCGTTCATGGCGAAGGGGTCGATCCAGCGCACCGCCGCCACGATGTCGGTCTCGGGATCGATCCAGCAGATGTTGCCGCCTGTTCCGAGCGCGAAGAAGCTCTGCTCCGTGGCGGCCGGGTACTTCATCCGGCCGGTGTTCAGCCACCAGAGGAAGCCGTAATCCGGCGCGATCGGGCAGGGCGTCCGCGAGGCCGCCATCCATCCGGCAGGAAGGATGCGTTCCCCGCCCCACATGCCGTCTCGCGCGGCCAGGAGCGCGATGCGGGCCTGGTCCTCGGCATGGATGAAGACGCCGCCGCCCCAATGGCCGCCGCCCGGCACGGAGGCGAGCCGATTCCCGTCGAGCTCGACGAACGAGTTTCGGTAGCCCTCCCAGCGCCAATCGCCCGAGGCGCCGATCGGCCTCATGATGCGTTCGGCGAAAATATCAGGGAGCGCGCGTCGGAACAGCCGGAGGAGCGCGAGGCTGAGCCGGTTCACCCGGACGTCGTTGTACTCCCAGAACGTTCCTGGCGCCCGCAGCTCGCGTCCCCTATCCCTCGGCGGCAGGCCGGTATTGTCGCGCCCGAGCACGCGATTGCGATCGATGGCGTCCGGCTTGCCCCAGAGAGGGCCCTCCCATTCGGAGGTCTGCTGGAGGAGATGCCGCCAGGTGATCGCCGCGTTGCGGCCCTCGAAGCCGCCATCCTCAACGGTGCGGCGGACCGGCTCGTCGAGCGAGGCGATGAGCCCGTCCCCGAGCGCGAGGCCCGTGAGCAGCGAGAGGTAGCTCTTCGCGACGCTGAACGTCATATCGGCGCGTCGCGTGTCGCCCCAGCTCGCGACGATCCGGCCCCCGCGGAGGACGACGCCGTTCGGCGCGCCTCTCGGGGCGGTTGGCCCGATGATCTCGTTCTCCGGCGGCGGCTCGAAGAAGCCGCCCTCGATCGCCGAGCGGAGGTCGATGGGCCAGGGCGTCTCCCGCGCCTGCGCGAAAGCGGTGGCGTCCGCGAGGCGCGAGGGGTCGAAGCCGGCCGCCTCGGACAATGCGCGCGACCACTCGCCCCCATGCGGCGGAGGCACATAGGAGCGCGGCTCCGCGTTCAAGTTCCTCGCGCCCATTTGCCTCGCTCCGATCCGACGTTGATTAGGTCCGTTTCCGTGAGCCTTGTCCGAAGGCTATATCGGCGAGAAGGGGCCAACGGGCGCCTGGACGTCCTGGAGACGAGAGATGAAGCCACCTCCCGTGATCGACCTTGCCGGAGTGGCCCGCGAGCTCGCCGAAAGCGGCAAGCGCGTGAAGGTGCTGTGGCAGGAGCCGGATTCGCTCGCCTTCGTGGCCCGCGGCCGGGAATATCGGAGCGAGTTCCACATCAACGACAGCGACGAATTCACCTACATGATCAAGGGCACGATGAACCTCCATTACCGCACCCCGGACGGCAAGGAGGAGATCTGCGTCATCCCGGAGGGCTCGACCAACTTCCTGCCCGGCAACGTTCCCCATTCGCCGCGCTTCCCGCCCGACGCCTTCGCGCTGATCACCGAGCGCGGCCGCCGCGAGGGCGAGGTCGACCGGTTCCAGTGGTTCTGCCCGACCTGCGACGAGCTCCTGCATGAGGAGCGGGCGGTCGTGGCCGATTACAGCAAGGACTACGTGTCGCAGGCCTACCGCAACTTCTTCGACAGCGAGGAGCACCGCACCTGTGGATCCTGCGGCCACGTGATGCCGCGGCCCGGCGGGATGTAGAGGCCGCGCCGCGCGTGGCCGGCGCGGGCGTCGTGCCGCCCGATCTCAGGCGGAGAGGATCCTTCTGATGACCCCGCGGATGCCCTGGCGGTCGCCCTCCGGCGTCGAGCGGTCGAGGGCGACGTCGGAGGCGATCTGCGCGGGGCCGGAGGAGGACGACGATCGGGGTGCCGACTGGAGCGCCTCCAGCATCTCGAGCCCGAACTCGACATGGGCCAAGGCTGCGCGCCAGGGCATCAGCCGATCATCCTTGATGAAGGGGGAGGAAGTTGCGAGCGAGGGCAAGCCGAAGACCACGATCGTCAGCTTGTCGACGCCCTGCGCGAGAGACGCACCCGGCGCGGCGAGCGAGCCCGCGACGAGGGCTGCCGTCCGAAAACGGGTGTGGAACAGGGACGTCCTCCGGGTCGGGTGGGGCTTAGGCCTGCTTGAGGCGGCTCTTGAGGATATCGCCGAACGCCTCAGGAACCTCCATCGCCGAGAGATGGGCGGCCGGCAGGGACACAAGCTCGGCACCCGTGATCGCGCCCCGGATTTCCTCGCCCATCGCGGGCGGGGTGGAAGGGTCGGCGTCACCGACGATCACCAGCGCCGGAGCCTCGATGCTCGCGAGATCGGCGCGCTGGTCCATGGCGGCGATCGCCTCGCAGCAGCCGGCATAGCCCTCGGGCGGAGTGCCGGCCACCATGGCGGCCCCGCGAGCGACCGTGCGGGGATCGCGCTCCCGGAACCCGGGCGTGAACCAACGTTCCATGCTGGGCTCGACCAGGGTGGCGAGGCCGCCGGTGCGGGCCGTCCTGGCCCGGTCGCGCCACATCGTGGCCGGGGGTAGGAACCCGGAGGTGTTCGCGAGGACGATCCACTCAACCCGTTCCGACGCATTCGCGGCCATCCACATCGCGGTCATGCCGCCTAGGGAGAGGCCGCAAATCGCGGCGCGGCGGATCCCGAGCGCGTCGAGGATCGCCACGGCGTCCTCACCGAGCCCGCTGATGGAATACGGGCCGTCGGGCACGTCCGAGCGCCCATGACCGCGGGTGTCGTAGCGAATGATCCGGAGGGCCGAGCCGAGGGCGGGCACGACGCCGTCCCAAATGCCGAGATCGGACCCGAGCGAGTTCGAGAACATCATGGTCGGGGCGTCGGCCGGGCCTTCAACCTCGACGTGGAGCCGCAGGCCGGACGCGAGCTGGAGAAGACCTTTGGCGTGAGAGCCGCCCATCACACGCCTCCTCCCGCCCGGACCTGCGCGGCGTCGAATTCCTTGCGGAAGGCCGTGAAGAACTTGCCGACGAGGTGCTTCGAGACGCTCCCGAGCACGCGCTGGCCGACGCCCGCCACGAGGCCCCCGATCTCGCCCGAGCCCTGATAGGTGAGGAGCGAGGCCCCGTCCGCCTGAGGCTCGATCGTGAACCGGGCTTCGCCGTTGCCATTCCCGAGCGTGCCGCCGCCGGAGACGGTGAGGCGAGAGGTGCGCGGCTCGTCCTTACCGTGCAGGGCGACCTCGCCCTCGAAGGAGCCGCCTACCGCCGCCACCCGGAGCTGCATCTCGACCTTGTACCAATCAGGCGCGACCTCCGTCATGCTCCGGCAGCCCGGGATGCGGACGGTCGCGGCGTTGAGGCTGGCCAAGAGCGCCTCGACCGGCGCCGCGACGACCTCCTGGCCGCCGATGTCGAGTTTCACGTACGACCCTCCCGTGCGACCCTCCCATGCAATGCCTAGCATGCAGCGCGTCCGGATGCTCGGCCTTCCCTCGCCGTTCCCGGAAAGGCCGGGTCGCGCCCAAGACGCGAGCCGGGGTGGGGGTGGTGCAGGCTCAGACGTTGGTAGTGCCTCCTGCACGACCCCATCCGGTCCTCCGCTGCGCTCGGGCCAGTCGGCGGAGAGCGTTTCGTCGGAGCTTGGGCTGCCGAGTCCTCGGGCGTTCTGCTCGCTAGGACGGGATGGCGCCCTCGGCCTTGAGCACCTCGTGGGCTGCCTTGGAGGCGTCGAGGCCGGCCGGGATGCCGCAATAGACGGTCGCGTGCAGGAGAATTTCCTTGATCTCCTCCACGGTCAGCCCATTCGCCAGCGCGCCCTTGACGTGCAGCTTCAGCTCGGCAGGCCGGCCAAGGGCGGTCAGCATGGCGAGGTTAAGCATGGAGCGCGATTTCCGGTCGAGGCCCTCGCGCGTCCAAGCATAACCCCAGCACCATTCGGTGGTGATCCGCTGGAACGCCATTATGAAGTCGTCGGCCTTCGCCAGGCTGCCGTCGACATACTCGGGGCCGAGCACGGCGCGGCGCACTTCGAGCCCTTTTTGAAACATCTCGCTCTCGCTCATCGACATCGCTCCTCGGTCAGTGAAACATGAAAGACGTCCGTTTGATTGTCGCACGATCGGCCCCGGCGCGCCCACCTCTCCCGGCGGGGAGAGGTGGACGGCCCGAAGGGTCGGCGGGTGAAGGGTTGGAGACAGCTCCGGACAGGCTCGGTTCTCTCACCCGGCCCTGCGGGCCGACCTATTCCCGCCGGGGAGAGGTGGCCGCCGCCTGCTTCTCTTGTGCCGCGATCCTAAGGAAAGCGCCTCGTCAAAGCCCGAGATAGGCCTCCCGTACGCGCGGGTCGTCCCTCAGCGCTTCGGCGCTGCCCTCGAAGGCGACCCGGCCCGATTCTAGGACGAGGCCGCGGGTCGCAACCGACAGCGCCAGCGCCGTGTTTTGTTCGACGAGCAGGATCGCATTGCCGCGCTCGTGAATGCCGAGGAGCGCGCGGTGTAGCTCCTCCACGACCATCGGGGCGAGACCATGGCTCGGTTCGTCGAGGATGAGGAGGCGCGGGCCGAGCATCAGCGCGCGCCCGATCACCACCATCTGCTGCTCGCCCCCCGACATCGACCCGCCCCGCTGGGTGCGGCGCTCGCGCAGGCGCGGGAAGAGCCCATAGACCTCCTCCAGCTTCTCCGGGATGCCGCTCTCCCGCCGACGCGGGAAGGCGCCGACGAGCAGGTTGTCCTCGACGCTCATGTCCGGGAACACGTGCCGGCCCTCCGGCACATGCGCGATGCCGAGCGCCGGGACGGCGTGGGCCGGGAGCGGCATCAGGTCGTGGCCGTCGAAACTGATCGCGCCCGTGACCCTCGGCACGAGGCGCGAGATCGCCCGGAGCAGGGTGCTCTTGCCGGCGGTGTTCGCCCCGATGACGCAGACGAACTCGCCCGCCCCGACGCTCAGTGACACGCCGTGCAGCACGTCGGCCGAGTCGTAGCCGGCCCGCAGGTCCTGGACATTCAGGAGGGCGGAGTTCGCCTCAGCCGACATATTCGCGCCCGAGATAGGCCGTGACGACGTCCGGGTGGCGCGCAATCTCGGCCGGAGTGCCGCTCGCGAGCAATCGGCCGAAGCTGAGCGCGACGATGCGGTCGCAGAGCGACATGATCGTCTTCATGTGATGCTCCACCACGACGACGGTGAGGCCGTCCTTGCGCAGCGACTGGATCAGGCCGGTCATGTCGCGGGTCTCGCTCACGTTCAGCGCCGCCATGACCTCGTCGAGCAGGAGCACCTTCGGCTCGATCGCGAGCCCGCGAGCCACCTCCACGCGGGCGCGTTCTGGAAAGGAGAGGTCCCCGGCGCGCTTCTCCGCGATCGCCGCCAAGCCGACGCGCTCGAGGCAGTCGCGTCCGAAGGCTCGCGCCGAGGGGACGTCGCGGCGGAGCAGCCCTCCGATCAGGACGTTGTCGAGCACGCTCGTATCGGCGAACAGGGCGACGTTCTGGAACGTCTTCGTCAGCCCGAGCGCCGCGATCCGGTGAGGCCTGAGCCCGCCGATCTCGCACCCGTCGAGCCGGATCGAGCCGGCATCGATCCGGTGCAGGCCGACGAGGGCGCTGAACAGCGTCGTCTTGCCGGCGCCATTCGGGCCGATGAGCCCCAGGATCTCGCCGCGGCCGACCTCGAAGGTGACGTCGCTCAGCGCCTGAAGGCCGCCGAACCGCTTCGACACGCCGGACAGAGCCAGAACCGTCATGCCCGGCGCCCGCGAAGAGTGCGCCCGAGGGCCGCGAGCCCGTGCGGTTGGATCAGGATCACGGCGACCAGGATCAGCCCGTAGACGAGGCCCGAGAGGCCTGCCACCTGCGCGGACAGGAGGAGGTTCGCGACCTCCTCCAGCGGAATGATGACGAGCGCCCCGAGGATGGGCCCGATCGCGGTCCCGACGCCGCCGATGATGGCGATCAGCGCGACCCGGATCGAGATCGGCGCGGCACCGAACACCGTGTCCGGATCGAAGAAGAAGGTGAGCTGGGCGTAGAAGGTGCCGAGCGCCGCCATCAAGCCGCCCGAGATGACCGCGGCCACGATCTTCACCCGCGCCGTGTCCACCCCCACGACCTCCGCGGCATCCGGGTTCTCACGTACGGCGCGGAGCCGGTAGCCGAGCGCGGAATGCCGCACGGCGAGGAACACGGCCGTGACGACGACCAGCGCGCCGAGGATGATGTAGTAATGTGGGCGCGTGCTCTTGAAGCTCAGCATCCAGAGGCTGTCCGGCGCGAACGGGACCGACAGGCCGACCGGGCCGCCCGTCAGGCCGGTCCAGGAATTCGCCACGACCCGCATCACCTCGCCGAAGGCGAGGGTCGCGAGCGCGAAGTAGTGCCCGCTGAGCCGCATCGTCGGAAGCGAGAGGAGGCCGGCCGCGACGGCGCCGAGCGCCGCCCCGGCGATCATGCCGAGCCAAGGCGAAAGCCCGAACCGGACAAGCAGGATCGTCGACGTATAGGCCCCGATGCCGAAGAATGCCGCGTGGCCGAGCGACATCTGGTTCGCGAGCCCGCCAACGATGTTCCAGCTCTGCGCCATGGCGGCGAACAGGAACACGAGTGTGAAGATCCGGATGCCGTAGCCCTGCGGGTCGAGCGCGAGCGGCAGCAGGAGGGCGGCCGCGAGCGCGACGGCGGCTGCCGCCCAGCCTTTGCGAGAGGCTGGATGGCTCACCGGCGGGCTCCGAGCAGCCCCTCCGGCCGCAACGCCAGGACACCGATGAAGACGACGAAGAGGACGAGGTTCTGCAGCTGGATCGGGAAGACGAGCCCCGACAGCGATTGGATCACCCCGACCGCGAGCCCGCCGACGACCGCGCCCGCGACGCTGCCGAGCCCGCCGAGCACCACCACCGTGAACATCAGCACGACGAACTGACCGCCGACGGTTGGATGAGCCGTGAGGTAGGGAAGGATCACGGCGCCCCCGAAGGCGGTCAGGCCGACGCCGAGCCCGAAGGCGAGCCGGCGCATCCGGTCCGCGTCGATCCCCATCAGGCGCGCGGCCATCGGGTCCTGGGCGGTCGCCCGCATGGCGCGCCCGAACCAACTCGAGCGCAGAAACCACCACAGCGCGAACCCGGAGGCGGCCGAAGCCGCGAAGGCGGCGAGGTAGGGGACGCTGACGAAGAGCGGCCCGAGCCGGAGCGAGCTCGTCTGATAGGGCGTCTTGACCGACCGGAAGTCAGACCCGAAAGCGAGGAGCGCCGCGTTTTCGAGGACGATCAGGAGCCCGACCGTGAGGAAGATCTGCGCTACTGGCGGCGCGTGCATCACCCGCCTGACCAGCACGTGCTGCACCGCCATCCCGAACGCGCCGACGACCGCGAAAGCCAACGGCGCGGCGAGCAGGGGATCAAGCCCAAAGAACGCCCACAGGAAATAGCCCACGAACATGCCGAGCATCAGGAACTCGGCCTGGGCGAAGTTGACGATCCCCATGACGCCGAAGACGAGCGTGAGGCCGATCGAGATGACGGCGTAGACGCCGCCGATCAGTACCCCGTCGAGGAGAGCCTGAATGGCTGGAAGCATTCCGGACCGGGACCTATCGCCCGCCGACCCCGATCAGGTCCTCCAGGCGGGCTTCGCTTTGGCGACATTCTTCGGCCACACCGTGACCAGCTCCTTGGCGCGCCACTGCACCATGACTGGCACCGAGAGCGTGTTGAGGCCGGCCTCGTTGAACTGCACGGCCCCGCCGGTCATGGCACGGGTCCAGCCGCCCTCGAAACGCGTCGCGCGCAGCGTGTCGCGCAAAGCCGCCGCGTCGGTCTTGCCGGTCTTCTCCATCGCCTGGGCGAGCACGTCGAGGCAGACGGCGTGCTCAAGCGCCTCGTGCACCATGAAGGAGCCGTAGCGGTCGCGGTAAGGCTTCGTCAGCTCCGGGGCGAGGTCGTAATTGGCGGGCGCCACCGAGAGGACCCCTTCGGCAAATTCGCCGAGGCCCTTCTCGAAATCCGGGATGACGTAGCCGGCCGCGCCGCCGATCGCCGGGATGGTGATGCCCTGCTGGCGCATGACCCGGATGATCTGCAGGCTGTCGTTGAGGTACGAAACCGGGAACACCGCCTGGGCGCCCGAACCCCGGAGCTTGTTGATGAGCGGCGTGACGTCCGTGATCCCGGCCGGGTAGCCCTCGTCCATGACAATCTGCACGCCGGCCTTCTTGGCCCCGTCGCGGAGGCCGACCGATTGCGAGGTGCCGTAGGCGGTGTCCTCGTACATGATGGCGACACGCTCGAGCTTCGTTCCGGCCGATTGCGCGATTGCGACGGTGCCGTCGAACTGCGCGGCGCCGATGACCGAGGCTTTGGCGACGACCTGGAAGACGTTCTTGAAGCCGCGTCCGGTAATCTGGTCAGAGAACGACATGGTCAGGAGCGGGATGTCGCGCCGCTCCGTTACCTCCGAGATGGCGATGGTGAGGGATGACACGTAGGCTCCGAGAACGGCGCTGACCTTGTTCTGGGTGATGAGCCGCTGGGCGACGCTCGCGGCCGTCGTCGGCGTCGAGGTCGCGTCGGCGACGATCAGGTTGATCTTCGCCCCGCCGAGCGACTTGATCCCACCCGCGGCGTTGATCTGGTCGGCCGCGAGTTCGATGCCGTTGCGTGAGGCGACGCCGGATTGGGCGCTCGCGCCGGACAGCGGCAGCACGATTCCGACATTCACGGCATCCGCCGCAAAGGCCGGCCGGGCGACGAAAGGAGCGGCCACGGCGCCGCCGAAGAGGCCGATCGCTCGACGCCGATCCGGCCCTGCTGCCTCAATGTCGACCTTGAACGTGTCAGACATGATTATATCCCCCTGGCTGGCGTCGGCCGGTCTTCGCAGATCCGAAGCCTGGATGAAGCGCCTGCCGCGACATTACCTCAACACAAAATCACCCGGCCCGTCACCCCGGCCGCGATGCCCGACCAATCTCACGCCTGCACGACATTGAACCTCGCCCGTTCCAAGCCGCGCCTCGCGGTGCGTGAGCGCGTGGCCTTCCCCCGTGCGTCGGTCTAAACCGAGTCGCTGCCGGGCGGGCGCAGCCATCGTCATGTCGTGAAGGATGGGGTTGATGACATTCCTTCGGGGTCTCGCCGCGGCGGCTTTCCTCATCGTGGCCGGCGCCGCGTCCTCGCAGGAGCGGGTCGTCAACGTCTACAACTGGTCGGACTACGTCGATCCGAAGATGCTGGAGGCCTTTACTCGGGAGACGGGCGTCAAGGTCGTGTATGACACCTTCGACAACAATGAGATTCTTGAGACGAGGCTGCTCGCCGGCAAGTCGGGTTATGACGTCGTGGTGCCGTCCGGCCCGTTCCTGCAACGCCTGATCAAGGCCGGGGTGTTCCAGAAGCTTGACAAGGGCCGCTTGCCGCACCTCGTCAATGCATGGTCCGAGATCGCGAGCCGCCTCGCGGTATTCGACCCGGGCAACTTCTACGCGGTCGGTTACATGTGGGGAACGACCGGGATCGGGGTGAACGTCGCCAAGGTGAAAGAGCGGCTGGGCGACGTCTCGCCCGCCACCTGGGACGTGGTGCTGAAGCCGGAGAACGCCACGAAGCTCAAGGATTGCGGCATCCACGTGCTCGACAGCCCGGAGGACGTGATGCCCGGCGTGCTGAAGGCGCTCGGTCGGGAGCCGGATTCAAAGGTCGAGGCCGATCTCCAGGCCGCCGCGGACGCGCTCGCGCTCGTGCGGGGCTCCATCCAGAAATTTCACTCCTCCGAATACATCAACGCGCTCGCGAACGGCGATATCTGCCTCGCTGTCGGGTATTCCGGCGACATCATCCAGGCGAGGAAGCGGGCCGAGGAGGCGAAGAACGGCGTCCAGATCGCCTACTATATCCCGCGCGAGGGAGCGCTGATGTGGTTCGACTCGATGGCGATCCCGGCGCAGGCGGAGCACGTTCGCGAGGCGCATGCCTTCATCGACTACATGCTCCGGCCGGATGTGGCGGCCGCGAACGCGAACTTCATCGCGTATGCGAGCGGCAACCTCGCCGCAAAGAGCCTCGTACGACAGGAGATCCTGGACGACCCAGGAATTTATCCGGATGCCGCGACCTTTTCGCGCCTGTTCACCAACACCGCTTATGACGAGCGCACCCAGCGGATGGTCACGCGGCTGTGGACCCGGGTCCGCACGGGCCGTTGAACGCGGTCGGCGGGGCGGCGATCGGGGTGCGTGCCAAGGGGCTGGCGTCACGCGCCAGCACCTTGGCAGGAGGAGGAGAATTGGACCTCCCCCAACGTCCTCACGCTGAGGCGGTCGGCGAAGCCGGTCCTCGAAGGATGCAGGGCGCTTGAGCTTGATCGAATTCGCTAGAAGACGACCCCGGTCTCGACCATGTAACGGTCCTGCGACGTCCGGTTGCCGGAGCGTCCGAAGCCCGTGCCGATGGTCCCGAACGCCAGGTCGCCCCTGGTGACGTCGGTCAGCTCGACGCGCGAGTATTCGCCGCGCAGGAAGAAGCGGCCGACCGTATAGGTGGGCGTGATCGTGAACGAGAATGCGGAGCTGCCTGGCCCGTAGAGAAGGCTGGTCGTTCCGGAGCCGCGCCGTCCGGACTGCTCCTCGTACTCGACGCGCCCGGCGAGCGCGATGTTGTCGGTGAAGGAGTAGCTCGCGAGGACCGCGCCGCCGTAGGTGGACGCCCCGGTGAAGATGCCGAGCCCGATGTCGCGCTCGACATTGGTGTACTGGAAATAGGGCGTGATGGTGAGCGGGCCGTTCGAGTAGGTGTAGTTCACGTTGAAGATCCCGCTGTTCTGCTGGAACAGCGGCGTCGCGAACTGATACTGCAGGCTTCGGTTGAGCACCCTCGTGCGGCCGAGGTTCAGGCCGCCGTTGACGCCGAACGAGTTGTTGTCGTCGAGCTTGTAGGTGACCGCTCCGGTGAACCAGCTGAGCTCACCCGAGAAGAAGCCGTCCGTGCCGGCGACGGAAACCGATATCGGTCCCTGGCTGTAGTTGAGCTGAACGCCGTGGTTGATGATGTTCTCCTGGTTAAACAGAAGGCCGCGCTGGATGTTCGTGTTCTGGAAGGTGAAGGGCGCCTCGGTGCCGATCAGGGTCGGCATCCGGCCGCCCTGGATCGACCAGCTGTCGTTGAAGACGATCTTGCCGAAGGCCACCGGCAAGGGCCCGAACAGCAGGTTCGTCTGGTCGATGCTGCCGTAGTTGACGAAGCCGAGCGCCGGGATCGCGTAGGCGCCGCCCTGCACGAAGAACTGGAACGGGCCGTCGGCCTTCTGCACGAAGCCCTGGAGGTTTGTGAAATCGACCCGGGACACGCGGTCGTTCGGGAGCGGGGCCGGCGAGAAGGGAAACGGGTTGCTTTGCGTGTAAGCGTAGCCCGTCAGCGCCCCGCCGAAGTAGAGATCGCCGAAGCCCGGGATGGTCAAGCAGGCAGGGTCCGGGTTCTGCTTGATGGTGACGCTGAGCGCCGGGAGTGTGATGGCGGTCTTGCACGACTCGGGAACGGCCACGACCGCCGCGCGCGGCCCCGGTATGTCGGCGGCGCCGGCCCCGGTGACGGAGGCGGCCAAGCTCAGGAGGCTCACGCCTGCAAGAGCAAAGGAATGGTAGGAGCGCCGCGTCATGATCCCCGAAACCTCATCTAGACGTCGTTGCCTTGACGACTAGGAGTATCCTGAGGGATGCGGCTGATTGTGCCGAATTCAAAAAGTTGGCATGTGCCTCATCTCACAGCAAATCGGCTCGGTTGCGCGAGCTAGGCTGACGACGTGGCTTTGAGGCAACAAAGCCACGTCGTCAGATGAGAGCAGGCGGGCAACATGGCTCCGCGGCACGTGCGACGAAACCCGACAGGTCGCTGACCGAGCCGAAGCAGGGCAGTTATCCTCTGGGTGCTCCTCAGCCTCTCTGAACCCGGTTGAGATCGGCCCGATCGGGTCCGCGCTGGAGGCTCTCTGGACTCGGGTCCGAAAGCGGCGTTGAGGCGAGCGCTCGGCGGGCCGAGCGGCCTCAATTCGTCCGGAAGCCGCTCGGGTTCGGTCCTGTCGAGGCGGCGCCGGACAGAACGCGGCCCGCATCGACCTGACGCGACAGCGGCTCGGCCGAGCCCTGCGGCCTGGCGCGCCCCTTCGATCCGGACGCGGTCGCGTCCCGTCCGCCGCTGGCGTTCGCCAGCACGGTTCGGCGGGGCTCGGCGGATTTCGGCCCCGTCGCCGAGGCTGTGGCCGGCGGTGCGGGCTTGGCGCCGGCCTTTGACGGCGCGAAGGTGAGGGCGGTCGGGCGGGCAGGCGTCTTCGTCGCGCCGTCGAGGGCGATCTCGCGCGGCCCCTCGGCCAGAGCGTCCGGGCGGCTCACCTCGCCGAGGTTGCGGCGCGGGCGCGTGTCGAGGATCGCGAGGCTCGAGCCGCTATCCACGGCATAGGCCGCACCCGAGGACTTGAAGACCTCGTGCTGGCCGCCATCGGAGTAGACGAGGCGCACGGCTGGGACGCCCTTTGCGACGAGCTCGGCCATCTGCTGGCGGTCCTCGTTGTCCTTTTGCGCGATGACCGGCGCAAGGGTCGGGTCGTCCTTGCATCCGTCGCCCACCGCATTGAACGCGTAGCGGCCCTGGCAGACGGACACCTTCGGCTCGCGCTTGGTGACCTCGAAGTGGTCGGAGCCCTGCTTCAGGTTTTTCCAGAACGGCATGTGCGGGTCCTGGCGATACTTCGTCAGATTCTCGGCCGTCATGCGGAACGGATAGGCCTGAAACTGGAAGGCCTTCTGACCGCCCGCGAACGATTCGCGCGCGATCGAGTACACTTCGGCGATCCCCTCGTCTGTCATCGCGTAGCACCCGCGCGACGAGCAGGTGCCGTGCACCATGAGGTAGGAGCCGCTTCGGTTGTGGGCGCGATCATAGGCGTTCGGGAAACCGGTGTCGAAGGAGAGGTAATAGGACGAGTTCGGGTTCATCTGGCCCGGCGTGACCGAATAGAAGCCCTCAGGCGCCTGCCGGTCGCCTTCGCGCACCTTCGGCCCGAGCTGGCCGGACCAGCGGCAGATCGGGAAGGTCTTCAGATGGGCGTAATGCCCGTCGACCTTCTTCCAGACCTCGAGCTCGGCCTCTTTCTTGTAGACGCGGACCAGCATGGCGTCACTCTTCGACATGCCCTTCTCTGACATGAGCGCCACCGTCTTTGGCGGAATCGGCGACAGCGACTTCATCGATCCCGACTGATCGTTGCAGGCGCCGAGCGCGAGCACGATGCAGGCCGCCGAGACAAGACGCTTCATACCAGACCCCGCTCCGGCCGCCCGCTCCGGGCCGACCCCGACTGCTTCCTGTCTAGGACCGTTAAACTTAGCGGGGTGTTACCAGAACCGCACAACATCGCTCCGAGTGGTTAGCGAAGTGTGACTTCAGCGCCTGTGCGGCGGCTAGCCGACCTCGCGTGTCCAAGAGAAGCCCGCTCGCGTATAAGCAGGAGATCACCGGTGCGAACCCGCCGACGCCGAAGGTAATCAGCGCGATGCCATTGACGTAGGTCGCTGTCGGCTTCGCGCGCTCCTTGTCGATCAGGCTGATCGCGGGAGGGAGAGCGCTCGCCTCAATACACAACGACGCTGCGGATCGACTTGCCCTCATGCATCAGGTCGAAGCCGTGGTTGATGTCGTCGAGCCCCATCGTGTGAGTGATCAGGTCGTCGATGTTGATCTTGCCGTCCATGTACCAGTCGACGATCTTCGGGACATCCGTGCGGCCCCTCGCGCCCCCGAAGGCGGTGCCCTTCCAGACCCGTCCTGTGACGAGCTGGAAGGGCCGCGTCGCGATCTCGCGGCCGGCTTCCGCGACCCCGATGACGATCGACTCGCCCCAGCCGCGATGGCAGCATTCGAGCGCCTGGCGCATCACGTCGACATTGCCGGTGGCATCGAACGAGAAATCGGCCCCGCCGCCGGTCAAATCCACGATCGCCTGCACGACCTTGTCCCGGCCGACCTCGCTCGGGTTGATGAAATCCGTCATGCCGAAGCGCTCGGCCATGGGACGCTTGTCGGGGTTCAGGTCGATGCCGATGATCCTGTCGGCTCCGACCATCCGGGCGCCCTGGATGACGTTCAGCCCGATGCCGCCGAGGCCGAACACCGCGACGTTGGCGCCCGGCCAAACCTTCGCGGTGTTGATGACCGCCCCGATCCCGGTCGTGACTCCGCAGCCGATGTAGCAGATCTTGTCGAAGGGCGCATCCTCGCGGACCCTGGCGAGCGCGATCTCGGGCAGGATCGTGAAGTTCGAGAAGGTCGAGCAGCCCATATAGTGGAACACGGTCTTGCCGCCTCCGGCGGACGCGGCTCCACTGCCCGGCGCAGCTCCGCCGGCAGGCTCGCAGCGGAAGCGGCTCGACCCGTCCGGCATGACGCCCTGGCCTTGGGTCGCCCGGATCGCAGTGCAGAGGTTGGTGCGCTGGGAGAGGCAGCTTTTGCAGTTGCGGCATTCCGGCGTGTAGAGCGGGATGACGTGGTCGCCGGGCTTCACGGAGGCGACGCCGGCGCCGACCTCGCGCACTACCCCAGCGCCCTCGTGGCCGAGGATCGCCGGGAACTTGCCCTCGGAATCGAGGCCGGACAGCGTGTAGGCATCCGTGTGGCAGATGCCGGTCGCCATGATCTCGACCAGCACCTCGCCCGCTCGGGGACCCTCGATGTCGATCAACTCGATCGTGAGCGGCTTGCCGGCCTCCCAGGCGACGGCGGCGCGCGATTTCATGTCCTCTCCCGGTCGCTGGCGGCGCCGGCCATCTAGCGGCATTCGGGATGGGGGACAACGGATCGGATAGCCGGCGGGCGGCGATCAGGCCGACCGGGGCCCGCTCGGCGCGTCCTCGGCCGGATCGCCATAAAGTGCGAGGAAGAGGTCGGCGATGGCGTCCGCGCGTCGCCGCACCTCGTCATCCGTCAAGGCGGGCCCGTCCGGCCGCTGGATGTCGAGGCGCAGCCGCTCGATCTCGGCCGCGAGGCGGGCCTCGTCCTGGGACCGGCGGGACGAGTTGAGTTCGACCGGATCCAAGCGTCAGGACCATTCCGTGGCGATCACGTCCCGCGTCCTCCCACGCCGCGCCGCCGCGGGCAAAGCGCGCGTGGCCGAACGGCGGCTCAGAATGGGTTCCAGGTCGGCCTGTCGCTGAACTTCAGGTAGCCTAGCGACACGCCGAGCCGCAGCCCCACGCCCGATCGGATCGGCACCACGACCATGTCGTCCGCTGTCGCGGCGCTGAGGCCGAAGCCGGCGATGAAATAGGCGGAGCCGTCGAGCTCCAGGAAGCGCTTGTACAATTCGGGCACGGAATTCATGTTGTAGACCAGCATCATCTGCCGAGCGCCCTCGCCCCCGATATCGAAGCCGAGCGAGGGTCCCTGCCAGTAGATGCGCTCGCCCCGGCCCCGCCGGGCGTAGACCGTGCCCTCGCCGTAGCGAAGGCCGCCGAAGAAGGCGCCGGACGCCTCCTGACCGAGGATGTATCCGTTCGGCTCGCCCCATCGGCGGGTCGCCTCCTCCAGCGTCAGCGCGATCCCGCGCGACAGATTGCCGAAGAAGTTGTGCCCGGAATTAACGAGCTCGCGGGTTGAGTAGGTGTCGCGCTCGCCGGGCCGTGGCGGGCGAGCAAGCGACGGGGAAGCGGCCAGCCCGGACGACAATCCGAGCAGCAGGGCCGAGAGGTTGCGCCGTGTGATCATGCGCGTGTCCTTGAACACCCGATCCGGGCGGAGTTCGGCGTGCGCCGAGCCGCACCGGGGGGCGCGGCGGCGTTTACGTCCCGTTGTGGGAAGCCGTGCCGAACAGCTCCCCTCCGCCCTGCACGATATGGCCGCATCCTTAATGATGTCCTTCGAACGCCGCTGCATGGCGGTCGTGGCGCTGGCCACGGTCACGACCTGTTCGGCCTCGCCACGGGCCGAGCGGCTGGCGTTCTTGCCCGCGATCGTGGGGCGCAACCGAGCTCATGGCCTCCGATGCGCGATCCGGTCCCGGCCTCGGGGGCTACGATCCCGTCAGCTACCACCTGGACCCGGAGCCGAGACCGGGACTCGCCCGCCCCGAGCACGTGTGGGGCGGGCTTGCGTTCCGCTTCGCCTCGGAGGCGAACAGGCAGGCCTTTGCCCGCGATCCGGCCGCGTTCCTGCCTCGGGTCGGCGGCTACGATTCCGTTGCGGCGGCGGCGGGCCGGGTGTCGTCCGCCGATCCGCTTATCTACGGCCTGCGTGACGGCAGGCTCTATATGTTCGGGACTCCGGAGGGACGCCGCCGATTCCTGGCCGACGAGGCCGCTCCGACGGCGGCCGAGGCCGGGTGGGCCCGGGTCAGGACGGGCCTCGTCGGGGGTTGACTGCTTCGGCCGGGAGCAAGAACCGTCCGGCGAGATCCGGGCTGCCGAGCGCCGCGAAGGGGCCGTTGAGGTAGCCGCTCGAAGCGTGCCCGTAGGTCAGCGGGCCGCGGCCCGGACCCACGACGCAGCCCCCTGCGCGGGTCAGGATGTGGTCGCCCGCGGCCGTGTCCCATTCCATGGTGGGGCCGCACCGCACATAGACGTCGGCTTCCCCGGACGCGATCAGGCAGAACTTCGCGGCGGACGAGACGGTCAGGCGCCGGCTGACCGAGAGCTGGTCGAGGCAGCGTTCGCCCTCCAGGTCTCCGTGGCGGCGCGACGTCAGCGCGACGAGGTCGCCCGGCGGCGCCGTCCGAACGAGGGCAGGGCGCCAAGGGCCGATCGCCCCGCTTTCCGGCAGCGACGCCGCGCTTGCGGTTGTTCCGGCCCCCCAGACGCGGCCGAGCGAGGGCGCCGCCACCGCCGCCGAAATAGGGCGAGCGCCGGACACGAGCGCGATGTTGACCGAGTATTCCCCGGCTCCGGCGAGGTAGTCCTTGGTTCCGTCCAACGGGTCGACGAGGAAGAAAAGGCCACCCTCGTGAGCAAGAGCGCTTTCCTCGGCCACGACCGGGACGCCCGGGAACGCGTCGGCGAGCCGATCCAGGATGAGCCGCTCGCTATCGCGGTCGGCGGCCGTCGACGGCGTTCCGTCGCTCTTCACGATCCGTCCCGCCCCCCGGTCCGTGATCGCGGCCAGGAAGCGGCCGGCCTCCGCCGCGATGGCCGCCATCAGGAGGGCGGCGTCGTCCGGGTCGATGCCCGTCGGGCCCGCTTGCGCGTCGCGGTTCATCGGGCCGCCCCAAGCTTTCCAAGGCCGCTGCCCCCGGCTATCGGAACAGGCCCGCCCGGCCGATTCGACGGGGCGGCGGTCCTTCGCTGGAGCCGGTCCATGGCCACCGTCACGCTCGAACCTCTCGACCTCGCCGCGCTCGTCTGTTCGCGCGTTTGCCACGACGTCATCAGCCCGGTCGGGGCCATCGTCAACGGTCTCGAGGTGCTCGAAGAGGACAACGATCCGACGATGCGCGAATTCGCGCTCGATCTGATCCGCAAGAGCGCTCAGCAGGCCTCTGCACGGCTGCAATTCGCAAGGCTCGCATTCGGGGCCGCGGGCTCGGCCGGAGCGGCCATCGACCTCGGCGACGCGGAGGCGGTCGCGAAGGGCATGTTCGCTGACGAGAAGGTAACGCTCGCCTGGTCAGCGCCCCGCGCCCTCTTGCCTAAGAATCGGGTCAAGCTGCTGCTCAACCTGCTCGTCCTCGCGACGGCCGCGATCCCGCGCGGCGGCGTCATCACCGTCACGGTCGAGGAGCAGGAGGAAGACTCGGTCTTTACCCTGACCTCAAAGGGGATCAACGCCCGCATCCCGCCCCATACAGAAGCGCTTCTGGCCGGGGAGCCGGAGGGCGGGATCGTCGACGCGCACGCGATCCAGCCCTATTACACCGGCCAGGTGGCCCGGGCGGCCGGCATGTCCGTCACCTTCGCGCTCGACGGCGACAGCGTGACGATCCGGGCCGCCAAGACCTGATGGCCGCCAACGGCGTATCTTCGTGCTCCCCTTGATTTGCCTGGGCCGCCGCAACCGATCGTAAACCGTTGATTCGGCATGGTCCGCCGGAACTCGTCCGGGAGTTCAGGGCGGGCCGGTGATCGTCATGGACGATCTTTTGCGTGAGTTCCTGACGGAAACCGGCGAGCATCTCGATACGGTGGACGTCGAGCTTGTCCGCTTCGAGCAGGATCCCTCCGACGCCGCGATCCTGCGGAACATCTTTCGCCTCGTCCACACCGTGAAAGGCACCTGCGGGTTCCTCGGCCTCCCGCGGCTCGAAGCGCTCGCGCATGCGGCCGAGACCCTGATGGGCCGTCTCCGGGACGGCATGCCGGTCACCCGCGAGGCGGTGACCCTGATCCTGGTGACGGTCGATCGGATCAAGCTGATCCTCGCCGAGCTCGACCGGGTCGCGGCCGAGCCCGCCGGGTCCGACCGTGACATCATCGCCGAGCTGGAGCGCGCGGCCCTCAGCGCCGCACCGGACGCATGTCCCCCGGTTTCCGGCTCGCACAGGGCCGGCGAGGTGTCGCTGGCCGAGCTCGAATCGGCGTTTCAGGCCGCGCCCGGACCCGACGACGGACCGGCCCTCGCGCGTCCTCGACCTCCCGCGAAACCATCTCCTCCCGAGTCCGCCCGGCTGGAGCCGGCGGAGCCGCACGAGCCCGGCGCCCCTCGCTCGAAGACGATCCGGGTCGCGGTCGACACGCTCGAACACCTGATGACGATGGTGTCGGAGTTGGTCCTGACCCGCAACCAGCTCATGGACATCGCGCGCCGGACCGAAGGGGAGGGCGGGTTCAAGGTTCCTCTGCAGCGCCTGTCGCATGTGACGGCCGAGCTGCAGGACGGGATCATGAAGACCCGCATGCAGCCGATCGGCTCGGCTTGGGCTAAGCTGCCTCGGGTGGTGCGCGATTTGTCGGCCGAGCTCGGGAAGCGCCTCGAACTCGTGATGCATGGCGCGGACACGGAGCTCGACCGGCAGGTCCTGGAACTGATCCGCGATCCGCTCACCCACATGGTCCGCAATTCGGCCGATCACGGGATCGAGGGCTCGGACGAGCGGATCCGGGCCGGTAAGCCCCCTCATGGCACCATCCGGCTGAATGCGTTCCACCAGGGCGGAACGATCACGATCGAGATCGCCGATGACGGCCGCGGCATCGATCACGCGGGCATCCGGCGGCGCGCGTCCGAGCTGCGCCTCGCGCCCGAGGCTGAGCTCGCCCGGATGGGCGATGAGCAACTGGCCGGCTTCATCTTCGACCCGGGCTTCTCGACCTTGCGGACGGTCGGTGCCGTCTCAGGACGGGGCGTCGGGATGGATGTCGTCCGAACCAATATCGGCCTCATCGGCGGCACCGTTGAAATTGCGTCCGAGAGCGGTCGGGGCACGCTCTTCACGATCAAGATCCCTCTGACGCTCGCCATCGTGGCGGCGCTCATCGTCGAGGTGGGCGGGCAGCGCTTCGCGATCCCGCAGGCCGCCGTCATGGAGCTCATCCGGGTCAAGCCCGGCTCCGATCAGGCGCTCGAGCGCATCAACGGCGTGGCCGTGATCCGCCTTCGGGACGAGCTCCTGCCCGTCATCGACCTGGCCGAGCTCCTCTGCCTCGATCGCGTGACCTCAGGCTCGGACGAAGGGTTCGTCGTGGTGGCGCGGGTGGGCCGCCATCGCTTCGGCATGCTGGTCGATTCCTTGCTGGAGACGGAGGAGATCGTCGTGAAGCCGATGTCCTCCCCGCTGAAGCACCTCGCGGTTTTCTCGGGAAACACCATCCTGGGCGACGGCGCGGTTGTCTTGATCGTCGATCCGAACGGCGTCGCCCGCAGCGTCGGGTCCGAGCTCCTGCGCAGCGTCGCCGACATGACGGCCCCCGAGCGCGATCCGGCCGAAGAGGCCGAGACCATGACGTTGCTCGTGTTCAGGGGAGGCGCCGGAACGCTGAAAGCCGTGCCGCTCTCGCTCGTGACCCGCTTGGAGGAGGTGGACGCGACCCGGATCGAGCAGGTGGGCGGCCGGTCCTGCGTTCAATATCGCGGCCGCCTGATGCCGTTCGTCGACGTCGACGGCGGCGGCTCCATCAAGGCCGAGGGCCAGCAACCGCTGATCGTGATCTCGCAGGGCGAGCGCCACATCGCGCTCGCGGTGGGAGAGATCGTCGATGTGGTCGAGGCGGCGATCGAGATCGAGCCCGTGCCGGGCCGGTCCGACCTCGTCGGCTCCGCCATCGTCCGGGGTCGCGCCACGGAGATCGTCGACATCGCCGAGTTCCTGCCGCGCGCCGGCGAGTCGGCCCAGGAGATTCGGGGCCGGGAGAACTGGGGCCCGGACGTTTCGAGCCGCTCCACCGACGCGCGCCGAGCCCCAACGCTGCTGCTCGTCGACGACAACCCGTTCTTCCGTGACCTGCTCGCCCCCGTCCTGAAGGCGGCCGGCTATCGCGTCCGGGTGGCCGCGAACGCCTCCGAGGCGTTCCAGGTGCTGGCCGACCGGGAGATCAGCGCGATCGTGACCGATCTCGACTTGCCGGGCCGCAACGGTCTCGACCTCGTCGAAGCGGCCCTCGGCCGACCCGGCGCCCACGCGCCCGTGGCGATCCTCCTCGCCTCCGCTCCCACGACGGACGTTCTCCGACGGGCGCGCGAGCTCGGGGTCTTCGATGTGGTGTCGAAGTTCGATCGCAGCGGGCTCCTGGCCGCGCTCTCGGAAGCCGAGGCCGAGGCGGAGCTTGCCGCATGACACGCCGAGCGCATCCCGGGCGCGCGCCCACGCGCGCCGGCGAGACGATCTCCTATGTGACGGTCGAGGTCGCCGATCAGCTCTTCGGCATCCCGATCGAGACCGTGCACGACGTCTTCGTCCTGTCGGGCCTGACCCGCATCCCGCTGGCACCCCCCGAGGTCGCGGGCCTTGTGAACCTGCGCGGGCGGGTGGTGACCGCGATCGATCTCCGCCGCCGGTTCGGGCTGCCGGATTCGGCAAGCGAACGCAAGATGGCGGTCGGCATCGAGGCCGGCGCCGAATCTTTCGGGCTCGTCGTCGACGGGGTCGGTGAGGTGATGACCCTCCCGCGCGAGGGGCGCGACGACAACCCCGTCCACTTCACCGGCCGTTGGTCGGCGCTCGCCAGCGGCGTCCACCGGCTGAAGGGCAGGCTCCTCGTCGTGATGGACGTGGACGCCGTTCTCGACCTCGACCGCGCCGCCTGAACCCGAACCGGAGCTCCGCCATGAAACACTGCCTTATCGTCGATGATTCCGCTGTCATCCGCAAAGTCGCCAAGCGCATCATGGAGGGGTTGTCGCTCCGCACCTCCGAGGCGGAGGACGGTGAGCAGGCCCTGATCGCCTGCCGCCAGGAGATGCCCGACGCCGTGCTTCTCGATTGGAACATGCCGGTCATGGACGGCTACGAGTTCCTCCGGGCGCTGCGCCAGATGCCCGGCGGAGACGCGCCGAAGGTCGTCTTCTGCACGACCGAGAACGACGTCGCGAGCATCGCCCGAGCCATGCATGCCGGAGCCGACGAATACGTCATGAAGCCGTTCGACAAGGAGATCATGACGGCGAAGCTGCAGGAAGTCGGCGTCGTCTGATCCGGCCCGCGGGTCCCATGCTCCTCACGTCCATGCTCGAGTCGACCCCCGCCCCACCGCGGCCGATCAGGGTCATGGTCGTCGACGATTCGGTGGTTGTACGAGGGCTCATCGGGCGCTGGGTCGGAGCCGCGAGCGGGTTCGAGGTGGTGGCGACCGCGCCGAACGGCCGGATCGCGCTTGATCTCGTGCGTGAGACCGCGCCCGACATCGTCCTTCTCGACCTCGACATGCCGGAGCTCGACGGTGTCTCGGCGCTGCCGCTCATGCTCGCGGAGCGACCCGGACTCTCGGTGGTCGTGGTGTCGACGCTCACGCAGCGGAACGCGGAGATCTCGCTACACTGCCTCGCGCTCGGCGCCATCGACTATCTGCCGAAGCCGGGTGCGCTGCGCGAGCTCACGCTGTCGGCCAGTTTCCGCGAGGAGCTGCTGGTCAAGCTCGACGGGATCGCGGCTCGGCACCGGCGGGGCGCACCTGTCGCGGACCTCTCACCACCTGGCGGGCACCTCTCAGGACCTCTCGCCACGCGACCTCGTGCGCTCGTGATCGGCGCCTCGGCTGGAGGCCCGAGAGCGATCGGCGAGGTGCTGAAGGGCCTGGGCCGGGTCTCCCAGCGCGTGCCGATCCTCGTCGTGCAGCACATGCCGCCGATCTTCACCACGGTCTTCGCTGAGCAGCTCTCGGACGAGACCGGGTTGGACGCGCACGAGGGCCGCGAGGGCGAACGGATCGAGCCCGGGCATGTCTATGTCGCGCCCGGCGCGCATCACATGGGCCTGCGCCTCGTCGCGGGCTCTCCGTCGATCCATCTCGACGAGGGCTCCCCGATACGGCATTGCCGCCCGGCCCTAGACATCCTCCTCCGGGACGCGGCGGCGATCTATGATGGCGGAGCTCTCGCGGTCGTCCTCACCGGAATGGGGTCCGATGGCCTCGAAGGCGCGCGAACCCTCGTGCGGACCGGCGGCGCAGTGATCGTCCAGGACGAGGCGTCCTCGGTCGTGTGGGGCATGCCGGGCAGCATCGCCAAAGCCGGGCTCGCCCGGTCCGTCCTGCCGCTCGGCGACATCGCGGCCGCGATCGAGGACGCGGTCACCCACGACGCCGCCTCCTTTCCGCTGAGGGCGCCGGCGTGACGGAGGACGACTTCGCCTATCTGAGGCGCTTCCTCCGCAAGCGGTCCGGCCTCGCGCTCGGGGCGGACAAGCGCTACCTCGCGGAGAGCCGGCTCCAGCCCGTGTGGCGCGGCGTCGGTCTCGAGTCGCTGGCAGGCCTCCTTCGTGAGCTGAGGCTCCGCGAGACCGGGCCGCTCGGGCGAGCGGTCGTGGACGCGATGACCACGAACGAGACCACCTTCTTCCGCGACGCCGCCATGTTCGATGGCCTGCGCAGGACCGTCCTGCCGCGCCTGGTCGAGGCGCGGGCCGGCATGCGGCGGCTGAGGATCTGGTCGGCCGCGGCTTCGACCGGGCAGGAGGCCTATTCCGTCGCGATGCTGCTCGGAGAGATGTCGCCGCGGCTCGTCGGGTGGCAGGTCACGATCCTCGGCACCGACGTTTCGGCGGGAGCGGTCGAGCGAGCCAAAGCCGGTCTCTATTCGCAATTCGAGGTCCAGCGCGGGCTGCCGATCCTCTCTCTCCTGCGCCACTTCACGCAAGGCCCGGCGGGCTGGACGATCTCCGGGGAGATGCGGCGCGCCGTCGAGTTCCGCGTCTTCAACCTCCTCGACGATTTCACGCCGCTCGGCGGCTTCGACCTGATCCTGTGCCGAAACCTCCTGATCTACTTCGACGTGCCGGCGAAATCCGCGCTGCTCGACAGGCTCGCGGCCGCCCTGGCGCCTGACGGAGCGCTGTGCCTCGGGGCCTCCGAGAGCATCGTCGGGCTGAGCCGGTCGGTCACCCCCGATCCGAATGCCCGGAGCTTCGCGATCCGTGGCTCTGCGGAAGCGCCGATGCGCGTCCGGGTGACTGGCTAGAAACTCAGGACCTGGCGCCGCCGGGCGCAAACCGCATCGCGATCCCGTTCATGCAGAAACGTTTGCCGGTCGGAGCGGGCCCGTCGTTGAAGACGTGGCCGAGATGCCCGCCGCAGCGGCTGCAATGAACGCCCGTCCGGCTCATTCCCAAGCTCGTATCCGGGGATGTCCCGATCCCTCCCGCCATGGACGCCGTGAAGCTCGGCCAGCCGGTGCCGCTGTCGTACTTGTCCTGCGAGGAAAAAACGGCTTGGCCGCATCCCGCGCAGACGAAGGTGCCGGCCCGCTTCTCGCGGTCGAGCGGGCTCGATCCCGGGCGCTCGGTTCCCGACTGACGCAGGATCCGGTACTGCGCGGATGACAGGATGCGACGCCACTCGGCGTCGCTGCGCGTCACGGGGAACGACCCTTCGAGGGCTGTCGCAGGTTCGCCGGCGAACATCCCTCCGCCGAGAAGCGCAAAGCCACCCAGCAGCGCTGCACGTCTGGAAATCATGCTCTTCCTCCCCGAGGCGCCGCCATCCGCGGTGCTTGGTCCTCCGCGACTTACGCGGGGGCCGTCCCAAAGGTTTCGGACGAGGGGGCATCCGGCGGGATGGGCCAGCCGCCGGTCTGACGAAGCGCTTCGCCGAGCAGGATAGCGGCCGCGACCGCGACGTTGAGCGAGCGCAACCCTGGCCGCATCGGCACCAGGACCCGCTCGTCCGCCGCGGCATGGACCGTATCCGGGACGCCGGCCGATTCCCGTCCGACCATCAGCACATCCTGCGCCATGAACCCGAACTGCCAATGCGGCAGAGTCGAGCGCGTTGTGGCCAAAACCAGACGCCGCCCTTTGCTCTGCCGCTCCTCGTCGAACGTGCTGAAGGTGACGTGGCGTGTGAGGTCGAGATGAGACAGGTAGTCGAGCCCAGCGCGCCGGAGGTTCCGATCGGAGGCGTCGAACCCGGCCGGCTCGATCAGGTCGACCGAAACCCCGAGGCAGGCCGCCAGCCGCATCAGCGTCCCGGCATTCTGCGGAATGTCGGGCTGATACAGCGCGAGCCGCACCGTTCAGGAAGGCCGCGACAGGCGCGGGGCGGGGCCGGAATGGGCGCGAGGGTCGGGCGGCGGGCCGACGCTGTATTGGTCGGGCTCGAGATCGATCACGGCCTCACCGCCCCGAGTCGGCGGCATGCGGCCGCGAAACGTCTCCGCAGAGGTTGCCAGGTGTGCAGGCTCCCGCCCCGGGGAGGACAGCATGCGGTCGAAGAACCACGGAACCGCGAGGATCAGGAGCGACACGACGGCCCACCCGACGGTGATCGCGCCCGTCGAGAGGCCGTGAAGGAGGCTGAAGGTCCGCCAGATCCCTTCGACCGTGCCGGGGTCGGACGAGAACATGTCGGCGTTGCGCATCGAGACGCGGCCTACGAGGTCAAAGAGCCCGTAGGCGAGGGCGCAAACGAGCGACCACACGACGACGCCGGCCCAGCCAAAGCTCCAGACGAGGCGTCTCATCGGGCGCGCTCTACAACGCGGAACTCCGCATCGACGACGCCGCGCCGGGCGAGAGACCGATCGTCCAGGTGCTCTCGCAGAATCCGCATGTTGCGGCGATTGGCCTTGAAGAGGACGTCCGCGGCATCGCCCACGAGCGGAACGACACCGATCACTGCGTCGAACGCCACGTTCCCGATCATGCGGGCGATCTTCCAACCGGGAAGCCCCAGCCGCCTCGCTTCCCAGATGATGTAGCTCGACAAAGCCGTCGACACGAGATCGCCGATCCCCGGAACAAGCCCGATGATGCCGTCGAGCCCGAACCGGATGTTCGTGCCCGGCAGCACGAAGGCGTTGTCGAGCAGGCGCGACAAGGCGTCGAGCCGGGCCAGCGTCTCGGCCTGGCTCGCCTCGCTGGTGAGGCGCCTGTCGAACGGTGCCGTGTGCGGGCCAGTCATCTGCATGTCCTTCCGCGGTCTTATCGAGCGCGACGAGCGCAGATGTGGTCCTCCCGTCGCGCTTGCACAAGGATCGGGGCGTGGCCGCCTAGTCGATCCGCACCGTGACCGTGTCACTCGCCCCGCCCGCATCCATCACCGACACGCGAGCGAATCCCGCCCCGTCGGAACGCCATGTCGCTGTCCGACGGGAGTCGGGGCCGCCGAGCGGCGATCCGTTCACGAGCCACGTCATTGGCGGCCGGCCCCCGGACACCTTGAGGGCAAGCGGCATGGTCGGACCGTTCGGCTCGGAGGCGCCGAGGTCGACGCGCGAACCGTCGAGCGGAAACGCGATCCTGAGTGGGGCCTGGACGGTCGCGGCCAGCGTCTTCGGGATGTCGGCCCGGACATGGCGCAAAGGCGGAGGAAGGGTCGCGGTCGTGGCCGCGAGCGCGCCCGCCGGCATCGGCACGGGCTCCGGCTCGATCCCGAGCCTGGCGAAGGCGTCGAACAGGATCGGCGCCGCGGCGAGCCGGCCGACGAGCCCCGTGACCGCGCCCCCGTCCGGCCGACCGAGCCAGATCCCGACCGTGACCTTGCGGTCGAACCCGATCGCCCAGGCGTCACGGTAGCCGTAGGAGGTGCCGGTTTTGAACGCGATGCGGCCGGCGGCGGCGCTCTCCGGCGGCGGCGCGCCGCGCAGGATGTCGGCCACGTACCAGGCCGGCACCCCATCCGTGATGCGCGTGTCGGGTGCGGCAGCCGGAGCGTCCCCGAGGCGGGTCACCAGGGCCGGGACGCTGCCCCCGCGCGCAAGCCCCGCATAGAGGCGCGTCATGTCGGTCAGCGTGATGCCGAGGCCGCCGAGGCCGACCGCGAGCCCGGGCGCGGCCTCGACCGGCATCGCGATGGCGGCGCCGGCCTGCCTCAGCCTCGCGATGAACCGCGCCGGCCCGACCCCGTTCAGGAGCTCGACGGCGGGAACGTTCAGCGACAGCTGCAAGGCGCGCCGCGCCGTGACCGTTCCCTGGTAGGTGAGGTCGAAGTTCTCCGGGCCATAGGCGCCGTAGCGCGAGGGGCGGTCGTCGACCAAGGTCTCGGGATGGGCGAGGCCGCCCTCGAAGGCGAGGGCATAGATGAATGGCTTCAGGGCCGAGCCTGGCGAGCGGAGCGCGGCCGTCATGTCGACCGCGCCGCGCCGTTCCACCGACAGCTTGGCCGGGCTGCCGACCCGGGCCCGGACCTCGCCCGTCGCGTTGTCGATGACGACGATCGCGCCGGACACGGCCGGCCCGAACCGCTCGACACGCTCGGCCAGGAGCGCCTCGAGCGCCGCTTGATGCCGTCGGTCGATGGCGAGGCGATGCAGGTGAGCGTCCGGCCGCTCGGCGACGGCCCGCTCGGCAAGGTGCGCGGCCAGCATCGGGAACGGATGGCGAGCCCCGGGCACACGCTCGGCTCGCGCCGCCTCGGCCTCGGCGGCCGTGATCGCCCCAGCGGCCGCCGCCCGCGCCAGGACGCGATCCCGCGCCGTCCGCGCCGCCGCCGGCGAACGATCCGGGCGCCGGGCCTCCGGGGATTGCGGCAGGGCCACGAGCAGAGCCGCCTCCGAGTGGGAGAGCCGCTTCGGCTCCTTGCCGAAATAGGACAAGGAGGCTGCCCGGATACCCTCGAGGTTGCCGCCGTAGGGAGCGAGCCTGAGATAGAGGTCGAGGATTTCGGCCTTGCTGAAGCGGCGCTCGAGTTCGAGGGCGCGCACAAGCTGGCGGAGCTTCGCCAAAAGGGAGCGCTCGGGCTTCGGTTCGAGCAGGCGCGCGACCTGCATCGTCAGGGTCGACCCGCCCGAGACCACGCGGCCGCTCCATGCGAGTTGCCCCGCGGCCCGGATCCCGGCCCGGATGTCGACGCCGTGGTGATGGTCGAAGCGCCGGTCCTCGTAGGTCTTCAGCATGACGAGGAAGCGCGGGTCGACGTCGCCGGTCCCGACCGGCAGGCGCCAGCGCCCGTCCGGGGTCGCGAAGGCGCGCAGAAGGCGGCCCTCGCGATCCACCACCGTCGTGGACCGCTGGTCCGCCTCCGCGAGGTTCAGTGGCCCGAGCGAGGCGGCGAAGCCGAGGAGGGCAAGGGCCGAGAGGAGGAGACAGGCGGCTAGAACGCAACTTCCGATGAGCAGCAGGCGCGGCCGGGGTCCACTCAACGCCCTCCTGTCCGGCGCGTGATTCCTCCCTGAAGGGGAGGGCCGACTCGCGCGCAGCGCGAGCGGGGTGGAGCTATCCCCGCTCCGGAGAAGGCTCGACGCTCGGGCCCCCTCCGTCAGGCCCTGCGAGCCTGCCGCCGTCCCCTCCTGGGGAGGCTCGGTTGCAGCTGCCGCCACGGCTGTCCGCCCTACTGCCGCGCCGTTACCTCGACCGATCCGAAAGCGGTGCGGCCGAAGCGGTCGGGGCGGTACATGTCCTCGACGGTCGCGGCCGGGTGGACGTAGCGGCCCGGCGCGACCGCCCGGACCGTGTAGGCGACCTGCCACGTCGCGGGCTGCTGCGGGGTGCGGTCGAAGGCCGCGACGAAGCGGTCGTCCCGATATTCCGCGTTGGCCGGGGTGACGTCCGTCTTCAGCCAATCGAGGGCCGCAACTGTGGCCGAATCGACGAGCTTAGGGTTGTCGATCTCCAGCCCGGCCGGCAACCGATCGACGAGCAGCACGCGCGCAAAGAGCGATTGCGGCTCCGTGACCTTCAGCACGGCCACCAGCCGATCGCCTTGCCGGAGCTGCGAGGGATCGGTCTTGGTGCCGTCGAGCTTGTAATAGCTTCGCTCGAGCGCGTAGCCGCGCGAGGCGGCGGGCTCGGGTCCGATCGGACTGCCGGCGACGGACACGATGAGCTCGGCCGTGGCCGTGCCCGCATTGGCGATCCTGATCGGCGCCCGCTCCAACGCGGCGGCCCGGAAGGTCCGGTACAATGCGCCTGGCTGGGCCGCCCCGTCGAGCGTGACCGCGATCGCGCCCGCGTCGCGCGACAAGGCTTCCGCCGCGAGGATCATCCAGGCGTTTTCCTGTGTGGACGTGTAGCCGCGCCGGCCGCGCTCATCCGAGACCACGCGGGAGACGGGCGCGAGCACGTCGGCGCCGGCGCCGGTTTCGCTCGCGAGCGCGATCAGCCCCGCCCCGTCGCGTAGGCGCGTGCCGTAATCCGGACGGCCGGTCGGCCCGTCGACGCTGGCGCGGAGCTGCGCCACCGCGGAGGCGAACACCACCTGGGCACGGGCCCGGTCGCCGATCAGGCCAAGCGCCGCCGCGAGCTGGGCCCGGGAGAGCGGCGTCTTGAAGGCGGCGAGCTTGGTGTCCGCCAGGTAGCGGAGATCGCCAGCCACCGGCCGGCCGTTCCGGGCCAGGACGTAGGCCGCATAGGCGAGGTCGTCCGCCCGACCTTCGACCTCCGTCGTGTTGGCGACGAAGTTGCGAAGCCGCTCCAGCGCCAGGTTGAAGGCGATCTGCGGCGCCGCGAACTTGAGCTCGCCCGCTCGGGTCAGGAAGTCGGTCACATAGGCGTCGAGCCAGATGTCGTCGCTACCCCCGACGCCCCAGAGCCCGAAGGCGCCGTTCGAATCCTGGCGTGAGAGCACGCGCTCGACGGCGTTGCGGACCCTCTCGTCGACCCGTCCGTCGAGACCGAGCTGCTCGGCGGCCGCGAGTCGATTGACGTAGAGGAGCGGCAGCGCGCGGCTCACCACCTGCTCGGTGCAGCCATACGGATAGCGGTCGAGGGCCTGGAGCAGGCCCGGCACGTCGAGTGCGGCGAGCGGCGACACCGACACCGAGACCGTGCCGGTTCCGGGCAGGATGTCGGCCAGGAGGTCGGGCGTGATCGTGGCCGAGCCGCCTGGCTCGAGCGGCCGGACCGTCCGGCGCACGAGCGAGCCCGTCCCGGGCTGGATCCGGAGCGCGAAGCGCTGGTCGAGCGCGGTGTCGGGGCCCGTGAGGCGCACGTTCAGGACCGCGTCGCCCAATCCCGCGGCTGCGATCGGCACCGTGACGGAGCCCTTCCCCCCGGCCGCGAGCCGGACGGAGCGGCGCAGCGCGTCGGCGTCCGCGAGAACTGGCCCGGCGATGTCGACCTCGACGACGTAATCGGCGGCCGCGCCTTCCACATTGGCGAGGTCGAGCCGGAGCCGCGAGCGATCGCCGACCGACAGGAAGCGGGGCAGCGTGCCGGACACGACCACCGGGTCGCGCACGATCACGTCCTTCTCGGCCGATCCGACGCGGCCCTTCGTCCAGGCGGCGGCCATGACCCGGACGGTGCCGTTGAAGGCCGGGATCTCGAATTCGACCTCCGCCGCGCCGTTCGGCCCGACTTTCACCAGCCCCGAATAGCGGGCGAGCGGCTCCTGGGCGGGCGGAATGCCGTTCAGCGCGCCCGGCCCGGCATCGCCGCCCGACCGGATCGCCCCGGCTGCGCCCTGCATGCCGTCGATGAGGTAGCCGTAGAGGTCGCGCATCTCGACCCCGAGCTGCTTCTGGCCGAAGAAGTGCCCGGCCGGGTCGGGGGTCGCGTAACGGGTGAGGTTGAGGATGCCGAGATCGACGGCCGCGACCGTCACATAGGCCTCGTCGCCCGCCTGCAGGCCTGCGAGCCGGACCGGCACCCGCATGGTGGAGCGCGGCCGCATCTTCTCCGGCACGTCCAGCGTGACGGAGAGGTTCCGCTCCGCGCGATCGATCGCGAACCAGGCGAGGCCGAGCGCCCGGCCCGGCATCCGGCGCGCCGCGCCGTCGAGAGGCCGATAGGCGGTCGCCACCAAATAGGCCCCGGCGCCCCATTCCGCCTTGACCGGGATCGACACGGTCGCGCCCTCGGCCGGGAGGTCGATCTCGCGCAGCTCGCGTAGCCCGTTCGTCACGATGGCGATCGTGGCGCGGCCGGCGAAGCGCGGCTTCAGCCGGGCCCGGATCGGCTCGCCCGAGCTGTAGGAATCCTTGTCGAGGGAGACCTCGAGAAGATCCGGCGTATCCGCGGTCTGCTCGCCGGAATAGCCGACCGAGAAGGTGAGGGAGGTGCGGGCGCTGGGAAGCCCGTCGGCCGAGAGGTCGAGCCGGTAGGTGCCCCAGCCGACCGGGGCGGAGACGCGGCCGGCTGCGTCGGCCGCAAGATCAAGCCGCCCATCCGCCACCCGTCGGGTCGACTTCACGGGCTCGTAGCCCCAGCGCCCGTCCGAGTTGAACCATTGATAGTTCCGCTCGACGCGGTAGAGCGACCAGCCGACGTTCTGCCGGGCGAGCCGGGTTCCGTCCGGCTGCGCCAGCACGACGTCGAACGTTGCGGTCCCGCCATCCGCGAGGTCGGCGCCGAAATTTTTCTTCACGCCGATGACCGGCCCCCCGGGCAGGATCGGCAAGGTGAGGCTGCGCTCGATGGCGCGGCCGCCCGGCTCGGCGACCCGGAGCGTGATCCTCGCCTCCGTCGGCCGAGGCGCCTCCACGGACTGGACCGGCGCCACGATTGTGACCTTCCCGTCCGGCCCGGTGGTCGCCTTCTCCTCCAGCTCGAGGGTCGAGGCCTGCACCTCCTCGTCGCCGAGACCGACCGCGTAGCCATCGAGCCCCTTCACGGCCGGGCCGGAGGACGCCTGCACGACGACCTCGCCCGACACCTCGAGCTCGGCGCCCGGCGCCCCGTACAGATAGCGCGCCGTCAGATCGATCCGGGCCGGCTCGCCGGGCCGCAGGGCCGTTGTCGCCGGCGCGAGCGCGAGTTCCAGCCGCTCGGGCACGTAATCCTCGACCAGGAACGCGACCTCGCCGACGCTCGGGGCCTTCGGGTCGACATGGGCCTGGATGCGCCAGGTTCCCCGCATCGCGCCGCTGAGAAGAGGCAGGCTGTAGGCGCGTCCGCCGAGCCCCTGATCGGCCACCTGCTCGCGCCGGTATTCGACGCCGTCCGGTCGACGGACCACGAGCGTCAGGGAAGGCCCGACCACGGCTGATCCCGTCGCGTCGCGAAGAAGCGCGGTCGCGTTCACCGTCTCGCCCGACCGGTAGACGCCCCGCTCCGTGTACAGGAACGCGTCGAGCGCGGTGGTGACGACCCGCCCTTTCACGCCCCGGTCGGTGAGGTCGAAGGGGGCTCCGCCCATGTCGAGAAAGCCGTAATCGAGGCCGGCTGCGCCGTTTGCCCCGGCGATCGCGACGATCAGGCCCGGCGCGAGGCCGCCCTCTCCACGCGCGAGGCCGGGATCGAAGGCCGCTCGGCCGGCGGCATCCGTGGTCTTCGTCGCCAGGACCTCGTTGTTGCGGGCGACGAGACGCAGCTCGATGCCGGGCAGCGGCTGCCCGCCGGCAAGCGAGCGGACCAGCACGTTGACGCCGTCCGCGCCCTTGAGCGCCGTCAGCCCCAGGTCGGAGACCACGAACCATTGCGTCGCCCGCCGCCCGTCATCCCCGTCGCCGTCCTCGCCCTCGGAACTGGTAGGTCGTCCGCCAGGCGGGACGGCCGTCATGACGTAGATGCCGGGCTCGACCGGGCCGACCGCCTGCAGGACCGGGAAGGCGGTGACGACGTCGCGGTTGAGGTCGTTCGCGGTCGCGAGCTTGCCCGACCAAACCTTGAAGCCCTTCTCGCGAGCCAGCGCGAGCGCGGACGAGCGGGTCAGCTGGCTCAGGAAGTCGTCGGATCGGAGCGTTGGCAGGAGGTTGCGGTCGCCGATCCGGTAGACCTCGATCGCGACCTCGGCCGTGTTGACCGAGGTGACGGGGATCCCTTGCTGGCCTGTCCTCGGCAGCACGTAGTTGCGGCCGGAGAAACGCACCTGGGGCGAGCGATCCCGCACGTAGATGTCGTAATCGGCCGATCGGAGCAGGTTTTCGCCGACGCCGGACGGCAGGCCCTGGCGCAGCACGACGGCGTATTTCTGGCCGTGGCGGAGCCCGTCGAGACAGAGCTGCTGGCCCTCCGTGGTCACGGCCGCGTTCGCGGCGCCGGACACCGCCACGAAGGGTGTGAAGTCGGTCTTCCCGCCGGCCAGCGCTTCCGAGAACTGGAAACAGGCGCGCGGCGAGGCCGAATCCGAATCGACCTTGTAGTCGAGGATGCGGAAGCCGCGCTTCGCCCGCAGGTCCTCGTAGGTCGTCCGCACATCGCGAACGTCAGCGACGGCGAGGCTCGCCCGGTACGAATCGAGCGCCGGGCGCCAGATCTCGCGAAGCCCGTATAGCTCGCCGAGAAGCGCGAGGCCGCTCGCCTCCTCGGGCCTCGTGGTCGCCCGCTGATAGGCGAGATAGGCCGCGACCGTGGCGCGCTCGCGCAGCAGGTAGCGCTCGCTGTAATCCTTCGCCTCGACGTCTCTCGCCGACCGGGCGTAGCCCGCCCATCCGGCGGCGACCCGAGGTTCGGCCACGATGGCGGCCGAGAACAGGGCGAGCGCGCGCCGGGGGTCCCCTCGGCCGAGCGCCGCCTCGCCGTCGCGCCGGGCCGGCGCGCCCGCGACCATCCGCCCGCTCTGTTCCCGACGCAGCGTCTCTTCGAGACGGATCGCCTCGCTCGCGAGATCGTCGCGCACGAAGCTCTTCTGCGCCAGGGCGGCCGTGCTTCCGAGCGCCAGCGCTGCCAGGAGGACGAGGAGGCGGAGGAGGCGTTCGGGCATGGAGCGTCGTCCGAGACCGGCCGTGTCGTGCGGCGCACGATCGGAGGGCGGCGGAAGGTATCACGGGCCAACATGGCGGCAACTTGGCTATTCGGTTTCAGGCGCGTGTCGTCGGGACAAATCGTGTGCCCGGCGCGACATGGCGCCTGGACCCGATGAGCCCGACGGGCGTTGAGGGCGGAGACACCGCCCGAAAGCCGAAGATGACGCTCCCCGCCAGGTCAGCCGAGAGCCCGAGGCCGTGAAACGGCTTCTCCTGCTCCGCCACGCCAAGGCCGTCGCGAAAGACGCGGCTCGGGATTTCGACCGGGTGCTCTCGGATCGCGGCCGGTCCGATATGGCCGTCATGGCGGAGCCTCTCGCCGACCCTGCGCTGGCGCCGGGCCTCGCCCTCGTGTCCCCATCGGCCCGAACGCGCGAGACGTGGACGCTTGCCGGGATGCCTGACGTGACGACCCGGTTCGAACCCACCATCTACGAGGCGACCTCGGACACGTTGCTGTCCGTGGTGCGGGGCGTGCCGGACGACGTGTCCTGCGTGATCATGGTCGGCCACAATCCGGGCCTCGAAGAGCTGGCGCTCGGCCTCGGAGGCGGGGCGGCCGGGGGTGGCGAGGGGGATCTCCTCCAGTCGGGGCTCCCGACTGCGGCGCTCGTCGTCTTTGACTTCCCGGCCGAGGGGTGGCGCGCCGTGGCGCTCAAGGGCGGGCGCCTGGATCGGGTCGTCACGCCGGCCTCGCTCGGTGGCGGTGGTGGTTGAAACCATCCTGGCGCTCGGTCTCTGGGCCGCGATGTCCGTGAGTCACGTCTTGCCGCCGGTCCCGACCTTCGCTTCGGGCGCTTCAAGGACGGCCGAGACCGGGTCCGAGACTGCGCCCGTGTTCCTCGCGCCCGACCGATCCGTCTCGAACTGGCGGGAGGCCACCCGTCAGACGCTCGAACCCGTGCCGCTCGCGATGGCGGCGGCTTATCTCGATTCCGGCCGGCCGGTGGTGACGCGATGCGTCAAGCTGAACAACCCCTGGTGCATCAAGCGGGCCGGCTGGACCGGCGAACTCGGCGGAGACGGCGACGGGCATACCGCCTTCAGCAGCACGGAGGCCGGCGCGGACGCCGCCGCGTCCCTGCTGCGGACCTACTATGTGACCTATGGCCAGCGCTCGGCGCAGGACATCGTCCGGCGATGGGCTCCCGCCGAGTGCCGCATCGGCGACGGGTCGGGGCTGCCGGCCTTGCTGGCCGTCCGGGGCCTCGCCAACACGCTGCGGGGCCGCTATCTCGCGTCCCGCACCCGGACGGGCACCGCTCAGCCACGATCGCGAAGGGCCAAAGTCGCCCCGGCTGCGCAGCTGCGGGGGTCCTCGATCCCGCTGGCGCCGATGCCGAGCTACCGCGTTCCCGACATCGCGGCCGGCGTGGGCGAAAGGCCGGCGCGCCTCGGGCGAACGCTGCCGAAGCGCGCCGCCGTCGCCGCTACGACCGTTCCCGTCCCGGCCGCGACGGCTTCCCTTTCATGTGGGTCGGAGGAGGGCCGGATCGGGAACTACGCCCAGGCGATCGCGAAGGCGCTCGGCGTGGAACCCTCACGAGACCTTCAGCTCTTCGACGGGGCGGGGCAGCCGACCCCGAACCTCCTTCCCGTGATGGTCGCGATGTCGGCGATCGAGCTCGGTTACCTCCATGCCGGGCCCGAGCTCGTCGAGCGCGCGATCGATCGCCTTCGGGTCCGGATCGCGCAGGCCGCCCTCCCGGCCGCCATGCCAGCGCCTGACTCGCCATCTCAACCCTCGTCGGCCGAATAGCTTGCAGGGACCCGCCGGCTCCACCACGTACAATCCCGCGTCCGGGTCCGACAATGTTCTCGATCTTCGACATCGCCGCCCGGGCCTCCGACGCCGCGCATACGCTCCGGCAGGCTGGTCAGGATCTGCTCCAGCCGACGCTGAGGCTCGGGGTCACGGGCCTCGCGCGGTCCGGCAAGACGGTCTTCACCACGGCCCTCGTGCACCACCTCCAGCGGGGCGCGCCGCTTCCGGCCTTCCGGGCCGCGGCCGAGGGCAGGATCCGACGCGCGCGCCTCGTGCCGCAGCCGGACGACGACGTGCCTCGCTTCGCCTACGAGACCCATCTCGATGCGCTCCTCCGGAAGCGGCGCTGGCCCGGCTCGACCACCCAGATCTCCGAACTGCGCCTCGACATCGAGCACGAGCGCCGGTCGCGCTGGCGCTCCGGCCCGACAACGCTCACGCTCGACATCGTCGATTATCCCGGCGAGTGGCTGCTGGATCTGGCTCTCCTCGACCAGAGCTACGAGGAATGGTCGCGCGACACGGTCGCGGCGAGCGCGCGTCCGGAGCGCGCGGAGGCAGCCGCGACGTGGCGCGGGAGCGCCTCGGCTTTGGATCCCGGCGGCCCCGCCGACGAGGAGGCCGCATCTCGCTTGGCGGACGCGTTCAGGACATATCTTCTGGCGCTCCGGGCCGGCCCGGAGGCCGTCGCGACAACGCCGCCCGGGCGGTTCCTCATGCCGGGCGATCTCGCCGGCTCCCCGGCACTCACATTCGCCCCGCTCGCCCTCGGCGAGGCCGGCATCCGGCCGGGTTCGCTCGCCGGCCTCATGGACCGGCGCTTCGAATCCTACAAGGCGCGCGTGGTCAGGCCGTTCTTCCGCGACCACTTTCAGCGCATCGATCGGCAGATCGTGCTGGTCGACGTGCTGGCCGCGATCGATGGCGGACCGCTGGCCTTGGCCGAGCTCGAGGACGCGCTCGACCGCGTGCTGATGGCCTTCAATGCCGGCCGCAACACGTTCCTGTCGCGCATCTTCTCGCCGCGCGCCGAGCGCGTCCTCTTCGCGGCCACCAAGGCCGACCATATCCACCACACCAGCCACGACCGCCTCGAGCGGCTGCTGCGGCACCTCGTCGACCGGGCCGCGCGCCGCACGGAAGCGGCCGGCGCACGGGTCGGAACCGTGGCGCTCGCCTCCATCCGGGCGACGCGGGAGACGAGCGTGCAGGAGGGTCGGGTCGCCATGAAGGCCGTGGCGGGCACGCCGGAGGTGGGCGAGCGGATCGGGGACGACGTGTTCGACGGTGTCGCGGAGGCAGCTATCTTCCCGGGCGAGTTGCCGGCCGACCCGGCGTCCGTGTTCAGGGGTGAGTACGAGCCGGGCTCGCTCCGATTTCCGCGGTTTCGGCCACCGCCGGTCGTGACCGACAGCGCGAATCGGCCTGCTCCACTCCCCCACATCAGGCTCGACCGCGCGCTCGAGTTCTTGCTCGGGGACCGCCTGCAATGAGCGCCCGCCCGCGCGCCTTTCGGCTGGATGCCCCCGGGACGGTGTCGGTCACTCCCGACGGGTCGGAGCCGGTCGACCGCGAGACGGCCCGGATCCTCGTCACGGAGGAGCCGGCCACCGCGATCGCGGCGGCCGACGGCGTGCCGGTTCTGCCAGACCGCAACCGGCGAGGACCCTGGGCGACGCTGCTCATCTCCACGTTGTCCGGGCTTGCCGCGCTGGCGATCGGCCTCTGGCTGGAGCGGCTCGCGGCCGACCTGTTCGCAGCCTCCCCGTGGCTCGGATGGGCTGCGCTCGGGCTCGCCGCGCTCGCGCTCGGGTCCTTGATCGCCATCGTGGGGCGCGAAGTCGCGGGCGTGCTGCGCGAGCGTCGCATCGAGGCGCTGCGCGCGTCCGCGGCCGACGCGCTCGCGATCCGCGATCACGAGGCGGCGAAGACGGTCGCACGTGACATCGCGGCCCTTTACGACGGCCGGGTCATCCGGGCTGCCGGGCCGAGCGTGGCGCAGGTCGAAGACGAGATCATGGATGCCGAGGACCGGCTTGCCCTCGCCGAGCGGACGCTTCTCGTTCCGCGCGACGAGATGGTGAAGCGGGCGATCGCGGCTGCCGCGAGGCAGGTCTCGGTCGTCACCGCCGTCAGCCCTCGCGCCATCGTGGACGTCGCCTTCGTGGTCTACGCGGCGGTGAAGCTCCTCCGCCGCATCGCCCGCATCTACGGCGGCCGCCCGGGCTTCTTCGGCTTCCTCCGGCTCGCTCGCGCGGCCTTCAACCACCTCGCCGTAACAGGCGGCGTCGCGGTGGGCGACGGCCTTCTCCAGCAGGCGCTCGGCCTCGGAGTCGCGGCCCGGATCTCGGCCAAGCTCGGCGAGGGCGTGATGAACGGCCTGATGACGGCCCGGTTCGGCCTCGCGGCGCTCGAGGTGTGCCGGCCGCTGCCGTTCGTCCGCGAGACGCCGCCCCGGATCGGCGACGTGGCCGGGGAACTCCTGTCGCGGTCGAGCGCAACCGGCGGCTGATCGGCAAAAGCTGCCGGCCGGCAGCTTAGGCTCGGCCTGCCGAGCCTTGAAGCGACCGGAAAGTGCAGTCCGCACCAGCGGTTGAGCCCTGGCACGGCGGTTGCGCATTACCCTCCGTCACGGCGTGGCGCGCGTTCCGCGCCCCGGGGCAGGAGGTTCGCCTCATGGGTATCCTGAATGCGTTGTCGACGGCGGTCACAGGTCTCTCCGCGCAGTCCTACGCGCTCGAAAACATCTCCGGCAACATCGCGAATTCCCAGACGGTCGGCTACAAGCGCGTCGATACGAGCTTCGTCGACCTGAGCCCCGATTCGCCGGTCCGGCACGAGGTCGCGGGCTCCGTCGTCTCGTTCTCCCAGCTCACCGATACCATCCAGGGTTCGCTGAAATCGACCGGGGTCGCGACCAACATGGCCGTTAACGGCGACGGCCATTTCACGGTCCAACGCCGCGACTACGTTCTTCGCCGGCTCGCCGTCGCATCCGCCCGAGCGTGTGGCCGGCCCACCCTACGCAACCGCAACCGGGACGAGCGCGGCCACGAGCAGCGATACCGTCATCTGGTACCGCGGTGACAACGCGGCAGGCTCGGCGCGCGAGACCGCGCCCGTCCGGACGGGGCCGCGGTCGCGATTGGGGCGCGGGCGAACGAGCCGGGGTTCCGCAACGTCCTCGTCGCTCTCGGCGCGCTTGCGGCCGACACAGATATCGTCGACAGCGTCGAAAGCGCGAATCCGCGCCAGGTGCCGGTGAAGCTTCTCGCGACGCAGACCCGGCTTCAGGCGAGCTACCCGACGACATCCGCGATCGCCAAGCTGTCGCTCGTCGACTTCATCTGAAGCGGGCCGAGGCAGCCGCCGGGCGCGCTACAAGAGACGGTCGGGCGCGAGCGCGTCGCGCGTCACGCCTCGGTCGAGGATGTCTCGCGGCACCTCGCCTCGCAAGATGAGGCCGGCTGCGACCCGGGCGAGGGACGGCGCAGTCTGGAAACCGTAGCCGCCCTGGCCAGCGAGCCAGAAGAAACCTTCGCGGCGGGGATCGAAGCCGACGACAGGCGTCCGGTCCGGCGCGAAGGTCCGCAAGCCCGCCCAGCGCCGGACGATGCGCCGGACGGGCAGGTCAGCCAGCGCCTCGATGCGGGCGACCGCGACCGCGACGTCGAGCTCGTCCGGCTGCGCGTCGTTCGGCTCGCTCGGGATCTCGTCCGCGGGGGAGCCCAGGATCATGCCGGCATCCGGCTTGAAATACACGTCCGCGGCCGCGCCGATCACGAGCGGCCATTCGTGAATGGCGATCCCGGGCGGAGGATCGAACGCGAACGCGGTTCGCCGCTTCGGCAGGAGACCGAGCGGCGCGAGGCCGGCAAGGCCTGCCACCGCGTCGGCCCACGCCCCGCCGGCATCCACCACGATGTCGGCCCGGACGACGCCGACGCGCGTCCGGATCATCCAGCCGTGACCGGTCCGCTCCAGCCCGGTCACCTCCGCGCGGGGGACCACCTGCCCGCCTTGCTGCCTGACTGCCCGGATGTAGCCCTGCAGGAGGGCGTTCGTATCGATGTCGCGCGCATCCGGTTCGAGGACACCCCCGATCAGGCGCTCCTGCCGGAGGACGGGGACGATGGCGCGCGCTTCGGCGGCCGAGAGCGCCCGGACGGCGGGCACGAGCGCCCTGACCTCATCCAGAAGATGGGCAAGCAGGTCTTCCTGTCCGGCCACCCCGACATGCAAGGCGCCCCTCGGCGAAAGCAGGGGAAATGTCGCGAAGCCGGGCGCCGGATGCGCGAGGAACGATCGGCTCGCGGCCGACAGCGCCCGCACGATCGCGTTGCCGTAGGTTTCGGAGAACAAGGCGGCCGAACGCCCCGATGCGTGGTGCCCGGGCTGGTCCTCGCGCTCTAGCAGCACGACCCGGCGCTCGGACGCGAGCTCCGCCGCCGCGGAGACTCCGGCGATGCCGCCGCCGACGATGGCGATCTCGGCCTCGATCAAGCCCCGCCGTGCTCCGCCTTCACGGCGGCCCGGTCGATGGCGCCGGACGGCGTCAACGGCAGGGCGTCCACGAACACGACGAGCTTCGGCCGCTTGAAGCGGGCGATGCGCGATCCCGCGAACTCGATCAGCTCGACGGCCTCGACGGTTCCTCCCGGGCGGCGGACGCAGACGGCCTTCACGGTCTCGCCCCATCGCGCATCGGCAACCCCGACGACGACCGCCGCGGCGATCTCCGGGTGGTCCTGGAGCGCGCGCTCGACCTCGGCCGGGTAGATGTTCTCGCCTCCGGACTTGATCAGCTCCTTCGCGGGCGAGCGCCCGGCATAGAACAGGTAGCCATCCTGGTCGCATCGCCCGAGGTCGCCCGTGTGGTGCCAGCCGGCCCGGATGGTTTCGGCCTCGCGGTTCCAGTAGCCGTTGAAGACGAGCGGGCCCCGGACGACGATCTCTCCGACCAGGCCGGCGGGGACCGGTCGGTCCTCTTCGTCCACGATGTCGACGAGCGCGAGCGCGGTCGGGCGCCCGGCCGAGCCCGGCCGCTCGGAATGCGGCGAGAACGTCACGTAGCCCGAGGTCTCCGACTGACCATAGCCGGCCCAGAAACGCGCTCCGGGACAGGTCGATTCGAACCGGGCGATCGTCTCCGGCGAGTCGAGGCCCCAGACGGCTTTCAGGCTTCCCAGGACCTCCTCGCGCCCGACCGCCGCGTCGAGGATCTGCCCAAGCATGGGGGCGAACTCGCACAAGACGGTGGCCCGCTCGGCCGCGATCACGTCCGCCGCGGCCGCGGCCTCGAAGCGGCGCATCACGACGCTCGCGGCACCAGCCTGCTGGGCGGCAAGCGCGAGCCCAAGCCCGGAGATGTGGAAGAGCGGCAGCGCGCAGAGCGCGACGTCTCCCGGGCCGAGCCCCCAGGCCAGGGCGAGCTGGAGGTTGTGCGCGAGGAGGTTCCCGTGGCTCAGCACGGCCCCGCGCGGCTGCCCGCCGACCGCCGCCGTGTGGATGATGACGAGGGCATCGCCAGGCAGGACGGGAACAGTCGGCGCCGGGTCGCCGCAGCTCGCGAGCTCACTATAGGCGGTGAACGGGGCGGTCGGGGTGTCGAGCTCGAACCAGCCGCGCACCGAGGCGAGCTGGCCTCGCAGCGGGTCGAGGAGGGGCCGGAACTCCGGTCCGGCGACGACGATCGTGGGCGCGCCGTCGGCCAGCACATAGGCTATCTCCTCGGCCCCGAGACGCCAGTTCACGGGCAGCAGGATGGCGCCGAGCCGAGCCGAGGCGGCCAAGAGATCGATGAATTCGGGGCGGTTCTGCGCGACCACCGCGACCCGATCGCCCCGCGAGACACCAGCCCGCGCAAGCCCGCCGGCCAGCGCCTCGGCCCGGGCGAGAAGGTCCCGGTGGGTGAGCCGCCGTCCCTCGAACGTGAGAGCCGTGGCGGCAGGATATATGGCGGCGGTCCGGCGGACGACGTCGAACCACGTGAAATCCTGGACCGCCATGCGGGTCGTCCAATCCTGCGTCCCGCTCGCCGAGGCTGGCGGTCAGCCGGTTTGATGGCGAGCGGACAGCCCGTCAAGCATAGCCGGCGGGGCAGCGGATGCCCGGTGGGAACGCCGTAGGGGAGACGTCCGACGATGCGGGACTCGGCTGATCGATCAGCTCATCTGACCGGCGCTGTGGGGCCGAGACGGCGCTGGCTCGTCGGCTTGAGCTCTCAGGCCTTCAAGCCTCGGCTGAAGGTCAGAAGCCCGCAAAAGCAGCCCCAGGCGACCATCCCACCGAGTACGACGATGGCGATGTTCCAAAAGCGGCGCGGATAGCGCGCCTCCTCGGCCTCAACCGGCCGCACGAAGCTCGTCAGGTACACCTGCTTCGAGATGCTGGCGACGCGAGCCCGCTCTAGGGCCACGGCGGCCGTGGTGTATCGAGTTTCGGCGACGGTTTTCTGCAGATTGAGCGCCGAAAGACGGGTCATTGAGGCCGACAAGGGAGCCGCGTCGGGCGTCGGATTGCGGCTGGTCATCTCCGCCTGAAGCTGCTCCAGCTGCCGGTCGGCTGCGTCGATCCTCAGCTTCAGCTCCCGCATCTGGGGCGCATCTCGGGACGCCGACGACGACATGGCGTCATATTGGAGCTGCAGCTGCAGCTGCTGGGTTCGCACTGCGGCCAGCAAGGTGCTCGACTTGGTGGCCGAGGTCGCGGCGTCGAGCACGCCTTCCTGGTTGCGGGCCATCTCCAGCTCTTTGCGGGCGTCGGCGAGCCTCTCGGCCGCGAGATGAAGTTCCTTATCGGCGAGGTCGACGGCGTCGCCTCGGCTCCGATCGTTCATCTCGTTCACCAGCGTCTCGCTCGCGCCGACGACGGCGCTGGCGATCCGCACAGCGTCCTGCGGCCGGAACGCCCGCACGCTGAGATCCACGATTCCGCCGGGCATCTGGATGCTGACGCGAAGCATGGAATCCCAGTACTTGACGATCTTCTCGATCGGCAGCGTCGGGTCGAGGCGCGCGAAATAGTCAGCTTCCGGGTCGCTATAGAGCGCCTTCAGGTCGAGGGCGGCCTGCAGCTTCTCGACCATGGCGCGGCTGCGTACGTAATTCGTGACGACCTGGGTGTCCTGGATGATCCGGATCGACGGGATGCCGGTCATGGCGGCCATCGAGTCGAGGCCGGCCATCGTGCCGCTGCGAACCGAGAAACGCGCTTCTGCCACGTACTGATCGCTGGCGATCAGCCCAAAATAGACGACGGCTGACAGGCTCGGAAGCGCGACGAGGAGGATGAAGCTCGACCAGCGTAAAACGCGCGTGAGCAGGCGTCGGCGACGCGCCCGGAAGCTCTCCGGGCTGCCCCGATGGCCGAGCGTCGAGAACCGCAAGCGGCGCGCCGACGCGGAGAGCGATTGGGAGATCCGCTGGGCGCGCTCTTCCGTCGGCACTCTCGGCGTCGCAATGGCAGGCTCTACGGTCATCGGCTTCGACATCGACCCTGGCAGGAGTTGAGAACGGTCAGCGGAACGTGCGAGGCGACCTATCTGTTGAGCTTGTTGTACATGTCGATCGCCTGATCGACATCATCGAACATCATGAGCCGTCCGTCCACCAAGACGGCGCCCTTATTACAGTAACTTTTGACGGTTTGCATCGAGTGTGAGACCACGATCATATCAGTGTTCTCGCGCCGACGCTTGAACGCCTCCTCACAGCGCGCCGAGAAGCGAGCATCCCCCACGGACGTGATCTCGTCGACGAGGTAGCAGTCAAACTGGATTGCCATCGACAGCCCGAATGCGAGACGCGCCGTCATTCCGGAGGAGTAAGTCCTGACTGGGGCCTCGATGTAGTCTCCGATCTCAGAGAACTCTTCCACGAAACGCCCGACCTGACGAACATCCTCGCCGTAGACCCGGGCTACGAAATGGATGTTTTCCCGTCCGGTCATTTGCGGGTGGAAACCTCCTGCGAAGCCCAACGGCCAAGACACCCGGACCGAGCGGCGCACGCGCCCCGAGTTGGGAAGCTCGGTTCCCGCCAGGAGGCGCAGGGTCGTGGATTTCCCGGCGCCGTTGACACCCATCAAGCCATAAGATTGGCCGGACTCGAACACCGTCGAGACGTGGTTCAAAACGGTTTTGCGGTGATGGCCGGTCTTGTAATACTTCAACACCTGAGAGAGTTGGATCATCGAAGCGGCTCCGGCGATCGCACCTGCATGGGACGCCAGGAGCGCCAGTTCCGCCTCGAGATGACGCCTTGTGCCATACCCGCTGATCGGTATCGTTTTGCAGTCCATAGTGGCGGTTTGTAGGCACATGGGTCCGCCCCCGCTGCGTCCCATCCTGGCGCAACGGCAGACTGGAAGCCGCGCCCGCCTGCCCCTAAGAGAGGTTGCCCCAACTCCCGCAGGCCTTTCCGGCCCGCGGCCATGACCTTCTCCGACCGTTCCTGATGCTCCTCCCCTACCTGTTCCCTCTCACGAGCGGGCTGAAGCGTGTCGGACCGTTCCGGTGGCGCGGCTTCGATGACGACCCGCAATTCACGATCCGCCTCGGCGCCTCCCGCCCAAACTACATTGTGCTGGCCGCAGACGCGCTCGATCGTCCGTTGGACCCGTGCCTGTACTTGGACACGGGGGAGGGCTTCGGAGAAGACCTGTCGGTGGCGTTCGGGCGGTCGGGGCGCTTCCTGTGCTGCGTCGATTTGGACGCGATGCCGGAGCTGCGCGGGTTGCGCTTCGATCCGTCTGCGACCGCGAGCGACATCCGCTTCCTCGCGCTTCGGACGAATAGCCGCTCCCGCGCAACATGGCTTCTCAAGCAGCTCGGGCGCAACCGTAACCGGTTCGGGGTCACGCGCGTCCAAACCTTGACCAGCAGCGATCTCGGGAAGATCGACGTGGGGTCCGGGCTCGAGCAGCGGAGATACCGCTCGGCCGCGGAACACTACAGGGACGTGCTGGCGCTGGCGCGAGACGAAGCCGGCAGCAGCGCTGCCCCGGCGGCGGCGCCCCTCGTCTCCTTCCTGGTTCCGACCTTCAATACGAAAACGCGGTTCCTGGACGATCTCCTTGCGTCCTTCCGGCTCCAGCGGCCAGGCTCGTGCGAACTCGTCCTGAGCGACGACGGCTCAGCTTCCGCCGAAACCCTTGCCTGGCTCGAGGCTCACGCCGGCGATCCTGGCGTCCGCGTGGTCCTTGGGCGGCCGACGGGCGGGATTGCATCGGCGACCAATCGCGCCTTGGCGGAGGCGACCGCCGCTTGGGTCGGCCTTGTCGATCACGATGACGGGCTCTCTCCGGGCACGATGGACCAGGTGGCGGCAGCCCTGAAGCGTCGCCCGGACGCATTGTTCGTCTACACCGACGAAGTGGTCGCGGACGCGGATCTCAAGCCGGTCGACTGCTTCCTCAAGCCCGCCTACGACCCGGTCCTCCTCTCGGGCATGAACTACGTCAATCACCTGTCCCTCTATCGGACGGACCGCATCCGGGCGATTGGAGGCCTGCGGGATGGGTTCCAGGGCTCGCAAGATTACGACCTGCTCCTGCGCTACCTCCGGGACATTGATCCCGGTCGGGTGCTGCACTTGCCCTATCCGGCCTATATTTGGCGGCGACATGCCACGAGCTTCTCGATCGGCTCCGAAACGGTCGCAGTCGAGAACGCCCGCCGAGCTCTCGCGGTCAGATACGGGAACCGCGGCGCCGACGCGGCCGTCGAGCCGGCCCTCGCTCCCGCTCTTCACCGCGTCCGTTTTGACCTGGCTCGGACCTCCTGGCCGAAGGTCTCGGTCATCCTCCCGAACAAGAACGCCTACGACCTCCTCGCGCAATGCCTCCAGGGCCTCCTGCAAGGGACCGACTATCCCGATCTCGAGATCGTCGTCGTCGATAACGGTTCGACGGATCAGCGCGTGACGGACCTCTACCGGCGATGCGGCGGGTCCGGCCGAAACTTCGTGGCGGATGTGACGCCCGAACCGTTCAACTTTTCGCGCTCGATCAATCGCGGAGTGCGGCTGGCAACCGGAGACCTGCTGCTTCTGCTCAACAACGATGTCGAAGTCATCGAACCCGGATGGCTGAAGGAGATGGTGTCCTGCTTCGCGTACGAAGCGGTCGGCGCCGTGGGGGCGCGCCTGCTCTACCCGGACCGCACCATCCAACATGCGGGCGTGATCGTGGGTCTTGGCGGGCTCGCGGGCCATTGGTACGGGGGACAGGCGGAGGATTTCCCAGGCCCGATGGCGCGGCTCCGGGTGCGCCAATCGATGGCGGCCGTCACGGGCGCCGCAATGCTGGTGTCACGGAGTTGCCTCGACGCCGTGGGGCTGTTCGACGAGCGTCGTTTCGCGATCGCCTACAACGACATCGATTTCTGCTTGAGGGCGGGTGAGCGGGGCTACCGGGTAGTCTGGACCCCGTTTGCGACTTTGATCCATCACGAATCGGCCAGCCGTGGCAGCGATGAGGTTCCCGACAACATCGAGCGGTTTCGACGGGAGCAGGGGAATCTGCGCGAGGCGCATGGGACAGAGTCCTTCGCAGATCGCGCCTTCAATCCGTGGTACACGCTCGACGACTCGGCTCCGCGGCTCCGCGCCCTGGATCGTCTGCCGGAGGCTAGGTAGGCGCGGCCGACCGGCGGCTTCGCCATGGCGCGTCATCGCCTATATGAGCAGCCGTATCACCGAAACGGTGTTGCCGCCTTCGGCATTCGTCCGCCGCACGACGGCGATCGCGGCTGACGATCGGTTCCGGAAACACGAATGCTGTTCAACGTCGAGATAGACATCGGGGAGAAGATCATCGGCTACCTCGTCCCGGATTCCTTCTCAGGCAGGGCCGAGATCGTCGTGACACGGGGAGAGGAGGAACTCCTCCGTAAGCCGACGAGCGATCCGAGAGGGGCTCTGGTCACGGCAGGACGGCACGAGAGCGGCCTCTGCGGGTTCGAAATCGATGAGACGATGATCCCTGGCCTGAACGGCATCGAGGAACTCGAGATCCGCGATGCCGAGTCAGGGATCATCATCTTTCGGCGCAGACGTCCCGAGAGATTGGTTCATCAGAAGATGTTTCGCCTAGAAACTCAGCTTCTCCCCTTGCTTCGCCTCGACCAGGCCATGCAGGGCCACTTTCAGTTTTATTTCCCAAGCATCGAAAGGTACGGGCTGGAAACGACGCACCAGATGTTCCTGATGAACGGGACGGAGTCTGTCTTCGCCAGCGGGCGCATGTCACACAAGTCGATTGAGTATTATCTCGGCCAAGGCTACAAGACCATAGCCCTCATACGAGATCCGTTCGAGGAGCTCGCAGAGAGGGTTCTTGTCTTGCGTCAGATCGCAGAGACCGATCGAAACTTCCTCGGAATGCGAGACGCCGTGCTGTTCGAGGCGGCAACGCTGTTCTCGTGCGAGCTCCAGCTGGAGCAGGATAAGAACCTGAAGCGGGCGTTCAAGCATATCACCCCTGAAGTGGCTGCCGTGTTGGGCGACCCACTGGTCCGTCAGCTCACGACGCGGTTGCCCGACGAACCTGTGACCGTTTCCTCGGTGAGCGCAGCGCTCGACGTGCTTGCCTCATTTGAGACGGTCGGGTTGCGGTCGCAGCCGAACACGTTCCTTGAAGCGGTCGCGGAGGGCTTGTTGATCAGCCTCGAGGAGTTTCCATCCATCGACCCGATCCCGGTCACTCGGGAGCTTGCTCTTCGGCTCAAGGCCTGCCCGCCGGTCGAGGCTCTCCTCGAGCATGACCTCCTACTCTACGACCAAATCAGGACCGCCTTTGAAAAGTCCGGAAGCGAAGGCTAAATGCATCCCGACCGCCGCATCCCGTTCGCAGGGTTTCGGCAGGTCCCCGCTGGAATCCTGAGAGTCAATGACGCAGCGGCAATCGTTTTCTGATCCCGCGGTCACCGTCACGGGCGAGATCGTTCAGGTCTCTCCGGGGCAAAGATCGCTGGCGCCCGAAGCGCAACCCGGGCGTGATGTAAGTCGTCTGGTTCGGACACAGCCCGCGGCCATCGTGCCGGATCTGGAGTACGAGCCGCGGACGGGCTCTCGCCTGAGTCGCCGGTTCGCCCTGTGGTTCAGCTTCTTCCTGTTCGTGTTAGCGCCCACGATCGCCAGTGTCGTCTATTTCGCGTTCATCGCGTCGGACCAATATGCGGCCGAGATGCGGTTCGTGGTTCGTCTGGGACCTCAGCAGGAAAGCTCCTCGAACTCGGCCCTTTCCACCCTTGTGACGGCCATGGCCGGCAACGCCGCATCTGTATCCGCTGGTTCGACGGAAGACGCTTACATCGTGGCCAGCTACATCCACAGTCGCGCCATCCTGGACGATGTGGTGAAGGCCGTGAACCTCCAGGACATTTTCTCGCGACCGGAGGCCGACTTCTACGCGCGGCTGAAGCCGAATGCGACCTCCGAGGAGGTCGAGGATTACTGGGCCAAGATGGTCTCGACCTATATCGACTCCCAATCCGGAATCGTGACCGTGAAAGTGAGGGCGTTCCGGCCCGAAGATGCTGTTCTCCTCGCGACCACCATCGGGATGCTAAGCGAGAAGCTTGTCAACGAGATCGCGCTCCGGGCTCGGCAGGATGCCCTTCGGCGCGCCACGGACGAGGTCAGCCGCGCTCAGAACCTAGTCTACGCGTCACTCTCGGAGATGGAGCGGTTTCGGAACACGCAAGGGATGATCGATCCGGTCCAAGCCGCCACAGATACCGGCAAGCTCCTAGTGGCCGTTCTGGGCGAGGAGCTTGCGGTCGAGAATCAGGTCTTCGTCGCGCGCCGCTCGTTGAGCCCGGATTCGCCGTCCGTCCGGAACTTGCAGTCCAAGCTCGACGGCCTCAAGCGGCAATCGGCAGCCCTCCGCCAGCAAATCGCCGGAAACAAGTCGACAAGCGGCAGCAACGTCGCGAGTGCGATCGCCAAATACGAGGAGCTTGCGGTCAAGCAGAAGCTCTCGGAAAGCCTCTATACTTTGGCGGAGAACGGGCTCGACCGTGCGCGCCGAACCGCCGAGTCGCAATCCGTCTACCTGACCATGTTCGTCAAGCCGGGCTTGCCGGAGGAGTATAGCTACCCGAAGCGGTTCGTGTTTCCGAGTGTGATCGCGGTCAGCTGCCTGATCCTGTGGAGCATCGGGGCCCTAATTGCTGCCTCGATCGAGGACCACCGCATCTAGCCTAGCCGCGTCCCCGGGGCCGCGGCCCCGCTCATCGCGCGCTCGGTGACGCGCCGGCCTTGTCCCGGCGGGTCACTCGACTCCAGAGGGAGGGGCGCGACCATGTCGGCCGCTCGACGGGTGGCTCGGATCCATCCAGGAACAGACGATAGGCCGGATTGTCGGTCTCGTCGCTGTACGGGAACCCCAAGGCGTCGAGCGCGCGTGCGAAGGCGGGCCGCTCGGCCTTGGGCACCTGGATGCCGGCGAGCACGCGGCCGTAATCCGCGCCGTGGTTTCGATAGTGGAACAGGGTGATGTTCCAGTCGGGCGCCAGGCTCTCCAGGAAGCGCAGGAGCGCGCCCGGTCGCTCGGGAAACTGGAAGCGGCACACGATCTCGTCGGGAATGCCGCGCCCCTGGGGGCCGCCGGCCCGACCGCCAACCATATAGCGCGCATGAAGCTTGGCCATCTCGTTGTCGCTCATGTCCACGACGGGATAGTTCTCGGCCCTGAGCGCGGCGATGATCTGCCCCTTCTCATCCGGGCGCTTCAGCTCCACGCCGACGAAGATGTGGGCGGCGCTCCGGTCGGCGTAGCGGTAGTTGAACTCGGTGACCGAGCGGCTGCCGAGGAGCTGGATGAAACGCCGGTAAGATCCTGTCATCTCGGGGATCGTGACCGCCAGCAAGGCCTCGCGGCCCTCGCCGATCTCGGCCCGCTCAGCCACGTGGCGGAGGCGGTCGAAATTCAGGTTTGCGCCCGAATTAACGGCGACGAGCGCGCCGGTGCGCGTAGCGCCCCGCGCGGCGTAGACCTTCAATCCTGCGAGCGCGACCGCGCCCGCGGGCTCGGCGATGGCGCGGGTGTCGTCGAAGATGTCCTTGATGGCGGCGCAAATGGCATCCGTGTCGACCGTGATCACCTCGTCCAGGAGGTCGCGGCAGAGCCGGAACGTCTCGACCCCGACCTGCCGGACCGCGACCCCGTCCGCGAACAGTCCGACCACGGGCAGCGCCACCCGCTCGCCGGCCTCGATCGCGGCCTTCATCGAGGCTGCCTCCACCGGCTCCACCCCGATGACGCGGCTCTCGGGCCGCAGGAAGCGCACGATCGCCGCGACGCCGGCCGCGAGCCCGCCTCCGCCGACCGGCACGAACACGGCCTCGATCGGGTCGGCGTGCTGGCGCAGGATCTCGAGCCCCGCCGTGCCCTGGCCGGCGATCACGTCCGGATCGTCGAAGGGGTGGATGAAGACCGCGCCCGTCTCCCCCTCGACCCGGCGGGCCTCGGCATAGGCCTCGTCGTAGGTCTCGCCATGCAGGACGACATTCCCGCCACGCGACCGCACGGCCTCGACCTTGATGGCCGGCGTGGTGGTCGGCATGACGATCGTCGCCCGGATGCCGAGCCGGGCGGACGCCAGCGCCACGCCCTGGGCGTGGTTCCCGGCCGACGCACAAATCACCCCTCGGGACAGCTCGTCGGGTGAAAGTCCGGCGATCTTGTTATACGCGCCTCTGATCTTGAACGAGAAAACCGGCTGCAGGTCCTCGCGCTTCAGCAGAACCGCGGCGCCGAGCCGCCCGGACAGCCGCGGCATCGGGTCGAGGGGGCTCTCGATCGCGACGTCATAAACGCGGGCCGTCAGGATGCGGCGAACGGTGTCTTGCATGACGGGCTTGTGCGCCAGGTGGCCGGGCCCGGCAAGCGGGACGTCGCCGGATGCTGAAAGGCGCCTGAAGCCCCGCCAGGGCCGGAACATGCAACGCGCATCCCGGGTTCTGCCACGATCCATCAAGGGCCGCGTGTTCGGCCCGGGCTGCGGAGCTAGATGACCCGACCGATCGAAATCTTCGTCGACGCCGACGCCTGTCCCGTGAAGGACGAGGTCTACCGCGTCGCGGCCCGGCACGGGCTGCAGACCTACGTCGTCGCGAACAGCTTCATCAACGTGCCACGCGATCCCGCGATCGAGCGCGTCCTCGTCGGGGCGGGTTTCGACGCGGCGGACGATTGGATCGCCGAGCGGGCGGGGCGCGGCGCGGTCGTGATCACCGCGGATGTGCCGCTGGCGCATCGCTGCGTCTCGGCCGGCGCCGACGCGATCGCGCCGACCGGCAAGGCCTTCACGGAGGCCTCGATCGGCATGGCGCTCGCGACCCGGGACCTGCTCGCGGGCCTCCGCGAAGCCGGCGCCGTGACGGGCGGCCCCGCGCCGTTCTCGCGGCGCGACCGCTCCGCCTTCCTGTCCGCCTTGGACGTCGCGATCGTCCGGCTGAAGCGGGCGGGGTTCGGAGCCGCCTGAGCCTCAGTGGATCTCCGGCTCGGCGATGCCGCCGGCGCCTTCGAGGAAGTCGAAATCGCAGCCCTCATGCGCCTGCCGCACATGCTGGGCGAAGAGCCGGTTGTAGCCGCGCGGGTAGTCCGGTCGGGGCGGCGTCCAGGCGGCGAGGCGGGACGCGATCTCCTCGTCGGCGACATGCAGGTGGATCGAGCGGGCCGGCACGTCAACCGTGATCACGTCGCCGTTGCGGACGGCCGCGAGCGGGCCGCCGATCGCGGCCTCCGGCGAGACGTGCAGGATGCAGGCGCCGTAGCTCGTGCCGCTCATGCGGGCGTCCGAGATGCGCACCATGTCGCGCACGCCCTGCTGGAGCAACTTCTTCGGCAGCGGAAGCATGCCCCATTCGGGCATGCCCGGCCCGCCGATCGGCCCGGCATTGCGCAGCACCAGCACCGTGTCGGCGGTGGCGTCGAGGTCGGGGTCGTTCACGGCCGCCGACATCTCGTCGTAATGGTCGAAGACGAGGGCAGGGCCGGTATGCTGGAGAAGCCGCGGCTCGGCGGCCGGCGGCTTGATCACGCAGCCATGCGGGGCGAGGTTGCCGTACAGGATGGCGGTGCCGCCGGACGCCGCGATGGGCTTGTCCAGCGGGCGGATCACGTCGTCGTCGTGGACCCGCGCGGCCGCGAACCCCTCGCCGAACGGCCGACCCGAGACTGTGGCAGCGTCGAGGTGGAGGAGAGACTCGAGCCGTTTCAGCAGCGCGCGCGTGCCGCCCGCGATGTGGAAATCCTCCATCAGCCAGGCGCCGGACGGCCGGATGTTGGCGATGACGGGCACCTTCTGGGCGAAGGTGTCGAACTCGTTCAGATCGACCGGGATCCCGGCCCGGGCCGCCATGGCGACGAGATGGATCATCGCGTTCGTCGAGCCGGCGAGCGCGTTGTGAACGACGAGCGCGTTCTCGACCGAGCGCCGGTCGAGGATGTCGGAGGGCTTCAGGTCCTCCCAGATCATCTCGACGATGCGCCGCCCGCAGGCGCTCGCCATCCTGGGATGGTCGGCATCGGCAGCCGGGATCGATGCGGCTCCGGGCAGCGTCAGCCCGAGCGCCTCGGTGATGATCGTCATGGTGGAGGCCGTGCCCATCGTCATGCAGGTGCCGGCCGAGCGCGCGATGCCGGCCTCCATGTCGTTCCATTGCTGGTTCGTGATGGTCCCGGCTTCCTTCTCGGCCCAGTATTTCCAGACGTCGGACCCGGAGCCCAGGAAGGTGCCGCCGGAATGGCCGCGCATCATCGGGCCGGCCGGCATGTAGACGAAGGGCAGGCCCATCGATATCGCGCCCATCACGGTCGCGGGCGTGGTCTTGTCGCAACCCCCCATGAGGACCGCCCCGTCGACCGGATGCTGGCGCAGGAGCTCCTCGGTCTCGAGCGCGAGCAGGTTGCGGTAGAGCATGGTGGAGGGCTTGGTGAAGCTTTCGGACAGCGAGAGCGCCGGCAGCTCGACCGGGAAGCCGCCGGCCTGCCACACGCCCCGCTTCACGTGCTCGACCCGGGCCTTGAAGTGCTGATGGCAGGGTTGCAGGTCGCTCCAGGTATTGATGATGGCGACGATGGGCTTCCCCATGAAGTCCTCGCGCTCATAGCCCATCTGGAGCGCGCGCGAGCGGTGCCCGAAGGACCGCATGTCCTCCGGCGCGAACCAGCGCTGGGAGCGGAGGTTGGCGAGGGTCTTGCGGGGCTTCGTCACGTCATCTCTCCTTCGCCACGTACCAGCCGAGGTCGGGGCGACGCACCGAGTCCCAGGAACACGATCAAAGCCCGATTCAGGCGCGACATGTCCGTCTCGCTCAGACGTCCGATCCGCGAGCCGACCTTCGATCTCGGCACGGTCGTGATCTTGTCGACCATCAACCGAGACATGTCTCGCAGGCCGTTCCGACTGCTCGGTTGGACGTCGAGACGGACCAAAGGCGCATCCGCCGGATTCGTGGTCAGGAAGCAGATCGTGACCGACCGTGTGGCCTCGAAGGCGTCGTCTTGAACAACGACAGCGGGTCGGGGCTTGCCGGCGTAATCCTGGCCGCCCGCCACGGTCCAGACCTCGCCCCTCCTCACTCCATTCGATCCGAAACCGCATCGATGAAGGCCTGATCTTCCGCCTCTTGCGGGCTCGACGCGATCACCAGCGATTGCCGACGCGCTTCCGCCTGGAAGGCAGGCGAGCTCACGTCCGGAACCCAGAGCTGGATCGGTCGCAACCCTTGCGCTCGCAAACGCGAACGGTGTTCGCTGACGCGCTCTCGCGACCGCTTGGCCTTCCCTGGTTCAACCACCGCCGGTGATCCTCGTTACATGTAACCTATGCCGGCCGCTCCTCCGCGGCAAGCGACCCTCATCGCCTATTCACCTTCCGCCACGCCGCGAAATCCACGTTCGTCGCATCGTCCGTCGGCGGGTAGAGGCCAAGGATCGAGCGGCCCTCCATCACCTTCTCCAGCACGAAATCCTCGAAGGCCGTCATCTCGACGGCCTCGTCGGCGAGCTCGTCCGCGAGATGGGCCGGGAGGACAAGGACGCCCTCTCCGTCGCCCACCACCACGTCGCCCGGGAAGACGGGCGCGTCGCCGCACCCGATCGGGACGTTGATGTCGATCGCCTGGTGCAGCGTCAGGTTGGTCGGGGCGGCGGGCCGGCTGTGATAGGCCGGGATGGCGAGCCCGGCGATCTCCGGCGTGTCGCGGAAACCGCCATCGGTGACAATACCGGCGACGCCCCGCACCATAAGCCGCGAGATCAGGATGCCGCCCGCGGACGCCGCCCGCGCATCCTTGCGGCTGTCGATGACGAAGACGGCGCCGGGCGGGCAGTCCTCCACGGCCTTCCGCTGCGGATGGCCCCGGTCGCGGAACACGGAGAGAGGGTTCAGGTCCTCCCGGGCCGGCATGTAGCGGAGCGTGAAGGCCTCGCCCACCATCGGGCCCGCCGCCGGATTGATCCGCTGCACGTTCTGGATCCATTGCTGGCGGAAGCCGCGCTTGAAGAGCGCGGTCGTCAGCGTCGCGGTCGAGACCGTCTTCAGCTTGTCGCGGGTGGCGGGGGAGAGGGGCATGGTCTCAATTTTTGCTGTCAATCCGGGTTCTCGCCCGCAGGCGAGAACCCGGAACCTATGGCTGACGTCTAACTGTTCGTGGGTTCCGGGTTCGGTGCTGCGCACCGCCGCCGGAATGACGGGTAGATGTGGCCCGAGAGTTCCTGGGAGGCGCGGATGACCTCGTCCGGCTTGGCCGGCCGAGGTCAGTTCTGCAGCGCGCCCGTGGCGGCGTCGATCGCCACGACCTTGCCGCCCTTGACGAGCGCGACCTGGAGAACGGCGTTGGAGCCGCCCTTCGCGTCGACGCTTTTGATGTTGGCGGGGTTTCGGTTCGTCGGAAGCGCCGCGAAGGCGTCCGACAGCTTGGCCTGGATCTTGGCCGCGTCCGTGGTCGTTCCAGCGAGCTTCATCGCCTCGGCGAAGGCGTGGAGGGCGCTGTAGTTGTAGGCCCCCTCGGAGCCCGGGTCCTTGTTGTAGATCTTGCGGAACCTGGCCACGAAATCCATCGGGCCCGGGCGCATGTCGAACACCGTCGGCAGGGTGCCGATCGAGCCCTCCAGCATCTGATAACCGCCGAGCACGGCCGCCATCTCGTCGAGCTTGGCCTGGTCCATGATGATAAACCCGCCCTGGAAGCCGAGCTCGCGGGCCTGCTTGGCGACGAGCGCCGTCGGCTCCGACGCGCCGCCGATGAACATGACGTCGGGCTTTGCGGCGATCACGCGGCTGACGCCCGAGTAGAAGTCGGTGTCCTTGTTGTAGGACATCGGGTTCTCGGTCACCACCGTGCCTCCGGCCTGCTTCCAGGCGGGGGTCATGAGGGCCGCCCAGGCCTTGGCGTAGTCGTGGTCGGCTCCCGCCATGCCGAGCTTCTTGCCGAAGGCGTCCATCTCGGTCTTGATGAAGGGCGGGAGGTAGCCGGCGAACGAGGGTGGGATGCGCAGCGTCAGCTTGTTCCCGCGCTCAGTCATCTGCGGCACGCTCGTATAGGCCGCCACGATGAAGCCGTCCTGCTCGTTGAAGGCCTGCATGGCGAAGTTGCCGCCGGAATGGGGGCAGAACACGACGGCCGCCTTGTATTGCGACCGCAGGCGCTTCGCGTTCACGGCCGCTTCGGACGGCGCATACTTATCGTCGAGGGCGACGACGTCGATCTTGTACTTCTTGCCGCCGACCTCGAAGCCGCCGGAATCGTTGATCTCCTTCGCGGCCATCTCGAGGCCGGTCAGCGTGTTCTTGCCGTAGAGGGCGGCGCCGCCCGACAGGGGCCCGGTCCAGCCGATCGTGACCGTCTCCTGGGCCCGCGCTCCGCCCGTCATCGCGGTCGCGAGGGCGGCTCCCGCCACTCCGATCGCGGCCCAGCGTCTCGTCATCGTCATCGCGTCACTCCCTGTCTTTGGATGGCTCTCGGGCGCTTGCCGGCCAGCGTCTCGTGCCGCCATCGGGACCCAGTCGCCGCCCGCGGTCAAGCCCCGATATAGGCCTTGCGGATCCGCTCGTCGCCGAGAAGGGCGTCGGGGGCGCCCTCGATTACGATATGGCCGTTCTCGAGCACGTAGGCCCGGTCGGCGATCTGCAGCGCCGCGAAGGCGTTCTGCTCGGCCAGCAGCACCGTCGTGCCGGCCTTGTTGATCGCCTTGATGGCCAGGAGGACCTGCTTGACCAGGAGCGGCGCGAGGCCGAGCGAGGGCTCGTCGAGGAGGAGCACCTTCGGCCGGCCCATCAGCGCGCGCCCGATCGCGACCATCTGCTGCTGCCCGCCCGAGAGCGAGCCGGCGGTGTCGTGCTGCTTCTCGCGCAGGACCGGGAACATGCCGAAGACCTCGTCCAGGCCGGCCTTCGAGGGTCCCGGGTCGCGGCGGTGCACAAAGGCGCCAAGCATCAGGTTCTTGAGGACGGACATGCCCGGGAAGAGCTTACGGCCCTCCGGGCATTGCACGAGCCCGGCCTCGACGATCTCGGAGGGCTTCTTCCCGGCAAGGTCCTTGTCGCCGAACCGCACCCTGCCGGCCTTCAGCTTGCGCAGCCCGCTGATCGCCAGGAACAGCGACGACTTCCCGGCCCCGTTGGCGCCCAGCATGACCACGAGCTCGCCGGCATCGACCCGGATGGAGACGTCCGAGAGCGCTCGGTAGCTCCCGTAATCGAGCGTCGCGCCCTCACACAGCAGCATGGTCGGCCCCGGTCGGCGCGTGGTCCGCGCCGGTCGGGGCCTGATCGGCCCCGAGATACGCCTCGATCACCTTCGGGTCGCGCGACACGGCGGCGGGCGCCCCCTCCGCGATCTTCTCGCCGTGGTCGAGCACCACGATGTGGTCGGCGAGCCCCATCACCATGCCCATCTTGTGCTCGATGAGGCCGACGGTCAGGCCGGTCTCGGCCATCTTCCGGATCAGCTTCGCGAGACCCACCGTCTCGTCTGGGTTCACGCCGCCCGCCGGCTCGTCGAGGAGCACGATGCGGGGCTCGGTCGCGAGCGCCAGCGCGAAGGCGACGCGCTTCTTCTCCTCCTGGCTGATATCGGCCACGACCCGGTCGGCCGCGCCCTCCAATCCGACGAAGCGGAGCGCCTGCTCGGCCTTGAGACGGCACTCGCGCTCGTCCTCCCTCAGCTGGCGGGTGCCAAGCACGACGTCGAGCAGCGTCGATTTGGTCCGCAGCCGGTGGCCGACGATCAGGTTGTCGAGGACGCTCGCATCCTCGAACAGGGTCGTGGTCTGGAAGGTGCGGGCGAGGCCGAGGCCGGCGACGCGGTCGGGCCGCATGCCGGTGACGTCCGTCCCGTCGAGCCGGATCGTGCCGGAGGTGGGCCGATGCGTCCCGGCCGCGAGATTGAAGAAGGTCGTCTTGCCGGCCCCGTTCGGACCGATCACGGCCGTGATCTGCCCGCGCTTGAAGGTCGTCGTGACGTCCTTCACGGCCGCGAGGCCGCCGAAGCGCTTGGTCAGCCCGGTGGCCTCAAGCATGGGCGGGCGCCCGCGGCTTCGTCGTCGCGGCCCCGGCGGCCGCGGCGTCGGCGCGGGCCGCGACGGCGCGGGCGCCGGCGTCCCGCGCCTGCCGGGCCTTCAGCGTGCCGATGATGCCCTTCGGCAGGAACATGACGAGCACGATCAGGAGCGGGCCGAAGACGAGCAGCCGATAGTCCTGCAGGAACTGGAGCGACTGCGTCGCCCAGGTCAGGAGGATCGCCCCGATCACGGGGCCCGACAGGGTGCCGAGCCCGCCGACCAGGATGAAGGCGATCATGTCGAAGGCGTTCGCCTCCGACGCGATGGCCGGGCCGATGAAGCGCACGAAGCCGGCGAACAGGGCGCCCGCATAGCCGGCATAAGCCGTCGAGATGACGAAGGCCGTGACCTTGGTGCGCATCAGCGGCACGCCGAGCGATTCGGCCAGAGCCTCGCCGTTCCGGATGGCCATGAAGGCGCGCCCGAGCAGCGAATGGACGATCCTGTCCATGAGGACGAGCGCGATCACCAAGAAGAACAGGACAAGGTAGTATTGCGAGATCGAGGTGTCGAAGCGGATCGGGCCGATCCCGGTCGGGGCCGGGATGCCGATGATGCCCACGACCCCGTGCGTCAGGGCGTCCCATTTCTCGATCACGAGCCAGATGATGATCCCCACGCAGAGGGTGAAGATGGCGAAGTAATCGGCCCTGAGCCGGAGCGACACGAGCCCGGCCAGGAACCCCATCGCGGCCGCGATCACGCCCGCCAGCGCGAAGGCGATCCAGTAGGGGATTCCGTAATCCACCGTCATGATGCCGAGCCCGTAGGCGCCGATCGCCATGAACCCGGCATGGGCGAGGTTGAGCTGGCCCGTATAGCCCAGGATGAGGTTCAGGCCGACGGACGCGATCGCGTAGATGAAGGCGAGCGCCATTACGTAGATGAAGTAGTCGTTCGGGACCAGAAATGGATACACTACTGCCGCCAGTAACGAAGCGCCGGCCATGAAACCACGTGAATGCAAGGAGCGCTCAACCACCCATCGCGCAACGGTGCGGGTCATCGGGCGGGGCTCGGGAACAGGCCCTGCGGCCGGACCGACAGGATCAGGACGAGCGCCGCGAAGGCGATGATGTCCTTCATGTCGGTCGAGATGTAGAAGGCCCCGAAGCTTTCGGCGAAACCGATCACCATGCCGCCGACGATCGCGCCCGGCACCGATCCCATGCCGCCGAGGATGATGATCACGAAGGCCTTCAGGATCACGAGGTTTCCCATGCCGGGAAAGACGAGGTTGATCGGCGCGAACAGGACGCCCGCGATCGCGGCCAACGCCCCCGAGATCGCGAAGGTCAGCATCGACACCCGCTCGAGATCGATCCCGACCAGCGAGGCGCCCTCCCGGTTCTGGGCCATGGCCACGATGGTCGAGCCCGTGACGGTCCTCTTCAGGAAGAGCTGAAGGGCGATCATCAGGATCAGGGCCGCCGCGATGATGATCGCCCGCTGGGTTTGCAGGAAGATGCCCGCGATCGAGATGGCGCCCGGAAGGGGCGGCTGCAGGCGATGGAACTCCGCCCCCCAGATCGCCTGCGTCAGCGCCTCGAAGAAGAGCAGGATGCCGATCGCTGCGATCATGTCGTGGAGGGGCGGGGAATCCCGTAACCGGCTGAAGACGAGGCGCTCCGAGAGGACCGCAATGGCGGCCGTGACCAGGGCCGCGCCGAGGAGCGCGACCCAGTAATTGCCGGACAGGCGCCCCGTGATGAAGAAGGCCGCATAGGCGCCGACCATGAACAGGGCGCCGTGCGAGAAGTTCGGGATATGCAGGATGCCGTAGACGAGCGTCAGCCCGAGCGCCACCAGGCTATAGACGCTGCCGAGCGCCAGGCCGTTCAGGGCTTGAGACAGGAACAACGACACGCCGCGACCCGCTCCATCGGCCGCGTCCGCCCCTCGCAAGACCCTGCCCGGCTGGCGCGGATGCCGCGCCGGCCCGTCACGGGCCGCCGAGATGGATGCGCCGGGAGACCGGGCCTTCCTCCAACCTGTCCGGCGACGCCGCCGTCCGGACGTTCCCGGGCCGCTTACCCGCGGCCTCGATCTGCTCGGGAACCTTGTCATCAAGCCGGAAGGTGGTCAATCAGGCGAAGGGCGAGGCTCCGAGGCGGGACGCCGCCCTGAAGTGAGGTGGGCACATGCGGCTTTCGACGGCACTGGCCGTCGCCGCGGCGGGGTTCGTCACGGGGCTCGCGGCCCCGGAAGCGGTCGCCCAGGCGAGGGCGGACGGGAATTATCCGACGATCCTCGCCTGCGAGGCGGCGTCCGGCGTGCCGGCCTCACGCGACACCTTCACGCTCACGGTCGCGGCCGGCCGGGCGAGCTATTCGATTGCCGGACGGGAGACCGGAGACGGCGCGGTGAGCGCGGGCCGGCTGACGCTCACCGGCCGGGGCGGCGGCTCGCGGCCCTACGAGGCGCGCTATTCCGGCGAGATCGGCGGCCGCGGCGGCCTGCTCGTCGGAATCCAGACCCGGGGCTCGGCCCGCCGCGCCTGCCAAATGACTGTCGGGGACGGCCGGGGGTAGGTTTCGCGCAGCGATCGCCGCGCAGCGATCGCCGCGTCGCGTCGCCGGCGCCGAGGCTGGCCATTTCAGCACGGAAACCGCTGCGCGAAGCTCCACTCCGTCATTCCGGGGCTCGCCGGAGGCGAGAACCAGGAAACCACAACTGGTTGAGACAAAAGGGGCACCGTCCGAAGCGCTCACCCGATCGTGGGTTCCGGGTTCTGCTTCGCAGCCCCGGAATGACAAGGAGGCTCCGTGCAAAGGTCTTCGAGGCACGCCAGGTCCGAGATGCTACCACTCAGGGCCGAAGCCTGTGCAGAGCCCTCAGACCCCGTTGAGCATCCTCGAGCGAGCCGACGACCGTGAAGCAGGTGAAGGTGTGATCGCCGGCCTGGCCGTTCTTCCGGCGGAACACGCAGTTCCACTTCACCGTCGCGTTGCCCGGCTTGCGCAGATGCGCGAACCGAAACCGGCCATAGCCGGCGCCCGGAAAATCTGTCTGAGGCAGCCCGGGGCTGTAAACGCCCATCGCGTGCGCGCCGTCCGGCGTCGAGAGGATGACCGGAAGCTCCTGCTCTCCCGGGCCGTCGGTGAGGGGTGAGAGCTGGTTCGTGGCCGGATCGAAGGTCCAGAATCGCGAGAAGTCGGGCGGCATGTAGCCGGTCACGACCTCGAACGTGCCGACGCCGAAAGGCTGCGGCACGCCGAACGTGACCCGATGGGAGATCGCGTTCGCGATGCCCGCGGCCCCGATGGCGACGCGCTTGTCCAGGGTGTAGCCGGCCCGCGTCGCGTCGTATCTGGCCGGCTTGGTCGGGCAATCCCTGGCCGCCCGCTGCGGGCCGAACCAGAAGGCCATCTCGGTTTTCGTCTCGATCCAGTTCGGACCCGCTCGCAGGTTCAGGAGGAGGCTCGAGGAGGTCTCGCCGACGAAGTCGTCGACGGACCCTGCCTCGGTGGGGTTGAAACACTCGCCATATCCGTCGAAGGACGCGGCGGATTGCAGCTCGCGGCCATGATCGTAGGCGTTGACGAATTGCCGACCGTTCCAGACGAGGCTGTCGATCGCGCCCGCGGTGCGGGACGAGGCGCCGATGACGATCTCGGAGCCCCCGAAGGGCCTGCTGATCTCGACCCGGCGAGAGGGGCTCGGCCAAATGATCGAGGCCGCATCCTCCGCCCGCGCCGAGATGCCGACGGGGTCGAACGGGTTCGGACAGAGACCGGCAGAGCAGGAGGCCGCGAGACCGAACAGGAACGCGCGCTTCAGAAGGTTCATGCGGAGTTTCCGGAAGCGTAACGGGCGGCGTCTCCTCATAGGAAGCTCTGCGGGTCGACGTCCACCGCGACCCGGACGGAGCCGCGCGGCTTCTCGGCCCGAAACAGCCATTGCCGCAGATAATCCTGCAGGTTCACGGCCCGTGCGGTCTTCACGAGCAGGCGGAAGCGGTGGCGGCCGCGGATGAGCGCCAGCGGGGCTTCGGCCGGGCCCAGCACGGTGACGCCCGGCGGCGGGTCGGCCGCGCGCGCGAGGGCGCGCCCGTGGGTCTCCGCGGAGGCGCGGTCGGCGGCCGACACGATGAGCGCCGCGAGGCGGCCGAAGGGCGGCAGGCCCGCGGCTTCGCGCGCGGCGGTCTCCTCGGCGTAGAAGCGCTCGGCCTCGCCCGAGATCAGCGCCGCGATGACCGGGTGCTCGGGCTGGTAGGTCTGGACCAGCGCCCGGCCGGGCTTGGCGCCCCGTCCCGCCCGGCCGGTCACCTGCTGCAGGAGCTGGAACGTGCGCTCTGCGGCGCGCGGGTCGCCGGAGGTGAGCCCGATATCGGCGTCGAGCACGCCGACGAGCGTCATGGCCGGGAAGTTGTGGCCCTTGGCGACGAGCTGGGTCCCGACCACGATGTCGGCCTCCCCGGCCGCGACCGCGGCGAGCTCGGCGCGGAGCCGCTCCGCGCCGCCCGGGAAGTCGCTCGACAGGACGATGCGGCGGCGCTCGGGAAACAGCGCCGCGACCTCCTCGGCGATGCGCTCGACGCCGGGGCCGCAGGGCACCAGCGTGCCGAGGCCCCCGCACGCCACGCAAGCTTCGGGCACGCGCTCGGCATGGCCGCAATGGTGGCACACGAGCGCGCGCCGGAAGCGGTGCTCGACGAGCCAGGCGGAGCAGTTCGGGCAGGACGAGCGATGGCCACAGGAGCGGCAGAGCGTGAGCGGCGCATAGCCGCGCCGGTTCAGGAAGAGGAGCGCCTGCTCGCCGCGGTCGGTGGTGGCCCGGAGGTCGTCGACGAGGCGCGGCGACAAGAACCGGCCTGGGGTAGGGGGATCCGCCCGTAGGTCGATCGGGGTGATGTCCGGCAGCCGGCGGCCGCCGAAGCGCTCCGGCAGCGCGACCCGACTGTAACGCCCGCGACTCACGTTCACCCGGGTCTCGATCGAGGGCGTCGCGGAGGCGAGAACGACTGGGCAGCCCTCGAGCTGGCCGCGGACGATCGCCATGTCGCGGGTATGATAGCAGACCCCGTCCTCCTGCTTGTAGGCCGCCTCGTGCTCCTCGTCGACGACGACGAGCCCGAGGTCCTGGAAAGGCAGGAACAGCGCGGAGCGCGCACCTGTCACGACCTGTACGGCGCCTGTCGCGACACCTCGCAGGATCCTCTCACGCCGCCTGGCGCCGATCGCCGAGTGCCACGGTGCTGGGCGGACGCCGAACCGCGCCGCGAAACGCTCCAGGAACACGGAGGTGAGCGCGATCTCGGGCATCAGGATCAGGGCCTGCCGGCCCAAGCGCAGCGCCTCCGCAACGGCCGCGAAATAAACCTCGGTCTTGCCCGATCCGGTCACGCCGTCGAGCAGGATCACGGGCGGCGTGGAGCCGGTGGACGGCCCCGCGGCCGTGGCGACCGCGGCCGACAGGGCGGCCGCCGCGGCGCTCTGCCGATCGGACAGGTCGGGATGGCCGTAGGAGGGATCCGGCCGGCCGGCGGTCGCCTCAGGCCGGAGTGCGACCGTCTCCAGCGTGCCCTCGTCGACGAGCCCGTCCACGACCCCGATGCCGACGCCCGCGAGCGCGGCGAGTTCCCGCTTTGGGTGGACGAGGCCGCCCTGCGCCGCCTCGATCACCCGCGCCCGGGAGGGCGTCATGCGGGCGGGCGGCGCCCCCGCGAGCCGCACGCCGACCCGCGCCACCTCGGGGGCGCCGCCGGGCAGCCGCAGCGCAAGCGCGAGCACCGAGCCTTTGGGCGCGAGCGTGTACCAGGCGAGCCAGTCGACGAGCCTGCGGAGCGAGGGGGTCATCGGGGGGGCATCGACCCGGCCCTCGATCGGCTTCAAGTTCGACCCGGCCCCCGCGCGCATGGACCAGACCACGCCGACGCGCGACCGCGGCCCGAGCGGCACCGCGACCACGTCGCCGGGAGCCAGCGTCATGTCATTCGGGACGGCGTAGCTGTAGGTCTGGTCCAGCGCGAGCGGGATCAGGATCTCGGCGACGCGCGCCGTCATTTGCGAAGGCTCAACCCTAACGGCGGACGATGCGTGGACAGAACGGGAACATGACGGCTTCGCGATGAGGAATCAACGGCGCTCTTTACCTCCTCCACAGGGGGAGGTGGCAGGCCCGCAGGGCCTGACGGAGGGGGAGCCCGCGCCGAGACGGTCGTGCCCCCACTCCGCTGGCACCCACCGCGAGCCGGCCGTTGCTTGCTGGGAGGGAGAAGGCCGCCCTCCTCTGGCCGGCGCCTCCGGCCTGCAGCGCGAGGCTGTCGCCTGGCTGTCATCACTCTCGGCCGAGCGTCGCCTCTCGCCGAAGACGGTGGAGGCCTACACTCGCGACCTCCGCCAGTTTGTCATGTTCCTCACCGGGCATCTCGGCGAGGCCCCCTCGCCGGCGAGCGTGATCGGCCTGAAGCCGCTCGACCTTCGTGCTTTCCTGGCGGCGCGGCGTCGGGGGGGGATCGAGAGCCGGTCCCTGATGCGCCAGCTTGCGGCGCTGCGGTCCTTCGCCCGGCATCTCGAGCATGAGGGGTACGGCGCTGCTTCGGCCTTCGCGGCGATCCGCGGCCCCAAGCTCTCGAAAGGCCTGCCGAAACCCGTCGCTGCCTCGGCCGCGCTCGCCATGACGGATGACGCGACTCGCGCCGGCGAAGCGCGAGAGCCCTGGGTGCTCGCGCGCGACGCTGCCGTCCTCGCGCTGCTCTACGGTTGCGGCTTGCGCATCTCGGAGGCGCTCGGCATCCAGCGACGTGACGCGCCGGTCGGCCAGGCCGACGACCTGCGGGTTCTCGGGAAGGGCGGCAAGACCCGCGCCGTGCCGGTCATCGCGCCCGTCAGGCGCGCGATCGAGGCCTATCTCGTGCTCTGCCCCTACCACCTGCCCGAAACCGGGCCGCTCTTCGTCGGCCAGAAGGGGGGGCCGCTCTCGCCGCGCATCATCCAATACGCCGTTGCTGGGCTCCGGGGTGCGCTGGGGCTCCCCGATACGGCCACGCCGCATGCGCTCCGGCATTCCTTCGCGACGCATCTCCTCTCGCGAGGCGGGGAGCTCCGGGCCATCCAGGAACTGCTCGGCCACGCCTCGCTCTCGACGACGCAGATCTACACACAGGTTGACTCGTCCCGGCTGCTCGCCGCCTATGATTCCGCTCATCCGCGAGCGCGGCTGACCGGCTGAGGCGGGCGATGTTTCTGGAACTCCGGGTCCTCTTCTTCGAGGACCTATCGCTCGGCATGACGGAGAAGCTCACGAAGACGGTCGAGTCCTCGGACGTGGTCGGCTTCGCCGAGGTCACGGGCGACCGGAACCCGATCCACCTGTCCGAACATTTCGCGGCCAAGACGCCCTTCGGCGGACGGATCGCCCATGGCCTCTACACCGCCAGCCTGATCTCGGCCGTGCTCGGCACCCGCCTGCCAGGACCTGGGGCGATCTATATCTCGCAGACCCTGAACTTCCGCGCCCCGGTGCGGATCGGCGACACGGTTACGGTCGAGGTCCGGGTCGCCGAGTTGATCGCCGAGAAGCGGCGCGCGCGGCTGCAATGTACGTGCTCGGTCGCCGGAGAGGTTGTGCTGGATGGCGAGGCCTGGGTGAAAGTACCCCTTCGGGACGGACTCTCCCGATAGAGCCTATCCTTCGGGGCGGCCGCAGGCCGAACCCGGACCCATGTCATGGCGAGCCGTGGCTTCCGTGTCCGCCTCGCTGCCCCGGAATGCGCGTCCTCCCCCCCTCGCCCGGACGCCGGCAGCTCACTGCCGGCTGGTCCGGCTCCACCCGCCGCCAGCGGTACGCGACATCACGCCTATGCTATAGCGCGGAAGGGGGGATCGGACCGGCGGAACCCGGCCGAGATCACATGAAACCGGGATCGTGAAGCACGAGGCGTCAGGTCATCTCAGAAGCCGGCCCGGACCGGCTCGAGTCACCTGAAGGCGGGCGAGTCTCAGGCGGCCTGCTTCTCGGCGATTTCGCGCTTCAGCCGCCGCGCCCGCATGGACAGCTCTTGCGAGGAGGCCTTGGTCAGGAAGGAATCAAGCCCGCCCCGATGCTCGACCGAGCGGAGCGCATGCGCGGTAATGCGCAGCCGAAGCGAGCGCCCGAGCGCCTCCGATTGCAGCGTGACGTTGACGAGGTTTGGCAGGAAGCGGCACTTCGTCTTGTGGTTCGAGTGGCTGACGAGGTTGCCGACGAGCACGGCCTTTCCGGTCAGTTCGCAGCGACGGGACATGGTGGCTTTCCTGATATCGAGGCCTACGCCCCTCGGGAGCCAGAGGCCCGCCGCGACCGGCCATCGAGAATGCGATCGTGAAGCACCGGGCTATACGGGAGGGCAGGGGAGGGCGTCAACCGCGATGCCACGTCGCTGCGGCAGAGCAGGGCAGCTGCCGAGGTCAAGCGAACCGCGGTTCGTAGAATACGAAGGCCTCGGCTCGGCGATCCGCCCTCAAGCAACGCTCGGTCGCCTTCAGCTCCGCACCACGACAAGCTTCGGCGAGAAGCTCTGCACGGTATCGCCGTGCTGGTTTTCGGTCAGGCAGCGGATCTCGACCACTGCGCGGTCCGGTTTCGAGCGAGAGGGCGTGATGGCGAGGATCTCGCTCTCAACCGTCAGGGCGTCGCCGGGCCGGACCGGCTTCAGCCAGAGAAGTTCCCCGCCGGTCCCGATGATGCCGCCGGCGAGTGGCAGCCCGCCATCGACCAGGAGCCGCATGGTCATCGCGGCCGTGTGCCAGCCGCTGGCCGCGAGGCCGGCGAAGAGGGTGGGCGCCGCCCCGTCCTCATCGAGATGGAAGGGCTGCGGGTCGAACTCGGAGGCGAAAAGCTTGATTTCGTCCGCGGTCACGACCTTGGTGCCGCTCGTGAACCGCTGACCGACGACGAGCGCCTCGAGACCGATTCTCTCCACGGACATTGCCGCTCCCCGTGTCAGGCCCGCTGGCGGTAGGGCCGTGCCCTCGCTATGCTGGCGGGCCGCTCACGGCCACCTCGGCAGGCTCCCGGGCGAGGTCGCCCGCGAGCGCCTTGGCGATGAGGGCGCGCGTCTCGGCAACGCCGTAGAGAGCCACGAACGAGCCAAATCTCGGGCCTCGTGCCTCACCGAGGAGCACGTTGTAAATCGCCGCGAACCAGGCCTGAGACACTCCCGGGCGACCATCAGGGCTCTTCGACTTGCCGGAGGTGTCCGGAAAACGGCCGCGGCCGACCTCATAGACGATCGCCTGTAGAGCTTCGGCATCGGTCGAGCCCTCTTGGCCGGCCAGCATTCGGTCGAGATCGACGAAGGCGGCGCGCTCGGCGTCCGTCGCGGCCCTGTAGGTTTTGGCCGGACGCACAAAACCCCGGTAATAGGCCACCGCGTGCCCGACGAGGCAGTCGAGGACCGGATGAGTGTCAGGCGACACACCCGGGGCGTAGCGGCGGATGAAGGCCCAAAGGATCGAGCAGTCGTCGGAATTGGCGACGGCCACGAGATTGAGCAGCATCGCGAAGGTGATGGTCGCGGGCCGCTCTCCGGCGGAGATGACGTGCTCGGGCGCGGGGGGCGCGCCGGCATGGATGTGCCAGACCGGGTTGCCGAGCCGCGAGCGCGCGTCCTGCGCGCCGTAGCGGCCGAGGAAGGAGAGGTACTCGTCTACGGCGCGCGGGATGACGTCGAAATGCAGCCGCTTGGCCTCGCGTGGCTTGCCGTACATGAACAGCGCCAGACTCTCCGGCGTGCCGTAGCGCAGCCAATCGTCGATGGTGAGCCCGTTACCCTTTGATTTCGAGATCTTCTTGCCGGCATCGTCCAGGAAAAGCTCGTAATTGAAGCCCTCGGGCGGCTCGGCATCGAGGGCGCGTGCGATCTCGGACGAGAGCTTCACCGAATCGATCAAGTCCTTGCCGGCCATCTCGTAATCGATTCCGAGCGCGGCCCAGCGCATCGCCCAGTCAGGCTTCCATTGCAGCTTGGCCCGGCCGCCGGTGACAGGCGTCTCGAAGCGCTGGCCCGTATCCGGATCGCGCCACACGATCGTGCCGGCGTCGGGCCGGGGCTCGATCGGGACCTGCATCACATGGCCCGTGACGGGGTGAAGCGGCAGGAAGGGCGAGTAGCTCTTCGAGCGTTCCGCCCGCAACGAGGGCAGCATGATCGCCATCACGGCCTCGTAGCGGGCGAGGACGAGACGAAGTATGTCGTCGAAGCGACCGGACCGGTAGCATTCCGTCGCGGACAGGAACTCGTACTCGAACCCGAACGCGTCCAGGAAGGCGCGGAGCTGCGCGTTGTTGTGGGCCCCAAAACTGTCATGCGTGCCGAACGGGTCGGGGACGGCCGTCAATGGTTTGTTGAGATACTGTGCGAGCACGTCTCGGTTCGGGACATTGTCGGGCACTTTTCTGAGCCCGTCCATGTCGTCCGAGAACGCGACGAGACGCGTCGGGATGCGGTCGCCTGTCAGCACCCGGAAGGCATGCCGCACCATGGCGGTGCGGGCCACCTCGCCGAAGGTGCCAAGGTGCGGCAATCCCGACGGGCCGTAGCCCGTCTCGAAGACGGCATGATCCTTTTCGCTGCGCTCGAGGCGGGCCACGAGCTTGCGGGCCTCCTCGAAGGGCCAAGCCGTGGCAGTCTCCGCGGCTTCGATAATGTCTGGGGATGGCGGTGTCATGGACGGCGCGCGTTGCAGAAGGTCCGGGGTCAGCCTCGCGTGAGCGTGAGCGGGGCTCCGGATTTGGATAGGACGCCGGCGAGGCTGCCGCCGGACGATCGCAGGCGTGCTGCGACTGCGCCTCCTGGCTGGTAGAGATATACCTCGCCGTCCCGGAAATCCCAGGCCGTGACGCGGGCGAGGTCCTTGTTGGCGCAGCCGCTCGCCGCGGCGCGATAGAGATCGAGCGAAGGCGTGCTCGTCAGGTTCACGCGGCAACTCGTGCCCGTCGCCTCGCGGGCCGTCCACGCTCCGATTGCAATCAAGCGGGAGGTCCCCGCCGGGGGTGCGGCCTGCGGCTGCCCCCCGAGGGTCTCGATCGGTCCCGGCGAGCCCGGCATCGCCGGAACGGATGCGATTGCCGTCCCCGAGATAGGTGCGAGCGGCTCGGACGTGACGGAGCTGGACGGGACGGCCGTCACGGTCGGTTCGGCCAGGGTCTCAGGCGGCGCGACGCGGGCGGCCACAACCGGCCGGCGCCCGCCGAACCGTCCTGATTCGCAGCCGGCCAGCACCAGCCCGCAGCAGGCGACGGCCGCCAACAGGCTGCCTCTTCGTCGAACAGCTCCGAACCTCATGCGCGCATCACTCCTGGTCGCCCGGCTGGTTGATGGCGGCTCGGGCTCGCCCGTGCAAACGCGACGGCAGGGTTCATCGCCGCGGCCTATGTCTCCACGTTCACATCCGCGGCTTCGCGGGCTTCCCCCGCAAGAAGGCGCTGACCACCATAGCGCGGGCGATATGCTCGGCCATGCAGCGATAGCCGAGATCGTTGAGGTGGAGTTCGTCGGGCGACATGAGCTGGCCTTCCCTGGCCCGCTCGATGAACTCCATAGCCTCGTAGCGACGAACAAGGAGCACGTTCTCAGAATTGGCGATGTCGCGCAACGCAAGCCGGACGGCTCTGTAGTGCTCGTCCTTGCTCACTTTCAGCGTGTATTGGAGGCCGACCAGTACCGTGTCGACCTGCCGCTGCTTCAGCCAGCGTACCGCTTCGCGCACGGTCGCGGTAAAATCCTCGATCGGGATCCGCATAAGGGCGTCGTTGGTGCCGACCTGCCAAAGGACGAGATCAGGCTTCTCCAGACCGACGAGCGTCTTCAGCCGGTCTGCGGTCGCGGATGCGACCTCACCCGAGACGCCACGATTGATGATGACGACGTCGAGACCCTTGAAGGTTCGTTCGAGGATGGATTCGAGCTGGGCGGGGTAGCTGTGCGAGGGCGAGGAGGCGCCGAGGCCGACCGTCGACGAGGACCCGATGGCGAGCACCCGGATCGTGCGACGGGCTTGGAGCTCAGCCTGCAGGTGCGGCAGCGGCGCAGGTGAGGCAATGTCGGCCGCCGGTGCCTCGCAACTCGGACTTAAGGCGGGCGGCCCCGGCACAGGAATGGTTGGCTCGAGAACTTGAGCGAAGAGGCCTGGCGAGAAAACGACGATCGACGTCAGGATCGCGACGGCGAGGGCGCAGGCAATCGCCTGAGCCTGTCTCGCAATTCCGACAGCCATCCCGTCAACCCCAAAACTGCAATTCCGAGGACTAGCACACCCGTGTCCACCCATAAACTCCCGCCGAGTGCGACGCGAACGAGTTGCCCAGCGAGGCTGAGCAGCGACCCGACACAAAAAACGTTGAGCGAATTGCGCCCGAGCAGCGACAGGAAGTCCGTCACCGGGGATAGACTTCCGGCGAGGTATCGGTAAGCGCCCGCGAAGGCGGTCGCCACGGCGAGGAAATGGAGAAGCCTCGCGGGCGATAGGTAGGATTTGTCGAACACGAAGAAGAGCTTCGGATCGGGTACGCGCGTCGGGTCTGGCTCGTAGTCGCTCAGCACGACGAACGCGCCGACCGCGACCGCGATCCAGGCGAGGGGACGCAGCCAGCCGAGGTGATGTCGGACGAGCCCGCCGACCCCGTGGTCGCGCCCGAGCTTGAACCCGAGGACGAAAACGAGCTGCCAGGCGAAAGGGTCGAAGAACCAGACGCCCTCGACCGGCCATGTCGGAAGGTTGATCCTGAAGGTGAGCGCGGCCCCGTAAAGCGCGAGCGAAAGAGGCAGGAGCACGGCGGGCGCGAGCCGATGCACGACCGCCATGATGGGAGCCCCGAACATCAGCACCACGTAGAGCGGAAGGATGTCGAAGAAGCCGAGTTGGTGAGTCAGGAGGACGAGGCCGAGATGGGTTGGCACGGGATCGGCGAATACCGCGGCCGCGTTATGCCACTCGAGCAGAAGCGGGTTCTCCAAGATGATTGCGGTTGCAGCGATCAGCGCGATCGCCAGCATGGTGATCAGGATCTGGGCCGCATAGAGCGTGACCGCGCGCGATCCGAGCCGGAGCACGAGTCGGGCGAGGCCGAGTGGCTCGTTGGCGTTGTCGGCCGTCTGCCGGAGCGCCCAGCCGGCCAGGAAGACGAACAATTCGGCCGAGTCGGACAGCCCGTAATTCCGGTGAGTCACCCGCTCGAACGCGAAGCCCCCCGGGATGTGGTTGACAAAAATCGACACGAGGGCGAACCCGCGCCAGAAGTCGATCTCGTTCGCTGCCCGCATGGCGTGGTCCCGTGCTTCGACGCCTGCATCGCAGCACGCGCGGCCCGACCCCGGGCGAGTCTTATCACACGGCCCGCGTCACCATCATCTTCTTGATCTCGGCGATGGCCTTGGCCGGGTTCAGGCCCTTGGGACAAGCGTTGGCGCAGTTCATGATCGTGTGGCAGCGATAAAGCCGGAAAGGGTCGTGCAGACCGTCGAGCCGCTCGCCGGTCGCTTCGTCGCGCGAGTCGATCAGCCAGCGATACGCCTGAAGCAGCGCGGCGGGTCCAAGAAAGCGGTCGCCGTTCCACCAATAGGACGGGCAGGAAGTGGTGCAGCAGGCGCACAGGATGCATTCGTAGAGCCCGTCGAGCCGGGTGCGATCCTCCGGCGTCTGCTTCCATTCGCTCTCGGGCGCCGGGGTGTCGGTCTGGAGCCATGGCTCGATCGAGGCGTGCTGGGCGTAGAAGGAGGACAGGTCCGGCACGAGGTCCTTGATCACCGGCATGTGGGGCAGCGGATAAATCTTGATGACCGCCGCCTTGCAGTCGTCAATGCCGAGCGTGCAGGCGAGCGTGTTCTCGCCCATGATGTTCATGGAGCACGATCCGCAAATGCCCTCGCGGCAGGAGCGGCGCAGGGTCAGCGTCGGGTCGATCCTGTTCTTGATCCAGAGGAGCGCGTCGAGGACCATCGGGCCGCAATCGTTGCGGTCGACGTAGTAGGTGTCGATGGCCGGGTTTTTCCCGTCATCCGGGTTCCAACGGTAAATGCGGAACTCCTGCAGGCGCGTCGCCCCGGCGGGCTTCGGCCAGGTCGTGCCGTCCGTGTAGCGGGAGTTTTTCGGGAGCTGGAACTGGGCCATCGCTATTCGTCGTCCTCGTCTTCCAGCGCTATGCGCAAATCATTGTTCTCTTCGATGCGCAACATCCGGATGTCACGAACTGAGGGCGTGAACCAGCTGTACCTCTTTGCTAGTCGCTGAACCATGCGCACGCAACGAACGGCATCAATGGTTTCATCACCGAAATACGTGCTGCCTTGCTTCCACTCGAAGCCCCTGCTGGTTAGGAACGTTCGAACATCCGTGTATGCGTTGCGCCAGGAGTTGTTGGGATAAAGCTGTTCCAGCGTTTGCGTGTCGAAGTCGAAGACGATTGCGTACACGCTCGATCTCCTCGCCCGATTGTGTCCGATGCCGATGGCCATGGCGGCCGCCACTAATGCCCGGCGCCTTCGCGCGATGCCGGCTCGACTACGACTGCGTGACCGGCCGCCCGGATCGCCTCCACCAACTCCTCACGGGTCGGGAAGGTAGCGTCCGGCAGGTCGGCGCTCAGCGGCTCGGGATCGGACGAGATGCTCCAGCCGCCATCATAGCCCTGCTTCAGAGCGGCGAGATGGGCGGGCTTGTCGGATAAGAGCTCGACCAGCATGTTGTCTGCGGTGACCTTCAGCTGGGCCATGCCCAAATCCCCTTCCTGGCCAGAGATCGCATTCTCGCCGATCCTGAGCACGCCTGGAGCGAGCGCCCTGCCAAGTTGAACAAAACGTCAACCGCTGCGTACGCTCAATAAACCCGCGCCTTCGGCTCAATATACGCGATGTCGTTCGACATCGTGTAGGTGTGGACCGGACGGTAGTCGATCTTCACCTCGTGCGAGTGCTCGTCCACCCAGGCGAGGGTGTGCTTCATCCATTCCTTGTCGTCGCGGTCCGGAAAATCCTCCCGGGCATGCGCCCCGCGGCTCTCGGTGCGGTTCGCGGCGCTCTCCATGGTGACCACCGCCTGGACGATCAGGTTCTCGAATTCCAGCGTCTCGATGAGGTCCGAGTTCCAGACGAGCGAGCGGTCTGTGACCCGAATGTCGGACTGGCCCCGCCAGACCTCGCCGATCAGGCCGCGACCCTCCTCCAGCACCTCGCCGGTGCGGAAGACCGCGCAGTTGTTCTGCATCGTGCGCTGCATCTTGTCCCGCAGCACGCTGGTCGGCGTGCCGCCGTCGGCGTGGCGGGCGCGGTCGAGGCGGGCGAGCGCCTTGTCGGCGGAACCGGCCGGGAGCTCCGGCTGCCGGCCGCCCTTCTCCACGATCTCGGCGCAGCGGAGCCCGGCGGCCCGGCCAAAGACGACGAGATCGATCAGCGAATTCGAGCCGAGCCGGTTCGCGCCGTGCACCGACACGCAGGCGGCCTCGCCGATCGCCATCAGGCCGGGCACGATGTGGTCCGGGTCCGAGCCCTTCAGCGTCACGACCTCGCCGTGAAAGTTCGTCTGGATGCCGCCCATGTTGTAATGGACGGTTGGGATCACCGGGATCGGCTCCTTGGTGACGTCGACGCCGGCGAAGATCTTGGCGCTCTCGGAGATGCCGGGCAGGCGCTCGTGCAGGATCTTCGGGTCCAGGTGGTCAAGATGGAGGTGGATGTGGTCCTTCTCCTTGCCGACCCCCCGGCCCGCCCGGATCTCCATCGTCATGGAGCGTGAGACCACGTCGCGCGAAGCGAGGTCCTTGGCCGAGGGCGCGTAGCGCTCCATGAAGCGCTCGCCTTCCGAGTTCGTGAGGTAGCCGCCCTCGCCGCGCGAGCCCTCGGTGATGAGGCAGCCCGAGCCGTAGATGCCGGTCGGGTGGAACTGGACGAACTCCATATCTTCGAGCGGTAGGCCGGCGCGGAGCACCATGGCATTGCCGTCCCCCGTGCAGGTATGCGCGGAGGTGGCCGAGAAATAGGCCCGGCCGTAACCGCCCGTCGCCAGGATGGTCATCGCGGCCCGGAAGCGGTGGATTTCGCCCGATTGCATGTCGAGCGCGATCACGCCCCGGCAACGGCCGTCCTCGTCCATGATGAGGTCGATGGCGAAGTACTCGATGAAGAAGTTCGTCTGGTGCCGGACGGCCTGCCCATACAGCGTGTGTAGGATGGCGTGACCCGTGCGGTCGGCCGCCGCGCAGGTGCGCTGGGCGGTGCCCTTGCCGAAATCCGTGGTCATGCCGCCGAACGGGCGCTGGTAGATCTTGCCCTCGTCGGTGCGAGAGAACGGCACGCCCCAATGCTCGAGCTCGTAGACGGCCGCCGGGGCGTTCCGGACCAGGTACTCGATCGCGTCCTGGTCGCCGAGCCAGTCCGATCCCTTGACGGTGTCGTACATGTGCCAGCGCCAATCGTCCGGTCCCATATTGCCGAGCGAGGCCGAGATGCCGCCCTGGGCCGCGACCGTGTGCGAGCGGGTCGGGAACACCTTCGAGATGCAGGCCGTGCGCAGCCCCGCTTCGGAGCAGCCGACCGTTGCCCTGAGGCCCGCGCCGCCCGCGCCGACGATCACGACGTCGAAAGTGTGGTCGATGACGGGGTAGGCGTCGCCGTTGATCCGGGCGGAGCCGTTCGGCGACCTGCCGTCGGAAGTTCCGTTCGTTGCCATGTGACGGGTCTCCTAGATCGGGGGCAACGGCACCCGGCCGACGCTGATCTTCAGGATGGAGAAGAGGCACACGGCCGCAATCGCAACCGCGAAGAAGGTGTTGGCGATGCCGGCCGCGAATTTCAGCATCTTCTGGTGGACGTAATCCTCGACCACGGTCTGCAGTCCGAGCCGCATGTGGTAGGTGACCGAGATCACGAGAAGCGCGAGCAGGATCGCGACGAACGGGTTCGACACGATCCGGATCGCCTCGGGCCAGGGCCGCCCGGCGAGGCTCGCGACGATGATCACGAATGAGATCACGAGCGGTATGTTGGCGACGGCCGACAGGCGATGGGTGTACCAGTGCTCGACCCCGTGATGGGCGGCGCCAAGACCCTTGATGCGCGCGAGCGGAGTGCGCATCGAGGTCGGCTTGTTTCCTCCGAGTTCGGCCATGTTGGCTCCTCAGCGCATGAAATAGGCGACGGTCCAGATCAGGACCGTCAGGATGGGGGAGAGAACCAGCGTCAAGCGGGCCATGGTCATCCGGACGCCGGGCTCGAAGCCGAAACCCGTGTCCCAGGTGAGGTGGCGCACGCCGCCCAGCATGTGGTGCATGAGCGCCCAGGTGTATCCGAACAGGATGAAAAGCCCGATCGGCGACCCGAAGAACCAGGCCGAGCGTTCGAAGGCGGTCGGTCCTGACGCAATGGACAGGAGCCAGACCGCAAGGAGCACGGTGCCGGCATACAGCGCGCAACCCGTCGTCCGGTGGAAGATGGACATCGCCATCGTCCAGGTCCACCGATAGACCTGCAGGTGCGGCGACAGGGGCCGCGCGGTTCGAGCCTTGGCTTCGGCCATCATGAGTTCCGGGGCGCGCAGGGAGAACGAGGCTGTCCGGAGCGGTTCCTAACGGCTCGGCAGCGGGGCCGCAACGAGACGAGAGCGTACGCCAGACCGGTCATGACAGCCCTCCCGAATAGCAGCAACGTTCGTCCGGAGCGTAGGCATGCGCGCGGTCAGCCGCAGTCGCAATCCTTGATCCGTCAAGCTAGCCTTCGCGCCACTCGAAGGCTCGAGGCTGTCCGTTGCATTTCGATCTCGTCGATCTCGGCCTGTTTCGCCACGTCGTGGAGGCGGGCTCCATCACGCGCGGAGCGGAACGCGCCCACCTTGCCCTCGCGGCGGCCTCTACCCGTATCCGGGCTATCGAGGACGGGCTCGGCGCGAAGCTCCTGATCCGGAGCCGGACGGGCGTCACGCCGACTCAAGCCGGGCGCACGTTCCTCGCCCATGCGCGAACGATCCTGGCCCAGTCCGAGCGGATGCGGGAGGATCTCGGCGCTTTCGCGGGCGGCCTTGCAGGCGAGATCCGAATCCTGTCGAACACGAATGCGCTCACCGAATTCCTGCCGGACGTTCTCGGACAGTTCCTGGCCGGCCACCCGAGCATATCGGTGAGCCTGGAGGAGCGCCTATCGGACGAGATCGTCGGGCTCGTCGCAGAAGGGGTGGCCGATATCGGCATCGTGGCCGGCACGGTCGACACGGCGGGGCTCGAAACCTATCCCTTCCGCTCGGACCGCTTCGTGGTAGCGGTGGGGAGCGAGCATCCCCTCGCGGGGCGGGCCTCGGTCCCGTTTGCGGAGGTCCTGTCGCTCGACTTCGTCGGGCTCGACCGGGCGAGCGCGCTGCAGCGCTTCCTCTCCGGCAAGGCCGAAAGGGCCGGCCGGCCGCTGAGGCTGCGGGTTCAGCTCCGGAGCTTCGACGCCGTCTGCCGCTTGGTCGAGGCTGGAGTCGGGATCGGGATCGTTCCGGAGACAACCGCTCGGCGCGCGCAGAAAACCTCCCACATTGCCATCATCGGACTGGATGACCCATGGGCCGTGCGGGACCTGGCCATCTGCGTGCGCCGGCTCGCCGAACTCGGGCCGAACGCGCGACGCTTGGTCGAGCGGCTGCGATCGGACCGCCTCGACGATGCGGGATAGGGCAGCCGCTCAGATGATCAGCGCCCGCCGCGGATGAAGGACAGGATCGCGTCCGGCATTTGATGGTCGATCTCGCCCCGCACGCTCCAGAACGCGTTGCGCGGCCGATCCGCCGAGGCCTCGGCGAGAGCCTTCCGGTCGGCCTTGGCTTCCCGCAGAAGCTTGCGCATCGGCACCGCGACGCTCTCATTCAGCACCTTGTCGTAGAAACGCTCCAGCGAGCCGCCCCCGCCCTGGAGGTCGGCCGCGAACGTTCCCCGCCTGCGCTCGTCGGAGAGCGTCGAGAGTTCGCCGACGAGGGCTTCCACACGCGTCATCTGGGCGGCCGGACCCTTCGTCAACTCGACCGACAGCTCGCGGGCGCGCCGCCAATCCGCAACCATGGTGGCGACCGCATCAGGTCGGGCCGCGCGAGCTCGACCCGTCTCGATCAGACCCTCGGCCATCTCGACATAGAGGCCCGACAGGGTGGCGTGGAGCGCGTGGCACGCTCGACCGAGCTCGACCAGCCTCGCGTTCAGCGCGTCCCCTTTCTTGAACTTGTCGCCCTCGTAATCCTTGGCGTTGATGTAGTCCGCGAGCTCCTTGAAGGCGCCCGCGCTCTCCCGCAGGGCGCCGTTGGCGCGCCCTGCCGCGTCGTCGAGACGAGGCCGCAGCGTGTCGGGCAGAGAAGCAGGTGCGGGCACCAGGGTCTGAAAGAAGGCCGCGTTGTAGTTCATGGCCAGGGCCGGCGTCTTGCGTTCGCGCCACCGCTGGTAGGAGTTGCTGTACCAGAGCGTCCAGGCCGCGTTCCCGCATCCGCTCCGGAGGCGCTCGAGACCCTGAAGATAGGATTCGACCTCCCTCGCGTCGCGTCGGCCGGCTTCGGTCCGAGTTGGAGGTGCAGCCTGCGCGAGGACAGAGCTGCCCCCGGTTTGCAGAAGGAGACACGACAGGCCGCACACGAGCGCGGCGGTGAGACGCAGGCGACGGCTGCGAGCTGCCCGTCTGGCGTGGTCGTGCATCCGGTCGGCTTCCTCGAACGACCCGGCCTGCTTATTCGACCGCCTGCCCCTTGTCAGCCCGACATGGGCTGCGGCTCGAATCCGCGTCAGCGCACGATCAGCACCCAGTAATCGAGGTCGAGGATCACGCACGGGTCGTAGCCCTCGGCCGTTCGGCCCGGGAAGGCGGCGCATGGCTGATCCTTCGTGGCGACGGTCCGAAGCCGCAGCGCCCCGACGTCGCGACCCGGCAGCTCGGCCCGTTCCAGCACCTCGCTCCAGGCATAGATCGTGTCGCCTGCGAAAAGCGGTGCAACGTGGCGGCCGGCGTTGATAGCTGCCACGTGACAGGCGCCCGCCAGGCCCTGGAAGGTGAGCGCGCGGGCATGCGAGATGACGTGGCCGCCATAGATCAGGCGTCGGCCGAACCGGGTCCCGATCGCGGCGTGGCCGTCGAAATGGACCCGCGCCGTGTTCTGGTAGAGCCGGGTCGCAATCTGGTGCTCCGCCTCCTCGACCGTCGTGCCGTCCATATGGTCGATCCGCTCGCCCGGCCGGTAATCCGCCCACCGATGTGACGAGCCCGCGAGAGCGTCGTCCCAGGCCGCCGCATCGATCGCCGGACAAGCCTGGCCGAGGGCCGCGGGCTTCACAGCTTTCGCCAGATCCGGGACGTGCTCGCGCTCCGGGCTGGCGGCCTTGCCCCGCTTCCGGATCATGACCCAGCGCGCGTAATCCAGCACGGGGACGCCGTCCTGGTTCAGGCCGCGGGTGCGGACGTACACGATCCCGGTCTGCCCATTGGCGTTCTCCTTTAGCCCGATCACCTCGGAGACGGCGGAGAGCGTGTCGCCCGGATAGACCGGCTGAAGGAAGCGGCCGTCGGCATAGCCTAGATTGGCGACGGCGTTGAGCGAGATGTCCGGAACGGACTTGCCGAACACGATGTGGAAGACGAGGAGGTCGTCGACCGGGCTCCGCGGGTAGCCGACGGCCAGCGCGAACGCGTCGGAGGACTGGACGGCGAAGCGTGAGCCGTACAGGGCGGTGTACAACGACACGTCCCCGGTCGTGACCGTCCGGGGTGTGGCGTGGCGGATCTCTTCGCCGAGTCGGAAATCCTCGAAGAAGCGGCCGGAACTGGTCTTCATGAGCGCCTTGTCCATGGCCGGGCTCGTCCCGGCCATCCGATAGATAGAGCGAGGCGTCTGGAGCATCGGATGGCCGGCACACGCGCGATGATAGCCCTCACAGCTTCGGAGCTGGCAAGCCGCGACGGGCGCAGGCGGCCCGGAGCGTGTTGGCGAGCAGGCACGCGATGGTCATCGGCCCGACCCCGCCCGGCACGGGGGTGATAGCGCCCGCGACCGCGCAGGCCTCCGCGAAGGCCACGTCGCCGACGAGCCGCGTCGCGCCCCTATAGGCGGCCGGGTCCGGAATCCGGTTGATGCCGACGTCGATCACGATCGCGCCGGGCTTGATCCAGTCGCCACGGATCATCTCCGGCCGGCCGATGGCCGCGACGAGGAGGTCGGCCCGTCGGCAAACCGTGGGCAGGTCGCGGGTTTGCGAATGCGCGACCGTCACGGTCGCGTTCTTGGCCAGCAGGAGCTGCGCGACGGGCTTGCCGACGATGTTCGAGCGCCCGACCACGACGGCGTCGAGGCCGCCGAGGTCCGGGAGGATCGATTTCGCCAGCATGACGCAACCGAGCGGGGTGCAGGGCACGAGGCGGGGCGAGCCGGTGGCGAGCCGGCCGGCATTGACGGGGTGGAAGCCGTCGACATCCTTGCCCGGGTCGATGGCGACGAGAACGCGGGAGGCATCGATCCGGGCCGGCAGGGGAAGCTGGACCAGGATGCCGTCCACGGCGTCGTCGGCGTTCAGCCTCTGCACGAGGCCGAAAAGCTCGGCCTCGCTCGTATCCGCCGCGAGGACGTGGTCGATCGACCGCATCCCAGCCGCCGCGGTCAGGCGCGTCTTCGATCCGACATAGACCCGGCTCGCCGCATCGTCGCCGACGAGCACGACGGCGAGCCCGGGCTGGATGCCTGAGTGGCCGAGCTCGGCCACGCCCGCCGCCACTCGGCCGCGCAGGTCGGCCGCGAGCGCCCGGCCGTCGATCACGGTCGCGGTCACGAGGGGCGCCGCTCCGCGCCATCCGCCAGCTCGCGCAGGCGCTCCGCGAGCGCGGCCGCGTCGCCCCGAAACTCGAAAACCTTTAGCCGCGAGGCGCCGCCGGCCGCGAGAGAGATGGCGGAGGCCGGTCGATCGAGCGCCCGTGAGAGAAGGTGCTGGACTGCGTCGTTCGCCCGCCCCGGATCGGGAACGGCCCGAACCCGGACCCTCAGATGCGGTTGCCCGTCGGACGCGGCTTCGATCCTCTCGATCGCAACACGGCCGCTCCGCGGCGTGACCCGGACCTGCAGCGACAGTCCGTCCGGCGTCTCGCGCCAGGCATCCGGCGCCGTCACACGACGGCCGGGTAGAGGTAGAGCTGGATCACGCGCTGGATGAAGAAGATGACCAGGAGGAGGATGATCGGAGAGATGTCGACCCCGCCCAGGTTGGGCAGGATGTTCCGGATCGGCCGCAGGACGGGTTCGGTGATTTGATAGAGAAAGTTCCAGATCGTGCGCACGATGTCGTTACGCATGTTGACGACGTTGAAGGCGACGAGCCAGCTCATGACCGCGGTCGCGATCAGCAGCCACACGTAGAGCTGCAACGCCAGCAGGAGGACGTCGAGGAGCGCGCGCATGGGTCCGGATGGGCCTGGAGGGAGGGACGAGAGCCGATGTAGCGTCGCGGCTCCCGCGCCACAACCCGTCCGTTCAGTGCCGCCGCCCTGTCGAGCGTTGACAGGACTCGACCGGCCGCCCTACAACGCCGCCCTTGGTCGGGGGCTGTAGCTCAGCTGGGAGAGCGCTGCAATCGCACTGCAGAGGTCAGCGGTTCGATCCCGCTCAGCTCCACCAACGATATCAAGCCGTTGCCGAAGTTACGGCTGAGGTTCCGTTTCAGGTAGCTACAGGCTAGCTACTTCCCCGCAGATCGACTCGGTCACGTGTCCGAGCAGGAATGACCCGACGTCCGGAGCCGCCGCGAGGGTCTCTGGCGCCCGCCTAGTCGTCGTCGACGAGACGCAGACGTCCACGAATGTGGCCCGGCTTCGGGGCTGCGCCCCTGAAGGCGAACGGATACGGTCAGCGTTCCTCACGGGAACGTGTGGGCGCCCCTTCGGGTGCAAGAAGTATCTCAAGACAGATGCTGCGCGTGAGCGGTGCTGCCATGTTTCCGGCCTCTGATATGCGGCAGCTCATGCGCTGCGGCCCACATGGACGCGCGAGGGTCTGGACCACATCACTGGAACGCGTTCGAAGCGCTCTCCATTCCCCTGGTTCTCCCGATCCCGCCTCACCTACGTTGCGCTATACCTCTATTACGAACTCCTCACGCCCCTCCGACAGCCTCGTTTCCGCCTCGCCTACGCCGTAACGGCCGAAGCTCAATAAATCTCGCTCCTTGGTCAGACAGGCCCAGGCGTCCGGACGGGGTCGAGACCGATCCAATCATAAAACATAGCTTGCATTTTGCATTTAGTTATGGCTACGCTCGCAGTAGGTTTGGACGCTGGACGTGCCATGGCTTTGATCTGCCGCCAGGAAGCGGCTCATTTTTTGACGAACGCCGGATACCGGATCTCCGGCGCCACGCTCGCCAAACAGGCAGTGCGCGGCGACGGCTGCCCCTACTCGATCTGGAATGGCCGTGCCGTCTATGAGACCGAGGAACTGCTGACATGGGCCCGGAACCGGCTCGGGCCTAAGCTCGCCAACAGCGCCGAGCGGCAGCGCTGATGCGCGAAGAAACAAGAGTTGCTGCCCGGGCGCTACTCGTCACCAATTTCGGTTCCCCCGAAATAACGAACGGACCGAACACGCAGGCGCAAGCCGACACGTCTTCGGGGCGCGAGCAACTCCTGACGGAAGCGATGGAGGCGTGCGCGAGTTGTTCCGTTGACGTTTGGTCATTTGACACATGGTCCGACAGGATCATCCGCGCCTTGTGGCCGGCCTACCGGCTCTTTCTAGTCGCGCGAGAGGCCGGAGACGCCGCCATCGCGGCCCTGATCGCGCACCCCGCCTTCGCCGGCCGCAAGCGCGCACCGAGGAAGAACAATCCAGCCCTTCTCGCTGTCCTCCTTGCCCTGAAGCCGAAGTGCAAGGAGGACAACAAGAGAGCCTCGGACTACGCCGCGGTCCTCATTCAGTTCGGCGCGGAAGGTATTAAGGCGGACGACTTCGTCGAGGCGATGGCTGCGACGACCCTGGCCGACTGCATCAGCAAGGTCCGCAAGGCTCGACAGTCCACCCGCGCCGCGAAAGTCGAGAGCAGCACCTGTACCGCGCAGCAGAATGAGGCGGCAGATAAGGCTGTTTTCGGCCATGATGGTCCGGCCGAAACGTCGGAACTTGCTCTCGAAACTCGCGAGCCGGACCTGGCACCTTCGCCAGCTTTCCATGACACAACGGTGGTTCCGTCTGCCCGCGATCGAGACGTAGTCGTCTGTACTGACGGGCGCAGGACACAGGTCGGAATCGAAATCCGGCTACTAGGGGTTTTTGGCGAGCCGGCACGCGTGCTCCCGATCCGCGACGTTGACGTTAAGGCTGTCCTGACGGCGCTGATGGCGGAACCTGACGCGCGGGGCCCCGACGTTCTCCGCCGGCTCGCCTCGGCGTTTGATCGCGACAATCCCGAGCCGGAGGCCGCCGCATGAGCCCTCCCGCGCTGTGGCGCCCTCCCTTGGGTAAGCCTTGGAACGTCGCTGAGGCTTCACGCAGAGAGACGCACGAAGCAGCTGCTGCGGCGGCATCGTTTTGGCGTTTAACGGACGGTTCCGTGCCGAGTTCACGCCGACCGTCTCACCTCACCGACGTAGGCCTCTCGGCCGAACTGGACGCCATCTTCTACGACGAAAGCTCGTTCGACAAGGGCGATGCCGGGTGGCGTTACCTACCGTCTCGCGCGCAGGCAAAGGCGAAGCGTGCCGCCCACACCCACCTGCTCCGAACTGGCCGGCACCCTCGCAAGATCCTGCTCACTGAGAAAGAGTGGACTGAGCTGAAGGCCGCCCAGCTCCAACTGGCCGCCGATCTCCGACGCTGTCGTCCCGGCGACCGCTGCGGATCGATGGCCTGCCTCCCGTGCCGTCGCGCTTGGGTCCAACGGCAGCGCAAGACGATGGAGACGTTCTTCATGTCGTCTCCAGGTGACCCTACCTGGCGACAGCACCACCTCACCGTGATTCCTTTCGGTATGCAGTTCCTCGAAGGGTCACTCGACAGGTTCGACCCTTTTGCTGCGAACTGTAGGCTGCAGCAGATCCTCACTTCGATTGAGGCACCGTGGGTCGCGGTCGGCGTCCTGGAGATCAGCTATGAGGAGGTGGTCGGCAGCTGGAGCTACTGGCAGCCGCACTGGCACCTCCTGACGACCGGTCCTGACGTTCCGGCCATCGCCGAAGAGCTGCGCGGCAAGCTTCCGTTCTTCAACCCGAACAACCCGAGTGTCGTCCGACGCGAGGTCTACGACCTTCGCGGAGCGACTCGCTACGACAGCAAGCCGGCCGAGAAAGGTTGGCGCTGGGTCGCCGACGCCAAGGACAGTGCCGCTCGTCGCGTGATCCCTGCGACCCGTCAGCGCGAACTCCTCCTTTGGCTTCACCGGTGGTCACCCTGGAGCATGCTCGTCTTTGTGCATGCCGAGCTGACGTCATCAGCAGGGGTGGTCCAGATCCGATCCATTCTACCAGAGGAGGGCAACGTCTTCAGCTAGCTCTCATCCCAGGTTACAAATCTAGTTACAACCATTAACTCAACAACACACCATCACGAAAGAGTTTTTATCATGAAAACGCAGCATTCTACTCCCAAAATTGTTGGCCTGCAGTTCGATAAGGCCTTTTTAGTCGACTCCAACGGCGAACTTCACCCCGTCTTCAACCATGTCTCCATCATGCCCGGCGCTCCCAACAAGCCGGGTACAGATCGCCAGCTCACCGTCAGCTTCTCGGACGTGATCCCTGATCTGATTGCGGGCGCTCTGGGCTTCCTGAAGAGTCTTCCTGGAGATCCCACGATCGACCTGACGGCTAAGCCCAAGACCGATGCTACCAAGGCACCCTCGGAGCCGGCCTTTGTTCCGCCGGATGCTATTCCGGGCCAGGATCGCACGACTTCTGTCGCGAAGCCGAAGCGCGGGGCCGTCGAGCTGTTCGCCGCGTTCCAGGCAATGTTCGACGAACACCCGGTTGCGGACCTCACAAAGGCCAACGGCAAGGTGCCTGGCAACGCGATTGCATTGTTGAAGAAGGACCCTGCCTGGGCGGCTCCCCGCCTGTTCCTGTTCTCGGCCGCCCTGGAGATCAACTTCCCGGACCGTACTGACCGCCGTCAGCTCGTTGCCCATCTCAAGACCATGGGGATCATCAAGGCTAACACCCGGCGTACCGACACCGACACGATCACCGTCCAGGTGAACGGGAAGGGTCGCAAGGCGTACCGCCTGAACCGCAAGAAGCTCCGGCAGCACCGGGCGAATCGCGGCTAACGAACTCAGAGGGAGGGGAGCAATCTCCTCCCTCTCTCATTCTGGAACGCGGTCGTTGCACCTTCGACGACATGGTCGTTTTCCCGAACTGCCATTATCCAGCGCTGTTTTGCCCTTCTCTGACATCGATCTGCGGTGCAATGCGCTGTGCCGCGGGTTAAGCGCTTGGGGGTCCGGCCGCCGGCCGTCCTACGACACCTGCTCGCGAGGAGGACGCGAGAATACCTCCGCAGCGTCGGCGCCCTCGCGCAATCCCTTGTACGAGGCATGTCGGAGGACGCCCTCGCCGGTCCAGCCGCGGAACTCGATCTCGGCGACGAGCACGGGGTCGGCCCACGCGATACGTTTGTCCTTCAGTTTGCATTATGTGCCAGCCCGGAACGGTCGAAGGCTGGAGGCGAGGTAAAGGGGTCCGACCGATCATAGCCGAGCCGAACCGGACGCGTGCGTTCATTGCTCAACACGCACCACCCTGCCACCCGGGACATCTCAGCGCTGAACAAAGTGAGCCTGACGGCCCGGCCTCGCTTGAGATGCCCTGCAGTTTGAATTACGGGCCTGAGAGCGGTTAGCAGCGGAAGCCGGTAGAGCGCATGATAGCAGCTTCGCCACAGCCCGTAGCCGTCCTATGATTCGCCTGGCTCTTCGATTTTGCGTGGCTGGAGCAATCCTGGCTTCACCCACCCTGGCGCTGGCGCAGCCGAGGTGTCAAACCATCAACAATCCGGAGGCTCGACTTCGTTGCTATGATGACGGTGGCCGGCCTTCCGGGCCCTCACCTACGAAAATTCTACTGGGGCCACATCTTGGCGATGCGACCATTGTCTCTCTGGAGCGCGTCAACAGCGACCGGGCCGTGGTGACGTTCCGACGCGAACTGGACGACGAAATTGAAATGTGCGCTCGCGAGCACCCGGACTATAATCCTTCTCAATTAGCCGCCTGCGCAAACGCCGGAATGCGCCACAGGCCCACGCTAGTTCGCCGAGGGTATTGCTCCGGGAATACGCTCTACACTGAGTTCGGCAGCTACTCGCTTGTCGGTCACGAGAGAGAGACGGCATCGAACTTCGGCGAAAAACTTTACAGGCCGATTAGAACGGATTGGAAGGACCACCGAACAGAGCAAGTGGTCGGAAATTGTAGTGCTTGTAACACTCCTCAGCTCCTCAGCACGTTTCGTGTGCTTTGCCCAAAAAGATACGATGAGCTATTCGCCGAGGGCGATCCCCACTGATGTGTCATCTTTACTCCGGCGCTCATCGTGAACTGGTCGGTGGCGGTTCTACCGCACGCTTGCGGCTTGAGGGAGTGCTCGCCTATTCAGGTCGCCGCACGGTTCTTTCCACCGCGCGCACCCTGTCGCGCACCGAAGAGGTTCGCTGCGGGACGTGCAGCTCCTTACAAGTCACCGAGGCTAGTATCTGATGCTGACTCGCTTGCTAGTAACTTTGGCGCTCTCGTTTAGCTTTTACGGCGCGGTCGCGCAGCCAAGATCTCCAGCAGAGGGGAGCATGCGCCTTGAAGATGTCCAGGGTTGGTGGGGTCTAAACCCGGATGGCTGCTTTGATGATGAGGACAACAAAGAGCGCGTGGCAATAGGCCGGTGGCAAAGGAACGATAAAGGAGTTGCATTCGGAAGTGGGCCCGTTGCAGTTGGCTTCTACGACGGGGGGTGCGTTTTGCTTGAATTGAAAACAAGCCTCAAGCGGATTCATGCAGTGGGTCGCTGCGAGCAAGAGAGTAGAAAATTTAGCCGCGGCGTGAGTCTTACTCTGGTGAATAAGTTCACAATTCTTATCGATACGCCGGTTTGGAGCGGTCTTTTGGTGAGGTGCGGTCGCCTCACTAGGGCCCAGTTACAGAACGGCGAGGGAAAGTAAGATGGCAAGTTGGGTCCAAAGTGTGCTTTTCACAATGTGCACTAAACAATACTAGAGGCATTCTCACCGGCGCCGCGCGGAATAGCCTTCGCCTCGTTCCGCTTTAAGAGCCAGCGGGCTTCGCAGTCCTCCTGACAGGACCGGAGACGTTTCGTCCGTTGGCTGGGCGCTTGATGGCGGCTGGGCGTTTCGATCAAAGGATCTGAACCGGAGATCACACCCGCACCACGCCCTTTGACCCTTGGTAGGAAGCCTCATGAATCACCAGACGCTCTCCGCCTTCATATGGTCCGTCGCCGATCTCCTCCGGGGCGACTACAAGCCGGCCGATTACGGCTCTGTGATCCTGCCCTTCACGGTTCTACGACGCCTGGATTGCGTGCTCGCGCCCACGAAGGCCGCCGTGCTGGCAGAGTTAGCGGTGCGGACGGCCTCTGGGCTCAACCCCGATCCGTTCGTGAAGCGGAAGGCCGGCCACATCTTCTACAACGTCTCGCCTATGGATCTGCCAAAGCTCCTGGGCGACCCGGACAACGTTCGCATCAACCTCGACGCCTACGTGACGGGCTTCTCGGCGGACGTGCGGGACATCTTCGAACGCTTCGAGTTCCATGGCCAGATCGAGCGCCTGCACAAGGCGAAGCTCCTGTTCCAGGTCGCCGAGAAGTTCGCCGCCATCGATCTCCATCCCGATCGCGTCTCGAACACGCTCATGGGCCATGCCTTCGAGGAGCTGATCCGGAAGTTCGCGGAGGCCTCGAACGAGACGGCCGGCGATCACTTCACGCCGCGCGACGTCATCCGGCTGATGGTCGATCTTCTGTTCATCGAGGATGGCGACAGCCTCACCAAGCCCGGCATCATCCGGACGATCTACGACCCGACGGCTGGCACCGGCGGCATGCTGTCGGTCGCGGAAGAGCACCTCCAGGGGATGTCTCCGGGCGTACGGCTCGCTATGTTCGGGCAGGAGCTGAACCCGGAATCCTACGCGATCTGCAAGGCGGACATGCTCATTAAGGGGCAGGACGTGTCCAACATCGCCTTCGGCAACACGCTGTCGGAGGATGGCCACCCGGGCAAGACCTTCGACTACATGCTGGCCAACCCGCCCTTCGGCGTCGAATGGAAGAAGGTCGAGAAGGAGGTCCGGAAGGAGCACGAGAGCCAAGGCCATGCCGGTCGCTTCGGGCCCGGCTTGCCGCGTGTCTCGGACGGCTCGCTCCTGTTCCTCCTTCACATGTTGTCGAAGATGCGGCCGGCGGTCGAGGGCGGCTGCCGCTTCGCAATCGTGCTGAACGGCTCGCCGCTGTTCACGGGCGCGGCCGGGTCGGGTGAGAGCGAGATTCGGCGCTATCTCCTGGAAAGCGATCTCGTCGAGGCCATCGTCGCGCTGCCCACCGACATGTTCTTCAACACCGGCATCGCGACCTACGTCTGGGTAGTCGCGAACCGGAAGCCTGCTCATCGCAGGGGCAAGGTGCAACTCATCGACGGCTCAGCCTTCTGGCGCAAGCCGCGCAAGTCGCTCGGCTCGAAGCGCAAGGAGCTGGCCGAGGCGCATGTGCAGATGATCGCCAAGCTCTTCGGCGATGCAGAGGAGGCCGAGGTCGCGATCCTTCTCGACGCTGTCGGCAAGGAAGTCCGGCGCGAGGTCGTCAGGGCGGGCGAGAAGCCGCCTCCTGCCCCCGAGGGCGGCAGAGTGAAGGTGGTGCCGCTGTCGCACCTCTCCGACAACACGGCCTTCGGCTTTCGCACCATAACGGTCGAGCGCCCTCTACGGGACGACGCGGGACGGCCTATCCTCGCCGGCAAGGGGAAGAACAGGGGCAAGCCGCTCCCGGATAGCGCGTTGCGCGACACCGAGAACGTGTCCCTGTCCGAGGACATCGACGACTACCTCAAGCGCGAGGTCCTGCCGCACGCCGAGGACGCTTGGATCGACCGCGACAAGACGAAGGTCGGCTACGAAATCCCCTTCACCCGCCACTTCTACGTCTTCGAGCCGCCCCGTGCGCTCGCCGCAATCGACGCTGACCTGAAGGCGGTGACGGACAGGATCAAGATGATGATCGATGGGCTGGCTGCATGAGCGGCGAACGGGCAGCCATCCAGGCGCCTCTGAACAGCCATCCGAGTCTGTCCATCTCGGCGAAGGGCCACGCGATACATGCTGAGCGCTACGTCTCGGCCACGGGCCGCCCCATCGGCTTCGAGCCCGAGCGAAACGGGGTGCAAAGCCTCGAGGTCGGGGCAGACGACGTAAGCGGCGCAAAGCTCCCCGACAGCCCAAACCGCTTTTATGACGTCCCGGCTTCGGCGTGAGCAAGCCCAACCACAACCTGTTCGGTGAGGCGGCTTTCAAGGACGCCGATCTGATCTGCTTTAAGGTTGAAAACGTGTGGGAGGCGGTCCGGGTCATTCTTGCCGTCGCTGGCGAGGCCGCATCGTGAGCTTCCCGGCCTATCCAAGCTATCGCGACAGCGAGGTGGAATGGCTCGGCGTGCTGCCGAGCGACTGGACTGTGAAGCCACTGAAGCGGCTCTGCGACGTACGGCCGAGCAACGTCGACAAGAAGACCTACGAAGGGGATCAACTCGTACATCTGTGCAACTACATGGACGTGTACCGCAACGAGGTGATTCCCGAGCAACTGCCCTTCATGGAGGCGAGCGCGACGTATGAGCAGATTACCCGGTTCTCGCTCCGAGCCGGAGATGTAATCATTACGAAGGATTCTGAAACCGCTGACGACATTGCGATCTCTGCATACGTTCCAGCCGACCTACCTGAGGTCCTTTGCGGCTACCATCTCGCGTTGTTGAGACCCAAAGCAGGTGTGAGCGGCGCCTTCATCAAGCGCGTTTTCGACGGGGCGCTCACAAAGAGCCAAGTCGCGGTTCGCGCAAACGGACTGACGCGGGTCGGGCTTGGGCAATATGCGCTGAACAATCTGGACGTCCCAACGCCGACGCTGTCAGAACAAACCGCCATCGCAGCCTTCCTCGATCGCGAAACGGCGACGATCGATGCGCTGGTGGAGGAGCAGAGGCGGCTGATCGCGCTGCTCAAGGAGAAGCGCCAAGCCGTCATCTCCCACGCCGTCACCAAAGGCCTCGACCCAACCGCGCCGATGAAGGACTCGGGTATTCCCTGGCTGGGCGAGGTGCCGGCGCACTGGGAGGTGCGCACCGTCAACTCAGTCAGCAGCAAAATAACCAACGGCTATGTCGGACCGACCCGAGATATTCTGCGCGAAGATGGCGTCCGATATCTGCAATCTCTTCACATAAAGAACGGAGAGATCAGGTTCAACTCACCTTATTTCGTTGATGAAGACTGGAGCAATGATCATGCTAAATCAGTGCTAAATGCCGGCGATTTGCTGATGGTTCAAACTGGCGACTTGGGGCAGACTGCCGTTGTTCCGGATGAGTTTGCAGGTTGTAATTGTCACGCCCTGATAATCGTCACACCAATCAGGCGTGTCGTTTCTGGGGATTGGCTGGGCTGTGTCTTCAGGACAGAGTACGGTAAAAACGTTTTGCTCTCGATCCAGACTGGAGCCCTTCATCCACACCTGAATTGCGGAAACGTGAAGTTCGTTTTTGTTCCGGTACCCCCGGTGCCTGAGCAGTTCGCCATCTCAGCTTTTGTAGGTCAGCGGTCTGAAAAGGCCGATGCTCTCCTCCGAACTGCGGAAGAAGCTATTACCCTCCTCTTAGAACGTCGCGTCGCTCTCATCTCCGCAGCTGTGACAGGCAAGATTGACGTCCGCAGTCTCGCACCCGAGACCTTCGATACGCTGCCTCGATCCGCCGAGGCGGCCTAAGCGATGCCGATCTATGAAATCCGTGACAAAGCCCTGAAGCCGGTGCCCGCGACCAGCTTCGGCCAGGAGGGCATCTACGAGCGTGGCGACATCCAGGCCCTGCTGCGCGACAGCATCGACGCCATCGGCGAGAGGCTGCTTGTTCTGGCTGAGGAGTTCGGCGAATGGGTCGACAGCAGCCGTCGCATCGACCTCCTGTGCCTCGACGCGAATGCCAACCTCGTCGTCGTCGAACTGAAGCGGACCGAGGATGGTGGGCACATGGAGCTTCAGGCCCTGCGCTACGCCGCCATGGTGTCCGCCATGACCTTCGACCAGGCCGTCGAGACCTACGCTCGCCATCGGGATCGCACGACGCCGGACACCGACGCGGCCAGAGCAGCCATTCTCGATTTCCTCGGCACTGACGTGGCCGAAGATGCGTTCGCGCGCGATACCCGCATCATTTTGGCATCCGCCGATTTCGGCAAGGAACTCACGACCGCGGTGATGTGGCTGATCGATCGCGGCATCGACATCCGTTGCGTCCGCCTGAAGCCGTATCGGCTGGAGAATGGAACGGTCCTGCTCGACATTCAGCAGCTCATCCCCCTGCCAGAGGCCGCGAGCTTCCAGACCCAGATCGGCGTCAAGCGGCAGGCCGAACGCAAGCAACGGGCGGAGCGGCATGAGCTGCGAATGCAGTTCTGGACGGCCCTGCTGAACCGAGCCCGGCACCGGAACCCGGTTCATGCCAACCGCAGCCCGACGGATGCGACGTGGATATCCGGGAGCGCTGGCCGCAGGGGCTTCAGCTATAACTACGTGATCCGCCAGAACGACGTGAACGTCGAAATCTGGCTCGATTTCGGGCGAGGGCAGCAGGAGGCGAACAAGAAGGCGTTCGATGTGCTCCTCGACCAACGTGAGGCGATCGAACGGGAGTTCGGCGCCTCGCTGGGCTGGGAGCGTTTGCCCGAGGGCGTCGGCTGCCGCATCCGCTACGACATGAGCGGCGGCTATCGATCGCCACCGGACGACTGGCCCCCAATTCAGGACGCGATGATCGACGCCATGCTGCGCCTCGACAAGGCCACGCGGCAGCGCATCGCGGCCATCACAGTCTGAGGCCTGCCATGCCCGGCGCCCTGCACCAGGAGATCACCTTCGAGACCGAGGTCTGCAGCCACCTGGCGGCGAATGGCTGGCTCTACGGCGCGATGGATGCGCAGGCCTACGACGCGCCGCGTGGGCTGTTTCCGCCCGACCTGGTGGCCTGGGTGCAGGCGAGCCAGCCCACTGCCTGGGAGGCGCTGCACAAGAGCCACGGGCCGAAGGCCGAGGCGAACCTGCTCGACCGGGTCCGCAAGTCGCTGAACGAGCGCGGGACACTCGACGTCCTACGGCACGGCATCGAGGTCATCGGCGTGAAGGGCTCGATCCAGCTCGCGCAGTTCCGGCCGGCCTTCGGCATGAACCCCGGCATCACGGCCCGCTACGAGGCGAACCGGCTTCGGGTCGTGCGTCAGGTCCACTACTCTCTCAACAACACCAACGCGATTGACCTCGTCTTCTTCCTGAACGGCGTCCCGGTCGCGACGGTGGAGCTGAAGACCGACTTCACTCAGAGCGTGGCGGACGCGGTCGACCAGTACCGGGCCGATCGCTCCCCGCATCCGAAGGGCGGCGTCGCGGAGCCGCTTCTCGGCTTCCCCTCGGGCGCCCTCGTTCATTTTGCGGTGTCGAACACCGAGGTGATGATGACGACCCGGCTGGAAGGGCCGGCGACGCGCTTCCTGCCCTTCAATCAGGGCCATGGCGGCGCCAAGGGCAACCCGTTGAGCCCGTTCGGGCATCCGACCGCCTATCTGTGGGAACGGGTCTGGGAGAAAGACAGCTGGCTCGACATCCTCGGCCGCTACTTGGTTGCCCGGAGGGACGCCAAGAAGGCGATCAGGGCGCTGCTCTTCCCCCGCTACCACCAGCTCGACGCGACCCGGAAGCTGCAAGCAGCGGTGCTCCAAGAGGGCGCAGGCGGGCGCTACCTGATCCAGCACTCGGCCGGGTCGGGCAAGACGAACTCGATCGCGTGGTCGGCGCACTTCCTGTCCGAGCTGCACAACGCCGCCGACGAGAAGGTCTTCTCCAGCGTGATCGTCGTATCCGATCGCCGCGTCATCGACGGGCAGCTGCAGGAAGCCCTGTTCGCTTTTCAGCGCACGCAGGGCGTCGTCGAGACTATCAAGAGCGAGGGCGGCGCGAAGAGCGGCAAGCTCGCCGATGCCCTCAAGGGCACGAAGAAGATTATCGTCTGCACCATCCAGACCTTCCCGTTCGCGCTCCAGGCCGTGCGGGCGCTCGCCGCAACGGAGGGCAAACGCTTCGCCGTGATCGCCGACGAGGCCCACAGCTCGCAAACGGGCGAGGCAGCCGCGAAGCTCAAGGAGGTCCTGTCGCCGGAGGAGATCGAGGCGTTGAAGGACGGTGGCGAGATCGACACCGAGGACCTGCTTGCGGCCCAGATGGCCGCGAAGGTGGCCGAGACCGGCATCACGTACGTGGCCTTCACGGCGACCCCGAAGGCCAAGACGATGCAGCTCTTCGGCCGCCGGCCGAATCCTGACGAGCCGGCCGGCCCGACGAACCTGCCGGAGCCCTTCCACGTCTACTCGATGCGGCAGGCGATCGAGGAGGGGTTCATCCTCGACGTGCTGCGCAACTACACGCCCTATAGCCTCGCCTTCAAGCTGGCCAATGGCGGCAAGGAGCTGGACGAGACGGAGGTCGAGCGATCGGCCGCCACCAAGGGGATCATGCAGTGGGTTCGCCTGCATCCCTACAACATCGATCAAAAGGTGAAGATCGTCGTCGAGCACTTCCGAACCACCGTCGCGCCGCTGCTGGAGGGGAAGGCCAAGGCGATGGTTGTCCTCGCGAGCCGCAAGGAGGCGGTGCGCTGGAAGCTCGCGATCGACGCCTACATCAAGGGCCCGGGCTATGCGCTCGGGACGCTGGTCGCGTTCTCCGGCGACGTGAACGATCCGGCATCCGGGCCCGACCCGTTCAGGGAAACGAGCCCGCAGCTCAATCCAACCCTCAAGGGCCGCGACATCCGCGACGCCTTTGCGGGAGAGGACCATCAGCTGCTGCTTGTCGCGAACAAGTTCCAGACCGGCTTCGACCAGCCACTTCTGTGCGGCATGTACGTCGACCGCCGGCTCGCGGGCATCCAGGCCGTCCAGACGTTGTCGCGGCTGAACCGCGCCCACCCGGGAAAGGACACGACCTACGTCCTCGACTTCGTCAACAGCTCCGATGACGTGCTGGCGGCATTCCGGACCTACTACGAGACGGCCGTGCTGGACGGCGTCACCGATCCGAACATCATCTTCGACCTGCGGGCCAAGCTCGATGAGGGCGGCTGGTACGACACCTTCGAGGTGGATCGCGTTACCGATGTTGTGGTGAACCCAACGTCAAAGCAGAGCGACCTTGTGGCGGCCATAGGCTCTGTCGCCGACCGGCTGCTGAAACGGTTCGCGGCTGCAAAGAACGACAAGACCGTCGCGGAGGCGCATGGGGACGTGGGCGGGGCCGCGTCGGCTCTCGACAGGATGAACGCGCTCGCCCTGTTCAAGCAGGACGCCAGCACCTTCGTCCGCCTCTACGCATTCCTGTCTCAGATTTTCGACTACGGCAGCACGGAGGTCGAGAAGCGATATCTGTTCTTCAAGCACCTAGTGCGCCTACTGGAGTTCGGGCGAGAGCGCGCCACACTTGATCTATCGCAGCTGAAGCTCACCCATCACGCGCTCAAGAACCTGGGTAAGGGCAACCTGGCCATCGGCTCCGGCGATGGCGAGAAGCTACCGCCCATCGGCGAAGCCGGCTCAGGCAGCCTCCAAGACAAGCAGAAGGCGCTTCTGAGCGAGATCATCGAGAAGGTGAATGGGCTCTTCGATGGCCAGCTCACCGAGGGCGACCAGCTCAGCTATCACAACGCCCTGCACAGCAAGCTCCTCGAATCGGAGGAGCTGACGATCCAGGCGAAGAACAACACGAAGGCTCAGTTCGCGGCGTCGCCGTCCCTGGACGAGAAGCTCATGGGCGCGATCATCGACGCGCTGTCAGCGCATTCGTCGATGAGCAAGCAGGCGTTGGATTCCGGTGCGGTCCGAGCCGGCTTGAAGGACGTGCTGCTCGGGCCAGGGCAGCTTTATGAGGCGCTTCGCGGAGGAAGTTCCCCGTCATTGAACCCGTGACGGCGGCGTCGCGCGGTCTTGCTGACTAAGAGGCTCGGCGTCGCGGACCCAGAGGTGTTGTGAAGCGCGCTCGGACGCGTTGTCCGGATAGCATTGTCTTCGGAACGTGCCGAGTGAACCAGCAGCGAGAAGGTTTCCGCTCGGTTTTTCGTGCGAAGCCGGGCGACCATCCGCGGATAGAACGGATGAGGAACATCCCCTAACAAGCTGGACGGCTCCAAGTACCCAGCGTTTTGACGGCCGATGGTGCTGCTGGCCTGTTTGATCGAGCGATGAGAGCAGGGGTGCGGAGCCGGCGCTTGCCGGCCGGTGCGGAATGGCCGGTTTGTTAGGCTGCGGCGGCCCGCTGAGCGAAGAGCCAGGCGGCACGGCGCATGTTGTAGACGAGGTTGGCGAGGCCGATCTTGACCGTCGCCCGCGCGATCCCGATTGTTCGCACGACGAGACCCATCGGTCCCTTTTGACGGGCGAAGACGTGCTCGACCGCGGCCCTGACCTTCGACTTGGCGCCGTTGGCGCGGGAGACGTTGACCGGCATGGGTCGGCCGGGCGGCTTCTTGCGGTGGATGCGTGAGCGCAGGCCGTGGTCGGCAAGGTGCTTCTCGTTCGCCTTCGACCGGTAGGCTGTGTCGGCCCAGACATCGCTCGCGGTGTTCGCCTTGGAGACGAGGTGCGCCAGCTGCGCGCCGTCGTGACGGGCGGCGTGCGTCGCGGTCCAGGTCCGGATCAGGCCATGGCGTCGGTCGATGCCGATGTGGTTCTTGTACCCGAAGGCCGGCACCGCCAGCCTCGATCGGCTCCAGCCCCTGGTCGACGCCTTCGCCTACCGCTTCAACCACCACAGACCCCATCAGGCCCTTGGCGGACGAACCCCAGCCCAATACCTGTCACACGTCAGCGTGGGAGAGCCCTCGCCGTCCCAGATGTGCTGAACGAGGTCAAGCCATAGACACGCCTCACAACGCAGCCTACACTCTGAGCAATTGTCCTAATTGGGCAGGAGCGCCACGTTGTTGTTGCCCCTTAAATCCCGGACAGGCCCTCTTGGGTTGATCGGCTGACGAACTCGCGCGGGGAACGATAGCCGAGCGAGCGATGCGGGTGAACCTCGTTGTAGTGCCGGAGCCAGGTCGGGAGCTGTCGGAGCACGGCTTTGGCGTCCGGGAGGGGAGAGACGCGGACGTAGTCGCGTTTCAGGGTCCGCACGAACGCCTCTGCCATGCCGTTCGATTGCGGGCTCTCCAGCGGCGTGGTGCGTGGGATGAGGCCGATCTCTCGGGCGAAGCGACGGGTCTCGCGCGCGAGGTAGCAGCTGCCGTTGTCGGACAGCCACTCGATCGTGTCCGGCAAGCGGTTCACGCGGCCGAAGCGGTGCTCGACGGCCGCGACCATGAGGTCGCGCACATCCTCACCCGTGATGCCGCCGGTGGTGGCGACGAAGCTCATGGCCTCACGATCGCAGCAGTCCAGCGCGAAGGCGACCCGGACCCGCTCGCCGTTCTCGCATCCGATCTCCAGGCCGTCCGAGCACCAGCGGGTGTTGGGCGTCTCGACGGCGATCTTGCCCTCGTGACGTCGCTCCTCGTGGCCGCCGGCATGGCGCTGGAGCAGAAGCCCATGCAGCTTCATCACGCGGTAGACCCGCTTCACGTTCGGGGCGGGGCGACCGTCGTGTTCGGCTTGCCAGCGAAGGAGGGCATGCACGCGCCGATACCCGTAGGTGGGCAGGTCCGCGACAAGCGCCCGGATCGCGGCGACAAGCTCCTGGTCCGGCGCCGGCGGTCGCCCCCGACGTCGTGCAGCGGCCCTGTGCCGGGACGAGAGGTGCGGGCGCGAGAGGCCGAGCGCCGCGGCGACGGCGCTCACCGGCCGCCCTCCGGCCACGAGGTCACGCGCAAGAGCCCCCTTTTTGGAGCGGTTGCTCGCTCGACGGCTTCGCGCAGGATCTCGTTCTCGAGCGCCTTCTTGCCGAGCAGCCGTTGCAGCTCGCGTATCTGTTGCTGGGCGGCGCGATAGTCGGAGGCGGGCACCACTTCCTCGCCAGCCCCGGCTGCCGTCAACGCGCCCTGCGCCATCAGGCGACGCCAGGTGAAGAGCTGGTTGCCGGCGACCTCGTGCCGACGGGCGACGAGGGAGACGCTGTTGCCCGGCAGGTACGTCTCCTCGACGATCCGGACCTTCTCCTCGGTGCTCCAGCGTCGGCGGCGCTGAACCGACGTGATCACCTCGACGCGGTCGTACGGGCTGGTCATAGGGTCAGGCATACTACTCACACCTATCCAAGTGCGAGGGCCTGTCCGGGCCTTTAAGGGGCTACTTCATCGGGGCAAACTTAGCCGTCCAGCCTACGGCAGCAGGATCAGAAGGGACACCCGGTGCCATAATCGGCCGGGTCAGGGCTCAAGACAACCAGCGAGGGACTGACGAACCGCAAGCGCCAGCAGGAACGCGGGCGGCCGCCGACATGGGTCCGGTCGGGCGGCGAACAGGGTCGTTGTGCCATGACGGGTATAGTCGTGGGTCTGGGCGGCCGGGTGCCGTGAGGCGAGCGGCAGGCCGGGCCGAGTGCGCTCCAGAGCCTGGATCTGGCTCTTTTCATCGATGGACAGCACCACGGCATGGGCGGGCGGGGCCATGTAGAGGCCGACCACGTCCTCGACCTTTTCGGC
>JAABUN010000231.1_pt1 | contig 148612 bp, 139 predicted proteins | sample 5559311 | NCBI WGS metagenome assembly JAABUN01 (sample SAMN10711877, study PRJNA513370) | rock metagenome | isolation source: Antarctica rocks | place: Antarctica: Victoria Land, Siegfried Peak sud
CTGTCGTGCTCCTGGCCATAGTTCCCTCTTCCCGGCACAACCGTGAGCACCCACCCCCGTCAGGGGCGGGTGTTCAGCACCTGCGCCTCGCCGATCCTGATGGTGGTGGATTCCTGAAGTTGCAGCGAAATGGTGCCGCTCTGTCCCATCCCGGACCAATCAATGGCCCAATACGACGTCGCGGTGACTGGGTGTTCGCCCTGGTCCTCATACCGGTGCCCACACACGGGGGAATCGGAATCCATGTACACGTCCTCATACGGTTTCCCCGGACCGGCGCACGTGACTGTGGCCCCATCGCCCATATCCCAAGCGACCTTGTCCACCCTGCCCGTGGCGGTCACCGTGTACCCGGCCGTAGAGGCTGACCGGGTGATCGGGCCCATCGTGGTGTCCCCCGGGGTCTGTGCCCACATCCACGTCGGCAATCCCACCAGCCCCATGCTGCCCGGCCCGTCATCAGGGACGATGCCGATGGTGATGGCCTGCAAATTCATCTGCTCAATCGCTTGTTGCGCCAATAGTCGCGGGTCCGGCACGTCGACCCACGGTGGCGTCGCTGACCACCGCGGGAGGCTCAAACCCACCCCCAAATTGGGCCACCCCACCGTGGTGCCGATCTCATAGATCGCCCCATCGGTGTTGCCCTCCCACAACGCGTTCGACTTTTCCGGCTGCGGGTCGGCGGGCCGGGCGTAGGCGTTCCACCCCTGCACCCAGTGCCACCCACCCTCCGCCTCACACGGGACCTCGGTGCTATCCACCGAGTCGGTGCAGCGGGGATTCGTCGGCGACGATGCGCCCCCTCCCCCACCTGGCGGGGCGGGCTTTCCAGGATCACCGGGGTTGTCCGGGTCGCCAGGAGGGGTCACGACAATCACACACCTCCCGACAACAGGCTTCCAGATGCTCCCCGGTCCACACTGCACCGGCGGGGCTGCCGTAGCAGGCGCCACACCGAGCATCGACACCCCCACGACGGTGGCCAGGACCACGCTCAAGACCCGCACGGCTCGTACTCCAGCGGGTCATCAGTCACGAACAACTCCCCCTCGCTCAACGCATCGGGCCGCAACACATACGTGATCTGCTGGCGATCACCGAACTCGCCACGATCCGGCTTCTCACCGTCGAATTTGACCTCCGACCAATCCAGGCAGGCAGTGACCTCATACCGTTGCCCCTCCTCGATCGTCTCCACGTCGGTCACAGTCACGACCGTGTCGCCCGTTTGCACCGAATTCCGACCCCGCTGTTCCTGGATATCCGACACCCACTGCTTTACCGCCTGACCCCGAGCCACCCGGCCAAGCTCTGTGATCTCGATACTCGGGTCCTGAGACAGCTCGTCGACCATCGCCCAAAACTCGACCACCCCCTCGGCCGCTGCCTTTTGCCCCGCGTCCTCCAACTCGGCCTCAGTGGGCACCGGGCTCGAAGTGGTTGCAGTCTCATCCGGACTGCTCGGGGCCGTGGCGTCCGGTGGGCTCGGAGTTTCGACTGGGTCCTTTGGGGTGCCGCAACTGCTCGTCGCGGATATGACTAGGGCAGCGGCCAAAACCAGGGCACGGTTCGTGCGTCGCATCGTTGTCCTCCTTCACCCCTCGTAAGCCTCACGGGGCCTGCCAGGGAGTCACATTGTTCAGAGTCGATACATTAGCACTATCTTTAAATTATTGTCCGCATCGTTGCCGACAACGAATTTGAGTGTTGCGTACATCGCCCCTGAAGTAACGATGACCCGCCGACGTTCGCTGATGAAAGGTCAGAACGGAAGGGGCAGATCAGGATCGAGCGTCGCGGCTGACCTGGAATGCCTGGGCCACCCGGTCCCGTGTGACTCCCAACGCTTGCGCAGCAAGGTCCATCGTCGCCACCGGTGGAAGACGTTTGAAGTCGCCGTACTCCCAGCGCTGGACGGTTGGCACGGAGACCGATACGCGACGCGCGAGCTGGTCCATCGTCAGTCCTGCTTCCAGCCGCAGTTCGCGCACACCCACTCCCCCTGGGTCGACGTCAAAGAGAGCCGCCACGTCTACGCCCAGCGCGGCCGCCAGTTTGTGCAGGGTCTCCGGGCGCGGGATCGATCGTCCCTGTTCCCACGCCGAAACCCTCGCGCCGCCAATGACTCCCACCCGCCCAGCTAACTCGTGCTGAGTTAGGCCCGCCTGCTCCCGCAACGCGCGCAGACGCCCTGGACTGACAGGCGCGCGAGCAGGAGACACAAAGCGAAACAGTAGTGAACGACCAGCGAACCCCACGAAAGGGCACGCGGTAACCGCTGGAACGGGTGCAGCGTCGAGCTTGGCTGAGGCACAGTCGGACCGTGGACTACCTCTGCACTCGGACTAACGTGTTCCGCATGACGTCCTGGTAGCGCCGGCCCGACCAGGGCGCGGTCAGACTGCTTCTGCGCGAGCACACCGTTCGGTGAATCTTGCGTGTCTCGCAGACATCAGCCTCACAGATCCCCGGAGCTCGCGCCGTCACCGGCTGGGCGATCTGGTGGCGAGGCTTGTAGCGAGTAGTGAATGAGGTGGGTCATGCTGTGCTCTGGGGCAGACCTGCAGTTGGTCCATCACATCCCGCTTGCGTGTTGGACCAAGCCTGGCACCGGGGCGGCCTCGGGGGGTAGCCGGTTCCACAGTTCGGCTGCTGCCTCGACGACCTCCCCCCACGTGTTGGCCATCGCCAGACCCTCCCGCTCGGGTGCCTCGAGCAACAAGTCTCGTGCCCGTTGCTCTGCGTCGAGCAGGAGCTCACCAACGTTGCGCTGGTCAGGGCGGGTCACGACAGCTCTCTGAGCGTGACGATCATCCGCACGACCAGGTGGGGCATGCCCTGGGGAAATTGTTCGAACGGCAACGTTGCCGTTAAAGACTCAGCCGCTTGCAACAGCAATAGCGGGCTGGCGCCGACCGCGACCGGGCGTTCCACGTCGGGGAAGGTCTGATCGGGCAGCAGAGCCATGGCCTCAGAGCGCAACAGGGCTGACTGCCCTGCCAGGAACCCATTGGCCAAAGTAAAACCTGAACGCACCCGCTCATCGGCTTCGGCCGTGGCCTGGTCCAGCAAGACCACGATCTGACTCAAGATCTCAGCCGGGCACGTTTGTGCAGAATGGATCGTCATCACAGTCTCTTTCCCGAGGAGGCGTGGACCCCACCATCAGGACACACACCGCCAACACGGCGAGGAAGTCCCCCGAAGCCTGTGGATAACTCAGCCGGACTGTCGGAGGTCGAGGACACAATGTTCATGACCCCCTAAGGCCCGTCGAGTGAACCGTAGGTAGTCACAGCAAGGAAGCTCGATAGGCCTGGGCCAGTCCGAATATATTTGAAGGAGGCTGTTCACGGTGGCAGTGGTGACTGTCCGCAGGGTCGCGGTAATCGCCCACGTGGCCCCCGTAGTGGTGAGCCTGATGCTGCTCATTACGGTCGGCGCAGTTTTGCCCAGCCAGGGCCTCGAGGCCCTGGTCGGGGCCACCGCTGCTGTCACCGTGATGGCGCTGACGCCCATCGGGGAGCGGGCAGTCGTCCGGGTGTTTCTGCGCTCCAGCACACCGACGCTGTTCCAGCGGTACACCTTGGCGCCGGTTGCTCAAGCGCTGCTCCAGCACGGGGTGCCCGCCACGGGGTTGGCCCTGTTGGTCACCCATCGTGACTCGACGCAGGCCCGGTGTGTGGGCAGGCAGACCGTGGTGGTGACCACCGGCCTCGTTGAGGCCCTCGTGCGCCGGCGTATGTCACCCGAGGAAGTCGCGGCCGTCATCGCGCACGAGGTGGGCGTGTCACGGGCTGGACTGACCCGATACGACGCTGCGCTGTTGGTGCTGCTCGCGCCGTGGCGGATCTGGTTCGCGGTCGTTCAGGCACTGTGGGCAGCCATCTCGTCGCTGGTCCCACGAGCCCTGCGAATGGCCTCCCTCTGGATCATGGCAGGTGCGAGCCTATGGTTGGCATTCGCCGAGGATCCGAAATACCTGGTCGCCGCGGGGGGCCTGCTCGTGGTATCCCTGGCCTACATCTCACACACCGCGTGGTCACGGGCCCGCAACGAAGTTGGTGACGCATACCTACACGACTGCGCTCTAGCCAACCAGTTCGCGTCGCGGCTGCTGCGAAGCTCCACTGACGCCCAGAGCCGCGACCGAGCTATTCGGCTCCGCATGGGCCGCCCATCCTCGGCTGGTCTTCCCGTTGCACCGTGAACATGACCCACCGCGGCACACCCTGCCGCCCCCACGTGAAACCCGAGGGCCAGAAATCTGGTCAACCAGCGATACCTCAACATTTCAGCCCAAATCTGGAACGTCCCGTCGTCAGTTGTTCCGGCGATCAACCGATGCTGACAGGCTTTGCAGTTGGGTTCGGTAGGCGCGTGACCTCGACGTCTTCCGTCACACTGCGCATGCTCGCGGTCGAGCGAACTCCAAGGGTGCACAGCATCCCTCGCCTCGGGTCCGAGCACCACAGGTACTTCATCAGTACCGTTCCCGGACGTCTTTCCAGGTCAGCCCGGTCCGTCGGCCCGTTAACCGAGTTGCCGTGCCAAATACGTGTCAGATGGATCGACGCCCGCTATCGACGCCTGCCTTTGGTCCCGCCTCTGGCGCCCGACGAAGCGGATACCGACTGTCGCATTTCTTCGAGGTGCTCTACGAAGTGTTGACCTTCCCGGATATCGGTCAGTCCGTGCTCTGGCGTACCAGGTCAGAAGTGACCTTCTAACGCACGTCCGAGAGGTAATGAAGACCGAGATCCCCGGGGACTTCAAGCTGGTCGATTGGTACCGAAACAAGGGCAACGCCCATCCAATCCTCTTCGCCACTGCACTGACCGCGATGCGCACGGCGTCGGAGACGCTCTTCGGCGAGCACTTGCAGGTCGCGACGGACGATGATGCCGTAGGCGACAAGCGAGGCCCATGGGAGTGAACTGGCTCAGTACCGAGAATCTCGTGGCCGAGCTCGCGCAGGCATAAGCACGGGACCGGAGGTCAGGCGACCTCGCCAGGGACCGCGGTCTGCTTGATGTGGTGCAGCGTCTCGACGATGACCTCGACGTCGGCATCGGGAAAGAAGTAGTCGGGACCGGTGGGGGCGTGGTCGGTGTAGGGCGACTCGAACAGTCGGCCTGGGTCCATCACGCCGTTCTTCGTGAGCTCGTCGACGATGAGGTTCACGAACCGGACCTGGGCGGCGGAGAACTCGGTGTTGTCGAGATACTTCTCGAAGGCTTCGATGGCGGCGAGGCGGTCGAGGCCCACCAGATTGCGCACGAAGAGGCCGAGCCCGCCTCCGTGTTCGGTGGCCCAGGCGATGTCGACGTGCTGGCCACCGGACGCGACGAGCATCTGCTCGAGTTCTGACAGGTCATCGGGGGTGAGTTGCTTGTTACGGCGGAGACGCTGAAGGGCGAGGTTGTCCAGGTGCTCGCGGAGGTAGGCCTCGGCCTTGGCGCGGAAGCGCTCGAAGTTGGTGCCGGGCGTGGTTGTGGGCAGAACCACCTCGATGCCTTCGCCGAGGATGTCCTCGAAATCGGTGTAGACCGGGTTGCGTGTCGTCTTCTCGATGAAGCGCACCAGGCCGCGCATCTTGCGGCGGGCCTGTTCAAGCATGGGGAGGGTGACGTCGATCCACCACTCGTCACCAGCGACCGACTCCAGTAGCACCGCCTGCTCGGCGACACTTGGGATGCTTGTCTTCCCGAGAAGCGCAGCGGCGATCTGCTGCACGATCTCGCACACTCGTTCGGCGAGGACGGCGTCGCCGTCGAGCTGTGCGAGCTGGCGGCGCAGGACGAGCAGGTCGAAGCGCTTGGCATCCTCGTCCTCGTCACGAACCGATGACGGCAATCCGGCGACCGCGAGCAGCGCCTCGGAGTCCTCCGCCGTGATCTTCGTCCATGCGTCGGCGGCGGCGTATTTCTCGACGGCTCTACGGTGGGGGCGCACGACGAAGTTGTCGAGTTTCATCCCGGCGACGACCTCGTGCAAGGTCGACGCCGTCGAGGTACGCAGGGCCGGCTCGGTGTCCCCCAGCCCGATCACCAACCCGAGGCGAGCTTCAAACAGCCGCTGGGTCAGCGACTTCTGGCTTTGGCCCTGGGACCCTGGAAGGTCCTGGTTGAAGTGCTCGAGGTTGCCGCAGAAGTCGAAGACGAGGAAGTCTTTCTTGTCCTCACCGGGTCCGAACAGGTCTGGGCTGAGCCGGGTGCCACGACCGATCATCTGCCAGAACTTCGACTTCGAGCGCACCATCTTGAAGAACACGAGGTTGACGACCTCGGGCACGTCGATGCCGGTGTCGAGCATGTCCACGCTGATCGCGATGTGCGGCACCTTGTCCTTGACCGAGAAGTCGTCGATTAACGTCTGCGCGTACGGGTTGCCGTGTGTGATGACGCGCGCGAAGTGTCCGGCGAGCTCGGGGTAGGCGAGGTTGAAGCGCTTCTCGATGAACTCTGCGTGCTTCTGGCTCTTGGCGAAGATGATCGTCTTGCCCAGCCGGTCACCGCTGGCCACCTTGTAGCCCTGCGTTATCAGGGTCTCCAGAACCTTATCGACGGTGTCCTCATTGAACAGGAATCGGTTGAGTTCCTCGGCTCCGACTTCATCAGGCGGACCATCCTCACCCCAGTCCAGGGCGTCCCATTGATCCTTCTCGGCTTCGGTGAGGTCGTCATACTTGATGCCGGAGCGCAGAAACTTGGTTCCGACGCTGATGCCTTTCGGGGGCACGAGGTAACCCGCATCGACGGCCTCGTCTAGCGAGTAGTTGTCGGTCGGCACGCCGTCCTCAAGGTGGAACAGGCGGTACGTGTTGTGGTCCACCTCGTCCTTCGGTGTCGCGGTCAGACCTACGATAAGTGAGTCGAAGTAGTCGAAGATCGCGCCGTACTTGGCGTAGACAGATCGGTGTGCCTCGTCGATCACGATGAGGTCGAAGTAACCAGGCCCAAACCGGCGCCGGCCACTGTCGACATCGTTGATGAGGTTCATGATCGTCGGGTACGTCGAGATGAAGACGCGGCCCTCGACCGCCTTATCGGTCACTAAGTTCACGGTCGGCGAGCCGGGCAGGTGCTCCTTGAAGGCGTTGGCGGTCTGTCTGACGAGAGCGGTGCGGTCCGCAAGGAAGAGCACTCTCTTGACCCAGTTAGCCTTCTGCAACAAATCGATAAGCGCAATGGTCGTGCGTGTTTTGCCTGACCCGGTGGCCATGACTAGTAGGGCCTCACGCTGTTTGCGGTCGAAGGCATCGCCTACAGCTTTGATGGCTCTTACTTGGTAGGGCCGACCAGCAATGTCTGTATTTGCCGCCGCCGGGGATAGCGGCAGCCTGGTCTGGCGGCGCTGGATGAGCAGCTCCAACTCGTCGCGGGTGTAGAAGCCCTGAGTATCGCGCGGTGGGTAGCCGCCCGCGTCGTCCCAGACTCGGTGCTCGTAGCCGTTGGTGAAGAAGATCACCGGCCGGCGACCGTACTGCTTCTCCAGACAGTCGGCGTAGAGCTTGGCCTGCTGCTGACCCACCTCGGGCGATTTCACCGTTCGCTTGGCCTCGACGACGGCGAGTGGCAGACCATCGGCACCCCACAAGACGTAGTCGACGAAACCTTTGCCTTCGGCGTTGGGCATGCCGGTGACCTCGTACTCTCGATCCCGGTCCTGATCCAGAGTCCAACCGGCTTCGTGCAGTAGGACGTCGATGAACAGGTCGCGGGCAGCCGTCTCGTCGTAGTCCCTCGTGTCTGGGGCTGCTGCGGCTTGAGCTGCCGCGATCTGGGCCTTGAGTTCGGCGATCTCAGCCAGGTGCGCGGCGAGCCGGTCTTCCTGCTCGGCGAGCTCGCGGGCATGGGCCTCGTCCTGCTCCTGGAATCTGGTCGCGAGCCGGGCAACCTCTCCGCGTGACAGCGGCGCTGCCTTGGCCGCAAGCGCGGGATCGAACTGCGCCTTCAACGGAACCAAATGAGGCTGAGGAGAGTGGTGGTACGACGTCCACACGACCACGTGAAACAACTCCCGCAGCACCGCCGAGGACACATCGGGCCGGATCTGCCGGTTCTCGTGCACCGCGGTGTTCGCGATGCGGCGAATCGCAGTCAGCTTCTGCGTGATGCTTTGTGGCACCTTCGCCTTGAACGCGGCGTCGTTGATCTTCGCGGCGAGGTCGTCGCGGTAAGGGGCGGGCAGCGAGAGAACGGTGTAGAGGTAGCCGACAAGTTCCTCGACCACGCGGCGGCTGTAGAAGCACGCCGACCGAGGGTCCGACGACAGGTAGGACTCGGCCCGGGCGCAGTCGTCATGCAGTGACGGGAGCGTCTGGCGGACGAAGTCGAAGTTGCCCATGGTGGTCGGTCACTCGCCCTTGTTCTCAATGCCGAAATGGTCGGCGAGTCGCTCCAGCGTGAACTCCTGACGAAGCTTGCAGGCACTGTGCTGGCTGGCGAACATGCCCTTTTTCCAATAGGCCTCCGTCTCGGAACGTGCGTCCAACCACTCGACGGGAACGACCCACTCAGCCGTGTCATCGTCGACGGCGTCGAAATGCGCACGTCGAGTTCCGGCGAAGTCCTGCTCGGCGAGTTTCACCCAGTTCTCGCCGACCTTTACGAGGGCTTCTGTCCATCGGCGTGCGGGAGCGAGCGTCTTGCCAACAGCGACGTAGCCCGTGCCGGGAACGTTTACCCACACACGCGCGCCCTCGGGGAGCGACCTCATCGTCTGCGAATAGAACTTTCCGCCCCCAGCGGCCACGAAGCCGAACCGACGGGCGTCGTCCCAAAGCCGATCGCCGCCGAACGAGACGTACCAATCCAGTCCGTTCCAGACGGCCCGCTTGCCCTTCTTCACCGCTGAAGACGCTGCCAACGTACCTTCAACAGAAGTTACGAACCAAGACCGGGCGAGGTACCGGCGGCCGTCGTCTTCCAAGTAGGAGAAGAAGACAGCGTTGACTGGGACGCCAAAACCTCGTAGGTAGTTGACGATGCGCTCGGAGCTGCTGTCCAGCTCAGACGCGACCACCGTGAGCTGCAGCTCGCCGTTGAGCTCGTCGGGCGGAGCGCTGCCAAACACATCCTCGAAAGCCGCTTCGAACGGCTGGTCGAGGTGCTTATCGGCAATGTCGATAACCTCGTCGCGCGAGAGCGTCGACGCCCACGAGCCGTAGTCGAGGATCTGCGCAACCACCTCACGTGGCGTCCGGTCGCGCTTGAGCTCCAAGACGTGGAGGTTGCCGTCGGTGTCGATCGCCAGCAGGTCGAGGCGCTTGCCGTACGGCGTCGGCACCTCACTGCCGATCACGAGCAGGCGCACGCCAAGCAACGAAGGGTCGCGGCCTAGGAACTCGTGGAGCTCCCTCTCGGCCGGCAGGACCGAAGTTTTCAACGGGCGCGGCTCGTCTCCATCGATACGCCACATCCTCATCTCAACCGGCATCGGTCACAGCTCCCCTCGGAAGGCACGGGACTGAAGGGAGGCGAAGAGTTCGTCGTCCGCCCGCTCAGCTGCGAGCACGGCCGTGCGCTGCGCGTTCACAGCATCGGAACGGCGTGCGAACTGCTGAGTCGCGGCCACGCCAACTACGGGCACGTCTAGCCGTCCAATCTGACCGAGGCTGAGATTGGCGATGGTCGCGGTTACGGCGGACGAACCGATCTGCCCCTTGGCATCACGCGAGGTGAGCCAGGCCATGAGCCACGGACCCATAGCCGGATCAGCGGGCCGAACAATCGCCACCGCTTGGTTGCAGTTCATCTCCGCAGCATCTCGAGGCACGATCGCGATGCGACCAATGGTCCCCGCAATGGAGATGAGCAAGTCTTCGGGACGAATGATCGAGCGGCGGAGCGTCTTGTGGGCCTCAGCGCTAATGAACAGAGCCCCTGAGTCGAACCGGACGGTTCCCTGCTGAAGGTTCTGGACCCGCACGAACGGGACGCCTTGGCTTGTGAACTGCAGTCCCACAGACGTGGGAGTAGTGCCCTTCGTGATGAGCGCCGCCAAGCTCTGAAGTTGGACACGCTCGGCACCCTTGATTGCTCCTTCAAACATGTCGTTGAAGATCGACTGTGTGAGGACGTCCAGGTGAGCGAGTACTTGGCGGCGCTTGGTGCGGAGCGCGTCGGCGTGGTCGAGGATCGCGGCAATGCGGCGCTGCTCGGAGAGGGACGGGAGAGAGATCGGCCAACGCTTTAGGTCGGCTTGACCGATGTTCATCTGCGTTCCACCGCGACCTAGTGCCTGCAGCATCGGTCGTTCAGTCAGCAGGAAGTGGAACAGGAACCGCCGGTCAACGAGGTCGTCCTTGGGCTTGGCAAACGCAATCGCCTGCGATGTTGCCATCTCTGATCCGGCTATACCCAACTTGCCGATCGAGCCGTACATCGCGACGAAAAGGGTTCCCGGAGGAACAATCTTGGCCGAACTATTCTGAATGCCAGCTGGCGTCAGCGACTCCTTGGCGCTCGTTACGACGCCATCATTCAGATCTGCGATAGAGAGCCACGGAGTGCCCTCCCCGAAGTACTCGGCGACCCCGCGTTTCGGCGTCCCACCACTGCCCCAATCGGCGATTTCCCCGAGTGTTGCGGTCTTCACGAAAGCTTCGCCTTCAATTCAGTCAAACCCTTGGCGATCTCGTCTTCGAGCATCTCGATGTCGGCGATAATTGCCAGGGGCTCGCGGTGCTCGGTCTCGTCGTGGACGATCTCTTTGTATCGGTTGAGCGAGAGGTCGTAGCCTTCGGCGACGATGTCCGCTTTGGGCACGAGGAAAGACTGCTCGGTGCGAGAGCGGTCCTTTTCGGTTCCGAGGTTCTGCCAACGAGAGAGTACGTTGGGCAGGTCGTTGGTCTTGATCGGGTTGCGCTTGTCGTCGAGGGTAAAGCCGTCGGCGCGGACGTCGTAGAACCAGACGTCGTCGGTGCCGCCGGAGTTGGTCTTGGTGAAGAACAGAATGGCGGTGGAGACGCCGGCATACGGGCGGAAGACACCGGACGGCAGTTTCACGACGGCGTCGAGCTTCTGGTCCTCGACCAGCATCTTGCGCAGCGCCTTGTGTGCTGTACTCGATCCGAAGAGCACGCCGTCTGGGACGATAACGGCCGCCCGACCGCCCGGCTTGAGCAGTTTGAGGAACAGCGCAAGGAAGAGCAGTTCGGTCTTCTTGGTCTTGACGATCCGCTGGAGGTCCTTAGCCGTGGCCTCGTGATCAAGCGAACCCGCGAACGGCGGGTTGGCAAGGATGAGCGTGTACTTATCAGCGTCCCCGCGGCTGCGCCTTCAGAGAGGGAGTCCCGGTAGCGGATGTCGGGTGACTCGATGCCGTGCAGCAGCATGTTCATGCTGCCGATGCGGAGCATGGTGGAGTCGAAGTCGTAACCGTGGAACATGGACTCGTGGAAGTGCTTGCGCTGCAAAGAGTCGAGCAGGGCTTCGGCGTGGGTGTCACGGACGTATTCGCTCGCGGCGACGAGGAAGCCTCCAGTGCCGCAGGCTGGGTCGCAAATTTCATCCGACGGCTGTGGCGCTGTCATCTGGACCATGAGGTCGATGATGTGGCGCGGCGTGCGGAACTGGCCATTGGTGCCCGCACTCGCGATTTTGGACAGCATGTACTCGTACAGGTCGCCGTTGGTGTCGCGGCGGTCCATCGGAATGTCGTCGAGCATGTCGACGACCTTGGTTAGCAGTGCCGGGGTGGGGATGGTGAAGCGCGCGTCTTTCATGTGCTCGCTGTAGGTGGTGCCGTCGCCGAATCCCCGCAGCAACGGGAACACCTCATCGGCGATGGTCTTATGCATCACCTCGGGCGACGTGTTCTTGAACTGACCCCACCGCAGGTGCGCCTGGCCGGGTAGGAACACCGGATTCTCGACGTAGGTCTTGGTGACGCGCGCCTTCTTCTCGGCCAGCGTCTGAATGTCGTCGAAGCGACGAATGAAAAGCAGGTAAGTGATCTGCTCGATCACCTCCAGCGGGTTGCTGATGCCTCCAGACCAGAAGGCATCCCAGACGCGGTCAGTCTTGCTCTTCAACTCCCCGGTGATCACAGGCGTAACCCTAGAGCCCTACCCAGGGTATTCCGCGACGACGTCGTTCGTGTCGCCAGGAACCGTGAGCCGGGTCAATTGCTCAAGACGATCGTGGCTGATCTCGGGATCAGTGAGAGGTGCCTGACTGGTTGGTTGGAGTCTGCTGATGTGCAGGAGGGCATCGAGCCCGGTTCAACCGCCAGCGAGCGCGCACAGCCGCCCAGGCGCACTCGCGGATCCGGTTGCTCGAGGCAAGGCAACGAGGTCCTGCGCCAAGCTGCCGCTCCGTCACAGGCGAAGCTGACGGGAAGTGCTTCTAGTCGCTCGGACTATATCGAATCTGGCACGTATCTGGCACGGGACCGAAAGTCGATGGACTATTCCTTTCTGTTTGCGCTGGTCAGGCGCCGTTTCGTGATGGTGGGCGATACTGGGATCGAACCAGCGACCTCTTCCGTGTCAGGGAAGCGCGCTACCGCTGCGCCAATCGCCCAGGCGTGGTGAACCGCCGTCTTGCGAGGTGGAGACGGGATTTGAACCCGTGTAGACGGCTTTGCAGGCCGTTGCCTCGCCTCTCGGCCACTCCACCATGTGAGGCATATGGTCTTGAGAAGCCTCAGAGCGGACAACCGGGCTCGAACCGGCGACCTCAACCTTGGCAAGGTTGCGCTCTACCAACTGAGCTATGTCCGCACTGACGCCGGAGCAACTTCGCTGCGGCGTCACGGAAGATTAGCCCAGTCCAGCGGTGCGAGCCAAATCGACACGCCCCTCACCCAGGTGGCCCAGACGCGTGCTCTTCATGGGGGCGCTCGACGGGGGTAAGCGGCCTGCGCTCGGCCTCATCGGTGCGCCGCGCGTCCCACCATTCGCTGGCCCGAGACACCGGCCCTCGATAGTCACTCGCCGGCCACAAGCGCCGGATCGCAGCGTTGAGAGCGGCCCCGATCAACACTGCGATGGCCATGAAGTACAACCAGATCATCAGCACAATCGGCGCTGACAACGGGCCGTATACCGATGTGCCGCCGATCGCCCGTGTAGCCCACGAGCGCAGGATGAGCGAGGCCGTCACCCAGATGGTGACCGCCAGGATTGACCCGGGCAAATCACGGTAGAACGGAGACTTCGTGGGCGTGGCGAAGTGGAACAGACCGGTCAGCGACAGCAACCCCAGGAGGGAGACCGTCGGCCAGTACAACTCCACCACGATGCCGATAGGGGCCGGGATGATGTCGCGCAGCAGGTCGGGACCGATCAGCACCAGCGGCAGCGTGATTCCCATGGCACCGATGGAGGCGAGATAGAGCATCAGGCTCATGGCACGGGCGCGCACGATGCCCCGCTCCCCGTTTTGTCCGTACATGATCCCGATGGTGTCCATAAAGACATGCAGCGCTCGCGATCCCGACCACAGCGAGAGCGCGAACCCGATCGACAGTAGATCCGTCCGGCCACCTTCCAAGGTGTCCCTGATGGTGGGCCTGATGACCTCCGTCACGGTGTTCTCGGTGAGGAACCGCTGGGAGTAGCGCACGATCTCCCCGGTCACGGTGTCGACGGTGTCCGGCCCGAGTTGTTGACCTAGGAGACCCACGCCCGCGATAACCCCCAAGAAAAGCGGCGGCAGCGACAACAGTGCGAAGAATGCCGCCTCGGAGGCCAGGCCCGTTACCCGGTAGCGTAGACAGATCGATACGGTTTCGACGATGAGTCGCGCCAAGGGCATCGCGCCGGGAATGGGCGAGAGTACGGTCCGTACTCGTCGCCTCAATGTCACCGCCTCACCGTAGCCGCAGCCAGGCACGATCCCCCGGACCGTCGAGCAGTTTTGCGGTCATGAGTCACAATGGGCTGTCGACAGCGTCGTCGGTGGCAACTGTTCCCAACCGAAAGAGACAATGGATATTTGGCCCGGTAGGCCCTACCCCCTGGGTGCCACATACGACGGCAGCGGCGTGAACTACGCGATCTTCTCTGAGATCGCCAACCGCGTCGAGCTCTGCCTGCTCGGCGAACGCGGCCGTGAAACCCGCGTCGAACTCACCGAAGTAGATGCCCACGTATGGCACACCTACATCCCGAACCAGCAACCCGGACAGCGCTACGGATATCGCGTCCACGGTGCCTCTGACCCGGCCGCCGGTCATAGGTGCAACCCCAACAAGCTCCTTCTCGACCCCTACGCCAAAGCCATCGAGGGCCAGACCGATGGCCACCAGTCGACGTTCGGCTACAACTTCGGCGACCCCACGTCATACAACGATCAGGACTCTGCCAAGCACACTATGCACTCGGTGGTGGTGAACCCCTTCTTCGATTGGGGCCACGACCGTCCCCCGCGGCACGAGTATCACGACACGGTGATCTACGAAATGCACGTCAAGGGTTTGAGCATGACCCACCCGGACGTCCCCGAGGAGATCCGCGGGACGTATGCAGGCCTGGCTCACCCGGCGATCATCGAGCACCTCACCAACCTCGGCATCACCGCCGTCGAGCTCCTTCCGGTGCACCAATTCGTACAAGACACCCACCTCGTCGACCAGGGGCTGTCGAACTATTGGGGTTACAACACGATCGGGTTCCTAGCCCCACACAACGGGTATGCGGCATACGGCGAGCGCGGTCAACAGGTCACTGAGTTCAAGGCGATGGTCAAAGCTCTGCACGACGCGAACATCGAAGTCATCTTGGATGTTGTCTACAACCACACCGCCGAGGGCAATCACATGGGCCCGACGTTGGCCTACCGGGGGTTGGACAACGAGTCGTACTACCGCTTGGTCGAGAGCGCGAAGTCGCACTATTACGACACCACCGGCACGGGCAACAGCCTGCTGATGCGCAGCCCCCACGTGCTCCAGCTCATTATGGATTCGCTGCGCTATTGGGTGACCGAGATGCACATCGATGGCTTCCGCTTCGACCTCGCTGCCACCTTGGCCCGTCAGTTCCACGAGGTCGACAAGCTGTCGGCCTTTTTCGACATCATCCAGCAGGACCCGGTCATCTCTCAGGTCAAACTGATCGCCGAGCCTTGGGACTTGGGTGACGGCGGCTACCAGGTGGGCAACTTCCCGCCGCTGTGGACCGAGTGGAACGGTAAGTACCGCGACACGGTCCGCGACTTCTGGCGCGGCGAGCCCTCGACGCTGGGAGAGTTCGCGTCTCGCCTGACCGGCTCCTCCGACCTCTATGAGCACTCTGGCCGCCGCCCCTACGCCTCGATTAACTTCGTCACCGCCCACGATGGCTTCACAATCCGCGACCTGGTCTCGTACAACGACAAACACAACGACGCCAACGGCGAGGGTGGCAACGACGGCGAGAGCCACAACCGTTCGTGGAACTGCGGAGTCGAAGGTCCGAGCGACGACCCCGAAATCAACGCCCTTCGCCTGCGGCAGCAGAAGAACTACCTCGTCACGTTACTGCTCAGCCAAGGCGTGCCGATGCTCCTGCACGGCGACGAGATCGGACGCACCCAGCAGGGCAACAACAACGTCTACTGCCAAGACAACGAGTTGGCCTGGATCGACTGGGACGTTACCGAGGGCGCTCAGGATCTTTTCGACTTCACCGCCAAAGTCATCGCGCTGCGCCAGGAGCACCCCGTCTTCCGTCGCCGCCGATTCTTTGCCGGGGACGCCGACCACGGCGGGCAAAGCGACCTCGGCGACATCGTCTGGTACAGCCCCAGCGGGGTGGAGATGGACCAGGATGCGTGGCACCACTCGCGTAGGAGCTCGCTGATGGTCTTCCTCAACGGCCAAGCCATTTCGTCCATGGACGCGCGTGGCCGCCCGGTGACCGACGATCACTTCTTGCTGATTTTCAACGCCTGGCACGAGCCCGTCGAGTTCACCGTGCCCCACGGCATCGACACCGGGTCGTGGGACATCGTCTTCGACACCAGCCGCACGCTCGGCCAAGACGAAGATCAATGGCTCCCCGGCGCGACTCACACGGTGCAGGCGCGCTCATCGGTGGTGCTGACCGCCGTGCCCGACGCCGAGCCGGTCTAAGGCATCGAGCCGGTCTGAGGCATCGAGCAGATCTCAGGGACTAGCTTTTGGCCAGCCTGGCCCGTTCCACTTCCACGTTGAAGTCGGCGATGGGCCAGGTCAGATCCATCGCATCAAGGTGCTCGAGCAGCAGTTGTTGCACGGCGAGGCGGGCAAACCACTTGCGGTCGGCTGGCACCACAAACCATGGGGCCTGCTCCGTCGATGTTTCGTCGAGGACAGCCTGATACGCCTCCTGGTATGCCGACCAGGAGCCCCGTTCGGTGACATCACCTGGGTTGTACTTCCAGTGCTTGTCGGCGCGGTCGAGGCGCTCGGTCAGCCGTTCTTTTTGCTCTTCTTTAGAGATGTGGATCATCACCTTGATAATGGTCGTGCCTTCGTCGGCGAGTTTCTTCTCGAAGGCGTTGATGGTGGAGTAGCGGCGCTTCCATTGAGCCTCGGGCACGAGGTCGTGAACCGCCACGATCAGCACGTCTTCGTAGTGCGAGCGGTCGAACACGCCGATCAAGCCAGCCTCGGGAAGCGCCTTGCGGATGCGCCACAAGAAGGAGTGTTTGAGCTCCTGCGGCGTGGGGGCCTTAAAGGCCGTGATCTCGACACCTTGGGGGTCGACCATGCCGACCACGTGGCGCATAATGCCACCCTTGCCTGCCGTGTCCAGCCCCTGGATGACCAGCAGGATCCGCTTCGGCCCGCCGTTGCGACCCTCGGCATACAGCCGCTCTTGCAGTGAGTCGATAGCTTCGTCGGTCGTGGCCAGCAACTTCTCGCCGTCCTTCTTTTTGCCCGAGAAGCCGGGGGTGCTGCGCGGGTCGCGCTCGCTCAGCGCGAAATCGCTGCCAACCATGAGTGCATCGATGAATGACGTCGCTGACTTCTTCTCATGGCCCATCGGCTCATCGTGGCATAGCCGCTGTCGCCTCGCCTGGGAAGTTGATGGTGTCGACGTCGGACTCCAGAAACGTGCGGACCAGTTCTCGCCACCGCTGCGGATCGGTGCTCCACTCACGGCAATGCAGGGCGTCCTTCCACAACGCCAGTTGCACCAGATCCGGACGCGCCCGCGCTAGAGCCTGCGACGGGCCCGAGGGCACCACGTCGTCGTCTTCGGAGTGAATGATCAACATGGGGTGACTCAGCTCGGAGGCTCGAGACACCCAGTTGGTCACTGCGATGTCGATCGGCTCCGCGATCCCCACCAACCCCCGCGTGACCTTCCGCGACAGCAGCGTCTTGGCGAGCCCGTCGATGAGCGGCGGCAGTTTGTTAACCTCCGCTTGGTAGGAGATCACGTCGCCCCAGTCGATGACGGGGCCATCGAGGATGACGCGATCGACCCAGCCAGCCATCGCGGATCGGTCGAGGGTTTGCAGCACGATTGCCGCACCCATCGACCAGCCCATCAGCACGATGTCACGGGCCCCGTGCAGTGCGGCATACCGAATAGCCGCTTCAATATCGCGCCACTCCGACAGCCCGAGGTTGTATCGGCCGTCGATGCTCGCCGGTGCGCCGTCATCGTTGCGATACATCGGGACCAGGGACGTGAACCCCAGATCGCGCAGCACTGGGACGGCCCGCAACGTCTCGTCGCGGCGCGCGCTGCGACCGTGGACCAAGATCGCCCACCGGCCGTCATCGCGCTCCGGGCGCACCCGCCACGCGGGCAGGTCACCGACGTCGCTGCGCACGAGGACGTCGTCGTAGGCCAGACCGAGCGCTGATCGTGGGGTTCCGTAGTAGTGGTAGCCATTCCAGCGTGCTGGCCCAGGCACCAACTCCCCCGCGTCGACGCCCAGAACCTCGCGGGTGACGGTGTGCTCGGACGCTTTACGGGAATCGGTACGCAACTCGGTCACCGCCCCCACTCGAGCGTGACCGGCGCCCCGTTGCAGCCACAATCCGTAATTGCCAACCGCAATGGTGTGCGGCTCGGCGCGCATCGTCACGGTGTGCTCGCCGACCTCAGTGATCAGAACGTTGTCTTTGCGCTCGTGCTCGGGGGTGATGATGCGCCGCGCGAAGTAGGTCGCAATGCTCAATGAGGTGATCGCCGAAACGACGCCGAGTCCTACGCCGGTGATTGCCGTGGCGGTGGCCGCTTTGGGATTGATTCGGTTTACGCGCACGCGCCCCTCACCTCACTTCGCGCCGAGCACGTCGACGAGGTTGAAATCGACCGGGTGGTCGAGTTGGGCGTAGGTGCAACTGCTCGGGTCGCGGTCGGGACGCCACCGCACGAACTGCGCGGTATGCCGAAACCGCGCGCCTTCCATGTAGTCGTACTTCACTTCCAGGACGCGCTCGGGTCGCAACGGGACGAACGACAGGTCTTTGCCGGCATTCCAGCGTGAGGTTTCGTTCTTGCGAGGGGTGCGATCACCGGCCTCGTGGGCGCCCCAGTTCCACGGGTGCTCGTCCCACTCCGCGATCAGCGGCTGCAACTCAGCGAACAGCGCGATCCGGGTCTTCATCGGCAAAGCACCGACGACCCCGATGCTGGCCAAAAGGCCTTCGTCGGTGTGCAGCCCGAGCAGCAGCGACCCGATGGCCTCGTCGTTGGTTTTGTGGGTGCGGTACCCGGCGACGACGCAGTCAGCCGTACGGACGTGCTTGATCTTCGTCATGACGCGCTTGTCGCTTTGGTAGGGCAGATCGCGGGCCTTGGCGATGAGACCGTCGAGCCCGGCGCCCTCAAAGGTGGTGAACCACTGCGCAGCCTCCTCGACATCTTCGGTCAACGGGGTCACGTGAATGGGCGGCGCAGCGTCAGCGAAGGCGTCTACCAACGCGGCGCGCCGGTCGTGCATGGACTGTTCCCTCAGATCTTCGGAACCCAGCGCCAGCAGGTCGAAAGCGACAAACGCGGCGGGGGTCTTTTCGGCCAGCATCTGGACCCGCGAGTCCGCCGGGTGGATGCGCTGCTGCAGCGCCTCGAAGTCAAGGTGGTTTGCGTCGAAGTTGGCGACCACAATCTCGCCGTCGACGACAGCCTTATCTGGGAAGTGTGTCAGGACTGCTGCGACGACTTCGGGGAAGTACCGGGTCATCGGCTTCTCGTTGCGACTGCCGATCACGACCTCGTCGCCGTCGCGGAAGATGATCGCTCGAAAGCCGTCCCACTTGGGCTCATACATCTGGCCACTGGGGATCGTCTTGGCCGGTTTAGCCAGCATTGGCTTGACCGGCGGCATCACAGGCAGGTCCACATCCCTCATCCTGCCGCATACCGCCGATCAAGCGTCATAGGGCTACGCCGGCTTCACGGCCAAGACCGGGCACGACGCAGCAAGGAGGACTTCTTGGGCCGTCGAGCCCAAGAAGAGTTTGCCGACGGGAGAGCGTCGCCGGATACCGATAACCACGAGTTCAGCGTGGTGGTCATCGGCGGCCTGCAAAATCTCCTCGGCTGCGCTGAGTCCATTGGTGGGCTGGATGATGACGTGCTCCAAGCCCACCTTGTCCAACTCAGCGTGCAACGCGTCGAGGTCCTTGGCGGTCGCGAACTCCGGGCCGCTGTAGTCTTCGCGGTCCCCGGTGTTCACCACCACTAAAGACGTCTGCCGACGGCGGGCCTCAGCGATGGCCACATTAACCGCCGCTGAGCCTCCGGCCGTGGGTAGATACCCGGCGACAATACTCACGCCGGATCCTCGATCTGGTTGCCTGCATCGTCAACCACCATGGCACCGGTCATGATCGCAACCCCATCGTTCATCGTGTGACTCGACGGTGTGATGACGCACGCCCGAGCGGCCAGTCGCTGGATGTGGATCCGGTCTGCCACCTGCCAGACGTGCGGCATGTTGTGGCTGATCAAGTTGACCGGGAGCCCTTTGTCACGCAGCTGCTTAATCATCTCCAGCACTGCATTGCCCTCTTTGACTCCGAGGGCGGCGGTGGGCTCATCCAGGATCACAACTTTGCTGCCGAACGCGGCAGCGCGGGCGACCGCAACGGCCTGTCGCTGGCCACCGGACAACGTCTCGACAGCCTGGCCCATGTTCTGGATTGTCTGTATGCCAAGATCCTGCACCGACTGCTGGGCGCGTTCGATCATGCCCTTCTTATCGAGCATTCGAAAGATCGACCCGAGCGGGCCGGGCCGACGCTGCTCGCGAGCCAGATAGAGATTGCTCGCGATATCCAAGGCCGGAATGACAGCCAACTGCTGATAGACCGTTTCAATGCCTGAGTCGCGGGCGTCTTGCGGCTTCTTGAAGTTGACCTTTTTGCCATCGAGCGTGAGCTCGCCGGTGTCGATCGTGTAGGCGCCCGAAAGGCACTTGATCAGTGTCGACTTTCCGGCACCGTTGTCTCCGATCACGGCCAGGACTTCGCCGGGGTAGAGATCAAGGTCGACATTGTCGAGGCCGACAACTCGACCAAACGACTTGCTTAGCCCTCGGGCCCGAAGGATCGGCTCGCGATCGGTGGGGGCTGGTCCTGTGGTTGGGGATTCAGCGGTGGTGCTCATCCTTTAACCTTCCTGATCCACTGGTCGACGGAAACGGCGACGATGACGAGGACACCGACAGCGAGTAGTCGGTACTGCTGGTCGACGACGGCCAACGACAATCCGGTAGTGAACGACTGAACAATGAGGGCCCCCATCAGGGTGCCCAACACACCGCCGCGTCCACCGAAGAGGCTGGTGCCACCAATGACGACGGCGGTGATGCTCTCGAGGTTCGCGTCGGTGATGGCGTTGGGGGTGGCGGCCCCAGCACGGCCAATCAGCACCCATGCCGCGATGCCGTAATGAACCCGGCGGCAGCGTAAACACTCAATAGAACCTTCTTGGCTGCAATACCGGACAGGCGAGCCGCTTCGGCATCGTCTCCCACGGCATACACGTGTCGGCCCCACGCGGTCTGACTCAACGCGAAGCCAACGGCCAGGTAGACGAGGGCCACGATGATGACGCCATAGGTGACGGTGAATCCACCGAGCGAGATGGTCTTACCGGTGAAGTTCAGGAACTCCGGAAGATCCGTTCCTTGGATCGACTGTCCGCCGGAATACAACAGCGCTATGGCGGTAAAAATACTGAGCGTGCCTAGCGTCACAATGAATGGCGGCAGGTTCACCCTGGTGACCAGGAATCCGTTCAGCGCCCCACATAGGGTGCCGACGGCCAGTCCGATCATGACCGCCAAGAAACCGGGCAGACCGTTCTCGTAGGCAATCGTGGCCGAGAACATCGTCGACAAAATGGCGATGGCCCCGACGGAGAGGTCGATACCGGCCGTCAGAATGATCAGCGTCTGACCGACCGCCAAGCAGGCGATGACCGCGGTCTGCTGGATCATCAGGGACAACGATGCCGCGCTGGCGAAGCGACCGTTGAGCATGCTGAAGACGATGAACGTAAGCACCAAGATCAATGCTGGGCTCAGGGCCGGATGGGCATGTAGAAGGTGTTGTAACTTCTGGACAGGCGACTGGTTACGCCCGCCTAAACTCGCTGCAGTCGAGGGACTGGTTGCGGCTGGAGTGCTCATGTAATCCTCTTCCTAGGATGTATGAAGCTCGGGTTCAGCCCCAGCACAGTTCTTTGCCTTCGGTGGTGTCGATGCTCTCCACGCCATCAACGGGTGCATCGGTCACGAGTTTGACGCCGGTGTCGAAGAAATCGAGGCCCTCGGTGGTCTCAGGTGCCTCACCACCGCGCGCGATGGTGTTGATGGCCTCAACGCCGTTAGTGGCCATGTCGAGCGGGTACTGCTGCGCCGTCGCCGAGATTATGCCGCTCTTGACCGCATCCACTCCTGCGCAACCACCGTCCACAGACACGACGATGACGTCCTCCATGCCTGCGGCCTGCAGCGCGTTGTTGGCGCCGATGGCGGCCGGTTCGTTGATCGCATAGACCACGTTGATGTTGCTGTTGATGGTCAGACAGTTTTCCATCGCACTGCGTCCCTGGTCCTCAGCGCCGTTGGTGGGCTCATTGCAGACGATCTCGTAGTCTCCGCCCTCGCCGCCGCTATAGGTGCCCGTGGGCGCCTCGTCACCGTTGCGCCCATCGTCAACGGTGTCGATGCCCATTCCGGTCAGGAACCCCTGGTCTCGGTTGACGTCTTAAAACAGTGTCGCGGGTGGTGAACAACGAGCCGGGGGTCGCTGACGGAACGCGGTCAAAGGTGCTGAAGACCGTCGAACAACTCCACTATCAGCACAATTTCGCTGCCAGCAATCTGCGGAGAATCGGGGGGCGCACCGGCATGATCGGAGCGCTTATTCAGGACGTGCACAACCGATTCTCATCCAGCCTCTTACGGGCTCTGGAGGCCGCTGCCCACGATCGTGGAGCCACACTATTGACGGCCTTCTTGGACGAGGACCCGGAGCGCGAGCGGAGTCAAGTGCGCGCTCTCGTTGGGCACCGGGTCGATGCGTTGGTGATCATGCCCGCCACCGCAACCCAGGATTACTTGCTCTCCGAGCGACGCGCCGGGCTTCCCATGGTGTTTGTGGATCGATTCCCGCACGGTATCGACGTGGACTCGGTGACGGTGGACAACCTTGGCGGAGCCCATATTGCCGTCGCTCACCTGATTGCCCACGGTCACTCGCGCATCGCGCTAGTGGCAGATCTAGCCGATATCGAGACGGCCCGGATGCGCCGCGCAGGCTACGAACTCGCACTCAGCGAAGCCGGAATCCCCCTTGATCCGGAGCTCACGCACATGGGCAACCGGAATCGCGAAGAAGCCGAGCTCTGCGTCCTCGAATTGCTTTCCGGGCCCCATCCCCCGACGGCCCTGTTCACCACGTCTAACGTTCTTTCCATCGGTGCTGTTCGCGCCCTGCGCAGCTTGGGCCACAGTGGCTCAGTGGCAGTTGTGGGCTTTGATGATTTTCCTATGGCTGACCTCATCGACCCACCGCTGAGCGTCATCCGACAGGACATCGAGACCATCGGTAGGGAGGTTGTCACGCGGCTGTGGGCGCGACTCGATGGGGACACGTCCGCACCGCAGCGGGTAGTGGTGCCAGTCGACCTGGTACAGCGAGGCTCTGGCGAGATCCGAGGCCCCCACAGGCGTTAGGTCGTCAGCAGCGGCCCAGAGCGTGGCGCTTCCCTGGCGATCTGCCATCGGGCAGACTCAGGGGTATGACGTTGAGCGCCTTAGACCTCTTCACCGTCGGGGTAGGCCCCTCGTCGTCGCATACGGTCGGCCCGATGCGGGCTGCCCGCCTGTTTTCGTGTGACCTGCAGGATCGCGATCTGCTCAGCAGTGTCGACCGGGTGCAGGTCGAGTTGTACGGATCGCTGGGGGCAACGGGCATCGGCCACGGGACCGACCGGGGACTGCTGATGGGGTTGGAGGGGGCGGCACCCGAAACCGTGGAACCGACCTGGATGACGGCCCGCGCGGAGCAGGTCCGGCGCGCGGGGGTGCTGCGGTTGGCCGATCAACGAGACATTCGCTTCAGCACGCGCGAGGACTTCGTCATGCGGCCACATCAGGTGCTGCCGGGTCACCCGAACGGAATGCGCTTCACCGCATACGACGGATCAGGTGCCGTGGTGGCCACCAGAGTGCTCTATAGCGTGGGGGGCGGTTTTGTCGTCGACGAAGCCGACGTCAACGCCGACCGGCTGACTGCGGCACCGGCTCCCCCGCTTCATTTCGACACCGGAGACGCGATGCTGGCCCTGTGCGCCAGCCAAGGGGTCGGGGTCGCCGAATTGGTTGCCCGCAACGAGGACGCGCAGCGCCCACGAGCAAAGACCGAAGCAGCGCTAGTGCACATCTGGGGGGTCATGCAGGAGTGCGTCACCGCCGGCTGCTCTGCGTCAGGGTTCTTGCCGGGATCGCTGATGGTGGCTCGCCGCGCGCCCCGGCTCTATCAGGACCTCATGGCCACCCACCGCACCGCAGCCCCCGGGTCCGACACCTTGGCAGCCATGGATTGGCTGAGCCTGCACGCCATCGCGGTCAATGAGGAAAACGCTGCAGGAGGTCGAGTCGTGACGGCGCCGACCAACGGGGCCGCAGGCATCATCCCGGCGGTGCTGCACCACTACTGGCACTACGTGCCCGGCGCCGACGAGGCTGGCGTGGTGAGGTTCTTGTTGGCCGCCGCCGCAATCGGCATCATCATCAAGGAGCACGCCTCCATCTCGGGTGCCGAAGTCGGCTGTCAGGGGGAAGTCGGGTCCGCGTGCGCGATGGCCGCTGCCGGTCTGTGCGAGGTCCTCGGAGGCAGCCCGGAGCAGGTCGAGAATGCGGCCGAGATCGGCTTGGAGCACAACCTCGGGCTGACCTGCGACCCGGTCGGCGGTCTGGTGCAGATCCCCTGTATCGAGCGCAACGCCGTCGGCGCGGTCAAGGCCGTGACCGCCGCGCGACTCGCCATGCGCGGCGACGGCACCCACCGGGTCAGTCTCGATCAGGCCGTCAGCACGCTGCGCACGACCGGTGCCGATATGTCGGCAAAATACAAGGAGACCTCGACGGGCGGTCTGGCGGTCAACGTCGTCGAGTGTTGAGAACATGAGTGCTGAAGACTCACGTGCTCAAAAACCTAAGCGCGCAGGCTCAGTCGTCGCGTTTGCGGCTCGGCTGCACCCGGCGTGGCTCTCCCGGCATTTTGGGATAGTCCGGCGGGAAGGCCATCTCCCCCAGGCCGCGCTCCACATCCGCCTCCCACAGCGCCAGCGCCGGGCTCAAGTCAGCGGGTCGCTCGTGCAGGTCAGCCCACGGGTCGCCGCGCTCAGCGAGCAGCGTCGGCACCGTATGCACGGTGAACGCCTTCGGGTCCAAACCGTCGACGTCATCCCACGACACCGGAGTCGAGACGGGTGCACCGAGCAACGGCCGCGGGCTGTAGGCGGCCGCGAGGGTGCGATCACGGCAGGCTTGGTTGAAGTCCACGAAGACCTTGTCTCCCCGCTCTTCCTTCCACCAGGCGGTGGTGACGAGCTCCGGCATACCGCGCTCTAACTCGCGGGCGATCCCGATCACCGCATGGCGAACCGTCAAAAACTCCCAGTCGGGCGTGATTGCAGCGTGGACGTGCACGCCTCGGTTGCCGGTGGTCTTCACGAACGGGGTCAGGCCAAGACCTTGCATGACCTCGCGCAACGCCACTGCCACGTCGATGGCCTCAGCGAAGGTCCGTCCCGGTTGCGGGTCGAGGTCGATCCGCACCTCGTCAGGATTGTCGTTGTTGGCCGTGCGCACCGGCCACGGGTGGAACGTGATCGTGTTCATCTGCACGGCCCAGATCGCGGCGGCCACCTCGTCGATGACAAGTTGATCGTGCTGACGCCCCGATGGATAGGTGCACGGTGTGGTGCGGACCCACTCGGGCGCACCTTTGGGTGGGTTCTTGGAGTAGAACTCTTCACCGGTGATGCCCGTCGGAAAGCGTTGTAGCGTGACCGGACGATCGCCGATGGACGCGAGCAGCGCAGGCCCTACGGCTTCGATGTATGCCGCCAGGTCGGCCTTGGTCACCGCCGCCCCGTCGGTGGTGGCGGGCCAGATCACCCGGTCGGGGCTGCTCAGGCGCACAGAGCGCTCAGCGCCTTCAGGACTCGGGACCGTCAGCATCAGAGGCTTGGCCATATCGTGCACGCTACCGGGAAGATGTGCTCGGCCTGCAGTGTTGTTGAGCATATGAGCAATAAGAAGCGCGACGACTATGCCATCTCCAAGTCGGACAAGGACTGGCGTGAGCAATTGAGTTCCGCCGAGTACGACGTGCTGCGCAAGGCTGGCACCGAGCGCCCGTTCGTCGGCGAATACACCGACACCAAAACCGAGGGTGCCTACAACTGCCGGGCCTGCGGCTACGAGCTGTTCCGCAGCGACACGAAGTTCGAGAGTCACTGCGGGTGGCCGTCTTTCTACTCCCCGCTGGCCGAAGACCGCGTCGAGTACGTCAAGGACCGCTCCTTCGGGGGCACCCGGACCGAGGTCCGCTGCGCAAACTGCGGTTCACACCTCGGTCACGTTTTCGACGGCGAGGGCTACGACACCCCGACGGATCAGCGGTACTGCATCAACTCGATCAGTTTGACGTTGGCTGCCGACGGCTAGGCCCTACGGCGCCGTCTGAACAAAGTCTTCGATGCTGACGATGGGGCCGGTGTAGAACGGCACTTCTTCGCGCACATGCAACCGGGCGCGGGTATTGCGCAGGTCGCGCATGAGGTCGACGATCCGATGTAACCCGTCGGCTTCGAAGGCCAAAATCCATTCGTAGTCGCCGAGAGCAAACGACGACAACGTGTTGGCGCGCACGTCGCCGTAGCCGCGAGCCGCCATACCGTGCTCTTTCAACATCGCGCGGCGCTCGCCCTCGTCCATCAAGTACCACTCGTAGGAGCGCACGAACGGGTAAACGCAGATGTATCCGCGGGCCTCTTCGCCGGCCAGGAAGGCCGGCACGTGCCCCTTGTTGAACTCGGCCGGGCGGTGCATCGCCACCTGGGACCACACCGGCTCTAGGCGCGTGCCGAAGGTGGTGCGGCGCAGCCTTTGGTAGGCCTTCTGCAGGCCCTCGACCGTCTCTGCGTGCCACCAGATCATCAGGTCGGCGTCGGCCCTGAAGCCGGACACGTCGTAGAAGCCGCGGGTGACCACGTTCTCCTCGGCCAGAGCGCCGACGAGTTCACTCACCTCGACGGCCATCTGCGCGCGGGCGGCGTTGTCACCCCCCAACGATGATGAGCAGCGAAACACCGAGTACATGGCGTAGCGAATGCCGCTGTTGATCTGCTCGACCTGATCGTCAGTGGGTTTGGCGTGTGCGTCGATGGTGGAGGGATCGGGGGAAGTCATGTCCCTATTGTGGACGACGAGCCTGCGTGACAGCTGCCCGGGCCGAAGCAATACAGGCGGGTATGCCGACGCCGTCGTAGGTCGCACCGCACACAGCTAGGCCGGGCACCACGGCAACCGCGTCGCGCACAGAGGCCACTCGGTCACGGTGGCCAACTGCATACTGCGGCAAGGCCCCACCCCAACGGTGCACGTGGGCATCTATCGGCGCTGGGATCGGCTGTCCAAGAATCGTGCTGAGGTCTCTGCGGATGACGGTGATGAGGTCTTCGTCGTCACGCTGTAGGGCTGACGCCTCACGGTGCCGTCCCAGTGAGGCCCGTAGCAGCACTACCGGTTCGGCGGCACCGTTTCCGGCATCGCCCACCCACTGCCACTTATTGCCACTGAAGGTTGCCGCCTTCATCCTGAGCCCCTCGACGGGTGGGACCAAGAGCCCCGAGCCCACCAACGTGGGCGCACTCTCGGCGGGCAACGCCAGGGTCACGATGGCCATCGATGCAGACTCGATGTCGCGCAGACCCCGCGAGGCTGCCGGAGCAATCCGCGAGAGCAGCGGCGAGGTCGCTGCTGATGGGGTCGCTACGATCAGTCGGTCCGCGCTGATGACCTCAGGCTCCGGCACCGGCCCGGTCACCACATCGAATCCCCCGTCGGTCCAGGCGGAACGTCGCCAAACCTCTCGTGCCGTCACCCCCGTGCGGATCGTCACTCCAGCAGCAAGTAATGCACGCTCCAACGCGGCAATCAGCTGGTTCACCCCGCCCCTCAGGCTCGCAAAGACCGGTGGTTTCGGAGCACCAACGGGGGGTTGAGTCGCTCGAGCGACATCGCGCACCGACGTTCCCTGCCGGTATGCCGGCAGCATCGCGGGCAGAGCCGCAGCCAACGAGATCTCACGCGCGTGGCCCGCATACACCCCCCCGAGTAGCGGCTCGATCAGTCGGTCGACCACGGCAGGCCCCAGTCGATCGCTGATGAAGTCCCCAACGGAAATGTCGCCGCCGGAGATGTCGGGCGGGTTGCGATCCGGACTGGGCGGCTGGTCCGGGACACGTTCAGCGTGTGCCCTCGCCACTTCCGAGGGGGTGAGCAGCGGGCCGAGCGTTGAGGTGTCACTGGGGATGCCCATGACCGTGCCCCTGGGCATCGGGTGGAGGGCACCTCGACTGAAAATGGAGGCTTGCGTCGTCGCAGGGTGAACGATCTCGCCGGTCAAGCCCAACTCGTCAATCAGTGACAGGGCCTCTGGACGGCGGGCCAACAACGACTCGGCCCCGCTGTCGAGGCGCACCCCCGCCACCTGGACGGACGCGATCTTGCCGCCCACCCGCGGCGACCCCTCGAGCACCGTGATGGTTGCGTCAGGCTCGACACGCGCCAACTCCCACGCCGCCACCAGGCCACTGATTCCGGCACCGATGACGACGTAGGAGCAACTCACCTACTCAATTCTACGGATGGGCTCGCGAGCAGCCTCCCCCTCGGCATCGATGATGGTGCGGACTTCCTCGTCCTCGTGGAGCGCTTCGGACGCGGGGGTCGAAAAAGTCCCCGAGTTGTATTCGTAGTCGATCTCGTTGCCGTCCTCGTCGTGCCGCTGATACCACGAGGTGTATTCCTGCGAACTGGAGTCGAAGTCGTACCCGGCACCGCGACCTTCGGCAGCCTTACCCACGGAGATTCCGAACTCGTCGCCGTGGTCTCGTACACCGGCTTGGACAGCCTCGTCCAGGGCATGCGCGCTGTATCGGTGGCGAATCATCATTGGGTCGGTCCGCAAATCCTTGGCGAACGCGAACAGCATCATAAAGAGCACCAGAGCGAACGGGAGTGCCGAGACAATGACGAGGTTCTGCAATCCGTCCAAGGCTTGATCGCCGCCGATCAACAACATCACGATGGCAATTCCCGCCAGACACAGTCCCCAGAAAATGATGACCCACGTGTCGGGCACCGCTTTGCCGCGCTGCGACAGCATACCCATGACCAGGGAGCCGGAGTCGGCACTGGTGATGAAGAAGACCGCCAACATGACCATCACGACAATCGAGGTGATCCCGCTGGCCGGCAGAGCATCCAGCATCAAGAAGAGCATGTCCTGCGGAGACTCCGCACCGCCAATATCGGCTACGCCGTCTTGCTGCAGTTTCATCGCCGTGCCACCCGAGATCTCGAAGGCCAAGAAGCACACCAGGGTGGGCGCAAGAAGGACGACGGTGACGAACTCACGCAACGTGCGGCCACGCGAGATGCGGGCGATGAAGATGCCGACGAAGGGCGTCCATGAGATCCACCACGCCCAGTAGAACACCGTCCAAGCGTCGACAAATTCGGCGGCTTCATCGCCGCGCGAGGAAGATCGCCCGAGCATCTGGGGGAGGTCTTTGAAGTACTCGATCAGCGCCGAGGGCACGAAGTTGAGCAGAAACAAGGTTGGTCCGCCAATGAAGATGAACAAACCGAGCAGAGCGGCCAAGATCATGTTCGTGTTGGACAACCACTGGATCCCCTTGCCGATGCCACTGACGGCCGAGGCGATAAACGCAATGGTGAGCACACAAATAATCCCGATGATGGCCGCGTTGCCTAGTTTGCCCACGCCGCCGACAATCTCGACTCCACGGCCAATCTGCAGGGCTCCGATGCCTAGGCTGACCGCGGTGCCGAACAGGGTCGCGATGATGGCGAAGATGTCGATCACCTTGCCTGCCGCCCCGCGGGCATGCTTGGCCCCGAACAACGGCTCCAGGATGCTCGACATCAGCGGCACCCGTCCGCGACGGTAGGCGCCGTAAGCGATCGCGCCACCCGCGACCGCATACATCGCCCATGCGTTAAGACCCCAGTGGTACGTGGTCTGGGCAAGTGCGGTGTGCATCGCCTCGATAGTCTCGGGCTCGACCGTGTTCGGAGGTGGCGTGAGGTAGTAGGTCATCGGCTCGTAAGAGCCGAAGAACAGCAGGCCGATGCCCATTCCGGCGCTGAACAGCATGGCTAACCACGAGGCTCGGGAATATTCGGGCTTCTCGTCGTCCAACCCCAGTTTGATCTTGCCGAAGCGGGAAAACCCGACGATGAGCATGAACAACACCGCGACGATGGCAAAGATATTGAAGAGCCATCCGACGTTGCTGACCACCCAGGTCAGCGCCGTCTCCGAAGCCGACGTCAGTCCCTCGGTGTTCGTGGTTCCCCACCCAATGAAGGCAACGATGACGGCGGCGGTCACCCCGAAGACCACCTTGTCCGTGCCGTAGCGCACGCGCTGGTCCTCGATCGAGACCCCAGGCACCAAAGCGGGGTGTATGCCATGCGGATAGTTGATCTCAGCGACAACGTCTTTGGTTCTTCGTCCCGCTGCTGCAGCCTTTTGACGTGGAGAGGCACCCGAGTTTTGGGCTGTCGATCCGTCCTCGTGGGGTGGGCTGATCGGGCATGAGTCGCCTCTCGTTAGGTCGATAGATTCCCGACGACGAGATTGCCGTCAACACACGACGCTACCGAGAAACGAGACAGATGTGTTTTATGTCACATTTTGGACGTGCTGTGCACCAACTCGACGACACGAGTCAAGACGTCAGGATCGGTCTCGGGCAGTACGCCGTGGCCCAGATTGAATATGTGCCCGGGAGCTTGCTTGCCCTCAGCCAGGATGCGCCGCACCTCCCACTCCACCGCCTCCCACGGAGCGAAAAGCAACGCCGGGTCGAGGTTGCCCTGCACCGCATACTTTCCGCCGGTGCGGGCGATGGCACCCGGCATATCCATCCGATAGTCGACGCCGATCACTTCCGCTCCGGCGGCGGCCATATCGACCAACAACTCCGAGGTGCCCACCCCGAAATGGATGCGTGGCACGCCCGTCTTCTTCAACGAAGCCAGGACGGCCCGGCTGTGCGGCTCGACGAACTCGACGTAGTCCCGGCGCGACAAGAACCCGGCCCATGAGTCGAACAGTTGCACCGCGCTGGCTCCCGCCTCGATCTGCACCGCGAGGAACTGCGCCGAGATCTGCGCCAGCCGCGAGCACAACGCGTGCCACAACACTGGATCCCCGTGCATCAGCGCCTTGGTGCGCACGTGGTTCTTCGACGGGCCGCCCTCGATCAAATAGGACGCCAAGGTGAAGGGTGCGCCGGCAAAGCCGATCAGCGGGATGTCCCCCAGTGCGGCGACGAGTTGACGCACGGATGTGTCGATGTCGTCGACCATGTCGGGAGTCAGCTCCGGCAGTCGTTCTAGGTCACGGCTGGTGGCGATGGGGTGGGCGACCACGGGTCCCACACCGGGCACGATGTCGAGATCCACCCCGACCGCCTGGACCGGAACCACGATGTCGCTGAAGAAGATGGCGGCGTCGACCCCGTGACGGCGCACCGGCTGCAGGGTGATCTCGGTGACCAAATCGGGGGTGCGGCACGCCGCCAACATCGCAGTGCCCTCACGCAAGGCCCGATACTCAGGCAGCGACCGCCCGGCCTGGCGCATAAACCACACCGGGGTATGCGGTGTCGCTAGCCCTTGCGCCGCCTTGACGAGAACGCTGGTCGCCGGGCTAGGGATGTGTGCAGCGGCATTACGTTCTAAGTCATTGCGCTCTGAGTCATTGCGTATGGGGTCATTGCGTGTGGAGTCATCGGGTACGGCAGGGGCGGGAATCGTCACCGATCGATCCTCCCACGCGTCTAGTCGTCGAGCCCGGCCAGATCCAACACCTCAGCATCACGAGGTCACCGAACGGCGTTTCGATCCGCGGACTCATGCCCAGGTGCGCCTACGCTGCACAGGTGGTAAGCCGCATACCAGCCGGGCGCCCCCCAGTTGTCGACCCCCAAGCATCGCGGGACGCTGCTGCCTTCGCGGTGGCCTTAGAAGCGCTGCGCGCCGCGGTGATGCGCCCCGAAGTCTTAGTCGAAGAGGTGCCCGCACCGACCCGACTCTCGCCCCACGCCGTGGCCTTGGCCGGTGAAGTCGTCCCCAGCCACGACCCTGAAGACGAGCCCATAGGTGTCGGCCGGTTCGTGTTGCTCTTCGATCCGAGCGAGCCCGAGCCCTGGGGTGGCGCGTGGCGTGCGGTGACGTACGCCAAGACCACCATGGAGCCCGAGGTAGGACCTGACCCCCTCGCCGGCGAGGTCGGCTGGTCCTGGTTGACCGAAGCTTTGGAGGCCCGTGATCTCTCGTGGACCGCCCAGGCAGGCACGGTGACCAGCGTGACGTCACAGAGTTTCGGTGCCCTGGCCGAGCGGGAGCCCACAGTCGAGTTGGAGATCCGCGCATCGTGGACCCCGTTGCTGGACAGCGCCAGCGATGTGGCTGCGCACGTCCAAGCCTGGGGTGACCTGCTATGCACCATTGCCGGTTTGCCGCCACTGCCTGAGGGCGTCGTCGCGCTGCCCGGGATCCGCCGATAGCCGTGAGCGAAACCCCCGATGCGGACTCTGTGCCCACTGAGACTATTGCGCCCGATGAGTTCGTCGCTCTCGATGCTCCCCGTGGGGGGGTGCCCGATGTCGTCGCCGATGCACGCGGTCTCGCCGAGGTCATTGTGGCCATCGCGGCCGGGACCGGGCCGGTGGCGATCGACGCCGAGCGGGCCTCGGGCTACCGCTACGGCCAAGACGCCTATCTGGTGCAACTGCGCCGCGAAGGCAGCGGCTCCCACCTGATCGACCCGCTGGGCTGCCCAGACCTGTCGGAACTGGACGCAGCGTTGGCTGACGTCGAGTGGGTGCTGCACGCAGCCACCCAAGACATTCCCTGCCTTGCCGAGTTGGGCCTGCACCCTCGTTTGCTGTTCGACACCGAGTTGGGCGCCCGCCTCGCGGGGCTTCCGCGGGCCGGGTTGTCCTCGGTGCTGGAGTACTACCTGGGCGTCACCTTGGCAAAGGAGCACTCGGCGGCGGACTGGTCCACGCGGCCACTGCCTACCCCGTGGTTGTTGTATGCCGCGCTCGATGTGGAGCTGTTGATCCCCCTTCGCGACCGGATGGAACGCGATCTGCGCGAGCAGGGCAAGCTCGACTGGGCCCGCGAAGAGTTCGCGGCGTTGACGTCCTTTACCGGCCCGAAGGCGAAAACCGACCCGTGGCGGCGAATGAGCGGTGCCACAAAGCTTCGGACGCGCCGGGCGCTAGGCACCTTGCGTGCCCTGTGGCAGATGCGCGAGGAGATCGCCCAAGAGCGAGACGTCTCCCCCGGGCGCATCGTGCCCGAGTCCACCTTGCTCGATTTGGCCACGCGCGCCCCGCGGGATGCGGCGGCGTTGGCCAACCCGCACCCTGACAAAAGCCACTCACGGGCGCGCCGAGCCCAACAGGGTGTGCGGCGCTATCAAAGTCAGTGGTTGCAGGCGATTAACGACGCTTCCCACCTACCCGAGGACGAGTTGCCGCCCCAGCGCGCTGAGTCGCAAGACATCCCGCCGCCCCGCTCCTGGCCCGACCGCAATCCCGAGGCTGCGACACGCCTACTGGCCTCGAAGGCGCTCATGGCCGAGCTCTCCCAGCAGCACGACATACCAGTAGAGAACCTCGTCACTCCGGATATTTTGCGCCGCGTTTTGTGGGAGCCGCCGGAGGTTGCTGACGCGACGGGGGTGTCGCAGGCGCTGGCTGATTTGGGGGCTCGGCCCTGGCAGCGCGAGTTGGTGTCCCCGGTCGTCGCGCAAGCCCTTATCGACGCAATCACGCCGGCCTAACACGCTGCGATGGCTTCGCGATATCTCACATGTGATCTAGGGTCGTGCCCATGACTGAGCCCTACTTGTCCCGCATCGGCACCCTGATTCGTGACGCGCGCCGCCACAAATCGATGACCCAATCAGACCTTGCGGGTCTGCTCGGCACCAGTCAGAGTGCGGTCGCCCGCATCGAGCAGGGCAAGCAGAACTTGTCCCTGGAGATGCTGGCCCGTATCGGCGAAAGCCTCGACTCTGAGATCGTCTCCGTCGGCTCCGCTGTGCCGCAAAACTTGCGCATCACCGGCGGCGTCAAACTGTCGGGGGAGATCAACGTGCGCACCTCCAAGAACGCGGCGGTCGCCCTGCTCTGTGCGTCCCTGCTCAACAAGGGCCGCACCACCTTGCGCAACCTGGCGCGGATCGAAGAGGTCAACCGCATCACCGAGGTGCTGACGAGCATCGGCTTCAAGATTCGTTGGCTGCCGGACAGCTCGGACCTGGAGATCGTGCCGCCCCCCACCATCGATCTGTCGGGCATTGATGAGGCCGCCGCGCGCCGCACCCGCACGATCATCATGTTCTTGGGGCCGTTGATGCACGAGCTGGACAACTTTGAGCTGCCGTACGCCGGCGGTTGCGACCTCGGGACGCGCACCGTCGAGCCGCACATGATCGCGCTGCGCCAGTTCGGCGTAAATGTCGTTGCCACCGAAGGCGCCTACCAGGCCTCCATTGACAAAGACCGTTGGCCGCAGAAGCCCATCGTGCTGACCGAGCGCGGCGACACGGTCACCGAGAATGTGCTGCTGGCCGCTGCCCGCCATACGGGCAAGACGGTCATCCGCAACGCCTCGTCGAACTACATGGTCCAAGACCTGTGTGTCTTCTTGAAGTCACTCGGCGTCACGATCGAGGGTTTGGGCACCACGACGCTGGCGGTCACCGGGGTCGAGCACATCGATATGGACATCGAATACTCCCCCTCCGAGGACCCCATTGAGGCGATGAGCCTGCTCTCAGCCGCCGTGGTCACCGGCAGCGAGATCACGATCAAGCGCGTGCCAATCGAGTTCATGGAGATCGAGCTGGCTGTCCTGGACACCATGGGCCTGCAATACGAGCTCACGCAGGAATACACCTCCGCGAACGGTCACACCCGACTCGTCGACCTCAAGACCATCGAGGGCCCGCTGCACGCCCCGCTGGACAAAATCCACCCGCTGCCATTCCCCGGGCTCAACATCGACAACCTGCCGTTCTTCGCGATCATCGCGGCCTGCGCGCAAGGGTCGTCGATGATCCACGACTGGGTCTACGAAAACCGCGCCATCTACCTCACCGAGCTCACGACGCTCGGTGCCAAGGTGCACCTGATGGACCCGCACCGGGTGATGATCGAAGGCCCCACCAAGTGGCGGGCAGGAGAGATCATGTGTCCCCCGGCGCTGCGACCTGGCGTGGTCATCCTGCTGGCCATGCTCGCGGCCCCCGGCGTGTCGGTATTGCGCAACGTCTACGTCATCAACCGCGGCTACGAGGATCTCGCCGCGCGGCTGAACGCGCTCGGCGCAGGCATTCAGACCTTCCGCGACATCTGAGCGACGCCCAGTAAGCGACCGTGGTGGCCTTCGCGTTCGAGCGCGACGAAACCGGTGGGGTCACCGTCCTGCTCGACGGCCACCCCCAGTCCTACGTTCACCCCAACGATCCCGGATTGCTGTCGTTCGAATACATGCAGCATCTGGCGATCGCTCTCGACGCCCTCCCTGCCGGGCCATTGGTGGTCACCCACGTCGGGGGCGCTGGGCTGACGCTGCCGCGCTACGTCGAGCACACTCGGCCTGGATCGCCCCAGATCGTGCTGGAGCCCGACGCTGCGCTGACCGAGGCTGTGCGCATCCAGATTCCCCTGCCCCGACGGCACCGCATAAAGGTGCGGGCCGTCGCCGGCGCGGAAGGTCTCGAGGCGCTGCGCGACGACAGCGCCGACGTGGTGGTCATCGACGCCTTTGCAAGCGGCCAAGTCCCAGCCTCCTTGACGGGTATGGCGTGTGCCAGCGACGTCGCGCGGGTGCTGCGGCCCGGCGGGGTGTTGGCGATGAACCTGGCCGACGAGCCCGGCCTAGCGCACGCGTACCGGGTGGCGGCAACAGCGGCCCAGGCGCTGCCGCACGTGGGGATGTTGGCGCTGCACGAGGTCTTCAAGGGCAAGCGCTTCGGCAATGTGGTGCTCGTCGCTAGTAACCGAGCACTGCCCGAGCAGGTGCTGACTCGGCGGGCTGCCTCCGCACCATTCCCCACCGGGTGGAGATCGGCGGCCGCGACCGCTCGACGTGCAGCAAGCTCACGCCCCTTTGGGGACATCGGCGATCCCAGCCCGTCACCTCCCGCGCCAGGATCCTGGCGCAGACGCTAAGCGCGCTCATCATGACGACGCCTCACCACGGCGCTTAACAACGCTTAACCATGGCGTTATGCGGTGGCGAAGCGCCCCAGCACCTGTTCGGCTCGGATGCCACCTAGGCGCTCGTCGAAGATGCGTTGGTAGCCGAGCTCTTCACGCGACCGAGCCGCGGGCAATCCTTCGATGCGGATGCTCTCCCAATCCTCATCAGGCACAAACTGCTCAGCTCTACGCGTCATGACGTCGGCGGTGCCGGACCCGTCGCCGAACTGCTCTTTGCGCCGCCACAGAATCTCGCGGGGTAGCCACCCCTCGAAAGCTTCCCGCAACAACGCCTTCTCCTGACCGTCCTCGCCAAGCAACTTCCACTCGACCGGCACTCGGCCGGCCACGTCGAGCATCTCGCGGGCCAAGAACGGCACGCGTGCCTCCAGTCCGTGCGCCATCGTCACCCGGTCGCAGCGTTGCAGATTGAGGTGGTGCAGCGTCTCGACGCCGTCGATAAGCGCCTCACGCAACTGGTCTGGGCTCAGCGAACGCATATGGTGGTAACCGGCGAACAGCTCGTCAGCGCCCTCACCGGTCAGCACCACCTTGACGTGCTGCGCGGTCATCTCCGCGAGTAGATAGTTCGGTACGGCGCTGCGGATCAGCGACGGCTCGTAAGACTCTGTGCTCCGCACCACCGTCGGCAGCGCCTCGATGACGTCATCGTCGGTGTAGACGCGTTCGTGGTGATCCAAACCCAGGTATTGAGCCACCACCCGAGCTGCCGCCAAATCCGGGCTACCCGGCACACCAGCCGCGAACGACTGAATCTTGGCAGCGCCCGTGTTGTTGGCACCGCGAACATGTGAGTCTGTGTGCTCGCGAGCCATGATCGCGGCCACGATGCTCGAATCGAGGCCGCCGGACAGGAAGACCCCCACCGGCACGTCGGCCATCATGCGTACCTTCACCGCCGCGACCACCGCCTCCCGGATCGCGGTCTTGGCTACCTCTCGCTCGGTAAACATCGGCCGGCGAGAGTGGCCTTCTCCTAGGGGGTTGGCTCGCAGATTGACGAACGACACCAAGCCCGTGTCAGAAGTCCAATAGTGGCCGGGCGGGAACTCCTCGACTGCAGCCCGTGCAGCGTAAGGGAAGGCACCCAACTCCGAAGCCACCAGCAGCCGGTCCTCGTGACGGGCCCAATACAACGGCTTCACCCCAAGCGGGTCTCTGCCTAACACCATCGCGCCGTCAGGGGCGGCGAAGGCAAACGCATACATGCCCTTCATGTCGTGAATGAAACCCGGTCCGCGCCGACCTACTATGTGCAGCACAATCTCCGAGTCCGACTGCGTCGCGAAGACGCCCCCAAGTCGTCGCCGCAACTCGGCGTGGTTATAGATTTCACCGTTGACCACCACCCACGAACCGTCAAGGCTCAATGGTTGTTGACCGCCCGCCACATCAACGATGGATAGGCGCGCATGCCCCAGCCACGCCGTCTCACCTATCGCCTGAGTGCCGGTGCCGTCCGGTCCTCGGTGGCGCAACCGACAGAGCATCCCCTCTCCGATCACCGCGCTCTGGCCTGCCCTCTCGCGCGTCGGCGTGAAGTCGTAGACGGCGGCGATTCCGCACATGGGGTGTCTTTCGTATCGTGAAGCAAGGCACGCGGGGCACCTTCAATGTAGCGCCGTGATCGTGTTGCGGCGGTAGGTTTGGCGAACGATTTTCTGTCGGTGCCGCTGCGGTGCCTCGAGGAGGACTGCATGACGTCAACGATCGATGGCCACAAGGTGCTGGCCAGCGCCGATAGCTCGTCTTTCACCTCGCTACGGCACCGACCTACCTCCCGGGCCGAACGCACCGCCATGGGTAAGGCGTTCCGCAAACAGGTTCCACGCCGCGCGATGGCCGCGTGGGAGCCGCCCACGGACCGCCCTGACCCCATCACCTTGCTCAACGCTTCTCACCGTGGCCGCGTCGACGAACTGATCCCGGTGCGAGTGGGTCGGATGGTCTCCTCGCCCTACGGATTTCTGCGTGGAACGGCTGTCGTCATGGCCGAAGACGTAGCCTCCATGGCCAGCACCGGCATCCAGCCTGTGGTCTGTGGGGACGCGCACCTCGGTAACTTCGGTTTCTACGGCTCCCCCGAGGGCGAGTTGGTCCTGGACCTCAACGATTTTGATGAGGCACATCCCGGGGCCTGGGAATGGGACCTTCGCAGACTCGTCGCCAGCATTTGGGTGGCCGGTCGCGAGAACGGCCTGTCCGAAGACGAATGCCGCGACGCCGTCGAATCGTGCGTGGCGGCATACCGCGATGAAGTTCGGTTCTTGGCCCACGAGCCGCTGCTGATGCGCTCATACAACCGCCTCGACGTCGGCCGCCTGCACGAAACGGCCACCGAGAAGGGGCTACGCAAGGAGATCAAGCGCTCAGTCAAGAAGGCCAAGAAGCGGACCAGCGACCGGGTGCTGCCGAAATTCACCCACGAACAGGACGGCGAACGCCGCATCGTGGAGGAGCCGCCGCTGATCCGCCGGGTCACTGACCGCAAGGCCGAACTCATTGGACGTGGCTTGGATCGTTACCTCCAAACGCTGGCACCACACTGGTCGCGGGCACTCGGCGGCTACACCATCCAAGACGTGGCCCACAAGGTCGTTGGCGTAGGCAGCGTGGGCCTGCGGGCGTATGTCGCCTTGCTCGAAGGTTCCAGCGACGACGACGTGGTCTTCCTGCAGATGAAGCAGGCGCGGCGCTCGGTCTTGGCGAAGTACGTCCACGGCGACTCCGCCCTGCACGACCATCAGGGGCAGCGCGTCGTGGAGTATCAGCAGGCGCTGCAAACGGTGAGCGACCCCCTGCTGGGCTGGACCACGATCGACAACCGTCAGTACTACGTGCGCCAGTTCCGCAACATGAAGGGCACGGTGCCGCTGGACTCGATGGACGCGTCGTCGCTAGCGGACTACGCCGGCATCGTCGGCCACCTCCTTGCTAAGGGGCACGCTCGCACCAGCGGCGCATCCATGATTGCCGGTTACGTCGGCAAGGGCGACAGTCTCGACCGTGCCCTCGGTGACTTTGCGCTGGCGTATGCCGACCAGACCGAGCGTGACCATGCCCGGTTGGTCGTAGCCGCGAGAAATGGCCGGATACCGGTGTCCGAGGGTGCGCTGGACTCCATGGGGTCGGCCTTTCGGCCCGGTGGCTGATGGCGGGGTCGCCCTACTTCGATCACCCAGGGGCCATCGCGATGGCCCATCGAGGGTTTTCCCTCGACGGTCTCGAGAACTCGATGGTGGCCTTCGCGGCCGCAGTTGACCTCGGCTATCGCTACGTCGAGACCGACACCCACGCCACCAGTGACGGTGTTGCGGTCGCGCTGCACGACGCCACGCTGGATCGGGTCATCGACGCCCACGGCCGCGTTGACGAGCTTCCGTGGCGCACCGTGTCGAAAGCACGCATCCACGCATCCGAGCCGATCCCCCGGGTGGATGAGTTGCTGCATACCTGGCCTGACTTGAGGCTCAACATCGACGTCAAAAGCGACTCCGCGGTCGCTCCGACCGTCGCCGCAATCGAGCGCGCGGCCGCCCACGATCGCGTGTGCATCGGGGCATTCTCTGATCGCCGGCGACGCGCGGTGGTGCGACGGCTCAGTCGTCCGGTCGCCACCTCGGCTGGGCAATGGGCTGGCGTCGGCTTCCGGATTGCCTCTTCGTGCCCTCGCCAACTCGGCCAACCATTGGTGGACTGGTCGTTGCGAGGGGTGGACGCCCTCCAAGTCCCAGTGATTCGATACGGCGTGCCGGTCGTGACACCGGCGAGTGTCGAGGCTGCACATCGAGCGGGGTTACCTGTTCACGTGTGGACGGTGAATGACCTACCGACGATGAACGCTCTCCTCGATCTCGGCGTTGATGGGCTGATCAGTGACCGGGCCGACATACTCAAGCGTGTGCTCATTGATCGGGGGCAGTGGAGCTAGCGCACTCGCTCTAGGGAAGGTCACAGCCCGTGAACCGCCACAACGAGGCTTTGCCGCCGGAGTCCACGCGCTCGAAGCCCGGCTGGTCGGTCCGGATTCGTCGCAGTCCCGCCGTTTCCTCCTGCCACTTGCCACCCTCGGCAAAGGTGAGGGTGTCGGCATACACGTGAGTCACACCTAGCGTGCGCACCGCTTCGCAGACTTCTGGGTCGTACTGCCAGGAGTCGAACTTCTTGGCCAGCAGCAAGCGCTCGGGTGATCCGGCGATGGGGGTCAATTGCGGATACACCACCTGAACTCCGCTGCGCGTCAGCAAGTATGGCGACCCGGCGGTGGGCTCCCCCAGCACCACAGCATCGTCGGGAAGGAGCGCTGCGGCTCGGTCGACCATCGCGATCTCGTCTTCCTCCAGCATCGTCCCCCAGGCGATGGGCCAGTTCGAGTACGTCGACGCCATCACCTCCGTCTGCATCGGCCAGCGGAACCCAAACGTGAGTCCGCCGAGGGCCACCACTAGTGCTGCAGCGGCAGCCGTGAGGGGAACGCGTCGCCACCTCGCCACCGAGCGGGCCAGCCAGGCTGCTCCCCCAGCGCCGAGCATGAGCACGGGGATCAGCAGAATCTGGTTGATGCGCGAGGCCTGGGTGTACCAAAAGCCGGCCAGCACGCGGGCAGGGTTATCGGGGGGGCCAGCGGCGAGCAGGGTGAGGGCACCCGTGGCGAGGAGGGCGACGATCAACCATCGTGCATGTTTGGTGCGCAAGCACAGCACCACCCCCGCCAGCATCAGCAGCGTGCTCGCCGCGTTGACCGCCTTGACGTCGTAGACGTAGATCAGGGGGTGGTCGATGAGCAGCGAGCCGAGACCGGGCAGATAGCTGCTCTGCCCCCCACGTTGGTATCCCACGATGGACGCGACCGGTGCCAAGTTCAGAATGACCCAGCCGAGGCCAACGCTGATGGCGGTGGCGGAGATCACCGTGATCGCGACCGCGGCTTGATGCCCCCGACGCCAATAGCGGATGCCGTGGCGGGCGATGAGCACGGTCACCAGCGGGATCGACAACACCGCGAGCGAGAACAGGCCCGACCCGTGAGACAGGACCACTCCACTACTCGCGCCGAGCACCCCGATCCCGTATGCCGTGTGGACCCGTGGCCCGAGGTCCTTGCGGAGCGCGCTGATGAGCAGGGCGAGGGTGCCCGGTATGCACGCCACGCTGAGCGCGTACGGCCACACGCCGAGCATTGACACCGCTATCGCGGGAAAGGTCACGTACGTCGAGGCAAGAATCGGCACGAGCACGATCGGCAACGCTTGCCCAGGCCACACGACCCTCGCCAGAGCGACCAGGCCGCCGATCCAGACGAAAGAACCGATCACGATCGACGAGGAGTTCGCGGCCTGCGTGACGAACTCGAAACCGGGGCTGATCGCCACCAAGGCGTGCCACACGCTGGGGTAGTAAGGGGCGATGGTGTCGCCATACATCGGGGCCAGTCCACCCAAGCTCGACCCGTTGCCGGTGTCCTTGATAAACCAGACGGCGTTGACGTGGTAGACCGAATCCCACGCTTGTGCAGGCTGATTCGCCGACTTCATGCCGGCCATCATCGCGGCGGCGAGGATGCCTCCGCCGAGTGTCCACGTTGCTGCGAGCCAGCCGCGCTCTTTGTGTTTCAAGATGCGTTGGCCCGCCACGCGGGCCGGGGGTTCGCGCAGGGTGCCCAGCCCAATGCTGATACCGATCGCTATGACGATGGCGACGAGCGAGCTCAACGCGAACGAAGCCAACGACCACGGGACGCCAGCCCACTGCAGCAAAACGGCGCCAATTCCGGCCATTCCAGCGGTCATCGCCGGAGCAGCGCCCCAAGCGACCAGACCGCGTATGCCGAGGGCGCGGAGCACCCCGTAGCCGGGGAGCGTGAAGACGCACGCCATCGCGAGGATGCCCGGGAAGAAGCCGAGCCATGAGCTACCGACCATCACGAGCCACCGACCATCACGAACAACCACTCATAGTGAGGCGGTTCCGCCGCCAATCGTGATTCGTGGGACGCCAGCGAAGGTGTCAGCGTCGGTGATGCGGCGACCGTCAACGAGCAGGCGCACACCAGGTAGATCGGCGGGGGCAAGGGAGGCGTACTCGCGGTGGTCCGCTTGCACGATCACCACGTCCACCTCGTCACCCAGGTGGTGGGGTGCCCAGCCGAAAGTGCTCAACTCGGCGTCGGTGAACATGGGGTCGTGCACCGCGACCTGCGCGTTGCGCGAGGTGAGTGCTGCGACGGTGCCGAAGATGCCCGAGAAGGCGGTCTCCTTCACGCCGCCTCGGTAGGCCGCTCCGAGCACAGCGATGCGCAACCCGTCTAGCGACCCGAGGAGTTCTTCGGCGCGGGCCACGGCGTATTCGGGCATGGCCGCGTTGGCGGCGCGGGCGCTGCGCACGACGGTGGCGTCGGGGTCGGTCGAGAGGTACAGCCGCGGGTAGACCGGGATGCAGTGCCCACCGACGGCGATACCGGGGTTATGGATGTGGCTGTACGGCTGAGAGTTGCACGCTTCGATGACCCGTTGCACGTCGATGCCCACCTGATCGGCGAATCGGGCGTACTGATTGGCAAGACCGATGTTGACGTCGCGGTATGTCGTCTCGGCCAGTTTGGCCATTTCGGAGGCTTCGGCACTGCCCATGTCCCAGACGCCGTTGGGTCGCGGCAGGTCTTCGCGCTCGTCGAAGGTCAGTACGTCGTTGTAGAACTCGATGGCTCGCTTGGTGCCTTCGGCGTTTAAGCCGCCTACGAGCTTGGGATAGCGACGCAGATCGGCAAAAACTCGGCCGGTAAGCACCCGCTCGGGCGAGAAGACGAGGTGGAAACCGTCGTCGGTGCCTTCCGTGAGGCCGGAGATCGACTCGATCATCGGCTTCCAACGGTTGCGCGTGGTTCCGACCGGCAGCGTCGTTTCGTAAGAGATGAGGGTGCCAGGGCTCAGATGCTCAGCCAGGCTTTGGGTTGCGCCGTCCATCCAGCCGAAGTCAGGCTGCCCGGTCTCTTCGTCGACAAACAGCGGCACCACGAGCACGATGGCGTCGGCGGTCGGGATCGCTTCCGAGTAGTCGGTAGTGGCTTTGAGCCGACCTGCCGGCACGAGCTCGGCGAGCTTGTCCGCCAGGTGTGCCTCGCCCGGGAAGGGCTCGACGCCGCGATTGATGAGGTCGACGACTGCCGGGTTGACGTCGACCCCGATGACGTCATGCCCTGCGTCGGCGAATTGAACCGCCAACGGCAACCCGATTTTGCCTAGCGCGACGACCGCGATCTGCATACTGCTCCTAGCCTGGCTTGGACTGAATCGATGGTGGGCAGCGCACGATACGCCGCCGGGCCGAGAATACTGGTTAGTCCTGCCAAAACCCCGGTATCAGCTCTCCACATCACCACGACTGGCTCCGCCCCAGAGCGGCGAAGGTGGTGGTGTTGATAGTGGCTGCTGCGAGCATGCCCGCGGGCGAGACGCCGCCACCGCAGCCGGGCTGGCACCGCTGGAATGCCGAATCGCCCGGTCGCGAGGACCGGGCGGGGCATGCGCTTCACATATGCCAGCTGGGGGAATGGTCGCCGGGTCGACTCGCGCCGGGGGTGTGGTTGTCGAACGTCGCAATGAGATCTCGCTCGTGAACGATGGTGTGGTGCCTCCCACACAGGAGAGCAAGGTTGTCGATATCCGTGCGACCGTTCCGAGACCACCAGGCGACATGGTGGGCATCGCACCAAGTGTTCGGAACGCTGCAGCCGGGATACGTGCACTCGTGATCCCTCAACCAGAGCTTTTTCAACTGACCTGGGGTGGCTAAGCGCGATTCCCGGCCCACATCCACCACTTCGCTCATCGTGCCGAGCACTACGGGGATGATGTCGGCGTCGCACGCCATCCGGCGCACCTGCCCGGGCGTCAACGTCTGACCGGTGAAGGTGTGCCCGGCTCCGGGTCGAGCAAAAAGCCCAGCTCTTCCCCCACGATTGATCTCTGGCTCACGCGGGCCAGTCCCCCGACCGATGTCCCCAATGCTGCTGACTCCCCCACCATTCGCGTTTCCGCCATATTCGCCGGACCCACTCGTCGCACCAACCCCACCCGTTGCATCAGATCCAGCAGGTCCCGGGGCCCTCGTGCCTTTCCCATTGCCACCTCTTCCGCCTGGTCCTCTGGTTCCCCACGTGCGCGTCGCGGCCATAAGGGCCGACAGCGGCATGGTGACAAACACCTTCGCCTTGCTGGTCGTCGGCGCGCTCCCTGGAGAGGACACGCCTCGGCGCAACACCGTGAACAGTCCGTCGTGATGGCGCTGGGTGGCGGTGCGAAGATCCGCGCCTTCTTCATCGGGGGCGGGCGCGCACAGCGGTGACTTCAGGATGGCTTGGATGACGGCCGCGCCCTCCTGATCGGTGGTGATGATGAACCGCCTCACCAGATCGCCGTCTAGCGACGACTCGCGCACTCCGCGCGCTGCGAACGCTCGCTGAGCCGCCGCCTCAACCTGCTCGTCCGTGAGCGCCACCGAAATCAAATGGTCGGTAGCGATCTTTAGATCTCGATCGCTCGCTATAGCTGCATAGCGGGTTAACACCTCAACATGCCCTTCGTAAGCCTCGGGGGTGCTGGCTGGCCGCACTCGTGCGAGCGCCCTCACTAGCTGGGCTCCGCGGATCAGACCGATCGTGACTGGCTTCTCCACGTCACCGTCTGTTAGGTCACTCTCGACGTCACTCTCCCCGCAATCACCATCTTCGGCCTGGCCATCGGTGCCGTCTTCACTTCTCGCGGACTCGTCATCCCAAAGCCCCCGCCCAGGAGTGAGCGCATCCCTGAGCGCCTCATGGCCCTTGATGTCCCACGCCCTTGCGACGGCAACTACGTCTTTGACGATGCGCTTGCTGAGCAGCGGACACCTCTGCGCTATCCAGTCAGTCAGCGACAACCCACTATCGATGTGAAGACCTCGACGATATGACTCCACCGCGAGGTGCAACACGGCCCGCATGATGTCCTCAGAGGCCCCACCGATGACGAGCAGCCCATTCTTCAGGTCAGCCTCGGGCCACATCTGCGCATCGGCGGTGTCAGCAAGGCACGCATCGAGGGCGTCCTTGAAGCCATCCAGCCGACCGGTGCCGTGGTCGCGCGACGAACCATACTCACCCCAATCGCCCGCCATTTGTGCCACGCCACTCACCTCCGCCCAACATCAACCGATCGAGTATATCTCGAACATGTGTTCGATTCTATCGGTTCAGGCAGTGCCATACAAGGAAATAGGTCAGGTTGTGGACAACTCGTTCTGTCTACACCGGGCAGCCGCCTGATGCCGGACTCGTTAAGCGCGAGGCGATCTCGGAAGCCTCACTTCACTTCTGCGCGCAACACGAACCGCAAGCCGATGAGCAGCGGAATGAGGATCCAGATCAACGATGTCACGCCTAATTGCTGCCAGGCCTGGGAAGTCATGAGGTCCTGGTAGAGCAAATTGGCGGTGTAGTTGACGTCGACCCACGGCTGCAGGTCGGCAAACCACTCTTGGAAGGCGGCCAGCGCACCGAAGATCGTGGGCAAGACGAACGAGTAGACGAAGTAGCCAACAATGGCTCCGGGCGTATTACGAACCAGAACAGCGAGCATGAAGCCGATGGCCATGCCAAGGAGGTTACCCAACATGACGTACGACGCAGAGAGCACCGTGACGTCCCAGACCGTGTCGATGCCGACGATCTGCGAGCCGATCAGGTTGCCCAACGCGCCGACCGCAAAGGCAACCAAGACACCAGAGACACCGATAATCAACGCGGCGGCAGCCTTCGAAGCGATGATCCGACCCCGTCGCGGCACCAACACATAAGTCGTCAGAGCGGTGCGCTGACCGTATTCACTGGTCACCGACAGGATGGCGATGACGGGCAGCAACACCGCGATTGGGATGCCGATCGCTGCGGAAAACGTGCCATAGGCGATGGCTTCATCGGGAGCAAAGGCGATCACGGAGATGGTCGCCAGCACCGCCAAAATGCCCACCGACATGATGAGCCAGAACCCAGCACGGGTGTCGAACATCTTGCTCAGCTCGACCGCGATCAATCGGGTCGTCGGGATGGGTTTGATATCGGACCTCGACGACATCGGGCTCGCAGACCCCTCACGCTGGGGGTAGGTCACTGTGGACGTGGCGCTCATGCTGCGACTCCTTCGCGGGCGGTCTCGGCCGTGAGTTCGAGGAACATTTCTTCTAACCCGGCACCATCTGCGGCACCGAGTTCAGTCAGGGGCACACGCGCCTGCAGCGAGATTTCGCCGACCACGGCGCTCGGGGCATCGACCCGCAGACCGTTCTCCCCCATCGGGGTGAACGTCAGGTCGGCTTCGGTCAAGGCTGCGGCCAGCACATCGGGCCGCGGCGTGCGCACGACCGTCCCAGCCCCGGCAAGCAATTCGTCCTTGGTGCCCTGGGCCACGATGCGTCCCTGGCCGATGACGACGATGTCGTCGGCGATGACTTCGATCTCGTGCAGAAGGTGCGAGGACAGCAGCACGGTGCCGCCTGCGTCGGCATACCCCCGCAGGAGGTCACGCATCCAGCGGATGCCGGCCGGGTCCAGGCCGTTGGCCGGTTCGTCAAGAATGAGCGTCTGCGGGTCGCCGATGAGCGCGGCGGCGATGCCGAGCCGTTGGCGCATTCCGAGCGAGTAGTTCCGCACGCGCCGACTGGCCTCTTCCGGGGAAAGGCTGACGCGCGCCAGCATGGCGTCCACACTGCTTTTCGGCAGGCCCATCGTGCGCTGGGCGATGGCCAGAACCTCGCGCCCGGTGCGGCCCGCGTGCTGTGCAGAGGCGTCCAACAACACGCCGACGACGCGGCCTGGGTTGGGCATCTCGGCGAAGGTCCCGCCGTTGACCTGCACCGACCCTGAGGTCGCGGGGGTCAGGCCGACCATGACGCGCATGGTCGTCGACTTGCCGGCACCGTTGGGGCCGAGGAATCCGGTGACGCGACCGGGCTGTGCTGCGAAGGTGACGTCGTTGACGGCGGTGAATGAGCCGTACGTCTTAGTGAGCGATTGGACGGTGATCATGACGCTGAGCCTGCCACGATGAGACCGAATGGCATATCAGGGACACCCCTGACGCGACCCCGATTGTCCCTGGGCTCAGCGGCTCGCCAACCAGGATGCTGCCATGAACCGCAGCGGTGCTTCGGGATGGCCGACCCTCGCCAGGTGCTGCGGGACCACGGTGCTCGGGCGTCCATGCCGCCTACGCGCCCTGGCCGTCTGTACTAAGACCTCGGCCGAAACGGTCACGTCACACATCGCGCTCAGCAGCCGATGATCGGCGATCGAGAGAGGATCAGCAGCGCTAGGAGCGATGTCCATCAACTCGGTAGTGATTGCGGCGAGGGCTTCGCGTTCAGGTGAGGTCCACCACGAAGGGTCACTGCGGTTGAAGACGGCCCCGAAGAGGTGGATGCGCAGAAGTTTGGTGGCCACGGCGGTGCGGATGGATCGGGGGTATGCCGTGAACCATTCCTGGGTGATCAGGTGCCTCAGAAAGCCCAGCTCGTTCTCGATGGGCCGGGGGGCATAGGTCACCCGATCGCTCGCGTCCTCGCCGATGACGTATCCCGGACCTGCGCGGTCCACGGCCACCTTCGTCTCACACCACAAACGGGTGACGTAGGCGACGTCGCCGCCCACCGGCATACCCTCAACCAGTTCGGCCCCCAGGCGTTCACGGGCCGATGTCGACACCAAACCCAGTGGAGCGCTGCGATAACTCAGGCGATCTCGCACCGGGTCGGCGATCAGCCTTTTCGCCGAGAAGGCACGGACCGGCGGAGTCGGCACCCGACGCCGCTGCGACCCGATGGCCAAGCGCGTCATCACACAGTCCGCTCGGGCCGCGTGGGCCAGCTCCAGCCACGATGAGACGGCACCTGGTTCCAACAGGTCGTCTGAACCCATAATCGAGACGAACTGCGCCGTCGAGGCCCTCATCCCCGCGTTGAATGGCCCAGATGCGCTAGATAAACCGTCGTGATGGCCCATCCATCTCACCTGCTCGCGATGCTCGGACGCAAGCTCGCCCTTGATGCTCGCCGCCTCGACGTTGTGGCACACCACCGTGACCTGGGCGTGCTGGGAGTTGCCCTCCAACACACTGGCAACCGCACGACCGATCGGTCGGGTGGGGGTGTGAACCGCGATGACTACATCAACCGGCTTCATGCGTCGGCAGTGCGCTGCGCTCGACGGTACGCACGAAGGCGAGCGCCTCGACGAGGTTGGGCGGCCGCCAGGTCGTAGGCCTGGTTGTATCCGGCAGCGACCTCAACCGTGCTGAACGCATCACCGATGGTGGAGCTAATGTCCTCGGCGCTCATGCCCTCAACCTGTGTGAGCACGCGCTGAATCGCGTCGGCATACGCCAGCGGGGTTTGCTCGTCCACACAGATGCCCACGCGCGAGTCGAGATATTCGCCTTGTCCCCCGGTCGAACCGACGACAACGGGACGCCCCGACAGCACCGCCTCAGCGCAGGAGACGAAGAAGTTGTCGCCACGGGTGGGCCCGAAGAACACGTCAGCCTGCGCCAGTTCGTCCAACACCCCGGACCGGTCGAGCGTGCCGACGACCGTGACCTGACCGGCGACGTCGAGCTCGACAGCGCGGGCGGTGATCGCGTCCCGTAGCGGCCCCTCACCGACAAAGCGCAGCGTGGCTCGCACGCCTCGACGGCCCAGCTCGGCCACCGTCTCAACGGCCATCAGCGGGTCTTTGCGCTCGATCAACCCCCCAACACTGACCAGCGCGATCTCATCGAGTTGCTCACGTCGGGGGGCCAGCGACTCCGGTCGCGGAACGATGCAGGGCACGAGCACGGTGGGGTCGTTCTGCCGGACCTCGCGAATCGGCGTGGCCAAGTAGTCACACACGGCAGTGGTCACGTCGGGCCTGGTTTGCAGCGGCTTCAGTGCGGGCAAGACCACCCGCCACGACGTCGGCAGCAGGTGCGGCGCGGTCAGCCCGGACCAGTGCTCGGTGTGCACCCAGGGCGCGTAGGGCCGCCACGTGGCGAAGGGCAGCAACGTCGAGAAGGCCATGGTGTGCACGATGTCGGCACCCAAACTCAAGCGCGCCAAACGCGCCGTCGCCGCAGCGATCTGGCGCGGGTTAGTGGTTGACATCACGATCCGGGTGGCGGGCAGGCCCTCGATGGTCGGCGACTCGCCCGCGAGGCCCAGCGCACCCGGGGCGCCCAGTTGGCCAGGTGGCACGAGGTGGATGAGCGCCACTTCGTGACCAAGGTCGGCGATCGCACGGGCGTCTTTGACCACGAACGAGCCGGTAGAGGGTTGCGACAGGGTGGGCAACCACGTCGACACCACCAAAACTCGCATGAGCCGTAGGGTATCGCCATGGCATCTGGGGCTCACGTTGCGAATCCTTAGCGTGGTCGGGGCGCGCCCCCAATTCGTGAAGTTGGCGCCTATCGCGGCCGAGTGCGAGCGGCGTGGCGTGGAGCACGTGATCGTGCACACCGGCCAGCACTACGACCCCATGCTCTCCGACGTGTTCTTCTCCGACCTCGGCATTCCCGACCCGGCCGTGCACCTAGGTGTCGGCAGCGGCACCCACGGGCAGCAGACCGGGGCGATGTTGGGCCTGATGGACGAGGTGCTCAGCACGCAGCGCCCCGACTGGGTGCTGGTGTATGGCGACACCAACTCGACGTTGGCCGGCACCTTGTCAGCGGTGAAGTTGCACATGCCGGTCGCTCACCTCGAGGCCGGGCTGCGCTCGTTCAACCGGGCTATGGCCGAGGAGCACAATCGGGTGCTGACCGACCACGCGGCCGACCTGCTGTTGGCACCCACGCAGGTGGCGATGGATCACTTGGCTCGTGAGGGCTTGGCGGCACGCTCGGTGCACGTCGGGGACGTGATGATCGACGTGTTGATGAAGGTCCGAGCTTCGGCGGACTCCGAGGCTGTGCTGGAGCGCTTGGGTATGCAGCGTGGCGGCTTCTCCGTCGCGACCATCCACCGCGCCGAAAACACCGACGACTCCGGGCGTTTGGCAGCCATCGTTGATGCGTTGTCGCAGGTCGATCACCCGGTCGTGTTGCTCGCCCACCCGAGGGTGCGAGCACGCGCCGCGCAACACAGCATACCCCTGGATGTGGGGTCCTTGACCAGCCGCGACCCGTTGGCCTATCCCGATCTGGTGGCTGTGGTGTCTGCCTCTCGAGGCGTCATCACCGACTCGGGCGGCCTTCAAAAAGAGGCCTTCGTGTTGCGGGTGCCGTGCACCACGGTCCGGACCGAAACCGAGTGGGTCGAGACCGTGGAGTCGGGTTGGAACGTGCTGGTCAAGCCCGGCCCCGCACTGGCCGCCGCCGCCTCACGCTCGGCTCCGACGCCGACCGATGCCGCGCCCTACGGCACCGGCCGAGCCGCCTCGTCAGTGCTCGACGCGCTGACTCGCTGACCATCTCGGCCGATAAGCCGCTCACTGAGCGATGGCGGCGATGGCGTCGGCCCAACCTTGGATCTGCCGTTCAGCACTCAACTCATCGGCAACGCGATCGCTGGCCGCTTTGAACGCGGCGACCTGCTCGGGCGTCACCTCGTCCAGGCAACGAGCGAGCGCCTCAGCGGAGAAGCCCTCGAGCACCACGCCTAGTCCGTGACGGTCGATGAGTCCAGCCATCTCGGGGCTCGGGCCGACGATGATGCCGAGCCGGGCCTGGACGAAGTCGAAGAACTTGTTGGGCAGCGTGTATCGGTAGTTGAAGGTCAGCGGCGGCAAGACAAACACCCCGAGGTCGCACCGCGCCAGAGCCTCCCCCAACTCCCCCGGCGCTACCGGGTCGTGGAACGTGATCTGCGGCAGGTCGGCCGCCGACTGGATCAGCTCCGCCAGGTAGGCCGGGTCGTTCGGCATCAAGTAGAGATCGAGACTGACGTCGCGCCGCGTGGCACGCACCGCGTCGATCATCACGTCCAGCGAACGGTTCCGGCGAGCCAGCCCCGAGTGAACCAGACGAAACGTCAAACCGACCTCGGTCGGTGACCGGTCGGCATACGGTGCGGCGTTGACCACGACTGCCGCGTCAAGACCGAACTCGCGGTGATATTCCGCCGCGAGCTCGGCGCCCACGGTGGTGACCGAGTCGGCGCGGCTCACCCACCGCCGCACCGTCCAACGTTGGTATGGCGCCACGAACCAGCGCCACCGCCAGGACTCTTCGTTTTGCCGGGAGGCGTATTCGTGCAGGTCAGCGTGCACTCCCCGCGCTCCGAGACTCAACGCCAGCGGCACCGTCTCGACATCGTCAGCCAGCACGACATCCCACTGGCCGGGCGTCAGCACTGAGCGCAGATATGTGATGACCGGCATGGAGTCGTAGGCCGCCTGGTAACGCCGCAGGATCAGCAAACGACGGTCCTTGTGCCAGGCCACGATGTGGTCGGGGATGCGGATGTGGTCCACCACGCCCGGTGGGGCCTCACCGTAACCCGAGGTGGTGACCGCATAGTCAGCGCTGAGCAGATGGACCTGACGCAGCACGCGGGCGTCACTGAGCAGGGGGCTGAACGCGATGATGAGCAGCCGGGGGCGGCTCACGAGCCCAGCATCCGAGAATAGAGGCCCAGGAGGGCCTCTTCTTCGTGTTGCCACGTCAGCTTCGTCGCAGCCACTGTAGCCGCGTCATGGTAGCGCTGCGGGTCGGCCAGGACCGCGGCGATGGTGGCCGCCATGTCGGCGGGGCTGTCGAGGTCGAAGATTTCACCAACGCCATGCTCGCGGACCAGCGCTGCGGTGTCGGGAAGGTTGGCGGCGGCGATGGGTAGGCCCGCGTGGATCGATTCGAACAGCTTGTTGGGCAGGCTGAATTCGTAGCTCAAGCACACCGGCCGCACGAAGACGACGGACAAATCGGCGTCGGCCAATGCCTCGGCGACCTCGTCGGAGGCGACCGCTCCGACGAAGTGGACTCGCTCGGCCACCCCGAGGTCGGCAATCAAGGTGTGCAGGGTGGCCAAATAATCAGGCTCGCCGTAACCGAGGAGCACGAAGTGGGTGCTGGTCGGGAGTAGGGCCAGGGCGTGAAGCGTGTCTTCAATGCCCCGAGACGTGGTGATACGACCGCCGTAGGCGATGACCTGGGTGTCAGCGGCAAGACCCGCCATTGACCGCAACTGCCCGGTTGAAGCGTGCGCGCCGACCTGGCCGAGTGGGGCCCGGGGGATATTGCGCACCAGCGTGGGCCGCACCGGGAGGTCGTACTCCTCGTGCAGCCAGGTCGCAATCGACGGGCTGACCGTGATGACCCCGGCGGCTCGGGCAATGGCGAGCTTCTCGATTGTGGCCTCGACGAACGGCGCAATGGGCCGATCAGTGCGCACGTTGCGGTGTCGCCACAACTCATGGGCGTCGTAGACGACCTTGGCTCCGCAGACCCGCGAGACCCAGGCTGCCGGGGCGAGGGTGTTGCCGTCGTTGGCGTGCACGATGTCTGGTTTCCAAGCGACAGCCGATCGGGCCGCTTCGAGCCAGTACAGCGACAGGCTGACCACGCTGAAGATCCGCAGCCACAGATCCGTGACCGCGCGGCGGGCCGCGGTATTGAAGGTTGCAGTCGAAGACGTCGCAACCGAGGGCGAATGAATCGGTGCGGTCGTGGGTGCCGGGGCAGTAGCAACAGGAGCGGCAGCGACGGGAGTCGAGCGCTGGGTCGAAGGCATCTCTTCGGGCGGCGTCGGGCGTCCGGTAACTCTGCGGGCAATAGCGAGCGCCCACGGGGCGTATCGCTTCAGCTCGAACTCCGGTGCCCGATCGACATGGATGCCATCGCCCACCAGCCCCTGACCTTCGGCATACCCTGCCCGGCCTCTGGCCACCGCAAAGATGCGAACCTGCGCACCTGCCGATCTCAGGCTCGCTGCCGTTTTGAGCACCCGCGAGTCGTTGTGAGCGTCGTTGTAGACCAACAACGCGACCCGGGACGCACGGCCATCAATGGCCGGCAGCGCGACAGGCTCACTCACGGTTGGCTCCTTCGCGTGGTCCCAACCCGGCGAGCGCCGCTTGCATCGCAAAGTCGGGCTGCGCGGCCACCACTTCGTCGAAGGTGCCGCTGGCGATCATGTGGCCGTCGCGCATGAAACAGACCTGCTCGCTGTGTCGGATGGTCGCTAACCGGTGGGCCACCACGATGACCGAGACCTGGCCGCGCAGCTCGCGGATCGCAGCTGTCACGGCGGCTTCGGTGCTGGTGTCCAACGCAGACGTCGCTTCGTCCATGACTAAGACCAGCGGGTCGGTGTAGAGCGCGCGGGCCACGCCGAGTCGCTGGCGCTGACCGCCGGAGAGGTTGAGCCCCCGCTCACCGACCTTGCCGTGTATGCCGTCGGGCCGGGCTTCGATCACGTCGAGCAGTTGCGCACGGCGCAGGGCTTCGCGGACGCGCTCGTCGTCGACGCCTTCGTCCTTCCAGGTCAGCGCGACGTTGCGGGCCACCGAGGCGTCGAACAAGGAGACATCCTGCGGCACGTAGCCGACTCGGCGTCGCCACCCCTGAAGCCCCTGCGCCAGAGGCCGCTCTCCGATCAGCACCTGCCCGGACTGCGGCTCCAACAGTCCCAGCACGACGTCCACCAGAGTGGATTTACCCGACCCCGAAGCTCCGACCAGCGCCAAGGTCTGGCCGAACGGCAACTCCAAGGACACCTCGTGCACCGCCGGGACGCTTGCCCCCGGGTAGGTGAACGTCACGTTGTCCAAACGCAAGGAGATCGCGTCGTCGGGCAGTTCGGTGGAGCCGGCGATGCGCTCAGCCGCGACATACCCCTGGCCTCGCTCGATCTCTTCCAGCACCTGCTGGGCAAACGGCATATTGGCCCCCGTTTGCGCCATGATCGTCTGGAAACGCGTCAGCGACGGGACGATCCGGAACCCGGCCACTCCGAACAGCGCGACCGCCGACAACGCCCCAGGAGCGCCGCCGTCAGTGAAATACCCGATCGTCGCTCCGAGCCCCAGGCCGCCGATCAGACCTGCTTCGAGCACGTAGCGCGGGATGGCTCCCAGGAACGACTGATCAGCGCGGGCCTTCGATGCGTGCTTGCGGACCCCGAGCACAACCTCAGCCACTTCACCGGACTTGTTGCGCAACGTGATCTCTTTGAGCGAATGCACCATCTCGCTGATGAGCCGCACCGATTGAGTCGAGTAGGTGCGGTTGTCCTGCCCCGCTTTGACGGCCTTGCGCAGCACGAAGCGGTAGAGCACCGCGGCGACCAGGCCGAAGTAGACCAGCGTTGCCGAGGCGAGCAACGGCTGAGCAATGAGCAGCACCGCCATCACCGCGACGAATGTGAAGATCTCGCCGGACAGTTGGGCAAACGGGATGAGCACTCCCGCCACCGTGGCCCCGACCCCCACGTCGGTGGATCGCACAAGATCGGTGGAGTTGCGTTGCAGCCGTTCGGTCCACGGTGCCTTGAACGTCGTCTCGAGCAGCCGGGCGCCGAGCACTTGCTCGAACCGAGCAAACCGCCGGGTCGCCCAGTACTGCAGGGCGATCGCAAACACGCTCTTGCTGATGATGAGCAGTCCCACGGCGATCAGCACCGGCACAAAGTCTCCGGGCTCACTGAGGGCCCCCAAGATCGGCAACGTGATCCCTGACCCGGAAATCATGGGTGCCAGGACGACCGCTAGAAGCCCCAGCGCCATCACATCTAGCACCGCCAACGAGCTCTGCATCACTGCGAAGATGAGAATGAACCGGCGGCTTCCGGGCGGCAGAACGGCCAGCAACTGACGGACAGTGCTCAGCAGTAGCTTCATGCATCTCCGATCCGTGGTCGCCAGCGTCAGCCCCGGGCCTCATCCGGTGCCCGGTCAGCCTAATGGCGACGACGCTGCGACCTCTGATCGCACCGCCGCTAGGGTCGAATGCGTGACTGCGTTGAAGGGACCTCGCAAATGGGCGTACCAGCTCTATAGGTCGACGCCGGCCCCGCTGCGAGGCGTCGGACAAAAGGTTCAACAGCTCAAGGCCGAGTGGGCGATCAACGCTCAGCCTTTGCCCGACGGCGGCACGGCACGGCTTCTGGTGGGGCCGCTGAACACCGCCGGTCAGGGTGCGGCGTGGGCAACAGCGGCTGATCAGTCGCCGGGGGTCAGCGCAGCGTCGCTGTCCGTCCAGGGTCGTGGCGCGGCACCGGTGATGGGGTTCAGCACCGACGTATACTTGGACCAGCCGATGCAATTGCACGGGTTGCCTGCCTGGCGCGGGTCGGTGCTCGGGTTGGGCAAAGGGTCGGCGATGTCGCACGTGCTGTGCGAGTCCGGTCGTCCGATCCTTGCCAACTTCCACCGCGGGTCTTTTGTGGACGACCTGCCGGCGTTGCGATCGGTCGGCATACGACCTGCCGTGGTCTTTCACGGCTCCGACATTCGTCTGCCCAGCGACCATGCCCGGATGTATGCCGACTCCCCCTTTGTCGACGCGTCGGACGAATACGTTGTTCGCTTGGAGCAGTCAGTGTTGCGGCACCGGGCAGCGCTGAGCGACTTCGACGGTCCAGTTTTCGTATCGACGCCCGACTTGCTGGACTTCCTGCCCGACGCAACGTGGCTGCCGCTCGCGGTGGACATCGCGCCGTTCGAGCAGGTGGCACAATCGCGGCCAGCAGCGCTAGAGCGGTCACGACCCGTCGTCGTGCACGCCCCCTCCAACCCCCGCCTGAAGGGCACCGAATCCATCGAGGCCACGCTGACGGCCCTCGCCGAGGACGGGCTAATCGACTATCGACGACTGAGCGGCGTGCCCCACGCCCAAATGGCTGCTTTCATCGCCGACGCCGACGTGGTCGTGGACCAGGTGGTCTTAGGTAATCCGGGGGTTTTAGCGGTCGAAGCGATGGCTGCCGGTCGTGTGGTAGTCGCTCACATCGCCGAGCCGGTCCGCCTGCGGATGGCTGATCGAGACCCTGAATCGCAGGGGCCGCCCATCGTCGAGGCCACCCCCGCCACGCTTCGCTCAGTGATCGAAGACGTAGTCGCTCAGCGATCTGCATACGCCGACATGGCCTCCGATGGCCCTGCCTGGGCGCGTCGCAACTTCACCCACGAACAGGCCGCAGCGGTGCTGGAGCCTTTCCTGTCGCTGACCTAGGGATCCAAACGGCCAGAACCCGGGTTTCGCTCGCGGTTTCACAACGCGCCGCCCTGGACCGTGGCGTCGCAGCTCTCCGGTTCGCCGGATACCTTGATGAACGGTGACGTCACCGGGTCTTCGCCCGAGGCGATCTGAGTCGGGAAATTGACGCCGCCGCCCACGATCGCTGCGCCGGAATCGAAGCACGCGACCGTGCTCCGCAGGTGATATATCGCGCTGTCGGTCGGGTTGTTGATCGTCGTCTTTCCGTCAGGCTCCACAGAAGCAACCACCACATCGATCGTGCGCACCTAAAAGTCGTACTCGGACAATAAAACGGTGGTCTCAACCGAGGCGACCTCGGCTCCCACTAGTTCCGCCCACCCAGCGATGTACTGCGGGCCGGTCCCCGTGGCGAACTCGCCCGCGTCTTGCGGGACAGCCTGCAGTTGCACCACCGGGACGATGTAGTTGCCTTCTTGACCGAAGCCTGCCTGGATGCCGTCCACCTCACCCGGCGATGCCTCATCCCCGAGCGCCATAGGCGGTGGCCCAAAGTCACGATAAGTCACCCTGTTCGTGGAGGCGTAGGTGTTCGCGCAACCGAGCCTCCATCCGGTCGGCGGTGGTCTTCTTGGCCGCTAAGACCGGGAGTTCTATCGGTCGCCCCATCTTCGCTGGATCGTCAGACTTCAAAGTAAGTTCCGGCATCCAGAAAGGATTCGTGTAGCCCGAGGTCAGCCAGCCCTCGTAAGGCTCAACATTGACCCGCTCCACGTCACAGAGCCTGATCGTTCGGGTGCGAAAGTGCCCGTGCTGCCGCAACTCGGTAGGGCTCGCCGTCACCCGCAACTGAGTACACCGAGCTAGGTAGACAACGAGAAGGACGGCAATGCCCGAGATCACAACCCACTCATCCAGAAACGGGATCGGATTTACCTCGGCTACCCCACCCATAGAAGCAACGCCGAATAAGAGCCACCAGCCGCTCGAGACAATTGGATTGATGAGGCCCCGGAGAACGAGCAGCGGTGCCTGGGGAACCGGCGCTATGTCTTTCTCGCTGGACCGCACGATTCGACTTTAGCGAGATGCGGGCCCGTCCATGTGCGTTCGATCCCGTAGCGGTTTGCATACACAACGCCCAGCGCTGACGCCGCCGTACGCGGAAAAGAATGGTGGGCACGCCGACCAAGTCAGCGCGCCCACCAGCTCAGTTAGGCCAAGCCGTTACTACAGCCGTCTCAAGCCACCATGCCGTGCGGGTCGATGACGTACTTCTTGGCCACTCCAGAGTCGAACTCCTGGTAGGCCTCGGGCGCGCCAGCAAGAGAGACCGTCGTCGCGTTCACGGCCTTGGCGATCTGTACCTTGTCGTGCAAGATCGCCATCATTAGGCCGCGGTGATACTTCATCACCGGGCACTGACCAGTCATGAACGAGTGCGACTTCGCCCAGCCCAGGCCAAGACGCACGGACAGCGACCCGACCTTGGCGTCATCGTCGACTGCGCCGGGGTCGCCGGTGACGTACAGCCCGGGTATGCCGAGCCCACCACCTGCGCGGGTGATGGTCATCAACGAGTTAAGCACCGTTGCCGGGGCCTCACCAGAAGATGCCTCGCCGTGACCGCGGGCTTCGAAGCCGACCGCGTCCACACCGCAATCCACTTCCGGAACGCCAAGGATCTGTTCGATCTGGTCACCCGGGTCCCCCTTGGATACGTCAACGGTCTCGCACCCGAAACTCCGCGCTTGCGCCAGCCGCTCTTCCACAAGGTCACCGACGATGACCGCTGCAGCACCGAGCAACTGAGCCGAAGCCGCCGCCGCCAGACCCACCGGGCCAGCACCCGCGATGTATACCGTCGAGCCCACGGTGACCCCGGCCGTCACTGCACCGTGGAACCCCGTCGGGAAGATGTCCGAGAGCATGGTCAGGTCGAGGATTTTCTCCATGGCCTGATCGTTGTCCGGGAACTTCAGCAGGTTCCAGTCGGCATACGGCACGAGCACGTATTCGGCCTGCCCGCCAACCCAGCCGCCCATGTCGACATAGCCGTAGGCACTGCCGGGACGGTCGGGGTTGACGTTGAGGCAAATGCCGGTCTTGCCCTCCTTGCAGTTACGGCAGCGACCGCAAGCGATATTGAAGGGCACCGAGCAGATGTCGCCCTCCTTGATGAACTCGACACCAGGCCCGACTTCCATGACTTGGCCGGTGATTTCGTGGCCCAGGATCAGACCTTCAGGTGCAGTGGTGCGTCCGCGGACCATGTGCTGATCGGACCCGCAGATGTTGGTGGTGACGACCTTCAGGATGGCCGCGTGGGGCAAGCTGCGGCCGACGTTGTCCGGGTTAACTCCCGGCCCGTCCTGCAACGTGAAGGTCGGGAAGGCCATCTCCTGAACCTCCGTCTTGCCGGGTCCCATATATGCCACACCGCTGTTGCTAGGCATCATCAATCTCGCTATCTAGGCCGCCGACGCTAGTCAGGGAGTCCGCAGCGCCGCAGCCTCAGTAGGGTCTTCCGATCATAGAAACGTAACGGTCCGGTCACAAGAGGTGAGACGAGATTCACGGCTGGTTCTCAGAACGTGCACAGGGACTTTCGGCCCTGTTCTGTTGGGCGGCGCCGGGCCAGGTTGGAAGCATCAGCAACAACCCGTCTACTGAGCAGGAGCCCATCATGGATTCAGCAGGAACACCTCGCCCGGTTGTGGTCGGGTACGACCATTCGGACACTGCGATCGCTGCTCTCGATTGGGCCGGGCAGCTGGCCGACAAGAACGGCGCACCGATCACGGTGGTGCACGCCTCCGAGGCGATCGTGTACGCCCAAGACGTATCGTACGGGTTTCTGAAGCCGGACCAAGAGCACGAACGTGCTGAGCGGATCGCTCAGAAGGGCGTGGACCACCTCTCTGCCAAGCACACCGGATTAGCCATCACGGCGGTCGGCTCCATCCTCAGCGCCACGGTCGCGCTTGACGAAGGATCGACGTCCGCTTCGGTGATCGTGGTCGGCAGCCACGGCCGGGGGCGGATCAACTCGATCATGCTCGGCTCGACGGCATACGCGATCAGCGGCCACGCTCGGTGTCCGGTCATCGTGGTGCGTGACGGGCACGCCGCGATGCCCGGGCCGGGGCGGCCGGTCGTGGTCGGCAGCGACGGTTCGAAGAGCGCCCGGAACGCGGTCGACGCCGCCGCCACTGTGGCTCAACAGTGGGACGCGACGCTGCTCCTGGTGTCGTCGTGGACGCCACCGCTGCCCGACCCCTGGGGTAATCCGCCGTCCGGCTACTCCAGCGACGCCGCCGCCCTGAAGGCACGAGAAGGCAAGACCCGTGAAGTTAATCAAGACAGTGTTGATCATGTCCGACTCGAACACCCGGACATGGTCGTCGAGGGTCTGGTCATGGAGGCGCGACCTGAGGACGCGGTCATGGGTGCCTCCCCGGACGCTGCGATGTTGGTCTTGGGCTCACGCGGTCATACAAAGTTCATCGGCGCATTCCTAGGGTCAACCGCTCGGGCTGTGCTCCATCAGAGCACTACTCCCGTCATGGTTGTGCAGTGAACCCCATCCAAGCCCTGGACGAGATGGAGTGCTGGGAACGGCTTGAGGCTGGCCGTTTCGGCCGACTCGCCTACCACCTCACCGATCAGGTGCACATCGTCCCCATCAACTACGCGGTTGGCTCCGGGCATCGGCTGCTCTTTCGCACCTCCGAGGGCAGCAAGTTGCTCGGGGTGGTGATGAATGCCGACGTCGCCTTCGAAGTCGACGATCTCGTCGACCAAAGAGCATGGAGCGTCGTGGCCCGTGGGCAGGCACGGTGGGTTGAGGGCCAGGAGGGGCGTGACGCCAACGCTCTGCTGGGCCGGCCCTGGGTCGATGCGCCCAAGCACAACATCGTCGCGATCGACGTCACCGAGGTCACCGGGCGGGCCTTCGACCTAGATCGCCCTTAGCACCCCAGTCCGCTTCGAGGTTTGACGATTGGCTGCGTCCCTGCCGCAGGATGGACACCGCATACACCGCAGGTATGCCGACCAGCACAGCCAGCATGAGCAGCGTCACGAGGTCGGGACGAACCACAGACTGCGCCCGCTGCGCCTGCACAAAGGCGGTCACCATCAACCCGAGGTAACCCACCGCCGTCACCGCCACGACTCGACGCTGCAACGCCTGTGACAACACCAGACGATCGTGGGCCACCAACCACATCAGGATCAGCGCGACCGCTGGGATGACCTGTAGTGCGTGCAGACCGATGAAGTGCGCCACCCGTAGGTCGCCGACCTGCGTTGACCAACCCAGCAGCGGTAGACCTGGGCCACCGTCCAGCGAGCCGACACTGTGCGCGCCCATAGTGGGGCCACCGACTTCCTGGCCGGGCTTGGGCGACGTCATGGCAAAAGCACTCACGGCACCCAACACCATCATCAGCACCGCGAGAGTCATCGCGAGCCCCAGTGGACCGGTGAGACGACGACGAGCCAGGATGACCCCGGCGACCGCAGCGGCGGCACTAAAGATGCCGACTCCCGCGCCCATGATCGAGAAGAGGGTGGCATCCAATGCCGTGGCGTAGTTGAAATGAGAGCGCACGCCGCGAAGCGACTGAAGAGAGATCACCGATACCTCGACCACCATTGACCATCCGATGACCTCGAGCATCAGTCTCGTGACGCGGCCACGCTGGATGTGGTGGTAGATCCACAGCAACGCAGGGGCAAACGCGAGGAAGGACAACGCAAACTTCAACGGCTTGTTCCACACTGACACCCCGTTGACGACCGTGTCATCAACCAAGCCCATCCCCACCGCGTTCACCAGCAGCACAGCATTGACGAAGAACAGAATCGTGAGAGCTGGGCTGACCCTCCAGGCTAAGCGCGTGAGCAAATTCATGAGGTCACGGCCACGGGCACGCGTGCGACGCGCGTTCGGTTGAGGTGCCACGTGCGCCACGCCAAGAAGGCCGGGAAAGCGAACGCAATGGCGATGGCGAACGACAGCACCACCAAGAGTGCGGCCATCACAAGGTTCATCTCCAAGCGACGGGCCTCCACCACGATGAAAATACAGGCCACGAGCGCCACAACGATCACGTCAACAGCGGCCGACGATGATGCCGAGGTGGCGAACCACCCCGCCAGATAATCCTCACCGGAACGCACGGACGCGATGTTGAAGAACCACGTCCCCAGTCCCCCGACGAGCGCCAAAATGGCGTGGACGACGATCATCACATTTCCACCCTTGGTGAACGGTGTTTACCTCATACAAGATAAGTTAACATCGTTCACTATGCAAGCCCGTCGTGTCCCCCTCTCGCCAGATTCCCTCGTGTCGGTATGCCGCGAGTTGCTTCACGAGGGCGGTCCCGAGGCGATCGTGGTCCGTGAGGTCGCTCGCCGCGCCAGCGTCACCGCTCCCGCGTTGTACAAACACGTTGACGGGCGTCACGAGTTGTTGACCTTGTTGATCGCGGCCTGCAGCAACGAGGTGGCCGACGCGTGCGCCACAGCGCGGGAGGCGTGCGATCCCGACGACTTCACCGCTCAGCTCTTCAGCGCGACCGCCGCGTTCCGTTCCTGGAGCCTAGCGAATCGTCCAGAGTTCGGCTTGATCTACGGCACGCCGATCACCGGCTACCAAGCACCTGCCGAGGGCCCTAGCACCGAGAGTTTCCGCCGGTTCGGGGCCGTTTTTGCGCAGATCTACCTCGGCCTGCTCTCGACCGACCGGTTGCGCCTCGCCGACCGGGATTCGATGTCACCTCAACTCATCGCCGCGATCACTGCGAAACCACTCCCGGGCGGCCACCATCTGCCCCCCGAGGCGGCATACCAATTCGCTGTGGGCTGGCACCGACTCTTAGGGATGGTCAGCGTCGAAATCGCTGGCCACCTCGACTGGATGATGGACGACAGTGACGCCTTTATGCAGCGGCAAGTCGAGGCGCTCGGCACCGAGATGATCACCGCAAAGACAGCGAAAGGCTCAACAAATAACGTGTGACGCTTTGCGTTTGAGCCGTGACGCCCGCAGCGAGAGCACCACCAGCATCGCGACCAGCCTCTACGACACCGACGGGCGACGCACCTGGATCAATAGCCTGGGCTGCCCCTCACATACTGGCTACGCTGCTCAGTTACGACAGAGCAGACAGCCGACTGGGGAAGGTCTGATCACGTGCGCGCTGTCGTCGTCAGCGACCGAGCGTGGCTGCCTGATCCTCGCGTACGCACTCAGCGTGTGAATAACAACCACGGACCCTCACGCACGCAGCCGTGGTGCGACTCCGACTTCGACGACTGGGAGTCGGAGCAAGCGTGGGTATGCCGCAATGCTGGCGTCACGCCACGCCCACCCGGTCGGGTCTGGCCCCTTTGTGTGCCGCACGGGCGATCGGTGGCCGAGGTTGAGGGCTCGATCCTGGATTGTCAGCCCGCGATGCCGTTCTGTCGAGCACAACTTCGGCCGCAGTGGCACCCGTAGCCGCGATGGACCGGTGTTCAAGCACCCACCTAGCGCGACGTTGTGGAGCTTCCTCGTCGGAATCAGCGCGAAGCACACGCAGCATGGCGCCAGCCACGGCCCCTGTGTCGTGCGGCACGGCCTCCCCGAGTCGATGCTCGGTCAGGTCAGCCGCCGCAGGTCCCGGCCCGGCATAGACCACGGGCGTGCCACAGGCCAGTGCGGCCAACACCTTGGTCGGGTAGGCGAAGTCGTAACCCAACCCGGGCTTCACACTGACCACCGCACCGACTGCGGCGCGGTGCCATCGGGCAGCGTCATCGGGCGGGACCAACGGACGGAGCTCAATCGCACCCTGGGGCAATTCGTCGGCAATCGCCTGCAGCGCCGGCCACGAACTGCCTTGTCCGAGGAAGACGAGGCGGGCTTCGGGCGCCTGAGCGACAACCTGACGCATGGCCTCCGCGAAGACCTCGGTGCCCTGCCACTCCGAGGCCGTGCCGGCATACAAAAAGAACGGGGTCGTTGGTATGTCGTCTCGGCCCGCCCGGTCTAACGTGATCTCGGGCTGAGGGTCGCTGACGCAAAAGACGTCGGTATCGATGCCGTTGGGTACCACGTGCACTACCCGAGCCCCCAGTTCACGCACCCGATCAGCCACCCCATCGGAGACGGCGAGGACGTCACTGGCCCCCGCCAGCACCCACCGCTCGAAGGCCCGCAATAGATGCACGACGACGTCGGGAGCCCCGGTCGATGCGCTGGCGTCGGACCACACATCTGCGGCGTAGTACACGTACGGAATCCGCCGACGAGAGATCACCGAGCGCACCCCGGTCACCGCCCGCACCACCACGCCAGTGGTTGGCGGCGGCTCAACGACGACCACATCCGGGCGCTGGGCCATCAACAACCGCAGCACCAACGGCACGTCAAAACTCATGTACGGCAGGTAGCCCCGGACGTATCCCGATGCGTCGCGCAGCACCGGCCATTGGCTGATCGACAACTCGCCAACGCCGCTGTCATCGTCCTTGCCATCATCATCGTCGTCGAACAGCATCATGAAGCCGTCGTTGCTGCGGGTGGTCAGCACCTGCACCTGCGCATCGCGGTCCACCAACGCCTCGACCAACGCCTGCAACCGAAAGGCAGCAGCAGCCCGATCCGGGGTGAAGATCCGGGTGGCCACCACCACGCGCGTCGTGCCATGTCGTGCCACGCCACTGCCTGACACGCGTTGCCTCTACAGCGTGATCGTGCGGTCGGTTGCTGCGGACTCGAGCACGGCCTCAACGACTCGCAGGGTGTGCACGCCCTCGTTCATCGACACCACTAACGACTTGGCCAGCGCTTTGCCGCGCAAAACGTCACGGAAATTCTCCTGCTCCACCCGCAGCGGCTCCCGCTTGGCGATCGCGTAACGGATCGAGTCGCCCTCGGACACTCCACGGAAGGCCGCGGCCTGACTCCAGTCGGAGGCCACGTCGCCGTTGGCGTAGAAGGTCAGGTCAGAGGTCAAGGTGTCCGCGACCAGCGCGCCCTTTTCCCCGGTGGCGATGGTTGCGCGCGACTTCATCGGTGACAGCCAGTTGACGGTGTGGGTCACGATGATGCCGTTGGCCAGCCGTCCGTTCGCCACCACCATGTCTTCGTGTTCGCGACCCGAGCGGTGCGCAACCTGACCCGAGACGACGGCATACGGGCTCTGCGCGATCCATGCTGCTAGGTCGATGTCGTGCGTGGCGAGGTCCTTGACCACACCCACGTCAGCGATCCGTGCGGGGAACGGGCCTTGGCGCGACGTCGAGATCTGGTAGACCTCACCGAGTTCGCCTTCTTCGATGCGGCGGCGCATCTCCAACAGCGCCGGGTTGCAGCGCTCGACGTACCCCACGCACCCAACCAAGCCAGCGTCGGTGAACGCGTCCGCGACCCGCATACCCGATTCGGCCGTGGCCGCGATCGGCTTCTCGACCATGGTGTGCACACCGGCGGCGGCGAGTGCCAAACCCACCTCCTCATGCAGGTAGGTCGGCACGGCCACCAGCGCGGCGTCGATGCCAGCGTCGATCAGGGACTGCACGTCGGGCTGCACCTCGAGCCCAGCGGCAATGCCGTGCTTATCGCCATACGGATCGGCGACGGCGACAAGGTCCATGCCCTCAACCTCGCGGATGACACGTGCGTGGTGACGGCCCATCGACCCCAGGCCGATCAGGCCCATTCGAATATCGCGGGTTGGGCTTCCCGAGGTGTTGGTAAGAGCGCTCATGCCGAGGTCTCCGAACCGGCCGAGACCACGGTGTTGACGGCTTCGACGATGCGCTCCAGGTCATCCTGCGACAACGACGGGTGCACGGGCAGCGAAATGACCTCAGCAGCGGCGCGGGCCGTCTCGACCAACTCGTGCTGGGGCGCGAACCGGGCCAGCGACACCAACTCGTGGTTGGGGATCGGGTAGTACACGCCCGTTCCGACCTGGTGCTCCTCGCGCAGCGCGAGCACGATGGCGTCCCGCTCGGCGGCCGTGGCACCCGCAATACGGATCGTGTACTGGTGGTAGACGTGGCTGCAGTTGTCGCGGACGACCGGGGTGGTGACGCCGCGCAGGTGATCGTTGAAGAAGGCGGCGTTGGCCTGACGCGCATCCGTCCACTTCCCGATCTTCGTCAGCTGCACCCGGCCGATGGCTGCGTGCAGGTCGGTCATCCGGTTGTTGAGCCCAACGAGTTCGTTGGCGTACTGCCTCTCCATGCCCTGGTTGCGCAGCAGACGCACTCCACGGGCAATGTCGGCGTCGGCGCAGGACACCATGCCGCCCTCGCCGGAGGTCATGTTTTTGGTCGGGTAGAGACTGAACATGCCGAACGTCCCGAAGGTGCCGAGCCGCTGTCCGTTGTACCTCGCGCCGTGGGCTTGCGCTGCGTCTTCGAAGATTTGCACGCCTGCACGCTGAGCAACCTCTTGCAACCCCCCGATGTCGGCCGGGTGACCGTAGAGGTGCACCGGCATGATCCCGGCGGTGCGCTCGGTCAGCGCATCCGAGACCGAGGCGGGGTCGAGGGTGAAAGTGTCGGGCTCGATGTCGGCGAAGACCGGAGTGGCCCCGGTCAGTGCGACAGAGTTGGCCGTGGCGGCGAAGGTAAAAGACGGCACGATGACCTCGTCACCGGCCCCGATGCCTGCGGCGATGAGGCCCAAGTGCAGGCCAGAGGTACCGGAGTTGACGGCGACACAGGTGCGTCCGCCGACGAGATGATCGCCAAATTCTTGCTCGAAAGCCGCGACCTCGGGGCCTTGAGCGACCATCCCGGACAGCAGGACTCTGTCAACCGCAGCGCGCTCGTCATCACCGATGATCGGCTTGGCGGGGGGGATAAAGGCGCGTTCACTCACTGCTGTCGTCTCCTTGTGTTGATGCGTTCGTTGAAGATGTAGATACTGCCGTGATCGTGTCGCCGTCGGTGGCGTAACTGTTGCCGGTTGAGGGGCAGGTCCATTGTCCTTTGCTCATCTCGACCAGCCGGACCCCGGCCTCACCGACCCAGCCGATCTGACGGGCGGGCACCCCCACGACCAGGGCGTATGCAGGCACGTCCTTGGTCACCACGGCCCCGGCCCCGACGGTGGCCCAGGCTCCGATCACCACGCGCGCGACGCAGACGGCGCGGGCTCCGATGGAGGCTCCGCGCTCAATGCGGACCCCGACCGCCGACCAGTCGTCGGCGCTCTTGGCGGTGCCATCGGTGTTGATGGCCCTCGGGAACTCATCGTTGGTCAGCACGGCGGCTGGACCGACAAAGACCCCATCGGCGAGTTGAGCCGGTTCGTAAACCAACGCGTAGTTTTGGACTTTGCAGTTGTCCCCCATCTGCACGCCGGGGCCGACGTAGGCTCCACGGCCAATCACGCAGCCGGTCCCGAGCACGGCGTCTTCGCGCACTTGGGCCAAATGCCAGACCGAACTTCCGTCGCCGATAGTCGCACTTTCGGCGACATCGGCAGTGCTGATGATGCGTGCCGTCGACACAGGAAAGCGCTCCTCAGGGCTCGGGGCAGGCGGGTAGGTGAGAATGCTCGCATGACTGTATCGCCCCAGGCATCAGATGCCGTGCTGGTGATACCCCTATTCAACGAGGGAACGGTCATCGCCGACGTGCTAGCCGAGGCGATGGGGGCCTTTCCGCACGTCGTCTGCATCGACGATGCCTCTACCGATGACTCCGCTCGAGCCGCCCGAGGAGCCGGAGCCATCGTGGTGCAACACCCGTTCAACCTAGGCCAGGGCGCGGCGTTGCAGACAGGGATAGACTTCGTGCTGCGAGCCAGCGACGCGGCATACATCGTGACGTTTGACGCCGACGGGCAGCACCGGGTGGTCGACGCGCTCGCGATGGTGGAGCGCGCCCGCGAGCGCGACTTGGCGATCGTGTTCGGCTCGCGCTTCCTCGACAAGCGCACCAAGCCCGGCTTCCTGAAGAAGATCGTGCTCAAGACTGCGGTGTGGATTACGAACCAGCAGACGGGGATGCGCCTATCGGACGCGCACAACGGCCTGCGCGTCATCCGCCGCGACGCCGCGGCAGGCGTGCATCTGAGCCAAAACCGGATGGCTCACGCGACTGAGATCGTGCTGCAACTGGGCCGGACCAAGCTCCCCTGGGGCGAATACCCGGTTCACGTGCTCTACACCGATTACTCTCGGGCCAAAGGTCAATCCCTGATCAACTCGGTCAACGTGTTGATCGACTCGATCTTGAAATGAGGCGTCCGTGCTCGATCAACCCCTGATCAAAACGATCCTGCTCGCGGCGATCGTCCTGGTCACCGTGATGCTGACCCGCTCTACGGCTGGGGCCCGCCACCAGGCCATCCGACGGTTGATGCTGATCGGCTTTGTGATCCTCGCCGTGATCGCCGTGCTCTTTCCACCGTTCCTGACCCAGGTTGCCCAGACGGTCGGGGTCGGGCGTGGGGCGGATCTGCTGCTCTACGGATTGACTGTGACTTTCTTGGGCTATGTCGCGGCCAGCTTTCGCCGGTTGCAGCAGATGGAGCGCCAGGTCACTGAGCTGGCCCGCGAGTTAGCGCTGCGTGAAGCGGTGGCCAATAAAACTCAGGACCCGCCGGCCTGAGGAGGGATGAGTCAGCGAGGCGGCAGCGTGTCTAACAACGGAACCACCGTGTCGTAGGCACTCCTGTCGCCGGCCACCACCAGTCCCCTGGGGTGGACCCGCGGGTCGTAGGGTTCGTTGTCGAACGTGCCGACGTACCCGCCCGCTTCAAGCACCAGGAGCGATCCGGGAGCGTGATCCCACGGGTGCGTGCCGCCATACAACACGACGTCTGCCGCGCCCTCGATGAGTTTGGGATAGTCGACGCCGCAGCACACCCAGGTCAACTCCAACGGCGGGATGTCCCCGAGGCTATGCCCTAGCCAGCGCCGCATCGACGTCACTGCCCGCAGAGCATTGCTCGCCTTGGCGGTGGGCACGCGTTTGAGGCGCTCGCCGTTGCGGTAGGTGCCGGCACCCCGCTCAGCGACGTAGGAACGCTCGTGCTGGGGCTGCCAAATCCACGCCCGCACACTCTGACCACTGCGCAACTCGGCGACCATGACCGCGTGATCGGCCTTACCGTGGACAAAGTTCTTGGTGCCGTCGATCGGGTCCACGGTGAACGCGTGCTCCGCCTCGGCATACGCGCCCAAGATCGACGGGTCCGCGGCACAGGCCTCCTCCCCCAAGATCACTGCGCCTGGGTATGCCGACCGCAGCCGGGCCGTAATCGCGACCTCCGCTTCCCGGTCAGCGACGGTGACCAGGTCCCCTGGGCCCTTCTCGTGGACCTGCGAGTCGGCGAGCGCCCTGAACCTGGGGTTGATGTGTTCATCGGCGACCTCCCGGAGCAGGTCCAACACGTCATCGGTCTCCACGCACACACTCTCTTCGCTCATCTAGGTTTCGTGTCCTTTAACCATAAGGTCCACGGCCTCGGCAATCGCGTCGGTGCGCCGCAGCGGCGCCTTTTTCTGCTGGCTCGATGACTAGTGGACGTATCACCGGCATCACCGCGCGCTCTCAGTGGTGACCGCACCCTCCCCGCTAGGAGTTTCAATGTTCCGTTTTCGGCCCCCCGCCCAGTGCGCGATTCTCGGCGTCTTGGTTGCCGCCCTCTTAGCCGGGTGCGGCAGCGAAAACCCCGACGTCACGACCACCGGTGCCGCGTCATCCAGCACGGAAGCATCGACGACGGCCCACACTGCCACCGATCCCGAACCGTCCGTCGAGACAGGCACCACCGCACCTAACTCCGCCCTACAAGCCGACGAAGTGGTGCTGGACACCTCGGTCTTCTTCGGCCCCCACCGATACGACCTAGGCACCGCCACACTCGCTCCCACTGACGGTGGTGGTGAGGTGCGGGTGGATGTGATCGCCGAGAATATAAGCGATGAGACGTTCGACCCGCCCGGCAGCGCGGTGTGGCTTTCGGTCGGCGACTTGGCCGCCGGATACTCGCAGGACAACCTCGAGTCCACGCCCGGCAAAGCCAAAGTAGGCGGCGACCTGGTCTTCACGGTCGACGAAACCTTCACGATGAGTGCGGCCGTGCTGCATTTTGGTGAGCTGACCGAGAACTCGTCGTTGGTGCCCCTCAATGGCGACCCGACCACCACGTACGCGGTCAAGGACATCACGCCACCGGCGGCGGCCAGCGGCGACATGTGGACCATTACCCCGGTCGCCGTCACCATTCATGCCCAGGACCTGTGGGGCGGCTACTCGGTGGATGCAGGCCAGGGCTTCATGGTGATCGATTTTGTGGCCACCTTGAACGCGGAAAGCAGAAGTCTCAACGTAAGCACCGTTGACTTCTCTTTGGCCCTGCCGGATGGCAGCACTGCGACAGCGCCGGGCGGCGGATACCCCGGAGTCAACGAAGTGATTGCTACCGGTCAGAGCACCGGAGTTGCCTCCATCGCCGACACGGTGCCACTCGAGACACCAGGCGACTACGTCTTTACCTTCGCGCCGAGCGACGAGGAGTCAATCCAGATGCCCTTCAGCGTCGAATAACTGCTAGCACAACCGGCGCTATCTCAGCCCCCAGACTGAGGTAGCGCCGCTGTGTCCGGCCAGTATGTCGAGGGTGGTCGCGGCGATCGCGACCCCCACTCCGCCGATCACGACCGCAATCTGTACCCCTGGATGCGCTAACCACGGCACTTTGGCTCGCGCGACCGGAGACCACGACAAACACGTGATCACCGTCGTCGCTCCGAGAGCCATACCCCACACTCCAGCCAGACCGCCCCAATGTGTGTGATCGGCCAGCGGACTACCCGACGCAGGGGTACCGGATAGCAGTTGTTCCCCCTGCTTCCTTGGTCAGAAACGCAGTCACCGCACTCACCGCGCCCACCAGTGGCAGTCCCCAGCCCACCCAACGACGGAACCTGGGTATCGAACAGGCACCGATAAGTGCGAGAGCATTGACCGCGATCAACACCACAGCGCCGTGCACCAGCAGTGGGTGCAATGGCAGGCCGTCGATGGTCCAGGTCATCACACCCCCTCGTGGCGTCGCAGGCGGCTGAGCAACGAGGTGGCAACGGCGTCGGGGGTGAGCCCGACCCGTTCGAGCACCTGATTACGCGAGGCGTGATCGAGGAATTCTTGGCGCACTCCGAAGCACCAGACCGGTGGGGCCACAGCGTCACTCGTCGCGATCGCGTGGGTGATGGCTGCGCCGACGCCACTGCCGACCACGTTATCTTCGATGACGGCGACCGCGCCGGCGTGGTGGCTGAGGGAGACAAGGTCGAGTGATACCGGCAGCACCCAGCGAGGGTCGACCACGCGCACGCTCATCCCTTCGGCGCGCAGCTTCTCGGCGACCATGCCTGCAGTGGCGACCATGGAGCCGACCCCGACGAGCAGCACGTCGGTCCGTGAGACTGCGTCGCTGTCTTCGGACACCACGTCGACATCACCGTGGGTTCTCGCCGTGTCGATGACCTCGGGCACGCTGCCCTTGGGAAAGCGAATCACCGACGGACCGTCATCAATGTCGACGGCTTCGCGCAGAGCCCTGGCGACTTGGGCACCGTCGCGAGGCGCGGCCAACCGCAGACCGGGGACGATCGCGGCGACCGACATGTCCCACATACCGTTGTGGCTGGCCCCGTCTGGGCCGGTGATCCCGGCGCGATCCAGCACGAACGTGACACCTTGCTTGTGCAGTGCGCAGTCCAGCAGCAACTGATCGAAGGCACGGTTAAGGAAGGTGGCGTAGACCGCGACTACCGGGTGCAGTCCGGCGAACGAGAGCCCAGCCGCCATCGTCACCGCGTGCTGCTCGGCGATGCCGACATCGAAGACCCGCTCGGGGAAGCGCTTGGCGAAGGGGGCCAGGCCGACCGGGATGAGCATCGACGCGGTGATGGCCACGATGTCTGCGCGCTGCTCCCCCAGCGCAACCAACTCGTCGCTGAACTCGTCCGTCCACCCGCGACCGGAGACCTCCAGCGGCAGACCGGTCTCAGGGTTGATCACGCCGACGGCGTGAAAGCGGTCGGCCTCGTGCCCGGTGGCCGGGGTATAGCCGTGACCCTTTTCGGTCAACGCGTGGACAAGGACGACGCCATTGAAGTCGCGGGCACGACGCAACGCGGTCTCCATGGCATCGAGGTCGTGCCCGTCGATGGGGCCGAGATACTTCAAACCCAGGTCCTCGAACATCCCTTGCGGGCTGACGATGTCCTTGATGCCCTTCTTCATACCGTGCAGGGCTCCGTACATCCGTCGACCTACCACGGGGGTGCGGTTGATGTGGCGTTTGCCCCAGCCGAGCACGTTCTCGTAGTTGCGGGTCGCGCGCAACGAGGCCAAATAGTCGGCCATCCCGCCGAGCGTAGGGGCGTAGGAGCGCTCGTTGTCGTTGATGACGATAACCAGAGGTAGGTCGGGGTTGGCTGCGATGTTGTTGAGGGCCTCCCACGCCATCCCGCCGGTGAGCGCGCCGTCGCCGATGACCGCGACCGTATGCCGATCGCTCTCGCCGCGCAGTCGTCGCCCGGTGGCAATGCCGATCGCCCACGACAACGATGCGGAAGCGTGCGAATTCTCCACGACGTCGTGCTCGGACTCGGCGCGGCTGGGGTAACCCGACAGCCCACCCTGTTTGCGCAGGGTGGAGAAGTCTTGACGCCCCGTCAGCAGTTTGTGCACGTACGACTGATGCCCGGTGTCGAAGACCACGGTGTCGCGCGGGGAATTGAAAACCCGATGGATGGCCATGGTGAGCTCGACCACGCCGAGGTTAGGCCCAAGATGCCCGCCGGTGCTGGAGACCGACTCCACGAGATAGTCGCGAATTTCGTCGGCTACGACACCCAGGTCTTGTCGTCCCAATGCCTTGAGGTCGGCAGGGCTATTGATCGTGCTGAGCAAACCCACGGAGCACGCACCTTTCGGCGTTGAATGAGGCCCCGAGTCTACTGGTCGAGGGTGCCTAGCCTTGCAGACGGGGCTCAACGTTTGCTGATGGGCGCGCGCACCGACAACGCCTCCAGCATCAATTCGGCACTGCGCAACGCTGATCGAAGCCGCAGCCCCTCAGCGGTGAGCGCTTCCAGGACGTCGCCAAGGCTGCCGGTGGGCAGCACCGGGCCCAATTCGGGGCGCACATCACGCCAGGCCCCACGCATCGCACCGAGCTCGGCTTGAAGGTGGCGCACAGTGACCCACGCGAGAGCGACAGGGTGGCGGCGCCATGCGGCATACGCCCGGTAGTCGGCAGGGCATTGGTCCAGCAACCAGGACACCGCAGCAGATTCCCAGCCGGAGACACCGGCCGGAGGCACACGCTCTGGCCACCCGGGCGGTCCACTCGACATACGAACAAGTGTACGACTGAATGGCGACATGCCTGAACGCTTCAGCTGGCCGAGCGACCGGCTCGAGAAAATCTCAATCACGCGGATGTGATGCACTGCTCCGTGCATATCGACTCAAGCCCGGGTCGCCAATTCTTGGAGAGTCTGAAGCGCCAGCGAAGCCTGATCGATCGGCACCAAAATGTGGTCGTGATGGAACCCGGCCAAGACGTTACAACTGACTCCCGCCTCCCCAAGCGCGACCGCGAACGCAGCCGTTAACCCCACGGCTTCTCACGACGAATGCACCGTCAAACTGATCCAAGCGGCTACGAACTCGTCATTCACGCCAGCCGCCTCTGCATCCTCGCGGTGCATAACCACCGTGATGCCTTCGTTTTCCTGGATGAGCGCTTGGGCCGGCAGCTCACGTGCTTCTTGCTCCGAAACCGAGGCGTACACGAACTCACCATTACGAATCGTGGGCTCGAGCGTAGAAAGCATCGCTTCGAGGTCGGTGAGACCAGGCATGCGCCAACCCTATTCACCGTCGATACTCCGGGTGTGTCAGACCCTAAAGACACAATGGACACATGTTCGATTTCAGGTTTGCAGACGTGGCTCACGTGAGCTACGCGTCCGTGCAGGCTGAGCGATCAAACGAGCATCCCGCGTTAGAGGACCCCGCGACGGATTCGCATGAGCGACGGCCAGGGAGCGACGAATCGCCTAAAAATGTGCTCGATGAGTCACCAGATGTTGCCGCAGAGGATTCCCCGCAGATGGGTGACCACACTGACTTTCTGCCCTGGCGCGCACCGTCCAAGGTCTTTGCTCACCACCTGAGCGATGGGAGCCGCTCGGTAGTTTTTGCGACGTCGATGGGCAGGGCGTTGCCGCAGCTGAGCGGCGCTGAGCTCAAGGGCGCGCTAGAAGGCGTCGACCTTCTGAGGGCGCGCACCGAGACTCTGACGCTGCACATCGTGCTTGCCGCAATGGACCAGAGGGTGCACACCGATGTGGGACTCTCGTTGCGCGATTGGGTCACTCAGCGGTGCCCTTTTCTGTCTCCCTATCAGATTGGCGATCTCATTACGGTGGCTCAGGGCGTGGGTGACCCCGAGCACACCAGCATCGCCGCCCAGCTGTTTGCCGCGCAGTTACCTTTGCGTCGGGCCGCCGCGGTCTTGAGGGCCCTAGGCCGTGTCAAGCCCATGTTGGACACCACGCCTTACGCCGACGCCGACCTTGGTACCGACCGTAATTCCGAGACGGGGGCCGACGATTCTTCTGAAGCCAACGAGGAGGCAGCGCCCGGTTCTGACGCTGTTGCCCCGGACACCGGAATGGGTGTGAGCGAATACCAAGACGCAATTCACCTGATGCTGGGGGTGGCGGCGCAAGCCCGCTTCAATGATCGCGACCTTCGCCGTGTCACGGACCGCCTCACCAACACGGTGCTGCCGGACAAGGATCACGAGCACCGGGCCAAAGCTGCGCATTCGATGCGCTGCGTTAACGAATCGTCGCTGGCTGACGGATCGTTGGTGCGATTCGTCGTCACATGCGACCCCGAAGGTGCCGCCGTCATCCGATCAGTGCTCAACTCCCCTTTGGCCGCACCCAGTCCGGACGAGACCGGCCCCGACCCGCGCACGGCTGGCCAACGGCGGTACGACGCGCTCATGACCGTGGTGCGACGCGGGATCGCAGGCGGCGACCAGATGCCAACCACCCCCAAAGCCACCATGAACGTCACCGTCCGCTGGGATGCACTATTGCGAGCACTCGTCGGAACAGGAGAGACGTCAACGGGTGAGGAGCTCACTGCGGCCACAGTGCGCCGCGTTGCATGTGACGCCGATGTGGTGCCGATGGTGTTGGGCACCGACGGCGAAATTCTGGATCAAGGACGGGCCAAACGGCTTGTTACACCGGGACAACGTCGAGCACTTGAGCATCGTGACAAGGGTTGTACCTTCCCTGGGTGCTCCATTCCCGCTTCCTGGACAGATGCACACCATGTCGTCCACTGGTCGCGCGGTGGGCTCTCCGACTTCGACAACTACGCCCTGTTGTGCGGGCGGCACCACACGATTGTTCACGACAAAGACCTGATGGCCGCCGTCCATAGGACCGGGGTCAAATGGCATGTCTAACTCCCCCGCTCCACACCCGGCCTTCAACAGCTGGGTTACAGGCATGCCACCCCTCGGCGAAATCATCCGTCGCGTAGCCGCGAGGTAGGTCCGGGGGCAATCACAGCGCGCTTCGGGTGTTGCTGTCGGTCTGGATCAACAGAAGCGGACGTCTGGCTGAGACCAGTAGTCGTGCAGCACCGAGTAGGTCAGTGCGCGATCGACATCCACGAGTTCGGCCCCCCAACCTGCACGCGACCAGAAGGCACGCACGGCCACGATGTCGTCCCACTCGCCCCAGTCGTCTTTGCCTCCCCACTGGCGACGAACGCCGTGTTGCGTGAGCATCAGCGGCTTCGAATGGCTGGCCTTGAGGACCATATTGCCGATGCCGAGCGCAAGAAAGACCAGGCCGACATCCACCAGGAGCGCGCCGTACAAACCGCCCAGGGACGAAACGGCAACAGCACTGCCACAAAGCACGGCCCCAATGAGGAGAACGGCAGCCGTGGTCGTCACCGGGATAGAACGGGGTGGGATGAGCAAACCAGCACAAAGATTTCGCCGTCCATCAGCGCCCCGGAAGTCAGAATCACCGTGGCCGCCGGGTGCGCTGTGGGCGTCAGGTGGGCTGTGGGCGTCGGGAGCCTGGTCGAACCCGATGGTCAGAGCTTAGAACGACGCGTCCTCAAGGCGCCATCAACAGGATCACACAGCAGCCCAATTCACGCTGTACCCATGCCAACATTCCCCGCGCAGGCTGTGCTGCCGCGGGCTGGATGGCGCTCAGCCGTGCGTCGTCCTCGTTCATCTGCGAAGTGCTTCTCCGTTAGTCATGGGTTTGGGGAGCGCCAACGCTGATAGCGCCCCCCAAACCGGCAGAGCGACTAAACCAGCGACCGCAGCACGTACTGGAGGATCCCGTCGTTGCGGAAGTACGCCGCCTCACCCGGAGTGTCGATCCGGACTACGGCGTCGAACTGCACGTTGTCGGCACCTTCACGAGAAGCCGTCACCGACACCGTGTCGGGCACTGCCCCACCATCGTTCATCGCGGTGATCCCCGACACCGAGAACGTCTCCGTGCCGTCCAGACCCAGCGAGCCTGCGTCTTCGCCTTCGGGGAACTGCAGAGGCAGCACGCCCATACCGATGAGGTTGGAGCGGTGAATGCGCTCATACGACACAGCGACCACGGCCTTGACACCCAACAAACGTGTGCCCTTGGCTGCCCAGTCGCGGGAGGACCCAGAGCCGTACTCCTTACCTGCGAGCACGACCAACGGAACGTTTGCTTCCGCATACGTCTGGGCTGCGTCGTAGATGCTCGTCTGCTCGCCACTGGCCAGGAAGTTGCGCGTGAACCCGCCTTGCACGTCATCCAGCAGCTGGTTGCGCAGCCGGATATTGGCGAAGGTGCCGCGAATCATGACCTCGTGGTTGCCGCGACGCGAGCCGTAGGAGTTGAAGTCCTTGCGCTCGATGCCGTGCTCGGCGAGGTATGTGCCCGCCGGGCTGTCGGCCTTAATGGCACCGGCCGGGCTGATGTGGTCGGTCGTGACCGAGTCGCCCAGCAACGCCAGCACCCGCGCGCCATCGATATCCTGAAGCGGCTCGGGCTCGGCCCCCATTCCGTCGAAGTACGGAGGCTTCCGCACGTAGGTCGACTCGTCAGCCCAGGCGAACGTGTCGCCTTCGGGGGTCGGTAGCGAGGTCCATCGCTCGTCTCCGGCGAACACGTCGGCGTAGTCCTTCTCGAACATTTCGCGGGAGATGGACGAGGCAATGGTCTCCTCAACAATTCCGGCATCTGGCCAGATGTCGGAGAGGAAAACGTCTTTGCCGTCGGGGTCCGAGCCCAGCGGCTGGGTGTCGAAGTCGAAGTCCATCGATCCGGCCAAGGCGTAGGCGATGACCAACGGCGGGGAAGCCAGGTAGTTCATCTGCACGTCGGGCTGGATGCGACCTTCGAAGTTCCGGTTACCGGAGAGCACGGCAGTCACGGCGAGGTCGTTGTCATTAATGGCCTTGGATATCTCCGGAGCCAACGGACCTGAGTTGCCGATGCAGGTCGTGCAGCCATACCCAACGAGGTGGAAACCCAATTTCTCCAGGTAGGGCCACATACCTGCCTTCTCAAAGTAATCCGTGACGACCTTGGAACCAGGTGCCATCGAGGTCTTGACCCACGGTGCCACGGTCAGCCCGCGGTCTACGGCGTTCTTGGCCAAGAGGGCAGCCGCCATCATGACCGAGGGGTTAGAGGTGTTGGTGCAACTTGTCACGGCCGCGACGGCGACGATGCCGTGGTCGATCTCAAACCTCTCGCCGTCCACGGTGACCATGACGGGCTCGCTCGCCCGATCACCGGCCCCCTCGGCGGGTACGGCCGAACGTTTCGGCTTTGACGCGGCAACGTCCTCGTCGGTGGCGTCCGTCGAGGGAGCGTCGCTGGCGGGGAAGGTCGACTCGAGCTCATCGTCGAGAGCCGACTCGCGAGACCCTGCACCACTATCGATACCAGGACGGTCGGCACCATGGTCGACCGCGTCGTGGTCCACGTAGTTGCGCAGGTCAGCACGGAACTGCTCCTTCGAGCGGGACACCTCGATGCGGTCCTGTGGGCGCTTGGGCCCGGCGATCGAGGGCACCACCGTCGACAAGTCCAGCTCGAGGTATTCGCTGTAGCGAGCCTGGGTCTCGTCGCCCTCGGCCAGCCACATGCCCTGCTCTTTGGCGTAGGCCTCTACGAGGGCAACCTGCTCGTCCGAGCGACCGGTGAGGCGCAAGTAATCGAGCGTGACCTCGTCGATCGGGAAGATCGCACAGGTCGAGCCGAATTCGGGGCTCATGTTGCCGATGGTGGCCCGGTTAGCCAGCGGCACCGCCGCGACTCCGGCACCGTAGAACTCCACGAACTTGCCGACCACACCGTGCGCACGCAGCTGCTCGGTGATGGTAAGCACCACGTCGGTGGCGGTGGCTCCCGCCGGGATAGAGCCCTTCAACTTGAAGCCCACTACACGCGGGATGAGCATCGACACGGGCTGGCCCAGCATTGCAGCCTCCGCCTCGATACCGCCCACTCCCCACCCGAGCACACCTAAACCATTGACCATGGTGGTGTGGCTGTCGGTACCTACGCAGCTGTCCGGATAGGCCACGGTGATGTCCGGATCCGATGTACTGGGGCGCGTCATCACGGTGCGGGCCAGATGCTCGATGTTGACCTGGTGAACGATGCCGGTCCCGGGCGGGACCACCAAGAAGTCCTCGAACGCCTTCTGCCCCCAGCGGAGGAACTGATAGCGCTCCCCGTTGCGCTCGTACTCGATCTCCACGTTGCGCTCGAAAGCGTCCGGTCGGCCGAAGACGTCCACGATGACCGAGTGATCGATCACCAGTTCGGTGGGCACCAACGGGTTGATCTTCGCGCTGTCGCCACCCAGGTCATCCATAGCCTCTCGCATGGTGGCCAGGTCGACGATGCACGGGACGCCGGTGAAGTCCTGCATGATTACCCGCGCGGGCGTGTATTGGATCTCGGTGTCGGGCTGAGCGTTCTCATCCCAGTTCGCGAGCGCGGTGATGTGATCGGCGGTGATGTTCGCGCCGTCTTCGGTGCGGACGAGATTTTCCAGCAGCACCTTGAGACTGTACGGCAGGGAAGATGCCCCCTCAATGCCGCTGATGCGGTGGATTTCGTAGCTCTCGTTTCCCACATCGAGTGTGCCTTTAGCGTCAAAACTGTTGCCTTGGGTGGTGTCGCTCATGCTCACGCCAACTCCTTCGTTAGGTACGTCTTTAGACTGACCAAGATATCCGACGCCTCAGTGATATCCCAGGCCTCAGTAGTCCTCATCATCCCGCACCGCCGCTACGTGGGCCAGATGACGCTCAGCCAAACCTTGGTACGGGGATCACCTGGTGCGTCATCTCGTGGACGCACTGCATACAGACTTCCTGCCCGAGCTCGGATCGGTGCTCGGGATGCGACCAGTAGTGATGCAGCACCGCCCCGGTATGCAGGTAGGAAGGGCCACTGTGTTGATCATGGCACCGGGGATCGTCGCTCAGTAGCGCGTCCATGAGGTCTGCACGTCCCGTATGTCGTCCCAACTCACCCATTCGTCGATGCCACCGGGTTGACGACAGACTCGCAAGGCGCAACAAAGACGGGTTTGGGATGCCGCACCGAGATCCGCAGGTTGAGAGCCACGGCGACGAAGCACACCACCTCGCCCAGCGCGCCCACCTCGCCCAGCGCGCCCACCTCGTCCAGCGCGCCGACCATGTCGCCGAAGGTCATCACCATGATGCCACCGCCCAGAAGCGCGATACCGAAGGTCGTCAGGTTGACCAGCATCCCCACGGGTAGCGGTCGCAGCGCAATGATCAGTCCGTGTTGCTCGCCGGCGCGCACAACGGAGATGGACCCGCTGCTGAACCACAAGGAAACGGCCAAGGCGAAGGTCGTCAGTGCGAACAGCGCAACAATGACTGTGACGAAAGTCCGGATGCGAGGTCGGTAACCCATACCTCCCGGTGAAAACCCGCCCACCCGGCCCCGCCCCGCGGGGGCCGGGCCACCGCGTCCGGCTGCGGGTGAGATGCGTTCAACGACATCGATGCACCATGGCGTGCCATCGTCCTATCTGACGCTACGACGAGGTCCTGCTGGACGCCGGAGCGAAGTGCGCCACGCACTCCATGTGGTGGGTCATCGGGAAAGCATCGAAGACGCGCAGGTCGACCAGTTCATATCCACAATCGGCGAGGTATGCCGTGTCTCGGGACAGCGCGGCTGGGTCACAGGCCACATACGCGATGGCCCGCGACCCGAGCAGAGCAAGGTCGCGCAGCACCGCTTTGCCCGCACCCACGCGCGGCGGGTCCAACACCACGATGTCCGCGCGAGTGTGGCTTCGGGCCATATCCCTCACGGCCCGGTCCACGCGCCCAGCCCGCACCCTGGCGTGGGGCCACGAGGCAAGGTTGGTGCGGGCTTCGTGCACCGCGTTGACGTCACTTTCGACGGCCACGACGCGACCTTTGCGCCCGACAGCCTGGGCCAGGCTGGCGGTAAACAGCCCCACCCCGGAGTACAGATCCAGCCCACGCTCCCCCGGTTGAGGATCTAAGTAGCCGCACACGATGGCAGCGAAGGTCTGCGCTGAGGCCGGGTGAACTTGCCAGAACCCACGCGCGCTGAGGTCGAATGACTCGTCGCCACCGGGAAGAGCGACATCCTGGCGCACGCTCGGCACCTCGTCGAGCGCTGCGCCGCGCTCTCCGATCTTGACCTGCACGGTGCCGCTGCTGGCGGCCACCACATCGACCGCCGACACGCCGCGGTAGTGCCGTTTGAGCACCGCCGGGGCCTTCAAGCTGGGGTGGGCGATGAGGCAATCAGAGATCGGGAGGATGTCGTGCGAATGGTGGCGTCGCAGGCCGGGGCGACCCGCTGCGTCGACCGCGAATTCGACCCTGGTGCGCCAGCCCAGGCCGTCGACCTCTCCCGGCATCGGCTCGCACGCCACCTCACGCCCGAGCAACTCCGTGAGGTTGATCTGCGCAAGTCGCTCGAACTGCTCGTGGACGACCGACGTCTTCAAGGCGCGCTGAGCATCGAGCGCGACGTGCTGGAAGTCGCAACCGCCGCATTGGCTTGGCCCGGCAAACCGGCAGGGTGCCTCGACTCGACCGGGCGCGGCCTCGATCACTCTGACGGCATCGGCCTGAACGAAGCGCCCGCCCTTGCCGATGCTGGTGATCTGCGCGACCACCCGCTCCCCCGGCAGCGTGTGGCGCACAAACATGACGCGGCCTTCGTGTCGAGCCACGAAGTGCCCGCCGTGGGCAACTGACCCCACGCTGACCTCGATAGTGTCGCCGACTTCCCAATCCGTCAGCGTTTCTGTCTTGGAGGTCTCAGTTTTGGAAGTCTCAGTCATGGGGTCGCCTTCATGAGATGCCTCAGTCATGAGAGACAGTGTGCGTCGAATCGGGTTCGGTCCCGGCATTCATGATCTCCGGGTCCTTGGCGGCGTCACTGGGCCGCACGCCTTTGCCCTGCCACGGGACGCTCACCACCATCACTCCGGGGGTGCGTAACAACTCGTTGCGCAGCCGTTCGCGTGCCCGATCGCGGAACCACGGCAAGAGGCGTTTTGCGCCGACATATTCGGGGATGTAGACCACGATCACGTCGCGGGGCCGGTCGCGGTGCAGGCGGCCCACGTAGTCGATGATCGGGCGCACCTCCTCGCGATACGGCGCCTCCAAAATGCGCAGCGTGATCGGCATGTCGCGGCTGCCCCACTCACCGCGCAGCACTTTGGTCTGCTCGGGCACGGTGTCGACGGTGACCGCTTCGAGCACGTGTGGTCGAGCAGCACGAGCAAACGCGACCGCTTGCACGCTGGGCCGGTCCAACTTTTCGATGTAGACCAACGCGTGCACGCGGGCCGGAACCGGCTGTCGCAGCACTTCATCGACCGGAAGGGCGGTCTCTTCCCTGATCGTCGAGTGGTAGCGGTCAACCATCGTCATCACCATCCAGAGCAGGCCGATCAGGAGCAGGGAGAGTCCTGCTCCGTTCGTGAAGCGGGTGAGAATTACCACGGTGAGCACCGTCGCCGAGACGGCGGCCCCCACGATATTGATGGCGCGGCTGCGGTGTTTGGCGCGGCGCTGCGACATCGACAGTTCCAAACGCATCTGCGAGTTCCAGTGTTTGGTCATCCCGATTTGGCTCAGCGTGAACGAGATGAAGACACCCACCAAATACATCTGGATCAACTCGGTGACCGTGGCTTGATAGACCAGCACCAGCGCGGTCGCACCGCCGGCTAGCAGGAGTATGCCGTTGGAGTAGGCAAGCCGAATGCCCCGGCTGCGCATCACGCTGGGCAAGAAGCCGTCGCGGGCCAGCCGCGAGGCCAACACCGGGAAGCCGTTGAAGGCCGTGTTAGCGGCGACGATGAGCATGACCCCGGTGCAGATCGACACGAACAACACCCCGAGACTGTCGTCCCCGAAGATCACCTTGGACAACTGCCCCAGCACCGGGTCTTGCACGAAGTCCTCGCCGACCGCTACGCCTTCGAAGCGCAACTGCTCTTGGGGGTCGATGGCCATCTGTATGCCGGTCTCGCGGGTCAAGAAGATGACGCTGAGCAAGATGGTGATGGAGATGCTGGCCATCACCAACAGCACCGTCGCTGCGTTCTGACTCTTCGGCCGCTGAAAGGCGGGCACCCCGTTAGCCACCCCTTGGACCCCGGTCAGGGCCACCGTTCCGGAGGCAAAGGAACGAAGTAACAACACGCCCAGGCCCAAAGCTGTGAGGGCTTCGAACCCCTCGGCGGGCACCAACTCGAGTTGTGAGCTCGCTGCCCGGCCCAATCCGGACGTGAGCCACTGATAGAGCCCCACGCCGATTAATACTGCCATCGCGAACAAGAACGCGTAGACGGGCACCGCGAGCGCCCGGCCCGATTCCCGCACCCCACGCAGGTTGATCAACGTCAGCAACACGATTAACACTGTCGCTGCGGCGGGCTCGTATCCGCGCATGAATTCCAACGCGCTGGCTGCGTTCTGCACTCCAGCCGAGACCGACACCGCCACCGTCAGCACGTAGTCGACCATCAGCGCCGCCCCGACACCCAAGCCTGCCGTCGATCCGAGATTGACCGAGGCGACTTCATAGTCGCCCCCACCACTGGGATAGGCGTGCACATTCTGGCGATACGAGGCGACGATGATCATCATCACCACGGTCACCGCCAGGGTGACCTCCCAGGCGTTGAAGAACACTGCGGCACCACCGGCGAGCGCGAGCGTCAGCACGATCTCATCGGGCGCATACGCCACCGACGACAGGGCATCACTGGCGAACACCGGCATGCCCAAGCGTTTGGGCAACAAGGTGTCGTTCAGGCGGTCGGTGCGTAGCGCGCGCCCGACAAAGACGCGCGACAGCACCCGTCGCGATTGACCCATAACGCCCGATTCTAGGAGTCTTGTCAGATTTGGGGCGTCTAGCACGCTAGCGTCGGGGGGTGCACTTCGTGATCATGGGCTGCGGCCGAGTAGGGGCGACCCTGGCGACGAGTCTTGAGGCTCGCGGCCATGAGGTGGCCATCATCGACAGTGACGAGCGGGCCTTTCGCCGGTTGGCCAAGGGATTTAGCGGACACCGCATCAAAGGCATCGGCTTTGATCGGGACGTGATGCGCCGCGCTGGGGTGCCCAATGCGTACGCCTTCGCGGCCGTCAGCAGCGGCGACAACTCCAACATCATCGCCGCCCGGGTGGCGCGCGAAACGTTTGGCGTCAAGCGTGTGGTCGCCCGGATCTACGACCCGGGTCGCGCGGAGATCTTCGAGCGAATCGGCATACCGACCGTGGCCACCGTGCGCTGGGCGGCCGACCAGACGCTGCACCACATGCTGCCTCAGGGCGCTACCCCGGACTACTTCGATCCCAGCGGCAAACTGGTGCTTGCCCAGGTCCACGTGCACCAGGATTGGGTGGGGCGCCGGTTCACCGAGATCGAAGAGTTTGGCAACGCCCGGGTGGCCTTTGTGACGCGGTTGGGCGAGGCGCAACTGCCCACGCTCCAGACCGTCTACCAAGAGGGCGACGAGGTGCACTTGCTCACCGAGCGCGGCTCACTGCCCGAGTTAGAGCAGCGTCTCGACAATGCCCCACCCCAGGATTGAGCCGGAGGACCTATGCGCGTTGCAGTCATTGGGGCCGGGAGCGTGGGCCGGTCCATCGCTCGAGAGTTGATCCACAACAATCACGACGTGTTGCTCATCGACCGCGACGCCAGCGCGGAGGCGACCGCCCGCGTGGCAGCGGCGTCGTGGATCATCGGTGACGCCTGTGAGTTGAGCGTCCTCGCTCAGGCCGATCTCGAGAGTTACGACCACGTGGTCTGCGCCAGCGGCGACGACAAGGTCAACCTGGTCGTTTCGTTTTTGGCAAAGACCGAATTCGCGGTCGAGCGCACGGTGGCTCGGGTCAACAACCCCCGCAACGAGTGGCTGTTCACCGACGCGTGGGGTGTGGACGTGGCGGTGTCGACGCCGCGCCTGATGACCGCGCTGGTGGAGGAGGCGGTCGCCGTCGGGGATGTCGTGCGGCTCTTCGATTTCCAACAGGGCAGCGTGCACATGGTGGAGCTGACCATGCCCGATTCCAGCCCTTACGTCGGGCGTCGAGTGGGCGATGTCCCGCTTCCCACCGACACGTCGCTCATCGCGATTCTGCGCGATGGGCGTGCGTTGATGCCGCTTCCGGACGAGCAGCTTGAGGTCAACGACGAGGCGATCTTCATCTGCCCGCCGGAGGCAGAGGCCGAGCTGGCCTCGACCCTGAACCCGGATGCGCATCGACGCGGAGCGGTCAGCCCCGACGACGAGGACGACAACTAAAGCGAAAAGACCTAACTAGAGGCGTCGTTCTCCACGGTCTCGTCCTTGCCCACGGTCTCGTCTTTACCCACAGTTTCGTCTTTACCCACAGTTTCGTCTTTACCCACAGTTTCGTCTTTACCCACAGTTTCGTCTTTACCCACAGTTTCGCCTTTACCTAAGGCCTCGCCTTCGTGAACCGCCTCGGCGACCTGCCGCACTGGGGTGCGCCCGGTGTTGAGCATGACGCCCATGATCACGATCGCCACCAGGTATGCAGGCCACCCCAGAGCGATCTTGGCTACCCCGAGCCACACGACTTGATCGGCCAGATATAGCGGCAGCATAAGCGCCACTCGGATCACGAACAGCGCGAAGAGCACCCAGGTCAGCTTGCTGCATACCGAGACCAGCGGGCGGTCCTTGCGCCACGCCGTGGGTTCCTTTGCGTAGTTCGGATCGGCAGCAGCGACGATGAACCCGATGATGGGCCAACGCCCCAGGATCGAGAGCAAAGCGAGCACTCCATACCCGCCGCTAAAGAGAATGCCGGGCAAAAAGGCGTCTGCGGCGTCCCCGCTACGCAACGCAAAGAAGGCCGCCACGCCGATCGCGGCCAGGGACGACAGGACGTAGCGCACCGAGCCGCCGATATACAGCCGGACGGCCAGCATGATGAAGGTGACACCGATAGCCGCCAACACAGCGACTCGGACCTCTTCGCGCACGACGTACATGACGACGAAGGCCACGGTCGGCAACGCGGTCTCGATCGAGCCGTACCACCCACCCAGCATCTCTGACAGGCGGGCTTTGATGACGGTTTCGACCGTCGTCTGGGCATCCCTGGTCGCGGGCTGCTCAGCCACGGTGCGGGAGCAAGTCGTAAGAAGGGTTGTACATGACGAACCGTTCGTTGCCACCATCGCAGGCCACGCGACCGTTGACGGTGAGATAGGCGCCGGGCTCGATCCCAGTGATGGTTCGTCGACCGAGCCAGATCAGCTCGAGAATGCCGGTGCCGTCGTACAACTCCACCCGCACTTCCGGAGCCTGAGATTTAGGCGGCACCGCCACGCTGTGAACCGTCCCGGTAATGCTGGCCTTTTCGCGGCGCTGTAGGGAGACAATTCGCACGCACCCTTCGCGGGCGCATTCGACGGCGATCTCTTCGGCCTCGACGGCACCTTGGCTGCGAAGAAGCCCGTTCATGACTGAGGAGAGCGTCATGCGCTCTGATCCGGCGACTGCGGCCCGTCCGGCGATTGCGATCCCTCGGGCGATGAGCTTTGGGGTGCAGCCTGGACCTTCGGCGGGGTCAACGCCAGCAACTCTCGGGGCGGTCTCGGCTCGTCCCCGCGATCAACGATGATGCCGCGCAGGAACTCGGCGAAAGGTGCGAGCTGTGCTTCATCGCGAGCCGCTGGGCCCTGCAATACGGCCCGCAGGAACCACTTGGGGCCGTCGATACCGAAGAATCGGGCGGGGGTGTAGGTCACGTCTCCGGCGCTCGTGCGACTCGGCAAACGGGTGATCAGTTCGTGCCCCAGCACCCCGCTCTGCTCGGTGACCGCACCTTGCGACCCCTGGATCGCAGTCACGATCTCGCCTCGTATGTCGTCCCAGATGCCGCTGGAACGCGGAGCGGCGAACGCCTGCACCTGCATGGAGTGCCCCAAGAAAATGCACGTCGCCCCAGTCATCCGGTGGGTGCCTTCTTCGAGGTTGACCTGCAGCTCCATGCCCTCCATCGCGGGAATGGCAATGGCACCTAGGTCGAGGCGAGCGGACTTGTCGCGCACCTCGGAGATGTCGAACGGCCCGTCGACGGCGCGGTCCCAATCGCGGTCAACCCCCGGCACCCCCGGTGGTGGCTCCGGTGGCGTGAAGTCATCGTCGTCAGAAATGGTGGCGCGGGTGCGCTTGCTGAAAAGTCCCACTGGCTTGGGTCAGTCCTTGCTTTGGTGTGTGGAAGGGGTAGCGCCGAAACCACCGGTGGATCCGTGCCCACCGATGCCCCGTGCGCTCCCCGGCAGGCGATCGACCTGGGTGAAGGACGGAGTATGGATCGGGTGCAGCACGATTTGTGCGATCCGATCGCCGGTCTGGACGGTGAAAGTGTGCGTGGTGTCGGTGTTGAGCAAGGTGACGGCGATTTCCCCTCGGTATCCAGCGTCGATGGTGCCTGGGGCGTTGAGGACGGTGATGCCGTGGCGGGCCGCCAAGCCCGAGCGAGGCAGCACGTACGCCGCGTAGCCGTGGGGCAACGCGAGCGAGACTCCAGTGCCAATCGTGGCTCGCGCTCCAGGCCTTAACGTCGCTGGGGCGGCTGCGCGCAGATCGAGACCGGCGTCGCCGGGGTGTGCCCCTGCTGGCAGAGCCGCACACGAAGACCCATCACCCATACAAATGAGGACAGGGACTGCGCGGGTGCTCACCACCAGCTCGCGATCAGGCCGCGCACTCGCTGCAGACCAAGAAGCCCTTGGACTCAGAAGCCAACTGGCTGCGGTGGTGCACCAAGAAGCACTTGGAGCACGTGAACTCGTCGTTCTGGCGCGGCAGCACCCGCACGGACAGCTCTTCGCCGGACAAGTCGGCCCCGGGCAGCTCAAAGCCCTCGGCCTGCTCCGTCTCGTCGACGTCGACGGCGCTTGCCGATTTGTTGGCCCGGCGCGCTTTCAACTCTTCGAGTGAGTCCTCGTTGACGTCGTCCTCGGACTTGCGCGGTGCGTCGTAGTCGGTTGCCATATCAGTGGCCGGTCCTCCCTGAGTACGTTGATTCTCTCGGCCGGTTTGGGCCGATTGCAGTGCATGTGCCTGTGAACGCTGAGCGGGCCGAATTTGTGCCCGTCGGCCCAGGCCGATTTGTGAGTGCATATTTGTGGGTGCGCGGGGATTGTGCCGCATCAGACCCCCATTTGACGATTCGACGCTGGTGCGCCGGTTAAGTCACGCGCAGACATCCTGGAGTGCGTCGCGCAAAGCGGTGCGTAGTGATGCGTGCACTCCGGGTGGCGCAGCCACGATCAGCTCAACCGACGCCGGACCGTCGAGGCCTGAAACCACGGCCCCGGCTTCGGCGGCGATGAGGGCCCCGGCGGCCATGTCCCACGGCTGCAACCCTCGCTCGTAGTAGGCGTTGAGTCGCCCAGCGGCCACCGCGCACAGGTCCAATGACGCGGCACCCATCCTGCGCAGATCGCGGATCTGAGGAAGCAGCGCAGTGGCCACGAGACCCTGTGCACGGCGCCTGGTCGTGTCGTAACTGAACCCGGTGCCCACCAGCGCTCGTGCGAGCGATTCCGGCTCGGGCGCGGTCAATGCCCGGGGCCGAGGGAAGGTTGACTGCCCGGCGGGTGACAGCCGGGCACCACCGCCGCGGTGAGCATCGAAGATCTCGTCGACGCCGGGGTTGAAGACTGCACCGGCCACGGGGGTCCACGCCCCGTCCACGCTCGGATCACCGGCCACTACCGCCACCGACACTGCATACGCCGGGATGTCGTAGAGGTAGTTGACCGTGCCGTCGATGGGGTCGAGCACCCACGTCAGCCCGGAGGTGCCACCGGTCATCCCGCCTTCTTCGCCGAGCACCGCGTCGTCGGGTCGCTCGGCCAAAATGCTCGCCCGGAGCAGGGCCTCGCATTGGGTGTCCATGATGGTGACCACATCGAGATCGGTGGCCTTGGTGCTGCGCACGTGCACAGACGCGGGCCGATCCTCGCGGACGAACCGGCCCGCCTCTATGGCTACTTCGATGGCCAGCTCACGAAGCTCGCGGCACAGTGCCTCATCCGGCAGCACGAGGCCAGGCACGTCAAAGTGCACGAATTCAGTCCTGTCCGCAACAGGCCGGCTTGGCCAGTCGCAGGTTGGGGCAGCAGCCGGGTAGACAGACCACAGGCCGCGGTGTCGGGTCGGGCCAGGCGGGCTGGTGGGGGCTTTCCTGCCGGGCCAGCGCAGCGCGCTCCACCGCTAGGTCGACCAGTCCGCTGACGAACTGCGGGTCCGTACCGACGGTAGGCACCCGAGTCATCGTCATACCCAACTCGTCTACGGTCTCGCGGGCCTCGGTGTCGAGGTCGAAGACGACCTCCATGTGGTCGGACACGAAACCGATCGGTGCGACGACAACGGAGGTCACGCCTTGTGCGTGCAACTCGCGCAGGTGGTCGTTGATGTCCGGCTCCAACCACGGCTGCGTTGGGGGGCCCGAGCGCGAGCAGTAGGCCAAATCGGTCGCTACTTCGCGGCCCATCGTCGCGCTGACCTCGTCGCCAATGGCCTCGGTGAGCCGCTCGTGCTGCTCCCGGTAGAGGTGACCCTCTTCGTCGCCGGGGCCGGAGGTTTCGTCCATGGTGTCAGGTATGGAGTGAGTCACGGTGACCACGCGCGGCAAGGGGGCCTCGGGGTTGGCGTCGTGCATCTCATGGACGGCTTGGGTGATCAGGGCGACGTTGGTGGCGGCGAAGCCTGGGTGGTTCCAGTAAGGGCGGATCTTGTCGACCGCGAGCGCCAGCCCTTCGTCGGCCAACGTGCCGAGGGCACCAGCGAGGTCTTCGCGGTACTGCCGACACGAGGAGTAGCACGAGTACGCGCTGGTGGTGATCACCAGGATGGTGCGCATGCCCTTCTGGTGGGCCTCGCGCAGGGTGTCGGTGATGAAGGGTGCGGAGTTCCGGTTGCCCCACAGCAACGGGATGCTCAGCTCACGTCGAACGAACTCAGCCCCCAGATCGGACAACAAAGCTCGATTGAGGTCGTTGATCGGGCTCTTGCCGCCGAAGTGGTGGTAGTGCTCGGCGACCTCAGCCAGACGCTCGTCCGGGATGCCACGCCCGCCGGTGACCTGACGCAGAAACGGCATGACCTCATCAGGTGCTTCTGGGCCGCCGAAGGACAGCAGCACCACTGCGTCGTAAGGGCTCAACGCGCCCGCCTCCACTGCGAGCGCCTCAGCCTCAGCAATGGGGTCGGCTTCTTCGGTGGGCTCGACTTCTTCGGCGGGCTCGGCCAGCGGCTGATTCATCAGTGATCTCCTGTGCGCATAGCGGTGGGTGCGTTGAGGTCGAGGACGACGGCAACGATACGGATGACAAAGACCAGGATGACCGATCCCCAGACGACCCAGGTGGCCAGGTACCCCGCGTTGAAGGCAATGACCACGCTGCAGGCACCGATCAGGGCCGGGACGGCATACAACTCGCGTCGCAACACCTCGGGCACCTCGCGGACCAGCACGTCGCGCAGCAAGCCGCCCCCGACTGCGGTGATCACGCCGATCAGGACCGCAGCCAAGGGCGTGGCCCCGAAGGCGACGGCCTTTAGCGCTCCCCCCACGGAAAAGACGGCCAGCCCGGCGGCGTCCAGCACGCGGACCAACCGTGTGACGAGGCCGATCCGCACTCGCGAACCGCCACCTTTCGCGCGCGCTTCCATCAGCCGCGAGTGCACCGCGAAAACGAACAAACCGGCGCTTAGCGCTGCGGCGGTGAGCCGCCAGTCACTGAGCCCGACCGGAGGCAAGTCCCCCAGGAAGACATCGCGGATCATGCCGCCCCCCAAACCGGCGACCCACGACAGGACTGCCACCCCGACCAGATCCAGGTGTTTGCGCACGCCGATCAGCGCGCCGGAAAGGGCAAAAACAAAGACCCCAATGAGATCGAGTGCAAGCTGCAACTCAGTGCTGGAGGCCACCATGGTGGGGCCAAAGGTACCGCCCGTCTGTGGCAGTGCGCGCGGCGTGGCATATTCGCTGCACGTACGTGTTGGTGGCAGAGTCGCCACGAGAAGACGCAAAACCATCATCAGGACATCGCGAGGAGACATCGCATGGACCAGCTCCGGTTCACCGGGCTGCACGAGGACGGCACCCATCTGGTGGTCACAGCCACCGACGGGACCGACTTCATCGTGGCCGCAGATGAGCGTCTGCGGGCTGCCCTAAGGCAGTCGGCGGTCCATCCAGCCCCGCGCACCACTGCCGCGACTCCCCGTGAGGTCCAGACGCATATCCGCGCCGGCCTCACCGCTGAGGAAGTGGCCGAAAGCACCGGATGGACGGTGGAGCGGGTCCAGCGGTATGAGGGCCCGATCCTGGCCGAGCGCGCTCACGTGGCCCGACTGGGCAGTGCGTGCGTGGTGCGCACCCATGACCGCAGCGGCCCCGCACCCACCTTGGAAGCGCGGGTCCGCGATCGACTGCAGGCCCGTGGAGTGAATCTCGACCACGTGACCTGGGATTCGCGGCGTCCCGACGGCGGCCAGTGGTCGGTGCAGGTCCAGTTCATGGCGGGGCAGAGAATGCGGAATGCCTCATGGAGTTTCGATGTGGCCGCGCGATCGGTGGAAGCCATCGACGACGAAGCCCGCTGGTTAAGCGAAGACGAGCAGAGCCTGCCCGCGAGCGCTCCAGCTTCCGCCGTGTTCGGCGCTGGCATAGACGGTCCCGACGACTTGATCTCCTCGATGCGCGAACGCAGCCGACGCCGCGGGCAAACGGGCGGCCGACGCCGCAAGGGTGCTGCGCCGATGCCCGAAGCGGACGACAGCAACGCCTCGCCGATTGAGGGCGACCAAGAGTTGCCCCTTGAGGATGTGCTGACTGGCAGCGAATCGGGCCGGTCGAGCAAGTCGGGGCAGAGCCGGCAAGCGAGCACCGAGGCCTTCGACGCTGAAGAGGGCTCCGCCGACGTGTCGATCAGCGATGACGTCACCTTTGCGGCCGTGCAAAGTCTCGATGGTGCTGAAGTGGCTGATGGTGATGAAGTGGCTGATGGTGATGGGGCCGGCGATGGTGATCAAGCGGACGACGCGCACGACAACGGCCACACCACCCTGGACGACTTCTTCGGCATCGGCGAGGATGATGACGACGAGGTAGAAGGTTCAGACGAGGTTGACGATTCAGACGAGGTAGAAGGTTCAGATGACACTGATGATGGTGACGTCGATGCAGACGTCGCAAACGCAGATGCATCGACCCAAGCCGAGGCGAAGCCATCGACGTCAGGGCGTGGCCGCAAAGGCCGACCCAGCGTGCCGAGTTGGGACGACATCATGTTCGGTGCACGCGACCGCAAGAACTAAGGGCTTGAGCGCTTAGGACACCGATCGCCGCGCACTGGCCGCCCGCAGCACCCACACGAGCCACAGGAACAGCGTGACGGCAATGACCGTCATACCCAACTCGCCGTTAGCAGGTAGCGCCACGGCTAGTCCGCCGCCCAGGGCCCACGACAGCTGGATGAGGGTCTCAGATCGGCTGAAGACACTCGTGCGTCGGTCGTCGCTGATGTGCTCCTGGATCGTGGCGTCGAGGGACAACTTGCCGAGTTGTTGGCATAGTCCGACCACAAAACTCAGCAGCAGCACGGTGGTCAGCCCAAACGCAAAGGCCGTCACGCCGGCCACCGCGACGTCGATCACGAGCAACCACTTGACCAGCGTGACCGGGTGCAGATCTCGGGTCCGCGAGCCCAGGAACGTCCCGACTGCACTGCCTACACCCGCAGCGGCCACCACCACCCCTAGCAGCAGCGTGTAGTTCTGATCCCAGCCCGTCGGCGGGTTGTTGCGGAACAAGAACGCCAAAAAGATCGTCAAGAATCCCGACAGCAGGCGCAGCCCGACGTTGGCCCGTAGTGCGGTGACGACCGGCAACGGCACACCCCACCGACCGTGTCGCGGCGCGAAGTCGCTCATCGCGACCTCACGCTCGCCTTTGGTCGAGTCCGCTTGCGCCGGAAGCAAAATGGCTAGCACCGTGCCGACCGCAAAGATCACGAAAGCCATCCGCAACGCCCAGGATGCACCCAACGTCGCCACCCCGATGGCCAGCGGGGCAGCCACCGCTGAGCCGATCACGCCAGCCATCGACATACGACCGTTTGCTGCCACCAACGTCATCGACTCCGGGAGTAGCCGGGGGGTGGCCGCAGCCCGAGTGATGTTGTATGCCTTGGACGAGATCAGGATGCCGAGGGCCGCCGGGAACTGCCACCACAGCGACCCGTCCAAGGACGAGGCAAGCGCCCAACACAAGAAGGCCCGCATGGCCATCATCGACCCGATGGCCCAGCGTCGACCGTGCCGGAAGCGATCGAGGAACGGGCCCACCAACGGCGCCAAGACGGCGAACGGCAGCAGCGTCAGCAGCAAGAACAACGCCACCTGGCCCCGTGCCTCACCGCTGGGCACCTGGAAGAACAATGACCCGGCCAGCGAGATCGCGACGACCGTGTCGCCGGCGTTGTGCAACCCGTGAATTTCGATCAGCCGGGACAGCCCCGTCTGGCCTGCGCCTTTAGCGTGAGTGGCTTTGCGGGTTGCGGTGTAGGTCGCCTTGCTGGCTGCACTGGTGCCGTGCCCCACGGCTCGAGCCCCCTTACCTAACCCCGTTCCGACACTGTTCCCGATCCGGGCCGCCCGCGAGGATTGTGACCTGGCTGCTGCCCCGGAGATTGATCGCTTGTAGTGCTCCGAGGTGGGCCCGGGGGTTTCGTCGTCGCTCATCGTGGCGCAGGCAACGGGCAGAGGTCGAGATCAAACGGCAGCACGTCCGGCGAGAGCGCTTGGGCCTGAGCGGCGCGGGCAGACATACGGCGCAGGTAGTGCCGTCGACAGAGCACCTCGTATTCCACGCGCGACTGCGCTCCATGGTTGCTCTCCAGCGGCGCCTGCGCCTCGCCGTCGCTCACCGCCTCCGCCACGTTGCCGACGACGACCTGCTCCCCCTGCACGACCATGACGCCGTCAACGGTGCGGGCATTGTGGGTCGCCGTGCGGCCACACCAGCACAGGGCGCGCACCTGAAGCACCTCGGTGCGGTCACACAACTCGATGAGCCGCCGGGAGCCGGGGAAAAGCTGGGCTCGGAAGTCGGCGGTGATGCCAAAGGCGTAGAGGTCAATGCCCATCTCGTCGACCAAACGCGCTAACTGCTCGACCTGGGCGGGCTCGTAAAACTGGGCTTCGTCGCAGATCAGATAGTCGACCCGCTGACCGTGGCTCGCTTGGGCCACCACGTCGTCCCCGAAGTTTGTCGCGTCGGTGACCTCGAGGGCCTCATGGCTCAGGCCGAGCCGCGAAGACAGCACGGAGCCCCCCGCTCGGTCGTATCGGGAGAAGATCAAGCCTGCCCGGCCTCGTGCTGAGTGGTTGTGGTTCATCTGTAGCGCAAGAGTCGACTTGCCGCAGTCCATCGTCCCCGTAAAGAAGATGAGTTCGGCCACCCGCGAAGTCTACGGACCCCGTCCGCCCAATCCACGATTCGCGCAGCGCACTCAAGCGACATTCATCGTCACGCGACGTGATGCAGCAACGGGATCAACGTCTCGTCGTCGCTCAACGACCCGTGGTGACCGATCAAACCCAAGAACGCCGGGCGGCAGTCCCGCGAGTCGAGCACCGTGTAGGCCCCCGTCATAGCGGTCACTACGTCGCCAATGCGAGGTCGCACGGCATCTCGCACCGCACCAAACCAGCCCTGATCAATCGCTGCTTCTCGGGTCGCCAACACGGCTGCTTCCCCCAGCACGCCTCGCCACCGGGCAAGCACATCGTCGCGAGCGCCGGGACGGCAGAACACATGACCGGCGCGCGGGTCGCCGCCGAGCAGCGCAACGCCGTCGTTAAGGTCGCTGTTGGTGGCCAGATCGAACCGGTCAGCGAACGGGGCCTCGATCATCCCGTGGTCGGCGGTCACCGTCAGCGACGTGCCAGCGGGCAGGGCCGTCGCCACGTCTCGCAGGGTCCGGTCGGCACCCTCGACGGCTTCACCCCACTGCCACGAGTCGGGGCCGGCCGTGTGACCGGCTTTGTCGACCTCGTCGAGATAGAGGTAGACCAGCGCCGGGCCGGGCGTGGCGTTCAGTGCGGCGAGCGTCGCGGCCACCCGATCGGCCGAGGTTTCGGCCCTCACGAAGGCTCCGCCGCCCAAAGCGGCGCGAGTCAGCGCTGATCCGGCGAAAGCGCCCCGCGAAACTGTGGTGACGGCCACCCCGGCACGGGCTGCGCGTGCCAGGAGGGTCGGTGCGGGTTGGTAGGCAACGGGGTCGGGCCCGGAGTCCCACGACAAGTGACTAAACAAGGCGGCCCCGCTGGGCATCAGGCCCATGGTGCCGATCAGTCCGTGTTGGCCGGGGCTAAGCCCGGTGCCCAGGCTGGCCAAACTCGTGGCGGTGGTGGAGGGGAAGCCGCTACGCAGCCTCTCGAGGGGTCCGCTGAGCGTGCGCAGGAACGGCGCGTGACCGCTGCGCCGCCGCAGTTGTTTCGATCCCAAACCGTCCACCAGCGCCACGACGGCCTTCGTGACCGGTGGCAACACAATCCGCGGGGTATGCAGGGAGCCCGGCTCCGCGCCTGCCTGAGGTAGATAGTGCCTATCGAGGTGCGGAAGTTCGATTCCCAGCGACGCCAGCACTGCCGGCAGGACATCGCCGAGCGAGGCGGCATACGGCGGAGGTGCCCAACCGGTTGGTGCGCTCAACGTCCCAACCGCGACGACAACTGGGCGGCGAAACTGAGCGCTTTAGCCAACGCGTCTTCGCCTTCGGACTCGGCCGCGATGCGCAGGGAGATGTCGTCACCGGCGACGGTGCCTTCATACCCGTGGTCGCCGTCGCATTGCGGATCGGCACAGTTGGCCGGCACTAAGTCCAACCTCGACACCGCGCCCCAGCCCAGGGTCAGCGTGGCTGCTCGCCCGGCCAGACCCCCGGTAAAGGTTTCGGGGTCAGGGATGACGTGGGTGACCATCACGCCCCGCACCGCCCGTAGCGGCACGACTTCGGTGGTGACGGTTGCCATGTGCCCATGATCAGGCTGGTCTGACTCATGGTCGTCGGCGTGACCGATAATCAGCCGGTGCTCGGTCATCACCAGCACCGTCATGTGGCGGCGCACGGTCTCTGCGTCGAAGGTCATCTCTTGGTGTACTAAGTGCGTGATGACGGGGTCGTGACCCACGGCCGCCGAGACCACGTCATCAACGACGGCGGGCAAATAGCCGGCGTTCTCGATGTCGACGCGCAGGTCGTCGGGCAAGACAGAGCGGGAGCGGGAACGAGCCATGAGCGTCATCATGGCATCTGAGCGAGGTGGAACCCCAGCCGATCGAGCGCAGTGGGGATGAACCGTGGTGGATCAACGGACCCGTCAATCACCAGAAAAGTAGCTCAGCGCGACAGAGTCCGACGATTGGTGTCCGAGCGGGTTTGGGCCCGTGCCAGGTAGATGCTGGCACCGAGCACCGAGACGCCGTCGCCGTGCGCTATGACGGGGTTCAGAGTCATCGAGGCAACTTCGGGGTGATCGTCCGCCAACACCGACACCCGCGCTATGAGGTCGTGCAAGGTAGCGTGGTCTACCGGCTCGGCACCTCGATAGCCCTGCAGAAGCGGCGCGGATCGAATGCCGCTGACCATGTCTTCGATGTCGCGGGTGCGCAGCGGTGGGAACCGGTGGGCCACGTCAGCGAGCAGCTCGGTGGGCACCCCGGCCACGCCAAAGCTCACCACCGGGCCAAACAACGGATCCTCGGAGCTGGTGACGGTCACCGCGGTCCCGCTGGGCGCTGCGGCCTGCACCGCCAGGTTGCGCGACTCTCCTACGCCCAGACCGCGCTCGTGAAGGGCCGCGCTGAGGTCCTCGAACGCCGTGGCGCAGGCCGCTGGTGATCCGACGTTGGTCCGCACCCAACGCCGGCCGGGCTCGTGGCGCAGCTCGCGGGCGATCGCTTTGACCACGACAGGGCCGTCGACCTGCCGCGCTCGCCCTCTGGCTTCGGCGGCGGTGCCGACCGGATACAGCGGCCACAACTCGATCCGGTATGCCGACAGCAAGGTCTGCGCCTGATCGTGGCTGAGCTCACCGCCGCGTGGGTTCGCCGACAAAAAGCTCTCGATGACGTCGTGGGCGGTGCGGCGGTTCACTCCTGCGACGCTGACCCTGGGCCCCCGATCGCGAGCCTTCCATTGCGCGTATCTTGTGGCCCCGGCGAGCGCTCGGACGGCATCTTCGGGCATCGAATACGTCGGCAGTCCGTGTTCAGTGCCGCGCATACCCAAAAACGTCGCCACGCACGGCTTGTTTCGCGTGGCGACTTCGGCCGCGACGGCCCGCGCGATGTCCGGATCAGCGTCAGCCAACGATGGCACGAAACAGGCCACCACCGAGTCGACCTCGGGGTCGTCGAGCGCCTCAGCGACGGCCGCACCGAACTGTTGCGGCGCACCGAACTGCTCGGGAGCGTCGGTCTGAGCGGTGGTCTCGAAGGCTCGACCGGACACCGTCTCGCTGGCGATGTCCAGTTGCCACGACATGCACGCGTCGGCTGCCAGCGAGCCAAGGGCGGGGGCGTTCGTGACGATCGCTACGCGCGACCCCGCGGGCAACGGGTGGTTGGTCACCAGTTGCGCCACGTCGAACATTTGGTGCGTATTTTCGACCCTGATGACGCCCGATTGACGCAACATGGCGGCGAAGGCCTCGGGCCGCTCGCGGGTTTGTCGGACGCTATGCCCAGGGGTGGCGCGGCTCTCGCTGAATCCCGATTTCACCACGATGACGGGTTTGATGGACGCCAGTTTGCGGGCAATGCGGGTGAACTTGCGAGGGTTGCCCATCGACTCCAAATACAAGCCGACCGCGGTGGTGTCGTCGTCGTCGAGCCAGTACTGCATAAGGTCGTTGCCGGAGATGTCGGAGCGGTTGCCGGCAGAGACGAAGGTGGAGATGCCCAAGCGGCGGCGCTCGGCCGAGGCCAGGAGCGCAATACCCAACGCTCCGGATTGGGCGAACATCCCGAAACTTCCGACGGGGGGCATCCGGGGAGACAGCGAAGCGTTGAGGGTGCAGTCGAGGCTGGCGTTGATGAGCCCGAAGCTGTTGGGCCCCAGCAGGCGCATGCCGCTGGCGCGAGCCACCGCGAGCACTTCATCTTGCAGCACACGCCCTTGCTCCGTGCCCCCATCGGCGAAGCCAGAGGACAGGATCAGCACCACTTTCGATCCGGCCTGGCCGCACTCGTGCAGCACATCGATCACCCCGCAGGCGGGCACCGCGATCACGACTAGGTCTGCTGCGTCTTCAAGGTCGGCCAGCGACGCGAGCACCTGGACCCCGCTCGCGGAGGTCCCGGCAGCACCCCGGCCGATCGCGTGCAAGCGGCCCGCAAATCCGCTCTCAACGATATGCCGCAAGGCCACCGATCCCACTGCCTTGTCGTTCCTCGAGACCCCGACGACGGCCACGCTGGAAGGGGTCAGCACCGCCCTCATACTCCGGCCCTCGGCTCGGTGCTCACGGGCCAGACGCACGGCACGGGAGCGGTCGGTGGGCTCGATGTCGAAGGACACCGCGATCAGACCGTCGTCGTATTCGTGACTGACCTCGAAACCGGCGTCTTGGAAAACCCCCAACATCCGACGATTCTGCGGGAGCACCTCGGCCACGAACCGGCGCACCCCCACCGAGGAGCCGATGTCGGCCAGGTGCTCCAAGAGCACCGACCCGATCCCGCGACCCCGATGGGCGTCGGCAACGTTGAACGCCACCTCGGCGAGGTGCTCCTCCCCTTCATCGAGCCGGTCGAAGCGTCCGATCCCGGCGATCTCGTCGCGAATGAGCACGACCAAGGCCACCCGCGAGTTGTAGTCCACGTGGGTGAAGCGCCGAACGTCTTTGTCGCTGATGCGAGGCAGCGGCGCAAAGAACCGCAGGTAGACCGATTCCTTGGACTGACCTGCGTGAAAGCGGTGTATGCCGTCGGTGTCACCGGGCACGATGGGCCGCACGAGGGCCACCGAACCGTCGCTGAGGACGATGTCGGCTTCCCAGGCTCGCGGGTAGCCGGGTGGGAGGTCAGGCGAGACGTCCATAGCCGCCAGCATTCCACGTCTGGGCCGACGGCAGAAGGCATGACACCCGCACCTTCGGTCAGCGGCAATGTCACGATGGCCTGATGCACCTGGACCCCGGAACGTAGGCTCATGGAGCTCAATGACGCCATTCGAGGCCGACGCATGGTGCGCACCTTCGACCCGAAGCGCCCAGTGCCCGAGCACATTCTCGGGCGGGCTCTCGACGCGGCGACTCGGGCCCCGTCGGCCGGATTTAGCCAAGGGTGGGACTTCGTGGTCCTCACGGGCGCGGACGATCGCGCCCGTTTCTGGACGGCGGCTACCCCAGCGGAAGCTTCAGGTGTGCCGGATCGGTGGCTCCGCGGAGTCAGCGCGGCTCCTTGCCTGATCGTGTGCTGCTCAGACCCTGGTCGATATCAGCGCCGGTATGCCGAACCAGACAAGGCACCTCAGGCCACCTCAACGCCGGTTGCCGTCGGCGAGAACGGCGATGACCTCGCCTGGCCGATTCCCTACTGGGACGTCGACACCGGCATGGCCGCCCTCTTGATGCTGCTCACCGGCGTGGACGATGGCGTGAGCGGACTGTTCTTCGGCGTGCCCGGCCCGTCAATGGATCGGGTGCGATCGGCCTTGGATATACCTAGCGACCGGCGGCTCGTGGGAGTGGTGGCCTTGGGTTATCCCCTACCGGACACGCGCTCGCCCAGCCTGCGACGAGGGCGGCGTCCAGTCTCAGAGGTGGCTCACTCGGGGCGCTTCGGGGTGCCCCTTCGCGCGCCGATGGTCATCAGCACGAGCCCCAAGGCGACCCATGAGAACAACACGACAATCGGCATACCTGACGCGGCACCGTCGAAGTAGCCGACCGAGCGCAACAGGAACCCGGCGGCCCCGGGAGGCGCGAATTGGCCGAGCATCCCAAAGCCTGCGGCAGCACGGTCAGCGAGCGTGGTGACGGAGAATCCATCGTCCCCTCCCTGCTCGGCCAAACCACCGGTGATCTGCTCGATGGTCGAGGGTGGTCCCACGATGCCGATCGGCAGATTGTGGGCGCGGAGTTCATCGTCACCCGCACCCGGTTCTTCGACGTGCTTGAGGCGTCGAAGGCTGCCGGCCACCTTGCCCCAGATACTGACGCCCAGGCTGCCGCCATTGCACTCTTCGGGATGATGCCCGGCTTCGTGCTGCAGCGCCTAGTCCTCCAAGATGTCGATCCGGAAAGTTACAGCGGGGGGCTTCGCGCCCTTATGGACGGCGCTATCCCGCGTGTGCTGAGCACGCAAACCTAGCCCCCGGCATACCATCGGGTCGCACGCGTCGCAGGTTCCTTCCGCCAGAAAGCGCCCGTATGGCCCGCAAGTCCCGCTCCACGCCCGAAGATGTGGGTGACTTCACCGAGAAGATCATCAACATCGACGTCGAGTCCGAAATGCAGGGCGCCTTCCTCGAATACGCCTACTCGGTCATCTATTCGCGTGCGCTGCCCGATGCCCGCGACGGCCTCAAGCCGGTCCAACGCCGGATCTTGTTCGGTATGTCGGAGCTCAACTTGCGCCCTGACCGCGCCCACGTGAAGTGCTCGCGGGTGGTTGGTGAAGTGATGGGTAAGTACCACCCGCATGGCGACCTCGCAATCTACGAAGCGATGGTGCGGATGGCTCAGGTGTTCACCATGCGCCTTCCCCTGGTTGATGGTCACGGCAACTTCGGCTCGCTCGATGATGGGCCCGCCGCGTCGAGATACACCGAAGCGCGAATGGCCACGTCGGCGTTGCTGATGACGTCGTCGCTCGACGAAGAGACCGTCGATTACGTGCCCAACTACGACGACCAACTCATGCAGCCCGATGTGCTGCCTGCCGCATACCCGAACTTGCTCGTCAACGGCGCGTCCGGCATCGCGGTGGGGATGGCGACCAGTATGGCGCCGCACAACCTCGTCGAGGTCATCGGTGCGGCGCGCCACCTCATCGCCAACCCGCACGCCACGCTCGACGATCTGATGCGGTTTGTCCCCGGCCCCGACCTGCCCTCAGGCGGCACGATTGTCGGGCTAGACGGCATACGGGATGCGTATGCCGGTGGGCGGGGCTCGTTCAAAACGCGCGCCACCGCACGGATCGAGAACGTCACCGCCCGCCGTAAGGGCATTGTGGTCACCGAACTGCCTTACCTCGTCGGACCGGAGAAGGTCATCGAGAAGGTCAAGACCCTCGTGCAGTCCAAGAAACTGCAGGGCATCTCGAACATCAACGACCTCACCGACCGGACCACCGGTATGCAGTTGGTCATCGAGATCAAGAACGGATTTATGCCCGAGGCCGTGCTGGAGCGTCTCTATGCGCTGACCCCGATGCAGGAGTCGTTTGGCATCAACAACGTGGCCCTCGTCGAGGGCCAGCCGCGCACCCTGGGGTTGCGAGATCTGCTGAAGGTGTACGTCGACTTCCGGGTGGACGTGGTGCGGCGGCGTACCTCGTATCGTCTGCGGCGCAAAGAAGACCGGTTGCATCTGGTCAGCGGTTTGCTGATCGCGATTGCCGACATCGACGAGGTCATCCAAGTCATTCGCACTAGCGACGACTCGGCCACCGCGAAGCAGCGGTTGATCTCGATCTTCGACCTCTCCGACGCGCAAGCGACTTACATTTTGGACCTGCAACTGCGCCGCCTGACGAAGTTCTCGCGGATCGAGTTGGAGACCGAGCGCGAAGACCTCGAACGCGACATCGCCGCCCTGCGAGCGCTGTTAGACGACGAGACGCTGCTGCTGCAGACGGTCTCCGACGAGTTGGCTGCGGTGGCCCGTGAGCACGGGACACCACGGCGCACCGTGCTGCTGGAGTCCAGCGGCGCCACAACGACCCCGGCTGCGGGGGCTAAAACCGGGGAGTCGATGAAGGTGCCTGACGATCCGTGCCGGGTGTTGATGTCGAGCACCGGGTTGTTGGCCCGCACCCGCACCGATGAGCCCCTGGGCAGCGGTGGGGCGCGCAGCAAACACGACGTGCTGGTTTCTCAAGTCACCGCGACCGCCCGAGGCACCATCGGTTTAGTGACCTCAACCGGGCGCGTGCACACCCTGTCGGTCGTCGAACTGCCGAGTCTGCCGCCGACCAACGAGGCCCCAAGTCTCTCCGGTGGTGCGCCCCTGGCTGCGTTCGTGGACCTCGCCGTCAACGAACAGCCGCTCGCCTTGTGTTCGCTCAAGGGGCCGGGGAAAGAGCACGGACTCGCGCTCGGCACCGCCCAGGGCGTGGTCAAGCGGGTCAACCCCGACTATCCGACCAAGGACGTGTTTGAAGTCATCGGCCTCAAGGACGGCGACACGGTCGTCGGCGCCGTCGAATTAGCCAGCGGCGACGAGCAACTGACATTCGTCAGCAGCGACGGCAACCTCCTGACGTATGCCGCCAGCCTGGTTCGTCCGCAAGGTCGAGCCGGAGGGGGCATGGCTGGGATGAAATTGAGTCCCCAGGCTCGGGTCATCGGGTTCTCGGCGGTCGAGCCCAGCGCCGACAACGTGGTGGTGACGCTCTCTGGAGCCTCGGGTGCGTTGCCTGGGACTGAGAGCGGCTCGGTCAAGGTCACTGAGTTCTTCGAGTACCCCAGCAAAGGCCGAGCCACCGCTGGGGTCCGCTGTCACCGATTCCTGCGCGGCGAAGATTCGTTGCTGCTGGGTTGGGTGGGTGCTGCCCCAGCGCAGGCCGCCTCGGCCAATGGAGTCCCTGTGGATCTGCCGCCAGCGCTCGGCAAGCGCGACGGGTCGGGCATTGCGAGCGCCACACCGATTGCTGCAGTGGCGGCTGGACCGAAAGAGTCAGAAATCGGTGGGCAGGCCAGCGACTAAGCTGCCCGGCGGCACGGTCTGATCAGGCCTTTTTGGACGTCTTGGTGTAGTCGTGGCCCATCTTGAGCAGCCACAGCCCCATCGCTGCGACGGCGACCGACAGCCACAGCCAAATCGAGCTGGGACCGATGATGGTGGCCATCGTGCGAATCACCGTGAGCGCGATCGCGCCGGAGATGGCAGTGGAGATCCAGACACGGTTTCTCTGCGGCGGGCGGCCCCAGAATCGGATGCTCACGAGCATGATGAGGGCGACCACGACGGATAAGAGCAGGGTGAGGATCATCGCGTAAGAATCTACCCTGCTCAGGCCCTTCCCAGGCACCTCTCACCGCGCTACGGTCGCGCCACAGGTCACATCCGATGCGCACGCGAAGGCCGCGACGAAAGGCCAGCTCATGTCCATCGAAACTCCGGTGAGGTCCAGTTCCTGATGGCCGAAGACGAAGGCGGCACCCCTGCTCCGGTACACATCTCGACCTGCGAACCGCCCCATACCCTTGATCTCTCGATGGGTAGCGCCGACGGTACGTGGCCCCTATCGATGAGACTGACCGGATCGACGAACTCCCCCGAATCGGCGAACTCCACGGGCGACACCACGACCTCGGGCACCACCCTCGTGTTCACACCGCGCATGGTCGAGCCGTTCGACGTCAGCAGCATCGGCCCCATGTGGCACTACTACCTCGACCGGCTGGAGGCTGTCGTTGAGGGCCAAGAGCCGACCGACGATTGGGGCGCTTACTACCCGTCGCTTGCGTCGGCATACCCGCTGCCTGACGAGATGTGACCTTCGTGCCGGTGACTCGCCCGTCCTGATCGGCCACAGGGTTCATGTGCGCGCTCACGCCGCTTTGGACGGGCGTGTCGTCGGTATCAAGCCGCTATCCGAGTCGTTCACGACCAAGAATTGACCACGAGGCTTCCGGCACTCAACAGCGCTAGGGCCACGGCCGCACGAAACGGCGTTTTGCCCTCTCCCCGACCCGCCACCACGGCCAATCCCAGGGTCACCATTGCGACACCCCAACCCCACGGACGCACCGGCCCGGCAGGAGCAATCACGACGATGAGTGTGCCAGCTGCCAAGAGCGCGGGAGCGAGGAGTTGCGTGCGACGTCGACCCATCCGATGCGGAAGCCCGCGTATGCCGTGGCGCTCGTCATCGGCCAAGTCCGGCAACACGTTAAGCAGGTGAGCCCCGACACCTAGCAGCGCGCCGACGATGAATATCCACACCGGCGGTTCCCCCTGCGTCCCGGCCGCACCGAGCCCCTCACCTGCGGCTAACCAGACCACTGCGGGGAGAGACCCGAAGGCCAACGCATACGGCACGAAGGACCACACCGTGGCCTTCACTCCGGCGTTGTAGGCCACTCCCGAGCCCACCAGCAGCACCAGATGAATGACCCCCGGCAGCCATCCCAACCACAAAGACGTCACCACCGTGAGCACCCCCGCGATCGCGAGTGCGCCGATAACCGTCTCGCGGGCCACCGCTCCCCCAGCCAGCGGCTTGTCGGAGCGACCGTCGGCGCGATCCCGTTCGACATCGATCAGGTCGTTAGACCACCCGATGACCAACTGGCCGGTGAGCACGGCGACGACGACCGCGAAACCAACCGCCAACGAGGCGTCGAAGGCCAGCGCCAGCAGCCCCGCCAACACGGTCACCGCAAAGGTCGGCCCCGGATGGCACGAGCGCGCCAAGGCACCCGCGGTCTTCAGCATCGCCACCTGCGGCAACCTACATGGCAGAGTGCCGAACATGCCGAGCACGCAGACCTTTGCCCGTGAGCGACCACGCTTGGTCTGGGTGGCCGCCAAGGTGCTGGCCGACCGGCACGAGGCCGAAGACATCGTGCAGGAGGCATGGCTCCGCCTCAACTCCACACCGGCCGACATCCGCGATGTACCCGCCTGGTTGACGACGGTGACGGTGTGCCTGTGCCTGGACCGGCTGCGTCAGCGCACATCTGCGGCGCAACCCAGCGCGCTCACAGTTGAGAGTGGCCCACGAACCGTTAGCGCTAACACTCCCGACGAGCCTGACAAAGAAGTCGAACTCGCCAGCGACGTGGGTGCGGCGCTGACGGTCGTGCTTGATCGGCTCAACCCCAAAGAACGGGTCGCCTTCGTCTTGCACGACACCTTCGACGTGCCCTTTCCGACGATCGCCGACGTGCTCGAGACCACCCCAGCGGCTGCCCGCAAGATGGCTTCTCGCGCTCGCAGCAAGGTCGCAACCGACGACGCCAGCGCGCCCAAGCCAATCGCGGCAGCCTTAAGAGGCACCGACCCTAGGGACCAATCCGTTGGCGGCACCGCGATGGCCGACGCCGCGATCATCGACGCCTTTATGGCCGCTGCCCGTCACGGCGATTTCGCCACGCTGTTGCGCATGCTCGCCCCCGAAGCGATCATCCGAGCCGACCAAGCGGCAATCGCCATCGGCACTCCGGAGCGCATTGACGGCCGCGAGGAGGTGGCGGCCTTCTTCAACGGCGCCGCGACCGCAGCGCTTCCCGTCTTCGTGGCTGGTCGCCCAGGGGCTGCATGGTTCGACCGAGGTCAGGCGAAGGTGGTGTTCGCTTTCACGCTTCAGGACGGCCAGGTGCAGCGGATCGACTTCCGCGCAGTCCCCGAGGTCATAGCCTCAGTCCAGAAGCGCCGCGCCACGAAATCGCGTGCCCCACAGCCACCGCAGCCTGCCGATGTCACACCTGTGCGCCCAGAACCGTCATAAAGAGTGAGGCCCATTCGGGGCCACCCCAGCACTCACGACACAGGAGACATACGTGAAGACCATGACCTGCCGCGACCTTGGCGGACCCTGCGACCTTGAATTGAGCGGCGAGACCGCCGACGAGGTCATCAACGGTCAAGACCAACACCTCAAAGACGCTGTCAAAGGTGGCGACACCACGCACGAGGCGGCCCACAAGGAGATGAAGGGCCGCTGGAAGCACCCCAAGAAGTCCCTGGGTTGGTACAACGACACCAAAAGGGCGTTCGCCGCCCTGCCCGAAGAGTGAGGGAGGGCAAGCGACACTCCCCCACAGGGCTGCCCCAGACTGCTCCCCCAAAGCGCAGACTTCGGTAGCGGCTCGTAGGCTTTCGGAGTGTCCATCATTGCGTCGGTAGCCAAGGCCCTGCCTGTTCACCGCTACGCACAATCGGAACTGACCGCCATTTTGGCCGAGCTCACCGGTTTGGCACCCGACAAGGTGACGACACTCGCCAGGATTCACGCCAACGCGGGAGTGGAGCATCGCCACTTAGCCCTGCCGATCGAGGACATAGCCGAAGCCACGTCATCGTTCGATGCCGCCAACGACGCCTTCATCTCCGTGGCCACAGATCTCGGCGAACAGGCCGTCAGCGAGGCCCTTGCGGCAGCGGGCATCGCTCCGGAGGACGTCGATGTCATCATCTCGATGACCGTCACCGGCCTCGCGGTTCCTTCGCTCGACGCCCGCCTGTGCGCACGGTTGCCGTTTCGCTCGGACCTCAAGCGGGTGCCGATCGTGGGATTGGGCTGCGTCGGCGGCGCTGCGGGCATCGCGCGGGCCCACGACTATCTCGCTGGCCACCCGGACGAGGTGGTTGTCGTGTTGTCGGTCGAGTTGTGCTCGTTGACGTTGCAACGCGACGACGTCTCGATGGCCAACCTCATCGCCAGCGGCTTGTTCGGGGACGGGGCCGCAGCGGTCGTCCTGTTCGGTGAGCGCGCAGCGCAGCGCCACTCACGACATACCTCGACCATGGCACCGCAGGTCGTCAGCAGCCGCAGCCGGATGTATGCCGATACACACCGGGCCATGGGCTGGGACGTCGGCGCGAGCGGGTTGAGGATCGTGCTCGGTGCCGAGGTTCCCGATTTGGTTCGGGACCACGTGCGCGCTGACGTCGATGCACACCTGACACTGCACGGCCTGACCCGCGCCGACATCGGCTGGTATGTAGCGCACCCCGGCGGCCCCAAGGTGCTCGACGCACTCGCCGAGGCACTCGAGGTGCCGCCCAGTGCGCTGGGAGTCACGTGGACGTCGCTGGTCCAGATCGGCAATCTGTCGTCGTCGTCGGTGCTGCACGTGCTGGCCGACACCCTGGCTGACCATCGCCCCGAGCCCGGCAGCTGGGGCCTCCTGATGGCTATGGGACCCGGCTTCTGCCTCGAAACCGTGCTGCTGCGCGCCCCGAAGGACTGACCTGATGACGTCGCTGATCTGGTTTTCGCTGCTCATCGCGCTGGTCGCTATCGAACGCGTCGTCGAGCTCGTCGTCTCCAACCGACACGCGGCGTGGGCCTTCGAGCGTGGCGGCATCGAACACGGCAAAGGCCACTATCCACCCATGGTCGTGCTGCATTCAGCCCTGCTGGTCGGCGCAGTGTCAGAAGCGTGGCTATCCGGACGAGACTTCATCGGTTGGCTGGGCTGGACCATGCTCGCTCTCGTTGCGCTCGCCCAAGCGTTGCGCTGGTGGTGCATCCTGACGCTCGGCAATTCGTGGAACACGCGCGTCATTGTCACCCCCGAGGTCCCGCTCGTCACCCGCGGCCCCTATCGCTGGATCTCGCACCCCAACTACGTCGCCGTCGTCGTCGAGGGCTTCGCGCTCCCCCTGGTCCACACCTCGTGGATCACCGCAGTCGTGTTTACCGTTCTCAACGCCTCGCTGTTGGCCGTGCGCATCAGAGCCGAGAACACGGCCTTGGAGACGGTGCGGTGAGCGCACTATTTCCTGCCCCCGATGCTGGGGCAAAGAATAGTGTCGACGAAGACCTGGTGGTGATCGGCGGCGGGCCCATCGGCATCGCCACAGCCATCGGCGCGTTGCTGGCCGGAATGAGCGTCACCGTTCTCGAGCCAAGGAACGGCGATATCGACAAAGCCTGCGGGGAGGGTCTCATGCCCGGAGCCCTGGCAGCCTTGGCGCGGCTCGGCGTGGACCCGCCCGGTGCCGACATGCGCGGCATCGCCTACACCGACGGATCCCACTACGCGACTGCCGACTTCCCCGGTCGCCTGGGCCGAGGGGTCCGGCGCCTAGACCTGCACCATTGCCTCCACGCCCGCGCTGAGAGCCTCGGCGTCACCTTCGTCCAGGCGTCCATGCGTTCGCTCAGCCAAGATGACGATGGCGTCAGCATCGGGACGGGATCCAGCGCCGCTCCCCTGCGCTCTCGGTATGCCGTCGGCGCGGACGGCCTGCATTCGCGCACTCGGCGACTGGCCGAGTTAGAGCGCGCGCCGCGATCCACCCGGAGCCGCCGGTTCGGGTATCGCCAGCACTTCGCGCTAGCGCCGTGGACCGACCGCGTCGAAGTGCACTGGGGCCGCCGCGCGGAGGTCTACGTCACGCCGGTGGCCACCGACACGATCGGAGTGGCCGTGCTGACCAACAGCGGCGGGTCCTTCGCCGACCATCTGCGCGACTTCCCTGAGCTCGCGGCCAGACTGGATGGCGCAGACGCGTCCTCGACTCTGCGGGGCGCGGGGCCCCTGCGGCAGTCGGCTAGGGCCCGCGCCACCGGACGCATTCTGCTCGTCGGAGACGCCGGGGGGTATGTCGACGCGCTCACCGGTGAGGGCCTCGCCGTGGGCCTGGCGCAAGCGAGCGCTGCCGTCGAGGCGCTGTGCGCAGGCGATCAAGGTCGCTATCCCCGCCTGGCTCGACGGGCGAGTTGGCGCAGCACGGCGCTCACCTCTGGCTTGCTGTGCGCGACCCGATCACAACACCTGCGGGCCGCGATCGTCCCGGCGAGCGCTCGGGCGCCCTGGGCCTTCCGGTGGGCCGTCGGCGAGCTCGCCGCCACCTGAGCAGCAGTTCCCCCTCCCAACGCCCGCGTCAGCCCAGGAATCCCCGAAGCAGAGCCGCCGTGCCATCGAGGTGATCGAGCATCGCGCGCTCTGCTGTAGTCGCCTGACCATCAGTGATCGCCGCGACGATGGCCGCGTGCTGATGCGCGGAGTGGTCCAAATTCGACGGCAACAGGGGTATGCAATCCAGTAAGTCGTTGACGCCCGCTCGCGTTTCGGCGATCACGGCACGAAGACGCAGACTCCCGCTCGCGTCGGCAATCATCAGGTGCAGCCGCGAGTCCAACGGTCGGTATTGCGCCGGCCCCACCTGACAACACTCTTCGTGCGCCGCCCACAGCGCAGACGCTTGCTCGTCGTTGACGCCGCGCGCCGCGGCCAACCCGGCGGCGGCCGGCTCCACCACACGACGCAGCGTCAACAGGTCAACCACGTCGTCCACGTCGAGATCCTTGATAACCCTGCCCGACAGCGGCGGCACCTCCTCGACGTACGTCCCGCCATACCTCCCCCGTCGGACCGTCACGTATCCGTTCTTACTCAGATCCGCCAAGACCTCGCGCAAAGTAGTCCGCGACACCCGCAACGCCTGCGAGAGCTCGCGTTCCGGCGGTAGCTTGCCCCCGGCCGGGAACTGGCCGAGGCGAATCCTCCGCAACAAGGCTCCCATCGTGTCTTCGAAGACATTGCCCGAACGCACCGGCTCCAGCGGCTGATGCGGCAGTGCTGGACCCGTGGTCATGTCGCCACCGTAGATCACCTATTGACGGATGCTGTGACTAGGGCCACACTTCAAACGCACGTTAATGGTCTACATCTGATCCAATGAAACGGCGGATTCCATGAGCAAAGCCAGCGATAGAACGCAGTCCTCTGACGACTACATGCAGCATCGGCAGCTCAAGGCGGGTGCCGCAGGGTGGGTTCTGCTAGCTGGGCTCGGAGTCAGTTACGTTATTTCCGGTGACTTCGCCGGCTGGAACGTCGGTATTGACGTCGGCGGTTGGGGCGGCCTACTGATCGCCACCGTCCTGATGGGCATCATGTACACCTGCATGGTCTTCGGCTTGGCCGAGATGGCCTCGACTTTGCCCACCTCTGGCGCAGGCTACGGCTTCGCCCGGCGGGCGCTAGGTCCCCTCGGCGGATACGCCACCGGCATTGCGGTGCTCATCGAGTATGCCGTGGCACCAGCCGCCATCGCCGTCTTCATCGGCGGATACATCGAGGCACTCGGCCTCTTCGGCATCACCAACGGTTGGTGGATCTATCTGGTGATGTACGCGATCTTCGTCGGCGTCCACCTCTACGGGGTCGGTGAGGCGCTGAAGGTGATGTTCGCCATCACCGCGGTCGCCATGCTTGCGCTCATTGTCACCGTGATTGGCTTGGCCCCGAAGTTCGACGCAGCAAATCTCACTGACATCGATCCGGATGGATCCATGATGTCCAGCGCCCTCCTGCCCTTTGGTATCACCGGCGTACTTGCCGCTTTCGTGTACGGCATCTGGTTCTTCCTGGCCGTCGAAGGCGTGCCGCTGGCCGCCGAAGAAACAAGCGACCCGAAAAAGGATATGCCCAAGGGGATCATCATCGCGATGATGATCTTGCTCGTCACGGCAGCTTTGATGTTGACCTTGGTGCCGGGAGCAGGCGGCGCAGCCGCAATCGGTCAATCTGACAACCCGCTACCCGAGGCGCTGCGTACCGCATACGGGGAGAACTCGGCGCTAGCGAACTTCGTCAACTACGCCGGACTGGCTGGGCTCATCGCCAGCTTCTTCTCGATCATCTACGGGTATTCACGCCAACTGTTCGCGTTGTCTCGGGCCGGATACTTGCCGCGAGTCTTGTCGAAAACCGGCTCACGCAAGACGCCTTACGTCGCCCTGATCGTGCCTGGCACCATTGGTTTCCTTCTTGCCGCCGTCCTGCAGGACGGTGGGCTCCTCATCAATATCGCCGTCTTCGGTGCCGCTGTGTCCTACGTACTACTCAACCTCTCCCACATCATGTTGCGCCGCAATGAGCCCGACCTGGAGCGCGGCTACCGCACTCCAGGCGGCGTCGCCACGACCGGGGTGGCGCTGGCGTTGAGCTTCGTAGCAGTGATCGCGACGTTCTTCGTCGACCCGAAAGCCGCGGGTATTACGGCAGTCGTGTTCGTGGCGTTCCTGGCTTACTTCCAGTTCTACAGTCGCCACCATGTGGTCGGAAACGCCCCGGAGGAGGAGTTCTCCAACATCGATGACGCCGAGTCCGACCTGCGTTGACCCTCTCGACCGCCATCCGTTGCATCACGCCAGTTACACCGACTCTGAGGAGCGTTCATGTCTGAGCCCGGCATCCACCCCCGCAACCCCCGCATGTTGTCCGTCGACCAGCTTCGGGATGGGGTTGCAGCTGGTGAGATCGATACCGTCATCGTTGCCTTCACCGACATGCAGGGCCGGCTGCAAGGCAAATACCTGCACGGCGCCTACTTCGTGGAACATGCCTTGGCCGACGGCATCGAGGGCTGCAACTACCTGCTGGCCGTCGACACCGAGATGAACACGGTTGATGGCTATGCACTGACCTCCTGGGAGGCCGGCTACGGCGACATGGAGTTCGACCTCGATCTGGACACGCTCCGACGGATTCCCTGGCTAGCAAAGACCGCAATGGTGCAGTGTGACCTGACCCAGACCGACGGGTCGCCGGTGCCGATGTCGCCTCGTTCGATGCTCGCGGCCCAGATCGACAAGGCGGCGGCACAAGGGTGGAAGGCCGTGGCCGGGACCGAGTTGGAATTCGTGGTTTACCAGGACAGCTACGAAGAAGCCTTCAAGCGCAACTACCGGGATCTGACCCCGGCAAACCAGTACAACGTCGACTATTCCATCATGGGATCGGGCCGGGTAGAGCCGCTTCTGCAGCGGATCCGCAGCGATATGTATGCCGCAGGCATGGTGGTCGAATCGGCCAAGGGTGAGTGCAACTTCGGTCAGCACGAAATCGGCTTCTTGTTCGACGATGTTTTAACCACCGCCGACAACCACTCCGTGTACAAGACGGGTGCCAAGATGATCGCTTCGGCGATGGAGCATTCGCTGACCTTCATGGCCAAGCCCAACGAACGAGACGGTAGCTCGTGTCATATCCACCTTTCGCTGCGCGGTCTGGACGACGAGGTGGTCTTCTGGGATGAGGAAGAGGGTGGCCGAAGCGCCCTCTACGACCACTTCATCGCCGGACTGCTGGCGACGATGCGTGATTTCACGTTGTTCTATGCGCCCAACATCAACTCCTACAAGCGGTTTGCCCTCGGCTCGTTCGCGCCCACGGCCGTGGCCTGGGGGATGGACAACCGCAGTTGCTCGGTGCGTCTGGTCGGTGAGGGCCCTAGCGCCCGCCTAGAAAACCGGCTCCCCGGTGGCGACGCGAACCCCTACCTGGCGTTGGCGGCCATGATGGCGGGTGGGCTGTACGGCATCGAGAAAAAGCTCGAGTTGCCCCCCGCCACCGAAGGCAACGCCTATACGTCCGACGCTGAGCAGGTGCCGCGCACACTACGTGAGGCCCGCGACTTGTTCGCACAGTCGGAGATCGCCCGGGAGATTTTCGGGCAAGAGGTCATCGACCACTACGTCAACTACGCCGGCGTCGAGATCAAAGCTTTCGACGCGGCAGTAACCGACTGGGAATTACGTCGCGGATTCGAGCGCCTGTGAGCACGGCTGAGGTTCTCAACCCGGCGAACGAAGAGGTCATCGAATCGGTTGCGATGCACGATGAAGCCTCGACCGACGCCGCCATTGCTCGCTCCGTGGTTGCGCAACGGCAGTGGCGTCTGCTGGCCGCGAGCGATCGAGCACGCTTGCTGCGCCGATTCGCCGAGCAGGTCGATTCCCACATCGACGAACTCGCCGACCTCGAGGTCCGCAACGCCGGCCACACCATCGGCAATGCGCGCTGGGAAGCGGGCAACGTCAGCGATGTCCTCAACTACTACTCCGGCGCTCCCGAGCGTCACCTGGGCCAGCAAATCCCGGTAGCCGGCGGCATGGTCACCACCTTCCACGAGCCGATCGGCGTCATCGGGGTCATCGTCCCCTGGAACTTCCCGATGCCGATCGCCGGATGGGCCATTGGTCCCGCGTTGGCCGCCGGTAACTCCGTGGTGCTGAAACCTGCCGAGCTCACACCGCTGACCGCCATCCGGATTGCCGAATTGGCGCTGGCTGCGGGCATCCCCGAAGGCGTGCTGCAGGTGCTTCCGGGCAAAGGATTGGTCGTGGGCGCGCGCTTCGTGACTCACCCGGACGTACGCAAGGTGGTGTTCACCGGTTCTACGGCGGTGGGCCGCTCGATTATGGCCGGGTGCGCCGACCAGGTGAAGCGCGTGACGCTGGAGCTCGGCGGCAAGAACGCCAATATCGTGTTTGCCGACGCCGATCTCGCTGCCGCTGCGGCCGCCGCTCCCGACGGTGCCTTCGACAACGCAGGCCAAGACTGTTGCGCCCGATCACGACTCTTAGTGCAACGCGATGTGCTCGACGACTTTGCGGCCATGCTGACCGAGTCGGTGCACGCCGTGAAGGTGGCAGACCCGAGCCGCAACGACGCGCTGATGGGGCCACTCATCTCGGCCGCCCAACGCGACTCGGTGGCCTCTTATGTCAACGACGGCGATGTTATCGCCCAAGCCTCTTGCCCTGAGGGCTCAGGGTTCTGGTCGCCCCCCACGGTGCTGCGAGCGCGGGATGAGACTGACCCGAGCTTCACCGACGAGATCTTCGGGCCAGTCATCACCCTGCTGCCGTTCACCGACGAAGCCGATGCGCTGCGGATCGCCAACGACACGGCATACGGGCTGGCGGGCTCAATCTGGACCCGCGACCTGGGCCGGGCCGTGCGCGTGAGCCGTGGCCTGGAGGCGGGCAACATCTCGGTCAACTCTCATTCCGCCGTTCGGTACAACACCCCGTTCGGGGGGTTCAAACAGTCCGGACTGGGGCGCGAACTCGGTCCGGACGCCCTCGATGCGTTCAGCGAGGTCAAGACCGTGTTCTTCGCCGACACCTAACCGCTTTCCGACGCAGCGCCCACCCCCACTCGAAGGACTCTTGTTTCGTGACTGACTTTCATTCCTCCCGCCTCACCGGCCGCGTCGCCGTTATCACCGGAGGTGCCAGCGGCATCGGTTTGGCGAGCGCCCAGCGCCTCGCCGCTGAGGGGGCGCACGTCGTCATCGGCGATATGTGCTCCGCCGAGATTGGCGAGGCGGCCGCAGCTGAAGTGGGCGGGCTCTTCGTGCAGACCGACGTGGCCGACAAGGCGCAGGTGGTGGCTATGTATGCCGCAGCTCACGAAAAGTATGGCTCGCTCGACATTGCGTTCCACAACGCGGGCATCAACCCGCCCGCCGACCAATCTATCCTCGACACAGACCTGCAGACCTGGCGACGCGTCCAAGACGTGAATCTCACCAGCGTCTACCTGTGTTGCCAGGCCGCGTTGCCCTACATGATCGAGCAGGGCCGGGGGTCGATTATCAACATGGCCTCGTTCGTGGCGATCATGGGTGCCGCGACGTCGCAGGTCTCCTACAGCGCGTCCAAGGGCGGCGTCTTGTCGATGTCCCGTGAGTTGGGGGTCCAGTTCGCCCGCACCGGGGTGCGCGTGAACGCGCTGTGCCCGGGACCGGTCAACACCCCCTTGCTTCAGGAACTCTTCTCCGCAGACCCCGTCGCCGCCGAGCGCCGACTCATTCACGTGCCGATGGGCCGCTTCGCCGAGCCGTCCGAGATCGCGGCCGCGGTGGCCTTCTTGGCCAGCGACGACTCGAGCTTTATGACGGCCAACGAGTTCGTCATCGACGGCGGGATCAGCTCGGCCTACGTGACGCCACTACGCTGAGGCCGTGACCAGGACGGCCTTCTCAGGTGAGCAGAAGGCCCAATTAGCGCTGATCGCCGCGGTGCAGATTTTGGTGATGGGGTGCTGGTTTTCGGCGTCGGCGGTGGTGCCCGCGCTGCGTCAAGACTGGGGCATCAGCGCGGGCCAGTCCACGCTGCTGACGGTGGCGGTGCAAGTCGGTTTCGTCGTCGGCGCGTTGTCCTCCTCGGCGTTCAACGTCTCGGATATTTTCCCCGCCCACCGGGTGATGGCGATCTCGGCCGCGGTGGCGGCCCTGTCCACGGGGGTCATTGCGGTGGCCGTCGACTCGTTGTGGCCCGCCGTGGCCTTGCGTTTCATCACCGACGTGGCCCTGGCAGGCGTCTATCCCACCGGTTTGAAAATGATGACCTCATGGTTCACCACCGGCCGAGGATGGGCGCTCGGTGTGCTCATCGGTGCCCTCACCGTCGGCAGCGCCCTGCCTCAGCTGATCAACAGTTTCGCCGCCCTCCCCTGGCGCGCCGTCCTCATCGTCGCTGCGGTCCTGGCCGTCCTAGGTGCCGGGCTCGCCTGGGGGTTCACCCGTAGTGGGCCCCTGACCAGGCCTGCTCCTCCGTTCAACCCGCGATATATCTTCACCCTCTTCACCGAGCGCGGGCCCCGGTTGGCCAACCTCGGCTACTTCGGCCACATGTGGGAGCTGTATGCGGTCTGGACCTGGATCCCGGCCTACGTCGCCGCCACCTTGAGCACGTCGCAGGGGTTCGACTCGTCGCGCTCACTGGTCGGGGTCATTTCGTTCACGGTCATCGGTGTATCCGGTGTCGTCGGCTGCCTCACCGGTGGCGCGTTGGGCGACCGCTACGGACGAGCGGCCGTGGCCGGGTGGGCGATGCGGATTAGCGCAACCTGCTGCCTCCTAGCGGCGCTCGCGTTCGGCAGCTCCCCCTATCTCGTGGTGCCCATCTTGGCGCTCTGGGGAGCATCCGTTATCGCCGACTCGGGCCTGTTTTCCAGTTGCGTGGCCGACGTCGTCGACCCTCGCTACGTCGGCACGGCTCTGACCCTGCAAACCGCGATCGGATTCGCGTTGACCATCGTGACGATTCAGGCGGTGCCCGTGGTCGTTGGCTTCGCCGGGTGGCCGGCCGCCACGATCATGTTGGCTATCGGGCCGATCGCCGGTGCCGTCGCGATGAGCAAACTGCAACGGCTTCTCGACGCCGGATCGTCCGGGTCACCAACTACGGCGTAGCAGTCCGACCGCTTCGGGCAGGGTCAGGCCCTGCCGCTGCGCGGCGGCCACGAAGTCAGCCGCCGCTCCCGAACTCAGATCTCCGGTGCCCCGTTGCGCCGGAGCGAGCACGACCGTTCCGTTACGACCATGAGTTTGGACGTGGCCCTCGGCTCCGAGTTGCTTGTATGCCTTGGCCACCGTGTTGGCCGCAACCTCTAACTCTGCAGCCAGGTGACGCACCGGCGGTAGGTGCGTCCCCGGGACAATCGTGCCGTCGCGCACATCGGCGAGGATCGCGTCGCAGATCTGCTGAAAGACCGGAGTGGCGCTGACCGGGTCGATCCTCACGCGGGCACCACGCCGTGCTCGGCCACCTCGGCATACCACTGTGCACTGGCCTTGGGGATGCGCTCGCCGGTCGGGTAGTCGACCCTAACGATGCCGAAGCGTTTGCTGTAGCCGAAGGCCCACTCGAAGTTGTCCATCAGCGACCACAGGAAGTAGCCCCGAATGTCGGCGCCGGCCTCCATCGCATTGTGCACAGCCTGCAGGTGTGAGCGCACGTAGGCGATGCGGTCCTGATCGTTGACGAAGCCGTGCTCATCCGGCTCGTCGGCGTAGGCCGCACCGTTCTCGGTGACGTACAGCGCCACCCCCAGCTCGCCGGTGTACTCGTCATACAGGCGTAGCAGCAGTGCCTCCAGGGCATCCGGCATGACCTCCCAGCCCATATCGGTCACGGGAAGCCCGCGGGAGACGACCTTGACGTGCTCCGAACCCGGATTGGGTGACGGCTCCGCCAGGCGCGCCTTCGCAGCAGCCGCCGCGATGGCGTCTGGATCGGTCAACCCACCGCCGCTCACGGCCGTCCCGAAGTAGTAGTTGACGCCCAACACATCGATGGGAGTCGAGATGATCTCGAGGTCGCCGTCGTGCACCAGGTCCGCCGGCCACAGCGAGGCAACGTCCTCCATCACGTCGGCCGAGTACTCACCGGTCAGGATGGGATCGGCAAAATAACGATTCGACAGGCCATCGAGCCGCCGAGCAGCGTCGTAATCGGCCTCCGAATCTGTGGCCGCAGCGATGTCGGTGAAGTTCAGCGTCAAGCCCAGCGACAAGGTCTCATCCCGGGAGCGCAGCTCCTGGACCGCGAGACCATGACCGAGCATGAGGTGATGAGCCGCCCGCAGGGCGTCGCTGCCGTCGGTGCGGCCCGGCGCGTGATGGCCGTTGCCGTAGCCCAAGAAGGCCGAGCACCACGGCTCATTTAGGGTGGTCCAGAAGTTCACCCGATCCCCCAGCGCCTCGTGCACTACGGCGGCATAATCCCTAAACCGGTATGCCGTGTCGCGGTTGGCCCAGCCGCCAGCGTCTTCGAGGGTTTGCGGCAGGTCCCAGTGATAGAGCGTCAGCCACGGCACGATCCCACGACTCATGAGCGTGTCGACCAGCCGGGCGTAGAAGTCGAGCCCCGCTGGATTGACCGGCCCGCCGTCGGGGCACACCCGGGCCCAGGACACCGAAAAGCGATACCCACTCAAGTTCATGTCCCCCATGAGGTCCACGTCACCGGCATACCGGTGATAGTGATCGCAGGCCACAGAGCCGTCGTCGCCGCCCAGCACCGCCCCCGGCTTACGAGCGAAGGTGTCCCAGATGGAATCGGTGCGACCGTCTTCGCTGCTAGCACCTTCGATTTGATATGCGGCCGTGGCCGATCCCCACAAAAACTCGGCCGGAAACTCAAGGGTCGACATACGTGATCCGTCCTATTGGGGGAAGCGAAATCTGACTAGGGTGACCAGCATGGCGGAACTGTTTATCTCAGGCCAATGGCGATCATCCAGCGGCGGCGGCACGAGGACGATTACGTGCCCGGCCAATGGCACCCATGTGGTGACCGTGGACGAAGGCAACGCGCAAGACTCGGAGCGCGCGGTGTGGGCGGCCCGCGAGGCTTTCGACACCGGACCGTGGCGCTCGACGACCGCGAAAGAACGCGCTGACGTGTTGCGAAAATTTGCCGACACGCTCGAAGCTTCGCTGGACGAGGTGGCCCGGATGGAGGCCCTTGACACTGGGAAGCGGTTCGTCGAGGCTCAGATCGACATGGCCGACGTGGTCTCGGTGTTCCGTCACTTCGCCGATCTCGCCGGCTCCGATGCTGGCCGCGTCGTCGACACCGGTATGCCGAACGTCGCGAGCCGGATCGTGCACGAGCCGGTCGGTGTCTGCGCCCTGATCACGCCGTGGAACTTCCCGTTGTTGCAGACCTCCTGGAAGGTGGCACCGGCGTTGGCCGCGGGCAACACGTTTGTGTTGAAGCCCAGCGAACTGACGCCGTCCAGCGCCATCTGGATGATGCAAGCGCTGACGGATGCGGGTATGCCGGCCGGTGTGGGCAACCTCGTGCTGGGCGCGGGGGCCGCAGTCGGTGCTCCGCTGACCCAATCGCCATACGTTGACTTGGTGTCGTTCACGGGGGGCGTCGAGACCGGTCGGGCGATCATGGCTGCCGCCGCGCCGACGGTGAAGCGCATCGCCCTTGAGCTCGGCGGCAAGAACCCGAACGTCATCTTCGCGGATGCCGACCTCGACGCCGCGATCGACAACGCGCTAACCGCGATCTTCCTGGACTCCGGTCAGGTCTGCTCGGCCGGGTCGCGTTTGATCGTCGAGGACTCGATCCACGATCAAGTCGTCACCGAGTTGGTCCGCCGAGCGGGCGGAATACGCCTGGGTGGTCCGTTTGACGACGACGCCGAGACTGGGCCGCTGATCAGCGAAGCCCACCGCCAAAAGGTCCACGCGTACGTCGAGGCTGCAGTCGCTGACGGGGCGCAGTTGCTCACCGGTGGCGCGGCCCCCGAGGGCGACGGGCTCTCGTCGGGGTGTTACTACCTGCCGACGATCCTCGATGCGTGCACTCGAGGGATGAACTGCGTGCACGAGGAGTCCTTCGGGCCTGTGGTCACGGTGGAGACCTTCTCAGGTGAGGACTCGGACGCCCTCGAAGACGCGGCGATCGAGATCGCCAACGACACCATCTACGGACTCGCCGGAGCGGTATGGACCGAGAACGCGGGCCGCGCTGAGCGGGTCGCGCGGCGCTTGCGTCACGGCACGATCTGGATCAACGATTACCACCCGTACGTGCCAGCTGCTGAATGGGGAGGTTTCAAACAGTCCGGGATCGGGCGCGAGCTGGGACACGGTGGGCTCCAGGAATATCAGGAGAGCAAACACATCTGGCACAACACGCGCCCGGCTCGCGCGCAGTGGTTTGCCGACCGCGACTAATATCGAAACATCTGACTGCTAAGGAGCTACACATGTCGCCGTCCGCGCAACACTTCGACTACATCATCGTGGGCGGTGGCTCAGCCGGGTCCGCCTTAGGAAACCGTCTCAGCGCTGATCGCTCCACCTCGGTCCTGGTGTTAGAAGCGGGCCGCAACGATGCTCGTATAGACCCCTTCATTCACATGCCGGCCGCGCTGCCCTTTCCGATCGGCAGTCGTTTCTACGACTGGAAGTACGAGACCGAGCCGGAGCCATTTATGGGGGGTCGTCGGGTGGAGCACGCTCGCGGCAAGGTGCTCGGCGGCTCCAGCAGTATCAACGGGATGATCTTCCAGCGCGGCAACGCCTTGGACTACGAGCGTTGGGCCGCCGACCCGGGTATGTCCGACTGGGATTACGCGCATTGCCTGCCGTACTTCAAGCGGATGGAAACCACCCTCGCCGGGGCCGACACCTGGCGCGGCGGCTCTGGTCCCCTGAAGTTGGAGCGAGGCCCGGCCACCTCACCGTTGTTCGGGGCGTTTTTCGAGGCCGTTCAGGAGGCGGGCTATCCGCTGACCGACGACGTCAACGGATACCGGCAGGAGGGCTTCGCCAAGTTCGACCGCAACGTGTATCGCGGCCGCCGGCTCTCGGCGGCGCGTGCGTATCTGCACCCCGTGATGAAGCGACCCAACCTCACGGTGCGCACGCTCGCTCAGGTCAGCGGTCTGCATACCAGTGGCACCCGGGTGACCGGGGTGGACTATTTGCTGGCTGGCAAAGCCAAGCGCAGCGCAAGCGCCGGTGAAGTCATCTTGTGCGGCGGGGCCTTCAACACCCCGCAGTTGATGCAGCTGACGGGCATCGGCGACCCCGGCCACCTGCGCGGCGTCGGCATCGACCCGCTGGTGGAGCTGCCGGGTGTGGGAGCGAACCTGCAAGATCACCTCGAGGTCTACATCCAGCACGAGAGCACCCAACCGGTGTCCATCGCGCCCTGGCTAGCCCACAAGCACAAGCCGCGGATCGGCGCGGAGTGGCTGTTCTTGCGCAGCGGCGTCGGAGCGTCCAACCACTTCGAAGCCGGCGGGTTCATCCGCAGCAACGACCATGTGCCCTACCCCAACGAGATGTTCCACTTCCTGCCGATCGCGATCCGGTATGACGGGTCTCGCCCGGCTAGTGAGCATGGCTACCAGGTGCATATCGGCCCGATGTATTCCGACTGTCGCGGCACCGTGCAGATCACCTCGCCCGACCCGCTGAAGCACCCAGCGATCCAGTTCAACTATTTGTCGACCGAGTCAGATCGCCAAGAGTGGATCGAGATGGTGCGGGCAGCCCGAGGCATCTTGGAACAGCCTGCCTTCTCGGCCTTCAGCGGCGGCGAAATCTCGCCTGGGGCCTCAGTCCAGACCGATCAGGAGATCCTCGACTGGGTCGCAGCCGACGCCGAGACGGCGTTGCACCCCTCGTGCACCGCCAAGATGGGCAGCAGCGAAGACCCGATGTCGGTCGTCAACCCCGACACCATGGAAGTGCACGGCGTGCAGGGCTTGCGCGTCGTTGACGCCTCCGTCTTCCCCTACGTCACTAACGGCAACATCTACGCCCCGGTGATGATGGTGGCCGAGCGCGCCGCCGACCTCATCGCCGGCAATACGCCGCTTCCCGCCACACCGGTGCCCTTCTACCAGCACGGCAAGGGCCTTCCGTTGTTCCCACCCGGCGACCCGCGCAACGATGCGTGGGACGCCACCACCGATCCCCCGAGCGCGGCCGGCGCACGGGCTGGTACGCCGATCGCACGGCATACCTAAACAACCGAGGAGCGTCGCATGAGTCTCGACAACCGCGAAAAGACCGACGGGCCACCCCCACCGGAGGCCTCATCGGGACGACCTCGGCGCGCCCCCCGGGTGAACCCCATCGTCTTCGGTGCCTCGATCGGCGGGACCGTGCTCGTGGCGGCCTGGCTGATCATCTGGCCCGAGAACGCTGAGGCTCGTATCGGCTCGCTAGTGGGGTATGTCGGCTCGTGGTTCGGGTGGTTCTACATCACTCTGGCCACAGTGGTGTTGCTCTTCGTGTTGTTTCTGGGCATTTCGAAGTACGGGCGCATCAAGTTGGGGCCCGACCACTCCAAACCCGAATTCAGCACCTTCTCCTGGGCTGCGATGCTCTTTGCGGCCGGCATCGGGACCGACCTGATGTTCTTCTCCGTGGCCGAGCCGGTCACCCAATACATCGCCCCGCCGGTCGGCGAGGGCAGCACCGTCGAGGCAGCTCGCGAGGCCACCGTGTGGACGCTGTTCCACTACGGCATCACCGGGTGGGCGATGTACGCACTCATGGGTATGGCTCTGGCCTACTTCGCCTACCGCCGCAACCTGCCGTTGGCGGTGCGCTCGGCGTTGTATCCCATCTTCGGCAAGCGCATCAACGGCGCTTTGGGGCACACCGTGGACACCGCCGCGGTGCTTGGCACAATCTTCGGCGTGGCCACCAGCCTCGGTATCGGAGTGGTGCAGCTCAACTTCGGCCTGAACTTGCTGTTCGGCATCGAGGAAGGCAAGGCAGCTCAGATCGGTCTGATCGCGCTCGCTGTGGTCATCGCCACCATCTCGGCCACTACCGGCGTGGACAAGGGCATTCGGTTGCTGTCTCAGATCAACGTGCTGATGGCAATCGGGCTGGCGGCGTGGGTGCTCATCCTGGGCAAGACTACGTTCTTGCTCGAAGCCATCGTGATGAACGTGGGCGACTTCGTGACCCGATTCCCGGGTCTGACGATGCAGACCTTTGCCTACAGCGAGACCACCGAGTGGATGAGCTTCTGGACGTTGTTCTTCTGGTCCTGGTGGATTGCCTGGGCCTCGTTCGTGGGTCTCTTCCTGGCTCGCATCTCACGCGGTCGCACCATCCGTCAGTTCGTCACTGGCACGATGATCATCCCGTTCAGCTACGTCGTGATGTGGGTGTCCATCTTCGGCAACACCGCCATCGATAAGGTCCGCAGCGGGGACACGGCTTTCGCCGACGCGACCATCGCCCAACCCGAGCGCGGTTTCTACACCTTGCTTCAGGACTACCCCGGTGCGTTGTTCATCATCGGTGTGGCCACGATCGTAGGTCTGTTGTTCTACGTCACATCGGCTGACTCAGGGGCCTTGGTCATGGCCAACCTGTGCTCGTATCTGCCCACCTCGCGCGACGACGCCGCCCCGTGGCTGCGCATCGTCTGGGCCGTGGCGACCGGGGTGCTGACGGCGGCGATCCTCAACGCCGGCGGCATCATCGCTTTGCAATACGCGACCGTCATCATGGGGTTGCCGTTCGCGTTCGTGATGATCTTGGTGGTGGTCGGTTTGTGGCGGGCCCTGCAGGTCGAAGGCAACCGAGTCGATAGCGGCGAGCATGCGCTGCCGATGATGCTGTCCGCGCGCGACGGTGTCAGCGATCCCGACAGTGCTTCCGGGCCAAAGCGGTCATGGAGCGGGCGCCTAGCGCACGCGCTGACGTTCGCCGACACCGAGAAGGGCAGCGCCTTCCTCGCCGAAACGGTCGCTCCGGCCTTGCGAGAAGTCGCCGAAGAGCTAGGCACGCAGGGCGTGGAAGCGTCGGTCGATATCGATGTCGTGGCGGACGCTGATGCCGACGCGGCCGCGACCAGCCGGAATGTGCATCTACAGACCAGCGGCGAAGGCGCACACCCATTCGTGTATCGGGTGGAGTTAGTTGAGGCTCCGGTGCCCGAATACGGCGGCCGTATGGTGCGTGGCAACGACACCTATGCCCGCCTCGAGGTCCACTCGGCCGAAGGCGGTCAAGGGTATGACGTCATGGGCTACACCCAAAACCAGATCATTCACGACTGCCTCGACGCATACCTGCGGCATTTGGAGTTCTTGCGCCTCGAGGACACCACGGGAAGTCGCTGACCTATTCCCGAGATCGGCCCGGTAACGAACGAGAAGCCGCAATCGTTACCGGGCTGTTACCGCCTTGGGTTCAGCCCGCGACCGCAATCGCTTACATTTGTGACGTATCCCTCACCGTCGAGGCACGCATCGCCTCGACGTCCATAGCGAATCGGAGGCGGGCATATGCCCTCACGCACCACATCACGCCGTTGGCTGGCCATTACGGCTGGCATGGCAACCATCACCCTCGCGGCCTGCGGAGGCAGCGACGATTCTGGAGACGATGGCCCCGGCGCCAACGCCACGAGCGACGTTGACTGCGCCGCATTCGAAGAGTACGGCGACCTCGATGGCACCGAGGTAAGCGTTTACACATCGATCATTTCCCCTGAAGACAAGCCCTACATCGACTCGTTCGAGCCTTTCGAAGAGTGCACTGGTGCCTCGGTTGAGTACGAAGGCTCACGTGACTTCGAGGCTCAGCTGCAGGTTCGCCTCCAGGCCGGCAATCCCCCGGACATCGCCTATATCCCGCAGCCGGGTCTGCTCAACACCATTGCCACCACCTTCCCAGACAAGGTAGTCCCGGTCGGTGACCAGGCCATAACCTTGGTAGAAGAAAACTTCGACCCGCTGTATAAGGACCTCGGCACTGTCGATGGCGACTTCGTTGCGGCTCCGCTGGGTGCCAACGTGAAGTCCTTTGTGTGGTACTCCCCCACGAAGTTCGCCGAGATGGGCTACGAAATCCCCACCACGCAGGACGAGTTGATCGCACTCACCGATAAGATGGTGGCCGACAACCCTGAGATCAAGCCGTGGTGCGCGGGCATCGAGTCCGGCAGCGCTACCGGCTGGACGGCCACCGACTGGCTCGAGGACTATATGCTTCGCACGGCTGGCCCGGACGTCTACGACCAGTGGGTCGCTCACGAAATCCCCTTCGATGACCCTCAGGTTGTCGAAGCTCTCGACGCCGTAGGGGAAATCCTTCGCAACGAAGAATACGTGAACGGTGGGTTGGGTGGGGTTCAGTCCATCGCCACCACAGCCTTCGGGGATGCGGGCACCCCGATCCCGGCCGGCAACTGCTTCATGATGCGCCAGGCCTCCTTCTATCAGGCCAACTGGGCCGACGACCTCACGGTGGCCGAGGACGGCGATGTCTTCGCCTTCTACCTGCCGGGTGAGACGACTGAAGACAAGCCGCTGTTGGTCGGCGGGGAGTTCACCATGGCCTTCGCTGACCGTCCTGAGGTTGCCGCTTTCCAGGCTTACTTGACCAGCTCAGAATGGTCAAACTACAAGGCACAGCTCAGCGGTCCGGGCTGGATTTCCGCTAACAAGAACCTCGATCCGGCAAACTTGGTCAGCCCGATCGACCAGTTGTCGGTGGAGTTGCTCACCGAACCCGATGCTGTCATCCGCTTCGATGGCTCTGACTTGATGCCGGCCGCTGTTGGTGCGTCGAGTTTCTGGAGCGCGATGACCGAATGGATCTCACAGGGCACGTCTTCTGAAGACGTGCTGAAGAAGGTCGAAGACAGCTGGCCCGCTAGCTAGTCGCGCCCCTGTTTGACACCGCGACGGGTGGTGATTGCGCCCAGAGTGCATCACCATCCGTCGCTGTCGTCCGGTCCCTCCCGGACGATCTGAGGCACATTTAAGGAGGCAACAATGGATTTTCTTCTCGAAACATCGACGGCTCTTAGCAAAGTCACCGTCATGCTCATCGCTATCGCAGCGTTCGCGCTCGTAATGGCTGTGGTGTTGTACGTGGCCGACCTACCCCGTGTGCCCAACTGGCTCTTGGTGACCGGGTTTGTCGGTCCCGCGGTGCTCCTGATCGCCGCCGGCTTGGTGTACCCCGCTGTCCTGACCATCATCGCGTCGTTCCAAGACGTCGGCGGCAAATTCGTCGTCTTCGAAAACTACGCGACCATCTTTGGGACCCCCAATTTCCGAACCGTGCTCTTCAATACGGCACTGTGGGTCGTGCTCGTCCCCCTCTTATCGACGGCGTTCGGCCTGATGTACGCAACCCTGGTGGACCGGGCCTTCGGTGAGAAGTTCGCCAAGACGCTGGTCTTCTTGCCCATGGCCATCTCCATGGTGGGTGCGTCCATCATCTGGAAGTTCGTCTACGAGTTCCGCCCCAACATCGCCGGGGTCGAGCAGATCGGTCTGCTCAACCAACTCTTGGTGCTGGTCGGGTTTGAGCCGCAGCAATTCTTGCTCAACGCGCCGTGGAACAACCTGTTCTTGATCGCAGTCATGGTGTGGATCCAGGCCGGATTCGCGATGACCGTGCTGTCTGCGGCCATTAAGTCTATTCCGGACGAGATCATCGAAGCCGCGAAGATGGATGGCGTTATGGGCTTTGCCATGTTCCGCTACGTCACGCTGCCGACCGTTCGCCCTGCTGTGGTCGTAGTGATCACCACCATCGCCATGGCGACGCTGAAGGTCTTCGACATCGTGCGCACGATGACCGGCGGTAACTTCGAGACCTCAATCGTGGCGAACGAATTTGTCACGCAGTCGTTCAGTATTGGTCGCCCCGATATCGGAGCCGCCTTAGCCGTCCTTTTGTTCATCATGGTGGTTCCGATCATCCTGTACAACATCCGTCAGATGCGACTTACGGAGGAGCAGCGATGAGTCACGCCCCCACCACGCCGGACACCCCGGGTGGAGAGCACCATGGCACCCCTGCAACCAAGGCGACCGCCATGGGCTCGGATGTCACCGAGCGCAAGACTCCCCGCAAGCTGACCCGCAAGGAACAGCGCGCGGTCGACGCCAAGACTCGTTTGACGTCGAAGTGGGCCTCTGGCTTTGCGTTGGTCATGGCCATCCTGTGGTCGGTCCCGACCTTCGGACTCTTTGTCAGTTCGTTCCGACCCGAGTCAGCCATTAAGACTGAGGGTTGGTGGAAGTTCTTCACCAACCCCGAAGTCAGCTTGGAAAACTACGATGCTGTCCTCTTCGGTGAGAACGACTTCGCTGGTGCCTTCCTCAACACCGTCGTCATCACCCTGCCCGCGGTGTTCATTCCGATCAGCCTCGCTCTACTGGCTGCTTACGCCTTCGCGTGGATCGAGTTTAAAGGCCGCAGCATCTTGTTTGTTGCGGTCTTCGCTCTGCAGGTTGTGCCAATCCAGATCGCACTGATTCCATTGTTGACGCAGTACGTCAACTTCGGTCTTGCAGGCTCCCTTTGGGTCTTGTGGTTGTCGCACTCGATTTTCGCTTTGCCCTTGGCGATCTTTTTGCTGCACAACTTTATGATGGATATCCCGCGGTCACTGATCGAGGCTGCTCGGGTTGACGGTGCTGGGCACGTCAAGATCTTCTTTCAGGTCTTGCTGCCCCTGCTGGTGCCGGCCATCGCGTCGTTCTCCATCTTCCAGTTCCTCTGGGTGTGGAACGATCTGTTGGTCGCCTTGGTTTTCGCTGCGCCTGATCTGCAGCCGCTGACGCTGGTGATTCAAAACTTGGCCGGTAGTCGTGGGGCCGAATGGCAACTGCTGTCGGCCGGGGCCTTCGTTGCCATGGCTGTTCCGCTGATCGTCTTCCTTAGTCTTCAACGCTTCTTCGTCCGCGGGCTGCTGGCCGGTGGCGTGAAAGGCTAACGGACACCGCAATGAGCACGATTTCCGATGTAGCGCGGGCGGCTGGGGTCTCAGTGGCCACAGTCTCCCGCGCTCTTCGGGGCGTCAGCACGGTCAACGCGGCAACCCGCGCGCGCGTCCTTCGCGCGGCTGACGACCTGGACTACGTTGCCTCGCCTACCGCTGCTTCGCTTGCCTCCGGGCGCACCCGGGTGATCGGGATTGTGACCCCCTTCTTGACCCGCTGGTTCTTCGCCACCGCCGTGAGCGCTATCGAGAAGACGCTGCGCGAGTATGGCTACCACGTTCTTCTGATCGACCTCGAGGCTGATTCGCACCTCGAGCGTCGGGCGTTGACGTCCCAGATGCTGAGCAAGCGCGTCGATGGATTGATCACGCTTAACGTCCCGCTGCGGCCCGGGGAGCTTGCCCTCATCGAGAAGCTCACGTTGCCTGTCGTCGCCATCGGCAATCCCGTGCCGGGGCATCCGCTGATCCATATCGACGATGCCGGCGCTGCCCGCCAAGCCGTTGACCACTTGGCCGGGTTAGGCCACACCAAGATTGGCTACGTGGGTGCCGTCCCCGCCAACGCCGAGCATCGATTGGTGCCGTGGGGCCGGTTGACCGGCTTCCGCGACGCCATGCGCGAGCACGGTCTCGTGCTCAACAGCGAGTGGGTCATCACCTGCGACTGGACGGCCCAAGGCGCCGCGAAGCAGTCCACGGCACTCTTCTTGCGCGACGACGCGCCTACCGCAATTGTCGCGGCCAGCGACGAAATCGCTATCGGGGTGATGGCTATCGCCGCGCAGTCCGACTACCGGGTCCCCCAAGACCTCTCCATCGTGGGCGTGGACAACTATGTCCTGTCCGACGTCCTCAAATTGACGACCGTCAGGCAGGACGTCATCGCTCAAGGCCGAGCCGCCGCAGACACCTTGCTGCACATCCTGCTCAGCCCCACCGAAGAGCCCGGCCCCGACCTTCCCGCCGACATGGTCGACAACGTGTTGACGGTGCCGACTGAGTTGATCACTCGACGGACGACGAGCCCCGCACGTGGCGCTTTCGTTGAGGCACCCCCCCTGCTGACCACACCGGCTGATCGGTAGTTACTCAGCCCTCCATCTGGTGGCTGGATGTTCAGACCCCAACACATCGACAAGGGTTTGCAGGCATATCAGCGCTGCCAGTCCCTGCCCTTGGATGACCCGCCACGGCCACCGTCTCCGCGGCCTCCACGGGAGAACCCGCCACCGCCATCACGACGAGGGCCACCTCCGCGGGGACCGTCATTGCGGGGACCTCGCCCTCCACCACGCTGCGGCGGTCGACCGCCACGACGGGGCGGACGCAAAACGGCATCGAGGCGCGATTGAGGGATGGACTCCCCCGTCGGCATACTGCCGCCTGCGGTTTTAATCACTGCTTCGTCTTCGGGCTTCACCATCACGGCGTTCGTCTGGACTCCAGCGGAGTCCAGCAGCCGAGTGACCTGCTTACGTTGGTGCGGCAGGGCTAGCGTCACTACTGCACCGTCTTCGCCCGCGCGGGCCGTGCGGCCCGAGCGGTGCAAATAGTCCTTGTGATCAGCGGGCGGGTCAGCCTGCAGCACCAGCGAGACATCGTCCACGTGGATACCGCGCGCTGCAACGTCGGTGGCGACCAACACCGGCAACTCACCGGACTTGAAGCCTTCGAGCACGCGGGTGCGCTGAGCTTGATTGAGCCCACCGTGCAGCGCGGCCGCGAAGACACCGGACTCACGCAACTGCAGTGCAATACGGTCGGCGCCCAACTTGGTGCGCACGAAGACGATGGTGCGGCCGCTGCGGTTAGCGATCGCCGCGGTGACGTCCTTTTTGTCGTGCGGGTGCACGAGGAAGAGGTGGTGATCCATCGTCGAGACGCTGGCTCGCGCGTCGCTGGTGGAGTGCGTGATCGGGTCGACGAGGTACTTCTTGGCTACCTTGTCCACACCATGGTCCAAGGTTGCGGAGAACAGCAGACGCTGACCCCCATCGGGCGTGAGATCGAGGATCTCGCTGATGGCCTCGACAAAGCCCATCTCGGCCATGTGGTCTGCCTCATCTAGCACCGTGATCTGCACGTCGGACAGCTTGGCCGCCCCGCGTTCGATCAAGTCCGAGAGACGACCCGGAGTGGCGACGAGCACGTCAACGCCCTCGTCTAGCGAGCGCAGTTGCGGCGTGTACGACATGCCCCCAGCGATGAGCTGGTGACGCAGGCGCAACGACGACATCAGCGGACGCAGCGCCTCAACGATCTGCATCGCCAACTCGCGCGTCGGGGTCAAGATGATCGCGTGCGGGCGGTGCGGACGTGCGCGCTCCAACTCGGCGAGCCGGTGCAACATCGGCAACCCAAAGGCCATCGTCTTACCCGAGCCCGTTTGACCACGGCCCAAAAGGTCGCGACCAGCCAAGGCATCCGGAATGGTGGCGGTCTGAATCGGGAAGGGATTGACGATGCCCATGCGGGCGAGAGCTGCGACGAGGTCTGCGTGCAGACCCAAAGCGGCGAAGCCGTTGTCGGATGTCACTTCGGCAGCGGCCGGGGCCGCGCGGGTCACGGGCGTCGAGACCGCAGCGCGGGGCGCTGACGTTTCGTGCTGGCTTGATGTCGTGGCTTCGCGGCGAGTGGATCCGGCGTCCTTATAGCTGCTGGACCGCTCGACGCGGTTGTTCTCGCGGGTTGCGCGGTCGCGGTCACTGGGACGGCGCTCTCCGGCGCGGCCTTCGTGGCGATCCGGGCGACCGGAGTACTCCTCGCGGTGGTTGCGCATGCTGTGCTCACGCGAGTCGGGGCGGCGAGGCGCGGATGACTTTGCCTGTGCGCGCTCATGCACCTCCTGCCACGTTCCCTGACTACTCGAGCGGCGGTCACCGGAGTCATCACGGGGCGACCATTCACGCCGGCCCTGCGAACGACGATCACCCGAATCATCACGGGGCGACCATTCACGCCGGCCCTGCGAACGACGATCGCTTGTTTCGTCTCGGCCGCCCCATTCGCGCCGCCCTTGGGAGCCACCCTTGGATCCACCGGGGCCATCACGGCGGTCGCGGGCTTGCTTCGTCTCATCGCTCCACCGAGCGGCCTTAGCCGGCCGTGCGGGGGCGTTGTCGTCCTTCTTGCCTTCGGATACACGTCGGGCGGAGCGCTCAGACTGCTCGCGCGCGACGCGCGCAGCCTTCTTTTGTGAGGTGCTGTGGCGGGACTTGCTCTTATCTGCGGGCGCGCCGGAGCGCGAGGGCTTGAGTGCCATCGTGGCTTTCTCGCTTCGTGTTGTTGAGGTGGGTGCGACTCAACGCTGCTAAGCGGATGAAGACCTACCCCTGATTGCCCGGGTTAGCGGACATGCGTGCCACTGCGAGCGGTTGCCCGGGTGACTTTTGGGTATGTCCGACTAAAGCATCGAACAGCCTCCGATATTAGCAGAACTTGGCTAGGCGTCGATCCGGTCACGATCCAGTTGGTGCGCAGACTCCACGATGAAGTCTTTGCGCGGCGCAACCAGCGAGCCCATCAGCAATTCGAAAGTGCGCTCGGCTGCCTCAGCGTCGGCCATCGTGACGCGGCGCAAGGTGCGTTGCCTGGGGTCCATAGTGGTCTCTGCCAGTTGGTCGGCATCCATCTCACCTAGGCCCTTATACCGCTGCATCGGTTGCTTCACGGTGCGCCCACGCCGGGTCAAGTTGGTCATCGTTGAGCGCATCTCAGCCTCGGTGTAGGTATAGATGAGTTCGCGTTTGTTGCGTCCCGAGCCGCTGACCTCGAGGCGATGCAACGGAGGCATTGCGGCATACACCAGCCCAGCTTCGACCATCGGTCGCATGTATCGGAAGAACAACGTCAGCAGCAAGGTGCGAATGTGTGCCCCGTCGACATCGGCGTCGGTCATGATGATGACCTTGCCATACCGCACCAGGTCCACGTCGAAGGAGCGCCCTGATCCAGCGCCGATCACTTGGATGATCGAGGCGCACTCGGCGTTGTGAAGCATGTCGGAGACCGAGGCTTTCTGCACATTGAGGATTTTGCCTCGAATGGGCAACAGGGCCTGGTAGTCGCTGGACCGGGCCAACTTCGCCGTCCCGAGGGCGCTGTCGCCCTCAACGATGAAGAGCTCGGAGCGCTCCGTTTCACTGGTGCGACAGTCAGCCAGCTTTGCCGGCAAGGTCGAGGACTCCAACGCGTTCTTGCGGCGCTGCGTCTCTTTGTGCTGTCGCGCCGAGATCCGCGACTTCATCTCGGCCACCACTTTGTCGAGCAATAGCGACGACTGCGCTTTGTCATTCTTGACCGAAGAGGTCAGGCGAGCGCTCAACTCGCTCTCGACTACTTTGGACACGATCTGACGCACGGCGGGCGTGCCGAGCACCTCCTTGGTCTGGCCTTCGAACTGCGGCTCGGCCAATCGCACAGTGACCACCGCGGTGAGCCCGGCCAGGACGTCGTCCTTGTCAATCTTGTCGTTGCCGACCTTCAACCGTCGAGCGTTAGTCTCGATCTGCTTGCGAAACACCTTCAGCAGTGCCTGCTCAAAACCGGCGAGGTGGGTGCCTCCCTTGGGGGTCGCAATGATGTTGACGTAACTGCGCGAGGTCGTGTCGTAGCCGGTGCCCCACCGGACGGCGATGTCCACTTCGCAATCCCGATCTACTGCTGTCGATGTCATATGGCCAGCGCCGTCCAAAACCGGCACGGTCTCGGTGAAGGTCGAGGATCCCTGAAGGCGCCAACAGTCGGTCACGCCGGGATCGGGCGCAAGGAAGTCCACAAACTCGCCAATGCCCCCGTGGTGCACGAAGGTGTGCACTACGTCTTCCGCGCCAGCAGGCTCACCCGGCGACCGGACAGTACGTCGGTCTGCGACGCGCAACTCCAACCCTGGCACCAGGAACGATGTTTGACGCGCGCGCTGAGTCAATTCTTCGTCGACAAACTGCGCATTCTTAATGAAGATCTGAGGGTCTGCCCAGTAGCGGACCCGCGTCCCGCTGACGCCTCGCTTGGCTTTGCCTACCACCAGCAATTCCGATTTCTTCTCAAAAGGCGTGAATGGCGCGTCCGGAGACTTTTCGCCTTGGTCGGCGAAGGTGCCTGGCTCTCCCCGGCGGAAACTCATGGCGTAGGTCTTTCCGGCACGGTCCACTTCGACATCGAGGCGGGCCGACAGCGCATTGACGACCGACGCACCCACCCCATGCAGCCCCCCCGAGGCGGTGTAGGAGCCGCCGCCGAATTTGCCCCCCGCGTGCAACTTGGTGAACACCACCTCCACCCCCGACAGACCCGTGCGGGGCTCGATATCCACTGGGATCCCCCGGCCGTTGTCCCCCACCTGCACGCTTCCGTCAGCCAAGAGAGCGATGTCGATGTGCGAAGCATGCCCACCCAACGCCTCGTCGACCGAGTTGTCGATGATCTCCCACAGACAGTGCATCAGGCCACGAGAGTCCGTCGACCCCACATACATACCGGGGCGTTTCCGGACGGCCTCCAGCCCCTCCAGCACCTGCAGGTGACGGGCCGAATAGTCGGTGGCGATGGCTGTTCCTCTTCCGCGGATGGGTTGGTTGGCCCCGACCGTGGAGCCTGTTCGAAGGCTAACCCACCCGCTCCGCTTCCACGCTGAGCACACGCGCCCTGCGCCCACCCACCGTCGCGGGTTCCGGTCCCCACCCATCGATGCCGTTCTGTGAGGCGCGTCACATTTTTCGGGAATTGGAATCCAATGTCCTGCGCAGCCCGAATTACTCACGCATGTGACGGCAGATAACATTTCTCACGGCTAGCGAAGGACCGATCGTGCGGACCCGGGATCGTATGAAGCCGCTCGTGGCTGCTGCCTTGATCGGATTTCCCATTGCGATCGCCAGCCCTGCTTTCGCGCAATACGATCCTTACCCGCGTGAATCGCTGGCGTCTGCTAACGGTACGACTGTCGAACGTACGTATCTCTCTCCGGTGATTGCAGCCGAAGCTCCCACTTTTCCAGCTAAGACAACAGCCCGGGACACTCTTCCTGTCAACGACGCCGAGGCTGTGAGCACTCGTCCGCATTTCACCGAACACGTAGCCTTGATTGCGTTAGCTCTTTTGAGTGTCGGTGCCGGAATCTTCACCGTCACCGCAGAGAAGCGTCGCATGCTCAGTAGCCCTGACTAGGCATTTTGCCTCCCCTGCCGGTGGAGGCCGCAGGCGCGCCATGGTGCCTGCGACCTCCATCTTCTATTTCCCCCTTCTTGGCCCCTACACGAACAAGGCATGCGGATATATCCTCGACTCGCAGACGCGCGTCCCACGAGAAATTCCTCATGCGACGCGAATGCACTTCACGGACGTGCGCTAACTCAATGGAACAACCACGATGGGGTCTGTGGTGGGCTGCTGCGATCCCCCGGTCGGTTCGACACTCAGGGCGAACGCAGAGCCGCCGTCGGGATCGCCTTCCAAGGCCACCTCGAGATCAGCCAGGCTCGCGTCGCTGGAGATCACTCCGGCAGAGGTGATGGTCTGATCGGCGCCCACCCACCAGGCTTGGTAGGTTTCGCCCTCATCCAACGTAGGCAGATCACCGGCCTGCAGGACGGCGCGGTCCAACGAAGACGATGCGACAACGCTGAGCGTCTCACCCTCATACTGTGCCGTGAAAGTCTCGGCATCTGCTGCCTGGATTACCTCATCGATGGGGCTGAGGTCGTCGGACACGTTTTGCCAGATGCCCCAACCGCCCACCGCGAGCAATCCCGCCGCAGCAAGTCCCCAGACGCTCTTGTTGTTGAGTCGCCCGGCGGTCTGTCGCGATGTTTCCGAAGTATTCATAGCGGCGGCGTCATTGAACTCGGCCGAATCGGGGACGCCCTCGCTGGTCGCTGCTATGGCGGTGAGAATTTGCGCCCGCAGGTATGCCGGTGGAGCGACATCGGACCCATCGTTGAGGTGGAAAACGGCTTCGCCGAGCTGGCGGACTTCGGTGCGACATGCGGCGCATTCACTCAGGTGAGCGTCGACGAGACGCCGCTCATCATCATCCACAGCATCGAGGACGTATGCACCGATGAGGTCGTCAGCGTGGGGCTGCGAACTGTTCATTGCGCTGCTCCCATCGTCTCTCGAAGTTTGCGTAAGCCATCTCGTATGCGCGTCTTGGCGGTGCCCAATGGCACGCCGAGGGCAATCGACACTTCACGGTGTGTCATCCCCTGAAAGTAGGCCATTTCCAGTGCTTCTTGGTGTGGCGGACCGAGGTCGATGACGGCGGTTCGCACAGCTTTTGCTTGCCAACGGTCTTCTACCTCCTCGCTGGTCGGGTCAAGAGTGGGCCTGTCACGACGTGATTCGTAGTCACCATCACGAACGGATTGCGCTTGAGCCGAACGGACGCGATCCACTGCGCGACGGTGCGCGAGCGTCATCAACCACGACAGCGCGCTGCCCCGGCTGTGGTCGAACGAAGCCGCGTTGTTCCAGACCTGGAGAAAAACCTCCTGAGTGACCTCTTCGCTTTGGGCATGGTCGCGCAAAATTCGCACGACGAGACCATGAATCCGCGGAGCTACCTGGTCATAGAGGGCAGCGAAAGAGTCTTGGTCACCAATGCCGGTGAGCCGCAGCAACTCTTCTAGGGATCTCCCCGTCGTGTCCTCCACGGGACCATCATGGCCCACGGTTACGCCCTGGGCAGAACCGGACACACATCAGGGTGCCGTCGCGTTCACTGATTGTGGCGCCGTGCTTGACTAGGCGTCAGTCCAAGGAGGTATCGACGCCGCCTTGGGTCCGTCCGAAAGGAGCACAGACGTGAACACCACCTTGGCCCCCGAACTCACCGCCGCCGATCGTTGCGATCGCTGCGGAGCGCAAGCCTACGTCCGCGCTCGCCTCGCCGATGGGCTGCAGTTGCACTTTTGCGCCCACCACGGCCGCGCACACCTGGACAAGTTGCGTCACTTGGATGGAATTGTGATTACCGACGAGTCTGACCGTCTGCACGAGGAGTCACAGCCGACGGGCTGATCTTCGATGACGGCAATCGCGATGATCTCCGCGTTGATCATGACGGTCGGGATCATCGGGATTGTCGTCCCGGTGCTGCCCGGCCTTCTGCTCGTGTGGACCGGCGTCTTCTTATGGGCGATCAACGAGACCTCAACGCTCGGGTGGAGCGTGCTGGGGGCTGTCACCGTCATGGCCGGAGCCGGCGTCCTCCTACAGTTCCTCATCCCCGGTCAGCGCATGCGGCGCGCTGGGGTCGCCACCTCCACACTCATCGTGGGTGTGGTGGTGGCTATCGTGTTAGGTATTTTGATTCCAGTGGTGGGAGCATTTCTTGGATTTCCGCTGGGAATCTATGCAGTGCAGCGGGTTCGAAAGCATGATCACCGCAAAGCGTGGGAGTCGACAGTGCACGCACTGAAAGCGGTGGGACTGAATATTATGATCGAACTCTGCACTGCACTCGTCATTATTGCGACGTGGGTCGCTGCACTAATTTGGTGGAAATAAGAGGCACCACAACGCAGAGATGCCGCTGATCTCGTGAGGAAATCAGCGGCACCATCTGAGTGTGTTTAGTCGCTGTCGCGTCGCTTGTCCCAGCGTTGCTCCATGCGTTGCATAAACGTGCCACTGCGGCCGGGAGCAGAATTCTTCTTGCCGGTGGTCGGTTTCATCTTGGTCGCGCCCTGGGGGCCTGATGATTTCCCGCTGCCGCCATCAACGGATAGCGGTGGGGTCTTCCCACCCGGGGTAAGAGCCCACGACCCGCCGAGCACCATCGCGCCGAAGCCGATACCACCAAGCCAAATCTGACTCGTAAAGACCCCCGCTAGCACCAGCGCCAAGCCGATCACCGCGACGACGACGCCCAGCAAAGCGCGTCTGCGCGATCGAGTTTGCACAGCTGGCTTCTTGAGATTGGAAGCGAAACGCGGGTCTTCGGCGTAGAGCGCATGCTCCATCTGCTCGAGGACACGCTGCTCATGCTCTGAGAGCGGCACTGGGAACCTCCCGGACTGAGATGTGCGAGCACAGGGTTTGGTGCCAGCATCCTTTTATCAAGGATAAATCGTTAACGAGGGAAGCACTACCCCGGGTTCCCGATCTAGGTCAAAGTCTACGCTTTGGTCTCCGATGCTTGCGCCCGGTGTCCCTGAACTGCTCCGACTGACATCAAACTAGCCGGACGCACAGCCCCACTTCCGAAGCGAGAAACCGCACGATCGACCGCACGTTCAGCCTCTCGCCACCCATAAATCGGCTCGTCCAATCGGGCCTGCACTGGAGTGAGCTCGTTGTCGCTCAGCCCTTCCACGCGCACTCCTAAAAGACGGATGCGTGCACGTTGCAACCCTAAGGCTTCGTACAACATCGATGCAGTGGCACGCACGTCTCTGGTGACGTCGGTGGGTCGTGCCATCGTGCGCGAGCGAGTGATGGTTGTGAAGTCCGAGAACCGCACCGTCAACACCACCGTGCGCCCCATCATGTGTGCGCGCCGCAGTCGAGTGGTGGTGCGGTCACTGAGGTGCAGCAACTGGCGATGCAACTCAACCGGATCATCGATGTCGTGGGCGAAGGTTTGCGACGACCCGATGCTTCGTTCTTTACGTGAGGGTGTCACCACGTCAGAGCTAGTGCCCCACGCAACGTTCAAGAGGTGCGCAGCGCTGGTGGGCCCCACCGCTCGCTGCAACGTTCGCAACGGCAAATGAGCGATGTCTGCGACCGTATGCAGGCCGAATTTTTTCAGGTCTGCCTCGGTAGCCTCCCCTACTCCCCACAGCGCACCCACCGGTAGGGGATGCAGGAACGACACCACGTCCTGTGGCGGCACCATCACTACCCCGTCCGGTTTGGCTGCGCGAGAGGCCATCTTGGCCACAACTTTTGTGCTCGCCCCGCCCACTGAACAAGTAATCCGCTGCTCGTCAGCCACCGTGTCCTTGATCCAAGCGGCGATCTGGATGGGCGAGCCGAGCCTGCGTCGAGATGCTGAAACGTCCAAGAATGCTTCTTCCATGGAGACCGGCTCCATCACCGGGGTGACCTCAGCAAAGATCGACATCACCGCATCGGAGACTCTCGCGTACGCGTCGTAATCCGGAAAGAGAACCGTTGCTCGGGGACACAAGCGGCGAGCAGAGGCCATGGGCATGCCCGAGCGCACGCCAAAAGCGCGAGCCGGATAGGTCGCCGAAAGCACCACACTGCGCCAACCCCCGCCGATAATCACCGGAGTATTCGCCAACTCGGGTTTGTCGATCAACGACACCGAGGCGTAGAAGGCGTCCATATCAACGTGCAGCACCGTGCACTCATGATCACTACTTATCATCACTACTCACCGTCCAGCGCTCCCCGGGCTGGAGTGCCACAACTTGCGGTCGCCGCCAGGTGGCCCCACATCGGCATACGGAGATTGCTTGAAGCCGGAGGCATGCACTAAGACCCGGTGACCAGCAGGGACACCGCCGCTGGCCTGCACTCGAGTGTCCTGTTGCTCGTGCAGGTCGGCTTCGACTGCTTGGGCAGCCGCGATCTCGGTGCGCTCCATCAATGACCACACCGCATCGATACCTTCGCTGCGATAGACCTGATCGAGGGCAGTCATCTCCCACGCAGCGGTGGCTCGCACCGATCTACCTCGGGGGCCTGTGCGGCGCAGCACCCCTCGCACTACGAGCAGCCACGAATGAAACACCGTTGCGGCGTAGGGGCCTTGCACGTCTTCGAAAAAAGTCGCATCGCTGGGCCCGGTGCCGTCATCCAACGTCAAGAACACCACCCGGCGCCCCGACCGAATCGGTGGAGTCTGGGTGGCGACCTTCGCGCCCGCGATAAGCACTTGAGATTGATTGCGACACTCCAACAGGCGGCGAGCCGGAGTCACCCCCAACGCTCGCAACATCGGTTGGTAGGTGTGCGTCACGTGACCACTGACGTCCATCCCCAACACGTCCAGCTCAGCCATCGTTTGATCGTGGGGACTCATCGCGGCAAGGCCGCTACCGGTCAGTACTTGAGGCTCGTCCCCAAGATCTAAGGCGAGTTGAGTGCTGATGGGAGCGCTGGTGTGCCACGTACGCGCACCCTGTGCCTGGGCACCCGCCCGGGCAGCAATGTCACCCCCGACGGCAGGGGCCGCGATGACCCGCCGGGCCTTCGCTGCAGATGGGGTCTTCGAGCGGTGGGTGCGCGACCACCGATCAAGCTCGCTGACGGTCAGCAACAGGTCCCGGCGAGTGAGCTGCGCATTCACCGTGTGCACTGCATCGAAGGCTCCAACGGTGACTAGCCGCTCCGCGATCGGCCTGGACACACCGGCTCGCTGCCAGAAGTCTGCGAGTGACGCATAGGGCTGACCGGCCACGATTGCGCCGACCTCGGCCTCGGTGATGCCCTTCACTTCGGCCAACGACAGTCGTATGCCGTAGTGCCCGGCGCGCTGCTCGATCGTAGACATCTCCTGCTCCACCCGATCAGCGGCAGCTCTGCTTACGCCCCCAACCGCGGCGGCAGCGGCTTGCACATCCCTGCGGCTAGCGTGGCTCGCCGTGCCCACGCCATGTCGATGTGCGTCACCGCGCCCCTCTTTGTCACCATGTTGATCTGCATCACCGTGCTCGTACTCGTCACCGCGCTCATCGGTGTCGTCGCCCAGGCGTTGCACCCGATAGGTAGCGCCGCAGGCGTTGATGTCGAGACCCAGAACGCGCACCCCCATGTTGCGGGCTTCGTCGAGAATCAACCGTTTGGGATACATCCCCGGGTCATGGGTCAACACTCCAGCCAAGAACGCCGCCGTGTGGTGGGTCTTCAGCCACGCCGAATGATAGGTCGGTAAGGCAAACGCTGCGGCGTGCGCCTTGCAAAACCCGAACGAGGCAAACGCAGCAAGCACGCTCCAAATGCGCTCAATGTCACTCGAGGTGTAGCCGCGGGCTGCCGCCGCCGGGCGCCACCACTGCTCGATCTGTTGTTGCCCCAACGGTGACCCCATCGCACGCCGCACTTCGTCGGCCTGCGCCAGGCTCACTCCTGTGGTTTCGGCCACGATCTTGAGCACCTGCTCGTGAAAGACCACCACGCCATAGGTGCTTTGCAACGCCGGGATCAACGTGTGGTGGAGGTATTCCGGCTCGGCCCACCCTTGTCGAGCTTCCAAAAAGGGCCGGATCATGTCGGACTTGACGGGGCCGGGGCGAAAGAGGGAAATGTCAATGATGAGGTCTTCGAACGTCTCGGGTGCGAATTTGCCGACGAGCTCACGCTGACCGGGCGATTCGATCTGAAAGCAGCCCAGGGTGCGGGTCGATTGAATCAACGCAAACGTTGAGGGGTCATCGAGGGGCACCTGTTGTTGGTCATCGAGGTGTATGTCGCGGCCCTCGACTCGACTGATCTCAGCCACAGCGTGTGCCATGGCCGACTGCATCCGTATGCCGAGCACATCCAGTTTCAGCAGACCGAGCTCCTCGACATCGTCTTTGTCGAACTGGCTCATCGGAAACCCCAGCCAACTTGCCTCGACTGGAGTGCGATCCAACAGCCCCGTGTTGGACAAGATCACCCCGCAGGGATGCATCGCCACGTGCCGAGGCAACCCGTCCAGACTCTCCACCAACTCGAACATCATCTGCATCCGAGGCCCGTCAAAACCGAGCCTGCGCAACTCTGGGAGATCCTGGACCGCAGCACGAGCATCACGGGCCCTGATATGCGGAAAGGCCTTGGCGATGACGTCGATCTCTCCCGGAGGCATCCCTAGGGTCGCCGCTACATCACGAATGGCGTGGCGCACGCGATAGGTCTCCATCATCGACACGCACGTCACTCGATCGGAGCCGAACCGCTCCAGGATGAGCTCGTAGATCTCGGTGCGCCGCGCCGACTCGACGTCGATATCAATGTCGGGCAGCTGGGCGCGCAGGGGCGAGCAGAACCGTTCCATCAGCAGGTCATGACGCACTGGGTCTACCCCGCTGATGCCCAGCAGATACGTCACTAACGATCCCGCCCCGGACCCGCGGGCAGCCACCCGCACGCCATGGTCACGAATCAGGTCGCACACCTGAGCCACGGTCAAAAAGTATGTGGGGTAGCCCAGCCCCGAGATGGTGTTGAGCTCATCGTCTAGACGGTCATGAATCGCTCGCAGTGATGTTATCGAACTGGTGGCATAGCGACCCGGAATGGCGTCACGGCATCGCTGCATCAACACCTGCTGCGCCTGCCCCAGGCCGCTAACACCGAGCACCTCAGGCTCAGGAAGGTGCACCGCACCGATTCCGAGGTCGGTGCGGGCGTCTTGATGACATTGCGCCGCCAAGGCCGTCGTGGCTGACGTGAGGTCGCCACCGCTAACGCGATAGGAGCCCATCGACATCGCCACCTGGTCTGCACGGGCCCTCATGGTGGCGGTGTCGCCCAGGTGGCCAGCACTGCTGACGCGATCAAGGTGTCGTTCTTCGAGAGGGACCATCCGGCGTGCAGCATCCAAGACATCCACCACACGGGCCTGCTCGACCCCGACGTGGCGGACCGCCGCGCTCAACACGGTCGGCACCCCGTGCTCGAGGGCCAGAGACCACATCCGCGTTGCGTGAGCCACCGAGCCGCTGGTGTGCGCTGGGCCGCCGTGGACGACGATCTCCACACGCAACGCATCGGGCGGTACCACCGTGCGCCACACGTTCAAAGCCTCTACGGCTTGGCGATATTGACGCGCCAAGACAGCCCGACCCACGTCAGAATCGGGGCCGAGCATGAGCACCACCGGGCTCACTGCCCCCACGGGGGCAGCAGCCCTGGCGATCATGTCCTTGTGAGCACGAGGGCTTCCCCGATCCCCCGAGAGGTGGACGTGGGTGATGAATCGGCACAATCGAGACCATCCAACGCCGGGGCCCACACCCCCGTCTTGGCCCCGCGCCAACAGGGTGACTCGGGGCAACCGATCGTCTCGGTGGACACCACCCTTAACCGGGCTGGCCCTCGGCCGGTGAACTGTGGGCACCACATCAGGACCGCGCAGCGCCATATCCACCCCGAGCACCGGCCTGATCCCCGCAGCACGAGCTGCGGTGACAAAACGCACCGCCCCGTAGGCACCGTCGCGATCGGTCAACGCCAAACTCGACTGTCCCCATTGGCTGGCTCTCTGCACTAAGGCCTCGGGACTACTCGCGCCGTACCTCATGGAGTAGCTGGAGGCCACGTGTAGATGAGCAAAGTCTTCGCTCATCTGGGCTATCGCACACTGATCGCAACGAGTTCATTGCCGAGCGGCTCGACAACCGGCAAATGCAACAATCCCCGCACCACTTCCAGGAAACACTCGCTTTGGCGCACCAGATCATCGGCCTCACGACAACTCACTCCCAGTGCGCCTCGCTCGATGGCACCTCGACGACGGCCTGAATCTGCATAGAAGGCCGCCCATTCACTGAGCTCGGGGGCAACCAGAGGCAGCACCTCCCAGACGCTGCGGGGGCGCGATCGAGACGAGGGCTCACTACGATCGGCGATCACGGCAGTCGCAGCGCGCAGTGCCGCTAGGTGCGACTCGCAATAGCGTTGGGCACACGTGTCGCTGTGACAGGCCTGCACGAGACCCTCACGGGCCCGGTCAAGTAGGTCGAGTACGGCGCGGACGTTGCTCATTGTTGTGCTCCTATACATAGTCATTGGGTTTGGGTGACCGTCTACGGGGGGCCACTACGGCTTTGGGATCCCCTGCGTCAGTCCGCGACTCGCAGCAGCCGCCAATGCTCGTCTTGAGCCAAGTCATAAACGCCCGTGCCCAGCACCGGCCCGATACTGGCCTCGACGCGCCATATCTGTTGCTCTAACCCAGCAGTGGTGGTGCTGTCGTGATCGCTCATCCGCCACCACGGCAAACGCTGGGTCCACTGCCCGACTACGGCTCGCACCACGTGCACGCGGCCTTGCCACATGAAAGCTGTCGGCACCTCCTGCGCACACCCAGCGTGCAGCACAGCAGAATCGTGCAGTCGACCAAGGAGCACTTCGCCGCACTGCACTTCGATACGCTCGTGATATTGACGACTCATCGATTCCTCTTGGTGATTGATGGTGACACTTAGGACATGTGTTCGATATAGAACAAATGTACGACATCGCTCGTGTGGTCTGTCAACCCCTCGCACAAGAGCCGCTGGGACCACGGACCGGCCCAGGCCTTAGGGTCTTCAGGGTGAGCACGACATCGTGCCCATCACGCCTTGGAAGCGAGATCCCGTGCCTGCTGTGCAGTCCCCCGTCCCTCCGAGCGTGCGCTCGGGTCGCGATGACGCGCACCCGCTAGACGGAATCGACCTACGCGGACGAGTGGCAAAGGTCCTGGAAGATCACCTCAACAGCCAGCGCGGCACGCTGATTGAAGTCGGGGAGCCCGTCTTGGCGCTCGTCGACGAGGTCGGCGCGTTGCTCGCTGGCGGCAAACGGCTGCGCGCAGCCTTCTTGTATTGGGGATACCGCGCGTTTGAGGGGCCTGACACTCCGGCGCTGATCAGGGCCGCCTGCGCGATGGAGATCTTTCAAGCTGCAGCCCTGCTCCACGACGACGTCATGGACAACAGCGACCTACGCCGAGGCCGCCCCACCGCACACCGCGCTTTCGCTGCTGCCCACCAGGGCGCAGCGTGGGCTGGCTCATCGAGTGAATTCGGTCACGCTGCCGCCACCTTGGCTGGCGACATGTGCCTTAACTGGTGCGATGAAGTTTTTGCCGGATCCGGACTCCCCGCTGAGCAACTGGCCCGAGCCCGGCCCGTTTTCGACACCATGCGCACGCAGTTGATGGCCGGGCAGTATCTCGACGTGCTGACGTCCGCCCAAGATTGGGATCACCTGACCCACGACCAACGCATCGACCAGTGTCGTCGAGTGATTCGCTTCAAAAGCGCCAAATACTCCATCGAACACCCGCTGCTCATCGGCGCAAACGCGATCGGCGCATCACCTCCGGCGCTGAAGACGCTGTCTGCATACGGACTGGCTCTGGGTGAGGCATTTCAGCTCCGCGACGACCTGCTCGGCGTTTTCGGCGACCCCGACACCACCGGAAAGCCTGCCGGCGACGATCTGCGCGAGGGTAAACGAACGGTGCTCATCGCTTTCGCTTTGCACCTGGGCAACGACACGGACCGGGCAACCATCAACGCCGCGCTCGGCAACGCCGATCTCACCGAAGCCGAAGTCCACGATGCTCGCCAGGCGCTGATCAACAGCGGCGCCGCCGCGCGCGTCGAGTCCATGATCACCGAGAGCAGTGACTGTGCGGCTCGTGCCTTGGCAGAAGCCCCCGGGGTCAGCGATCAGGGACGCGAAGCACTTTCGGCCCTGATCGAGATCAGCACCGCGCGCTCGGCATAACCGCAGTTAGAAGGCCATCTCTTGGGCTCGGCGACGGATTTCCGTCTTATGCCCACCCACGAGAGAGCCGATAGGGCTGCCACCGAGCAGCGTGTCGTCGACACGACCTAGCCATTCCAGAATCTCTTCGTCGGTGAAACCGCTGTCGGTCAACACCGAGATCGTGCCGCGCAAGGACTTCAGCGGACCGTCAGCGGTCACAGACGCCGCCGGCACCAGCATCGCGTTGTTGGGACCACGACGCATACCGACCAGGTCGCGCTCTTGAATCCAGGTTCGCGCGGTTGCTAGGGAGCATCCCGTCACCTTCATGATATCGGGGACGCCAATCCACTCGCCGTCAAAGATCACATTCGCCTCGTGTGCCACACCAAGTAGTGTTTCATAGCCACTGCCGAGGTGGCGCGCCTACGACCGTGCGCGCGTTCGCCACCGCACACGTCCCAGGTTTTCCCCAACCCCCTCCGTAGAATCAGCGAGTGAGCGCCCCCACTCCCGCATTGATTGATCGCATCCTGCATGGGCGCTATCGGGTGGATGCGCACATGGCTGAGGGGGGAATGGCCTCCGTCTATCGAGGCTATGACCTGCGCTTAGAGCGTCCAATAGCCTTAAAAGTCATGCGACCCGACCTGGCTCGCGACCTCGATTTCGTCTCGCGTTTCCAACGTGAGGCGCGCAGCGCTGCGGCGCTGTCCGATCCCCACGTCGTGTCTGTCTTCGACCAAGGCGAAGACGACGGCTTGGTGTATCTGGTGATGGAATTGGTGCCTGGCGCCAACCTGCGCGACATCATCCACGACCAAGCGCCCCTATCGATCCGGCGGGCCACGCACCTTGTTGACGAGATCCTGCAAGCGTTGAGCGCGGCGCACCGGGCTGGGCTGATCCACCGCGATATCAAGCCGGAGAACGTGCTCACCGACCTCGACGGCAAAGTAAAGGTGGCCGACTTCGGCCTCGCCCGCGCCGTCACCGCTGGCACGATGAGCCGCACCAGCGACGTCATGTGGGGCACGGCGGCATACCTCTCGCCGGAGCAGGTCCAACACGGTCGAGCCGATGCCCGCACCGATGTGTATGCCGTAGGTCTCGTGCTCTACGAATTGCTCACCGGAGTCAAGGCTTTCGCCGGGGACAGCCCTATCCACGTGGCCTTTCAGCACGTCCACGAACACGTGCCAGCGGTCGCGGCGAACGCACCCGGTGTCCCCGGTGAAATCGACGCCCTGATCGCCATTGCCACAGCCACCGACCCCAACGATCGTCCCGATGACGCGATGGCGCTGCGAGCCGCACTGGCCCGGGTGGTGGCTCAACTCTCAGCCGAAGAGCTCGACTCACCGTTGGTCACCAAGCAGTCCAACAGTCACAACGAAGGCGACCACAACGGCAGCAGCGGGGCCGACGGCATCGACGCAACACGTCCGGTGCACCAGGCCACTGCGGTGGTGCCGGTCGGCGACACACCTCGAGGCGACGGCAACTTTGCCCGCACCACCGGCAACCGCAAGCCCAAAACGGCTAAAGCCACATCGGTCAAGGCCAAACCGCCGGTCCCTAGACCAGCCAAACCCCGTCGCCGTCGCGCAGGCACCGTGCTCGCCATGGTGTTGTTGCTCATAGGCGTCGGCGGAGGTGCTGCAGCGTGGTATTTCACCGCCGGCCCGGGCGTCCACTCAGCGATGCCTGACCTCGTCGGCAAGACCGAAGACGAGGCCGTTGCTGCGTTGCAGCAGGCTGAGCTGGGCTCCCGAACGACACCAGGCTTCTCAGAGACGGTTCTCGATGGTGTCGTCATGTCCACATCCGAGGACGTCGGTGCCTCGGTGCGTCACGGCAGCACGGTCGACCTCGTTGTCTCCCAAGGCCCGGAGCGGTATGCCGTCCCCAACCTTGCGAGCCTCACCGTGGCTGAGGCCACGACCGCTTTGGAAGAGCAGACCTTGGCGTTAGGCGAGGTCACTCAGGAGTTCAGCGCAACGGTGCCCGTCGATGCAGTGCTGAGTTCATCGCCGACGCCACAGGACGATCCTGTCCCGCCCGGCACCGCAGTGGATATGGTGGTCAGCGCTGGTCCGGAGCCGGTGGACATCCCCGACGTCACTGGGGCAACACAGAACGACGCCGAGCAAACGCTGAGCGATGCCGGGCTCGAGGCAGCCGTGGAAATCGAGAGCGTCAACGACCCCGATGTGCCGGAGGGTTCTGTGGTCTCGCAAGACCCCGCAACCGGTCAAGGTTTGCCCGGCGACACCGTCACCCTGACCCTGTCCAAGGGACCGGTGCTGGTCACGATGCCGAACGTCGTCACGATGCAGTACACCGAAGCGAAGCCACTGCTCGAGGACCTAGGGTTCGTGGTCGTCAAGGAAGATATCGCCCAGGCGTTCTTTGGAACGGTGCGATTCCAGAGCATCGACGAAGGTGAGCAAGCGCCCGAGGGCAGCTCGGTCACCCTCAGCGTGCTGTAGGCATCAGCGTGTAGGCGACTCGCTGAGCAGTCGAGTTAAAACCCGCTCGCAGTGCTCGGTGGCCTCCGCGCTGACGTCCATGTGCCACACGAAGCGGACGTGCGCGGCATCCGTGGCAAAGCCGAGCACCCCGAGTTTGACTGCCTGCTTCACGAATTCCGCGCTGCTCCACCCGGCGACGCTCACGTCGAGCACCAAAATATTGGTATGCACGTGGTCGGGGTTGATCACGGCCGGGTTGAGCTTCGCCACCGCGCGAGCAACCCCCGCAGCCCGCTGATGGTCGTCTGCGAGCCGGTCCAGGTGGTGTTGCACCGCATACAACCCTGCGGCCGCGAGTATGCCGACCTGCCGCATACCCCCGCCCCACCGCTTGCGCCACACTCGGGCTGACGCGATGGCCTCCACCGAGCCCACGACAACGGAACCCACCGGGGCTCCGAGACCTTTGCTCAGGCACACCGACACCGTGTCGGCGCAGGCACCGTAATCGCTAAGCGGCACCCCGGTGGCCACGTGGGCATTCCAAAGCCGAGCCCCGTCGATATGCACGGCTATTCCAGAGTTGCGGGTGGCAACACGGACCTGCTGCATCGCGGCCAGCGGTTGCACGGTGCCACCGCCGAAGTTATGCGTATTTTCGATAACCACACACGACGTGGCCACCAAGTACGGACTGCTTGGTGGCGCAATCAGCGCCAACGGCACGGCCGGGTCGAGCAGTCCGCGTGGGGCGCGCCAACTGCGCGTGGTGATTCCCGACAGCGACGCGGCCGCGCCCATCTCGGCCCGCAGCACGTGCGACATCTCGTCAGCAATCAGTTCTTGCCCGGGCAGCACGTGCTCGCGGATGGCCAACTGACCGGCCATCGTGCCGCTGGGCGTAAAGAGCCCCGCTTCGTGGCCCAAGAGGGCCGCGATGTGCTGCTCCAAAGCCGCGACCGTGGGGTCTTCGCCGTAAACATCGTCGCCCACCGGCGCGTCCGCCATTGCCTCGCGCATCGCCGCAGTGGGCTTCGTCAGCGTGTCTGAACGCAGATCGGCCAGCACGATCAGACCGCGCCTTGCTCCAGCATCTTGGCCACTTGGAAGGCCAATTCCAAGGACTGCTGGTGGTTCAAGCGCGGGTCGCACAGCGTCTCGTAGCGCAACCCGAGGTCATCGAGATCGACCGGGTGGCTGCCGCCGACACACTCGGTCACGTCGTTGCCGGTGAGCTCCACGTGGATGCCACCGGGCCAGGTGCCGACCTCGCGGTGGGCGGCGAAGAAACCCCTGACCTCAGCCACCACATCCTCGAACCGCCGGGTCTTGTAGCCGCTGGCCGACGTGAAGGTGTTGCCGTGCATGGGATCACAAATCCAGGTCACGTGTGCGGCTTCGTCGCGCACCGATTCCAGCAGCGTCGGCAAAAGGTCACCGATCCGCTGTGCACCCATCCGCGTGATGAACGTCAACCGACCGGGGGTGCGCTCGGGGTCCAGGGTGTCGATGAGTTTGAGCACGTCATCGCGCGTGGCTGTTGGGCCGAGCTTGACACCGATGGGGTTGTGCACGCGCTTGACGAAGTCGATGTGGGCACCGTCGAGGTCGCGGGTGCGCTCGCCGACCCAGACGAAGTGCCCTGAGGTGGTGTAAGGCCGACCAGAGCGGGAGTCTCGGCGGACCATGGCGCGTTCGTAGTCCAACACGAGAGCCTCGTGGCTGGCGTAGAACTCCACTCGACGCATCTGCTCGGCATCGGCCACACCGGAGGCCTCGAGGAACCTGATGGCGCGATCGATGTCGGCGGCCATCACCTCGTACTGCGCCTGCGCCGGCCCCGACAAGAAGCCCTTGTTCCACATATGCACCGAACGCAGGTCGGCGAATCCACCTTCGGTGAAGGCACGCACGAGGTTCAGCGTGGCCGAGCTCGCGTGGTAGGCGCGCAGCAGCCGCTCCGGATTGTGGCGGCGCGCTTCTTCGGTGAACTCGAAACCATTGACCATGTCACCGCGGTATGCAGGCAGCGTGACGCCGTCACGCGTCTCGTCGTTGGAAGAGCGCGGCTTCGCGAACTGCCCGGCGATGCGGCCCATCTTGACGATCGGCATACCAGCGCCGTAGGTCAGCACCACCGCCATCTGCAAGATGGTCTTGATCCGGTCGCGAATGTTGGGGCCGGTCACTCCGGACAGCGTCTCGGCGCAGTCGCCGCCCTGCAGGACGAACGCCTGACCGGCCGATGCGGCCGCGAGCCGATCGCGCAGCGCGTCACATTCGCCGGCGAAGACCAGTGGCGGATAGTTCGACAGGGTGGTCAGCACATCGGCTAACTCCCCTGGGTCTCCCCATCTGGGTTGTTGCTTGGCAGGCTTGTCTTCCCAATCCAGGACATGACCAACAGGGACAGCAGTGACGTCGGAATACACGCCCCTATCGTAGGAGCGTTCGGGGTGTGCTTGGGTCATCCGCTGTGCTCGTCCTTGCTCTGGTCGACAACGTCGCTCGATACGACATCAGCCGCTCGGGTCTCACCATCCGAGTTCTCGCCTGCGTTCTCGTCCGCGCTCCCGGCGTCTTCTTTACCGAAGCGGGCCGACAACTGTTCGGCCACGGAGGCCGTCCGGTCTCGGACCTGATCACGCGCGTGCTCTACGTTGGCCTTGGCTTCGTCGACCCGTGCTTTGGCGGCGGCGCCAATACGGGCCTTCTGCGCGGCAGCGGTGCGCTCCTTGACGACCGACGAGTACTCATCGACATACTCCTGGCCGGACAGCGCGGCAAGTGCACTCATCACCTGATCCGTGATGGTGCGCATCACAGCACGGTCTTCTTCTTGGCCGGCATACTGGGAGAAGTCCATCGGCACGCCGATTTTGACGCCGACCTGGTGCAGGTTGGGGATCTTTTGGCCTGTGGGTTGGGCTTTGTCGGTGTCGATCATGGCCACCGGGATGATCGGGACGTTTGCCTCAAGGGCCATCCGGGCCATGCCGGTCTTGCCCCGATACAACTTACCGTCCGGCGAGCGGGTGCCTTCGGGGTAAATGCCGAATAGCTCTCCGCGGCGAAGGAATTTCAATCCGGTGCGTACCGCAACCATGCTGGCTTCGCCGCCCGAGCGGTCAATGGGGATCTGGCCCGTCGTGGTGAAGAACATCTTGGTGGCCCACCCCTTGAGCCCCTTCCCGGTGAAGTACTCCTTCTTCGCCGGGAAGGTAATGCGCCGAGAAATCATGAGCGGCAAGAAGATCGAGTCCGAGAACGACAAGTGGTTGCTCGCCAGAATGGCACCCCCGCGCGCCGGTATGCGCTCGTGGCCGGTAATCCACGGCCTAAAGAGGACCCGAAGAACGGGCCCGACGACAATCACCTTGAGCACCCAATAGATCACGATGGACTCCTTGCCCGTTGCGAGCCGCAGCCTACGGCACGCACCGGCCATGGAGGTGCCCGTGACAAGATCGGTGCGTGGTGATGACGTCTTTGGTCTGTGCGGTGCTGAGCGCATGAGTGGTGCCCGTCCTGAACCGACTGGAGACGACAGCGCCGACTTTGATCGGCGGTTCTCCGAGATCGTGGCCGGATTCGAGCCGTCCCGCCTCAATCCCCCGATAGACCCGCCCACCGAGACGGTGCGCCCAGCCGAGCCAGACGACTCCCAAGGCGAGCCCGCACCTGACAACGGCTCGTGGCGCGCGTGGGAGGGCGACGATCAGGACGATCACTTCGTGCCTGCACCGACAGATCCGCTGCCCGCAGGCGACATGCATTTTTGGGCCATCGTCGTGGGGCTGGCCGTGGGCCCCCTGTTGGTCTTTCTCAGCGCTGTCGTGCGGGTGCTGCCTGGCATGCCGTGGGGCCTGCTGGGCGTGGCGATGACGGTTGCGGGTTTTGTGCTTTTGGTCCTTCGCTCCCCACGGCGGTCATCAGGAGACGACGGCAGTGGCGCGCGAGTCTGATCGCGAGCGCACGAATAGCACTAGGTGTACTGACCACGGAGGTTGGTGACACGGGGTGATGTGCTGGACATGGTGAGAACCTCCGGGTGGGGTGGGGCTATCTGACGGCTCACATCACACCACGGAGGTCCTCATGTCCCACGCTA
>JAABUN010000232.1_pt1 | contig 148454 bp, 152 predicted proteins | sample 5559311 | NCBI WGS metagenome assembly JAABUN01 (sample SAMN10711877, study PRJNA513370) | rock metagenome | isolation source: Antarctica rocks | place: Antarctica: Victoria Land, Siegfried Peak sud
GGCCGCCGGCCTCACCGTCAAGGTGGTCCCGGCGGTGTCGGAGCTCATCGACGGTCGCGTCGGGGTGGAGGACATCCGCGACCTCGACCTCAACGACCTGCTGGGCCGGCGGCAGATCACGCTCGACTTGACCAGCATCGCCGGCTACCTGACCGGCAAACGGGTGCTCGTGACCGGTGCCGGCGGCTCGATCGGCTCCGAGCTATGCCGACAGTTGGTGCAGTACGCTCCGGCTGAGCTGATCATGCTCGACCGGGATGAGTCGGCGCTGCACGCCGTGCAGCTGTCCATCGGCGGTCGCGCCCTGCTCGACAGCGACGAGCTGGTGCTCGCCGATATCCGCGACATCGACCAGCTCCAGCGGATCTTCGCCGACCGCCGGCCGCAGGTGGTCTTCCACGCCGCCGCGCTCAAGCACCTTACGCTGCTGGAGCGGCACCCCGGCGAGGCCGTCAAGAGCAACGTCTGGGGCACACTCACCGTGCTACAGGCCGCCAAGGCCGCAGGGGTGGAGCGCTTCGTCAACATCTCGACCGACAAGGCCGCCAACCCGGAGAGCGTGCTCGGCTACTCCAAGCGGATCGCCGAGCGGTTGACGGCCAACGTTGCCGCCGAGGCGGACGGGCTCTACCTGTCCGTGCGCTTCGGCAACGTCCTCGGCAGCCGCGGCTCGGTGTTGACCGCGTTCACCGCGCAGGTGGAGGCGGGCGGTCCGGTGACCGTGACCCACCCGGACGTGACCCGCTACTTCATGACGGTGCAGGAGGCCGTGCAGCTTGTCATCCAGGCGGCGGCCGTCGGGCGCGACGGCGAGGTGCTCGTGCTCGACATGGGCGACCCGGTGCGCATCGACGACGTCGCCCGCCGACTCGCCGACCAGGGTGCCCGGTCGGTCGAAGTGGTCTACACCGGTCTTCGCCCTGGAGAGAAGCTGCACGAGGACCTGCTCGGCAGCGACGAAGTCGACGACCGGCCACTCCACCCGCTGGTGTCGCAGGTGCCCGTGGGTGCGGTAGACCTCTTCGACGCCTTGGGCCTGGATGCCTGGGCCCATCCCGAGCAGATCGTCGAGGACCTGCGCGCTCTGGCGTACGGCCGCGACGAAGCGGCCGTCGAGCCTCTCAGCGCGAGGTAACGAGGCGCTTCAGCGTGTCGGCGATGTCCTCGAGCTCGTACTGGTGGAGCTGAGCGTGCATCGGGATCGACAGCATGCGTCTCGACAGGTCCTCCGTGACGGGCAGGGTCAGACCGTCCTGCTGGAAGACGGGCTGGCGGTGCGACGGTGGGAAGTACAGGCGCGCCTCGATTCCGGCCTCGATCATGCCGCCGAGGACGTCGTCCCGGCGCTCGTCGACCAGGCAGGTGTAGAGCATGTGCACGGGTTCGGTACGGGGATCGGTCCAAGGCGGGGTCAGTCCTGGCACACGGCTCAGCCGTTGACCCATCCACGCGGCGTTGCGTCGCTTTCGCTCGAGGATGCCGTCGAGGCGGCCCATCTGTACGACGCCCATCGCGGCCTGCATCTCGGTGATCCGCCAGTTCCAGCCGAGCACCTCGTGGCGGTACAGCGCCGTCTGCCCGTGGTTGCGCATCAGGCGCAGCGCCGCCGCCAGGTCGGCATCGTCCGTGGTGACCAGGCCACCCTCGCCTGTCGTGATGTTCTTCGTGGGCGTGAAGCTGAACATCGCCATGCGGCCGAGCCCGCCCGCCGGCTTGCCGAGGTAGCGGGCCCCCACTGCCTGGGCGGCATCCTCCAGCAGCACCACGCCGGCTTCGTCACAGACTTTCTGTAGCTCGTCCATGGCGGCCGGCTGGCCGGCGTAGTGCACAGCGAGGACGGCCTTGGTCCTTTCCGTGATCCGGCATCGCACGTCCTCAGGGTCGAGGTTGTACGTGTACGGGTCGACGTCGGCGAAGACCGGGCGCGCACCGACGTGCAGCACCGACGTGGCGGAGGAGATGAAGGTCATCGACGGGACGACGACCTCGTCTCCCCTCCCGATGCCGAGCGCGAGGTACATGCCGGCCAGGGCGACGGTGCCGTTGGAGAAGGCGACGGCGTGGGCCACATCGTGGCGCTCGGCGAACACGCGCTCGAACTCCGCCGTGCGCGGTCCGTTGGTCAGGACGCCGCTGTCCAGCACTTCGCGGATAGCCTGGACCTCTTCCTCGCCGGTCAATGTGCGGGCCAGCCGGATACGAGGAGAGGGCAGCACTGTAGTCACGCGATTACTCTAGGTGCAGCAGGAGCATCGAGCCGGGCGATGGGGTCATCGAGGGGGTGCCCACCGACCTCCTCGGCGAAGACGACGCGCAGCGAGAGCAGCAGCACGTAGGCGTCGTACAGCAGTGACTGCTTGTCGAGGTACTCCAGGTCGAGCTTGATCCGTTCTGCCCAGGTGATCGTGTTGCGTCCTCGAACCTGCGCGAGCCCCGTGAGCCCGGGTCGCACAGCGAGTCGCCTTCGCTGTTCCGGCGTGTACCGCTCGACCTGGTAGGCCAGGGTCGGCCGGGGGCCGACGACGCTCATGTCACCCTTGACGACGTTGATCAGCTGTGGCAGCTCGTCAAGTGACAGCCGGCGCAGAAGGCGTCCCGCCCGGGTCACCCGCGAGGCGTCCGGATAGAGGGGATTGTCCACCCCGTGCAGCATCGTCCGGAACTTGACCAGTTCGAACGTCCGGCCGTCCCTCCCCACCCGTTCCTGCCGGAAGAGCACCGGGCCGCCGTCGTCGAGCTTGATAGCGCATGCGCAGGCGGCCCCGAGCACCAGCGCAGGAGCCGCCAGGACTGTCACAGCGGCCAGGTCGAAGGCGCGCTTGCCGCGGTATGGCCCTTCCCGCCTCAACGCGCTCTCCTTACCCGAGCTGGCACCCCGGTCGCCACAACACCGGCAGGCAGATCGTCGACGACGACTGCGCCCGCCCCAACCCAGGTGTCCCGTCCGATGGTGCAGCCCGGAGTCACCACGGCGCCAGTACCCAGCAGTACGTGCTCATGCAGCGTTACCGCCCCGTTGACCAAAGCACCCGGGCTGAGCGTCACGTAGTCGGCCAGCCGACAGTCGTGCGACACGACGGCCCCCACGTTCAGATGCGTGTGGCGACCCAGGCGGACATTGGTGGTCACCCGCGCTCCGGCCGCTAGGACGACGCCGGGGGCGAACTCGACGTCGGAGCCGCTCGATGCCAGCGGGTGCACCAGGACCGCGGTCTCGCGGCCGTGCTGGGATGCCATCTCGTCGATGCGCTGCCTTGTCTTCGACACTCCGACTCCGACGACGTACGCGGCGTCGAGATCTCCCAGCGCGACCGCGCGCCCGAGCACCTTCGTCGCCCGCCGCTCGAGACGTTCAGTCGGCGGGTCGCCGTCGTCGAGGAAGCCGAGGAAACGCCAGGTCGGACGCTGCGCATTGACGGCCTCGACCACGTCGAGCAGTTCCCGACCGTGGCCACCAGCGCCGACGATGACAAGGTCACGCACGATGACCGCGCCTGACCCATCCCCCTACGCCGACCGAATGGCCGAACGGAGGCAGCTGCCTCTGTTGCTGCCCGACGGCAGGAGTGCGCCGTTTGGGCTCGAGTGTGCCGGGTCGTCCGGGACGGCCTGTCAAAGCGCTTCCAAATAAGCTTGCTTGACCGCGGCTGCGTTCCGCATCGGATTCATCAGGGTGCGGGCGTGGCGCTGCCCCATCACGGCCATGCTCCCGGCCGCGGTCTCATCGCTCAGCATGCTCAGGATCGCGCGGGCGAGGGATGTCGGTGAATGAGCCGGGGTGAGAAGTCCGGTGACACCGTCCGCAATGAGGTCCGGAAAGCCGCCGACGTCGCTGGCGACGGTGGGCACACCGAGCAGCATTGACTCCGCTGCGCCGCCCAGGTTCTCCGAGTGCGACGGGTGGACCGCAACCCGAAAGTGCCGGTAGAGCTCGGTGACGTCATTGCGAGTTCCCAGAAATATGGCACCCGGTCCCAGGCGTTTACGTGCGTAGTTGCGTACCCGCTGTTCATAGCGATGGGCGCCTCCCCACGCGCCACCGACGAAGACGACAAGCGCCTCGGGCCGCTCTTGACGGACGAGAACCATCGCATCGACCAGATCCTCATGACCCTTCAGTCCGACACGTTGACCGAGGTAGCGCTTGGGCGGGTACATGTAAGCGACCATGCCCACCAGCAGTGCCTGATCGTCCACTATGAGACCCGGTGGACAGGTGCGTGTGGGTTGTGGCTCCGTGCCGTCGACGCCGTCGATGCCGTAGTAGGCGAGGTGGACCCGGTGCGGCTCGATGCCGTGGTCCAGGTACGCCTGCTGCGTCCACCGACAGCTGGCGATCCAGGTATCGCGGGGGCCGGCACTTCTGATCTCCACCGCGCGGGTTGCGGGATTCTCAAGGTGCAGCGGCCCCGGCACGCCGAAGATTCGAGGCAGCGGATGCCGTCTCCCGAGGGCCAGGCGAGCGGCGAGGGTGGTCGAGACGAAGTGGCTGTGCAGGAGGTCCGGCCGGACCTCCCTCAACAGCTGGCGCAAGTCCTGCCGCACGGTCGGCCAAGCCGCGGGCCGTCGCACCGGCAGGCTGAGGTCGAGCACGTGCACGACCGCGCCCACCCGCCGGTAGTCGTCCACCCGGGGACCCCCGGGGACGGCGACGTGAACCTCGACACCGAGCGAGACGAGGTCCCGAACCTGGCGGACGGCCCAGGTCGCGCCGACTCCCGTCTTGACCAGTTGCAGGACCTTCACCGCCGAGACACCGTGGCGCGCTTCGACGTGACCTCGAGCAGACGGGCGTACGCCCTCTCCCGTACGGCCTGCAGGAGATGGCTGCGGTAGCCGCGCGCGACCTCCCGGTTGTGTCGGCCGATCTCGGTTAGCCGCTCGGGATCAAGAAGGACGTGCAGGATCTGACCCCGAAGTCGAAGGACGTCCCCAGGGGGCACGAGGTACGGCTCGTCCAGCAGCTCGGGAACGCCCCCGACGCTGGTGCCGATGCACGGCAAGCCGCGTGCCATGGCCTCCAGCAGGGCCCGGGGCAGCCCTTCGGTGCGCGACGCCAACACGAACAGGTCGGCGCCGTCCAGCACTCTTCGCACCCCCTGTCGGTCAAGCTCCCCGTGGAAGGTGACACGCTCCCCGGCGCCAAGCAGCTGGGCCTGGGCCTGCAGCTCCGGCTGATAGCGCCCCGCCCCCACGACATCCAGGTGTGCCTGCAACCCGAGCGCCGCAAGCCCGGACACGGCCTCGATGAGAACGTCGACGCCCTTGTACCTCTGAGAAAGGCTGCCGACCGTCGCGATCCGGAACGGGCTGCCGGCGCGGGCGCTTTGCTGCCGGTGCGCGACGAAGGCGTCGTCCTCGAGCATGACGTTTGATGCGACGAAGGCCTGACCGTCCGCGCCGACCGGGTACCGCTGCTGCAGCGCGTCCCGGGTCACGTAGACGGCGACTTCCGCGGCGCCGCACTGCCGCCTGAGTTGTCGGGCGGCCGTGCGCCGCAGCAGTGGCCGTAGCGGGTGCTGCACGACACCTGGAGCCAGGACGTCGTAGGGGTCGCCCACCACCTCCAGCCCGTACGGCCGGTCGGGACGAACGCATCGTAGTGCCAGCGCGCCGATTGGCGACGGCACCCGCAGCAGCAGGCTCGAGTCCGACGGCGTCGCCCTCCGCAGCTCCGCTCTCAGGCTTGGCAAGGCCGCGATGAAGCCGCTGGGCCCGGAGTAGGCCGTCAGGCCGGAGACGCACACGTTCGGCCCGTCCACGCGGGCGCTGTCGGGGGGACGCTCGGCGCACAGGCCCACCCGCGCCACCAGCGTCACCCGGTCGAACACGGCCAGATAGCGCGCCCCGTTGGCGTATCCGGACGCCGTCGCACCCCAGTGGCATCCATCGGGAGTGCGCCAGAGCCGGGCCTCCGAGGTGAGGACCAGGTGGGCCGCCCCCGCGGCCCTCACTGAACCCTCCGCTGGCGCAACACGCGAGCGGGGTTGCCGGCCACCACAGCTCCGGGCGGTACGTCGCGGACGACTACGGCGCAGGCGCCGATCACCGCGCCCTGGCCTACCGTGACGCCCCCCAGCACCGTCACACGAGCGCCGATGAAGACCTCGTCCTCGATGCGGATGGGACGGTTCCGGGAGCCGGACGTGTCGAAGCTCTGCTGCGGGGGTGGGATGTTGTGGTCGCCGGTGACGAACAGGCACTGTGGCCCCATACGCACGCCTCGCCCGATGCTGATGCTCGCGCCGCCGATGAACACGCTGCCCTGCCCCACCCCCGAGCGGGGACCGATGCTCAAGTCCCGGCACAGCCGCGCTCCAGGATGGATGTTCGCCGAGGGGTCGACGGCCTGGCAGACCAGGGCAGCGGCCCGGGCACGCAGGAGGCGCGCGCCGGGGAAGCGCGCCGGCAACCGGGCAGTGACCTCGTACGCCGCCAGGGACAAGGCACGCATCACGTCGCTCCGGACTCACGGGCGTCACGTCTCAGGGCAAGACCCAGCAGGAGGGACATCAGTGCGTAGACGAGCACGCTCGCGAAGGCGGCTCCCACGGCGTCGAAGGCATCGATGAGGCTGAGGTAGAGGACCGATGCGACCCCGGCGCAGATGATCCCGACGGTGCCGACCAGGCGCTGACGGGAGCGGGCCAGCAGGATTCGCGAATTGATGAAAATTGAGCTGAACAACACCTCACCGACCAGCAGGACGCGCAACGGGGTGACCGCCTCGTCGTAGCCCTGGCCCACGACAAGGTGAACCACCCGAGGAGCGGCCAGCCCCACCAGAACGGCGATCGAGCCGACGGCGACCAGCGTGAGCGCACGCACCCGCGACAGCTGCTCGTTGCGCGAAGGGTCGCCGGCCCGGAAGAACGACACCTGCCCAACTGCCTGGGGCAGCAAGCGGGTCGCCTCCGACATGCTCGCCGCGATGCTGTACACGCCCACGGCGGCCGGCCCGGCCAGCAGCCCGAGCAGCACGCGGTCGAGCCGGTGGACGAGGAGCAGTCCCACCTGCATGCCGGAGGCCGGGAGGCCGATCTCGAGCAGCTCGCGACGCTTGTGGACCGCGCCTGCGTGACAGAGCCAGGGGTCGCGCGACCGGTCGCGCAGGACGGTCAGCGCGGGCAGGAGGTAGCACGCGCCGTAGCCGACCAGGCCCGTCACGGCGGTCAGCTGCCCCACCGCGTGTAGAGCAATGAACACAACAACTGCCAGTAGCCCGCTGGCAGCAGCCGAGGTGATGGCGAGGACCGACTTGCCCCGGGCATGCAGCAGGTCGACGCTCTGCCGGGTGCAGAAGGCGCCGATCGACACGAGAACCGCCGCCGACGCGCTCGACAGGGAGCCGCTCGGGAGCAGCAAGGCCAGGATCAGGACGGTGGGCGCGAGGACCACCAGCAGCCGCACCGAGAGCCCGGCGTAGGCGTACAACCAACCCTCGTCGCCCGCCCGCGTCAGGAGGACCCGGACTGCGCTGCCACTGCCCAGTCCGAGCAGGAGCGCCACGAGCGACGCCAGGGTCAGAATGAAGCTGTAGGTACCGAAGGACCGCGGCCCGAGCCAGCGGGCGGCGAGGATGCTGGCCATGGCCAGACACGCCGCCTGGACCACGCCAGCGGCAAGCACGCCCGGGATCCGGGGTCCCCGACCCAGCGGCTGCAGGGTAGAGGCGGTCATCCTGCGCGAACCCTGACGCTGTGCTGTCCGGGACCGGACCGAGCGCGGGTGAGCACGGGCGACACTGCGAGGGTGACGACCGCGAGGGCGGCGATGACCAGCAGGTTGAGCGGGACGGGCGTGAAGTCGTTGCGCACCCACAGCAGCAGGACGTAGGTGACCCCGCCCACGCAGCTGTCGCTGCGCGCTCCTCCACGGAGGCGGTCGGTGGCCACAAGCGCCAGACCGATGAGGAGCATGACCACGACGACCCCCATCGCGCCGTGCGCGCGAAAGGCCTCCGCCACCGGGGATCCACCGATGGCGCCGACCCGGTCGGCGACGACACCGGAGAAGTTCCTCGGGTCGACTCTCGCGTCCGGGGTGGGCAGGCCGAGAAGGCGTCCGGCGACCAGTCGCTGGACGGGAGCCACGTAAGTACCGAAGCCCACCTGGCTCTCGTAGCCGTACACGTTCCAGCGCCAGACCTCGACTACCGGCCGGATCGAGTAGCCCATCTCGACCAGGCCGGGTATCGGGTTGAAGGCAGACCAGTCCCATCCCCGTCCGCCGACGACGCCCACGTTGCGTCCCACGCGGATGACCGACCCCAGGGACAGCGCCGCCAGGCCCAGCGCGGCGTAGCTCGGTCGGAAAGGGACGGGCTGACGGCGGTGCAGCACGACCAGGTAGGCGAGGCCTGGCAGCAGGACCTCACCCCGCAAACCCAGCAGCGCGGCGGGTGCCGCCCAGACGGAGAACAGCCCCAGTGCCGCTCTCCTCGTGCCGGTGCTGCTGCTGCCGGCAACGAAGGCCATCCCCACCCCGATGCACAGGTAGGTGTACGTCGTCGCAGACCCGCGGGTGGCCGCGAGGAAGTCCCCATAACCGCCGAAGACCAGGCCCGCTCCGCCCCGGCTCAGAACGATTGCGAACCAGCCCAGCACCCCGAGCGTCAGAACCGGCATCCCGACCAGTCCGAGGGCGCACGAGTGGGCGGGCTCCCGTTCTCGGGCCGCGGACTCGACCGGTCGCGGCCAGCCGAAGACGACCTGGCTGAGGAGAAGGGTTGAGGCGCCAAGGGCGACCAGTCCGGCGGCGGACAGCATGGCCGGGCCGTTGGCCCACTGGGTGTCTTGCTCGTTGAAGAACGGGACGGGCAGCCCGAGCGCCAGCGGCAGCAAAACGCCGCAGTGGAAGGCGAAGAACATGGCGGCGTACACGCTCGACCCGCTCAACCAGCCGCGCGGCGACAGGGTCACCGTCAGGGCCACGCAGGATGCCGCGCACACCACCGCGAACAGCGGGGCCCAAGGGGCCGCGGTCCGTGCGGCATAGACCGAGGTGCTGAGCAGGACCCCGCAGACGAAGAGCAACAGCCCCCGCAGCAGGCCCGCCTCAGCCCGGAGCTGGGACCGCACCGTAGAGCTCCCGATGAGCCTGGACGGCACTCACGATGGAGAAGGGACTGCCTGCCACGAGTGCAAGTGCCTCCTGCAGCGGCCGCCGTGGGCCGTTGGAGGCGGCAACGACGTCGCGCGCCCAGGCCTTGTCGTCGTCCAAGAGGCTTCGCAGCCAGAACCCGTCGAGGTGGACCTGCAGATACCGGAGGCCCGGCAGGTCTGTTGCAACGACCGGCAGGCCCACCGCGCGGGCTTCCACCGCGGCCCCGGGCAACCCCTCGCGGCAGGAGGGCAGCACGAGCACGTCGGCCTGCGCCAGGAGCGCGGGCACCTCGTGCGAGGGGGACGGGCCGTGGAAGACGAGCCGCTCCGCTACGCCTGCGCAGCGGGCCGCGGAGACCAGTCGGGCGTCGTCCTCGACGTCCCTCGGTCCGACCAGGACGAGCCGCGCCGACACACCCAGGTCGCAGGTGCTCCTCAACAGGCCCACGAGGCGGACCCGGTTCTTCTCCGGGCTGGGACGGCCTACGTGGATGAGCACGGTGTCCTGAGCGGAGGCACCCCAGACGACAGCCCGCCCGGAACCGGAGGTGGCGGACACCCGCTGCGGGTCGAAGCCGTTGGGCACGACGCGGCAGCGCGGGTCGTCGACCCAGTCCTGGCGGTAGCCCTGAGCGAGCGCGGTCGGGGTCACACCCACTATGGCGGTCGCAAAGCGGCCGATCAGGGTCGCGCCTAGCCGGCGCTGGCCGCGCCTGCGGAAGGAGGTGCCGTGGCCGTCCCCGTCGGAGCGGAAGTGCGCGACGCGACGAGGGACACCGGCGACCCGCGCCAGGAGAAGCAGGAAGCCGGTGAAGGTTGCTACGTGCGAGTGCACGACGTCGACCTCGAGTGTGCGCAGTGCCCGGACGAAGGCCCACGGGAAGGTCGGACCGAGTGCCAGGGGCAGGACCCGTCCGCCGCCCGTCCGCACCCGCTCCTCGAGGACGCCTGCCCGTCCTGACAGCGTGATGTAGAGCGCGTCGACGTCCGGCAGCCGCTCCATGATCTCGAGCGTTCGGAGCTCGGCGCCACCGACGTCCATGGCGCCGAACACGTGGGCGACCCGAGGTCCGGTGTGCGACGGCCCGCCTCGCCCGTCGTCGAGGCAGGCGGTGCCGGTCTCGCTGCGATGGTCGGCCCCGGCCGTCATGGCCGGCCGGCGCCGGAGCTGCGGAGCTGCGGCAGGAACCATCTCACCGTGGCCTGCAGCCCATCGACGAGCGGCACGGGCTGTACGCCGGGGAACAGCGACCTCACGGCCGTGCTGTCGGCCTGGCTGTCGCGCACGTCGCCGAGGCGCGGCGCGAGGTGCTCGACGCGTACTGGTCCGGGCATGAGGTCGCCGAGAAGGTCGATGACATCGAGCAAGGAGGTGCGGGTGCCGAAGGCGAGATTGGTGGGGCCGCTGGTCACTCCGCCGACGACGGCCTCGCGCAGCACCTGCGTGACCGTTCCGACGAAGGTGAAGTCGCGGGTCTGGCGGCCGTCGCCAAACACCTGCAGTGGTTCGCCGGCGAGTGCCGCGCTGACGAAGGCGGGGACGACGGCGGCGTACGCATGGCCCGCGGCCTGGAGCGGTCCGAAGACGTTGAAGAACCGGAACGGCATGACGGGTAAGCCGTAGCACTGGGCGTAGGCCATGGCGTACTGCTCGGCGGCAAGCTTGGAGACTGCGTACGGGCTCATCGGCCGGCACTGCAGATCCTCGGTCTTGGGGATCGCGGGGTTCGAGCCGTAGACGCTGGAGGAGCTGGCGAGCGTCACGTGCAGGCCTCCGTGCCGCCGGGCGGCCTCCAGCACGCGCAGGGTGCCAGTGGCGTTCGCCTCGTGGCTGCGCACCGGGTCCTCGATGCTGCGCGGGACCGACGGCACCGCGGCAAGATGCACGATGTGCGTGCAGCCCGCGGCGGCGGCATCCAACGCGTCGACGTCCAGGATCGAGCCGACGTCGAAGCGGACGTCGAGGCCGTCCAGGTTGGCCTTGTCGCCGGAGGACAGGTCGTCGAGCACCCGTACCTCCCGCACGGCGGGGTCATCCTGGAGCCGGCGGCACAGGTTGGCGCCGATGAACCCCGCGCCTCCGGTCACCAGGACAGTGAGGTCGCGCACGGGAGCGCTCACAGCACGGCCCACCGCACGTCGTGCCGGGTGCGCTGGGTGTCGAGCACGGGCGCGTCGCCCAGGAGCTTCAGGTCGAAGGCGTCGTGGTTCACGAGCAGCACCACCAGGTCAGCCGCGGTCACCTGCTCGGTGGTCAGGTCGACCTGGCGCGCCGGCAGCGGTTCGTGCAGCTGCACCACGGCCAGGTCGACCAGCGGATCGGCGAAGCACACCTCGGCGCCTCGAGCCGCAAGCAGCTGCGCCACACGCACCGAGGGCGACTCCCGCGCATCGCTGGTGTTCTTCTTGTACGCCAGGCCGAGCAGCAGGATCGTCGAGCCGTTGACCGCCTTGCGCTCGCCGTTGAGCAGCTCGGTCACCCGCTGGACAACGTAGTCGGGCATGTGGTCGTTCACGTCATTCGCCAACTCGACGAAGCGGAACGGCTGGCCGAGCGTGCGCTTCACCTGCCACGACAGGTAGGAGGGGTCGATCGGCAGGCAGTGTCCGCCCACGCCGGGTCCCGGCGTGAAGCGCAGGTAGCCGAAAGGCTTGGTGGAGGCGGCGTCGATGGCCTCCCAGACGTCGATCCCCAGGTCGTGCGCGAAGACGGCAAGCTCGTTGACCAGGGCGATGTTGACGTGCCGGAACGTGTTCTCCAGCAGCTTCGTCAGCTCGGCCTCTTTGGGGGAGCTGACCGGCACCGTGCGTTCGACGATGTCGTCGAAGAAGCCCTTCACGGCGGCGAGTGAGGAGGCGTTCACCCCTGAGATCACCTTGGGGGTGTTCTGCAGGTCGTACCGGGGATTGCCCGGGTCGATGCGCTCCGGGCTGTAGCCCAGGTGGAAGTCGGCGCCGGCGGTGAGCCCGGAACCCGCTTCCAGGATCGGTGCGAGCAGCTCCTGCGTGGTGCCCGGATAGGTCGTGGACTCGAGCACGACGGTTGCTCCAGGCGTGAGCAGTGGAGCGAGCGAGCGACCGGAGTCCTCGATGTAGGAGAGGTCGGGGTTGCCCTCGCGGAGCGGAGTCGGGACGGTGATCACCGCGACGTCGAATCCCGCGGCGTGCGCGTAGTCCGCGCTCGGCCGGTAGCGGCCGCTGTCCAGCGAGGCTCTCAGCCGCTCCGAGGAGATGTCCTCGACGTAGGAGTCGCCTGTCGACAGCCGTTCAGCTCGGCTCTTGTCGACCTCGAGGCCGATGACGTCGTACCCGACCTCGACGGCGCGCATGGCAAGAGGCAGGCCGACGTAGCCCTGACCGACCACGACGAGGCGGCGTCGGTTGCCCCCTCCGACTTGGGCGGCCCTCCGGGTCTGTGACATGTCGTGAGCATACGTCTACTACTCGTAACTACACGGCCCTGCAAAGCGGGCCGTGCGGGCCGCCCGGTCATCGCGTTCTGCCGGCGACGCCGAGCGGGCGTTCTGCGCGCTCGCCGGCTGGCCGGACTGGCCCGACCCCGACGACGCGGAGCTCGCCCGGATCGACTTCGCCGAGTCGTTGCTGCACCTCGGCCGCGAGGACGAGGCCGACCGGACGCTGGCCGCACTGCGGGCCGAGCGCCCGCCACAGCGGGTGTGCAACGCCGCCGGCGAGCTGTGCGAGGAGCTCGGGCAGTGGCAGCAGGCGCTCGGCTGGTACGACCTGTCGGTGCTCCGAGCCGCCGGACCTGTCGCGGCTGCTGGCCGCGGCGTTCCGTCGTACGACGAGCTGCTCGGCGGCCCGGACGCGCCGCCGCTGGCCGGCCAGCTGGTGCGGATGCTGTTCTGGCCCTGGCAGGAGCTGGGCTTGGCCGCCGACTGCTGGCCGGGACGTTTGGTGGCGAGACGCCGACTACCACCGGCACCTCGAGCAGGGCTGCGCGACGTGGCCGCGCGTACCGGCCGCTCCCTCACGCTCGTCGCCGCCTGGGCGCGCTACCGCGTCCCGAAGATGATCGCCTGCTGGGCGTACACACTCGGCAGGCGCTCCACGCTCGCTCGCATGCGGCACGTGGTCGTGCAGAAGTCGCTGGACAGGGCGTACTTCACGACCATGCTGCGACTCAAGGTCCCCGTCTTGGTGCTGGTCACCACGACCTTGGGGTCACAAAGGGTGCCTGAGCACTGCGACAGGACGATCCGCTTGCCGTTCGGGAAGCCGGAGCCGGCAACTTGCACCGTCGCGCCGTCCCGGGCCAGGCCGGTGTTGGGCGTGACGCTGAGGACCAGCTTGGCCGCCGGCGCGAGAGAGATCGGCCGATCGACGAGGACCACGGGGTTCGTCGGCACGTACGCGCTGATCCCGGCAGCTCGTCGACTAGGTGCCGCTCGACATCGGGAACGTGACCACCGGGTCGCTGGCGAAGTTGCCGCGGGCGTCCGCAACCGGGTAGGTACTCTGGTCGCACCGGTAGGCATTGCACTGGCGGACGTAGACGGTCGCGCCGGCCGGGAAGCCGCTGCCGGTCACGTGGACCGTGGCGCCGTACCGATCCAGGCCGGTGCTGGGCGTCACCGTGATCGTGAGGGTCACCGTGGCGAACGAGATCGGCAGTTCGTCGAGCAGGTGACGCCGTTGGGCAGGGCGAGCGTGACGACCGGGTCGCTGCTGCAGTTGCCCTGACCGTCCGCCACCGGGTAGGTGACCTGGTGGCAGCGCCGGTGCTGCTGGCGGTGGCGTCGGTGCACTCGCGCAGGTAGACGGTCTTGCCGGTCGGGGAGCCGCTGCCGGTCACGTGGACCGTCGCGCCGTACGGGTCGAGGCCGGTGCTGGACGACCGTGATCGCCGGTGCCGGCGGGGGCGGTGCGTTGACGGTCTGGGTCACTGTGCCGGACGAGCTCGCGTCGTAGCCGGTCGAGCCGGCGTACGTCGCGCTGACCGTATGCCTGCCGGCGGTCAGCGTCGACGTCGTCGGACGTGCCATGGCATCGTCAAGAATCACCACCGGTGGTGCGCCGTCGCGCAGCAGCCGCCGGTCGTTCGTCAGGACGCGGCCAACGGCAACCTTGGCCGTCGCCAGCACGACCGCGTCCGGGAGGAGGAGCCCTAGAGGGGGCCCCCGGAGCGAAGCGGCTTCGGTGGCGATCTTCGGGTCGAGCTCCGGGTCGAGCGAGACGAGGCTCAGCCCGAGGCATCTGGGCGCCGCTTCGACGGCCGTCGTCCCGAACCGAGACCTTGGGCTGATCCGGGGCTCGACGGTGATGGTCAGATGTGGGCAACGGCGGCCACCTGAGCGGCCCCCCTGCGCACAGCTGATCTGGCGCCGACCGCGGCAAGGTCGGCTGTGGGCATCGACCGCCGCGGGGGCCGGCTTTGTCCACACAGCCGATCCGGCAGCTGCCCGTTGAAGGTCAGCTGTGGGCACCTGCCGCCCTGTCGGCGTGGCTCACCTGTCGGTCAGCCGGGGGTCATTCGTCCGCCCACCGGGAGGATGTCGTGTCCGCTGTCATACGGGATCAGACAGCTTGCCCTCGGCCCTGCTCGGGGGACCCGCACTCCGAGCAGGGACAACAGGGTGTCGTCGCTGCAGGTCACCAGAGGACCGCCAGACCAGCGAGCTCGGCGAAGGCGCTGTCCTTGCTCACCAGCGGCACGCCCTCCCGCATGGCCTGTGCGGCCAGCGCGCGGTCGAACGGGTCGGTGTGGCTCCACTCCAGGCCCCCGGCGGCGAGCGTGTGCTCGCTTGACAGCGGGAGGTGGGTGACGCCGAGGCGGCGGGCGAGATGGTGGTACTGCCTGATCAAAACTGCCACCTCCGGCCAGCGGCCGGACCGGTGCTTGATGCTGATCTCCCACGCTGTCGCGGCGGACACGAGCAGGGGGGTCGTGGCATCGGCGATGACGTCCCGGGCGGCAACCGACAACCGCTCGGGGGCCGTCACCGCCCAGACGAACGCGTGCGTGTCCAGCAGCACCGTCACTGCCAACCGGCCAGGTCCGGTCCGTCGAGCGGGAGGAACAGGTCGTCGGGGACGTCGAGCGAAAGGAACCCCAGCTCCCGGTGCGCGGGCGGCGTCAAGGGCACCAGCCGCACCAGCGGTGTGCCGGCCCGGGCGATGATCACCTCTTCGCCCGCGAGGGCAGCGTCCAGCAGCGACGACAGCGCTGTCTTGGCTTGCGCCACGTTCCGTATGACCATATTGGTCAGGTTAACATGGTCAGGCAGTGCTGAGAGCTGACGGCGCGCCGAGCTTGCTCATCCCTGCGACAGCCGGCGCCCCCTGCGGTGGGCGGGGAAGCTCCCCGGCTCGTACTCGATGAGATGTTCCTGAGCAACTGCGTCGGCGCCACCACGACGTCTTGGCGCTTGCGGCCGACCCGGTGGAGCTGCGGGCGCTGTCCGACCCGGACGTCTACGAGTCGGCCGCCGATCAGCGGCGACGCGTCGTCACCGAGAACGTCAGGGACTTCCGCACGCTCGTGACCGGGGGGAACGGACCGGGAGTGATCTACGAGCAGCCGCAACTTACCGCGAAGTCGCCAACCTCGGCCCGCTCGTGGAGGCCCTCGGCTGGTGGCTTGCCGCTGCCCTTGCCGCTGTCGCGCCGCGCCGAGGACTGGTGACGGGTTGCGTTGGACAGCTCGTCACACCTGGCCCCGGACAGGCAGGAGCCCCCGGGCGCTTCCTCGACGAGTCGAGGGCCGGCTGGACTGGGCCGGCGCCCGGGGGCCTTGGTGCCTGCGTTGGATTCGCCGTCGCCGTCACAAGACGAGCGGTCGAAGACCAGCGATCGGTCCTTGCCACGGCGTCCTAGCGGACAGCCACCTCACGCGTCCGATGAGCACTCAAAGTGTCGGACCACCTCCTCTCTCGTGTACGAAGACCCTACGGTCCTCACCCTCGCCTTGTCACTTCGGTTCTGCTCCGGACGCAGCACCTGCTGGGTACCGTTCGGGGATGTCGACTGCTGACCGCCCGCGCCTGTCCGTGATCGGAACGGGGTACCTCGGTGCGACGCACGCGGTCTGCATGGCCTCGCTCGGGTTCGAGGTGCTCGGGCTCGACGTCGACCAGGACAAGGTCGACGCGCTGGCCAAGGGCACCGTGCCGTTCTTCGAGCCGGACCTGCCCGAGCTGCTCTCCGAGCAGCTGGACTCCGGGCGGCTGCGCTTCACCTCCTCGGTCGAGGAGGTCGGGGAGTTCGGCGACGTGCACTTCGTGTGCGTGGGCACGCCGCAGAAGCAGGGCGAGTTCGCCGCCGACCTGACCTACGTCGACGCCGCCTTCGAGCAGCTGCTCCCGTGCGTACGGGAAGGGGCGCTGCTGGTCGGCAAGTCGACGGTGCCGGCGGGCACGGCGGCCCGGCTCGCAGCTCGGCTCGACGCGGCGGTCGAGGCCGGCGAGGCCGCGCCGGGGGTGGACCTGGCGTGGAACCCGGAGTTCCTGCGCGAGGGCTTCGCCGTACGGGACACCCTCGCGCCCGACCGGCTGGTGTTCGGCGTGCGGAGCGAGGCCGCCGAGCGCCGGCTGCGGGAGGCGTACGCCCCGGTCATCGACCGCCCGACACCGGTCGTCAGCACCGACTTCGCCACCGCGGAGCTGGTGAAGGTGGCGGCGAACGCCTTCCTCGCCACCAAGATCTCGTTCATCAACGCGATGGCGGAGGTCTGCGAGGCGACCGGCGGGGACGTGACGATGCTGAGCAAGGCGCTGTCGTACGACGGACGCATCGGCGGCCGGTTCCTGCACGCCGGGCTCGGCTTCGGCGGCGGCTGCCTGCCCAAGGACATCCGGGCGTTCATGGCCCGGGCGGGCGAGCTCGGGGTGGACCAGGCGCTGTCGTTCCTGCGCGAGGTCGACGCGATCAACCTGCGGCGCCGGGCTCGCATGGTCGACCTGGCCCGCGAGGAACTCGACGGCAGCTTCGGGGGGATGCGCGTCGCCGTGCTGGGCGCGGCGTTCAAGCCCAATAGCGACGACGTCCGGGACAGCCCGGCGCTGGATGTCGCGGCCACCATCCAGCGCCAGGGGGCGGCGGTGGCGCTCTATGACCCGCAGGCGATGGACAACTGCCGGGCCAAGTACCCCGAGCTGGGCTACCGGGCCAGCGCCCTTGCGGCCGCGAAGGGCGCCGACCTGGTGCTGCACCTGACGGAGTGGGCGGAGTTCCGGGAGATGGACCCCGCGCTGCTCGGCGAGGTTGTCGCCAACCGGCGGATCGTCGACGGCCGCAACGCCCTCGACCCCGAACGCTGGCGCGCGGCCGGCTGGACCTACCGGGCGCTCGGCCGGCCCTGACCGACGCCGGCCCTGACCGACGCCGGCCCTGACCGACGCCGGCCCTGACCGACGCCGGCCCTGACCGACGCCGGCCCTGACCGACGCCGGCCCTGACCGACGCCGGCCCTGGCTACCTCAGCGCGTCCTTGATCTTGGCGTTGACGCCGCCCCCCGCCGGGGGAGCGGCCGGCGGCTGGACCGGCTGGTCGGAGGCGTGGCTCACCGGGTCGCCGTCGTACTCGAAGCCCCAGGTGCTGTTGGTCTGGACCAGGTCGAAGCCCTCGGTGGTGGCGCCGCCGGAGGTGACGAAGCCACCGGAGTCGGCGACGTACGCATGACCGAGCCGCTCGTCGCCGGGCAGCGTCCCGGGCGGGAAGTTGCCCTCGATGGCGGCCAGCGCCGCCTCGAACATCTGCTGGTGGGCGATCTCCCGGGTCATGAGGAAGTTCAGGGTGTCCTTGCACCCCGCGTCGTCGCACAGCTTGATGAGACGCTCGTACGTGATCTTGGCTCGGGCCTCGGCCGCGATGTCGGAGCGCAGGTCGGCCGCCGGCTGCCCGATCGTGTCGATGTACGCGGCGGTCCAGGGCGCGCCCATCGAGTCCGTGAGCCGCGGGCCCCCCCCGCCCAGGATGTTCGGCCCGCTGTTCAGCGACAGGTTGATGTAGTCGGGCATCTTGCCGTCGAGCAGCTCGCCCAGGTAGTTGCCCTCCACCTGGTCGACCAGCTCCGACGGGGAGCCCTTGAGCAGCATCGCCAAGGTCTGCGCCACCATCTCCAGGTGGGACAGCTCCTCGGTGGCGATGTCGAGCAGCATGCTGCGCCGCGGCCCGTCCGGCTCGTTCCAGCCCTGCGTGAAGTAGCGCATCGCCGCTGCCAGCTCGCCGTTGGGCCCGCCGAACTGCTCGAGCAGCATCTTCGCGAACGCCGGGTTGGGCTGGTCGACCCGGACGGTGTACATCATCTTGGGGTTGTGCAGGAACATGGCGAGCCTCCCAGGCGTCGACGCCCGGGCTGAACGAGCCGGGGCGACCGCAGCCTGTCATGACTCCGGGCTCCCGGGCGACGGCGCCGAGGTGCCGGGCCGGGCGTTCAGCCTGTTCTCAGGCAGGCGGGTGCAGGGTGGGCCGATGGGGGTCCCGCGGCGGTCGAGCAGGCCCGGACAGGTCAGCCCGAATGTGAGGAGCGCGGCCGTGAGCCTGCGGACGCAGCGCGGGCTGCTGCGCACAGCCGTGCTCGCGGTCGCGGTGGCGCTGCTGTGCGGGGGCTGCCGATCCAAGCCGCCGGACGGTCTGGCGGCGGCGCCGTCCATGGTCTCGGCCACCCCCGCGCCGCAGCTCCCGCCGGCCACGCCGGCCACCACGCCGCGCGGCTCGGTGGACATCTACGCGCACACCCGGGCCGGGATGCTGAGCCCGGCGGTAGCCGGCGACCCGGCGCTGGTGTACGTGCCCAACCTGGCCGACGGCACGGTGTCGGTCATCGACCAGGCGAGCCTGCGGGTCGTTGACCTGCTGAAGGTCGGGCGCGAGCCGCAGCACGTCGTCCCGGCCTGGGACCTGCGCACGCTGTGGGTCAACAACAACCGGGGCAACAGCCTGACCCCGATCGATCCGCGGACCGGCCGGTTGGCCGGGCCCGCGGTTCCCGTCGGCGACCCCTACAACCTGTACTTCACCCCCGACGGGACCTCGGCGGTGGTGATGGCCGAGGCCCGGCACGAGATCGACTTCGACGACCCGCACACCTTCGCCGAGCAGTCCCGGCTGACGCTCGACGGACGGTGCCGAGGCGTGAACCACGTCGACTTCTCCGCCGACGGCCGCTACTTCATTGCCACCTGCGAGTTCTCCGGCCAGCTGGTCAAGGTCGACGTCGCCAGCCGGAGCGTCGTGGGCTACCTCGATCTCAACGCGCACGGCGCCGCGGCTCCACAGGACATCAAGAGCGACCCGTACGGTCGGGTCTGGTACGTCGCGGACATGAACGCCGCCGGGCTGCACGAGATCGATGGCGACGCGTTCCGGGAGACGGGGTTCCTGCCTACCGGGCCGGAGACCCACGGGCTCTACCCGAGCAGGGACGGCCGTGACCTGTACGTCGCCAACCGCGGCGGGATGCTCACCCGCAAGAGCCCGCCGTTCCCGCACTCAGGCGACGCCGGCTCGGTGTCCGTGGTCGACTTCCACACCCGCCGGGTGGTCGCCACCTGGCCGATCCCCGGCGGCGGCACTCCGGACATGGGCAACGTGTCGGCCGACGGCACCCGGCTGTGGCTGTCGGGCCGGCGCAGCAACGAGGTGTACGTCTTCGACACCGGCGGCGGCGACCCCGCGCGCGGCCACCTGCTGGCGCGCATCCCGGTCGGGCGCGAGCCGCACGGGCTCGCGGTGTGGCCGCTGCCCGGGCGCTTCTCCCTCGGTCACACCGGCATCCTGCGGTGACCGGCCGGCCCCGGCCCGCGAGCGTGTCCCTGGCCCTCGCGGTCGGGCTCGTCGCGGCTGGGCTGACCGGCTGCTCCGGGAGCAGCACGCAGGGCCCCGCCCGGGGCGCGCCGACAGCGGCCGCGGTGCCGACCTCGGCCGGGTGGCCGTCGACCCCGCTGGCTGCATGGCGGTGGACCACCGGCGCGGACCTGCCGGTCGCCGTGAGCGAGGTCGGCGTCGCGCTGCTCGGCGACCAGCTGCACGTCCTGGGCGGCTACGTCGCCGGCCGGGCGCACTCCACCACCCACCTGGTGCTGGATCCGGGGAGCGGCCGGTGGCGGACCGCCGCCCCGCTGCCCGTCCCGCTGGACCACGTGGGGGCCGTCGCGGTCGCCGGCACGCTGTACGCCGCCGGGGGCTACGGCCCGACCGGCCGGCCGACTACCGGGCTGTACGGCTACGACCCGACGACCGATCGCTGGACCGCCCGAGCCCCCCTGCCCCGGGCGAGTGCGGCAGCCGTCGCGGTCGAGCTCGACGGCCGGCTGCACCTCATCGGCGGCAAGGACAGCAGCGGGGACACCGGCGAGCACGACGTCTACGACCCGGCCACCGACCGCTGGAGCGTGGCGGCGGCGATGCCGACCCCCCGCGACCACGCCGCCGGCGCGGTCCTGGCCGGCCGGGTCTACGTCGCCGGCGGCCGTCCCGGCAGCCTCGGCGGCCTGGAGATGTACGACCCGGGCGCCGACCGCTGGACCGCTGGCCCCGCGCTGCCCCGACCACGGTCCTCGATCGCCGGCGCCGCCCTCGCCGGCCGGTTCGTGGTGCTCGGCGGGGAGGACGCCGGCGAACAGCACGCCTTCACCGACGTCGACGCCTACGACCCGGTCTCGGGGACCTGGTCGGTGCTGCCGCCGCTGCCCGCTGCCCGGCAGGGGGTCGGCGCCGCGGTGCTGGCCGGGCGGCTGCTGGTGCCCGGTGGCGGACCGTCCGCCGGCGCCCGGCAGCAGACCTCACAGCTGCTGGAGCTGGCGCCCCGGTAGGTCCGCCCGGGCGACGCCCGGCCTCGCCCCACCCCTGAGTCAGGGCGCGCGGCGGAGTCGGGCGACGAACTGCTCGATGCCGGTACGGACGGGCTCGCCGGCCCACAGGTCGGCCACCTGCGCGTCCCAGTCCGCCGCCCGGGCCTCGAGGCGCTGCCGTACCTCGGCCTGCAGCTGCGCCTTCGTCAGGGCGAAGGTGCCCGCCGGGACCGCCGCGAGCGAGCCGGCAACGGCCAGCGCCCGGTCGAGCAGGCCCGCCGCCGGCACCGCCTCGTCGGCGAGCCGCTCCGCGACGGCCTGCGAGGCGGGCACCGTGTCGGCGAGCAGGACCCGGCGGGCCAGCAGCGGGTCGCCGAGCCGCCAGCGCATGATCTCGATCGCGCTGGTTGGGAACGGCACACCGACCGCGAGCTCGGTCAGCCCGATGCGCGCCGCGGGGTCATCGACGACGACGCGGTAGTCGGCGGCGCAGGCGAGGACGCAGCCGCCGGCGATGGCGTGGCCGTTGACGGCGACGACCACCGGCAGCGGGCAGCGCAGGACCGCCTCGAAGCAGCCGCCCAGCGCGGCCACGAACGTGCGTGCGGTCTCCTCGCAGCCCTCGACGATCCCGGGCAGGTCGACGCCGGCGCAGAAGGCCCGGCCGTTGCCGGTGAGCACGACCGCGCGGACCCGGACGTCGTCGGCGAGCTCCGCCATGACCGCCGTGATCTCCTGGCACAGGGCGAGGTCGAGTGCGTTCACCTTCCCGGCGTCCAGCCGGACGACCGCGCACCCGTCCTCCCGGTGATCCACGTTCACGGGAGTGGCCCGCCTCCCAGCCGGTCGCTGCGGCGCTGCAGGAACTCGATCATCGTCGGGAGGGTGACCTTGTTGGCGGTGCGGCCCGCCACCAGCCCGACGTGCGCCGCCTGAAGGCGCAGCTCCTCCTTGGTGGTCGAGCCGACCAGGTCCAGAAGCGGGGTGGCGGCCGCCGGGGGGACGATGTGGTCGCGCTCGGCGACAACGTTGAGGAACGGGCAGGTGATCGAGCGCAGGTGGACCGGCCGCCCGTGCAGCCGCAAGGTGTCGTTCATCATGGCGTTGTCCCGGATGAGCATGTCGACGAGCTGACGGAACGTCGCACCCGGGAAGGGGAGATGCTCCTGGAGCCACTGCCCCATCGCCTGGTAGGACTCGACGTACTCGTCGTTCCAGAGGTTCTCCCACAGCGTGACGTACTTGGTGACGTCGGCTGTGGGCTTGAGGAGCCGGAACGCCCGCCGCACGACCTCCGGCGGCACGTTGCCCGTCTCGTCGATCAGCAAATCCGGCTCGAGCTTGCCCTCCGCCAGCAGGTCGTAGAGCAGCCCCATGTGGCGGGCGTCGGTCGGCGTCGCCAGGGCGGTGAGGCTGCGCACTGGCAGCTCCGGGTGGCTGGCGACCAGCAGGGCGGCGAGCACGCCGCCCAGGCAGTAGCCGAACAGGCTCACCTCCGGAACGCCGGCGGCCAGGGTCACCCGCTCGACCGCAGGAGCGAGGTAGTCGTCGAGGTAGGTCTCGAGGGTGTTGCCGGCGTCCCGCTCGTCCGGTACGCCCCAGTCGAGCATGAACACGTCGAGACCGGAGGCGACGAAGGACCGGACCAGGCTCGCGTTCTCCGTCAGGTCCAGCAGGGAACTGCGCCCGAGCAGGCTGTTGACGATGAGCACCGGCGGGGTGAACTGCACCCGGTCGCTGCGGTAGCGCCACAGCGTGGCCCGCCCGCTCTCCCACAGGACGTCCTTCGGGGCGGTGCCGACGGCCGGCCGGCCCACCCCGGCCAGGTGCTTCACGCCGTTGCGGGTGCGCCGGGCGGCCCGTTCGGTGTCGTCCCGCACCCGCAGCAGGATCTCTTGGGGGCTGGGGAGCGTGACTGGCATGCGGCCTCCGGTGGCGCGGGTCCTGCTGGGCCGGCGGCGGCGACGGGGCGGGGACAGGCTGATCCCCGCCGGGCGGACCGCCGCTTCGGCTTACGGCTCTCCATTATCGCGCAGCTCTATAGGGTATGGAGCATAGGGCCCGGCGTGGGCCGCCGTACCCACACCGGGGACCCGCGGAGGACAGCGCCGAGCTGCCCAGGACCGCGAGCGGCACGATCCTGCACCGGGATCTGGCCACTCCGCGGTCACTGACCCCTCGGGCACCGCTCACACCGCACCAGCCACACTTCGGGGCGAAGGCGCGCCGCTGCCCCCGGCGCGCACCGGGTCGGCGCAGCTGAAAGGTCACCTCTTGTCCCTGCTCACCCAAGTACGAGCGAACGCGGCGATCGCCCGGACCAACATCGACGTGCTGCACCGGCCTGACCACCTGCCGGTCGTGCTCAATGCGCTGGCGGTCTGGGGCCCCGGGGTCGCCGGCGCCGCCGCCTCGGCGGCGATGCGCTACCCGCGGGCCGAGGCGGTCGTCGACGCGGACGGGGCGGTCAGCTACCGGCGGCTCTGGCGCGGCGCGGGGCACCTCGCGGCCGGGCTCGCCGCGGCCGGCGTCGGCCCCGGCACCGTGGTCGGGCTGCTCGCCTGCAACCACCGCGGCTTCGTCGAGGCCGTCGTCGCCGTGGCCAGGACCGGGGCGGACCTGGTCTTCCTCAACACCGAGTTCGCCGCGCCGCAGCTGGCCGACGTCGTCGCCGCCGAGCACATCGACGTGGTGCTGCACGACAACCAGTTCGGCGAGACCGTCGCCGGTTGCGGCGCGCGGCTGCTGCTGGACCAGCGGGCCCAGGCGGCGATGGCCCGCGGACCGGGCTCGCTGCCGGCCAGGCCACCCGGGCGCCTCGTCATCCTGACCTCGGGCACCACCGGGCGACCCAAGGGCGCCGCCCGCGAGTCCAACAACGCGGCGCTGGAGGGGGTCGCCGGCGTGCTGAGCCGCATCCCGTACCGCGTGCGCGACACGCAGGTGATCGCGGCTCCGCTGTTCCACGGCTGGGGCCTGACCAACCTGCTCCTCGGTCTGGGCCGGGCGTCCACGACGGTGCTGGGCGGTCGCTTCGACGCAGCCGCGACACTGCGGTCGGTCGCCGGGCACCGCGCGCAGGTGCTGGTCGTGGTGCCGGTCATGCTGCAGCGCATCCTCGCCCTGGGGCCGCAGGCCCTGGTTGCCGCCGACACCTCGCAGCTGCGCGTCATCGCCTCGAGCGGGTCGGCCCTCGGGCCGCACCTGGTCACCGAGACGCTCAACCGGTTCGGTCCGGTCCTGTACAACCTGTACGGCTCCACCGAGGTGGCCGTCGCCACCATCGCCGCGCCCGCCGACCTGCGCCGCGCCGCCGGCACCGCGGGGCGTCCGGTCAAGGGCGTCCGGGTGGAGATCCTCGACGAGCTGGCTCGGCCGGTCGCCGAGGGCGCCGCCGGCCGCGTCTTCGTCGGCAGCGCCATGCGCTTCGACGGCTACACCGGAGGCGGCGGCAAGGAGCAGCAGCACGGCCTGCTGTCCTCGGGCGACATCGGCCACTTCGAGGACGGGCTGCTGTTCGTGGACGGCCGTGAGGACGACATGATCGTCTCCGGTGGGGAGAACGTCTTCCCGCTGGAGGTCGAGGAGCTGCTCGCGCACCACCCCGCCATCGCCGAGGTGGCCGTCGTGGGTGCGCCGGACGCCGACTTCGGTCAGGCACTGAGCGCCTTCGTCGTGCCGCGGCCAGGGAGCCGCCTCGACGGCGAGGAGGTGCGCAGCTACGTCCGCGAGCACCTGGCCCGCTTCAAGGTCCCCCGGACGGTACGGATCCTCGAACAGCTGCCCCGTACCGCCACCGGCAAGGTGCTCAAGCGAGAGCTGAGGTCGGCATGACCGCACCGCTGCGCGGCGTCTGGCCGGCCGACCTGGCGGCGGCGACGCTGTCCGGGACGCTCGGGCAGAAGTCGATGAAGTACCTGGACCAGCTCGCCCGCAACGAGCAGTGGGCCGCCGCCGCGGAGCGCACACTCGAGGCGCAGGCCGTCGTCGCCTGGACGCAGGAGCGGCAGCGGCGGGTGCTCGCGCGGCTGGTGAGGCGACGTACGAAGGCCGAACGCCGGGAGTGGCGCGAACGCGTCGCTCGGCAGGAGCGGCAAGCCGCCCGCGCCCGGGCCGGGCTCGCGGGCCCGGCGGCGGCTGCTGTCGGCAGCCGCCGGGGTCCGGCCGTCTACTGGGAGCAGGCGGGCGACGGCCCGGCCCTGCTCCTGCTCAACGGCTGGACCGCCGGTGGCCGGGTCTGGCCGGACGCGTGGTTGCGGACCCTGCAGCAGCACTTCCGGGTCATCCAGCTGGACACCCGGGGCAGCGGGCTGTCGCGGACCGCCCCGGCCCCGTTCACGATGGGCACCCTGGCCAAGGACGCCCGGGACGTGCTGAAGGCCGCCGGCGCCGAGCGGGCCACCGTGCTCGGCCTGTCCATGGGCGGCATGATCGCGCAGGAGCTGGCGCTGCGTGACCCCCGGATGGTCGAGCGTCTGGTCCTGGTGGCCACCCGGCCGCCCGCGCCGGCCCACCTACCGGCCGAGCTCGACATGACTGCGGGGAGCCTGCGCCGGCCGCGGGAGGGGCAGTCCCTCGCGGAGTTCTACCGCGCGCTGTGGGCGGGGTACGCCGCACCCGGCTTCCCGGAGCGGGAGCCGGCGCTCATCGAGGAGCTGATCAGCCAGATCGTGGAGCGGCCCACCCCGCGGGCCGGGGTGACCAACCAGCTCTGGGCCATCGCCTGCTGGCACGGCGCCAAGCGGCTGGGGTCGCTCACGGTCCCGACGGTCGTCGTCCACGGCGACAGCGACCCGCTCAGCCCGGTCGGCAACGGCATGCGGTTGGCCCGGCTCATCCCGCAGGCCCGTTACGTCGAGCTGGCCGGCATCGGCCACCTCGTGCCGCTCGAGGCCGGGGACGCCCTGGTCGACGTGCTGCTGGCCGGCGCCTGATGCCCGCCCTGCCGGCGCTGTTGGGGGCCTGCCCGTGCGCGCCCTGACGCTGCGGTCCCTCGACGGGCCCGACGCCGCGGAGGTGGCCGACGTCCCCGAGCCCCCGTCGGCCGAGATGGTGGTCATCGACGTGGAGGCGGCGGGTCTGGGCTTCGCCGACGTGCTCATCAGCCGGGGCCTTTACCAGGTGCGGCCGTCGACGCCCTTCGTCCCCGGCATGGAGGTGGCCGGCGTGGTCCGCCGGACGGTCCCGGGCATCGGCCTGCTGGTCGGTGCCCGGGTCACCGCGCTCACCGGCGTCGGCGGCGGATGTGCCGAGCGGGCCAGCGTGCCACCGGCGTACGTCTTTCCCCGGCCCGCGGCCCTGGACGCGGTGGCTGGGGCGAGCCTGGTGGTCAACTACCACACGGCCTACTTCGCCCTGCACCGGCGAGCGCGGCTCAAGCCGGGGGAGACGGTGCTCGTTCAGGGAGCGGGCGGGGGTCTCGGTCAGGCGGTCGTGCAGGTCGCGAAGGGGCTGGGCGCGACGGTCATCGCCCTCGGGAGCAGCGAGCGCAAGCGCGAGGCCGCACGGGCGGCCGGTGCCGACGAGGTGCTCGCACCGGACGCCGGTTGGGCCCAGCAGGTCCGGGCACTGACCGGTGGCCACGGCGTCAACGTGCTCGTCGACCCGGTCGGCGGCGACCGGTTCGACGACAACGTCCGGGTGCTGGCTCCCGAAGGCCGCCTCGTGGTGGTCGGCTTCGCCGCCGGGCAGATCCCGACGGTGAAGGCCAACCGGCTGCTGCTGCGCAACGTCTCGGTCCTCGGCGCGGTCTGGCGCGAGTTCGTGACCGACAACGAGCCGGGCTACGCGCGGCGGACGGCCACTGCGCTGGACGAGATGATCGAGCGCGGCCACGTGGCGCCCCGTCCCGGCGGCGTCTTCCCGCTGGAGCAGGGCGCCGAGGCGATGCGCGCGCTGGCTGAGCAGCGGCTCGTCGGCCGGGTGGTTCTCACCCTCTGACCCCCCTTGCGGATTCTATAGAGCGTTGACATGCTCCGCCCTGGGAGACCCGGTCACACTCGCGGAGGTGTCGTGGACAGCTTGATGATGGACCGGCCGTTGCTCCTGAACACCCTGCTGTGGCGCACCGAGCGGCTGTTCCACGACAAGGAGATCATCACCAGGCTCGGTCCCGGCTCCTACCACCGCTACACCTACCGCGAGTACGGCATCCGGGTCCGCCGGCTGGCCAACGCCCTGCAGACCCTCGGGGTCGGACCGGGAGACCGGGTGGGGACGCTGGGCTGGAACCACTACCAGCACTTCGAGACCTACTTCGCGGTGCCCGGCATCCAGGCCGTCCTGCACACCATCAACCTGCGGCTGTTCCCGGAGCAGCAGCGCTACATCATCAACCACGCGGAGGACAGCGTCCTCATCCTGGACGCGGACCAGATCCCGGTGGTGGAGGAGCTGGTGCGGGCGGGTCTGCCGACCGTACGGGCCTTCATCGTCTTCGACGACGGGCCGCTGCCCGAGACCACCCTGTCCCCGGTCTACAGCTACGAGCAGGTGGTCGCGCAGGCCTCCCCGGAGCACGAGTTCGCCGAGTTCGACGAGAACTCCGCCTCGGCCATGTGCTTCACGTCGGCCACGACCGGTGACCCCAAGGGCGTCGTGTACAGCCACCGCGGGATGGTGCTGCAGTCGATGTGCCTCGCGATGCACGACAAGCTCAACATGTCGGAGAGCCAGACCTGGCTCGAGCTCGCGCCGATGTTCCACTGCAACGGGTGGAACATCCCGCACACCGCGCTCCTTCAGGGCGCCACGCTGGTGTTCGCCGGCCGGCACCCGAGCGCGGACGACTACGTGGACATCGTGGAGGACCTGCGCGTCACCGGGATGAACGCCGCGGTCACCATCGGGACGATGATGCGCGACGCCGTACTGGCCTCGGGCCGGCCCCGCGACCTGAGCTCGCTGGCGACCATGTGGCTCGGCGGCCAGGCCCCGTCCGAGGCGATCATGCGCTGGTGGGAGGACACGTACGGCACGTGGGTCACCCAGGGCTACGGCATGACCGAGACCTCACCCCAGATCTGCTTCTCCTCGATCAAGACCACGCTCGCCGGCAGTTCCGAGCAGGAGCTCTACGCGCTGCGCCAGAAGCAGGGCCTGCCCATCCCGCTCATGCAGATCAAGGTGTGCGACGAGGGCGGACGCGAGCTGCCGTGGGACGGCAAGGCCTCCGGCGACTTCTACGTCCGGGCGCCGTTCGCGGCCAGCGCCTACTACAACGACCCGCGCACCGAGGCCAGCTTCGTCGACGGCTGGCTGCGCACCGGCGACGTCGGCAGCATCGACCCCGACGGCTTCGTCATCCTCCGCGACCGCTCCAAGGATCTGATCAAGTCCGGCGGGGAGTGGATCTCGTCCATCGACCTCGAGAACGCCCTGATGGCCCACCCGCAGGTGCGGGAGGCCACCGTCGTTGCGGTCCCGGACGAGAAGTGGCTGGAGCGGCCGCTGGCCTGCGTCGTCCCGACCACCCCGGAGCTCACCGAGGCCGAGCTGCGGGCGCACCTGGCGGGCATGTTCGCCCGCTGGATGGTGCCCGACCGGATCCTGCTGGTGAACGAGGTCCCCAAGACCAGCGTCGGCAAGTACGACAAGAAGCGGGTCCGGGCGATGCTCGAGGCGGGCGGCCTCGACCAGGTCCACCAGGAGCTCGGCCGCCCGGCCGCCACCACAGTTTGATCACCAGTCCCTCTCCAGCGACAGGAAGCAGGCCCAGATGTCCGACGGGATCAAGCTCTACGTCATGCCCACGGGAACGATGCACGCCGATCTGACCTGGCTGCTCCTGCGGCCCGACATGGTCATGGCCGACCGCCACAACACGGCCCGGCCCGCCAACTGGGCGGCGGTCCCCACCCACTGCGTCTACATCGACCACCCGGACGGGAAGATCATCTGGGACGCCGGTGTGCCGCGCGACTGGGAGGAGCGCTGGGGGCCCACCGGGCTGCAGGAGTACTTCCCGGTCGACGAGGTCACCGAGGACATGTGGCTGGACTCCCGGCTCAAGCAGCTCGGGCACGAGCCGAACGACATCGACTACCTGCTGCTGTCGCACCTGCACTTCGACCACGCCGGCCAGGCCGAGCTGTGGAAGGACGCCACCCACACCAAGGTGCTGTGCAGCAAGGACGAGTACGACGGCGCCTTCTCCTACGAGGGCTACAGCCTGGGCGCCCACGTCAAGAAGGACTACGAGAGCCTGACGCTCGAGACCGTCGAGGGCGACACCGAGGTCCTCCCCGGGGTCACCCTGCTGCAGACCCCGGGCCACACCTGGGGCACCATGTCGCTCAAGGTCGACCTGCCCGACAGCGGCACCATGATCTTCACCTCGGACGCGATCTACCTCGCCGAGAGCTACGGGCCGCCCGCCATCGGTGCCGGCATCGTCTACGACAGCGTCAAATGGTTCGCCTCGGTCGAGAAGATCCGCGGCATCGCCGAGGAGACCAACGCGACGGTGGTCTTCGGCCACAGCGGCGCCCAGCTCGCGGAGCTGAAGAAGATCCCGGACTACTACTCCTGAGGGGGGTGGCGATGCCGCTCTACGACTACGGCTGCCCGTGCGGCTATCGGTTCGAGGCCATGGTCGCCTCCGACGCGTCGGGGCCCGACTGCCCCCGGTGCGGTGCCGCGACCTCCCGGCGCCCCGGCCTCGCCGGCCTGACCGGGCGGGCACGGGTGCCCGCGGGCCCGGACCAGGCGCCCAAGTCGTGGCAGGGCACCCACCGCGGCAACCGGGAGTACGTCGCGCAGTGGCGGCGCACCCTCGACAAGCGGGAGCGCCTGGAGGAGAAGTACCCGGAGCTCAAGCGGGACGACTCCCCGGTGGTCGCGCACGAGGGGCGCTTCCATGCGGCACCGCTGACCGCGCGCGAGCTGGCCTCGGGGGCGCCGATCGTGCCGCGCCCGGCAGCCCCGCACCCGCACCCGCATCCGCACTGAGGCGGACGGGCCGGCGCGGTCGTGACGCTGGGCGGCCTCCGCCCACCGGAGACCGGACAGGCGTGCTCCGAAGCCCGACCCTCCGGCACACAAGACGCGACCAACCTCGTCCGGCTCTGCCCATCCAGTCCGCTGCGGGACCGGCGTGCCACCAGGGCGCCGGTCAGGGTGTCCGGGCGCAGTCGGCGCAGGTGCCGAAGACCTCGAGGGTGTGGCTGACGTCGGAGAACCCGGCCTGCTCCGCGACCCGGGCGGCCCAGGACTCCACCTCGGGACCGTCCACCTCCACGCTGGTGTGGCACTGTCGGCAGACGACATGGTGGTGGTGGGTCTCCGTGCCGCACAGCCGGTAGACCGACTCGCCGTCGGCGGTGTGCAGCATGTCGACGGTACCGGCCTCGGCGAGATGCGTCAGGTGCCGGTAGACCGTCGTCAGCCCGACGGCGTCGCCGCGCCGCCGCAGCTCGGCGTGCAGGTCCTGCGCGCTGCGAAACCCGGCTGCTTCGGCGAGCACGCCCTCGACGGCGGCGCCCTGCCGGGTGGCGCGTACGCGGGTGGTCAATCCGGCGTGCCGCGCGGGCTCCTCAGGTGCGGTCGTCATCGCGTCCATCCTGCCGCAGTGGATCGGGCACCGCCCCCGACCGGCCCACGGTAAGACCGGGATGGGCAGCGGCCGGCTGCCGGGCCCGCGCCGGCGCGACCGGCACCGGCACCGGCACCGGCACCACCGGTGTACGGGCGGGGGCTGTCGGTCTTAGTGCTCGTCGTAGTGGTCGTCATGCTTGGTGTGCCGGTGGCCGTCGTGGACGTAGTCGACGTGCCCCTCGTGCGGGATGCCGACGTGGCCGCAGTCGAGCCCGTGGCTGTGGCCGTGCGCGCCGTGCGGGCTGTGGTCGTCATCGCCGCACTCGTCCCAGTGGCCGTCGTGCTCGACGTGCACGTGGCCGTCGTGGACGTAGTCGATGTGCGTCCCGCCGACGGCCGCGTGGGCGAAGGCGACGTGCCCGCAGCCCTCACCGTGCTGGTGCTCGTGGTCGGCGTGCGTGCGCTCAGCCGTGGTAGCGGTCATGATCGTGCCTCCGTGGTATGGACGTGATCTGCCAGGTCGTGCCGCCCGGGTGCGCCCAGGTCGTGTCGCCCCTGGCCGTGGTCGGACGCGGGCGGGTCCCGGTCCGACCTGCCGGGCGCCGGCCGCACCGGGTCGTGTCGGGGCGGCCCCGGCCTCTCCCCCCGCCCAGGGGCCGCGTCACCTCGGGACAGGTCGGACGGACGCTCCTCGAGGGCGTGCTTCACCGCGTCGTCGACGATGTGCGTCACGTGCGTGTCGCTGAGCCGGTAGGCGATCTCCTTGCCGCGTCGGGTGCCTCGCACGAGAGCTGCGCCGCGCAGCACCCGCAGGTGCTGGCTGAGCAGCGACTGGCTCACCTGCGCGACGTCCACCAGCTCGTGGACGCATCGGGGGCCGTCGGCGAGCGCCCGGACGACGGCGATGCGCACCGGGTGCGCGAGGGCCTTGAGCAGGTCGGCGGCAGTCTCGTACTGCGCCGTTCCCGTCTCAGGTCCTGCCGTCGGCGTCACATGAACATAGTAGCCACAGTGCATGCGTTCTGTCCGCCCATGAGGAACGGACCGCGGCGGTAGCCGTCAGGGGCGTCCAGCGTGCGGGACGTCGACCCGCGTGGCGAGCAGCCGCGCCTCGTGGGTGGCGCTGCGGGCGTGCTCGTCGAAGTCCGGCGCCGTGCACATGTAGAGGGTGCGTCCGTCCGGCCCACCGAGCATGCAGGCGAAGACCCCGGAGCTCGGGACGATCTCGTCGACGATCTCGCCGCCCTCGCGGACGCGGACGACCCGCCCGTGCGTCGCGTCGGCGATCCACATGGCGCCCTCCGCGTCGAGGCAGCACCCGTCCGGGGCGACGACGAGCTGCCCGATCGAGCCACCGACGTCGCGGGTCGTCGGCAGCTCGCCGAACGTCGCCCAGTTGCGGCGGTTGCTCAGGCTGCCGTCGTCCTGGATGTCGAACGCCGTGACGCGGTTGCCGAAGGTCTCGTCGACCAGCAGGACCCTGCTGTCGGTGATGACGGAGCCGTTGGGGAACCAGAGGTCGTCGGCGACCTGCGTCACGCTGCCGTCCGGGTCGACCCGCAGCAGGACGGTCGGCGCGAGCGGTGCGCCGGCCATCAGGTCGAAGCCGAAGTTGCCGACGTAGCCCCGGCCCCGGTCGTCGACGACCATGTCGTTGGGGTGGCCCCCCACGAGGCCGGCGAGCTCGGCGTGGACGACCAGCTGGCCGTCCGCCTCGCGCCGCATCACCCGGGCGTCGCGCATCGACACCACCAGCAGCCGGCCGTCCGGCAGCCAGCCGAGCCCGGAGGGCTGCTGCGGCACCTCGGCCTCGACCCGTACGTCCTGGCCGTCCTCGGCGGCGGACAGGACCCGGTGGGTGTAGAAGTCCACCACCCAGATCCGGCCGTCGTGCCAGCGCGGGCACTCCAGGAAGGACAGCTCCGACAGGATCGTCGTGATCTCCGCGCTCAACGGGCTCTCCCTCGCTGGGTCCGCTCACGTGCCGGGTGTACGGGTGTGCCGGTCGCCTCGTGCCGTCCTGGCCGGCGCAGGCTCAGACCACGACGACGTCCTCGACGAACGCCGTCGGCAGCCGGCCGTCGCAGAAGTTCTCCAGGTCGGCGATTGCCGCCGTGAACTCCGCCGACTGCGTCGCCCGACCGAACGCCGACTCGTCGTCGAAGACGATCTCGGCGATGCCGAGGAAGGGCGGGGAGCCGTCGGGTGCTCCGACGGCGTGGCTCTGGACGTAGCGCCGGGCACCGGGGATCGCCGCCGCGAGGGGCGCGTGGGTCTCCCGCCAGTAGCGCAGGGCATCCTTGCGCTCGATGCCGTCCCGCTCGTAGAGCACGAACATGACCTTGAGCATTTTGTGACCCTCCTCGGGGAACCAGCCGTCAGTAGGTGATCAGCGGCTTGACGACGCCGTCCTCCTTGCGCTCCATGAGCCGGAAGGCCTTCTCCACGTCGGCGAAGGGGAAGCGGTGGGTCGTCATCAGCGTCGGGTCGACCCGGCCGTGCTCGATGAGGCGCAGCAGCCGCGACAGCCACTCCTTGCCTCCCCGGCACAGCGTAAACATGATCCGCTTGTCGCCGGCACCCAGGCCCAGGTCGGCGACGCTCATCGTCAGGGTGTCGCCCGCTTCGCCGTGCACCCCGACGTTGACCATCGTCCCGCCGGGGCGGGTGGCCCGCAGCGCGTTGGTGAACGTCTCCGGCAGGCCGACCGCCTCCACCGCCGCGTCCACGCCGGCGCCGCCTGCGGCGGCGAGGATCTTCTCCACCGGATCGCCCTGCGTGTGGTCGATCACCAGGTCGAAGCCCAGCCGGCGCGCCAGGTCAGCGCGGACCGGGTCGGACTCCACCCCGATCAGCAGCCCCGCACCGAGCAGGCGCAGCCCCATGCCCGCCGACAGCCCGACCGCGCCCAGCCCGAAGACCGCCGCGGTCCCGCCGAGGGGCAGGTCGGCGTCGACCGCGGCGGCGAAGCCCGTCGAGAGCATGTCGGCGGCGTAGACGGCCTGCTCGTCGCTGACCGCGTCCGGGATCACCGCGAGGTTGTACTCGGCGTCGTTGACGAGGAAGTACTCGGCCATGTTGCCGTCCATCTGCGCGGTGAAGCGGTAGGAGCCCAGCATCCCGCCGCACTGCCCGGGGGCGCCGCGCTGGCAGTCGTCACAGCGCCCGCACGGCGTCGCCGCGGCGACGGCCACCCGGTCGCCGGGGGACACGCCGTGCACGTCGCTGCCGACCGCGGACACCACGCCCACGCTCTCGTGCCCGAGGGTCCGCCCGGCCTCGATCGGGATCGCGCCGTGCACGATGTGCACGTCCGTCGTGCAGATCAGCGAGACCGTGGTCTGCACCACCGCCTCGCGCGGGCCCGGCTGCGGGACCTCCTTGTCCACCACGGCGATCTCGCCCACGCCACGCAATACCAGTGCCTTCATGCCGCGCTCCTCGCCGTTGGGTCGGTACGGGCCGTGCGTCGTCGGTGGTCGTCCTGCGCCGGCCTCCGGGGGCCGCGGCGGCGGGGCGTGGGGAGAACCGGCTGGCGTGACGACCCTTGTGACGCCCGTCACAGTGCCCGGGCCTGTTGCCCGCTGTCAACCGGCGCGCGGGGGTGGCGTTCCAGCCTTACTTGACAACGATTTCCAGGACCAGCAGGCTGTCGGGCAGCAGCCGGTGCCGCGTGTGGACCGCCCGCCGGTCCGTCTCACCCGCCCGTCCTTCTGGAGTCGCCGCCATGCCCCGCGTGCCCCTGCTCGCCCCGGCGCTGCTGCTGCTCGCGGCCTGCGGGTCGACGACTTCGGCGGGCTCGCCCGCCGACCGATCCGGGAGCGCGTCCGCGCAGGCGGGGGGCAAGCAGCTCAAGGTGGTCACGACCACCACGCAGGTCGCCGACTTCACCCGCAACGTCGCCGGCGACAAGGCCGACGTCACCCAGCTGCTCAAGCCCAACATCGACCCACACGACTACGAGACCTCGCCGGCCGACGTACGGGCCCTGGCCCAGGCCGATGTCGTGGTCGTCAACGGCGTGGGCCTGGAGTCCGGCTGGCTCGACCCGGCGCTGGAGGCCGCGGGCTTCGCCGGCACGAAGGTCGACACCAGCAGGGGCGTACAGGTCCGGAAGGGCGACGGCACCGACGAGCAGGCCGCTGGCGACCCGCACATCTGGCACGACCCGCGCAACGCCGCGACGATGGTCGGCGACATCGCGGCGGCGCTGTCGGCCGCCGACCCTGCCGACGCCCCGGTCTTCGCCGCCAACGCCGACGCCTACCGCGCCCGGCTGGACGCCCTCGACGCGGACATCCAACGCAAGATCAACACTCTGCCCGTCGACGACCGCAAGCTGGTCACCAACCACGACGCGTTCGGCTACTACATCGCCCGCTACCAGCTGGAATTCGTCGGCTCCCTCATACCCAGCTTCGACACCTCCGCCGGGCTGTCGGGGACACAGATCAACGACCTGGTGAGCAAGATCAAGGCTACCGGCACCAAGGCGATCTTCAGTGAGAGCTCGCTGCCTGCCAACGCGGCGGAGACGCTGGCGAAGGAGGCCGGGGTGAAGGTCGAGGCGGGCGAGGCCTCGCTGTACGGCGACACCCTCGGCCCGCAGGGCAGCGCCGGCGCCACGTACCTGCAGATGGAGGAGCACAACACCGACACGATCGTGGGGGCGCTGCGTTGACCGGCGCGGACGTGGCGCTCGCGCTGGACCGGGTGACGGCGGCGTACGGCCGGGTGCCCGTCCTCACCGACGTGGACGGCGTCGTCCGGCGGGGGCAGGCGGTGGCCCTGATCGGCCCCAACGGGGCGGGCAAGTCCACGCTCATCAAGGCGGTGCTCGGCCTGGTGCCGGTCGTGCGCGGCTCGATCACCGTGCTCGGCACCACCCCGCAGCTGGCCCGCGGGGACGTGGCGTACGTCCCGCAGGTCGACGTCCTGGACGCGGAGTTCCCGGTCAGCGTGGAGCAGGTTGTGCTCATGGGCCGCTACCGGCGGATCGGCTGGCTGCGCCGACCCGGCGCCGGCGACCGGCGGCTGGCCGCGGACGCCCTCGAGGCGGTCGGGCTCGGGCACCGGGCGCGGGCCCGGTTCGGCACGCTGTCGGGCGGCCAGCGCCAGCGGGTGCTGCTGGCCCGCGCGATCGCCCAGCAACCGCAGCTGTTCCTGCTCGACGAGCCCTTCAACGGCGTCGACGCACTCAGCGAGGAGCTGCTGCTCGCCGCGCTCGCCGCGCAGCGCGCCGCGGGCGCCACCGTCGTGATGAGCACCCACGACCTGGCGCTGGCGCACGTCAGCTGCGACGAGGTGTGCCTGCTCAACCGGCATCAGGTCGCCTTCGGCCCCACGGCGACGACGCTGAGCCCGGAGCGGCTCGGGCAGACGTACGGCGGCCGGGCCCTGCAGATGCGCGGCGACGGGGTCATCGTGGCCCAGTCGTGAGGCAGGTCCTGCTCGAGCCGTTCGGGCAGCCGTTCATGCAGCGCGCGCTGCTGCAGGTCGTCCTGCTCGGCGTCGTCGCGGGGGTCGCCGGGGTCTACGTCGTGCTGCGCCGGCTGGCGTTCGTCTCCGACACGATGACCCACACCGTCTTCCCCGGGGCGGCCATCGCCTTCGCCCTCGGCGCCGACGTGCTGGTCGGCGCCGCCCTCGCCGGGGTCCTCACCGCGCTGCTGCTCGCCGCGCTCACCGCCGTGCGCCGGGTCGACGAGGACGCCGCGCTGGCCGTCCTGCTGACGTCGTTCTTCGCCGTCGGCGTGGTCGTCGTCAGCCGGTTCCGGGGCTACACGACCGACCTGCAGCTGCTGCTGTTCGGCCGCAGCGTGCTGCTCGTGCCGTCCTCGCAGGTGGCGCAGAGCGCCGTGCTCGGCGCGGTGGTGCTGCTGGGGCTGGCGGTGCTGCACAAGGAGCTGGTGCTGCGGGCCTTCGACGAGGCCGGCGCGCAGGCGATGGGCTACCGGCCGGTGGCCCTGGACGTCGCGCTCAACTGCCTGCTGGCCCTGGTCGTCGTGGCCGGCCTGCGCACCGCCGGCACGCTGCTCACCATCGCGCTGGTCATCGTGCCGGCCGCGACCGCGCGGCTGCTGAGCGCCCGGATCCGGGTGATGCTCCCGCTCGCCGCCGCGATCGGCGCCGCCGGCGGCTACCTCGGCCTCGTCGTGAGCTACGACGCGTCGGTGCGCCGCGGGGTCAGCCTGGCCGGTGGCGCGACCATCGTCGTGGTGCTCGTCGCCGGCTTCCTTCTCGCCCTCGCCGCCCCCGCCGTACGGCGTCGGCTCGCCGGCCGCGACGAGCAGGGCGTTGTCGCCCGGGCGGCCTAGGGGTGCGCCTGCTGTCCCTGCTCGACGACGGCATCGCGGCGCGGGCGCTGCTCGCCGCGGTCGTCGTCGGCGTCCTCGCCGGCGCCGTCGGCGTGCAGGTCGTCCTGCGGCGGTTGTCCTTCTTCACCATGGCGATGACCCACGCCACCTTCCCCGGTGTGGTGCTCGCCGCCGTCGTCGGGGTCGACCTTGTGCTCGGCAGCGCCGGCTTCGGCGTGCTGGTCGTCCTCGGCTTCCTTGCGCTCAGCGCGCGGGACCGGCTCGACGACACCAGCGCCACCGGTGTCGTGCTCAGCGGCGGCCTCGCGCTGGGCACCCTGCTGCTGTCGACCCAGGCCGGGTTCACCAAGGACCTCGCGGCGTTCCTCGTCGGCGACCCGCTGAGCATCACCACTCGGGAGCTGGTCACGACCGCTGTCCTCGGCGCCGGCGTGCTGTGTGTGCTCGCGGCCCTCGGCAAGGAGCTGACGCTGGCGGCGTTCGACCGGGGCGCGCTAGCCGCGCAGGGCTACGACGTACGCCGGCTCGACCTCGCGCTGCTGTTGTGCATCGAGGTGACCGTGGTGGCGGGGGTGCGCGCGGTCGGGACCATCCTTGCAGTCTCCCTCATCGTGGCGCCGGCCGCCGCAGCCCGGCTCTGGACCGACCGCATCCTGGCGATGACCCTGCTGGCCTGCGGCTTCGCGGTCGTCTCCGGGATCACCGGGGTCGTCGTGACCGAGAACGTCGACGTCGCCGGCGGCGCCGTCACGGTGCTCGCGGCGACCGCCTGCTTTCTGCTCAGCCTGCTGGCCCTGCCGCTGCGCGGGCTGCGGGAACGCCGGGCCGCCTCGGTCGTACCGCCGGAGGCGCTGGTGGCCCGGGAGTCCTAGGGTGCGGCCGGGGCCACGCCCTCAGGCCCCCGCGGCCGGAGAACGTCACGTGTGGCTGTACTCGCCTGGTGGCACTGGGTAGGCTGAGCCCGGGTCAGGGGTAGTCGCTGAGCATCGTCGGCAGCGGCTCGGCGACCAGGCAGGCTGCCGTCAGCAGCATCGCGGCCGCGGCGGCAAGGCCGAGGGCGGCGCGCCGCCGACCGTACGCCGCTGCCAGCCACGACCAGCTGCCGAGCAGCAGCACCCCGAGCGCGACGAGCACCGGGGACGGCCCGCGGTGGATCGAGATGTGCCCGACCCACACGTCCATCGCCGGGGTGTGCGGCATCCGCAGGTACCGGAACATCAGGTCCGGGACGATCGACACGAGCTGCCCGGCGAGGGCGCCGGCGACCGGGGGGACGAAGGCACCGCGGTGCAGCGCCATCGCCGCGCCGGCGACGGCGAGCCCGAGCCCCCAGCCGACCAGCTGGTGCAGCAGGTAGTGCCACCAGGTGCCGCGGCCCAAGTAGGCGACGGCGATGCCGGCCTGCAGGGCGGCGAGGCCGGCGTAGGCGGCGAGGAAGGCGACGCGCTTCACGCGGACGGGCCGTCGAGGTGCTCCAGCAGGATCTCCTGCTCCTGCGCGTGCCGGGGCCAGCCCGGGTCGTACGTCCGGTAGCGCACGACACCGGCGCGGTCGAGCAGGACATAGCCGTCGTCGCAGTGGGCCGCCCGCGGCAGCGCGACCCGACGGGCGAGGTCGGGGTCGCTGGACACGACCAGGCCGTACCGGGCGTCGAGCGCCCGGAGCTGCGGCGCACCCTGTGGGCAGGTGAGCACCAGCATGCTGGCCCGGCCGTCAACGGCGCCGAGCCCGGGGACCCGCTCGTGCAGCGACAGTACGTCGAGCTGCCGCAGGCCGGAGTCCGGCGCGGCGGCGTGGCCGGTGGCGAACCAGGCGGCCACCAGGGCGACAGCGGTGACCTGCAGGGCCAGCACGGGCGCGACGCCGCGGCGGAGGGCGCGCACCCGGCGGACGCCGGTCAGCACCATGCGCGGGTCAGCCCCATCACCGACGGATCAGGCGAGGACGCGCTGCTCGAAGGCGTCGCGCAGCCGCGTCGTCACGGAGCCGCAGCCGAGCTCGCGGCCGTCCAGCGTCGTCACCGGCGCGACCCCGCGGATGCTGCCGGTCAGCAGCACCTCGTCGGCCTCGAGCAGCTCCGCGACGGTGCCCCGGCGCACGTCGTACGGGATCTTCAGCTCGGCGCAGAGCTCGAGGACCACGCCGATGGTGATCCCGGGCAGGATGCCGACGGCCTCCGGCGGCGGCGTGACGAGACGGCCGGCGGTCACCCAGGCGGCGGTCGCGGTCGGCGCCTCGAGCACCTCGCCGTCGCTGCTGACGAGCACCGCGTCGTCGGCGCCGAGCCGCTGGACCTCGCGCAGCGCCGCCATGTTGACGGCGTACGAGGTGCTCTTGACCCCGCCGAGCAGCCACGGGGCCTGGGCGCGCAGGCCGGCGGGGACGCCGAGGGTGAGCGTCAGGGCCCGGACCCCCTGCTGGCGGCCGTGCAGCGTCTCGGTCGGAACGGCGGTGACGAGGGCGTAGGCCGCGCCGCCGCGCGAGCAGACCAGCCGCAGAACGCCGTCCGGCCGGTCCCAGGTGGCGACCGCCAGCTCGCTCAGTGCCGGCCAACCGGCGGGCAGCGGGAGGGCGAGGCGGGACGCGCTGGTCGCGAGCCGCCGCAGGTGCCGATCCAGGAAGGCCGGGCGGCCGCCGGCGATGCGTACCGTCTCGAACACCGACTCGCCGCGCAGCATCCCGACGTCGTCGGCGCGCAGCAGCGGGGCCGCGGGATCGGCGAGGACCGGCCCCTGTGGCCCGAGGACGGCGAGGACGGTCTGGGGCACGTCACGCAGGCTAATCTCCGGGCATGGGCCGCAACGTGCCGACGGTGGGCCAGGACTGGCAGACCGAGCTCCGGTCGCGCGGCTACCGGCTCACCCCGCAGCGCCAGCTCGTGCTCGAGGCGGTCGGCGGGCTCGGCCACGGCACGCCGGACGAGATCGCGTCCGCCGTCCGGCAGACCGCCTCCGGCGTCAACATCTCGACGGTCTACCGCACCCTCGAGCTCCTCGAGGAGATCGGCCTGGTGCGGCACACCCACCTCGGGCACGGGGCGCCGACCTACTCCGTCGCCACCGACGACGACCACGTGCACCTGGTCTGCCGCGACTGCGGGACGGTCGAGGAGGTGAGCCCGGAGCTGCTGGCCGGGATCGTGGACGCGCTCTCCGCCGAGCGTGGCTTCTCCGTCGACGTGGGGCACTTCGCGGTCTTCGGGCGCTGCCGGGCCTGCTCGGTGCAGGCCCCGGCCTGACCCCTCGCGGGGCGCAGCCTCACACGTGCAGGCCGACGAGGCCGAGCGGGCCCAGGGTGTCGTCGTGCAGCGGTGGCAGTGCGTCCGGGGCGAACCAACCCACCCGGGTCAGCTCGGCGCTGCGCGGGCCCAGCCCGTCGGCGACCTCGTCGGTCACGTCCAGCCGCGACACGAAGCTCACCCACCGGTCATGGGTGCGCAGTGCCGCCAGCCGCGGGGTGTCGACGCCCACCGACAGCCCGACCTCCTCGCGCAGCTCGCGGGCCAGCGCAGTCCCGGGGTCCTCGCCGCGCCTGAGGTCGCCACCCGGCAGCGCCCATCCGCGCACATACGGCTGGTCGACGAGCAGGAGCCGGCCGTCCGGACGGAAGACGACGCCGAGCACGCCCACCCGGTAGCCGGGGGTCGCCAGGCGCACGATGGCCCGCCGGGGCCGCTCCGGCGCCCGGCTGTACGCGGCGACGACGAGCCGGTCCCACATCCCCGGAGTCTGTCAGGCGGGACTGCTTGCCGTGGGGGATCGGCCTGCGTCGGGGAATCGGCGCGCGCCCGCGCCGCTTGTGCCGGGCATGGCCAGCCCGCTGCTCCACCGCCCCGGTGCCGTGCCCGCCGACCCGCCGGACAGCGGGGTGGCGGTGCACTACGGCGACCCGTACCGCGAGCAGCGCCGGCTCGCGGCCGGCGCCGCCGAGGTGGACCTGTCGCACCGCCCGGTGGTCCGGGTCGCCGGTCCCGACCGGTTGTCGTGGCTGCACAGCCTCACCTCGCAGGCGGTGGACGGCCTGGCCCCAGGTGTGCCGACCGAGGCACTCGTCCTCAGCCCGCAGGGGCACGTCGAGCATCACCTGCAGCTCGTCGACGACGGCACCCAACTGCTGGCGCACGTCGAGCCGGGCACCGCACAGGCCCTGGTCGCTTGGCTCGACCGGATGCGCTTCCTGCTCCGGGTCGAGGTCAGCGACGTCACGCAGGCGTACGCCGTGCTCGGGGCGGCCGGCAGCTGGCGGCTGGTGCCGCGGGGCTCGCTGTCGTCCTACGACGGCGAGCTCGCCGGGGTCGGGGCGTACGAGGCGCTGCGGGTGGAGGACCTGCGGCCGCGGCTGGGTGTCGACACCGACCATCGCACGATCCCCAACGAGACGCGCTGGCTCGGCACGGCGGTGCACCTGAGCAAGGGCTGCTATCGCGGGCAGGAGACCGTCGCCCGCGTCGCGAACCTCGGGCGGCCGCCCCGGCGGCTCGCGCTGCTGCACCTCGACGGGTCCGACAGCGCGCTGCCGGCCGCCGGCGACCCGGTGCTGCTCGGGACGCGCGAGGTCGGCCGGGTCGGCACCGCCGTACGTCACCACGAGCTCGGGCCGCTCGCGCTCGCGCTCGTCAAGCGGCAGGTGCCCGACGACGCCGACCTGACCGTGGCCGGGATCGCCGCCCGACTCGAGCCGGAGGCCGCGCCGCCGCCGGCCCGCGTGCCGCGCCCGGAGCTCATGCGCTTCTGACCCTGCATCGCGCTCCGCGTGGGCCGGCGTCCCGGTCACGCTCAGCACGTGGGGGAGTGCGACGAGCGAGGGCGGAGCGCCCTGCGCGACGCCCGGATCTGACACGATGGCGAGGGCGCGCCCACCGGCGGGCCGAACCGACCGGGAGGAGGCGGGATGAGCGTGGACGACACGACCGGCACGGGCAGCCGCCGCATCGACAGGGTGCTGGCCGAGGACTACCTCGACGGTCTGGGCATGGCGTCCCTCGCGGAAGTACGCGCCTTACGCGGCGAGGCCGAGCAGGAGGAGGTCGACCTGTCCTACCTGCGGCGCATGGTGCAGGGCCGGCTCGACGTCCTGCGGGCACAGGTCGCCCGGCGCCGGGAGGGTGCCCACGACGGTGGCTCGGGCGAGCTCGTCGCCGGCCTCGCGAGAATCCTCGCCGACGAGCCGCGCAGCCCCGCCCGCGGGCTCGGCCGGCACAGCGCGCGCGAGCCCAGCCGGGTCGACCAGCACCGGCGCTACGTCGAAGCCCTCGTCGCCGACGTCGGCCTCTCGGACGTATCGGCGCGCAGCGACGCCGACGTGGAGGCGGCTCTGCAGGTGCTCGCGGAGGAGGAACAGCTGCTGTCGGCCAAGCGCCGTGAGGTGCAGGCCGTGATGGACGCGTGCAGCGCGGAGATGACCCGTCGCTACCGTGACGGCGAGGCCGACGTCGACGCCCTGCTCGGCGCCGCGGTGACCGACGAGGGCTGACCCGTCGTCCTGCTCGCCGAGGTCACCCGCTCCGGCGTCGTCGAGAGCACCCACCGCGGCTCGGTCGTCGCCCTGTGGCCGGACGGCTCGCTCGCGCTCGGCGTCGGCGACCTCGACCGTCCCGTCTTCCCCCGCTCGGCCAACAAGCCGCTGCAGGCTGTGGGCCTGCTCGCCTGCGGCTGGCAGCCCGCGGACGACGCCGAGCTCGCGCTGGCAGCCGCCTCACACAGCGGCGAGCCGCAGCATCTGGAGGTCGTTCACCGGCTGCTGGGCGGCCTGACCGAGAACGACCTCGGCTGCCCGCCGCAGCTGCCGCTCGGGGAGGCGGCCGTGCATGCGCTGCTCGCCGCGGGCGGTGGCCCCACCCGGGCGCACATGAACTGCTCGGGAAAGCATGCCGCGATGCTGGCGACCTGCCTGACCCGCGGCTGGCCGACCGGGGGCTACCTGGAGCCCACACACCCCCTGCAGGTCGCGCTGACGACGACCGTCGAGCGCCTTGCCCGCGAGCCCGTACGTCACGTGGCCGTCGACGGCTGCGGGGCCCCGCAGCACGCCCTCACCCTGCCCGGGCTGGCCCGGGCCTTCGCGCACCTGGTCACCGCCGCTCCCGGCAGCGACGCCCGGCGCGCCGCCGACGCCGTACGTGCGCACCCCGAGATCGTCGGTGGCACCGGGCGCGACGTCACCCTGCTCATGCAGGGAATGCCCGGGCTGCTCGCCAAGGACGGGGCCGAGGGCGTCTACGCCGCCGCCCTGCCGGACGGCGGAGCGGTCGCGCTCAAGGTTGCCGACGGCGCGGCCCGGCCCCGCGTACCGGTGCTCGTCGCGGCCCTGCGGGCCCTCGGCGCGCAGGGCGCGGTGCTCGACGAGCTGGCGGTCGTCCCGGTGCTGGGCGGAGGCCGTCGGGTGGGCGAGGTACGGGTCGCCGGGGCGCTCGCCCGCTGATCCGGAGCGCGGCCGGCGACGGTACGGCCGTGGACCGGGATCGTCTAGACGTCGACGTCGCTGCACAGCAGGAGCAGCGTGTCGATGACCAGGGCACCGGTGACGGAAACCCCGTAGGCGGTCGCGAGCCGCTCCGCGGACCCGAACGCCAGCATGAGCACGAGCACGCCGATGAACAGCCGAACACGCTGCCGAGCGCGGCGAGGACGAGCCCGTACCGCCGGCGCGGCCGGGCGCCTGCTCGGTGGCCGGGTCGGCTTCGGCCTCAGTGTCCGAGGCGTTCCTGAGACCGGCCACGAGGGTGCCTTCCGGTGAAGAGGAACGAGACCATGCCGGGACGCCTCCCGTGGTCCTCTCGGCAGGATCGGCATGACGACGCAGTGTCCCCCCGGGCTCTGCGGGCGGGCAGTGACCCGCCAGGCGGTTCAGACCTGGCTGTGAGCGGTCTCACGGCCGGTGCTAGCCAGACTGCTTGCAACAGCTAGCACGTGCGACTACCGTCTCGAGCATGATGAGAGAGCCGCTGGAGACGGTCACCGGCGCAGGGCACCGCCTCGGTGAGTACATCCGCGACCAGCGGCGCGGCAGCCAGATCTCGCTTCGCCAACTCGCCACGCTGGCCGGCGTCAGCAACCCCTACCTCAGCCAGATCGAGCGGGGCCTGCGCAAGCCGAGTGCGGAGATCCTGCAGCAGATCGCCAAGGGCCTGCGGATCTCCGCGGAGGCCCTCTACCTGCAGGCCGGGATCCTCGAGCAGCGGGAGGGCGCCGGCGCCGTCGTCGATGCGGTGCTTGCCGACGAGGGTCTCAGCGAGCGGCAGAAGCAGGTGCTCCTCGAGGTCTACGACAGCTTCCGCGGGGAGAACGCCCCCGGCGTCCCGCAGGAATCCGCCGAGGGTCCAGGTGCTGCCGCCGACGAGCCCCGCAAGCGGGCCGCACCCCGCAAGCGCAGCACCGACCTTTCCAGCACGCCACACCGGCCCGTGACCCCGGGCGCCACCCCCACCCCGCCCCAGGAGGCATCCGCATGAGCGTCATCCCCTCCGGCCTGAAGGCCGTCCGCACCCTCAACCTGTCGATCGTCCCGCTCGCCGAGGCGAAGAAGCCGGCCTTCGCGGTCGCCGGTCTGGCTGACCTCTGGATCGAGCAGGTCAAGGACGCTCCGGCCGCCTACGTCGCCGAGGTCCGCAGGGCACAGGAGCGTCTGGCAGAGGTCCCTTCGGTCGTCAAGGCCCTGCCGGCGCAGGCGAGGGCCCTGCCGGCGCAGGCGAGGGCACTGCCGGCGCAGGCGAGGGCACTGCCGGCCCAGGCCAAGGCCCTGCGCGGCGAGGTCGAGACCCGCGTCGCGAAGGCGACCGACGAGGCCAGCGAGTTCTACGCCGCCCTCGCGATCCGCGGTGAGCGTCTCGTCACCCAGATCCGGCGGCAGCCGGCGACCGAGGCCGCCCTCGCCGAGGGCAAGGAGGCCGTGCGCAAGGCCGAGGCCGCCGCAGTCGCCGCCCGTAACAGCGTCAGGGCCGGCGAGAAGGCCGTCACGGACGCCGCCGCCAAGCTCGGCTGACAGCGGCGCGCAGACGTCCCAGCACGTACGACCCCCGGTGCCCACGCGGCCCGGGGGTCGTCGGCGTCGCGACGCCGTCCGCGTCCGCAGTGCCGCCCGGGGGGTGGCTGCGGGGACGAGGCCGGGGCAGGATGGCGACGTGAACCTGCTGGCGCCCGCCAACTACTTCCTGCTCCTGCTCAACGTCGTGCTGCTCGGGCTCGCCGTGTGGGCGTTTGCCGACGCGGTCGTCCGGCCGGCCGCGGCGTTCCCTGCAGCCGGCAAGCTCACCAAGCCGGCCTGGCTGGCGATCACCGGCGTCTGCGTGGGGCTGTGCCTGCTCGGCGCCGGCCTGCTGGGGCTGATCGGGGGTGCGATCGCCGTCGCGGTGATCGTCTATCTGGTCGACGTAAGGCCGGCAGTGCGGGCGATGCGCCCCGGCGGGCCGTGGAGCTAGGCGGGCGCGAGAGCCCGGCGCCCGGCCCGGCCGGAGCACCGTCACCGCGCCGGAGGGCCGTGCAGCAGCTCGGGGGCCACGCCCTCCGCGGACTGCTGGTCGACATGCACGAACACCAGGGCTGGCTCGTCGTTGCCCGGTAGGTCCTGGGTCTGTCCGTTGGCCTCGTAGACGTCGAGCAGGCCCGGGGCCTCGCTCGCCGCGAGCAGCCTGCGCAGGCCCTCCTGCAACCTCGTCGACTCGCCGTCCCGGCTCCCGCCGCGCAGCACCACCAGCTCGTCCGCCATGCCGGGGCTGTGCCCGCACGCCGTGCGGGCTACCCCCTGACGGCGCCGAGCACTTCCGCGTTGCCCGGTCCTGTCCCGGTCTGTGCCGCGAGTTCCTGCCCGCGCGTCACTCGGGCGAGCGGGCCTCGTTGCTTTGACAACCGGCGCGGAACGCCGGACCCGTACGTACGAGAGGCCCTGTCGTGACCCACGTCGCCACCGTCCGGACGCTGCTCGAGCTGCGGCTGGTCGTGCCGGGTAGGCCGCACCTGCCGGTCCGCACACACCTGCGGTACGCCGCCGACGACCCCTGGGCGGTGCGGGTCGCCTTCCAGACCGGGGCGGGCATCGACGGCGGGGTCGAGTGGACGTTTGCCCGGCAGCTGCTGAGCGAGGGCCTGGCCGGGCCGTGCGGCGACGGGGACGTACGGGTGTGGCCGGCGCTCAAGGGCCACGACCGCGTCGTTCATCTCGCGATGACCTCGCCGTCCGGATCCGCGCTGTTCGAGATCGACCGCGACGACGTCGTGGAGTTCCTGCAGCAGACCTGCGAGGCGGTGCCGATGGGCACCGAGGAGGACGTCGTGGACCTCGACGCCGAGATCGCCTCGCTCTTGCGGGACCGCGTCTGATCCGACCGACCCGGGCGGCCGGGTCCGTCCCCCAGGGACGGCTCCCGACCGTCAGGCATCCGGCAGGCAACTGCCAGGCCGGTCACAGGACAGGCGCCGAGGCTGTCCGGTAGGACCGGAAGCGCCGGCCACGACCAGGGAGTGCCCATGCGCAAGAAGATCGTTACCGTCGTTGCCGCCGGCGCGCTCGGACTGTCCGGGCTCGCCCTCGCCGGTCCGGCCCTGGCGGCCGCCGGCGCACCGGACGCCGCCGCAGCCGTCACGTCCCGGGTCGACCGCCTGAAGCAGGCCCTCGCCGGCCTGGTGACCGACGGCACCCTGACGCAAGCGCAGGCCGACAAGGTCGCTGGGACCCTCGGCTCCGCGGACGTCGGCCCAGGAGGTCCGGGTGGCCACCGGGGCCACGGTCCTGGCCGCGGCGGACCCGACCTCGCGGCCGCCGCGACCGCCCTCGGCATGACGCAGGCCGACCTGCGGACGGCGCTCACGTCCGGCAAGAGCCTCGCCCAGGTCGCCCAGGACAAGGGCGTGCCCGTCGACAAGGTGGTGGCGGCCCTCGTCGCGGCCGCCAAGCAGCGCATCGCGCAGGCCGTCACCGACGGCCGGCTCACCCAGGAGCGGGCCGACCAGCGCGTGGCCGACCTCACCGCCAGGATCACCGAACGGATCAACAGCGCCCGTCCCCCGCGCCCGGGAGGCGCGTCGCCGGACGCGCCCGCTCCGGCCCCCACCTCGTAGCCAGCCGCCGGGCGCGTCGGGTCGGGGCGGGCCGTCAGGCCACCACGGACGCCCAGGGGACTGACAGCTCGCCGAACCGGGCCCGCCGGACCTGCGCCCCCTGCCACGCGAGCCCCTCGCACGCGGCAACCCAGCGCTGGCGGGGGCCGTACGGCGCGAGCCCCGTCGCCCGGTCCCACGCCTCGTCCAGCGACCGCAGCAGGGCGTGCACGCCCCGGCCCGGGACGTTGCGGTGGATGAGGGCCTTCGGCAGCCGCTCGGCGAGCACGCTGGGGCGCTCCAGCGTCGGCAGGTGCGCGGCGAGGACGAGGGCCCGTGGGCCCTCGGCCGTGAGCTCGACCCACGCCGCCCGCCGGCCGAGTTCGTCGCAGGTGCCCTCCACGAGCAGGCCCCCGGGAGCCAGGCCGGCGAGCAGGGCCTGCCAGGCGTCTGCGGCGGTGGCCTCGTCGTACTGGCGGAGCACGTTGAACGCCCGGACGACGAGCGGCTGCAGCCCAGCCAGCTGGAAGCCGCCGCGAGCGAAGCGCAGCCCGTCGACCTCGGCGCCCTTCGCCGCGGCCACCCGTTCCGGGTCGAGCTCCAGGCCGACGACCTCGGTGTCCGGGCGCACCGCCCGCAGCCGCGCGTGCAGCTCGACGGTGGTGACCGGCGAGGCGCCGTAGCCCAGGTCCACGACGAGCGGAGGTGCGGGGGCTGTGCGCAGCAGGCCGCCGTGCACCGCGGTCAGCCACCGGTCGACCCGGCGCAGCCGCTGCGGCGCCGTGGTCCCGCGGGTGGCGAGCCCGAGCGCGCGGGCCCGCCCGGCGGCGTACCGCGCGGGGCGGGCGGCCGGCGGTGCTGTCACGCCGCCGCTGCGGTCACGGCCGTCGGTGCACCTTCGTCACCGACGCCTGCTGCTGCGGCGTGATCTGGACGAGGTCGATGTTGACGTGCGCCGGGCGCGAGGCCACCCAGGCGATCACGTCGGCGATGTCGTCGGCGGTGAGCGCGTCGACGCCCTCGTAGACCGCCGCCGCGCGGCTGCGGTCACCGGCGAGGCGGACGACGGTGAACTCCTCGGTCGCGACCATCCCGGGAGCCACCTCGCTGACCCGCACCCCGCGGTCGACGGTCTCGAGCCGCAGCGTCTCGCGCACCGCCACCAGGGCGTGCTTGGCGGCGGTGTAGCTGCCGCCCCCCTCGTACGCCCACCGTCCGGCGGTCGACCCGGTGAGCACCACGTGCCCGCCGCCGGCGGCGACCAGGGCGGGGAGCATCGCCTGGACGGTGCGCACGGTGCCGAGGACGTTGACGTCGTAGGTGCGCGCCCAGGTGTCGACGTCGCCCTCGGCCACCGGGTCGAGGTCGAAGGCGCCGCCGGCATTGGCGACGAGCAGGTCGCACGCGGGCACCGCGTCCGCGAGCTGTTCGGTCGAGCGCGGGTCGGTGACGTCGAGGGCGCACGGCCGGATGCCCTCGTGCCGCGCGGCCAGGTCGCGGAGCCGGTCGAGCCGCCGGGCCGCCGCGACGACCTGCCAGCCGTCCCGGGCCAGGCGCAGCGCGGTGGCCGCGCCGATGCCGCTGCTCGCACCGGTGACCAGCGCCGTACGCGTTCCCGTGTCCACCATCCGGGAAGTCTCCCCGAGGTGCGGAGGTTGGGAGCGGGGGGGCAGGATCGCCCGCGACAGGAAGGTGGACGCATGACCCCGTCCGTGCTCCGCAGCGTGCACCCCCGCCGCGTCGCCGTGCTGTCGGTGCACACCTCGCCGCTCGAGCAGCCCGGCACCGGCGACGCCGGCGGCATGAACGTCTACGTGCTCGAGACGAGCAAGCGCCTCGCCGCGCTCGGCATCGAGGTGGAGGTGTTCACCCGGGCCACCCGCAGCGACCTGCCGCCGGTCGTCGAGGTCGTCCCGGGCGTGTCCGTGCGGCACGTCGCCGCCGGCCCGCTCGAGGGCCTGGGCAAGGAGGACCTCCCGTCGCAGTTGTGCGCGCTCACCAGTGGCGTGCTGCGGGCGGAGGCGCACCACGATCCCGGCTGGTACGACGTCGTGCACTCGCACTACTGGCTGTCGGGGCAGGTCGGGTGGCTGGCGAAGGAGCGTTGGGGCGTGCCGCTGGTGCACACCGCGCACACCCTCGCCAGGGTCAAGAACCTCGCGCTCGCCGATGACGACGTGCCTGAGCCGCTGCGCCGCGTGGTGGGCGAGCAGCAGGTCGTGGCGGCCGCCGACCGGCTGGTCGCCAACACCGGCGACGAGGCCCGCCAGCTCGTCGACCTGTACGACGCCGAGGCCCGCCGGGTGGTCACCGTGAACCCCGGCGTCGACCTGGAGCACTTCCGGCCGGGCACCGCCTCCACCGCACGCACCCGCCTCGGGGTGCCGCCGGACGCTGTCGTCCTGCTGTTCGTCGGGCGCCTGCAGCCGCTGAAGGCGCCCGACGTGCTGCTCCGGGCGGCTGCGCGGCTCGTCGAGCAGGACGAGGCCGGTGCCGGTCCGGCGGGCTCCGGCAGGGCACTTCGGGACCGGCTCATCGTGGCCGTGGTGGGCGGGCCCAGCGGCAACGGCCGGGCCACCTCCACCTCGCAGGGCGAGCCGGAGATGCTGCGCCAGCTCGCCGCCTCGCTCGGCCTCCCCGTCCGGTTCGAGCCGCCGAGCAGCCCCGACCGGCTCCGCGACTGGTACCGCACCGCCGACGTCGTGGCGGTGCCCTCGCACAACGAGTCGTTCGGCCTCGTCGCCCTCGAGGCGCAGGCCTGCGGCACCCCCGTCGTCGCCACCGACATCGGCGGGTTGCGCACCACGGTCCACGACGGGGTGAGCGGGCTGCTGGTGCCCGGCCATGACACCGACGCCTGGGCGGCGGCGCTGCGCCGCGGCCTCACCGACCGGGCCGCGCTGTCGCGCGGGGCGCTCGCCCACGCCACCGCGTTCTCCTGGGCCTCGACCGCGGCCGGACTGCTCGCCACCTACCGGGGGGCGCTCGCCGACCGGCGCGAGCACCGCCTGGCGGCCGCACAGTGAGCCCCGACCCGGCACCCGCCGGCCCCGCGGAGGTCATCCGGGCGGCGCTGGACGACGCCGGCCTGGACTGGACCGCGCCCGGCGAGGGCCAGTTCTTCGTCCGGCTCCCGGGCACCCACAAGCTCGCCACCAACTGCTGGCTCGTCGTCGGCCGGCACGCCCTGCTGGTGGAGGCTTTCGTCTGCCGCAAGCCTGACGAGAACGCCGAGGAGTTCCTGCGCTTCCTGCTGCGCCGCAACGCCCGGATGTACGCCGTGGCCTTCTCGGTCGACAAGGCCGGCGACGTCTACCTCGTCGGGCGGCTGCCGCTGTCCGCGGTCACGGCCGACGAGGTCGACCGCCTCCTCGGATCGGTGTTGCAGTACGCGGACGAGGCGTTCAACCCGCTGCTCGAGATCGGTTTCGCCAGCTCGATCCAGCGTGAGTGGGGGTGGCGCCGCAAGAACGGTGAGTCGACGGCCAATCTGCAGGCCTTCGCGCGGTTCGCCGACCCGGACCGGTCGTGACACCCGACACCGTCTGGCGGCTCGACCGCGAGCCGGCACGGGCCGTGAAGGCCCTCGCCGACGCGGCGGGGCGTCGGCCCGGTGACACCCCCGACCGGGCGCCCCGACGCGACGCCCGCAGGTAGCCGTACGGCAGGATCGCCGCCATGGCGACCCTGGTGCTGCTCCGGCACGGCGAGAGCACGTGGAACCTGTCCAACCAGTTCACCGGCTGGGTCGACGTCGACCTGACCGACAAGGGCGAGCAGCAGGCCGTCCGCGGCGGTGACCTGCTGCGCGAGGCGGGCCTGCTCCCGACGGTCCTGCACACCTCGGTGCTCACCCGGGCCATCCGCACCGCCAACATCACCCTGGACGCGCTCGGCCGGTGCTGGATCCCGGTGAAGCGGCACTGGCGGCTCAACGAGCGGCACTACGGCGCGCTGCAGGGCAAGGACAAGAAGCAGACGCTGCAGGAGTTCGGCGAGGAGCAGTTCATCCTCTGGCGCAGGTCGTACGACGTGCCGCCGCCACCGCTCGAGCCCGGCGCGCCGGGGGATGTCTCCGACGACCCCCGCTACACCGCGCTGGCCCGCGACCTCGTGCCACGCACGGAGTGCCTCGGCGACGTCGTCGACCGGTTGCTGCCGTACTGGTACGACCAGATCGTGCCGGACCTGCGGGCCGGCGAGACGGTGCTCGTCGTCGCGCACGGCAACTCCCTGCGCGCCCTGGTCAAGCACCTCGACGGCCTCAGCAAGGCGGCGGTCGTCGGGCTGAACATCCCGACCGGGCAGCCGTTGCGCTACGAACTCGACGACGACCTGACACCGACGGTGCTGGGCGGCGAGTACCTCGACGCCGACGCCGCGGCGGCCGCGGCGGCCGCGGTGGCGGCGCAGGGGCGCTAGCGGCGGCACAGCACGCCTCCACCTCACGGCCGGCCCGGCTGTGAGGGCGGGCGCGGCGCGGCTGCCCTCGAAGGTGGAAGCGTGCTGTCCCGGAGGTCGACCCCGGGGTGCGGCCGGCGGCCCGGGCCAGGGGCGCCGGCGAGGTGTCTTGCCTCGCCCGCGCGGGCTCAGCCCTGCAGCTGGCCGCGTACGGCGCCCTCGGGGTAGGCGGCGGTGTGGACGTTGACGTAGAAGCGGGCCGGGTGGTCGCGGATCGCCCGCACCAGCGCCTTGTTGACGCCGTCGGTGCACTGGGGGCCGCCGGTCACGCCGGTGAGCGTGACCACCACCGGTCCGGCAACACCGGCTCGGCCGGCGTGGATGTGCCCGGCGACGGGCTCGCCGATGCGCGCCACGCTGACCTTGGCGCAGATCTTGCCGGTCCTGGGGTAGAGCGTGACGATGGCGGCGCCCGCGCCGTCGGGGTCGCCCGGGCCGGGCACTTCGTTGGCGCCGTCGAGGTTGGCGAAGACCCCGCCGCTGGCCAGGGCCGGGGTGGCGGAGCCCAGGGCTAGCAGGCACACGGTCGAGGCCGCGAGAGCGGCCCCGACCCGGCGTGGGCGGCGTACGCGCAGTGATCGGATCATGGCACTGTCCTGTTCGTCGTGGACCCGCAGGCTTTGTCCGTCGGGGACTGCGCAGGCTCCTACCGGCGCGGGTGGCCGTCAAGTCGGGCCGGCGTCAGCCGACGGGCACCGGCCGCTCGCCGGTGACCAGGTAGACGACCCGCCGGGCCACGGACACGGCGTGGTCGGCGAAGCGCTCGTAGTAGCGGCCCGCCAGGGTGATGTCGATCGCCGCCTCGGTGCCGCCCTGCCACGCGTCGTCGAGGATGACGATGAACAACTGCCGGTGCAGGTCGTCCATGACGTCGTCGTCGCGCTCGAGCTCGGCAGCCAGCGACACGTCACGGCCGGCGATGACGCTGCCGGCCTTCGCCACGATCCCCTCGGCGACGTGGCCCATCTCCAGCATCGTCGACCGCAGCTCGGGCGGCACCGCCGAGGCGGGGTAGCGGCGGCGGGCGACCTTCGCGACGTGCAGGGCGAGGTCGCCCATGCGCTCGAGCTCGGCGACCATGCGCAGCGACGTGACGATGATGCGCAGGTCGCTCGCCACCGGCTGCTGGCGGGCGAGCAGGTCGAACGCCCGCGCCTCGACGTCGCGGTAGAGCTCGTCGACGTGCTCGTCGGCGGTGATCACCGTCTCGGCCAGCTGCAGGTCGGCGTCGAGCAGCGCGGTCGTCGCGCGGCTCATCGCCGAGCCGACGAGGTTGGTCATCTCGACCAGGGAGCGCGAGATGGCGTCGAGGTCTTCGTGGTAGGCGTCACGCATGAGGCGAGCGTAGCCGCGGGACAGGCGGATTCCGGGGGCCGCAGTGAACGGCGGGTGAATATCGCCGCTCGTTCCTCGCCGTGGACCAGGGGGATGGTCGCGGCGCCTAGCATGGCATCGTGGTGATGCTGGCCGCCGGTCTCGGCCTGGTCGCGGGCGTGCTTCTCGTCGTCCTGGTGGTGCTCGTCGGGCGACGGACGAGGCACGAGCAGGCGCTCGTCGCGCCGCCTCCGCCGGCGCCGGTGGTGCCCAGTGCGGTCGACGTCATCCACGCGCTGCCGGTCGCCGTCGCGGTGCTCGACGGCCAGGACGACGTGGTGCTCGCCAACAGGACCGCGGTGAGCCTCGGCGTCGTGCGTGAGGGCCGCGTCCCGGTCGCGGAGCTGCGCCGGCTGGTCCGGGACACCCGCCGCAGCGGCACCGCGCACGAGGCCGAGCTCGAGCTCGCCGCGTCCCGGCTGGGGCGGGTGCCCGAGGCGGTGCGGGTGCGCCTGGCCCCTCTCGGCGCCGCCGGCCACGTCGCCCTGCTCGTCGAGGACGTCACCGAGGCGCGCCGGGTGGAGGCCGTCCGCCGTGACTTCGTCGCCAACGTCAGCCACGAGCTCAAGACCCCGGTCGGGGCGATGGGGCTGCTCGCCGAGGCGCTGCAGGACGCCAGCGACGACCCGGCGGCGGTGCGCCGGTTCGCCGGGCGGGTGCAGCACGAGGCCGGGCGCCTCGCCCGGCTCGTCCAGGAGCTCATCGACCTGTCACGCCTGCAGGGCGCCGACCCCCTCCCCGACCCCGAGCACGTGACGGTCGACCGGGTCGTCGCCGAGGCCGTCGACCGCACCCGCACCGTCGCGGCGGCCCGGGGCACCGCCCTCGTCGTCGGGGGCCAGCGCGGCCTGTCGGTGCTCGGCAGCGAGAGCCAGCTGGTCACCGCGCTGGCCAACCTGCTCGACAACGCCGTGACCTACAGCCCCGACCGCACCCGCGTCGCCGTGGCCGTGCGGTGCCGCGAGGGGGCGGTCGAGATCAGTGTCACCGACCAGGGCATCGGGATCGGCGACAAGGACCTCGAGCGGGTCTTCGAGCGGTTTTACCGCGCCGACCCGGCCCGCTCCCGGGCGACCGGGGGTACCGGCCTCGGGCTCGCGATCGTCAAGCATGTCGCCACCAACCACGGCGGCGAGGTCGACGTGTGGAGCGTCGAGGGCTCCGGCTCCACCTTCACCCTGCGACTGCCGGCGGCGACCGACGTCCCGGCCCCGATGTTCTCCGGAGGAGTCCCGTGACACGCGTGCTGCTGGTCGAGGACGAGGAGTCCTTCTCCGACCCGCTGTCCTACCTGCTCAAGGCCGAGGGGTTCGAGGTCGCGGTGGCGTCCACCGGACCCGAGGCGCTCGCGGAGTACGACCGCGGCGGGGCCGACATCGTCCTGCTCGACCTCATGCTGCCCGGCCTGTCCGGCACCGAGGTGTGCCGGGCACTGCGCCAGCGTGGCTCGGTACCGGTGATCATGCTGACCGCCCGGGACAGCGAGATCGACAAGGTCGTCGGGCTCGAACTCGGCGCCGACGACTACGTGACCAAGCCCTACTCCACCCGGGAGCTGCTCGCCCGGATGCGAGCCGTGCTGCGCCGCGGCACCGAACCCGAGGACGTGGCGCCGGCCGCCCTGGAGGCCGGACCGGTGCGGATGGACGTCGACCGGCACGTCGTCACCGTCGGCGGCAGGCACGTGCAGCTGCCGCTCAAGGAGTTCGAGGTGCTCGAGCTACTGCTGCGCAACGTCGGGCGGGTGCTCACCCGAGGCATGCTCATCGACCGGGTGTGGGGGGCCGACTACGTCGGTGACACCAAGACCCTCGACGTCCACGTCAAACGGCTGCGCGCGAAGATCGAACCCGATCCCGGCGCCCCGCGCCACCTCGTCACCGTGCGCGGGCTGGGCTACAAGTTCGAGACCTGACCGGTTCCGGCTGGTCTGCCCGGGCGGCAGCGGTGGCCGGGTGCGGGGGCAGTCCGGCGCGCTCGCGGCACAGCCCGGCCAGCACGGCGTACGCCTCCCCGCCGATCAGCGCGGTGAGCTCGGCGGCGTAGGAGGCGAACAGCGGCTCGGCGCCGACGTGCGCCAGCGGCGAGCCGGTGCACCACCAGTGCAGGTCCTCGCCGCCGGGGCCCCAGCCCCGACGGTCGAACTCGCCGACCGAGGTGACGAGCACCTCCACCTCGTCGGGACGGGTGACCCGCTCCTGCGTACGCCGCACCGGCAACTGCCAGCAGACGTCCGGCTTGGTCAGGAGCGGGTGCCGGCCGGTCCGTAGGGCGAGGGCGTGCAGGGCGCAGCCCGTGCCACCGGCGAACCCGGGGCGGTTGAGGAACACGCAGGCGCCGGCCACGACGCGGGTGCGGCGCGCCGGCGCGCCCTCCAACTCGTCGAGCTCGGCGACGCCCAGGGACCGGCCGACCTCGGCCTGCTCCCAGTCGCGCTTCTTCAGCTCCCGGGCGGCACGGGTCACCCGCTTCTCGTCCTCCTCGTCGGACCAGAACGCGCCGTGGCTGCAGCAGCCGTCGTCGGCGCGGCCCTCGGCCACCCCCTGGCAGCCGCTGCCGTAGACGCACGTCCAGGACGACAGAAGCCAGGTCAGGTCGGCGCGTACGACGTGCCGGTCGTCCGCGGGGTCGCCGAACTCCACCCAGTCGCGGACGTGGTCCGGGTCGACCTCACGCAGGAGCGGCCAGGCCAGGTCGGTCGGGGGGCGGCCGGTCACAGCACCCGGCCGGGGCCGGGCCACGTCTGGGCGCTCATCGCGGGAAACCTACCGCCCGCCGCCGGGGGCGGGGGCCTGGCTGGGACGGGGCCGCCCGGCCTCGGTAACGTCCGGTCATGCGGCTCGGCGTGCTCGACGTGGGGTCCAACACCGTCCACCTGCTCGTCGTCGACGCACACCGCGGGGGCCACCCCGACCCGGTGCGCTCGCACAAGACCGAGCTGCACCTCGCGCAGCTGCTGCACCCCGACGGGTCGCTCGGCGAGGACGGCGCGGCGGCCCTGTGCGGGGCGGTGGCCGCGGCGCGGGCCGCCGCCGACGACGAAGGCGCGGAGGACCTCGTCGCCTTCGCCACCTCCGCCGTGCGCGACGCGACCGACAGCGCCGCGGTGCTCGCCGCCGTGCGTGAGCGCACCGGCGTGGAGCTGCAGGTCCTGCCCGGCGAGGACGAGGCGCGGTTCACCTTCCTGGCGGTGCGGCGTTGGTTCGGGTGGAGCTCCGGGCGGCTGCTGTGCCTGGACATCGGTGGCGGCTCGCTGGAGCTGGCGACCGGGATCGACGAGGAGCCGGACGTCGCGCTGTCGGTGCCGCTCGGGGCCGGCCGGCTGACCCGGGAGATGCTGCGGTCCGACGACCCGCCCCGCAAGAAGGACATCAGCGCGCTGCGCGGGCACGTCCGGGCGGTGCTGGCCGACGCCGTACCGGTGGTGTGCGCGGCCGGCCCGGCCGACCGCGGCGTCGTGACGAGCAAGACCTTCCGGTCGCTGGCCCGGCTGGACGGCGCCGCGCCCTACAGCGACGGACCCCGGGTGCGGCGCTCGCTGCGCCTGGCCGGCCTCGACCGCACCGTGGACCTGCTCGCCGGGATGCGCTCCGCCGACCGCGCGCGCCTGCCCGGAGTGTCGCCGAGCCGCGCGCAGCAGCTGCTCGCCGGTGCCGTCGTCGCGCAGGAGTCGTTGCGCGCCTTCGGGCTGCCTTCGGTCGACGTGTGCCCGTGGGCGCTGCGCGAGGGCCTGATCCTGCGCCGGCTCGACTGGCTGGCCGGCGCCTGACCCGTACGCTGAGCAGGCCATGACCGCTGCCCAGGCCCGCCCGCTGCCTGTCGTGCCGCGGGCCCGGGTGCTGCTGTCGACGGCGAGCGTCTACCCGGAGTCGACCGCCAGCGCCTTCGAGATCGCCGCCCGGCTGGGCTACGACGGCGTTGAGGTGATGGTGTGGACCGACCCGGTCAGCCAGGACGTGACCGCATTGCGCCGGCTGTCGGACTACCACCAGGTCCCGATCCTCGCCCTGCACGCACCCTGCCTCGTCATCACCCAGCGGGTCTGGGGCACCGATCCGTGGGCCAAGCTGGTGCGTGCCAGGGAGGCCGCCGAGGAGGTCGGCGCGGAGACCGTCGTGGTGCACCCACCGTTCCGCTGGCAGCGCGACTACGTCCGGCAGTTCGTCGGCGGTGTCGCGCAGATGGCCGACGAGACCGGGGTGAAGTTCGCCGTCGAGAACATGTTCCCACTGCGCGCCCGCGGCCGGGAGGTCTCGCCGTACGCCCCCGACTGGGACCCCACGCTCGAGGACTTCCGGGACTTCACCCTGGACGTGTCGCACACCAGCGTCAGCCGCAGCGACGCCCTGGACATGCGGGAGGTGATGGGAGACCGGCTCTCGCACGTGCACATCGCCGACGGCACCGGCAGCGCCCGGGACGAGCACCTCGTCCCCGGCCGCGGCGATCAGCCCTGCGGCGAGCTGCTGGAGGGCCTGGCCGCCGGCGGCTTCGGCGGTCTCGTCGTGTGCGAGGTGAGCACACGCAAGAGCGAGGACCGCAACGAGCGGGAAGCCGACCTCGCCGAGGCGCTGGCCTTCACCCGCCTCAACCTGGCCGCGCCCGCCACCGGTGACCGGACGGCGTGGCGCCGGTGAGGGACGGGGCGCCGGTGACCGAGCAGGCGTCGCACGGGGGCCAGGCCGTGGCGTTCGAGGCGCTGGTCGACGACTACGACGCGGCGCGGCCGACCTACCCCGAGGCGCTGTTCGACGCGCTGCCGCCGCTCGCCGGCACCCGGGTCCTCGAGCTCGGCGCCGGCACGGGGCTGCAGACGCCGGGCCTGCTGGCCCGCGGCGCCGGTGTCGTGTCCACCGACCGCGGGCCGAACATGCTGGGCCGGCTGCACGCCAAGCACCCCGCGGTGCCCGTCGCGGTCGCGCGCGCGGAGCAGCTCCCGTTCGCGGACGGCGTGTTCGACGGGGTGTGCGGCGCCCAGATGTGGCACTGGGTGGACGTGGCCGTCGCGGCCCCCGAGGTCGCCCGGGTGCTGCGCCCGGGTGGCTGGCTGGCTCTGTGGTGGAACGACGTCGCCGCGCAGGGCCAGTCCTGGTACGAGGCGCAGCAGGACCGGCTGGAGGCCGCCGGCACCGGCTACCGCCGCAGCTATCGCGACAACGACGACGTGGCCGGCCTGCGCGGGACCTTCCGGTCGGTGCAGGAGTGGTCGGGCGCGTGGTCACGCACCCTGGACTGGCCGACGTACGAGCGGTGGCTGCGCAGCAAGTCCTACGTCGACGCGCTCCCGGACGTGCCGGGCTTTCTGGCGGCGGAGCGGGAGTCGCTGGCCAGGGCGTTCCCGGATGGGCGGATCGTCGAGCCGTTCACCGTCCGGCTGGTCCTCGCCCGGCTCTAGCTGACCTTGCCGGGGTCGGCCAAGGTCAGCTGTGGGCAGCAGCCGCCGACGCCCGCCGGCCCGGCCCGCCGACGCGCCCGGCCAGCGGAGCCGAGCAGCACTAGCCTCCGGGCATGCTTCGTTCGGCGATCCTGGCTGCCTCCCGCAACCCGCGCGTCAAGGCGCTGGTCGCCGGCGCGCCGCTGTCCGGCGCCGTGGTACGGCGGTTCGTGTCGGGTGAGGCGGTCGAGGACGCCGTACGCACGACCCGGGCCCTGCAGCAGACCGGGCTGCGGGTGAGCCTGGACCACCTCGGCGAGGACACCCGCGACGCGGGGCAGGCCGAGTCGACGGTGAAGGCCTACCTGCTGCTGCTCGACCGGCTCGCCGGGGCCGGCCTGACGGGCGGCGGCCGCAGCGAGGTCAGCGTCAAGCTCACGGCGGTCGGCCAGAGTCTCGACGCCGGGCTCGCGCTCGACAACGCCCGGACCATCTGTGAGGCGGCCCGCGCGGCCGACAGCACGGTCACCCTCGACATGGAGGACCACACCACCACCGACGCCACCCTGTCGGCGCTGACGGCCCTGCGCCGGGACTTCCCCGACACCGGCGCGGTGCTGCAGAGCTACCTGCACCGCACCGAGGCGGACTGCCGCGACCTCGTCGGCGCCGGCAGCCGGGTGCGGCTGTGCAAGGGGGCCTACCGGGAGCCGGCGCCGGTGGCCTACCAGAGCGCGGCGGACGTCGACCGGTCGTACGTACGTTGCCTGCGGGTGCTCATGGCCGGCGAGGGCTACCCGATGGTCGCCACCCACGACCCGCGGTTGGTTGCGATCGCGGGCGCGCTGGCCAGGCACCGGCCGCAGGGGTCGTACGAATACCAGATGCTGTTCGGGGTGCGCACGCGCGAGCAGCAGCGGCTGGCGGAGGCGGGGGAGACGGTGCGGGTCTACGTGCCCTACGGCGACGAGTGGTACGGCTACCTCATGCGCCGGCTCGCCGAGCGGCCCGCGAACCTGGTGTTCTTCCTGCGCGCGCTGGCGAGCCGGTCGTGACCGGGCTGACGGCGCCGATGATCGCGCTACTGGGGGTGGGCAAGCTCGGCGAGGCGCTGCTGTCGGGGCTGCTGCGCTCCGGCCGGCCGGCCGACCGGCTGCTCGGCGCCGAGCGGCACCCCGAGCGGGCGGCGGAGATCGCCGAGCGCTACGGGGTCGCCACCCCCGACCCGGTCGAGGCCGTGGCGCAGGCCGACGTCGTGCTGCTCGCCGTCAAGCCGCAGGACATGCGGGCCCTGCTCGCCGAGGTGGCAGCGGCGCTGCGCCCCGGCACGCTCGTGGTGAGCATGGCCGCGGGCATCACGATCGCCGTCATCGAGCGGGAGCTCGCCGCGGGCACCGCCGTCGTGCGGGTCATGACCAACACGCCGGTCTTCGTCGACCAGGCGATGTCGGCGGTGTCGCCGGGCACGCACGCCTCCGCCGAGCAGCTCGCCTTCGTCGAGGACCTGCTCGGCCACGTCGGCAAGGTCGTGCGGGTGCCGGAGGCGCAGCAGGACGCGGTGACGGCGCTGTCGGGCAGCGGACCGGCGTACTTCTTCTTCCTCGTCGAGGCGATGATCGACGCCGGGATCCTGCTCGGGCTGCCGCGGGCCGTCGCGCACGAGCTCATCGTGCAGACCCTCGTGGGGTCGGCCGCGATGCTCGCGGAGTCCGGCGAGCACCCGGTGCTGCTGCGGGAGGCCGTCACCAGCCCGGGCGGCACGACGATCGCCGCGATCCGCACCATGGAGGACCACGGCGTACGCGCCGCGATGCTCTCGGCGATCGAGGCCGCCCGCGACCGCAGCCGCGAACTCGCCGGCGACTGACGCCTACCGCGCGGCCCTGCCCGCTCAGGGCTGCTGCTGCTACCCCGCGACGGTGTCGGCCTTGAGCGCCCGCCGCTGGCCCATGGGTTGCTCCGGGCCCTTCGTGCTGTCCTTGGCCGTCTGCTGCTCGGACTCCGCGTTGATCTCCGCCCCCAGCAGGACGATGAACGCCGTGAGGTAGAGCCACAGCAGCAGGACGACGACTCCAGCCAGCGCGCCGTACGTCTTGCCGTACGAGCCGAAGTTGCTCACGTAGAGCGAGAACCCGGCGGACCCGGCGATCCACAGCAGCGTGGCGACGACCGCGCCGAGGCCGACCCACCGGAACTTTGGCGCGTCCCGGTCAGGGGCGTAGCGGTAGAGCACCGCGAGCGCGACCATCATGAACGCGACGAGACCGACCCATCGCAGCACCAGCACGGCCACCTTGCCGAACGAGCCGAGCCCGAGGCTGTCGAGCACCGGCGGCAGCACGGCCACCAGCCCGACGGCCACGACCAGGAACACCACGGCGCCGAGCGTGAGCAGCAGCGCGAGGCCGCGGAGCTTGACGAACCCGCGGGTCTCCTCCTCGTCGTACGCGATGTTGATCGCCTTGATGATGTTGCCCACGCCGCCGCTGGCACTGAACAGGGCCCCGAGCACGCTGGCCGCCAGGCCGAGGCCGAGCGCCCCGGAGGAGGTGCTCGCGATGGTGCGCAGCTGGTCGCCGATCAGGCTCGCGGCGTCCCGCGGGAGGGTCTTGGACAGGCTGTTGATCTGCTCCTCGACCTGGGCCGGATCGGCGACCAGCCCGTAGACCGTGACGGCGGCGATGAGCGCCGGGAACAGCGCGGTGAAGGCGTAGAAGGCCACCCCGGCCGCGAGCAGCCCGATGTTGTCGTCCTTCTGCTCCTGCCAGGCGCGCTTCATGATCTGCTTCCAGCCCGCGGCAGGGATCTGGGTGGGGGTGGCGGCGTCGGCGCCCGGCACGGACCCGCGGCCCTTGCGGCCGGAGCCCCCGGACAGGCCGAGCGACCGCCGGCGGGCCGCCTCCCGGCTGGCCGCGAGCTCGCGCACCGACTGCCGCGGAGGGCGCGCCGGGGTCGCTGCGCCCTGCTTGCCGTGCCGGCCCGCGGCGTACGCCGTCCCGGCGAGAAGCGCCGTCGTCAGGTTGCGTCCGAGTCCAAGAGCCACGGGGCCCCCTTGCCCGCCAGGCGGGGCGGGCACTCGCCCCAGCCCGCGGTGGATCTCCTCGCGCCGACCTGCCGTGCTGGCGACTGGTCCGTACGATGTGGCGGTGAGACGCCTGCTCGTCATCGCCGCGGCGGCGCTCCTGCTCGCCGGGTGCACGGGCAGCAAGGCGCCGGCGGTGCAGGTCGGCGAGGTGACCCGGGCGACGGTCACCGAGGTCGTCGACGCGCCCGGCACGATCACCGCGAAGGCCACCAGCACCGTCTCGGCGCCGGCCGACGGCACGGTCGCCGCGCTGCTGGTGGCCGACGGCGCGACCGTCACCAAGGGCACCCTGCTCGCCCGCATCGACAGCCCGGCGGCGCAGGACCGCCTGCAGCAGGCCCGTTCGGCCAGGGCCGCGGCGTCGACCCGGGTGCGGGTGCCGCAGGCCGACCTCGGGCCGCTGCAGGACCAGCTGGACGCGGCGGCCGACGGGGCGTTCGAGGCGGCGCGCAGCGCGGCCGCGCAGGTGCCCGACCCGGTGGCCCGCCAGGCGGTGCTCGACGCCGTGGCGGCGGCGGAGGCGCGCTACCGCACCGCCGCGGCGGCCGCCCGCAGCGTCGCCGGGTCGGTCGCCGCCGGCGCCAGCGGGCTCGGCTCGGCGCTCGACGCGCTGGGCAGCGGACAGCGGGCGCAGGCCGACGCCCTGCTGCAGGCGGCACAGGCGACCGTCGAGGCCCTCACGGTGACCGCGCCGCAGGACGGTGTCGTCACGTTCGGCGCGGGCGCGCCGGCCCCCGCGGGCGGCGGCCTGGGCAGCCTGCTCGGCCAGCTGCCCGCGGGCCTGGCGTCCGGGGTGCCGGTGACGGGCGCGACCGCCCCGCAGACCAGCACCGCGCTCGCGGTCGGCGCCCCGGTGACCTCCGGCAGTCCGCTGCTCACCGTCACCGACGTCTCGGGGTTGGGGGTGAGCGCCGAGGTCGACGAGACCGACGTGCTGCTGGTACGGCCCGGGGTGCCTGCGGGCGTCGAGCTCGACGCGGTGCCGGGGGCGACGTACGACGCGAGCGTGGCCTCCGTCGACGTCACCCCCACGGCGGGCAGCGGCGGCGGGGTGACCTACCGGGTGCGGTTGACGCTCACCCCCGGCACCAGCCCGGACGGCGGGCCGTCGCCGCAGCCGCGCCCCGGGATGAGCGCGGTCGTCGACTTGCGGGTGCGCGAGGCCGTCGGGGCGGTGTCGGTGCCCAGCGCCGCGGTGCTGCGCGACGGCGCGAAGGACGCGGTCTTCGTGCAGGAGGGCGGGGCCTACCGCCGCCGCGAGGTGGTCCTCGGCGCGCAGGGCTCCGACCGGGTCGAGGTGGTGCGGGGCCTGCAGGTCGGCGAGCGGGTCGTCACCCGCGACGCCGACCGGCTGCGGGACGGGCAGCGTACGGCGTGACGCCGGCTGCACCACCCGCTGGCGGGCCGCCCGCCCCCGCCCTGGAGGCCGTCGACGTCACCCGGTCCTATCGTCTGGAGGGGGTGACGGTGGAGGCGCTGCGCGGGGTGAGCCTGACCATCGCGCAGGGCGACTACGTCGCCGTCGTCGGACCGTCCGGCTCCGGCAAGTCGACCCTCATGCACCTGCTGGGCGGGCTCGACCGGCCGACCAGCGGCGTGCTGCGGGTCGGCGGGCGCGACGTGTCGGGGATGTCCGGCGACGAGATGGCACAGGTCCGCAACGCCACGATCGGCTTCGTCTTCCAGGCCTTCCAGCTGCTCGCCCGCACCAGCGCGGTCGACAACGTGGGGATGCCGCTGGTCTACCGGGGCCTGCGGCGGGCCGAGCGTCGCCGCCGGGCCACCGTCGCCCTCGAGCGGGTCGGGATGGGTCACCGGCTCGGTCACACCCCCAACCAGCTGTCCGGCGGCGAGCAGCAGCGGGTTGCGATCGCCCGCGCGCTCGTGGGCGACCCGCAGGTCCTGCTCGCCGACGAGCCCACCGGCAACCTCGACACCCGCACCGGCGAGGAAGTGATGGCGCTGCTCGAGGAGCTCAACAACGCCGGTGTCGCCGTCGTCGTCGTCACCCACGACCGCGAGGTCGCGGCCCGCGCGCGGCGTCAGGTGCACGTCCGGGACGGACTCATCAGTGACGTCCGGGACGGACTCATCAGTGACAGCCGGGACGGGCTGTTGCAGGCGTGAGGTCGGCCCCCGGATGAGACTGGCCGAGGCCTGGCGGGTCGCGGTCACCGCCCTGCGGGCCAACCGGCTGCGCTCGCTGCTCACGATGCTCGGTGTCGTCATCGGGGTCGCCGCGGTCGTCGTGCTCGTCGCGATCGGCACCGGGGCGAAGCAGGAGGTCGAGCAGCAGGTCGAGGGTCTGGGCTCCAACCTCGTGCTGGTCGTGCCCGGCCGGCTCGACTTCGGCTCCGCGCCGACCCGCAGCCGGTTGCAGCTGGCCGACGCCGAGGCGGTCGGCCGGGCTCTCGGGCAGCCGGACGGGGTGGGGGTGACGCTCACCAGCGGCGAGCAGGTGCGCAACGGCGGCCGCGACGCCTTCGCCACGCTCACCGGGGCCAACCCGGCGCTGCCGCGGGTGATCACCCGCGACGTCGCCCGTGGCGCTTACTTCCGGCAGACCGACGTCGACACCCGGCGGCGGGTCGCGGTGCTCGGCAGCGCGCTCGCCGAGCAGCTGTTCGACGGGGCGGACCCGCTCGGGCAGACGGTGACGATCAGCGGCGCCCGGTTCAGAGTGGTCGGGGTGTTCGCGCCGCTCGGCGCCAGCCTGGGCACCAACCGCGACAACGAGGTGCACGTCCCCATCACCACCGCGCAGCGACTGCTCGGAGCCGAGCGGGTCGACGCCTTCGCGGTCAAGGCACCCACCCCGGGGGCAGTCGACCGGGTACGCAAGCAGTCACTGGCGGTGCTGCGGGACCGCTACCCCGACGAGGAGTTCAGCGCCGTCACGCAGGACCAGATCCTGGGCACCGTCGGGAAGATCCTCGGTCTGCTGACCACCGTGCTGGCGGCCATCGCCGCGATCAGCCTGCTCGTCGGCGGCGTCGGTGTCAGCAACATCATGCTCGTGTCGGTGCGGGAGCGGACCCGGGAGATCGGGCTGCGCAAGGCGCTCGGCGCCCGGCAGCGCGACGTGCTGCTGCAGTTCCTGCTCGAGGCGGTCCTGCTGACCTGCATCGGCGGCGTGCTCGGCGTCGCCCTCGGGGTCGGCGGCGCACTGGGGCTGTCGGCCGCCATCGACTCCCTGCCGGCGGTGATCACCTGGTGGTCGCCGGCGCTGGCGTTCGGGGTCAGCGCCGCAGTCGGGCTGTTCTTCGGGGTGGTTCCGGCCCGCCGTGCGGGAAGGCTGGACCCCGTGGTGGCCTTGAGGTCGGAGTGAGCCATGACTGACCGTGCCGGAGGCGCGTTATGAGCGACCGTGCCGGAGGCGCGTTATGAGTGACAGCACCCTGGTCGTGTGGGACGACGTCTTCACCACGTACGACTTCGGGCCCTCACACCCGCTGCGCCCGATGCGCCTGGAGCTGACGATGGAGCTCGCCGGCCAGCTCGGCGTCCTCGACCGGCCCGGGGTGCGGGTCGGCGCGCCCGTCCCGGCCTCCGACGACCTGCTGCAGCTGGTGCACGACCCGATGTACGTCGCGTCCGTGAGGCGGGCCCCCGACGACCTGCTCGGCCGGCTGTCCCTGCGCTGGGGCCTCGGCTCCGGCGACAACCCGATCTTTCCGGCGATGCACGAGGCGTCCGCCCTCGTCACCGGCGCCAGCGTCACCGCCGCCGAGGCCGTCTGGACCGGTGCGGCGCAGCACGGCGTCAACATCTCCGGTGGCCTGCACCACGCCATGCGCGACCGGGCGTCGGGTTTCTGCGTCTACGACGACCCGGCGGTCGCGATCGCCTGGCTGCTGGCGCAGGGCGCGCAGCGGGTGGCGTACGTCGACGTCGACGTCCACCACGGCGACGGCGTCGAGGCGGCGTTCTACGACGACCCGCGGGTGCTGACCGTATCGGTGCACGAGAGCGGGCGCACCCTGTTCCCGGGCACCGGGTGGCCGGACCAGGCGGGCGTCGGCGCCGCGCTCGGCACCAACGTTAACCTGGCGCTGCCGGCGGGCACCGGCGACGCCGGCTGGCTGCGGGCGTTCGACGCGGTCGTGCCGCCGGTGCTGCGGGCCTTCGGGCCGCAGGTGCTCGTCACCCAGCACGGCTGCGACACGCACGCCCTCGACCCGCTGGCCCACCTGCTCATGAGCGTCGACGGGCAGCGGGTGGCGTGCGCCGCCCTGCACCGGCTGGCCCACGAGCTGTGCGGCGGCCGGTGGGTCGCCCTCGGCGGCGGCGGCTACGAGCCGGTGCAGGTCGTGCCGCGCGCCTGGACCCACCTGCTCGCGGAGGTTTCGGGGGGCGGGCCCGTCGACGGCGCCACCCCCGACGACTGGCGCGCCACGGCCCAGGAGAAGGGCCGCGAGCTCGCCCCGACGTCGCTCACCGATGGCGTGGAGCCGCTCTGGACGCGGTGGGAGGGTGGCGGCGGCTCGCCGGACGACGCCGCCGACCGGGCGGTCCTCGCGACCCGCGAGGCGGTGTTCCCGCACCTCGGGCTGGAGCCGATGGCGGCGCAGGGTTGACCGGGCTGCGCCGGCACCTGCTCGAGGCCCGCATCGCCGGCGACGTCGCGACGCCCCGGGAGAGCAACCTGGCAAACGCTGCCCGGATGGCGCAGGGCCGGCCCGGCTACGACTTCGGGCTGGTGCCCGCCCGCGACTGGACCCGCGACGAGGTGCTCGACGTCATGGTCCGGCGCTGCGGAGTGCTGCCCGACCCGGCGTACGCACGCGGGCCCGACACGATCGACGTCGACCTCACGCTCGGCGCCCTGGACAGGGTGCGGGACCGCCTGGCGCTCGCCGCGCAGCGGCGCGAGCGGGTGCTGCTGGCGACCGGCCACCCGACCGGGATCCTCGTGCTGCACCTCGCCGTCGCCCAGGCCCTCCGGGCGGCCGGTGCGCACGTCCTCATCCCCGACCTGGGCTGGTCGTGGCCCTGGGACTCCCGGTCACGCGGCGACGACGCGTGGGCGCGGGACCGGCCGCGGCACGTCCGCGCCATCGGCGGCGTGCACGTCCTGGCCAGCGGCGGGGAGCTGCTGCACAGCCACGCCCCCGAACCCGGCCGGGCGCTGCTCGCCGCGCTCGACGCGCCCCCCGACCTCGTCGTCGCCGACCACGGCTGGGCGGGCGCCGCCGCGGCCGCCGGGCTCGAGGTGCTCGCGTACGCCGACTGCAACGACCCGGCGTTGTTCGTCGCGCAGGAGGAGGGGCTCGCCATCACCGTCGTGCCGCTGGACGACAACGTCCTGCCGCACCTGTACGACCCGGTGTCGGCCCACCTGACGAGCTGGGCCTGACCCTGCCGGGCCGGGCCCGAGGCCGGGTAGGCTCCGGACTTTCGTGTCCAGCTGCTGAGAAGGTCGTGTCGTGGGTTCCGTCATCAAGAAGCGCCGCAAGCGGATGGCCAAGAAGAAGCACCGCAAGCTGCTGAAGAAGACCCGCGTCCAGCGCCGCAACAAGAAGTAGCTGCTTCGGGCGCGCCGCCGCGTGCCGGCTGCGCAGCCAGCACCGCGGTCCGCTGCCGCCAGTAGGCTCGGCGGACCGCGAACGACCAGGAGGACAGCCGTGCGCCCCCGCGTGGTGCTCGTCACCGGCGCCAGCCGCCACCTCGGCAGCCGCCTCGCCGGTGTGCTTGCCGCCGACACCGCCATCGACAGGGTGATCGGCGTCGACACGGTCGCCCCCCGGCCCGAGCTGTCGGCGGTGCTGGGTCGCACGCAGTTCGTGCGGGCCGACATCCGCAACCCGCTGATCGCCAAGGTCATCGCGCAGGCCGAGGTCGACACCGTCGTCCATATGAACGTCATCGCCACCCCGGCCGGCGCCGGCGGCCGCACCGCGATGAAGGAGATCAACGTCATCGGCACGATGCAGCTGCTGGCGGCGTGCCAGAAGGCGCCGAGCATGCGCCGGCTGGTGGTGAAGAGCACGACGGCGATCTACGGTTCGTCGCCGCGGGACCCGGCGCTGTTCACCGAGGACGTCGACCCGCGTTCGGCGCCCAGGAGCGGCTACGCCAAGGACGCCGTCGAGGTCGAGGGCTACGTGCGCGGGTTCGGCCGCCGCCGCCCCGACGTCACCCTGTCGCTGCTGCGTTTCACCAACTTCATCGGTTCGCGGATCGAGACACCGCTGACCCGCTACCTGACGCTGCCCGTCGTCCCGACCGTGCTGGGCTTCGACCCGCGCATCCAGCTCTGCCACGAGGACGACGGCATCGAGGTGCTGCGCAGGACGTCCCTGGAGGACCATCCCGGCACCTACAACGTGGGGGGTGCGGGGGTGCTGCTGCTGTCGCAGGCGATCCGGCGCCTGGGCCGCCCGTCGTTCCCGGTGCCGTCGCCCGCCGTCAGCCTGGTGGCACGGGCGCTGCGCAGCACCGGGGCCGTCGACTTCTCCCCCGAGCAGATGCGCTACCTCGCGCACGGCCGGGTCGCCGACGTGACCCGGCTGGCCAGGGAGCTCGGCCAGGTGCCCCGGCCCACCGCCGAGGCGTTCGACGACTTCGCGGCGGCCCGCGCGAGCCGTCGGCTGGGGCAGGCCGCCGTCGCCGTCGAACAGCGGGCCCTCGGCCTGCTGCACCACGACGGCTCGAGGAGCAGGGGACCCGTCCGTGCCTGAGGCCAAGGTCCTCCCGTTCGACGCGCGCCACAGCGGGGGCCAGCGGGCCGCTGCCGGGGCCGGCGCCGGCCCGCCCGAGGCGGTCACGTGCCCGTCGACGTCAGAGTGGGAGCGTCGGGTCGCCGGCGGCCTCGCGTTCCTGCGACGGCGACTGACCGGCGACTACGAGGTCGACGACTTCGGCTTCGACCCCGACCTCACCGAGCACGTGCTGCTGCCGCCCCTGCGGCCGCTCTACGACAGGTGGTTCCGGGTGGAGACCCGCGGGCTGGAGCACGTGCCCGACACCGGTGGGGCGCTGCTCGTCGGCAACCACTCCGGCACGCTGCCCCTCGACGCAGCCATGATGACGCTGGCGATGCTCGACCACCATCCGGCGCGCCGGCACCTGCGGCTGCTCGGCGCCGACCTCGTGTTCAGCCTGCCGGTCGTCGCCCCGCTCGCGCGCAAGGGCGGCAACACGCTCGCCTGCCACGCCGACGCCGAGCGACTGCTCACGTCCGGGGAGCTCGTGGGGGTCTTCCCGGAGGGCTACAAGGGCATCGGCAAGCCGTTCAGCGAGCGCTACAAGCTGCAGCGGTTCGGTCGTGGGGGCTTCGTCTCCGCCGCTCTGCGCACGGGGGTGCCGATCATCCCGTGCTCGATCGTGGGCGCCGAGGAGATCTACCCGATGATCGCGAACGTGAAGACGATCGCCCGCCTGCTGGGCCTGCCGTACGCCCCGGTCACCCCCACCTTCCCGCTGCTCGGTCTGCTGGGGGCGATCCCGCTCCCCTCGAAATGGATCATCGAGTTCGGCGAGCCAATCGAGACGGCCGACCTCGGCGGCCCGGCCGCGGCCGAGGATCCGATGCTGGTGTTCAACCTCACCGACCAGGTGCGCGAGACGATCCAGTCGACGCTCTACACGCTGCTCATGCAGCGTCGGTCGGTCTTCTTCTGACAGCTGCCGCGCCGCGTCCCGGGCCGCCTGCCGCGGTCGCGTCTGCTGTCTCCGGTCCGGGCCGGCGACAGCCCAGGACGACGCCGGGCAGCCGCGCGGGTCAGCGAAGCGTGGCTCCCCGGCGCGACCGCAGGGCCGGTGTCGTGGGCCGGTAGCGCCGCTGCAGCGCCAGCCCGCCGACGACCCCGCCCGCGACCGCGCCGATGCCGGCAGCGGCGGGTACGCCGATCATGGCCGCCTTACGGCCGGTACGGAAGTCGCGCACCTCCCAGCCGCGGGCGCGCGCCTGCTCGCGCAGCCCGCCGTCGGGGTTGACAGCGACCGCGTGCCCGACGAGCGAGAGCATCGGCACGTCGTTGGAGGAGTCGCTGTAGGCGGTGCAGCGCGACAGGTCGAAGCCCTCCCGCTCGGCGAGCGCCCGAACGGCCTCGGCCTTGGCCGCCCCGTGCAGCGGTTCACCCACCAGACGGCCGGTGTAGCGGCCGTCCTCGACCTCGCTGACCGTGCCGAGGGCGCCGGACAGCCCGAGCCGGCTGCTGATGATGCGGGCGAGCTCCACGGGGGTTGCGGTCACCAGGTAGACACGCTGTCCGGCGTCGAGGTGCTGCTGGGCGAGCGCCCGGGTACCGGACCAGATGCGTTGCTCCATGAGCTCGTCGTAGATCTCCTCGCCGTAGGCGACGATGTCGACCACCCGCTTGCCGGCGACCAGGCCCAGAGCCTTCTCACGGATGCCGGCGACGGCGTCGAGGTCCTCGGTGCCGCGGACCCGGAAGCGCAGCTGTGCCCAGCCGAAGTCGAGCAGGTCCCGGGAGGTGACCAGTCCCCGGCCGGCCATGCCCTTGCCGAAGAAGTAGATCGACGCGCCCCGGATCATGGTGTTGTCGACGTCGAAGAACGCCGCTGCCGTCGGATCGGGGGCGGGTCCGGCCTCCACCTGGACCGCGGCTGCCGACGCCGCCCCGGCCAGCACGGCGGCGACACCGTCGCCGCGCCACGACCTGCGGAGCGATCGGGCCACCAGGACCTCCTCGGCGTGGCGGATGGACCCGCCAGACCCTAGCGGCGCAGTCCCGCGCCGGGTGCCGGGCCAGTGCCTGGCGTGGCGGGCTCCTCGGTGGGCAGCGTCGGCTGCGCGGACGGCGGCAGGCCCTCGGGCGGCGGCAGGCCCTCCGGCGAGGGTGGCGGGCCGGGGACGGGCGAGATCTCCGGGCTGGGTGAGGTCTCCGGGCTGGGCGAGATCTCCGGGCTGGGTGAGGTCTCCGGGCTGGGTGAGGTCCCGGGGCTGGGTGAGGTCTCCGGGCTGGGTGAGGTCTCCGGGGACGGTGAGGTCTCCGGGGACGGTGAGGTCTCCGGGGACGGTGAGGTCTGCGGGGATGGTGAGGTCTCCGGGGCCGGGGCCGGGGCCGGGGACGGGCTGGGTGCCGGCGCGGGGCTGGGTGCCGGCAGCCGGCCGCGTGCGGGCGGCACGGCTGCGGCTGAGAGCGAGGCGGCCGGGGCGGGTGCCGGGGCTGGGCGCTCGGTCGTGGTCGGCCCGGTGGCGGCGGTGCCGTCGCTGCCGGACGACGGGCCGGCCTCGGGGACGATCTCGCCGGGCCGCGGGCAGGACGGCTCGGGAGCGGCGGGCCCGGTCAGCAGGCAGCCGGGAGCGAGGAGCGCGACGGCACCGGCATCGAGACCGGCCACGAGGGACAGGGAGGCTTCGGCGCGCTCGCGCGCCACGGCGGGCAGGACGGGAACGACCTCACGAAGCCGGACCGCCTGCTTCCCGGTCCAGGTGCGCAGCGCCGCGAGCCCCGTGGTGTCCCCGGTCTCCCAGGCGGCCCGCTCGACCAGGCGGCCGCCGGTGCGGGTCTCGGCGTCCATGTCGGCGAGGGTGGCGGTGATCCGGGCCGCGTCGCCGCCGGCGGCCAGGTTGCCGCCGGTGCCCGTCACCCCGCCCACCGCGAACGAGCCCTTGCCGGCGGCCAGCGCGGACACCTCGTCCAGCCGCTTCTCCGCCAGCTTCAGGTGCCGCATCCCCCGCTCCAGGGATCCGTCGGCGGTGCGCAGCTGCAGCGACTCGGTAGCCCGCTTCGCGCCGTACAGCGGCTGGCCAGGAAGCGACCGGGACGCCGCGACGGAGGCGCCGCCCAGCGCTACGGCCACGCTGAGCGTGCCGGCGAGGACCGCGGTGCGCGGGCGGACGCGCCAGGACCGGCCCGCCGGCCCGCCGGCGCGCGACCCTGGTGGGGGCGAGGAGGCAGCGGGCTGCACGGCAGCAACGGCGAGCAGGCGGGTGCGGAGCGCGTCCCTGAACTCCGGCCGTGGGGCCGACCGGACCTCGAGCTCGGCGCGGGCGGCGGCGAGCCTGCCGAGCGGCGCGGCGGACCCGTCGAGGGTGCCGTCGTCGAGGGCGCGGGCGAACTCCTCCGCGGAGCGGAAGCGCGCTGTCATGCGGGGACCTCCTCCCGGCTCGACGTCGTCACCCCGCTCAACGAGGCGGAGCCGGGACAGGTGCGGCCCGGTGTGCCCCGGTGTGCGGCGTCCTCGGACGCACTCACCACTCGCCCTCGGGGAGCAGCCGGCCGAGGTTGCGCACCGCACGGTACTGCAGCGCCTTGACAGCACCGTCGTTCTTGCCCATCACCAGGGCCGTCTCCGTCACCGACAGGCCCTGCAGAAAGCGCAGGGCGATGCACTCCTGTTGCTCCGGGCCGAGGCGGCGCACGGCGTCGAGCAGCGCTGCGCTCCGCAGGTCGGCGAGGACCGCGCTCTCGGGGCCGTCGTCGAGTGGCACCGGCGCCGAGGTCGTCACGTCGTCGGTCGTGAGCTCCAGCCGGTAGCGCGCGCTCTTGTAGTGGTCGGCGACGAGGTTGCGCGCGATCGTCACGAACCACGCCCCGACATCACGGCCTTGCCAGGTGAAGCTGCCCAGGCGGCGCAGCGCGCGCAGGAAGGTCTCGCTGGTGATGTCCTCGGCCAGCTGCGCGCTCCCGACCCGGTAGCGGACGTAGCGGTAGACCATGTCGACGTAGTGGTCGTACAGCTCCCCGAAGGCGTCATGGTCGCCGGCCTGGGCGCGCTGCACCAGCCCGAGCGAGTGGGCGGTGTCGCCCTCCGGTCCCGCCGGCTCGCCGTGCGGCAGCGGGGCCTCGATCATCGCGTCGGTCAAGGCTGTTGCCGGACCGGTGTCCTCCTCGCGGCGCACCCGAAGCACGGTGGCGCGCAGGTCAGGCAGGCCGCAGCTGGGCAGCGACCCCGCCGTGCTCACCCGGGGCTCCGCGGCAGGTGAGCGCGAGCCCGGTGGCGCGGCACCGGCGGGCGCATCGGTCTCCTCAGGGCGTTCGGGCGTCGGCTCGGCGGGACGCACTGCCTGACTGCCCCCATCTGGCCATGGTCACGCAGCGATGAGTTGGGCACGGAGCGTTGCGGGGCGACTCCGGCGTCGTACCGTGAGGCCATGCCCGGCCTCGACCGACAGCGTCCGGGCCGGCGCGGGTCCAGGGACGGCCGTCCACGGCGCGTCGTCCGCGTCGCTCTCGTCCTCCTCCTGGCCGTGCTCACCACGGCCGGCGCGTTCGTCGGCGGGCTGCTCGCCGCGCCGGTGTCGTTCCAGCTGCCGCCCGCGCCCAGGCCGGTTCTGGTCTACGCCGCCGACGGGACCACCCAGGTCGCCGAGATCCTGCCCGCGGAACGTCGCGAGCCGGTGCCCGCCGCTGAGCTGCCCGAGATTCTGCGCGAGGCCATCGTCTCGGCGCAGGACGAGCGCTTCCTGGAGCACGGGGGCGTCGACCTGCTGGCGATGGCGCGCGCCGTGTACCGCGAGGCGACGGGCGGCGCGGGGCAGGGCGGCTCGACGCTCACCCAGCGGTACGTGCGGAGCATGTACGTCGGGGACGACCGCACCCTGCTGCGCCTGCGCGAGGCCGCGCTGGCGGTCCGGCTCGAGCGGCGGCTGGGCAAGCAGGAGATCCTCGGCGACTACCTCAACACGCTCTACCTGGGCAACGGGACCTACGGCGTGCAGGCGGCGGCGAAGTACTACTTCGGGGTCGCCGTGCAGGACCTCGCGCTCGACCCGGCCACCGGCAGACGCAGCCGGGTGCTGGAGCTGGCCCGCGCGTCGATGCTGGCCGGCATCGCGCCCGCACCAGCGGCGTGGAACCCGGTCGCCGACATGGCGACCGCCAAGGCGCGGCAGCGCTTTACGCTCAACCGCATGGTCGCCGGCGGTCTGATCAGCCCGGTCGAGGCCAGCGAGGCGTTCCAGGTGGCGATCTCGCCGGTCCGGGCTCAGCCGGCGGACCCGGCGTCGAGTGCCCCCGAGTTCGCCGACCTGCTCACCGCCCGGATGCAGGGCACCGGCGGCAGCTCGCAGCGAGCCGCCCAGGCGGCGCGCGGTGGGCTGCGCGTCACCAGCACGCTCGACGGGAGGCTGCAGAAGGCGCTGGCGCAGGCAGCCTCGGAGGTGCTGCCGCAGGCCACCGACCCGCAGCTGGCCGCCGTCGCCGTCGACGTCAGCAGCGGGGACGTCAAGGCGCTGACCACGTTGCGGCGGGTGCCGGAGAAGGTTCTGGCGGACGGCACGGTGCGCGCCGCCGCGCAGGGCTACCAGCGCGGCGGCTTCGACCTCGCGACCGACGCCTACCGCTCCACCGGCTCGGCCGTGCAGCCGTTCACGCTCGCGGCCGCACTCGCGCAGGGCCGCTCCCTCGACGAACGCCGCGCGGCACCGGGGTGCGCGGCGGTCCCCGACGCCGCGAGCGAGGACGGCGTCTACCGCTACTGCAACGCCGGCCCGCGCGGTGCCGCCGGCACCGTCACGCTGCGCTCTGCGCTGGCCCGCTCGATCGACACCATCTTCGTGCCACTCGCCCTCGAGGTCGGCCGCGACAATATCCGCCGGCTCATGCTCGCCGCCGGCGTGCAGGTGCCGGCCCCGTCGTCGGCGCAGCCCGAGCCGTTCTCGACCACCCCGGCGTCGTTCGGCCAGGGCAGCACCGCCGAGGTCACCCCGCTGTCGCTCGCGAACGCGTACGCCACGCTCATGAACCACGGCGTACGGCTGCCCCCGCGGCTGTTCACCGAGGTCCGCGCCGGTGGCCCGGGCGGCTCGGGGCAGGTCGTGGAGCGGGCCCCGGGGGCACCGGACGGCAGCCGAGCGCTCGACGCGGCCAGCGCCGACAAGGTCGTCGAGGCGATGAGCGCGGTGGCTACCCCGCAGGGCACCGCTCCCGCCGCCGCGCAGCCGTTCACGGTCTACGGCAAGACCGGCAACACCCCCGACAGCACCGACGCGTGGTTCGTCGGCTGCTCGAAGGAGCCCCAGGACCTCTGCGTGGCGGTCTGGATGGGCTACGAGGAGCAGACCTGCGCCGGCGTGCGGGGCCCGTGCGGCGACATGCTCGACGTCCACGGCGTTCCGCGGGTCTCCGGCGGCACCCTCCCGGCGCGCGTCTACACCCGGACCTTCGAGATCCTGCGCGCCGACCAGGCCGCCGCCGCACGCACTCCCGGGTGACCCGCAGAGGGTGCCCGGCGAGCACTCCCGGCGTGGGACAGTGCGTTGCCGGGGCCGCCCCGGTCCGTCGAGCCGGGAGGACGCGAGGCCGTGACCACCGAGGGTCCCCCCTCCGCCGCGTCCCTGGCCGACCTGGTGCGGCAGGCGGGCCAGCAGGCGCCCGCCAAGACGGCCTTCGTCTCGCCGGCCGGCACCCGGACCTGGTCGGCGATGGACGCCGCCGTCGACGCGACGGCGCGCGGCCTGCTCGCGCTCGGGCTCGCCGACGGCGACCGGGTCGCGCTCCAGGTCGGCAACACCCTCGACTTCCCGGCCGTCTACTTCGGGACGCTGCGCGCCGGGCTGGTGGCGGTGCCCGTCAACACCGGCTACACCGCCGAGGAGGTCGAGGCGCTCGTCCGCGGCAGCGGCGCCCGGGTGCTCGTCACGCAGCCGGCGGGGCGCTCGATGGCGGAGGACCTCGCGGCGCACGTGCCGAGGCTGGAGCACGTGGTCGTGGCGGGCAGCGACGGGCCCGGTTCGCTCGCCACGCTGCAGGCGACCCCCGGCGGTCCCGTCCAGACGCAGCGGGGGGGTGAGGACCTCGGGGTCCTGCTCTACACCTCGGGGACCAGCGGCCGCCCCAAGGGCGCGATGCTCAGCCACCGGGCGCTGCTGGGCAACCTCGATCAGGCCTCCCGCTCGGACCCGCCGATCGTCGCACCCGACGACGTGGTGCTGCTGGTGCTCCCGCTGTTCCACGTCTACGGGCTGAACGCTGCGCTCGGCATGCTCGCCAAGCAGGGTGCAACCGGCGTGCTCGTCGAGCGCTTCGACCCGGTCGAGACGCTCGCGGAGATGCGTCGGCACGCCGTCACCTGCCTGCTCGGCGCGCCCCCGATGTACGTCGCCTGGTCCATGCTGCCCGCCGCCGGCGACGCCTTCGCCGGCGTGCGCCTCGCGCTGTCGGGGGCGGCCCCGCTGCCCGGCGCGGTCGTGGACCGGATCCGCGCCGTCACCGGCCACCACGTGTTCGAGGGCTACGGGCTCACCGAGACCGCCCCGATTCTCACCAGCACGCTGATGAGCGAGGTGGCCAAGGCCGGCTCGATCGGCCGCCCGCTGCCCGGCGTCGAGATCCGCCTGCTCGACGAGTCGGGGCGGGAGACCGAGGAGGGCGATCCCGGCGAGATCGTCGTACGCGGCGCCAACCTGTTCTCCGGCTACTGGCCGGACGGGGCGGACGGCCCCGACGACGACGGCTGGTTCGCGACCGGCGACGTGGCCTACGCCGACGCCGACGGCGACCTGCACCTCGTCGACCGACGCCAGGAGCTGGTGCTGGTCAGCGGCTTCAACGTCTACCCGCGTGAGGTCGAGGGGGTGCTGCTGCGCCACCCCGACATCGAGGAGGCAGCGGTCATCGGCATCCCGCACCCCTACACCGGCGAGTCGGTCAAGGCGCTGGTCGTCGCGCGCAGCGGTGCCCGGTTGGTCGCCGACGAGGTCATCGCGCACTGCGCCCGCTCGCTGGCGAGGTTCAAGTGCCCCACCGCGGTCGAGGTCGTGGCGGAGCTGCCGCACTCGGCGACCGGGAAGGTCAGCAAGGGCCGGCTGCGCGAGCTGGCCGGCTGAGGGCGGGGGACGAACCGTGCTGCGGCGCAGGGGACAGGTCGCCGAGGTCGTGCTGGTCACCCGGGTGGACTGCCACCTGTGCGAGCAGGCCGCCCCGGTCGTCGCCCGGGAGGCCGCGCGGGCCGGCGCGGCCTACGCCGAGCGGGACGTGGACGCCTCCCCGGGCGACCTCGCGGCCTACGGGGACAAGGTGCCGGTGGTGCTGCTGGACGGCGTGGAGCACGCCTACTGGCAGATCGATGCGCGGGCGCTGCGGGCCGCTCTGCGGGCCCGGGTGTGACGACGCTCACCGACTTTGTGCCTACGTTCACAAGCGCGTAACCTCGGGCCACAGGGCTGGCCGGCGGTGACCGGCGCGGAGCCGGGCAGGGGCGGGCGATGACCGGGGGCGCGGTGACCGGGGGCGCGGTGACCGAGGGCACGGTGACCGAGGGCACGGGGCGGCGCCGGGCGGGGGTGCCGGAGGCAACCGTCGCCCGGCTGCCCGTCTACCTGCGTGCGCTGCACGCCCTGGCCGAGACCGGGCAGACCACCGTCAGCTCCGGCGAGCTGGCCCGGCTGGTCGGCGGTGGCCCGGCGAAGGTCCGCAAGGACCTGTCGCACCTGGGGTCCTACGGCACCCGGGGCGTCGGCTACGAGGTCGAGGAGCTGGTCCTGCACATCAGCCGGGAGCTGGGGCTCAGCAAGGGCTGGTCGGTCGTCCTGATCGGCATCGGCAACCTCGGTCACGCCCTCGCCGGCTACGGCGGCTTCACCTCCCGCGGCTTCTCCATCGCCGCGCTGCTCGACGCCGACCCACGCCGGGTGGGCGAGGTCATCGCCGGCCTGCGGGTACGACCGGTCACCGAGCTCGACGCGGTCGTCGCCGAGACCGGGGTGAGCATCGGGGTCATCGCGACGCCGGCGGACGCGGCCCAGGAGGTCTGCGAGCACCTCGTCGCCGCCGGCATCACGAGCATCCTGAACTTCGCGCCCGTGCTGCTGCAGGTGCCGGACGGCGTCGACGTGCGCCGGGTCGACCTTGCCGTGGAGCTGCAGATCCTGTCGTTCCACCAGTCCCGCCGGGCCGGCGTCACCGAGCCCGAGCCGTCCCTGGCGGGCGTGCCCGCATGAGCGTGCTCGTCGTCGGGGTGTCGCACCGCACCGCTCCGGTCGGGCTGCTCGAGCGGGTCACCGTGGGGCTGCACGACACCGGCGCCGTCGCCGCGCAGCTCACGGCCGGCGCGGTCACCGAGGCCGTCGTGCTGTCCACCTGCAACCGGGTCGAGGTCTACGCCGACACCGAGGGCTTCCACGCCGGCGTCGACGCGGTGAGCGACCTGCTCTCCCGCGGCTCCGGGGTGCCGCTCGACGAGCTCACCCACCACCTCTACGTCCACTGGGAGGGCCAGGCGGTCTCGCACCTGTTCCAGGTGGCGTGCGGCCTGGACTCCATGGTCGTGGGCGAGTCGCAGATCCTCGGGCAGCTGCGCCGGGCCTACGCCGCGAGCAGGGACGGCGCCGGGCGCACTCTGCACGAGTTGTTCCAGAGCGCCCTGCGGGTGGGCAAACGGGCGCACACCGAGACCGGCATCGACGACGCCGGCCGGTCGCTGGTCTCGGTCGGGCTGGAGCGGGCGGTCGCCGCGGTCGGGCCGCTGGCCGGCCGCGACGTGCTCGTCATTGGCGCCGGCTCGATGGGCGCGCTCGCCGGCAGCACGCTGCGCCGGGCCGGCGTCGCCTCGATCACCGTGGCCAACCGCAGCGCCGCCAACGCGCACCGGCTCGCCACCTCCCTCGAGGGCACCGGCATCGGCCTGGCGGACCTCGAGGCGGCGCTGGTCCAGGCCGACGTCGTCGTCTCCTCGACGGGGGCGACCGGCGTCGTCGTGCCACAGGACCTCGTCCGCCGCGCCGTGCACCGGCGCGGCGGCCGACCGGTGGCCTTCCTCGACCTCGCCCTGCCCCGCGACATCGACCCGGCCGTACGCGCGCTGCCCGGCGTCACCCTCGTCGACCTCGAGACGCTGCAGTCGGTGCTGGAGACCACGCAGGCCGGCGCCGGTGTCGACGCGGCGCGGGCCATCGTGAAGCAGGAGGTCGGTGGGTTCCTGGCCTGGCAGCGGGCCAGCCGGGTCGCGCCGACCGTCGCCGCGCTGCGCAGCCGGGCCGCGCAGGTCGCCGAGGCCGAGCTGTCCCGGCTCGACGCCCGGCTCCCCGAGCTCGACGAGCGCAGCCGCGCGGAGCTGGCGGCCACCGTCCACCGGGTCGTGGGCACGCTGCTGCACACCCCGACGGTCCGGGTGAAGGAGCTCGCCGAGGCGCCGGCGGCCGGGTCCTACGCCGAGGCGCTGCGCGAGCTGTTCGGGCTCGACCGCGCCGCTCCGGCGGCGGTCGCCCTGGGTCCGGTCGAGGTCGAGGAGTCCCCCGAGGAGGCCGCCTCATGACCGCCGCCCCGCTCCGGCTCGGCACCCGCGGCAGCGCCCTCGCGCTGACCCAGTCGGGGCAGGTCGCCGCCGCGCTGACCGCCCGTACCGGGCGGCCGGTCGAGCTGGTCCGGGTGCTCACCCAGGGCGACGTGTCCAAGGTTGCGATCGACCAGCTGGGCGGCACCGGCGTGTTCGTCACCGCGCTGCGTGACGCGCTGCTCGCCGGGCAGGTCGACCTGGCCGTGCACTCCTACAAGGACCTGCCGACCGCGCCGGCCCGCGGGCTGGTCATCGCCGCCGTACCCGCCCGGGAGGACCCCCGCGACGTGCTCGTCGCCCGGGACGGGCTTACCCTCGGCGAGCTGCCCGCGGGCGCCCGGATCGGCACCGGCGCCCCGCGGCGGATTGCCCAACTGCGAGCCCTCGGCCTGGGTCACGAGGTCGAGCCGGTGCGTGGCAACGTCGACACCCGGATCGGCTTCGTCCGCGACGGCAAGCTCGACGCGGTCGTGCTCGCCCGGGCCGGCCTGGCCCGGCTCGGCCGGCTCGCCGAGGCCACCGAGGTGCTCGACCCGCTGCAGGTGCTGCCGGCGCCCGCGCAGGGCGCGCTCGCGGTGGAGTGTCTGGCCGACGACGCCGAGCTCGTCGGTCTGCTCGGGCAGCTCGACGACCCGACCGCCCGCACCGCTGTCTCGGCGGAGCGGGCGCTGCTCGGCGCCCTGGAGGCCGGCTGCTCCGCGCCGGTCGCCGCCCTGGCCGAGGTCGCCGAGGGCGACGACGGCCCCGAGGTCTACCTGCGCGGCCTGGTGGCCGCCCTGGACGGCAGTGAGTCGGTGCGCCTGTCGGCCACCGGCCCGACCTCCGACGCACCGGGGGTGGGACGCCGGCTCGCCGCCGAGCTGCTCGACCGCGGTGCGGCGGACCTGATGGGAGAGCGATGACGACGACCGCGAAGAAGCAGAAGAAGGCCGCCGGCCGCGTCGCCCTGGTCGGGGCCGGGTCGGGTGACCCGGGCCTGCTCGCGGTGCGGGCCGTCGAGCTGATCACCTCGGCCGACCTCGTCGTCGCCGACGACCGGGTGGGTGAGGCGGTGCTCGCGGGGGTCCCGGAGGGCGTCGAGGTGGTGCGCACCGCGCCGGGTGAGGCCGCGGGGCCGCAGCTCGTCGCCGCCGCCCGGGAGGGCCGCAACGTCGTGCGGCTGCTCCCGGGCGACCCGTACGCCACCGAGGAGGGCGCCCGGGACGCCGAGGCGGTCGCCAAGGCCCGGCTGCGGTTCGAGATGGTTCCCGGCGTGCCGGCGGCGGTGGCCGTGCCCGGCTACGCCGGCGTGCCGGTCGGCCTGCCGCGCACCGTCGCGCAGGTCCACGACGGTCTGGACTGGCGCGCGGTCGCCGCCGCCCCGGGCACCCTGGTGCTGCTGCTCCCGGCCACCGAGGTGGCCAAGGCGGCCAGCGCCCTGGTCGAGCACGGCCGCAAGGCCGGCGCCGACGTCGCGGTCACCGTCGGGGGAACCACCGCCGACCAGCGCACCGTCCTCACGACGCTGGACGCCGCCGACCGCGAGGTGAGCGCCGCCGGGCTGTCCGGGGACGCCGTCCTCGTCGTCGGGGAGGCGGTGCGCAAGGCCGCCCGCCTGGGCTGGTTCGAGAGCCGGGCGCTGTACGGCTGGAAGGTCCTCGTGCCGCGCACCCGCGACCAGGCCGGCGCGCTGTCGGTGCAGCTGCGGGCGCACGGCGCCATCCCCATCGAGGTGCCGACGATCGCCGTCGAGCCGCCGCGCACCCCCGCGCCGATGGAGCGGGCCGTCAAGGGCCTGGTCACCGGCCGCTACCTGTGGGCGGCGTTCACGTCCACCAACGCGGTGAAGGCCGTCCGCGAGAAGCTCGAGGAGTTCGGCCTCGACGCGCGGGCGTTCGCCGGGATCAAGGTCGCCGCGGTCGGCGAGGCCACCGCGGCGGCGCTCGTCGAGTTCGGCATCCAGCCCGACCTGGTGCCGCGCGGGCAGCAGTCCGGCGAAGGACTGCTGGCCGACTGGGCCCCCTACGACGAGGTCTTCGACCCCATCGACCGGGTCTTCCTGCCGCGCGCCGACATCGCCACCGACACGCTGCTCGCCGGCCTGCAGGAGCTCGGCTGGGCGGTCGACGACGTCACCGCCTACCGCACGGTGCGGGCCGCACCGCCGCCCGCGGAGACCCGTGAGGCGCTCAAGGGCGGCGGGTTCGACGCCGTGCTGTTCACCTCCTCCAGCACGGTGCGCAACCTCGTCGGCATCGCCGGCAAGCCGCACGACAGCACCGTGCTCGCCTGCATCGGCCCGCAGACGGCGGCCACCGCCGAGGAGCTCGGGCTGCGGGTCGACGTGCTCGCGCCCCAGCCCGACGTGGCCACGCTCGTCGAGGCGCTGGCCGAGCACGCCCTCGAGCGGCGGGCCGCGGGCCTGGAGCTGCCGGGGGCCGCGCGCCGCAAGCGGGCCGCCCGGGCGGCGGCCCGGTCATGAGCGCCGTCGGCCCGGTGCGGCCGCGCCGGCTGCGCCGCACCCCGGCGCTGCGCCGGCTCGTCGCCGACGTCCGGCTGTCCGCCGCCGACCTCGTGCTCCCGGTCTTCGTCAAGGAGAGCCTGGACGCACCACAGCCGATCAGCTCGATGCCGGGCGTCGTGCAGCACACCCGCGAGTCGCTGCGCAAGGCTGCCGTCGAGGCGGTGCAGGCCGGCGTCGGCGGGCTCATCGTCTTCGGCATCCCGGCGGTCAAGGACGCCCGCGGCAGCGGCGCCGACGACCCGGCCGGGATCGTGCAGCTCGCGCTGCAGGACCTCGCCGCCGAGGTCGGCACCGACACGGTCCTGCTCAGCGACCTGTGCCTGGACGAGTACACCGACCACGGCCACTGCGGCCTGCTGACCGCCGACGGCGACGTCGACAACGACGCGACGCTGGAGCGCTACGCCGCCGTCGCGCTCGCGCAGGCCAGCGCCGGCACGCACGTCGTCGCGCCCAGCGGGATGATGGACGGCCAGGTGCGGGCGATCCGCGAGGCGCTCGACGCCGGCGGCTTCCCCACGCTGCCGGTCTGGTCCTACTCCACGAAGTACGCCTCGGCCTTCTACGGCCCGTTCCGTGACGCCGCGGAGTGCGCGCCGCGGTTCGGCGACCGCGCCGGCTACCAGCAGGACGGCGCCCGCTCGGCCGAGGAGGGCGTACGGGAGGCGCTGCTCGACGTCGCCGAGGGCGCCGACGGCGTCATGGTCAAGCCAGCGCTGGCCTACCTCGACGTGCTGCGGGCCGTCGCCGACGCCGTCGACGTGCCGGTCGCGGCCTACCAGGTCAGCGGCGAGTACGCGATGCTCGAGGCGGCCGCCGCGCAGGGCTGGATCGACCGGCGCCGCACCATCCTCGAGAGCCTCACCAGCGTCAAGCGCGCCGGCGCCGGCACGGTGCTGACCTACTGGGCGACCGAGGTCGCCGGCTGGCTCGCCGAGGGCTGAACAACCGGCGGCGTGCCGCTCGGCAGGGCCGGCGCGCCGCGCGCAGCGGCCCCGGCCGCGGCGGGCACGATGGCGACATGACTTCCGGGCTCGTCATTGCGGTGCTGGTGCTCGCCGCGGTGCTCGGGGCGTGGGCGGCGGTCGCGGCGGCGCTCGGTCTGGCCCCGCCGCGGCGGCTGCTGCAAGGCCTGCTCGGCCTGCAGCTGGTGCTGCTCGCCCAGCTCGCCGTCGTCGGCTACCGGTTGGCGCAGGCCGTGCGCCCGGCGGAGACCGGGGCGTTCGTCGGCTACCTCGTGCTCTCGCTGCTGCTGCTTCCCGGCGGGCTCGCGCTGACGGTCGACGAGCCCAGCCGCTACGGCACGCTCGTGCTGGCCGTCGCCGCCGTCACCCTCGCCGTCGTCGAGCTGCGGATGGACGCCACATGGAGCTGAGCCGCGGGCCGGGCCGGCCGCTCACCGCGGTCTACGGCGTCTTCGCGCTCGCCGCCTCCGCCCGCGCCGGCCTGCAGCTGGCCACGAAGTACGCCGACGCGCCGGTGGCCTACCTGTTGTCGGCGTTCGCCGCGCTCGTCTACGTCGTCGCCACCGTCGCCCTGCTGCGGGACCTGCGCCGGGTGGCGCTGGCCGCGGTGCTCGTCGAGCTCACCGGCGTGCTCGTCGTCGGCACCCTGTCCTACGCGGACCGCGCGGCCTTCCCGGACCAGACCGTGTGGTCCGGCTACGGGTCGGGCTACGGCTACGTGCCGCTCGTCCTGCCGGTCCTCGGGCTGCTGTGGCTGCGCCGGGCGGGCCGTGACCGGGGCCGGTCGTGACGCCTGCCCGCCGAGCTTTCGCCCGTACGCCGCCTCCGGCAGGATCCGGGCGGGGACGTCCGGACGCGACCGCGCAGCCGGGGGCGGGGGCGGGCAGGATGCGGCCATGACCTACCCCGCTACGGCCCCCGCCTCCGAGGCGCTGTTCGACCGCGCGCAGGCCGTCATCCCGGGCGGTGTCAACTCGCCGGTGCGCGCGTTCCGCGCCGTCGGCGGCACCCCGCGCTTCATGGTGAGCGGCGCTGGCGCCTACCTCACCGACGCCGACGGGCGCGACTACGTCGACCTCGTCTGCTCGTGGGGCCCGATGATCCTCGGCCACGCCCATCCCGCGGTCGTCGAGGCGCTGCAGGCCGCCGCGACCCACGGCACGTCGTACGGCACCCCGAGCCCCGGCGAGGTCGAGCTGGCGGAGGAGATCGTGCGGCGGGTCTCCCCCGTCGAGCAGGTCCGCCTGGTCAACAGTGGGACCGAGGCGACGATGAGCGCGGTCCGGCTGGCGCGCGGCTTCACCGGGCGCAGCAAGGTGGTGAAGTTCGCCGGCTGCTACCACGGGCACGTCGACGCGCTGCTCGCGAGCGCGGGCAGCGGCGTGGTCACCTTCGGCCTGCCGGACAGCTCCGGGGTCACCGGCGCGATGACCGCCGACACGATCGTGCTGCCCTACAACGACCTCGACCTGGTGCGGGTGGCCTTCGAGGAGGTCGGCGACCAGGTCGCCTGCGTCATCACCGAGGCCGCCGCCGCCAACATGGGGGTGGTGCCGCCGCTGCCCGGTTTCAACGCCGGGCTCGCCGCGCTGTGCGCGCAGCACGGCGCCCTGCTCATCAGCGACGAGGTCATGACCGGCTTCCGGGTGACCGCCAGCGGCTGGCACGGCCTGGAGGCCGCCGGGGGGGACGGCGTCGACGCCGACCTGTACACCTTCGGCAAGGTGATGGGCGGCGGGCTGCCGGCGGCGGCGTTCGGCGGCCGGGCCGACGTCATGGCCCGGCTGGCCCCGGCCGGCCCGGTCTACCAGGCGGGCACCCTGTCGGGGAACCCGCTGGCGGTCGCCGCGGGCCTCGCGACGCTGCGGCACTGCACCGCCGAGGTCTACGCGCACGTCGACGCCACCGCCGCGACGGTGGCGCAGCTGGCTTCCGACGCGCTTGCCGCCGAGGGAGTCGCGCACCGGGTCAACCGGGCCGGCAGCCTGTTCAGCGTCTTCTTCGCCGACCACGCGGTCGTCGACTACGCCACCGCGACCCGGCAGTCCGTCGCCCGCTACCGCGCCTTCTTCCACGCCCTCCTGGACCGCGGGGTCTACCTGCCGCCGTCGGCGTACGAGGCGTGGTTCGTCTCCGCGGCCCACGACGACCGGGCGATCGAACGGGTCGCGCAGGCCCTGCCGCACGCCGCCCGGGCCGCCGCGGCGGTGCCCGCCCCCGAGCTCGAGACCCCCCCGACCAGCCGGGACCGGGCGTGACCAGGCCGCCAACGGGTGCGTCCCGCACGACGGCACCGGGTGCGTCCCGCACGGTCGTGCACCTGCTCCGGCACGGCGAGGTGCACAACCCCGGCGGTGTGCTCTACGGCCGGCTGGCCGGCTTCCGGCTGTCCGAGGACGGGCAGCAGATGGCCCGCGACGCCGCGGACGCCGTGCGCGGGCGGGACGTTGCCGAGGTCGTCGCGAGCCCGCTGCAGCGCGCGCAGGAGACCGCCGGCCCGATCGCGGAGGTCTTCGCCCTGGGGGTGACCACCGACGAGCGGCTGATCGAGAGCGGCAACGTCTTCGAGGGTAAGTCCTTCGGGGTCGGCGACGGCGCTCTGCGGCGGCCGGCGAACTGGCGGCACCTCACCAACCCGCTGCGCCCCAGCTGGGGGGAGCCCTACGTCGAGGTGGCGCGGCGGATGCTCGCGGCGGTGCACGACGTCCGGGACCGGGTGGCCGGGCACGAGGCGGTGTGCGTCAGCCACCAGCTGCCGATCTGGACGGCCCGCCGCTTCGTCGAGGGCCGCCCGCTCTGGCACCGCCCCGACCGCCGGCAGTGCGGGCTGGCCTCGCTCACCAGCCTGGTGTTCGTCGGGTCCGAGCTGGTCCGGGTCGACTACAGCGAGCCGGCCGGCGCCGCGAGCCGGCGACCCGGCTTCGGAGCCTGACCCGGCGGCGGTGCCCGCCCCACCCGGGTAGGCGGCCGGGTACCGCAGCACCGATGATGGAACCCCCGCCGTCTCGCCCCCGGACCGACGTGACCCGCATCTGCCGCACCGCCTTCGCCGGGCTGATCGCTGCCCCGCTGCTGCTCGCCGGCTGCGCGGGCACGTCCGGGGCGCAGGCGTCCGGTGCGGGTGACTACCAGTTCGGGCGGCTCGCGACCGGCCCGGACGGCCTGCTCGCCGTCGCCGACCGCAAGCCGGCGCCGCCGCTGGCCGGGCAGACGCTGCAGGGCGCGCCGCTGGACACCTCGGCGATGGTGGGCAAGGTCGTCGTCCTCAACTTCTGGGCCGACTGGTGCGCGCCGTGCCGCGCCGAGGCGCCGTTCCTCGCCGCCGTGGCGACCAAGACGGCCGCCGCCGGGGTGGAGTTCGTCGGCGTCAACGTCAAGAACGACAGGAGCTCCGCGCTCGCCTTCGAGCGGATCAGCGGCACGCCCTACCCGTCGCTGTACGACCAGCCGGGGGCGCTGCTGCTGCGCTTCCGCAAGGTCGTGCCGCAGACCCCGCCCTCGACGATGCTGATCGACCGGAAGGGCCGGCTGGCCGGGCTGTTCAACGGTGGCGTCACCGAGCGCGAGCTCACCGGCCCGGTGCTCGCGCTCGCGGCCGAGCAGGCCTGAGTGTCGGTCACCTCGAGCTTCGTCAGCGCCGTCAACGACGGTCCGCTGCTCGTGGCCATGCCGGTCGCCGCGGCGGCGGGCCTGGTGTCGTTCCTGTCGCCGTGCGTGCTGCCGCTCGTGCCCGGCTACCTGTCCTACGTCACCGGGCTGACCGGCGCCGATCTGGGCGACCCGCGGCTGACGCGCACGGCAGCAGGATCCGCCGCCGGAGCGGCCCAGGTGCCGGTCGCCGCGGGCGGGGGAGACGTCCTCGTCGGCATCCGGGCGCCGGCCGTCACCGGTCGGGCACGCGGGCGGGTGCTCCTGGGCAGCGTGCTGTTCGTCCTCGGCTTCTCGGCCGTGTTCGTCACCGGTGGCGCGCTGTTCGGTGGCCTCGGCGGCGAGCTGCTCGTCCACAAGGTCGTCGTCGACCGGGTGCTCGGCGTGCTCACCGTCGTCATGGGCCTGGTGTTCCTCGGGCTCCTGCCCGGCCTGCAGCGGGAGGTGCGGGTGCACCGGCTGCCGAGCGCGGGGCTCGCCGGCGCGCCGCTGCTCGGTGTGCTGTTCGGCATCGGGTGGACGCCCTGCCTCGGGCCCACCCTCGCGGCGGTGCAGGCGCTCGCCTACACCCAGGCCAGCGCCGGTCGGGGCGCGCTGCTCACCGCCGCCTACTGCGCCGGCCTCGGCGTGCCGTTCGTACTCACCGGGCTGGCGTTCCGCCGGGCGCTCGGGGCGTTCGCCGTCGTCAAGCGCCACTACGCGGTCGTCATGCGCGTCGGCGGTGGCCTGCTCGTGCTCGTCGGGCTGCTGCTCGTCAGCGGACTGTGGGAGGCGGCGATGGTGCACCTGCGCGGCCTGGTCTCCGGCGCGACGGCGGCGGTCTGATGACGACCACCGCCGCCACCCCGACCGCCCCGACCGGCGAGGCCGCGACCCAGGACGCCGCGACCCTGGACGCCGCGACCCTGGACGCCGCGACCCTGGACGCCGCGACCCAGGACGCCGCGACCCGGCTGTCGACCGCCCCGCAGCCCGCCCCGCCCCCCCGCCGCGGGCAGAAGCCGCACCCCTTCCGGCAGGCGTGGCGGCAGCTCACCAGCATGCGCACCGCGCTGCTGCTGCTGTTCCTGCTTGCGCTCGCGTCGGTGCCCGGCGGTTTCGTGCCGCAGCGCTCCCTCAACCCGGTCGAGGTCCAGCAGTACGCCAAGGACCACCCGACGCTGGCGCCGATCCTCGACAAGCTGTCGCTGTTCGACGTGTTCGCCTCGCCGTGGTTCGCCGCGGTCTACCTGCTGCTGTTCGTCAGCCTCGTGGGCTGCCTCGTGCCCCGCATCCGGCTGCACGCCAGGGCGCTGCGCAGCCGCCCGCCCGCCGTACCGGCCTCCCTCTCACGGCTGCCCGCGCACGACCGCTGGGAGACCGACGCGACCCCGGAGCAGGCGCTCGCCACGGCGGGCAGGGCCCTGGGTCGGGGCGTCCTGGGGCGCTGGCGCACGGTCCAGCGCCCGGGCGGCCTGTCCGCCGAGAAGGGCCACCTGCGCGAGACCGGCAACCTGCTGTTCCACGTCAGCCTCGTCGCGCTGCTCGTCGGCATCGCGCTCGGCGGCATGTACGGCTTCAAGGGCACTGTCCTCGTCAAGGAGGGCGACGGCTTCGCCAACACGGTGCTGTCCTTCGACGACGTCAACCCCGGCCGCCGCTTCACCGCCGACCGGCTCGTGCCGTTCGACCTCACGCTGACCGACTTCCGGGCGACGTACGCCGAGGACGGCAAGGCGCTCACCTTCGACGCCGACGTCGACTGGGCCCCCCGGCCGGGGGCGCCGCGGGCGTCGTACGACCTGCGCGTCAACCACCCGCTGCACGTCGGCGGCGCGAAGGTCTACCTCATCGGCCACGGCTACGCGCCCCGCGTGGTCGTACGTGACCGGGCCGGCAACGAGCTCGCGCAGACCGTGCCGTGCCTGCCGCAGGACGCGAAGTTCGTGAGCAGCTGCACGATCAAGGTGCCCAACGCGGTCGACCCCGACGGCACCGCCGACCAGATGGGTTTCGAGGGGGTCTTCACGCCCACGACCGTGCAGGACCCGAGCACCGGCCAGGTCACCTCGGTGTTCCCCGGCCCCGACAACCCGGCGCTCACCCTCGTCGGCTACCGCGGCGACCTCGGGCTCGACGCCGGCGTCACCCAGTCGGTCTACTCGCTCGACAGGACCAGCCTGGACCGGCTGCCCGGGCCGCCCCAGGGCCTGCGGCCGGGCGAGACCTGGCAGCTGCCGGGCGGCGGCAGCCTCACCTACGACAGCACGGCGGAGTGGGCGACGTTGCAGGTCACCCAGGACCCGGGCAAGCTGCTGGTCCTCGTCGCCGCCGCCGGGATGGTGGTCGGCCTGCTGCTGTCGCTGTTCGTGCGCCGTCGGCGGGTGTGGGTGCGGGCGAGCAGCCCGACGGGCTCGGGCGGGGCGCCGGGCCGTACCGTCGTCGAGGTCGGCGGGCTCGCGCGCACCGACCCGGAGGCCTTCGCCGCCGAGTTCGCCGAGCTGACCGCCGCACTGCGACAGCAGGTCACACGACAGCAGCACGACTCGACAGGGGGACCAGGTGGCTGAGCTGAGCGACGGGCTGCTGTTCGCAGCCGTGCTCGTCTACGGGCTGGCGATGCTCGCCTTCGCCGGTGCCGCGGCCAGCAGCCGCAGCCGCGTGGTGAGCGGTGCGCAGGCGCGCGGCCTGCCCGCCCGCGAGCTCGTCGGCGTCGGTGGCCCGCCGGTCGCCGCGCCGCCGCCCCCCGTCTCCGCGCGCTCCTCGCGGGCGAGCACGGCCGGCCGCGTCGCGGTCGCGCTCACCGCCCTGGGCTGGGCCGTGCACGTCGGCTCGGTCGTCACCCGCGGCTTCGCGGCGCACCGGGTGCCCTGGGGCAACATGTACGAGTTCAGCTCCTGCGCGGCCCTCGTGGCCGTGACGGCGTTCCTCGTGCTGCTGCGGCGCGGCCGGGTCGACGCCACCGTGGGCGCCTTCGTCATGGTCCCGGTCACGCTCTACCTGGGCCTGGCCGGCACCGTGCTCTACACCGCGGCCGGCCCGCTCGTCCCCGCCCTCAACTCGTACTGGATCAAGATCCATGTCGCCGCTGCGGTGATCGCCAGCGGGGCGTTCCTGCTGTCCGGGGTCGTCGCGCTGCTCTACCTGCTGCGGGCCCGCCACGACACGATGGTCGGGCGCGGCCGCACCCCGGCGTTCCCGCTGTCGCTGGGGCGCTCGCTGCCCCCCGCGCCGTCACTGGACCGGGCCGCGTACGCCGTCATCGCCTTCGCGTTCCCGATCTGGACGTTCGCGATCATCGCCGGGGCGATCTGGGCGGAGGCGGCCTGGGGCCGCTACTGGGGCTGGGACCCTAAGGAGACCTGGTCGTTCATCACCTGGGTGCTCTACGCCGGCTACCTGCACGCCCGCGCCACCGCCGGCTGGAAGGGCCGGAAGGCGGCCTGGGTCGCCGTGGCCGCGGCCGTCGCACTCATCGTCGACTACTACGTGGTCAACATCTTCGTGGTGGGCCTGCACTCCTACGCGTGACGTCCGGCGGGCCCGCGGTGAGCTGTCAGCGGTGGACGGGGGTGCCCCGGCCGGCTGCGGACTGCTCGGGCACCGCGGGCGTCGGGGGCGGCGCGCCGGTCAGCAGCGCCTGCACCTCGCTCTCCCGGAAGCGGCGGTGACCCCCGGGCGTCCGGATGCTGCTGATCCGGCCCGCGGCGGCCCAGCGCGTCACCGTCTTGGGGTCGACGCGGAACAGCTGCGCCACCTCCCCGGGGGTGAGGAGGCGGTCCCGCGCAGCCGTGCTCGACCTGGTGCGACTTGCTGTGACGTTCTCCACGGAATCCTCCTCCTGTCCCGCACGCCGTGAGCGGGTCGGTTACGCAGCGCAACCATATCGGGCAGAAGGCGCTTACGCTCCGCATTTGGCAAGACCGGACGCCAGTGCTGTGGCAGGCACCCGCCGGGCCCTGGGTCGTACGCTGGTGGCATGGGACCCGACCCTCGTTGCACCTGACCGAAGGTTGATCCGAGGTGGCCGGAGCTGACGTGGGGGGGCGGGGCGTGGGCGCAGCCCTGGCCCTGTACTCCGGGCTGCGCGTCCTCGCCTTCGTCGGCAGCTACGGGCTGCTGCTCCTCGCGGGCCTGCGCGGTCTGCTCGCCATCGCCACCGCCCTGCTGCTCAGCAGCCTGTTGAGCCTGCTCGTGCTGCGGCGCCAGCGCGACGCGGTGGCCGTGGCGCTCGCCTCGCGGCGCGGCAGTCGCGACGCCGAACAGGCGCGGCTGCGCGGCATGCTGGACGAGCGCTAGAGGGCTGTTCGACTCGAGGGCTGTTCGACTCGCCATCGGCCTGCTGCCGCGCTCCCGGCATGCTCCCCGCGGAGGTGCGCCCGGGGTGAGCTTGACCGCGCGCCGGGTCAGAAGGCGGGGCGAAGCGGGAAGCCGGACCGCCCGTCGGGGTCCTTGACGGCCAGGACCTGGTGCAGCTGGATCTCGCCGCGCTCGAAGCCCACGCTCGAGCCGGCGAGGTAGAGCGCCCAGACCCGGGCGGTGCCCAGGCCCACCTCGGCGACGGCCTCGTCCCAGTGCGCGTCGAGGCCCTCGCACCAGGCGCGGCAGGTCCGCGCGTAGTGCTCGCGCAGGTTCTCCTCGTGCCGCACCTCCAGGCCGGCCCGCTCGAGCTCGCGGACGACCTCGCTGACGCTCGGCAGCTCACCGTCGGGGAAGACGTAGCGGGGGATGAAGCCGCGCCGGGCGATCGGGGGGACGTCGACGCTGCAGCGGGTGATGCAGTGGTTGAGCAGCCGGCCGCCGGGGCGCAGCCGGTCGGCCAGGCGCGCCGCGTAGGCCGGGATCCGCGCGACGCCGATGTGCTCGGTGAGCCCGATCGAGCTGACCGCGTCGAACCCATCCTCTTCGACGTCGCGGTAGTCGGCGTGCCGCACCTCCACGAGGTCGGTCAGGCCGTCGTCGGCGACGGCCTTCTGCGCCCACTCGGCCTGCTGCCGGGACAGCGTCACCCCCAGCGCCCGTACGCCGTAGTGCCGGGCGGCGTGCCGCACCATCCCGCCCCAGCCGCAGCCCACGTCGAGCAGCCGCTGCCCGGGCTGCAGGTCGAGCTTGCGGCAGACGAGGTCGAACTTCTCCGCCTGCGCCTGCTCGAGGGAGGCGCCCTCCGTCGGGTAGACCGCGCAGGTGTAGGCCATCGACGGCCCCAGCACCCACTCGTAGAACTGGTTGCTGACGTCGTAGTGGTGGCTGATGGCGACGGCGTCGCGGCCGCGGCTGTGCGCGACGAGACCGGCGAGCAGGCGCTTCGCGCCGACCTCCTGCGGCGGGGGCGTCACGGGGACGAGCGCCTCGCGGCCGAGCCGGCGCAGCACCTTCAGGCGGTCCCGCACCGTGAGGTCGGCGGTCTTGCGACGGTGCAGCACCCGCAGCGCGTCGAGGTGGCTGGGGGCTTCCAGGTCCAGCTCGCCGGAGACGTAGGCCCGGGCGAACCCGAGGTCGCCCGGTGCGCTGACGAGGTGGGCCAGCGCCCGCCGGCTGCGCACGTGCAGCCCGATCGTCCCGTCGCCGCCGGTCGATCCGTCGTACGCGCTGAAGCGCACCCCCGGCACCACCTGTGCCAGCGCGCCTGCCACCCCCGTCATGTCCGCCCCCCTCACCGGTTCTCCACGCACTTGGCGTAGAGGTCGAGCAGCCGGCCGTCCGGGTCGTAGGTCTTCTTCAGGACGTCGTAGACCGCTCCGCCATAGGTCGCCGCGAACTCCTCGCGGCTGTAGAAGCTCGTGGAGTAGAGCGACTTGCGCCCGCCGAGGTCGGTGACGAGCCGCTCGACCAGCCGGTTGTGCACCGTCCGGTCCTCGCCGGGCTGCAGCGGCACGCTGGACCAGAAGCCGACGTTGACGTACAGCACCTCGGGATCGAAGGCGTAGAGATCCCAGACGACCGCCGGGTCGCGCTGCCGCAGCGGACAGAACCACACCGGCTCGATCGGCATTTCCCGCGCGAAGACGTCCATGAAGTCGGCGAGCCGGGCCGCCGGCACCTCCACGTCCTGGACGACCTCCTCGCTCTCGGGCAGCCCGCGCCGGCGGTCCCACCGCGCCTTCCACCGGTGCCTGCCCTCGAAGGCGACGAGCTTCCAGTACGCGTCCGAGCGCAGCCAGCGCTTCGGCACCAGCCGACGCACCGCGGGCCGCTGCACCCCGAAGGCGCGCGAGCACCAGAACCAGTCGGTGTCCCAGCGCCACAGGTAGCCGCGGGCGGTCAGGTGATCTGTGCTGAGGGCCTGGATGGAGCGGTAGTAGACGCCCATGCCGGTGTAGTCGCTCACGCCGCCCGGCGCGGCGTCGACGTAGCGGCCCAGCGTCAGGTAGCACTCGTCCGGGCCGAACCACGTTCCGTCGACGAAGTCGACCTCCCGGGCCGAGCAGACCTCGCGCATCCGGTCGACCAGCGCCGGGACGCCGCCGAACCGCTCGTGACGCAGCTCGACGTACGGCGCCACGGGCTCGAGCTCGATGACCAGGCGCAGGACGTAGCCGAGGGTGCCGTAGGAGTTGGGGAAGCCGAAGAACAGGTCGCGGTGATCGTTGTCGGGGCGGGCGACCACCAGTCGGCCGTCGCCGGTCATGACCTCGATCTCGAGCACCGACTCGTGCGGCGTGCCGTTGCGAAAGCTGCTGGACTCGATGCCGAGGCCGGTGACGGCGCCGCCGAGGGTGATCGTCTTGAGCTGGGGGACGACGAGCGGCGCCAGGCCGTGGGCGAGCGTCGCGTCGACGAGCTCCTCGTACGTCGTCATGCCGAGCACGTCGGCGGTGCGCGCGACCGGGTCGACCTCGAGCACGCCCGACAGGCCCGACACGTCCAGTCGGCCGGCGACGCCGGTGCGCTGGCGGAACAGGTTGGAGGTCTTCTTGCCCAGTCGTACCGGCGCGCCCGGCGGCAGCGCCGCGAGGTCGCCCAGCAGCCGCCGCCGCGTCCGCTGGTAGGTGCCCCGGTCAACCATCACGGTGTCCTTCCTACTCCTTCGCGGCATGCAGTGCCAGGACATCGGCCACCGGGCGCGGCGATCCCGAGGTGGGCCGCCCGGCGTGCCCGCCTGGCGCCCGGTGCCTACGCTGAGCGGTGTGCTCCCCGCCCCCGCCGTCGACGTGCTCCGCGTCTCGACGACCCGGGTGGACCCGGTCGACCTGCTGACGGTGCTGCCCGAGCACGGCCCGCTGGCCTGGGTGCGCGACGGCGAAGGGCTCGTCGGCTGGGGTGCGGCGGCCCGCGTCGAGCTGACCGGGCCGGGCCGGTTCGCCGACGCACAGACCTGGTGGCGGGGCGTCGTCGCGGGCGCCGACGTCACCGACGAGGTGGGGCTGCCCGGAACCGGGCTGGTGGCGTTCGGGTCGTTCGCCTTCGACCCGAACGCCGGCTCGTCGGTGCTGGTCGTGCCGGCGGTGATCGTCGGCAGGCGAGGGGGCACCACCTGGCTGACCACGGTGGGCGCCGGCGTGCCCGGGCTGCCGGTGCGCGCCAAGCCCCGGCCGCCCGGCGAGGTGCTGTTCGCCGACGGGGCCCGCCCCAGTCCCGAGTGGGTGCGGGTCGTCGCCGACGCGGTACGCCGGATCGAGGCGGGCGAGGTCAGCAAGGTCGTGCTCGCCCGTGACCTGGAGGCCCGCGCGGCGGCGCCCGTCGACGTCCGCTGGCCGCTGCGAAGACTCGCGGCGGGCTATCCGGGCTGCTGGACCTTCGCCGTCGACGGCCTGCTCGGGGCCACCCCGGAGATGCTCGTGCGACTCGTCGACGGCGTCGCGACCTCACGGGTGCTGGCCGGCACCCTGCGGCTCAGCGGCGACGCGACGAAGGACCTGCGCAAGGGCACCGCGCTGGCCAGGTCCATCAAGGACGTCGAGGAGCACGGCTACGGCGTGCGCTCGGTCGCCGACGCCCTCGCCCTGCACTGCAGCACCGTCGACGTGCCGCCGGACCCGTTCGTTCTCGAGCTGCCCAACGTCATGCACCTCGCGACCGATGTCAGCGGGGTGGTTAATGACGGCGCCACTTCGCTGGAGCTGGTGGCTTCGCTGCACCCGTCGGCCGCGGTCTGCGGCACCCCCACGCAGGTCGCGATGGAGCTCATCCGTGAGATCGAGGGCCTGGACCGCGGGCGCTACGCCGGCCCGGTCGGCTGGCTCGACGCCCGCGGCGACGGGGAGTGGGGCATCGCGCTGCGCTGCGCCCAGGTCGACCCGGCCGACCCCCGGCGGCTACAACTGTTCGCCGGCTGCGGCATCGTCGCCGGCTCCAAGCCCGAGGACGAGCTCGCCGAGAGCAACGCCAAGCTCGTCCCCATGCGCGACGCGCTCGATTCCTGACCCGGCCCGTCGGCCGGCGGGCCGGGTCAGGAGCTGTGGCGCCGCTACGGGGTCAGCTGTCGCAGGTTGACCGCAGCCGCCATCGCGGCGTAGCCGGCGTCGTTGGGGTGCAGGTGGTCGCCGCTGTCGTAGCCCGGCGCCATCATCGCGGGGCGGGCCGGGTCGGCGATCGCGGCCGCGAAGTCGACCACCCCGTCGAAGGCGCCACTCGTGCGGATGAAGGTGTTCACTGCTTCGCGCTTCGCCTCGGCCCTGGGTGACCAGTAGGCCGCTCCCTTGAAGGGCGTGAGGGTCCCGCCCAGCACACGCAGGCCGTGCAGGTGTGCCCGGGTGAGGACCTGCCGGTAGCCGGCGATGACCTGTGCCGCGGAGACGGAGGTGTTGGGCGTGAAGCATCCGTCGTTCGGGAGCTGGCTGAACCCGAGGTCGTTGATGCCTTCGATCATGATGATGGTGCTGGCACCGTCCTGGCTGAGCACGTCGCGGTCGAACCGGGAGAGCAGGCTCGTCCCGAAGCAGGCGGAGTTGTGCAGCACTCGGTTGCCACTGATACCCGCGTCGACGACGGACAGGCGGTTGCCCGGCCGGGCCTGGAGCCGCTGGGCGAGGAAGTTGGGCCACCGGTCATTGGCGTCGGGAGTGGAGGCGTAGCCGTCGGTGATGGAGTCTCCGACGGCGACGACGCTGGCGCGGGCGGCGCCGGCGACGTCCACACCGTCCAGGAAGTACCAGTTGTTCGTCGTCGTGCCGAAGCCGCTGGCATCAGGCTGGGACGAGCGGTCACCGGCGCCGACGAAGTTGGTCTGCTGGGCGAGGGAGTGGTAGGTCGCCGGGCCGGTGGCCTGAGGGAGGTAGAGGCTGATGCTGAGGTTGCTGTCGGCCCCGGTCGCCATGACGACCGGGTCGCTGTAGAACTCCGCACCTCGCGGCAGCACTGTCGAGCTGCGCCCGCTGAAGGTGACGCGGTGCACCGTGCCGGCCACCACCCGACCTCCCCCGGCGGCCAACCCGACCGTGACCGGGCCGATCCGCACCGGGCGGTCCCCGAAGGCGTTGCTGAACCGGAGCAGCAGCGAGGACCCGCCCATGCTCGTGTGCACCACCTGCCGCACCGTCTGGTCGGCGAAGCCACGCGCGGAGAAGTCGGTCGGACCCACCAGCGCGGAGGGGGTCGGCGGCTGGGGGCTGGCCGCCCATGTGCCGACATAGCCGGCCGACGCCGCGGGAGCGGCAAGGCGCAGGGTCGTGGCGCCGGACGAAGCCGGGACCGTCGCCGTGGCTGCCGTGCCGGCGCCCGCAGCGGCGGTGCCCGTCAGGAGGCCCGCGAGCGTCAGGGCCAGCAGCGAGGCCGAAGCGGTCGCCCGAGCCGCTGAACGACGTTGAAACGCATCTTGGCGCCAATTAACCATGTACGTCTCCCTCTGGGCCGGCGAGCGCCCCCGATGGCCGCCTGCCGAACAAAGGCGGAGAGAAACCGGCGGAAAGGCCCCACTGCGCCTGCTGGCGGCGCTCACCCTGGACCAGACCCCCGGACGGCGTCAACGATTCACCGGCGCTGAAATTCTCCGGGGAGTAGGCGCCGACGTGCCGGCGGGCCTGGCGCACCGTCGCGCCAGGCCCGCGGGGCGACACCCACCGGTCGTTCAGACGGGGGCTGCGAGCAGCTCGGAGAGGTTCCGATCGACCTCGGCGAGGTAGGTCGGCTCGAACCCGAACAGCCCGAAGTGCCCGGCGATACTGGGGAGCACCCGCAGCTCGCTGTTCGGGACCAGAGCCTGCTCGGCGGCGCAGTCACGGGGCGGGAAGAACATGTCCTCGTCGATGGGCATGACGTACGTCTTCGCGGTGATGCGGCCCAGCGCGGCGGCCAGGTCGCCGTCGGTGTGGCGGGCGACGTCGCCGCGCTGCCACTTCCACGCCATCGCCAGCAGGTCGTTGGGGTCCATGAAGCTGAAGACGCCCCGCATGAAGCCGTCCACGAACTCCTGCCTGGTGGAGAACCCGGTCTCCCCCACCATGATGCCGCGCCAGAACTCGGTCTTCCAGAACTCGGTCGACAGTCCGAGCAGCGACCAGACGTCCGCGTGCCGACGCAAGCCGCGGGCGACCTGCTCGTGGGAGGTGTACTCACCGCCCTGGAAGCCCGGGTCGTCGGTCAGGGTGTCCATGAGCGTCTGCGTGAACAGGACGTCGTGAGGTGTGATCTGTGCGGTCCCGGCGATCGGCGCGGCACGCAACACCATCTCCGGGTAGCGCACCGCCCACTCGTACGTCTGCTGAGCCCCCATCGACCCGCCGACCACGAGCGCCAGCCGCTCGATCCCGAACCGGTCCGCAAGCAGCTGCCGCTGCGCCCGGACGTCGTCGCCGATCCGGACCTTCGGGAACTTCGACATCGCGATCGGCCCGTCGCTGTTGTGCGGGGAGGTGGACAGCCCGTTGCCGATCTGGTTGACGACGACGATGAACCAGCGCTCCGGGTCCAGCGCTCGGCCGCCGCCGATGTAGACCTGCTCCCAGGTCTGGTGCGTCCCGCTGAACCACGTGGGGATCAGGATGGCGTTGTCCTTCGCCGGGCTGAGCTGGCCGTACGTCGCGTACGCGAGCTGCAGGCCCGGGATCGTCCCGCCCTCCTCGAGCGCGAAGTCGCCGAGGTCGTGCAGCTCGTAAGGGCCCTGAACCTCAGGGGTGTAGAAGTCGTTCTGAATCATGTCTCTCCTCTGCTCGTGCCACCGGGACCGTGGCTGCAGGCACAGAATCCTCCTGGGCTGACGAGCCCCATGAGAAGGGTGCTGCGGCGGCTGCCCCTTCGGTCGACCGGCCTTAGGCTGCACCGGAGGGTCTCCCAGGCCCAGCCGACCACTCCAGCGAGAGGCCCGCTCCATGACCAGCATGGACGGCCCGGTCGGCAGCCCGCCCGAGCGGTCGGCGGCGACGGTGGGCGGCGACGTCCCGGCGGTGCCCGGCGCGCTCATCGGCACCGTCGTCCGGCTCCAGGTGCAGCGCTCACCCCTCAAGCCCGGGCCGCGCGGCGCGCGGGTGTACGACCCCGCGCCCCTGCTGCAGGTCGACGAGCTGATGGTCGGGCCGCGCGGGGTCAGTGCGCTCGTGGACGGCGTCGAGCTGCTCGACGTGCACCACGCGGACCACCCGGACAGCCGGAACAGAGGGCTGATGAACGGGTTGTCGGTGCTGCCGCGGCTGCACCACGAGCGGATCCGCGCGGCGTTCGGCGGCCATGTCGTCGCCGGGGCTGCCGGGGAGTCGCTGCTGTTGGACACCGACCGTCCGCTGGTGGAGGCGGACCTGGCCGGCGACCTCGTCCTGGAGACCGTCGACGGGCCGCCGCTGACCCTGTCCGGTGCGGTGGCAGCCGCGCCGTGCGTGGAGTTCAGCCGCTGGTGCCTCGGGCGGGGCGTGGGTCCGGTCGACGACGACGTGCTGACGGCGCTGGGCGAGCTGGACAGCGGGACCCGCGGCTTCTACCTGCGGACGGAGGGCGTCGGTCGGATCCGGTCCGGCGCTCGGCTGCTGCGGGCCTGACGCGGCCCGCGGGTACGGCGCCTGGTTGTGGCGGCGCTCCCCGGCATGCCAGGGTGGCGGCCGGGCGCGCCCGGGAAGGGCGCTCAGCCATGAAGGGTGGTGCGGCCGATGTCCCTCGTCATCGACAAGAACGTGATGGTCGGGATGCGCGACGGAGTGCGACTGGCCACCGATGTCTACCGGCCCGAGGGGGGCGGGCCCTACCCGACGATCGTCCAGCGCACGCCCTACAACAAGGAGCTGCCGGTCCTCGTGAACTTCTGCTTCGACGTGCTGCGCGCGGCACAGGCCGGCTACGCCGTCGTCGTGCAGGACGGTCGGGGCAGATACCAGAGCGAGGGGACCTTCGACGCCTTCACCGACGAGGCGCGCGACGGCGCCGACACGGTCGCCTGGGCGGCCGCCCAGCCCTGGTCGACGGGGGCGGTCGGCATGGTCGGCGGGTCCTACTTCGGTGCCACGCAATGGCTCGCGGCCATCGAGGCGCCGGAGGCGCTGCGCGCGATCGCGCCGTTCGTCACCACGGACCAGTACTACGAGAGCTGGGCCTACCAGGGCGGGGCGTTCCAGCTCGGCTTCAACCTGCACTGGACACTGACCACACTCGGCTTCGGCGAGCTGATGCGGCAGGTCGGCAGCGGTGCCGCGCCGATGGAGCGGGTCGGCGCCCTGGTCGCCGCGGTGGACGCCAACGACGAGCTCTACCGGCGGCTCCCGCTGCGTCACGCCCCCGAGCTGGACGGCCTGGCGCCGTACTACCAGGACTGGCTCGCGCACCCGTCGTACGACGCGTTCTGGAAGGCCATCGCCCCGCGCGAGTCCTACGAGAAGATCACCGTCCCGGCGCTGAACATGGGCGGCTGGTACGACCTGTTCCTCAAGGGAACGCTGGCGAACTACCTCGGCATGAAGGAGCGCGGCGGCAGCGAGCCGGCCCGGCGGCTGCAGCGGCTCGTCGTCGGCCCGTGGGCTCACGGGCCGCTGTCGGGCTGGTACCCGGAGCGCTCCTACGGGCTGATGTCCGGTACCGATGCCTCCGACATCACCGGGCTGCAGCTGCGCTGGTTCGACGCGCTGCTCAAGGGCGAGGACACCGGCCTGGAGGCGGACAAGCCGGTGCGCCTCTTTGTCATGGGCGCTAACGTCTGGCGCGACGAGGACGACTGGCCGCTGCCCGACACCGCCTACGTCGACTACTTCCTGCGCAGCGGCGGCCACGCCAACACCGCGGACGGCGACGGCGAGCTGTCGGCCGAGGCTCCCGGCGAGCAGCCGGAGGACGTCTTCATCTACGACCCGACCGATCCGGTGCCGACCACTGGCGGCCCCACGTTCCTGCCCGGCCTGTTCATTGGGGCGAACGCCGGTCCCTTCGACCAGCGGGCGGTGGAGCAGCGCGCGGACGTGCTCTGCTACACGACCCCTCCGCTGGCGGAGCCGCTGGAGGTGACTGGGCCGGTCGAGCTCGTGGTGCACGTCTCGTCCTCCGCGCCCGACACCGACGTGACCGGCAAGCTCGTCGACGTCCACCCGGACGGTCGTGCAGAGAACCTCTGCGAGGGCATCCTGCGGGCCCGCTACCGCAACTCCCTGTCCGAGCCCGAGCTGATGGAGCGGGGGCAGGTGTACGAGCTGACCGTCGACCTCGTCGCCACCGCGAACGTCTTCGCTGCGGGCCACCGGATCCGCCTGGAGGTGTCGAGCAGCAACTTCCCGCGGTTCGACCGCAACACCAACACCGGCGGCACCATCGCCGACGAGACCGAGCAGGACCTGCGGCCGGCGACCAACCGGGTGCACCACTGCGCGAGCCACCCGTCCCGGCTGGTCCTGCCGGTCATCCGCCGGAGCGCCCCGGACGCCGACCCCTCGTTGGAGCTACCGGAGTCCGCGCCCGCCGCGCCCGCCGCGCCGTAGCCCTGGCCGCGCGGGCTCACACCTCGCGGGAGGCGGCGCCGTGGTCCGCGACCTGCTCGCGGTCTTTGCGTGACTGCTCGCGGTCGGTCCCGGACTGCTCGCGGTCCCTGCTGGCGTATGTGCGGTCGGCCTCGGACTGCTCCCGGTTGCGGGCCGCGGACAGCCGGTCGTCGGCCGCGCTGGCACGGCGGCCGGCCGCGCGTCCGCGGAAGGACAGCAGGTCCGCGCGCTGGCGCGCTGCGCGGTCCCGGTCGCGGCCGCTGTGCAGCCGGTCGATCGCTGCCTCCGTCCGTTCCGCGCCGGCGGGGCCGCCGGCCGTGCCGTCGAGCTCCTCGCGTGCGGCGGCGCTCGCGTCGCGGCGCTCAGCCGCACGGTCGCGTTCCTCTGCCATCCGGTCGACCTCGTCGGCCATGCGGAGCAGGGCATCCACATCGACGTCCTGCTCGAGGGAGAGCTGGTCGCGGACATCGCCGATCATGTCCCTCCGACCGGCTACCCGGTCGCGGCGATCCGCCGCCTCGTCCCGTTCCCCGGTGGCGGCCAGGTCCCGCTCGTCGGCGACGCGGTCGCGCTGCTAAGCCTTGCGCTCGAGCTCGCTCACATGGATTCCTCCGTCACGCGCGGTAAGAGTTACATCACGTATCGTAATGTTACCGGTCGAAACGGGTACTGGCACAGCATGGGCGCACACGGAGTAGAGGGTCGCCCAGGCATGGCCGTCCTGGTGCTGGCCCCGGATCCTGCCGCGGTCGGCCTCGCCCGCCGGTTCGTGGCCGCGACCTGCTCCGCCGCGAGCACGACGACGGACCTGCGCGACGCCGCCGTCCTGCTGGCCAGCGAGGTCGTCACCAACGCCTTCATCCACGGGCGCAGCGAGACCAGGATCGCGGTCCGGGCCTACCCGGAGCGCGTGCGCGTGGAAGTGGCGGATGACAACTCCCGCCACCCGCAGCGGGTGGTGCAGGACCCGGAGGCGCTCGACGGGCGTGGCATGACGATCATCGACCTGGTGGCGACCGACTGGGGGGTCCGGGACGACCCCTACGGCAAGACCGTGTGGTTCGAGATCGCCGAGGCCGGCGCCCCGGACTGACCCGCCGGGTTCTCCGGACGCTCCGCTGCCAGCACGGCGGCGCCGACGATCCCGGCGTCGTTGAGCAGCCCGGCGGGCCGTACCGGGGGCCGCACGTCGAGCAGGTGCAGCCACTGCTCGGACTTCTTGCTCACGCCGCCGCCCAGCACGACCAGGTCGGGCCGCAGCAGCAGGTCGACGTGCTCCACGTACGCCGACACCCGCTTCGCCCACTTCCGCCACGACAAATCGTGCTTCTTGCGAGCGGCGTCGGACGCCCGCTTCTCGGCCTCGTGCCCGTCGAGCTCGAGGTGGCCGAGCTCGGTGTTGGGCACCAGCTGCCCGTCCAGGAACAGCGCGCTGCCGATCCCGGTGCCGAGGGTGAGGACGAGGACGGTGCCGCGTACCCCCTGCGCGGCGCCGAAGCGCACCTCGGCGAGCCCGGCGGCGTCGGCGTCGTTGACGACGAAGGCGTCCCGGCCGGTGCGCTCACGCACCAGCCCGGCGACGTCGGTGCCGACCCATGCCGGGTCGATGTTGGCGGCGGTCAGCGCGGTGCCCTCGACCACGACGCTGGGCAGCGTCAGCCCGAACCGGCCGTCCGGCTGGCCGAACGACGGGTCCGCGAGTACCTGCCCGACCAACTCGACGACGGCCTCCGGGGTGGCCGGCTGCGGCGTCTCCACGCGCACCCGCTCAGCGAGCAGCCGGCCGGTCGCGAGGTCGACGGGCGCCCCCTTGATGCCGCTGCCACCGACGTCCACGCCGAAGCCCTGACTCATGGCCGGGGCCTTCCCGCCGGCCCGGCCGGTCAACCTGGCGCGGTCCGGCGCTGCCCGGTCAGCCGACGGCGGACCGCAGCGCGCGGTCCAGGGCGACCGCCGCGGCCCGGTCGGTACGCACCTCGACGACCCGCACCCCGCCCGAGGGCACCAGCGCGGTCCGCAGCTGCTCGCGGGTCGCCGGCCGGGTGTGCGGGGTGCGGGTGGCCGCGCACAGGGCGGCCAGGTCGACGCCGTGCGGGGTGCCGAAGACCCGCTCGAAGGCGTCCTCGAAGCCGGGTGCGCCCTGCTCCAGCAGCCCGAAGATGGCGCCGCCGTCGTTGTTGACGACGACGATCGTGAGGTCGGGCCGGGGCTCGCGCGGCCCGGCCACCAGCCCGCCCCCGTCGTGCAGGAAGGTGAGGTCGCCGAGCAGGGCGTACGCGTGCCCGCCGCCCGTGGCCTGCGCCGCCAGCGCGGCGCCGACCGCGGTCGAGACGGTCCCGTCGATGCCGGCGGCCCCGCGGTTGGCGAGCACCCGGACGCCGGGGCGGGTGCCGGCCAGGAACAGGTCGCGCACCGGCTTGGAGCTGCCGACCACCAGCAGGTCGGCCGCGGCGGCCAGCACCTCCTGCGCGACGACCGGCTCCGGCAGGCCGGGGGTCGCGGCGAGCAGCGCGTCGACGGCGCTGCGGGCCGCGTGGCCGGCCTGCTGCCAGGCCGGCAGCCAGCCGGCGTCGACCGGGCCGCCCGCGGGCACGGGGACCCCGGGCAGCACGCGCGCCGCCCGGCGGGGCGGATCCGACCACTGCCCGTACGCCCCGACCACGTCGGCCTGCGCGGCGGCGACCAGCCGGGCGAGCACCCGGCTCAGCGTCGGGCGGCCCACGACGAGCACCCGGTCGGGCCGCTGCGCCTCGAGGAACCCCGGCGCGGCGAGGACCAGCTCGCCGGCGGGCACCAGTGAGGCACTGGCGCCGGCGCCCGACGACGGCTCGGCGACGACCGGCCAGCCGCGCGCCTCGGCCAGGCGCAGGGCGGCGGCGGCGGGCCTGGGGGCGCCGTCACCGAGCAGGACGACCGTGCGGGCCGGGAGGTCGTCGGCCGGGGGGGCGAGGGCGGGCGCGACCCGCGCGGTCCAGGGGCCGCCGTCCGCCCGGCCGGCGAGCGGCTCGACCCACGCCTCGTCGCCGTCCGGCACCAGCGGCTCGTGCAGGCCGAGGTTGAGCTGCACCGGTCCCGGCGCGGTGCCGGCGTCGCCGGTCGCGGCGGCCAGCACCCGGCAGGCGAGCGAGCGCCAGTACGTGACCTGCCCGGGCCGCTGCTCGGCCGGGCCGGCGTCGGCGAACATCCGCACCGCCCTGCCGTACAGGTGCACCTGGTCGACGGTCTGGTTGGCCCCCGTGCCGCGCAGCTCCGGCGGCCGGTCGGCGGTGAGCAGCAGCAGCGGCACGCCGGCGTGCGAGGCCTCCAGCACCGCCGGGTGCAGGTTGGCGGTCGCGGTGCCCGAGGTCGTGACGACCGGTACGGGCCGGCCGGACGCCTTCGCCAGCCCCAGCGCGAGGAACGCCGCCGAGCGTTCGTCGATGCGCACGTGCAGCCGCAGCCGACCGGCCGCGTCGGCCCGGTGCAGCGCGAACGCCAGCGGCGCCGACCGGGAGCCGGGCGACAGCACCGCCTCGCGCACCCCGCCCCGCACCAGCTCGTCGACGAGCACCCGGGCCAGCGCCGTCGAGGGGTTCACCCGGCCAGTGTCGCCGCGCACCGCTCGATCCGCGCGCGCCACCACGCCTGCCGGTCGGGTGGCGCGGCGAGCTGCTCCAGCAGGCCGGGGTCAGGCCGCACCGCGCCCACGGCGATCGCGCCGCCGTGCCCGACGAGCGAGGCGCGGACGACGTCGGCGGCCAGGAGCGCGGCGGTGGCCAGCCCGCAGGCGTACGGCAGGTCGGGGAGCGCGGCCGCCAGCGCCACCCCGGCGGCGATCCCGACGGAGGTGTCCAGCGCACTGGACACCACGACCGGCAGCCCGCACCGCCGGGCTACCTCCAGCGCGGCGGCGACCCCGCCGAGCGGCGCGACCTTGACGACGATGACGTCCGCCGCGCCGGCGCGGGCGACGAGCAGCGGGTCGTCGGCCTTGCGCACGCTCTCGTCCGCGGCGATGAGCACGCCCCGGCCGCGCAGCGCGGCGAGGTCTGCCAGGGACGCGCAGGGCTGCTCGGCGTACTCCAGGCCGTACGGCGCCAGCGCGTCGAGGGCGCGCCGGGCCTGCTCCAGCGACCAGCCGGCGTTGGCGTCGACCCGCACCCGGCCGGTGGCGCCGAGCAGCTCGCGGACGGCGGCGACCCGGGCGAGGTCGTCGGAGAGCTCCTGGCCGGCCTGCGCGACCTTGACCTTCGCGGTCGTGCAGCCGGGGAAGCGGGCGAGCACGCCGGCGACGTCGCGGGCGGCGACCGCCGGCACCGTCGCGTTGACCGGCACCGAGGCGCGCAGCGGCGCGGGCCAGCCCACCGTGGCCGCCTCCACCGCCGCGGCGAGCCAGCGCGCCGACTCGGCGTCGCCGTACTCCAGGAACGGGCCGAACTCCCCCCACCCCGCCGGCCCGCGCAGCAGCGCCGCCTCCCGGTGCCGCACGCCGCGGAACGGCACCCGCATCGGGATGCTCACCACGTGCACCTCGCTGACCGCGTGCAGCAGGGCGCCGTCCACCGGGCTCACGCCGTCCACCGGCTGCCTCCTACGCTCGGGCGGTGGCCGCCACCGTCTCAGAGCTGTTCGACCCGCAGGTCTGGCGGGAGGTGCCGGGGTTCGCTCTGACCGACATCACCTACCACCGGCACGTGTCCAGCGGCGTGGTCCGGGTCGCGTTCGACCGGCCGGAGGTGCGCAACGCCTTCCGCCCCTCGACCGTCGACGAGCTGTACCGGGCCCTCGACCACGCCAGGATGTCGCCCGACGTGGGCTGCGTGCTGCTCACCGGCAACGGCCCGTCGGCGAAGGACGGCGGGTGGGCGTTCTGCTCCGGCGGCGATCAGCGGATCCGCGGGCGCTCGGGCTACCGGTACGCCGCCGGCGACACCGCCGAGACCGTCGACCCGGCCCGGGCCGGCCGGCTGCACATCCTCGAGGTCCAGCGGCTCATCCGGATGATGCCCAAGGTCGTCATCTGCGTGGTGCCGGGCTGGGCGGCCGGTGGCGGGCACAGCCTGCACGTGGTCTGCGACCTGACGCTCGCCAGCCGCGAGCACGCCCGCTTCAAGCAGACCGACGCCGACGTCGGCAGCTTCGACGGCGGGTACGGCTCGGCCTACCTCGCCCGGCAGGTCGGCCAGAAGTTCGCGCGGCAGATCTTCTTCCTCGGCGCGGAGCACTCCGCCGAGGACGCGCACCGGATGGGGATGGTCAACGAAGTCGTCCCGCACGCCGACCTGGAGAAGGTCGCCGTCCAGTGGGCGCAGACGATCTGCGGCAAGAGCCCCACCGCGCAGCGGATGCTCAAGTACGCCTTCAACGCCGTGGACGACGGGATGGTCGGCCAGCAGGTCTTCGCCGGCGAAGCGACCCGGCTGGCCTACCTCACCGACGAGGCCGTCGAGGGCCGGGACGCGTTCCTGGAGAAGCGCGCCCCGGACTGGTCGGCCTACCCGTATGCGTTCTGACACCGGGCCGGGCCGTCCCGGCCCCGCCCCCGCGCCCACCGCCGGTTGAGGTGGCGCGCCCGATCCTGGCCCTGCCGGCCGTCGCCGGGCCCGGCCTGCAGGCCGCGCTGCTCGCAGCCCTGTCCGGCACCGGCCCGGCCCTGCTGCCGCTGCCGCCCGACCCCGCCGCCGCGGCCCGGGTGCGGGCGGCGCTGCGCCCCGACGAGCCCGAGGCCGACGAGGAGGTCGCGCTCGTCGTCCCGACGTCCGGCTCGACCGGCGAACCCAAGGGGGTGCTGCTCACCGCGGCCTGCCTCACCGCCTCCGCCCGGGCCGCCGAGCAGCGGCTCGGCGGCCCGGCGGCCTGGCTGCTCGCCCTGCCGGCGACCCACATCGGCGGGCTGCAGGTGCTGCTGCGGGCGCTGCTCGCCGGCGCCCCACCGGTGGTGTCCACCGACCTGGTCGCGGGCACCGCGGCGCTGCCGCCCGGGCGCCGGCGCACCTCGCTGGTGCCCACTCAGCTGCGGCGGGCGCTGGCCGACCCGGCCGTCACGGCTGCGCTCACGTCGTACGACGTCGTGCTGCTCGGCGGCGCGGCCGCCGCCCCGCCGCTGCTCGCCGAGGCCCGTGCGGCCGGGATCCGGGTCGTGACGACGTACGGAATGACCGAGACCAGCGGCGGCTGCGTCTACGACGGCGTGCCGCTGCCCGGCGTGACGGCGGCGGTGGGGGACCGGATCGCGCTGACCGGCCCGGTCGTCGCCCGCGGCTACCGGCTGCGGCCCGACCTCACGGCCGGGAGCTTCCAGGGACGGACGTACACGACGGGCGACGTCGGGCGCTGGTCCTCCGACGGGCGGCTCGTCGTCGTCGGCCGGGCGGACGACCTCGTCGTCACCGGGGGCGAGAAGGTCGCGCCGGCCGCGGTGGAGGCGGCGCTGGCCGAGCACCCCGCGGTCGCCGAGGTGGCCGTCGTCGGTGTCCCCGACCCGGACTGGGGGGCCCGGGTCGTGGCGCACGTCGTGCTCCGGCCGGCCGCCGCCCTGACGCTGGAGCAGGCCCGCGAGCACGTCGCGGCCCGGCTGGGACGGGTCGCGGCCCCCCGCGAGCTGCGGCTGCTCGCGGCGCTGCCGCTGCTGCCGTCCGGCAAGCCCGACCGGGCCGCCCTAAGATCACGCCCGTGACGACGGCGGCGCAGTGGCTCGAGGGGGCCCGCCCGCGCACCCTGCCGGCCGCGGTCGCCCCGGTGCTCGTCGGGTCCGGCGCGGCCGCCGCCGTCGACGCCTTCCGGCCGGCCCGCGCCCTGCTCGCGCTCGTCGTCGCGCTCGCCCTGCAGGTCGGCGTCAACTACGCCAACGACTACAGCGACGGGGTGCGCGGTACCGACAGCCACCGCGGCCCTGGCGGCCCCGGGCCGCTGCGCCTGGTCGGCAGCGGCGTCGCCACCCCGCACAGCGTCAAGCTCGCCGCGCTGTCCTGCTTCGGTGTCGCCGCGCTCGCCGGGCTCGTCCTCGCCCTGCTCACCACGCTGTGGCTCATCCCGCTCGGCGCCGCGATGATCGCCGCGGCGTGGGGCTACACCGGCGGCTCGAAGCCGTACGGCTACCGCGGCCTCGGCGAAGTCTCCGTCTTCGTCTTCTTCGGGCTCGTCGCGGTGCTCGGTACGGCGTACGTGCAGGCCGAGCGGCTCACCGGCGCCGGTCTCGGCGGCGGGGTCGCGTGCGGCGCGCTCGCCTGCGCGATCCTCGTCACCAACAACCTGCGGGACATCCCCACCGACACCGGCAGCGGCAAGCGCACCCTGGCGGTCGTGCTCGGCGACCGCCGCAGCCGGCTGCTCTACCCGGCCCTGATCGCGACGGCGTTCGGCGCCGCCCTGCTGCTGTCGGCCGTGACGCCGTGGGCGCTGCTGGCGCTGCTCGCCGCGCCGCTCGCCGTCGGCCCGGTCGGGCGCGTGCAGCGCGGCGCCGGCGGCCGCGACCTGGTGCCGGTGCTGCGCGACACCGGGCGGCTGCAGCTGGTGTTCGGCGCCCTGCTCGGCGTCGGTCTTGCGCTCGCCTGACCCCTGCCCTTGCCCCCGCCCCGCCGCCTCCTCCCGGCGCCTCCCGGGACAGGACGCCTCCACCTCGCGACGGTCCTGCTCCCGCCTCGCGTGCAGCACCTGACGTGGCGCCGACGTGGAAGCGCCTTGTCCCGCGGGTCGCCGACGCCCCCGCCTCGGGCCCCGCGCCCGGTGCGCCGGCCACGGGACACCCCTCACACGGGCGCGAGGACCTCGAGGCCGACGAGGCGGAAGACGGCAGCGACCTTGGCCTGCTCGGCGCCGCAGGTCAGCACCTGCGCGGTGCCGTCGCCACTGCGGTCGTAGCGGACGACCACGTCGACCTCGGGGCTGCCGCCCAGGCGGACCCGCCAGCGGTCGGGCCCGGCGTGCTCCTGCGCGACCGGGGCGAGGTCGTCGCGCCCCCAGCGGTCCAGCTGCCCGCGGGCGAACCCCTGGGCGGCCTGCGTCGGCAGCGGAAGGCTGCTGCGGCCCCGCACGAGGCCGGCCGGGAGCCGCCCCGCCTGTAGACCCTCGACCAGCCCGACCGCCTGCTCGGCGGCTACCCGGCCGAGGTAGAGGCCGTCGGGCAGCACGAGCAGGTTGGCGGCGAACCGATCGCCGCCTACGTGGCTGCACTCCCAGGTCGTCCGCGGGTAGGTCGCGGCGAGCGCCTGGGCGACCGGGCGGCCGCGGGTCGCGCAGCACCGGTCGTGCCGGCCGTGCGTGCAGACCAGCAGCAGCGGCCCGGGGACGGTCTCCCACCCCTGCGCCGCGGGGCCGTACGGCGGCACGATTCCGACCAGCTCGGCGTCGTCGGCGACGTGCCGCGCCAGCACCCGCTCCGCCCCGGGGCGGGAGTCGACGGCGAAGAGCCAGCGGCCGTCGTCGTCGGCGACCCCGGCCGGGCGGCGCAGCAGGAGCAGCCGGGCCCGGGCCGCCGCGGCCGTCTTGGCCAGCGCCCGGGCCGCCGCGACCGGCATCCGGCTGCTCGGCACGGACTGCGGCCCCCACGGCCCGCGGTGCTCGACGAGCAGCCAACGCTCGACCCGGCTCGCCGTCGCGGCGAGCGGCTCGTCGCGCTCCTGCGACGTCGTCGCGCACCAGTCGTCCATCCCGACCACCGTACGGCGCAAGCCCTGGACCGGCCGGGTCAGCGCCCCGCAGCCGGACCGGCGACCAGGACGCCCTCGCGCAGCATCCGGCGGGCGAGCACGAGGGCGTCGTCGCCGTCGAGGCCACCGACCGCGAGGTCGCGGGTGAGGCAGGGACCGGCGAGCAGCACCGACACGGCGGTGCGGGTCGAGGCCGGCAGCTCGACGACCTTGCCGGGCAGGTGCAGCGCCAGGCGCTCGCCGTCGCGGACCTCGACCGGCAGGCCTCGGCGCGGCCGCAGCGCGGTATGGGCGTCCAGCGCGGCGAGGGCCGCGGCCGACGCGAGCAGCCCGACCGGCTCCGGGGGCACCGAGCGGGCGAGCCGGGCGGCGACGAGGTCACGCACCTGCTCGGCGGGCAGCGCGGCGAGCCACGCCGCGGCCCGCTGCAGGAAACCGGGCAGGTCGTCGAGCGCGGCCGCCGGCGGCACGGGGAGGGCGTCGCGGAAGGCCGGGTCCGCCGCGGCAAGCGAGACGGCGTCGCCGAGCACGTCGTACCAGGTGGTGGACAGCACGCCGACGGTCAGGTGCACGGAGTGCTCGTCGGTGGTGAGGGCGGCGTGCACGTAGCCCCGCGGCAGGTACAGGCAGTCCCCGGCCTCCAGCTCGACGTCGAGCAGCGGCTCGGCGCCCTCGGGCACCAGATGCCCGCCGGCCTGCGGCTGCGACGGCAGCGGCAGCCGGACGACCGGCTCGTGGATGATCCAGCGCTTGCGGCCGCTGACCTGCAGCACGAACACGTCATGGGTGTCGTGGTGGAAGTCGAAGCCCTGGGCGTCACCGGCCGGGGTGACGTAGGCGTTGCACTGGGTCGCGTGACCGAGCTCGGCGGCCAGCTCACGGCAGAAGCGGGCGACCGGAGGGTGCATGCGGTGCAGGGACTGCAGCACCAGGGTGGCGCCGCCTGCGTGCTGCGCCCGCAGCGCGTCCGGGTCGACCAGGTCGGTGATCCGCCGGTTGCCCGCCGTGGCGCTGCGCACCGGGGCGGGCAGGCCGCCGCCCTCCCGCACCGTCCGGAAGAACGGGGCGCGCAGCGCCCGGTCGCTGACGAGCTCGTCGACGTCGCCGACCGACAGCAGGTCCGTGAAGCCCCCGGGCGACGCCAACTCCTTCGCGCGGGTGAGCAGGGGGGCGCGCGACCAGAAGTCGGCGGCGAACGCCTGCGGGGCGACGGCCGTGCAGCGCTGCAGGGCTGCGGGGGACGTGGTGCTCACGGGCACTCCGGGGTCCAGGGGTGGGGGCGGGCCCGGCCGCCGCCCCGGGCCACAGCCGGGACGGCGACCGGACAGCTCAGGAGCCGTCCGTGCCGTCGGTGTCCGCTCCGCCCGGGTCGGTGCCGGCCGGGTCCGAGCCGGCCGGGTCGACCTGCGTCTCGTTGCTGTCGCCGGAGTCGGCGTCGCCGCCGCCCGCGCCCGGGTCGGCGCCGGCCGGGTCCGAGCCGGCAGGGTCGACCTGGGTGTCGTTGCTGTCACCCTGGTCCGCGTCACCGCCCGGAGCGGTCATGGTCGGGGTGGTCGTGATGTCCTCGTCGCGCAGCGTCACGCTGTCTCCTCGGGGTGGGTGCGGGCGGCGGTCCCGCCGCCCCGGGGCAGGTTCCCCGCTCCCGCCCCCGCAAGCAAGCGGGCTCCCGACGGGCCCGGACGCCCCGGCCCGCGCCTGGAACACTGGCGCCATGACCCGCGCCAGCCTCGACAAGGACCCCGGCGAGGTCGCCGCGATGTTCGACGAGGTCGCGACCCGCTACGACCTCACCAACGCGGTCCTGTCCCTCGGCCAGGACCGCGGATGGCGTCGGGCGGTCACCGCCGCGCTCGGGCCCGTGCCCGGCGAACGCGTCCTCGACCTCGCCGCCGGCACCGGCACGAGCAGCGCCGCGCTGGCCCGCACCGGCGCCGACGTCGTGGGCTGCGACTTCTCGCTCGGCATGCTGCGGGTCGGCGCGGCGGCCGGCCACGAGGGCGTCGAGCTGGTGGCCGGTGACGCGCTGCGCCTGCCGTTCCGCGACGGGGCCTTCGACGCCGTGACGATCTCCTTCGGGCTGCGCAACACCGCCGACCCCGACCTCGCGCTGCGCGAGCTGCTGCGGGTGACCCGACCGGGCGGCCGTCTGGTCGTCTGCGAGTTCAGCCACCCGGTCTGGAAGCCGTTCCGGAGCGTCTACGTCAACTACCTGGTCCGGGCGCTGCCGGCGGTGGCCCGGCGGGTGAGCAGCGACCCGGCGGCCTACGAGTACCTCGCCGAGTCGATCCGGGCCTGGCCGGTGCAGCCCGACCTCGCCGCCGACCTCGCGGTCGCCGGCTGGGGCCAGGTCGCCTGGCGCGACCTCACCGGCGGCATCGTGGCACTGCACCGGGCCGTCCGACCTGCCTGACCCCGGCTGCGCACCTACACTTCGCACGTACGCTCGTGAAAGCTTTCACAAGCCGGAGGACCCTTGAGCCAGGCGGACGCCGACGTCGTCGTCGTCGGCGCGGGCCCCGGCGGCTCTGCCACCGCGCACGCCCTGGCCCAGACCGGTCTGGACGTCCTGCTCCTGGAGAAGACGTCGTTCCCGCGCGAGAAGGTCTGCGGAGACGGGCTCACGCCGCGGGCCGTCCGGACGCTCGTCGAGATGGGCATCGACACCGGGCCGGGCAACGGCTTCGTCCGCAACCGCGGGCTGCGCATCTACGGCGGAGGGCACCGCCTCGAGCTGCCCTGGCCCGACCTGGCGAGCTTCCCCGACTACGGCCTGGTCCGTCCCCGGCTGGACTTCGACGAGCTGCTGGTGCGCCACGCGCAGAAGGCCGGCGCCCGCCTTCAGGAGCTCACGACCGTCACCGGCCCGGTGCTCGACCCCGCCGGCCGGGTCGTCGGGGTGACCGCCAAGGTCGGGCCGGACCGGACGGCGACCACCTACCGCGCCCCGCTCGTCGTCGCCGCCGACGGCGTCAGCGCCCGGCTGGCGCTGGGCATGGGGATCGAGAAGCGCGACGACCGGCCGATGGGCGTGGCCGTACGCCGCTACTTCACCAGCCCGCGCAGCGACGACGACATGCTCGAGTCGTGGCTGGAGCTGCGCACGGCGGACGGCGACCTGCTGCCCGGCTACGGCTGGGTGTTCGGCGTGGGCGACGGCACCAGCAACGTCGGGCTCGGGATCCTCAACACCACGAAGGCGTGGCAGCGCACCGACTACAAGGACCTGCTCGCCCGCTGGACCGGCGCGATGCCCGCGCAGTGGCAGTTCTCCGAGGAGTTCGCAACCGGGCCGGTACGCGGCGGCGCCCTGCCGATGGGCTTCAACCGGCAGCCGCACTACCGCCGCGGGCTGCTGCTCGTCGGCGACGCCGGAGGCGCGGTCAACCCGTTCAACGGCGAGGGCATCGCGTACGCCATGGAGACCGGCCGCCTGGCGGCCGAGGTCGCCGCGCAGGCGCTGTCCCGGCCGGACGGACCGGCCCGGGAGCGGGCCCTGCAGGGCTACCCGTCGGTGCTCGCGGCCCGCTACGGCGGCTACTACACGCTCGGCCGGATCTTCGTCCACCTGATCGGCAACCCCGAGGTCATGCGGCTGGCGACCCGCTACGGCCTGCCGCGCCCGCTGCTCATGAAGTTCACCCTGAAGCTGCTCGCCAACCTCACCGACCCCCGCGGGGGCGACGCCCTGGACCGCGTCGTCAACGGGCTGTCCCGCCTGGCGCCCGCGGCGTGACCCACGCCCGACGCGCCACGAGGGACGGCCCGACCCCGGCTGCCCGCGTCCGGCCGGCCCGGACGTAGGCTCACGCCGGTTGCGGGGTGACCCCCCTGGACGGCCCCTGACCCCTCGCGACCCCCCGGAGAGGACGCCACGTGCTGCAGAACTACCTGCCCATCCTCGTGCTGTTCGTGCTCGCCTTCGGCTTCGCGGCGATGTCGGTCGGCGCGGCGACGTTCACCGGCCCCCGGCGCTACAACAGGGCGAAGTACGCCGCGTACGAGTGCGGCATCGAGCCCACGCCGCAGCCCGTCGGCGGCGGCCGGTTCCCGATCAAGTTCTACCTGACGGCGATGCTGTTCATCGTCTTCGACATCGAGATCATCTTCCTCTACCCCTGGGCGGTCGCCTTCGGCCGGCTCGGGGTGTTCGGGCTGGTCGAGATGGTCGTGTTCATCGGCACCGTGTTCGTGGCCTACGCCTACGTGTGGCGCCGCGGTGGGCTCGAGTGGGACTGACGCGACAGATGACGGAGGGCTAGCAGGATGGGACTCGAGGAGAAGCTGCCCGCAGGGGTGCTGCTGACCAGCGTCGAGAAGGTGGTCAACTGGTCACGCAAGTCCTCGCTGTGGCCGGCGACCTTCGGGCTGGCCTGCTGCGCCATCGAGATGATGGCGGCCGGCGGCGGGCGCTACGACATGGCGCGGTTCGGCATGGAGGTGTTCCGGCCCTCCCCGCGGCAGGCCGACCTCATGATCGTGGCGGGCCGGGTGTCGCAGAAGATGGCCCCGGTGCTACGGCAGATCTACGACCAGATGCCCGAGCCGAAGTGGGTCATCGCCATGGGGGTGTGTGCCAGCAGCGGCGGCATGTTCAACAACTACGCCATCGTGCAGGGCGTCGACCACATCGTGCCCGTCGACATGTACCTGCCGGGCTGCCCGCCGCGCCCGGAGATGCTCATCGACGCGATCCTCAAGCTGCACGACAAGATCATGGATGAGCCGCTGGGCGTCAACGCCCGCCGTCGCGAGCTGCCGGGCTACCAGCCCCGCGCGCAGGTCGCCAGCAGCCAGCGCTTCACCAAGGAGGGCAAGAAGGCCCACCGCGTCGCGCTGCGCAAGGAGCTCATGCGATGAGCACCGCCGACGACGCGCCCAAGGCGCTGATCGATCCCCGGGCCCAGGGCGGGACGGCGGCCGGCGGGTCGCCGGAGGCGTCTTCCGTACGCCCCGCGGCGACGGCGACGGCGCCGGGCGCGACGAGCGACATGTTCGGCGCCACCTTCGGCGGTGACACCTCGGGCTTCGGTGGTCTGGTCCGGCGGCCACCGGTCGCCGCCTCGACGCCCCGGCCCTACGGCGCCTGGTTCGACGAGGCCGTCGACGCGCTGGAGGCCGCCTACCCGGGCTTCGGCGACGCCGTCACCCGCGTGGTCGTCGACCGCGGCGAGCTGACCCTGCACGTGCGGCCGGACCGGATCGCCGACGTCGCGGGCGTTCTGCGCGACACCGCCGACCTGCGCTTCGAGCTGCTGAGCAGCCTGTCGGGCGTGGACTACCCGAGCCAGCCCGACCGGCTGCACGTCGTCTACCACCTGACCTCGATGACCTACCGGCGGCGGTTGCGCCTGGAGACCGCGGTGACGGCGGAAGCCCCGCACGTGGCGAGCGTGACCCGCGTCTACCCGACGGCCGACTTCCACGAGCGGGAGACCTGGGACTTCTTCGGGGTGGTCTTCGACGGCCACCCGGGGCTGACCCGGATCTTCATGCCCGACGACTGGCAGGGCCACCCGCAGCGCAAGGACTACCCCCTCGGGGGCGTACCCGTGGAGTACAAGGGTGCGCAGATCCCGCCGCCGGACGAGAGGAGGGCGTACGCATGACGACGACGAGCGGGAGCGCACGCCTGGACGACGCGCCCGACGCCGCTGCGCCGGATCCGTACGCCGCCGGGCAGCGCGAGACGACCGAGGGGACGGTCTACACCGTCACCGGTGGCGACTGGGACTCGCTGCTCGGCGGTGGCGACGACGAGCAGCACATGGTCGTCAACATGGGGCCGCAGCACCCGTCCACGCACGGCGTCCTGCGGATCGTCCTGGAGCTCGAGGGCGAGACGGTCACCAGCGCCCGCACCGTGATCGGCTACCTGCACACGGGCATCGAGAAGAACCTGGAGTACCGCAACTGGGTGCAGGGGACGACGTTCGTCACCCGGATGGACTACCTGGCGCCGCTGTTCAACGAGACGGCGTACTGCCTGGGCGTGGAGAAGCTGCTGGGCATCGAGGTGCCCGAGCGGGCCCAGGTGATCCGGGTGCTCATGATGGAGCTCAACCGCATGCGCTCGCACCTGGTCGGGATGGCGACGATGGGCCTGGAGCTCGGCGCCCTCACCGCCATGCTCAACGGGCTGCGCGAGAACGAGATGATCCTCGACATCTTCGAGATGGTCACCGGCCTGCGGATGAACCACGCCTACGTGCGGCCCGGCGGGGTGGCGCAGGACCTGCCACCCGGCACGGTCGAGAAGGTCCGGGAGATGCTCGTCAGCTTCCGGCAGAACCTGCCGGGCTACGACGACCTGCTCACCGGCAACCCGATCTGGCAGCAGCGACTGCAGGGGGTGGCGACCCTCGATGCGCAGGGCTGCGTCGCCCTCGGCGTCACCGGGCCGCTGCTGCGTGCCGCGGGGCTGGCGTGGGACCTGCGCAAGGTGGAGCCCTACCTGGGCTACGAGGGCTACGAGTTCGACGTGCCGGTGGAGACCACCGGCGACGGCTGGGCGCGGTTCCGGGTCCGGCTGCGCGAGCTGTACGAGTCGCTCAAGATCGTCGAGCAGTGCCTGGACAAGCTGCATCCCGGGCCGGTGATGGTCGCCGACACCAAGATCGCCTGGCCGGCGCAGCTCGCGCTGGGCGCCGACGGCATGGGCCAGTCGCTCGACCACGTCAAGAAGATCATGGGTACCTCGATGGAGGCGCTCATCCACCACTTCAAGTTGGTCACCGAGGGTTTCCGGGTGCCGCCGGGCCAGGTCTACGTGCCGATCGAGTCGCCGCGCGGCGAGCTGGGTGTGCACGTCGTCAGTGACGGCGGCACGAGGCCCTACCGCGTGCACGTACGCGACCCGTCGTTCGTCAACCTGCAGTGCCTGCCCGCCACCTGCGAGGGCGGCCTGTTGTCCGACTCGATCGTCGCCGTCGCGACGCTCGACCCCGTCATGGGAGGCGTGGACCGCTAGATGACGCCCGACCCGAAGATCAGGCACACGAAGGGCAGGACGGCGCATGGCTAGCGTCGAGCTCGACCTCCAGCCGCCGGTCGACCGCCGGGCGGTGCCGCCGCTGACGGCGCAGACCCGCGAGGAGGCCCGCGAGATCATCGGGCGCTACCCGCAGCCGCGCTCGGCGCTGCTGCCGATGCTGCACCTCGTGCAGTCGGTGCAGGGCTACGTCAGCCCCGACGGCATCGCCCTGTGCTCCGAGGAGCTCGGCCTCACCAAGGCCGAGGTCGGCGCGGTCGCGACCTTCTACACGATGTACCGCCGCCGCCCCGCCGGCACCTTCCACGTCGGGGTCTGCACCAACACGCTGTGCGCCGTCCTCGGCGGCGACGAGATCCTGGCCGCCCTCGAGGAGCACACCGGCCTGCACCACGACCAGACCAGCGCCGACGGCGTGATCAGCCTCGAGCACATCGAGTGCAACGCCGCCTGCGACTATGCCCCGGTGGTGATGGTCAACTGGGAGTTCCACGACGACCAGACGCCGCGCAGCGCCGTCGAGCTCGTCGACCGGTTGCGGGCCGGCCAGCCGGTCGCCCCCACCCGGGGGCCCTCCCGGCAGTGCACCTTCAAGGAGATGTCGCGTGTGCTGGCCGGGTTCCCGGACGGCCTGGCGACCGAGGGCGTGCAGGCCGGACCGGCCACCCTCGCCGGCCTCGAGCTGGCGCAGCAGCGCGGCGACACTGCCCCCCTCTACCCGGACGAGGAGTCCTAGGTGGTCTTCACCCCCGTCCTGTCGCGCAACTGGGGCGACGCGGACTCCTTCACCCTGGAGGGCTACCGCCGGCACCGCGGCTACCAGGCCCTGGACAAGGCCCTCGGCATGCCGCCCGACGAGATCATCGCGCTCGTCAAGGAGTCCGGCCTGCGCGGCCGGGGCGGCGCGGGCTTCCCGACCGGCCTGAAGTGGGGGTTCATCCCGCAGGGCACCGAGGGCCAGGCGGCCAAGCCGCACTACCTGGTCGTCAACGCCGACGAGTCCGAGCCGGGCACCTGCAAGGACACCCCGCTCATGCTGGCCAACCCGCACGTGCTCATCGAGGGCGTCATCATCGCCTCGTACGCGATCCGGGCGAAGCACGCCTTCATCTACCTGCGCGGCGAGGAGCTGCACGTCCTGCGCCGCCTGCAGCACGCGGTCGCCGAGGCGGCGGCGGCGGGCCTGCTCGGCGAGCTCCAGATCGTCGTGCACGCCGGCGCCGGTGCCTACATCTGCGGCGAGGAGACGGCGCTGCTCGACTCCCTGGAGGGCCACCGCGGGCAGCCCAGGCTGCGCCCGCCGTTCCCCGCCACCCACGGCCTGTACGCCAGCCCGACCGTCGTCAACAACGTCGAGTCGATCGCCTCCGTGCCGAGCATCCTGCTGGGCGGTGCGGCGTGGTTCTCCGCCATGGGCACCGAGAAGAGCAAGGGCTACACGCTCTACAGCCTGTCCGGGCACGTCAAACGGCCCGGCCAGTACGAAGCCCCGCTGGGCATCACGCTGCGCGAGCTGCTCGACCTGTCCGGCGGCATGCGCGAGGGACACGAGCTGAAGTTCTGGACCCCGGGGGGTTCGTCGACGCCGTTGCTCACCGCCGAGCACCTCGACGTGCCGCTCGACTACGAGGCGGTCGCCGCCGCCGGCTCGATGCTCGGCACCAAGGCCCTGCAGTGCTTCGACGAGACCACCTGCGTGGTGCGCTGCGTGCTGCGCTGGACACAGTTCTACGCCCACGAGTCGTGCGGCAAGTGCACGCCGTGCCGCGAGGGCACCTACTGGATGGTGCAGATCCTCACCCGCCTGGAGGCCGGCACGGCCACCGAGGCCGACCTCGTGACCCTGCTCGACACCTGCGACAACATCTTCGGACGCGCCTTCTGCGCCCTCGCCGACGGCGCGGTGAGCCCCATCGTTTCCGGCGTGCAGCTCTTCCGGCAGGAGTTCATGGACCACATCGCGGGCGGCTGCCCGTTCGACCACCGACGCTCGACCGTCTACGCCGACCAGCTCTCCGGTGCGGGCGCGTGACCCTCACCCCGACCGCGGCCACCGGCGTCCCGGCCAGCACCGACCTGGTCACGCTCACCATCGACGGCTTCGAGGTCCGGGTGCCGAAGGGCACCCTGGTCATCCGCGCGGCCGAGCTGGTCGGCATCCAGGTGCCGCGGTTCTGCGACCACCCGCTGCTCGACCCGGTCGGCGCCTGCCGGCAGTGCATCGTCGAGGTGGAAGGCCAGCGCAAGCCGCTGACCGCCTGCACGACGACGGTCACCGAGGGGATGGTGGTCCGCACCCAGCTGACCAGCCCGGTGGCGAAGAAGGCGCAGGAGGGCATCATCGAGCTGCTCCTCATCAACCACCCGCTGGACTGCCCGGTGTGCGACAAGGGCGGCGAGTGCCCCCTGCAGAACCAGACGATGAGCAACGGCAACAGCGAGTCGCGTTTCTCCGGCACCAAGCGCACCTACCCCAAGCCGATCGCCATTTCCAGCCAGGTGCTGTTGGACCGGGAGCGGTGCGTGCTGTGCGCCCGCTGCACCCGCTTCCAGCAGCAGGTCGCCGGCGACCCGTTCATCGAGCTGTTCGAGCGAGGCGCGCTGCAGCAGGTCGCGGTCTACACCGACCAGCCGTTCGAGAGCTACTTCTCCGGCAACACCATCCAGATCTGCCCGGTCGGGGCCCTGACCGGCGCGGCCTACCGCTTCCGGGCCCGCCCCTTCGACCTCGTCTCCACGCCGATGGTCTGCGAGCACTGCGCCTCGGGCTGCGCGCTGCGCACCGACCACCGCCGCGGGAAGGTGCTGCGCCGCCTGGCCGGCTCCGACCCGGAGGTCAACGAGGAGTGGAACTGCGACAAGGGCCGCTGGGCGTTCACCTACGCCTCCCAGGGCGACCGGATCGCCACCCCGCTGGTCCGCGACCACGACACCGGGCGGCTGGTCGAGGCCTCCTGGACCGAAGCGCTCGAGCGCGCCGCCCGCGGGCTCGCCATGGCCAGGGCCGAGGTCGGGGTCGGGGTGCTCCCCGGCGGCCGGCTGACCGTCGAGGACGCTTACGCCTACGCCAAGTTCGCCAGGGTGACCCTGCACACCAACGACATCGACAGCCGGGCCCGGCCGCACAGCGACGAGGAGCTGGCGTTCCTCGCCAGCAGCGTCGCCGGCCGCTACGTCGGCCAGCCCGACGCGGTGACCTACGCCGACCTCGAGAGCGCACCCACGGTCGTGCTCGCCGGCTTCGAGCCGGAGGAGGAGTCGCCGATCGTCTTCCTGCGCGTGCGCAAGGGTGTCCGCCGGCACGGCACGCGGGTCTTCACGATCGCGCCGTTCCGGTCGCCGGGCGCGGTGAAGACCGCGGCCCGGCTGCTGCGGGTGCCGCCGGGCGCCGAGGCCCTCGCGCTCCGGGCGCTCGCCGGGACCTGGGACGATCCGGTCGCCGCCGCGGCCACGGCCGGCCTCGCGCTGCCCGGGGCGGTGCTGTTGGTTGGCGAGCGGCTCGCCGAGGTGCCCGGCGCGCTGTCGGCCGCGGCCGACCTCGCGACGCGCACCGGCGCCCGCCTCGCCTGGGTGCCCCGCCGGGCCGGCGAGCGCGGCGCCGTCGACGCCGGCTGCCTGCCGACCCTGCTGCCCGGCGGCCGGCTCGTCACCGACGCGGACGCCCGCCGCGACGTCGAGCAGGAGTGGTCCGCCGTGGTCCCGGTGCACCCCGGGCGTGACCTCACCGGCATCCTCCGGGCCGCCCGCGACGGCGCCCTGTCGGCGCTGCTGGTCGGCGGCGTCGACCCGGCCGACTGCCCGGACCCCGAGCTCGCCCTCGACGCGCTCGACCGGGTCGGCTTCCTCGTCAGCCTCGAGCTGCGCCGCTCGCCGGTCACCGACCGCGCCGACGTGGTCCTGCCGGTGGCGGCCGCGGTGGAGAAGAGCGGCACCTACCTCGACTGGGAGGGCCGGGCCCGGCCGTTCGAGCAGGTGCTGCGACTGTCCGGGGCGCTGCCCGACGGCCGCGTCCTGCACGTGCTCGCCGACGAGATGGACGCGCCGATCGGCCTGCCCGACCACGCCGCCGCCCGCGCCGAGATCGGCCGGCTCGGGTCGGTGGCGGCTCACCCGGCGCCGCCCCCGGCAGCTGCCGTCGCGCCTGCACCGGCGGGCCGGGGCGAGGCCGTCCTCGCCTCCTGGCACTGGCTGCTCGACGACGGGTCGCTGCAGGACGGCGAGCCGTTCCTCGCCGGCACCGCCAAGAAGAGCCGGCTGCACCTGTCGGCGGCGACCGCCGCCGAGGCCGGCGCGTCCGACGGCGATCTCGTCACGGTCAGCAGCCCGCGTGGCACCCTGACCCTGCCGCTGGTCGTCGCCGACCTGCCCGACCGGGTGGTGTGGCTGCCGACCCGGTCGTCCGACGCCGCGGTCCGCCGCGACCTCGCCGCCGGCGCCGGCGCGGTCGTCACCCTCCGCCGGGCCAGCGGCGCCAACACCGCTGCTACCGCCAGCCAGCGCCGTACCGAGACCAAGGGGGTCTGACCGTGCCGGACACCCAGCTGCCACTCACCAGCTTCGGCAACGAGCCGATCTGGATCACCGTCGGCAAGGCGCTGTTCGTCTTCGTCCTGCTCCTGCTCATGACGCTGTTCAGCATCGTGTTCGAGCGCAAGGTCGTCGGCCGGATGCAGCAGCGCCCCGGCCCCAACCGCACCGGACCGGGAGGGTGGGGGCAGTCGCTCGCGGACGGCCTCAAGCTGGCGCTGAAGGAGGAGATCATCCCGGCGATGGCCGACAAGCCGGTCTACGTGCTGGCGCCGATCATCTCCGCCGTCCCCGCCTTCCTCGCCTTCTCGGTCATCCCCTTCGGTCCGAAGGTGTCGATCGCCGGGCACCAGACCGCGCTGCAGCTGACCGACCTGCCGATCGGCGTGCTGTTCATCCTGGCCTGCTCGAGCTTCGGGGTCTTCGGGATCGTGCTCGCCGGCTGGAGCAGCGGCTCGACCTACCCGCTGCTCGGCGGTCTGCGCTCGGCCGCGCAGGTCATCAGCTACGAGGTCGCGATGGGCCTGTCGTTCGTCCCCGTGTTCCTCTACGCCGGCTCGCTGTCGACCAGCGAGATCGTCGCTGCCCAGCACTCGCTGTGGTTCGCGGTCTCGCTGCTCCCGTCCTTCCTCATCTACGCCATCGCCATGGTCGGGGAGACCAACCGCGCGCCGTTCGACCTCCCCGAGGCCGAGAGCGAGCTCGTCGGTGGGTTCCACACCGAGTACACCTCGTTGAAGTTCGCGATGTTCTTCCTCGCGGAGTACATCAACATGGTGACCGTCTCGGCGTTGGCGGTGACGCTGTTCCTGGGCGGCTGGCAGGCCCCGCCGCTGCTGTCGCGCATCGACGTGCTGTCCACCGGTTTCTTCCCGGTCGTCTGGTTCCTGCTCAAGGTGCTCCTGTTCATCTTCTTCTTCGTCTGGCTGCGCGGCACCCTGCCGCGGATGCGCTACGACCAGTTCATGAAGCTGGGCTGGAAGGTGCTCATCCCGCTGAGCCTGCTGTGGATCCTGCTGGTGGCGGCCACCCGGGTGGTCACCGACCAGGTCGAGGGTCGGCAGCGACTGCTGATCATCGGCATCGTCTTCGCGGTCGTCCTGCTCGCGATCTCGTTCCTGCCCGAACGCCCCAAGCCTGTCGCCGGGCCCGAGGGGGACGGCAGTGAGCTGCACACCGCCCCGGCCCAGGGCGGCTTCCCGATGCCCCCGATGGATCTCGCGGTGCCGCCGACGCCCCGGTCCCTCGCCCAGGCGACCCTGGCGGGCAGCGGCGCGGCCGCCGGCCCGGCCTCCCGAGAGGAGCAGGAGTGAGCTTCCTCGACCCCGTCAAGGGGTTCGGCCTCACCTTCGGCCAGATGTTCAAGAAGGTGCTCACCGACGAGTACCCCGAGGTCGTCCGCCCGACGGCCCCGCGCTACCACGGCCGGCACGTGCTCAACCGGCACCCGGACGGCCTGGAGAAGTGCATCGGTTGCGAGCTGTGCGCGTGGGCGTGCCCGGCCGACGCCATCTACGTCGAGGGCGCCGACAACACCGAGCAGGCCCGCTACTCCCCGGGGGAGCGCTACGCCGCCGTCTACCAGATCAACTACCTGCGGTGCATCTTCTGCGGGCTGTGCATCGAGGCCTGCCCGACCCGGTCACTGACGATGACCAACGAGTACGAGCTCGCCGACGACAGCCGTCAGGACCTCATCTTCACCAAGGACCAGCTGCTCGCACCGATGCTGCCCGGCATGGAGCAGCCGCCGCACCCGATGCGGCTGGGCAGCAACGAGACCGACTACTATGTCGGCAGCGCGAGCGACCCGATCCCGGTTCCCGGTGACCCTGCCGTGGAGGGCCGGCTCGCCGGCGACGGCCCGCGGCCCGCCGAGGGGGTCCGGCGATGAGCGCCGACGTCGTCCTGGCCGGTGGCCCTCTGCTGGCCTCCGGCGGTTCGCTGCTCGCCGCCGCCGGCGGAGACGGTGGCGGTGGCACCGGCGAGGTCATCGCCTTCTGGGTCTTCGCCCCGATCGCCACGATCGCTGCGGCGGGCATGGTGCTGGCCCGCAACACGGTGCACGCGGCGCTGTTCCTCGCCGGCGTCATGCTGTCCTTCGCCGGCCTCTACGCCGCCCAGGACGCGCCGTTCCTCGCGGCCGTGCAGGTCATCGTCTACACCGGCGCGATCCTCATGCTGTTCCTGTTCGTCCTGATGCTCGTGGGCGTGGACTCCAGCGACTCGCTCGTCGAGACGCTGCGGGGTCAGCGGGTCGCGGCGTTCCTCGTCGGGCTCGGCTTCGCCGGACTGCTCATGGGGGCGATCGGCTCGGCGGTGGGGGACGGCGAGGCCACCGGCCTGGCCGAAGCCAACGCCGAGGGCAACGTCGTCGGCATCGCCCGGCTGCTGTTCACCCGCTACGTCTTCGCCTTCGAGGTGACGAGCGCCCTGCTGATCACCGCCGCCCTCGGTGCCATGGTGCTCACCCACCGGGAGCGCACCGAGGCCCGGGTCGGCCAGCCCGAGATGGCCCGGCGGCGCTTCGCCAGCGACGACCCGTTCGGGCTGCCGGGGCCGGGCGTGTTCGCCGACCACGACTCCACCGCGACACCCGCGCTGCTGCCGGACGGCTCCGAGGCCCCGACCAGCGTCGCCGCCGCGCTGCGCGACGAGCCCGGCGACGGCGGGACGGTGCGGCAGGCATGAACCCGAGCTACTACCTGCTGCTCGCGGCGCTGCTGTTCACCATCGGCGCGCTGGGCGTCCTGCTCCGGCGCAACGCCATCCTGGTGTTCATGTGCGTCGAGCTCATGCTCAACTCCGTCAACCTCACCCTGGTCACCTTCAGCCGGATGCGGGGCGGCCTCGACGGCCAGGTGATGGCCTTCTTCGTCATGGTGGTGGCGGCCGCGGAGGTCGTCGTGGGGCTCGCAATCATCATGAGCATCTTCCGCACCCGGCGCTCCGCGTCGGTCGACGACGCCAACCTGCTGAAGTACTAGCGTTCTCGCGGCGCTGCCCCCGCCGAGCCTGCCCACCGCCCGTCCGATCCGCGCCCGCCGCCCGCACCAGACGAGGATGTCCACCGTGCCCCCGACGACAGCTCCGCGATGAACGAGGAGGCGGTCTTCTCGGTCGTCCCCGCGACGGGCACCCTGTCCTCGCTGTGGCTGCTGCTCGTCCTGCCCGCGTTCGGGGCCGCGGTGCTGCTGCTCGGCGGCCGCCGTACCGACCGGTGGGGGCCCTACCTGGCGTGCGCCACGACCGGGGCCGCGTTCCTGTACGGCCTGGTGGCCTTCTTCGCGCTCAAGGGGCTGTCCGAGCGCTCGACCGGCCTGCACCTGTTCAGCTGGATCCCGGTGGCCGGCTTCCAGGTCGACGCCGGGCTGCTCTACGACCCGCTGTCGGCGACGTTCGTGCTGCTCATCACCGGGGTGGGTTTCCTCATCCACGTCTACTCGCTCGGCTACATGGACCACGACCCGCGCAAGCGGCAGTTCTTCGCCTACCTCAACCTGTTCATCGCCGCGATGCTGCTGCTGGTCCTTGCCGACAGCTTCCTCGGCCTGTACGTCGGCTGGGAGGGCGTCGGCCTCGCGTCGTACCTGCTCATCAGCTTCCACTTCACCCGCAACAGCGCGGCGACCGCAGCGAAGAAGGCGTTCATCGCCAACCGGGTCGGCGACGTCGGCCTCAGCCTGGCGATCATGGCGATGTTCGCGACCCTCGGCACCACTAGTTTCGAGGGGGTCTTCTCGCGCGCGGGTGCGCTGTCCGCGGGCGCGGCGACCGCGATCGGGCTGCTGCTGCTGCTCGGCGCCTGCGGCAAGAGCGGCCAGTTCCCCCTGCACACCTGGCTGCCCGACGCCATGGAGGGCCCGACGCCGGTCTCGGCGCTCATCCACGCCGCCACCATGGTCACCGCCGGCGTCTACCTCATCGCCCGCGCCAACCCGCTGTACGCGCAGAGCGAGACGGCACTGCTCGTCGTGTCGATCATCGGTGCGATCACCCTGGCCATCGGCTGCATCATCGGCTGCGCCTACGACGACATCAAGAAGGTCCTGGCCTACTCGACGGTGAGTCAGATCGGCTACATGTTCCTCGCGGTCGGCCTCGGCAAGGGCGTCTACGCCATCGCGATCCTGCACCTGCTCACCCACGGCTTCTTCAAGGCCTGCATGTTCCTGTCGGCCGGCTCGGTGATGCACGGCATGAACGACCAGGTCGACATGCGCCGGTTCGGCGGGCTGCGCAGCGTCATGCCCATCACCTTCGGCTGCTTCCTCATGGGCTACCTGGCCATCATCGGCTTCCCGGGCTTCGCCGGGTTCTTCTCCAAAGACAAGATCATCGAGGCGGCGTACGACCACGGCGGTGTGCAGGGCTATCTTCTCGGTACGGTCGCCCTGCTGGGCGCCGGGCTCACCGCCTTCTACATGACCCGCCTCATGGTGATGACGTTCTTCGGCAAGCGGCGGTGGACGGCCGACGTTCACCCGCACGAGTCGCCGCTCACGATGACCGTCCCGATGATCCTGCTGGCGGTCGGCTCGGTGGTGTCGGGCTTCCTGCTCACGCTCGGCGGCGGCCTGCAGAACTGGCTCGCCCCGGTGCTCGGCGAGCCGGAGGAGGCCGGCATCCACACGATCGACCCCCACGTCATCACGGCGCTGACGCTGCTCGTCGTCGTAGGCGGGGTCGCCGGGGCGGTCGCGCAGTACGGCCGCAAGGCCGTGCCGATGAGCGCGCCGGTGGCCGTGAGCCCCTTCACCACGGCCGCCCGCCGCAACCTGTACTTCGATGCGCTCAACGAGAATGTGCTCATGCGCCCGGGCAACTACCTCACCCGCGCGCTGGTCTTCGTCGACAACCGCGGGATCGACGGGGCCGTCAACACCCTGGCCGCCGGGATCGGCGGCGGGTCGGGCAGGCTGCGCCGCGTGCAGACCGGCTTCGTGCGTTCGTACGCCCTGTCGATGTTCGGAGGAGCCGCCGTCGTGGTCGCCGCCCTGCTCGTCGTGAGGCTGGGCGCATGAGCGGCGTGTCCACCCTGACGATCCTCGGGATCCTCCCGCTTGTCGGCGCCGCCCTCATCGGCGTGCTGCCCCGGGGCCGCGACCGGCTGGTCAAGCAGGTGGCGCTGCTGACCTCGCTGGTGGTGCTGGCCGTGACCATCGGGATGTGCGCGGCCTTCGAGCCCGGCGGGCCGCGGTTCCAGTTCACCGAGGTGCACGACTGGATCTCGGCGTTCGGGGTGCAGTACGCGGTCGGCGTCGACGGGATCGCGCTGGTCCTCATCGCCCTCGTCGCGGTCCTCGTGCCGGTCGTGCTGCTCGCGAGCTGGAACGACGCCGACCCGGCGCCGGCCGTGCGGGCTGGCGGGCAACCGGCGACGCGAGCGGACTTCGGACGGGTCCAGGGCGGTACGGCCGGCCCCGCCCGTGACGCCGGCTCGGTGGCGGTCCTCGAGCGCGACAGCGACGAGGGCGGCGAGGCGAGCTCGACGGCGGCGGGCGCGGCCACCCCGCCACCCGCCAAGAGCGTGAAGACGTTCTTCGTGATGATGATGCTGCTCGAGACCATGATGATCGGGGTGTTCGCCGCCACCGACGTCTTCCTGTTCTACATCTTCTTCGAGTCGATGCTCATCCCGATGTACTTCCTCATCGGCAGCTTCGGCGGTCCCCGCCGGTCCTACGCCGCGATGAAGTTCCTGCTCTACAGCCTCGCCGGCGGGCTGCTCATGCTGGCCGCAGTCATCGGGCTCTACGTCACCAGCGCGGCCCAGCTCGGCACCGGGACCTTCACCTTCCAGCGGCTGATCCAGCTCGACATCAGCACGCCCGTGCAGGTCGCCCTGTTCCTCGGCTTCTTCATCGCTTTCGCGATCAAGGCCCCGCTGTTCCCCTTCCACACCTGGCTGCCCGATGCCGGTGCGGAGGCGCCGGTCGGCGGGGCGGTCCTGCTCGTCGGCGTCCTGGACAAGGTCGGCACGTACGGGTTCCTGCGCTACTGCCTGCCGCTGTTCCCGGACGCCTCCCGGCTGCTGGCGCCGTACGTCATCACCCTGTCGGTGATCGGCATCCTCTACGGCGCGCTGCTGGCGATGGGCCAGAAGGATCTCAAGCGCCTGGTCAGCTACACCTCGGTCGCGCACTTCGGCTTCATCGGCCTCGGCTGCTTCGCGTTCACCAACCAGGCCGCCACCGGGGCTGTGCTCTACATGGTCAACCACGGCCTGTCGACCGGCGCGCTCTTCCTGGTCGTCGGGTTCCTCGTGGCCCGCGGCAGGAGCCGCAACAGCGACGACTACTCCGGCATCGGCAAGGTCGCGCCGGTGCTGTCCGGCCTGTTCCTCGTCGCCGGGCTGTCGTCCCTGGCGCTGCCCGGCCTGTCCACGTTCGTCAGCGAGTTCCTCGTCCTGGTCGGCACGTTCACCCGCTACCGCGTCGCCGCGGTGCTCGCCACCATCGGGATCATCCTCGCCGCGATCTACATCCTGCTGATGTACCAGAAGACGATGCAGGGGCCGCTGTCGGCCGCGCACGAGCGGATGCGCGACCTGTCCGGCCGGGAGGTCCTCGCGGTCGCGCCCCTGATCGCGCTCATGCTCTTCCTCGGCTTCTACCCCAAGCCGCTGACCGACGTCATCACGCCCAGCGTGGAGCGCACGATGCAGGACGTCGGCGCCACCGACCCGGCCCCCACCTCGGCGCTGGTCGGGTCAGGGTCCTCGAGCACCGGGGAGCGGTAGTGCCCACCGACATCCAGGCCCCTTCGATCGCGTACGCCCCGCTGCTGCCGATCCTTCTCGTGCTCGGCGCCGCGACCGTCGGGGTGCTCGTGGAGGCGTTCCTCCCGGCGCGCCGGCGTCGCCTAGTGCAGGTCGTCGTCGCCGTCGCCGGCCTGCTCGGCGCGCTCGCCGCGGTCGTCTCGCTGGCCGGTGACCCGGGCCGGCTGGTTGTGGAGGGCGCCGTCGCCGTCGACGGACCGACGCTGTTCCTGCAGGGCACGCTGTGCGCGCTGGGTGTCGCGGCGGTCCTGCTGCTGTCCGAGGACAGTCTGGACAGCTCCGGCGGGGACATCGTGAGCAAGGCGTCGGCGCGTCCCGGCTCCCGCGAGGACATGCGCCTCGCCGAGAGCCAGGGCATCCAGACCGAGGTCTACCCGCTGGCGATGTTCGCGCTCGGCGGCATGCTGCTCTTCCCCGCCTGCAACAACCTCATTCTGATGTTTATCGCGCTGGAGGTCCTCTCGCTGCCGCTCTACCTCATGAGCGGCCTAGCCCGCCGGCGCCGCCTGCTGTCACAGGAGGCCGCAGTCAAGTACTTCCTGCTCGGCGCGTTCGCCTCCGCCTTCTTCCTCTACGGCGTGGCCCTGCTCTACGGCTACGCCGGGACGGCCGACCTGTCGGGCATCTTCACCGCCACCGGCATCGCCGGCAGCAACGAGCTGCTCATGTACCTCGGCCTCGCGATGCTCATCGTCGGCCTGCTCTTCAAGGCCAACGCGGTGCCGTTCCAGGCGTGGACGCCGGACGTCTACCAGGGCGCCCCGACCGCGGTGACGGCGCTGATGTCCGCGTGCACGAAGGTCGCGGCCTTCGGGGCGATCCTGCGGGTGCTCTACGTCGGGTTCGCCGACGTGCGCTGGGACTGGCGGCCGATGATGTGGGGCGTCGCCATCCTCAGCATGGTCGTCGGCGCGGTGCTCGCGGTCACCCAGACCGACGTCAAGCGGATGCTCGCCTACTCCACGGTCGCGCACACCGGGTTCCTGCTCGTCGGGGTGGTCGCCATCGACCGCGACGGGCTGGGCGCGACGCTGTTCTACCTGCTGACCTACGGCTTCACCACGATCGCCTCGTTCGCGATCGTCACCCTGGTCCGCGACAGCAGCGGGGAGGCCACCCACCTGTCGCAGTGGGCGGGCCTGGGCCGCAAGAGCCCGCTCGTCGCCGGGGTGTTCGCGGTCCTGCTGTTCGCGCTGGCGGGCATCCCGCTCACCAGTGGCTTCATGGCCAAGTTCGCGGTCTTCCGGGCCGCCACCGACGACGCGACCGCGCTGGTCGTCGTCGGTGTCGTCGCCAGTGCCGTCACCGCCTTCTTCTACTTCCGGGTCGTCGTGCTCATGTTCTTCCACGAGCCCGCGCCGGACGGGCCCACCGTGGCGGTGCCCAGCGCCTACACCGCCGTCGCCATCGGCCTCGGGCTCGCCGTCACGGTCGTCCTCGGTGTGCTGCCGCAGCCCCTGCTCGACCTGGCTGACAAGGCTGCGCTGTTCACCCGATGAGGCCGTCGACGCGGCCCGCCCCGCGCTGCCGGGGCCGGGTGCATGTCGTCGCGGACCCGGCCCCGGCGGCGTGACGGTGCCCCCGGCGACCGACGCCTTCGCCACGGCTGACCCCGTGCTGTCGGAGTCGCTGCGCAGCGCCCTCGAGGCGGTCGAGGAGCGGTTGCGCCGGGTCGCGGGCGCCAGCCACCCGCTGCTGGGGGCCGCCGCGACGCACCTGGCGCAGGCGGGGGGCAAGCGCTTCCGGCCGCTGCTCGCGCTGCTCGCGGCGCAGTTCGGTGACCCGGCGGCCCCGGCCGCGGTCGAGGCGGCCCTGGTCGTCGAGCTCACCCACCTCGGCAGCCTGTACCACGACGACGTGATGGACGAGGCCCTGGTCCGGCGAGGCGCCCCGAGCGCCAACGCCCGCTGGACGAACACCGTCGCGATCCTCACCGGCGACTACCTGTTCGCCCGCGCCTCCGACGTCGTCGCCGGTCTGGGCCAGGAGGCCGTGCAGATCCAGGCCCGCACCTTCGCCCGGCTCGTGGAGGGCCAGATCTCCGAGACGGCCGGACCGGCGGACGGCGAGGACGCCGTCGTCCACCACCTGCGGGTCGTCGCGGACAAGACGGCGTCGCTGATCTCGGCCAGCGCCCGGCTCGGCGCCCTCGTGGCCGGCGCCCCACGTCCCCAGGTCGAGGTGCTCGCCCGTTACGGCGAGGTCGTCGGCGTGGCGTTCCAGCTGTCCGACGACCTCATCGACGTGCTGAGCGAGACCGGCCAGTCCGGCAAGACCCCCGGCACCGACCTACGCGAGGGCATCCGGACCCTGCCCGTGCTGCTCGCCCTGCGGACCCCGCCGGCCGGCGGCGGCGACGCCGACGACGCCCGGCTGCGGGCGCTCGTGGTCCGCGCCCTGCCCGACGACGAGGAGCATGCCGAGGCGCTGGCGCTGCTGCGCCGGTCACCGGCTGTCGCGGAGGCCCGCGGTCGCCTTCTCGAGCACGTCGAGGAGGCCCGCGCGGTAGCCGGTCGGCTGCCGGCCGGCCCGGCACGTGACGCGCTCGTCGACCTCGCCGACTACGTCCTGGCGCGTACCGGCTGACCGCCGTGCCCGAGCTGCCCGCGCCCGTCGGGGCCGTGCCCGTGGGGTCTGGTCTCGAGGCGGCCGTCGCTGCGGTGGTGGCTCCTGCGGTGCCGGAACCGGTGCGGCTCGTTCTCGATGCCGGCCGCCGCTACCGGCTGTCGGTCTACGGCGTGGGCCTCGCCTGCTGCGCCGTCGAGCTGGTCGCGGCGACTGTGGCGTACGCCGTGGACCCGGGCCCGGCCGACCTGCCTCCGGTCGAGGTGATGGTGGTGGCGGGCACCGTCACCGACCGGATGGCCCCGGCCCTGCTCGCCCTCTACGACGCGATGCCCCTGCCCAGGGCAGTCCTGTCGTTCGGGGCGTGCTCCAACACCGGCGGCCCCTACTGGGACTCCTACTCCGTCACCAAGGGCGTCGACCAGCTGCTGCCGGTCGACATCTACGTGCCGGGCTGCCCGCCCCGGCCCGAGGCGCTGCTGCAGGGGCTGCAGGCGCTGTCCGCCCGGCTCGGTGGGCGATGACGCCGGCGGAGGTCGGCGCCCGCGTCGGGGCTGTGCTCGGCGTGCCGGCCGGCGACGCGCACGGCGCCGCCGTCGTCGACGTCCCCCGGCAGGAGTGGGTGCCGGCGGTCACGGCCGTACGCGACGACCCCGAGCTCGGCCTGGTGCTCTTCGACATGCTTACCGCCGTCGACGAGTCGCCCGCCGGCTTCGACGTCGTGCTGCGGCTGTGGTCACCCGCCGGCCGCCACGGGCTGCTGCTGCGCACCCGCTGCCCCGCCGACGACGCCCGCGTGCCGTCGCTGACCGGGCTGTTCCGCGGCGCGGACTGGCACGAGCGGTCGGTTCATGAGATGTTCGGCATCACCTTCGACGGCCACCCGGGGCTGACGCCGCTGCTCTTGCCCGCGGATTTCGGCGGGCACCCGCTGCGCAAGGACTTCGTCCTCGCCAGCCGCGTCGCCCGCCCCTGGCCGGGAGCGGTCGAGCCCGGGCAGGGCGTGGCCACCGGCCGCTCACCGCGCCGCCGGCTGCAGCCGCCCGGGGTCCCGAAGCCGGGGACGTGGCCGGCGGCGCCGACTCGTGGGGCTGGTCCGGACTCGGACCAGGGCCCGCCGTGAGCCTGGAGCACGCCCTCGAGGTGGTGCGGCAGGCCTCGCTCCCGCCGCGCAGCCGGGGGGTCATCGCGCTGCTGGAGGAGAACTGCACCGTCTGCATGCTGTGCGCCCGCGAGTGCCCCGACTGGTGCGTCCACATCGAGTCGCACCAGGAGGTCGTGCCCGCTCCGCAGCACGGCGGCCGGCCGCGTACCCGCAACGTCCTCGACCGGTTCGCCATCGACTTCGGGCTGTGCATGTACTGCGGGATCTGCATCGAGGTCTGCCCGTTCGACGCGCTGTTCTGGGCACCTCAGTACGAGTACGCGGCGGCCTCCACCGACGGGCTGGTGCACGAGCGCGAGCAGCTTCGGGCCTGGATGTGGGCTGTCCCCGTGCCGCCGCCGCTCGCCGCGGGCGCGGAGCCGCCCGCCGAGGTCGTGGCCGCCGTGCGCGCCGAGCGGCCGGGCCAGCCCTGAGCGGTCGGCCGCCGGACCGCGGGCGAGCGTCCCTCTGCACACAGCTGACCTTGGCTGCCGTGACGCGTGGTCGGCAGTGGGGAAGCGCCGCCCGCCTGGGAACTAGCGGTAGTTGGTGAACTGCAGGGCGAAGTCGAACTCCCTGCCCTTGAGCAGCGCGATGACCGCTTGCAGGTCGTCCTTCTTCTTGGCCGACACCCGCAGCTGGTCGCCCTGGACCTGAGGCTGGACACCCTTCGGGCCCTCGTCCCGGATCACCTTGGCCACCTTCTTCGCGTTGTCCTGGGTGATCCCCTCCGACACCGTCGCGGTGACCCGGTACTCCTTGCCGGACTGCTGCGGCTCGCCGGCCTCCAGGGTCTTCAGTGAGATCGACCGCTTCACGAGCTTATCCTTGAAGACGTCGAGTACTGCAGCGCAGCGCTCCTGGCTGCCCGCCTTGATCGCCACGGACTCACCGGACCAGGCGATCGAGGCGCCGGTGCCCTTGAAGTCGTAGCGGGTCGCGACCTCCTTGGCGGTCTGGTTGACCGCGTTGTCGACCTCCTGCCGGTCGACCTTGCTCACGATGTCGAACGACGGGTCCGCCACGGGGTCCTCTCCTTCGCTCTTGCTAGTGTCCCTCCCGCACGCGGCGGGTTGCCCGAGTGGTCAAAGGGAGCAGACTGTAAATCTGCCGGCTCAGCCTACGAAGGTTCGAACCCTTCACCCGCCACTTGGTGGTCCTGTGGTCCCTGGCCCTGCCCGCGAGCAGGTCGGGGACCGCAGGGCCGGCCGGCCGTACCGCCCAAGCGGCCGTGTAGTCTGTCGGACGTCTCGCCGCCCCCTTAGCTCAGTCGGCAGAGCGTCTCCATGGTAAGGAGAAGGTCTACGGTTCGATTCCGTAAGGGGGCTCTGCAGTGCGGGTCCCGCGGGGCCCACGGCGGTGTAGCTCAGACTGGTAGAGCAAGCGGCTCATAATCGCTGTGTCACCGGTTCAAGTCCGGTCACCGCTACAGGCCCGGCCTGCCGCCGGGTAGCAGGTAGCATCGACGTGTTCACCACACGCCCTCAGCATGGAAGCAGGCCCACCCGCATGGCAGCCACTGATGTCCGGCCGAAGATCACGATGGCGTGCCAGGTGTGCAAGAACCGTAACTACATCACCAGGAAGAACCGGCGCAACGACCCGGACCGCATGGATCTCAAGAAGTTCTGCCCCCACTGCCGGCAGCACACCGACCACCGCGAGACGCGCTAGCCGCTCCGCGCCCGGAGGCCGGCTCCCCCACGGGCGCCGGCCTGTCCCGTTGTACGGGCCCCACGCGCACCGGGAACGTCGGGCCGAGCCCCCGCGGCAGCCACGACGCAGCCAGCACCGGCCGGCAGCGCCGCCTGGGATACGGTCGCGACCGCAGGAACAGTCGTCCCCGGGAGGCGGGCAGCGCGTGGCGGTCAACCGCGACCACATCGGCCGGGAGTACCCCGGGTCGTCGACCTTCGAGGTGGGGCGCGAGCACATCCGGCGCTTCGCGGAGGCGATCGGCGACCTGCACCCGGTCTACCTGGACCCGGCGGCCGCGCAGGCGCTGGGCCACCCCGACGTCGTCGCCCCGCCGACCTTCCTCACCGTCCTCAACTTCCGCTTCGCCGAGGAGGGCCCCGTCGCCGACCCGGGGCTGGGCCTGGACTACTCCCTGGTCGTGCACGGTGAGCAGTCCTTCGAGCTGCACCGGCCGGTCGTGGCCGGTGACGTCCTCGCCAGCGTGCAGCGCATCGACGAGATCCGCGACGCCGGGCGCAACGAGCTGATCACCACCGTCACGGACGTGACCGGCGCCGACGGCGCCCCCGTCGCGACGCTGCGCAGCACGCTGGTCAGCCGCGGCACCGCCGCCAAGAAGGGCGGCTGAGGATGCCGACGTACGACGAGGTCGAGGTCGGCACGGAGCTGGCTGTCCACACCTTCCCGCTGCGGCGGGTCGACCTGGTCCGCTACTGCGGCGCCAGCGGGGACTTCAACGTCATCCACTGGAACGAGCGGGCGGCCACGTCCGTGGGCCTGCCCGACGTCATCGCGCACGGCATGCTCACCATGGCCGTCGCCGGTCGGGTCGTCACGGACTGGGCGGGCGACCCGGGAGCGCTCACCTCCTACCGGGTGCGCTTCAGCCGCCCGGTCGTCGTGCCCGACGACGACGCGGGCGCCGAGCTGGTGGTCTCGGGCACCGTCGAGGACAAGCTCGACGGCGGCCGGGTCGCGGTCGGGCTGACCGCCCGGGTGGGCGACGGCAAGGTGCTGGCCGGCGCGCGCGCGGTCGTCCGGCTGGGCTGAGGTGCCGACCCTCGGGCAGCGCGCCGAGCAGGCGCTCGAGCGGCTCGGCGACCACCCGAGCGTGTGGTTCGAGGGCAGCTGGCACACCTCCGCCGAGCTGGCCGCCCGGGCCCGGCGGGCGGCCGGCGGCTTCCGGGAGCTGGGGGTCGGTCCGGGCGACCGGGTCGTGGTGATGATGGCCAACTGCCCGGAGGTGGGGGTGACCTACGCGGCGCTGTGGCGCGCCGGCGCCGTACCCACCCCCGTGCTGTTCCTGCTGTCACAGGACGAGCTACGGCACGTCGTCCGCGACTCCGGCGCGGTCGCGGTCGTGACCACGCCGGAGTTCCTCGCCAAGTGCCGCGCCGCGGCGCCGGGGCTGCCGCTGGTCGTCGTCGAACCCGACCCCGAGGCCGACCCGACCGGCGCGACCCCCTACGCCGCGCTGGAGAGCGCCGGGGAGCTGCCCCTGGTCGACCGGCGCGAGGACGACCTCGCGGCGCTGCTCTACACCGGCGGGACGACCGGGCGCGCCAAAGGGGTGGCCCTCACCCACGCCGGCGTCGACGCCGCGGGAGCGGCCGGCTATGCAGCCGGCCACGTGCCCGGCCGCACCCGCGGGCTGCTGCCGCTGCCACTCGCGCACGTCTACGGGCTGATGGTGTCGGTGACCGGCCTGCACGCCGTCGAGCCGTCCTCCAGCGTGCTCATGCGGTGGTTCGACCCCGCCGGGTTCCTGCGCCTGGTGCAGGAGCACCGGGTGCAGACCACCGCCCTGGTCCCGTCGATGATCTCGATGCTGCTCACCGAGCCGCTCGAGGAGCTGGACCTGGCCAGCCTGGAGCGGGTCAGCAGCGGCGGGGCGCCGCTGGCCGTCGAGGTCGCCCGTGAGCTGGAGCGGCGCATCCCGACGGTGCAGGTCGCCGAGGGCTACGGCTGCACGGAGACCAGCGCGCTGATCAGCACGCAGCCGGCGCAGCGCAGGCTCGGCTCGGTCGGTAGGCCGGTGCCGGGCGTGCGGGTGCGCATCGAGGGCCCCGACGGGCAGCTGCTCGGGTCCGACGAGGATGGCGAGATCTGCGTACGCGGGCCGGTGCTCATGGCCGGCTACTGGCAGAGCCCGGAGGCGACGGCGCAGGCGGTACGCGGCGGCTGGCTGCACACCGGCGACCTCGGCCACCTCGACGCCGACGGCTACCTGTACGTCGTCGACCGGCTCAAGGACCTCATCATCCGCAACGGCTTCAACGTCTACCCGCGGGACGTCGAGGACGTCCTGCTCGCGCACCCCGAGGTCACCGGGGCCACCGTCGTGGGCCGGCCCGACCCGCGGGTCGGCGAGGAGGTGGTGGCCTTCGTCGCGCTGCGGCCGGGGAGCGGGGCGACGGCGGAGGACCTCGTCGGGTACGCCCGGGAGCGGCTCAGCGCGGCGAAGTACCCGCGGGAGGTGCGGGTCGTCGACGCCGTACCGCTGACCAGCGTCCTCAAGACCGACCGCAAGGCCCTGCGGGCGCTGCTGCAGGAGACCGGATGAGCGCCCCCGCACCGCCTTCGCACGTCAGGGTGCTCGCCGAGCGGCGCGCCGCCGCCCGTACGGCGAAGGACTGGGCCGACAGCGACCGGCTCCGCGACGAGATCGCCGCCGCGGGGTGGGTGGTGCGCGACACGCCGGACGGCTGGCAGCTCGCCGAGCGGCCGCCGTACGACGTCCTGCAGAGCGTGCGCGACCTGCCGGACCGCAGCGCCGAGCCCGACAGCCGCCGCTGCACCGTCGGGGTGCTGGTCGAGTCCTGGCCCGGGCCGGCCTGGAGCCCGGCGGATGCGGCCGCCGACCTGCGTACCTGCGTCGAGGCCGTGCTGGAGCACGCCCCCCGTGACGTCGTCGTCGTGCTGCTCGACAACGGCAGCGACGCCGGGCCAGCCGTGCACGCGCTGGCGAAGGCGCACCCGGACCGGGTCGAGCGGTGGCACCTGGAGCAGGCCGCCGGCTGGTCGCAGGCCCGCCAGGCGTTGCTGCGCGCCGACACCGCGACCGTGCACGTCCTGCTGGACCCGAGCACGGTGCTCGAGGGCGACGCGCTCAGCCCGGTGCTCGCCTGCTTCGAGGACCCCGGGGTGGTCGGCGCCGGCTGGCGGGGCGTCGCCGTGCAGGACGGCTGGACGCAGTTCGCCGACGCCGGCCCGGGGGAGGTCGAGGCGCTGCTCGGCTACCTGTTCGCGGTGCGCCGGGCGGCGGCGCTGACGGTGCCGCTGCCGGCCAAGGCGCGGTTCTACCGCAACGCCGACATGGAGTGGTCGTTCCTGCTCCGCGAGGCAGGCGGCCGGCTGGTCGTCCCCGACGGGGACCTCCCGGTGCGCCAGGACCGGCACCGCGGCTACCACGACAGCGACCCGGCCTACCGCGACCGGGAGTCCAGGAAGACCTACGACCGCTTCCTGCAGCGCTTCCGCGGCCGCGAGGACCTGCGCCTGCGCTAGCGCGCCTCGGCGAGCAGGTCGGCGAGGCGCTGCACGCCCTTGACGAGGTCGTCGTCGCCCAGCGCGTACGACAGCCGGAAGTACCCGGGGGTGCCGAACGCCTCGCCCGGCACGACCGCCACTCCCGCCTCGTCGAGCACGAGCTCGGCGAGCTCGGCCGAGCTCTGCGGGGTGCGCCCGCGCAGAGTCCTGCCGAGCACGCCCTTGACCGACGGGTAGCAGTAGAACGCCCCCTGCGGGGTGGGGCAGGTGACGCCGGGGATCGCGGCGAGCATGGTAACCATCGTCTGCCGGCGCCGGTCGAAGGCCGCCCGCATCTGCGCGACCGCCGCCAGGTCGCCGGTGAGCGCCTCGACGGCCGCGACCTGCGCCACGTTGTTGACGTTGCTCGTGGCGTGTGACTGCAGGTTGGTGGCCGCCTTCACCACGTCGGGCGGCCCGATCAGCCAGCCGACCCGCCAGCCGGTCATCGCGTAGGTCTTGGCGACCCCGTTGACGATGATGCAGGTGCCGGCGAGCTCGGGGACGGCGACCGGCATCGACACGTGCTCGGCGCCGCCGTAGACCAGGTGCTCGTAGATCTCGTCGGCGACGACCCAGATGCCGTGCTCGAGCGCCCACTCGCCTACGGCGCGCACCTCCTGCGGCGAGGCGACCGCCCCGGTCGGGTTGGACGGCGAGCACCACAGCAGGACCTTCGTACGGTTGGTGCGGGCCGCCTCCAACTGCGCAACCGTGACCCGGTAGCCCTGGTCCTCGGTGGTGACGACGTCGACGGGGACGCCGCCGGCGAGCTTGACCGCCTCCGGGTAGGTCGTCCAGTACGGCGCGGGCAGCAGCACCTCGTCGCCCGGGTCGAGCAGGGTCGCGAACGCCTCGTAGACCGCCTGCTTGCCGCCGTTGGTGACGAGCACCTGAGCCGGCGTCACCTCGTAGCCGCTGTCGCGGCGGGTCTTGCCGGCGATCGCGGCCTTGAGCTCGGGCAGGCCGCCGGCGGGGGTGTAGCGGTGGTTGCGGGGGTCGGCGCAGGCCGCCGCGGCGGCCGCGACGATGCCCTGCGGCGTCGGGAAGTCGGGCTCGCCGGCGCCGAAGCCGACGACGTCCTCACCCGCCGCCTTCTTGGCCTTGGCCTTCGCGTCGACGGCGAGGGTCGCCGACTCGGCGATGGCGCCGATCCGGGTGGAGACGCGGGCCGCAGTTGTCGTGGTCGTGGTCATGGCGTCATCGTCCCAGCCGGCCGCCGGTGCTGCCACGGGTGGCCGCTGGTCATGGCCGCCGGGCGGCCCACGCCGTACACTGGACGGTCTGGGGGCCAGCGCCTCTGCTCCGGCGCGCCCGCGCACCGGCGCGGCGGGCACCGGCCGGGCCCCCGAAGGGGTGTAGCTCAGTTGGCCAGAGCGCCGGTCTCCAAAACCGGATGTCGCAGGTTCGACTCCTGTCACCCCTGCAGCACGGCACCACCAGCCGCCACCGGGCGGCCGGGCACGACCACTTGCCGGCAGACCCGGCCGACGGAGCGAGGGCACCAGTGAGCGACAGCGCGGGGACCGCCTCGGCGGCCCGTGACGAGGGCGGGCCGGGAGGCTCGGTCCGCGTCGGTCGTCGCAAGGACGGCGGCCCCGGCCGGATCCGCAGCATCGGCGTCTTCTACAAGCAGGTCGTCGCCGAGCTGCGCAAGGTCATCTGGCCGACCCGCCAGGAGCTGGTGACCTACACCAGCGTCGTCCTCGTGTTCGTCGTGTTCATGGTCCTGCTCGTCAGTCTGTTCGACTTCGCGTTCTCGCAGGCCGTGCTCAAGGTGTTCGGCGGCGACCCCGCGCCCGCCGGCGGCTGACCCGCCCCGTCCCGCCCCGCAACCCCTCCCCCACAGACCAGAAGGACGTGTCCGTGTCCGAGCCCAGCCTGTCCGACCCCGACCCCGACGACGGGGCGGCGTACGAGCAGGTGGCGTCCGAGCAGGGTGCGGCTGTCGACGCCACGGAGGGCGGCTTCGCCCCCGCGACCGGTGCCGGCACCGGCGCGGCCGACCTGAACGAGCTGGGCGCGGGCGGCGTCGACGACGCCCCGAGCGGCTACCTCGACGACGCCGCGCCGGAGGGCGTGGGCATCGCGGCCGCCGACGCCGAGCGCGACGCGGCCGCCGACGCCGCGGGTCTTCCGCCCGCTGCCGACGACGTGGTCGAGGAGGACCTCGACCCCGCGGCCGAGCTCAAGGCGGCCCTCGTCGGCCTGCCCGGCGACTGGTACGTCGTGCACTCCTACGCCGGCTACGAGAACAAGGTCAAGGCCAACCTCGAGAGCCGCATCCAGAGCCTCAACATGGAGGACTTCATCTTCGCGATCGAGGTCCCCACCGAGGAGGTCATGGAGGTCAAGGGCGGCAAGCGGCAGGCCGTCGTCCGCAAGAAACTCCCGGGCTACCTGTTCGTGCGCATGGACCTCACCGACGAGTCGTGGTCGGCCGTACGCAACACCCCGGGCGTCACCGGCTTCGTCGGCCAGACCTCGCGTCCGACCCCGCTCACCCTTGACGAGGTCGTCAAGCAGCTCGCTGCCCCGAAGCAGAAGACCGTCGTGGCGACGAAGGCTGTCGACTTCGAGGTCGGTGAGTCGATCACCGTCACCGACGGCCCGTTCGCGACGCTGCCCGCCACGATCAACGAGATCAACCTCGACAGCCAGAAGCTCAAGGTGCTGGTGTCGATCTTCGGCCGGGAGACACCGGTCGAGCTGTCCTTCAACCAGGTCGCCAAGCTCTAGCTCGGGCTCCTACGACTCCAGCCCCCGCCACCCAGGAAAGAACTGACATGCCTCCCAAGAAGAAGCTCGCCGGCGTCATCAAGCTGCAGATCAAGGCGGGCGTCGCCACGCCCGCGCCGCCCGTGGGCCCGGCCCTCGGCCAGCACGGCGTCAACATCATGGAGTTCTGCAAGCAGTACAACGCCGCGACCGAGTCGCAGCGCGGTGACATCGTGCCGGTCGAGATCTCGGTGTTCGAGGACCGCTCGTTCACCTTCGTCACCAAGACCCCGCCGGCCGCCCGCCTCATCCTCAAGGCCGCCGGCGTCGACAAGGGGTCGCCGACGCCGCACTCCAAGAAGGTCGCGACGATCTCCCAGGCGCAGGTCCGGGAAATCGCGCAGACCAAGCTCGAGGACCTCAACGCCCACGACATCGACGCCGCCGCCGCGATCATCGCCGGTACCGCGCGCTCCATGGGCATCACCGTCTCCGACTGACCGTTCACCCAGCAGCACGCCCGGTGGGAGGGTCCGGATCGTCCGGACCCGCTGACCACGACCTGCCCGCCCGGGCAGAGAGGACATGACCGTGAAGCGCAGCAAGGCCTGGACCGCGGCATCTGCCAAGATCGACAGTGACAGGGCGTACTCACCGCTGGAGGCTGTGCGCCTCGCCAAGCAGACCAGCACCACGAAGTACGACGCGACCGTCGAGGTGGCCATGCGCCTGGGCGTCGACCCGCGCAAGGCCGACCAGATGGTCCGCGGCACGGTCAACCTGCCGCACGGCACCGGGAAGGTCTCCCGGGTCATCGTGTTCGCGGCCGGCCAGAAGGCCGCCGAGGCCATCGCCGCCGGCGCCGATGAGGTAGGCGGCGACGACCTCATCGAGCGGGTCCAGAAGGGCTTCCTCGACTTCGACGCCGCGGTGGCGACCCCCGACCAGATGGGCAAGGTGGGCAAGATCGCCCGGATCCTCGGCCCGCGCGGCCTCATGCCCAACCCGAAGACCGGCACGGTGACCACGGACGTCACCAAGGCGGTGCAGGACATCAAGGGCGGCAAGGTCAACTTCCGGGTGGACAAGCAGGCCAACCTGCACCTGGTCATCGGCAAGGCGTCCTTCGAGGAGAAGCAGCTGGTGGAGAACTACGGCGCCGCCCTCGACGAGATCAGCCGGGCCAAGCCGTCGGCCGCCAAGGGCAAGTACCTCAAGAAGATCACTGTGGCGACGACGATGGGCCCCGGCATCCCCGTCGACGCCAACCGCACCCGCAACCTGCTCGAGGACGGCAGCGACAACCGCGCCGAGTAGCACGCACCCGCAGCGGGACGCCGCCGCCCGGCCCGGCCGGGCGGCGGACTGCTAACCTTTCCCCCAGAACGTCACCGAAGACCGCTGGTCGCTCCTCCCGGGGAGCGCAAGGCCCCGCCTCGCGCGGGCGACCCGCGCAGGCGACACGGCCAGCCCCGGATCGTTCCGGCCTCTGACGCCCCGTGCGCACCGCGCCGGGGCGTCCTCACGTTGCGGGGCCGCCGCTCCTCGACCTCGAGGGCGACCGGCACGACCCGAGAGAAGGCCATGGCCGTCGACACCGACACGTCCGCCCCGCACAAGCGCGCCACCGTGCGGCCCGACAAGGCCGAGACCGTTGCCGAGCTCGCCGAGGCATTCCGTTCGTCCTCCGCGGCGGTGCTGACCGAGTACCGCGGCCTGTCGGTCAAGCAGGTGACCGCCCTGCGCGCGGCCCTTGGCGGGGACACCACCTACGCAGTCGTGAAGAACACCCTGACCAAGCTGGCGGCCGCCGACGCCGGGCTGGCGGGCCTCGAGGTCCTGTTGTCCGGCCCGACCGCCGTCGCCTTCATCAAGGGTGAGCCCGTCGACGCGGCGAAGGCCCTGCGCGACTACGCCCGCACCAACCCGCAACTGGTCGTCAAGGGCGGCGTGCTCGACGGCAAGCCGCTCACCGCCGACGAGATCCGCCGCCTCGCCGACCTCGAGTCCCGGGACGTCCTGCTGGCCAAGATGGCCGGGGCCCTCAAGGCATCGCTGAGCAACGCCGTCTACCTGCTCAACGCACCGCTCGCGCAGGTCGCCCGCCTCGCTGCCGCGCTGCAAGCCAAGGCGGAGGAGGACCCGTCGGTCCTCAAGGCAGCCGAGCCGGCCGCCACCGATGCCGAGGCCACCGATGCCGAGGCCACCGATGCCGAAGTCACCGATGCCGAAGTCACCGATGCCGAAGTCACCGATGCCGCTGCCGCCCCCCAGGCTCCGGCCGACGGCGGGGACGTCGTCGCCGAGGCCGACGCCGCGGCGCTCACCCCCGAGCCTGCCAGCCCCCCGCAGCCCGACAGCGCCCCGCAGCCCGACAGCGCCCCGCAGCCCGACAGCGCCCCGCAGCCAGACAGCAACGCCGAGACCGCCTGACCGGCTCCGGCCGCACACCACCAACCCCACCCGTACGTACGCGCCGGAGACCGGCGCCAACCCCGCGAGGAGCCACACCATGGCCAAGCTCAGCACCGACGAGCTGCTCGAGCAGTTCAAGGAGATGACGCTGATCGAGCTCTCCGAGTTCGTGAAGCAGTTCGAGGAGACCTTCGGCGTCACCGCCGCGGCCCCTGTCGCTGCCGCGGCCCCGGCCGCGGGCGGAGGCGGCGCCGCCGCTGAGGAAGTCGTGGAGCAGGACGAGTTCGACGTCATCCTCGAGGCGGCCGGCGAGAAGAAGATCCAGGTCATCAAGGAGGTGCGCACGATCACGAGCCTGGGCCTCAAGGAGGCCAAGGACCTCGTCGACGGCGCACCGAAGGCCGTCCTGGAGAAGGTGGCCAAGGACGCCGCCGAGAAGGCGAAGGGCGCCCTCGAGGCCGCCGGCGCGACGGTCACCGTCAAGTAGCAGCTCGCGTCGCCGCGTCGCACAGCGCGTCCGAGGGGCGGTCCGCCAGTGGCGGACCGCCCCTCGCGCGGGAAGGCCCGGCCGCGCCTCGGCTGTCCCCAGCGGCCCCCTCGGTTCTTGACGTCAGCCTCGGCGCTGGGCACGCTGTCACCAGCAGACCGAGGACGACGGGGGACGTTGGACAGGCAGGTGGCCAGTGGCTACACTGCATGTTTGCGCTGCCTCTTGTCATATGACCGCCCGGGCCAGATGCCCCGGCAGGTGGGTCGAGGCGTGCGCGTCGTCTGAGTTCGCTGGCAGACCTGCTCGTCTGCCGTCGGAAGGACCTCCTGTTGGCTGCTCGTCGCACCACCCCCCGTCTGTCCTTCGCCAAGATCCGGGAACCGCTTGAGGTTCCCAACCTCCTGCACCTGCAGACCACGTCGTTCGACTGGCTGGTGGGCAACGCGGCCTGGGAGTCGCGTGTCCAGGAGGCGCTCGACGCCGGGCGTGAGGACACCTCCACCACCTCCGGCCTGGAGGAGATCTTCGAGGAGATCTCCCCGATCGAGGACTTCTCCGGCTCGATGTCGCTGAGCTTCCGCGACCACCGCTTCGAGCCGACCAAGTACTCCGTCGAGGAGTGCAAGGACAAGGACATGACGTACGCGGCGCCGCTGTTCGTCACGGCCGAGTTCACCAACAACACCACCGGCGAGATCAAGTCCCAGACCGTCTTCATGGGGGACTTCCCGGTGATGACCGACAAGGGCACGTTCGTCATCAACGGCACCGAGCGGGTCGTGGTGTCGCAGCTCGTGCGCTCGCCGGGCGTCTACTTCGACAAGCAGATCGACAAGACGACCGACAAGGACACCTACTCCTGCAAGGTCATCCCCAGCCGGGGTGCTTGGCTGGAGTTCGAGATCGACAAGCGCGACGCCGTCGGCGTGCGCGTCGACCGCAAGCGCAAGCAGCCGGTCACCGTGCTGCTCAAGGCCCTCGGCTGGGACGATGCGCAGATCCTCGAGCGCTACGGCGACTACGAGTCGATGCGGATGACCCTCGAGAAGGACCACACCACCGGGCAGGACGACGCCCTGATCGACATCTACCGCAAGCTGCGCCCGGGCGAGCCGCCGACCCGCGAGAGCGCCCAGACGCTGCTCGAGAACCTCTTCTTCAACCCCAAGCGCTACGACCTCGCGAAGGTCGGCCGCTACAAGGCCAACAAGAAGCTGGGCCTCACGCTGCCGGTGGACCAGGGCGTGCTCACCCAGGACGACATCCTCGCCACGATCGACTACGTCGTGCGGCTGCATGCCGGTGAGCAGGGCTTCGAGACCGACGACATCGACCACCTGGGCAACCGCCGCCTGCGTACGGTCGGTGAGCTGATCCAGAACCAGATCCGGCTGGGCCTGGCCCGCATGGAGCGGGTCGTGCGCGAGCGCATGACGACCCAGGACGTCGAGGCGATCACGCCGCAGACGCTCATCAACATCCGTCCGGTCGTGGCCTCCATCAAGGAGTTCTTCGGGACGAGCCAGCTGTCGCAGTTCATGGACCAGACCAACCCGCTGTCGGGGCTGACCCACAAGCGCCGCCTGTCGGCGCTGGGTCCGGGCGGCCTGTCCCGTGAGCGGGCCGGCTTCGAGGTCCGCGACGTGCACCCCAGCCACTACGGCCGGATGTGCCCGATCGAGACCCCTGAGGGTCCCAACATCGGCCTGATCGGCTCGCTCGCGACCTTCGCGCGGGTCAACCCGTACGGCTTCATGGAGACCCCCTACCGCCGGGTCGACGCCGGCCGGGTCACCGACGAGGTCGACTACCTCACCGCCGACGAGGAGGACAAGCACGTCGTCGCGCAGGCCAACTCGCCGGTCTCGGACGACGGCTCGTTCTCCGAGGCCCGGGTGCTGGTGCGTCGCAAGGGCGGCGAGGTCGATTACATCGCCCCGGAGGGCGTCGACTACATGGACGTCAGCCCCCGGCAGATGGTGTCGGTCGCCACCGCCATGATCCCGTTCCTCGAGCACGACGACGCAAACCGCGCCCTGATGGGCGCCAACATGATGCGGCAGTCCGTCCCGCTGCTGCGCAGCGAGGCGCCGCTGGTCGGCACCGGCATGGAGCACCGGGCGGCGGTCGACGCCGGCGACGTCATCGTCGCCGAGCAGGCCGGCGTGGTGGAGGAGATCTCCGCCGACTACGTCACGCTCATGCACGACGACGGCACCCGCCGGACCTACCGGCTGCACAAGTTCCGGCGCAGCAACCAGGGCACCTGCATCAACCAGAAGCCGATCGTCGCCGATGGCGACCGGGTCGAGGCCGGCGACGTCATCGCCGACGGGCCCTGCACCGACAGCTCCGAGATGGCGCTCGGCAAGAACCTGCTGGTCGGGTTCATGCCCTGGGAGGGCCACAACTACGAGGACGCGATCATCCTGTCGCAGCGCCTCGTGCAGGACGACGTCCTCACCTCGATCCACATCGAGGAGCACGAGGTCGACGCCCGGGACACCAAGCTCGGCGCGGAGGAGATCACCCGGGACATCCCCAACGTCTCGGAGGAGGTCCTCGCCGACCTCGACGAGCGCGGGATCATCCGGATCGGCGCGGAGGTCACCCCCGGCGACGTGCTCGTCGGGAAGGTCACCCCGAAGGGCGAGACCGAGCTGACCCCGGAGGAGCGCCTGCTGCGGGCGATCTTCGGGGAGAAGGCCCGCGAGGTCCGCGACACCAGCCTCAAGGTGCCGCACGGCGAGTCGGGCAAGGTCATCGGCGTCCGGGTGTTCAGCCGCGAGGACGGCGACGAGCTGCCCCCGGGCGTCAACGAGCTCGTCCGGGTCTACGTCGCTCAGAAGCGCAAGATCAGCAATGGTGACAAGCTCGCCGGCCGGCACGGCAACAAGGGCGTCATCGCCAAGATCCTGCCGGTGGAGGACATGCCCTTCATGGAGGACGGCACGCCGCTGGACGTCGTGCTCAACCCGCTCGGCGTGCCCGGCCGCATGAACGTCGGTCAGGTGCTCGAGACCCACCTCGGCTGGGTGGCGAAGGCCGGCTGGCACGTCGAGGGCGATGACGAGAACTGGAAGAGGCGGCTCGCCGAGATCGGCGCGTCGGACTCGCCGCCCGGCAGCGTGCTGGCCACCCCGGTCTTCGACGGTGCCCGTGAGGACGAGATCACCGGTCTGCTCGACTCCACGACGCCGACCTTCGACGACCTGGGCGGTGGCGAGGTGCGCCGGCTGATCGGGTCCTCCGGCAAGGCCCGGCTGTTCGACGGCCGCTCCGGCGAGCCCTACCCGGCGCCGATCTCGGTCGGCTACGTCTACATCCTGAAGCTGCTGCACCTGGTGGACGACAAGATCCACGCACGCAGCACCGGCCCGTACTCCATGATCACGCAGCAGCCGCTCGGTGGGAAGGCGCAGTTCGGCGGCCAGCGGTTCGGCGAGATGGAGGTCTGGGCGATGCAGGCCTACGGTGCCGCGTACGCCCTGCAGGAGCTCCTGACGATCAAGTCCGACGACGTGCTGGGCCGCGTGAAGGTCTACGAGGCCATCGTCAAGGGCGAGAACATCCCGGAGCCCGGCATCCCCGAGTCCTTCAAGGTGCTCATCAAGGAGATGCAGTCGCTGTGCCTCAACGTCGAGGTGCTGTCCAGCGACGGCATGGCCATCGAGATGCGCGACACCGACGAGGACGTCTTCCGCGCGGCGGAAGAGCTTGGCATCGACCTGTCCCGGCGCGAGCCGAGCTCGGTCGAAGAGGTCTAGTCCGGTCGGGGGACCGGCTCGCCCGGCTCCCGGCCTATCCCATCTTTCTGCACAGAGATCACTAAAGAGAGAAGACACCGTGCTCGACGTCAACTTCTTCGACGAGCTCCGCATCGGCCTTGCCACCGCCGATGACATCCGCCAGTGGTCCCACGGCGAGGTGAAGAAGCCCGAAACGATCAACTACCGCACCCTCAAGCCGGAGAAGGACGGGCTCTTCTGCGAGAAGATCTTCGGCCCGACCCGTGACTGGGAGTGCTACTGCGGCAAGTACAAGCGGGTCCGGTTCAAGGGCATCATCTGCGAGCGCTGCGGAGTCGAGGTGACCCGCGCGAAGGTGCGCCGCGAGCGCATGGGCCACATCGAGCTGGCCGCCCCGGTCACGCACATCTGGTACTTCAAGGGCGTCCCGTCCCGGCTGGGCTACCTGCTCGACCTCGCGCCGAAGGACCTCGAGAAGATCATCTACTTCGCGGCCTACCTCGTCACAAGCGTCGACGGCGAGGCCCGTCACCGGGACCTGCCGACCCTCGAGGCGCAGGTTCAGGTGGAGCGCGACCGGATCACCAACAAGACCGACAGCGACGCCGAGGCGCGGCAGAAGAAGCTCGAGGAGGACCTCGCGGCGCTCGAGGCCGAGGGCGCCAAGGGCGATGTCCGGCGCAAGGTCCGTGAGGGTGCGGAGCGTGAGCTCAAGGCGCTGCGTGGCCGGTCCGAACGAGAGCTCGACAAGCTCGAAGAGGTCATCGACACCTTCCGCAAGCTCGAGGTGAAGCAGCTCGTCGCCGACGAGACGCTCTATCGCGAGCTGCGCGACCGCTTCGGGCAGTACTTCACCGGCGGCATGGGGGCGGAGGCGCTCCAGCGGCTTCTGGAGTCCTTCGACCTCGACGCCGAGGCGGAGTCGCTGCGCGAGACGATCCGTTCGGGCAAGGGCCAGAAGAAGGTCCGCGCGCTCAAGCGGCTCAAGGTCGTCGCGGCGTTCCTCAACACCCGCAACAGCCCGATGGGCATGGTCCTGGACTGCGTCCCGGTCATCCCGCCGGACCTGCGCCCGATGGTGCAACTCGACGGTGGCCGCTTCGCGACCTCCGACCTCAACGACCTGTACCGCCGGGTCATCAATCGCAACAACCGCCTCAAGCGCCTGCTCGACCTCGGGGCGCCCGAGATCATCGTCAACAACGAGAAGCGGATGCTGCAGGAGGCCGTCGACGCGCTGTTCGACAACGGCCGCCGCGGCCGGCCGGTGACCGGACCGGGCAACCGCCCGCTCAAGTCGCTGTCCGACATGCTCAAGGGCAAGCAGGGCCGGTTCCGGCAGAACCTGCTGGGCAAGCGCGTCGACTACTCCGGCCGCTCGGTCATCGTCGTCGGCCCGCAGCTCAAGCTGCACCAGTGCGGCCTGCCCAAGCAGATGGCGCTGGAGCTGTTCAAGCCGTTCGTCATGAAGCGGCTCGTCGACCTGAACCACGCGCAGAACATCAAGAGCGCCAAGCGCATGGTCGAGCGCGCCCGTCCCGTGGTCTGGGACGTGCTCGAGGAGGTCATCACCGAGCACCCGGTGCTGCTCAACCGGGCACCCACGCTGCACCGCCTCGGCATCCAGGCGTTCGAGCCGCAGCTGGTCGAGGGCAAGGCCATCCAGATCCACCCGCTGGTCTGCACCGCCTTCAACGCCGACTTCGACGGCGACCAGATGGCCGTGCACCTGCCGCTGTCGGCGGAGGCGCAGGCCGAGGCCCGCATCCTCATGCTGTCCAGCAACAACATCCTGTCGCCGGCCAACGGCCGGCCGATCACCTCGCCGACCCAGGACATGGTCCTCGGCATCTACTACCTCACGACCCAGACCGACGGTGCGACCGGCGAGGGGCGGGCGTTCTCCTCGCTCGCCGAGGCCGTCATGGCCAAGGACACCGGCGAGCTCGACCTGCAGGCCAAGATCAAGCTGCGGATGCGCGACGTCGTGCCGCCGCGTGGGTCGGCGGTGCTCGAGGACGGCGAGCTGTACCTGCTCGAGACCACACTGGGTCGCGCGCTGTTCAACGAGACGCTGCCGGTGGACTACCCGTTCGTCGACGTCTCGGTGACCAAGCGCGAGCTGGGCTCGATCGTCAACGACCTCGCCGAGCGCTACCCGAAGGTGCAGGTCGCGGCCACGCTCGACGCGCTCAAGGAGACCGGGTTCCACTGGGCCACTCGCTCCGGCGTGACTATCTCCATCGAGGACGTCGTCACCCCGGCGGGCAAGGCCGAGATCCTCGAGCGTTACGAGGGTGACGCCGAGAAGGTCGAGAAGCAGTACGGCCGGGGCGTCATCACCGTCGAGGAGCGCCGGCAGGAGCTCATCGAGATCTGGACCAAGGCCACCGCCGAGGTCGCCCGGGCCATGGAGGAGAACTTCCCGAAGGACAATCCGGTCTGGATGATGGTCCACTCGGGTGCCCGCGGCAACATGATGCAGGTCCGCCAGATCGCCGGCATGCGCGGTCTCGTCGCCAACCCCAAGGGCGAGATCATCCCGCGGCCCATCAAGGCCAACTTCCGCGAGGGCCTCACCGTGCTGGAGTACTTCATCTCCACCCACGGCGCCCGCAAGGGCCTGGCCGACACCGCCCTGCGCACCGCCGACTCGGGCTACCTCACCCGTCGCCTCGTCGACGTGTCGCAGGACGTCATCATCCGCGAGGAGGACTGCGGCACCGAGCGCGGCGTGCTCATGTCCATCGGCAACAACAACGCCGAGGGCACCCTCGTGAAGGGCGCGCACGTCGAGACCAGCGTCTACGCCCGGACGCTGGCCGCTGACGTCGAGAAGGACGGCAGCACGGTGCTGGAGGCCGGCGCCGATCTGGGTGACGTCAACATCAGCCGGGTCCTGGAGGCGGGCGTCGACAAGGTCAAGGTCCGCTGCGTGCTGACCTGCGACTCCAAGGTCGGCACCTGCGCGGCCTGCTACGGCCGCTCGCTGGCCACCGGCAAGACCGTCGACGTCGGCGAGGCGGTCGGCATCATCGCCGCCCAGTCCATCGGTGAGCCCGGCACCCAGCTGACCATGCGCACCTTCCACACCGGGGGGGTGGCCGGCGACGACATCACCCAGGGCCTGCCCCGCGTCGTCGAGCTGTTCGAGGCGCGTACCCCCAAGGGCGTCGCCCCGATCAGCGAGGTCGAGGGCCGCGTCCGCATCGACGACACCGACAAGACCCGCAAGGTCGTCGTCATCCCCGACGACGGCGGCGAGGAGATCGCCTACGCCGTCTCCAAGCGGGCCCGGCTGCGCATCCAGGACGGCGACCACGTCGGCGTCGGCGAGAAGCTGCACGAGGGCGCGGTCAACCCGCACGAGGTGCTGCGCATCCTCGGCCCACGTGCCGTCCAGCTGCACCTCGTCGCCGAGGTGCAGGAGGTCTACCGCTCGCAGGGCGTGTCGATCCACGACAAGCACATCGAGGTGATCATCCGCCAGATGCTCAAGCGGGTGAACGTCCTCGAGTCCGGCGGGACCGACTTCCTGCCGGGCAGCCTGACCGAGCGGACGATCTTCGAGACCGAGAACCGTCGCGTGGTCGCCGAGGGCGGGGAGCCGGCCGCCGGTCGTCCGGTGCTCATGGGTATCACCAAGGCGTCGCTGGCGACCGAGTCGTGGCTGTCCGCGGCGTCCTTCCAGGAGACGACCCGGGTGCTCACCGACGCGGCGATCCAGGCCAAGAGCGACTCGCTGCTCGGCCTCAAGGAGAACGTCATCATCGGCAAGCTCATCCCGGCGGGTACCGGCATCAGCCGCTACCGCAACATCCGGGTCGAGCCCACCGAGGAGGCACGGGCGCAGGTCTACTCGATGGCCGGCTACGACGACCCGGACTTCGCGTTCGGCGCCGGCGGCGGCCAGGCCGTCCCGCTCGACGAGTTCGACTACGGGCGCGACAGCTACCGCGCCTAGATGTTCGATTCCAAGGGGTCCGGCGGCGTGTTGCGCTCAGGAGGGCGTTGAAGGGTGCCCAGGATCGGCGTGCTTACCCGACGCCGAACAGGAGGTTCGCGTGGACGCCGACCTGGACACC